>Ga0316209_1000048_pt1 | contig 262294 bp, 238 predicted proteins | sample 6monopyrite_MG_FD_204945 | JGI IMG/M metagenome (GOLD analysis project Ga0316209, IMG submission 204945) | Microbial mat bacterial communities from mineral coupon in-situ incubated in ocean water Damariscotta River, Maine, United States -... | ecosystem: Environmental > Aquatic > Marine >... | reverse complement strand
AGCCATAGGCATGGCTGCGTGAAGCCGGGTTGCCGAAGTTACCGCCCACTGTCAGGCATTGCATCATCGCTTTTGCTACGCGTTCGTCCACCGGGGTGGTCGCGGAGTAATCGAAGTATATGGGTAGTTTTAAATCACTCACAATATTTATGACTCTTAATTAATAATGTTTTTCAACGCTTCCATAAATGTTGCTGTATCTTCGGCTTTATTATCCTTGCCAAAGCTCACTCGAACTGCATTTTTTGCCACTCTGGCATCCACGCCCATCGCCATCAATACATGACTGGGATCAGACTGACCACTGTGACAGGCCGAACCACTGGATACTGCTATGCCTTTACGGTCCAGCTGCATCAACAGGGTTTCGCCATCAATACCGGCCACTGAAAACTGCACGGTATTGGGTAAACGTTCGCCTTCTGTTGCAAACAATGTAATCTGAGGCAACTCTGTTAATGCCTGCACCAGATCATCTCGCATTATTTGCTGAAATTTTGCCCGCTCAGTCAAAGACTTTGCTGCCAGTTCAGCGGCCATACCAAAACCCACTATGCCCGCTATATTTTCTGTGCCGCCTCTTAAGCCGCGCTCCTGTCCACCGCCCTGCTGGATTGGCTGAAGCTCAATAGCGCGATCAACAATCAACGCCCCCACTCCCTGCGGGCCATAAATTTTATGGGATGACAGGGTCATCAGATTCACCCCCAGCTGTGCAAAATTCACTGGAACCTTGCCCGCAGCCTGTGATGCATCGGTATGAATCATCGCCCCGTATTTGCCAGCGGTTGAAACGACATCTTCTATATTCTGAATCGCGCCTGTTTCATTATTTGCCAGCATCACCGATACCAGTGCTGTATTTTCATACAGAGCCTGTTCCAGTGATGAATGGGTCACCCGACCATTCTCATCTACTGCTATTTCATCCAGCACCCAGCCAGTCTGGCTCATGCTTCGTGCTGTTTCTAATAATGAAGCGTGTTCTACTGCGCTCACCGCCAGCCGAGCCGGAGCCTGGCTGGCAAGCGCACCTTTTATCGCCAGGTTATTTGCTTCTGTGCCACCAGAAGTAAACACCACCTGCCCCGGTTGCGCGCCGCATAAATGCGCCAGTTGAACTCTGGCCTGCTCAAGCGCATCTCGAGTAAGCCGACCAAATCTGTGTACACTGGAGGGGTTGCCAACAATACCCTGCAAATAAGGCATCATGGCATCAAGTACAACGGGGTCTATTGCGGTGGTTGCATTGTTATCCAGGTACAGAGCCATTGATAAAACCTACGATTCAATTGCTACCTTATTCAGCATAGTTTCCTGCTGTTTTCTATCCTGTCTTTCTGCCACTTCTACAACACCACGATGGGTTTTAAGCTCTGCCAGAGAAATGCCATTCAGAAAATCATGAATTTCCTTACTCAGCTCCGACCACAGATCATGGGTTAAGCATTGCTGCACACCGGAGCAGCCGCCTTCTGTTTTATCACTGCCACAGCTGGTTGCATCATAACTTTCATCAACAGAAACAATAATTTCTGCCATGGTAATTTCTTCAGCTGGTCGGCTCAGGGAATAACCACCGCCTGGCCCACGAGTGCTGACGACAATATTATTACGTCGCAGGCGTGCAAATAGCTGCTCAAGATAGGACAGTGATATATGTTGACGCTCAGAAATTTCAGCCAGTGAAACCGGCCCTGACTCCTGATGGAATGACAGATCCAGCACTGCTGTTACGGCGTATCGACCTTTCGTTGTTAATCTCATACCAAATCCCGCTAAATTTGGCAGCAGTATAATCAATTCCGACCATTTTAGTCAAGTATTAACAGCAGGTCTAAGTTGTTCATTTCTCTTGGGATTCAGTCTCTGGCGAATTATCTTCTGGCTCAGCACTGTGGCCTTCTGTGTAAATTTCCAGTTCACCCAGTTTTGGCATCTGCAAATCATCCAGCTCAGAGTCCATTGCTTTCAGGGCTTTGCACATTTTTTCCATTTTTTCATCCATCACATGAATATGATCCAGCATGCAGTTAATAGCTGTTGCCACCGGATCCGGGGCATCCTGTGCAACACCGTAGGCATCGAAGCCTATTTTCTTTGCCGTGGCCGCTCTTTGTGAGTCTTTATCGTCCTTTGTCTGTTCGATGACTCTGCCAGGCACGCCCACTACCGTTGCATTGGCTGGCACATCTTTTGTTACTACTGCATTTGAACCGACACGACCTCCCTTACCTATTGTAATCGGACCCAGCACCTTGGCACCGGCACCCACCACAACACCATCCTCGAGAGTGGGATGCCGTTTACCTTTTTTCCAGGTTGTGCCGCCTAAAGTCACGCCATGATAAAGCGTTACATCATCGCCTATTTCAGCTGTTTCACCGATTACAATGCCGGCGCCGTGATCGATAAAAAATCGTCTGCCGATTTTAGCCCCCGGGTGTATTTCAATGCCGGTATACCAGCGGACAATATTCGAGATAATTCGAGCCAGCCATTTGAAATTGTATCTGTAAAGCTTATGGTTTAAGCGATGAAAAATAACCGCATGCACACCGGGATAGGTGGTGATAATTTCAAAAAAATTTCGAGCGGCGGGATCTCGCTCAAAAATACTGTTTATATCTTCACGTATGTCTTTAAAAAATGAACTCACTGGGTTGTCCTGAATTTCAATATTTATAGTATAAATAAATAGTTTAAATGATACAGACTCAGACTAACACATTCAGGAAACGGGATAACCTGTTTACCCCTTCCTCAAGTATTTCAACGGGTCGGGTATAAGCAAAACGACAATACTGTTCGGCTTTATTACTACCAAAATCAATGCCCGGCGTAATTGCCACACCTGTCTGTTCTAATAACTGATAAACAAATTTATAACTGTCATCGGTAAATCGACTGCAATTTGCGTATAAATAAAAAGCCCCCTGGGGTTCTGCCTTTATTTCAAACCCCAGCGACCTTAAAGCCGGCAGTAGATAATCACGGCGTTTTTTAAATTCATCACGTCGCTGGTTTTGAATAGACAGAGACTCATCACTAAAAGCCGCCAATGCGGCATGCTGTGAAAGTGTGGCCGGCGCTAAAAAAATATTCTGTGCCAGACGATCAATGGCTGCCATATATTGTTCAGGCACCACCATCCAGCCCAACCGCCAGCCGGTCATGCCAAAGTATTTTGAGAAACTGTTAATTACAAATACATCCTGGCTAATAGATAGTGCGGTGTAATTTTCGCTGTCATAAACCAGCCCCTGATAAATTTCATCCACCAGCAGTGTTCCAGATTTCAACTGCACAGCATTTATCATTGCCTGCATTTCATTGCGACTGATAATTGTGCCTGTAGGGTTAGAGGGTGTGGCGACCATGGCGGCGATGGTTTGTTGATTCCAGTTTTGCTCAATTAATTCAGCATTGAGCTGAAAACCGGTTTTATCATCAACCGGCACTATCTGAGCCTGGGCTTCTAATAATCTAACAAAATGCCGATTGCACGGATAACCCGGATCAGCCATCAGCATTCCGTCACCGGGATTAAGCAACACCGCCAGTGCCAGATGCAAAGCACCGGATGCACCGGGTGTAATCGCAATTCGACTGGCTGGCACATTCACTGAAAATTGCTGCTGATAATAATCGGATATAGCCTGCCGCAATTCAGGCAGACCCAGAGCCGCAGTGTAGTGTGTCAGTTTATTTTGCAGCGCAGTCTGGCCTGCTGCAATAATCGGATCTGCTGTGGCAAAATCAGGTTCACCTATTTCCAGGTGAATAATGGATTGTCCCTGAGCCTCAAGTTGTTTTGCGCGAGCCAGTAAATCCATAACGTGAAATGGCTGGATATCATTCATTCGGCTGGCTATCTGGCCAGTAATAGTGGGTAATTTATTCATTAAAGTAAGGATACTCTGAAAACTATAAGCTATTATAAATATTTCTCGCTAACAGTGATTTTAACGTGACTCAAAACTTTTCAGCTAAATTTTTACTGCTACTTCTATTTGCACTCACATATTCGTTTAGTGCTCAGGCACTGCCGAAACATAACCCTGTTCCCGGCGGCATTGCATTAATTGCTGTGCCTGCACAAAGCCCTCAGTTAAAAGTATTTTATAAAAAAAAGCGCGTGGCGATTATCCCGGATAATAAACAGTATTATGCAATGGTTGGCCTTTCTCTTAAAAGTAAAGCTGGCAGACAGAATATTCAACTGGTATGGAATGATGGCAGAAAACAGACAAAGTCTTTTAGCATTAAACCCAAAGTTTATAAAGAACAGCATTTAACGATTAAAAATAAACGTAAAGTAAATCCATATAAAAAAGATATGGATCGAATCATCAAAGAAAAATCAAAAAAGAATAAAGCCCGAACTCACTGGTCTGAGAAAAATGTAGCATACGATTTTATTGTTCCCGTTAATGGCCGAATCAGCAGTATCTTTGGCCTTAAGCGCTTCTTTAATAAACAGGCTCGTCGCCCTCACTCCGGGCTGGATATAGCAACAGCAGAAGGCACCCCCATCAAAGCCATTGAAGCCGGCACAGTGATAGAGTCTGGCAATTTCTTTTTCAGTGGCAATATGATTTATATTGATCACGGTCAGGGCATCATTAGCCTTTACGCTCATATGAACAGCATTGATATTAAAACCGGCGATAAGGTCAGCAAAGGCCAGATTATCGGCAGTGTCGGTGAAACCGGGCGCGTAACCGGACCTCACTTACATCTGGCCATTATTGCCAATCAAACTTTAATTGATCCCATACTGGTACTTCCCGAGCTTAATATTGCCAAAAACACCCAATATTGAACGGAAACACTTGCTAAAATCCTCATTTTATTGATAATTGTGCCCGTTGATTAATCCCAGAAAATATTTCAGAGAAGCTTAATGGCAAAAGAAGAAGCGATACAGATGGATGGCTCGGTTGTTGAAACCCTGCCCAATACCATGTTCCGAGTTGAATTAGAAAACGGCCACATTGTGACTGCACATATTTCAGGCCGTATGCGTAAGCATTATATTCGTATTATGACAGGTGACACGGTGACGGTTGAGCTGACACCTTATGATCTGGAAAAGGGTCGAATTGTTTATCGCGCCAAATAGCGGGTTATAAAATATTCAAATAAAAAAGGCTGTGAATAAATTTCACAGCCTTTTTTATTTGCTTTGGATTGCAACTGTAGGAGCGACCTTCAGGTAGCGATGATTTCAGGCTGCCAAAATAATTATCCAGACATCGCGGGCTAAAGCTTCTGCGTCCTGCTCACGCCCCTTACCTGCATCCATATAGGCAAGACTCGCTCCTGCAGAAAGCTAAGTTTCCAGCTTCTCTTTCTCCATTATTTCAATTTGCAGATCATCGCCCTCTTCATTCAGGCTCACGGTGACATTGCCACCTTTGGTTAAGCCGCCGAATAACAGTTCATCCGCCAGTGCTCGTTTAAGGTGATCCTGAATAACTCGCGCCATAGGTCTGGCACCCATTTTAGGATCGTAGCCTTTTTTCGCCAGCCACTGCCTTGCACTGTCTTCGATGTGCATGACCACTTTTTTGCCTTCCAGCTGATGCTCAAGTTCAATAATGAATTTATCCACCACATTGGCAATAGTGCGTTCATCCAGTGCTTTAAACTGAATAATGCCATCCAGACGATTGCGGAACTCAGGAGTGAACATGCGCTTGAGCTCTTCCATGCCATCGGTTTCATGCTGCTGTTCAGTGAAGCCCATGCTGCGGCGACTCATTAACTGAGCACCGGCATTGGTAGTCATAATAACAATCACATTTCTAAAGTCAGATTTGCGGCCATTGGTGTCGGTTAGGGAACCGTGATCCATAACCTGCAGCAATAGATTAAATACATCGGGATGGGCTTTTTCAATTTCATCCAGCAGCAATACGCAATGCGGATGTTTGTTAATCGAGTCAGTTAATAAACCACCCTGATCAAACCCAACATAGCCGGGAGGCGCACCGATTAATCTCGATACTGTGTGCCGTTCCATATATTCAGACATATCGAAGCGAATAAACTCGACGCCCATCACTTTGGCCAGCTGTTTGGTGACTTCGGTTTTACCTACACCTGTAGGCCCTGCAAACAGGAATGAACCCACCGGTTTATCCGGTGAGCCCAAACCAGAGCGGGACATTTTAATTGCATCAGACATAGTGTCGATGGCTTCATTCTGGCCGAACACTACCAGCTTAAGATTACGCTCGATATTTTTCAGTAAATCTACATCCGTAGATGAAACTGTTTTCGGCGGAATGCGTGCAATTTTAGCCACAATATTTTCAATGTCATGAACATTAATATTTTTCTGCTTGCCGTCGTTGTTCACCATTCGGCGATTGGCTCCCGCTTCGTCAATTACATCAATGGCCTTGTCTGGCAAAAAACGATCCATAATATAGCGGTTCGCCAGTTCTGCCGCAGACTTAAGTGCATTTAAACTGTATTTCACATTGTGGTGTTGTTCGTAATGAACTTTCAGACCTTTCAAAATTTCTACTGTGTCTGACACACTGGGCTCTTCAATATCCACTTTCTGAAAACGACGGGTTAAGGCACGGTCTTTTTCAAAAATGCCACGGAATTCCTGATAGGTAGTTGAACCGATACATCGCAATTCACCGGATGCCAGCAGCGGCTTAATTAAATTAGCCGCATCCATAACACCACCGGATGCCGAACCCGCACCAATAATAGTGTGAATTTCATCAATAAATAAAATTGCACCAGGGTCACGTTGCAATTGTTTAAGCACACCTTTTAAACGCTTTTCAAAATCACCCCGGTATTTGGTACCGGCAACCAGTGCGCCTAAATCCAGAGAATGAATTGTGCAACTGGATAAAATTTCTGGCACTTCATCATCGACAATTTTTTTAGCCAGACCTTCCGCTATGGCTGTTTTGCCCACGCCTGACTCACCGACTAACAAAGGATTATTTTTTCGACGACGGCATAAAATCTGAATGGTGCGTTCTATTTCCACATCACGACCAATCAAAGGATCAATTTTATTCTGCAACGCTTTCATATTCAGATTGGTCGCATAGTTTTCTAACGGCTGTTTTTCAGTTTCTGCTACAGCATCATCCAGCCCTGATTCAATATCGGCTTCACCATTTTCATCTGAAACTTTTGAAATACCATGAGATACATAATTAACAATATCAAGACGACTGACATCTAACTGGTGTAAAAGATACACGGCCTGAGACTCCTGCTCGCCATAAATAGCAACCAGAACATTTGCACCTGTGACTTCTTTTTTACCGGATGACTGAACGTGAAAAACGGCTCGTTGTAATACTCGCTGAAAACCCAGAGTTGGTTGCACTTCTCCATCCACTGATTCATGGAATACAGGAGTGTTGTCTTCCAGATATTCAGACAGTTCATTTTTGAGTCGTAATAAATCTGCACCACAGGCTTTAAGCACTGAATTAGCACTGGAATTATCCAGTAATGCCAGCAACAGATGCTCTACCGTGATGTACTCGTGTCGTTTGCTCCGTGCTTCATTAAATGCGACATTTAGTGAAGCCTCTAGCTCCTTACTCAACATAATATGTATCGCCTCATCTCAATTTTACAAAAAATACTATAACTGCTTAAACTTCTTCCATTGTGCATAACAGGGGGTGCTGATGCTCTCTGGAATAATTATTCACCTGCTCAACCTTGGTCTCGGCGATTTGATAAGAGAACTCTCCACAAATACCTTTACCTTTGGTATGCACCATTAACATCACCTGAGTGGCCTGCTCCTGATTCATAGCAAAAAAACTGGTCAGTATCTGAACAACAAATTCCATCGGCGTGAAGTCATCATTCATCAGTACTACTTTGTATTTCTTCGGTGGTTTGAGCTTCGGCTTCGCTTCTTCTACTGCTAAGCTGCCTTCATCGTCCCAACCTGACTGCTGATCACTCATGCCTTAATCTCTAGTGTAGTTCATGGATAATGTATTTACCGACCATTCATCTACACAATTATACGGGGTACATATTTGCATTTTAAATCCTGAATAACTAAAAGGTTTTAAATAACTAACCTGTGTGTTTCACCTCAACGAGAGGTAATATCATTTTAAATATTAAAACAAGTAGACTTATTTCACTATATCCTGCGGCTTAATATTTTGATAAGACAGCTGCATAGTATGCTAAAGTCATGACATGTCAGGGATATTCTATCACTGGTATAGAAAGCCTGAGCCATTGACAGGCAACTGTTTTACCAGAATTAATTATGGGGTCAAAAAGGAGTAAAACAAGTCGATGTCTGATGTTGGAATCCTGCAGTGTATTAACCAATACCTCATATAAGTATATTATGATTTATTACTTTATCGGGCACTATAACTCCCTCCTGCAGATCTGAAAAGCTCTGTTTCTATATGGAAAAGGCTAAAACCACGGGCACATGGATAACTGATAATGAGACACCCCAGAATAAGTAATTTTTTCTCTATGCTAATAGCGATAAGTGCGATGCTTGCCGCTAGCCCAAACAACTTTGCTGCCAGCTTTGAATCTTCAGCCAGTGTTCTCAGATTTCAGCAGAAAATGGCCAATAAAGGCCACCCGGAAGCTCAATATAAACTCGCAATGATGTACGAATCCGGCACCGGTGTTAAAGCCAGTATTGATCTGGCAAAAATCTGGTACAACAAAGCTGCATATCAGGATTTCAAACCTGCTAAAAATCGATTAACTTACCTGGATATTAAACAAAATGGGTTTAAGGAATCCCATGCTTTCTGGCTAAAAGACCTCAGGCATGATGCCCTGTATGGCAATGGTGAAGCCCTGTTTTTGCTTGGGGAAATGTATACTGATGGAATCGGAGTTAAGCAGAACCCTGAAAAAGCGGTACGCATTCTTAAAAAAGCCGTTGCCAGTAATATCCCCGGTTCTGAGCACCAGCTAATTCGAGCAGAAGCAGCGTATTCAAAAGAAAAGAAAAAGCAGGCTGTAGCAACGCGCAGGAAAAAACAGAAACAGGCAAAACTGACGCTTATTGAAGAACAGAAAAAACGACAGATTCAGCAACATCAGCTCGATGAAAAAAAACGTCTGGTTGAGCTAAAAATTATTGAACAGCAACGACGCCAGTTTGCAGCGACATACAAACAACTGGAGCAAAAGAAAAGCCAGCAAAAAAAACCAGCCACTTTAAAACCAGAGCCTGAAAAAGACCTGGCAACTGAAAATACTGATGATAACAATATCTGCAGCGGCAAAAATCGTTTTATTGCAACCTGCCGATAACACTTAAATTATTCATATGATAAACACAAAGCACTATTTGCAAACAGTCATTATCTACAATATTAAAACATAAGGTGTATCAGACCATTATTCAAAAATCTGCTACTATCTCTTCAGACATTTGAATCTCCAGAATTAGTAAAATAAATATCCAATTTACCCTACTGATAAACCAAGGATATCAGGATGAGCGAAAAAATTACTCTAACCAATAATAGCAGCGGCGAAACCATTGAACTGAATCTACGCCATGGCACAACAGGCCCTGACGCAGTTGAAATTTCAGCTCTATATAAAGAAAAGGGGATCCTTTGCTATGACCCCGGTTTTGTGTCCACCGCCAGCTGCGAAAGCTCTATTACCTATATTGATGGAGAAAAAGGTATATTGCGTTATCGAGGTTACCCCATCGAACAGCTTGCGGAAAAAAGCACCTTTCTGGAAGTTGCCCATCTACTGATACGCGGCGAACTACCCACACAGGCAGAGCTGACTAACTTTGAAGAAATCGTTATTCACCATACTATGATCAAGGAAAGTATGCGTAACTTCTTTAATGGTTTTCAATATAATGCTCACCCTATGTCCGTAATGATTGGTGTTGTCGGCTCTCTATCTTCTTTCTACCACGATTCTCTTGATATACATGATGCCAGACACCGTGAAGTTTCAGCTCATCGTATGATTGCAAAAATGCCCACTATTGCGGCAGCCTGTTATAAACACAGCATCAGTGAACCTATTATGTACCCCAGAAATGATCTGGATTACTGCGGCAACTTCCTGCACATGATGTTTTCCACGCCCTGTGAACCTTACATCCCAGATCAAACCGCCATCGATGCGATGAATTTATTATTTATATTGCACGCCGACCACGAACAAAATGCCAGCACATCCACGGTGCGTTTAGCTGGTAGCTCCGGAGCCAATCCATTTGCCTGCATCGCTTCGGGGATTGCTTCTTTATGGGGGCCTGCACATGGCGGCGCTAATGAAGCCGTGCTTTCTATGCTGGAAGAAATTGGTGATGCCTCAAATATTGATAAATACATTGCTAAAGCAAAAGATAAAAATGACCCATTTAGATTAATGGGATTCGGTCATCGCGTTTATCGTAACTTTGATCCGCGCGCCACTATCATCCGAAAAATGTGCCACGAAGTGCTGGAGAAAACCGGCAACGCAGATAGCCCGATGTTTAAACTTGCACTTAAGCTTGAAGAAGTGGCATTACAGGATGAGTATTTTATAGAGCGCAAACTTTATCCCAATGTTGACTACTACTCAGGCCTGATTTATCGCGCACTAAATATTCCAACTGAAATGTTTACCGTTATGTTCGCCATTGCAAGAACCGTTGGCTGGGTGGCTCACTGGAGTGAAATGATTGCCGACCCATCGCAAAGAATTGGTCGCCCAAGACAATTATATGTTGGCGCAACCGAAAGGGATTATGTAGCTATTAAAAAGCGTTAAAATTATTTCAAACAAACCACAAAGGTGTTTTTGTTAACGCCACTGACACTATATATAAAAACGTCAGCACAGCCAGAAGCCAGTAAATAATTTTACTGGCTTTTGTTTTAGCCCATCTAAAAGCAAACATGCCGAGAAAAATATACACCACTAGCGCAATTACTTTTACGGTCAACCAGTCATGATAAAAGGGGTATTGATCAATAATAAAAATCAACACTAACGCAGACAGCAGAAGCACAGTATCAATTATATGGGGTAATATTTTAATTGTGCGATGAGTTAATATTTCTGACTCCCGTATCATCCATATACCACGAAGAATAAATCCTGTGATGGACAATATGACACTGACTATATGAATATCTTTTATAAAGTAGTACATAATTTTAAAACTGAATATTTGATGAAAGAACGAGAAGATGCAAAGGTTCTTATGTAGGAGCGAGTCTTTAACTCGCGATTTTAGTAGTCTGCAGGCATCGCGAGCTAAAGGCTCGCTCCTACACAAGTTACAAATTTATTTTTTCTTTGCGCCTTTGCGTCAAATATTTTGATTTTTATCCTGATCAACCATGCATTAATTTCGAAATTTTTTCAGTTGTTGGTTTTTCTACAAAACCTTTCTCTGTCACAATTATATCCACCAGCTCTGCCGGTGTTACATCAAACGCCGGATTCCATGCGCCCGCACCTTCAGCTGCAACTCGTTGTGAACCGCAATTCAAAACTTCCTGTTTTGATCTTTGCTCTATTGGAATATCCTGCCCCTTAGTTATTTTCATATCAATAGTTGTAGTAGGCGCTACAACCATAAATTTTACGCCATGATATTTCGCCAGTATTGCCAGACCATAAGTACCAATTTTATTTGCCACATCCCCATTTGCAGCAATTCGATCTGAGCCTACAATCACCCAGCTGATCTTTCCCTGCTGCATTAAACTGGCGGCTGCACCTTCTGACAGTAAAGTAACCGGGATATCATCTCGTACCATTTCCCAGGCGGTTAAACGCGCACCCTGAAGCCAGGGTCTTGTTTCATCTGCGTACACCTGAGTAATTTTTTTATCGGCATAGGCACTTCGTATCACACCCAGAGCCGTTCCATATCCACCCGTTGCCAAGGCCCCAGCATTGCAATGGGTTAGCACTGCCCCACTTTGCTCTGCTATTAAATCAGCGCCCATTTTTCCCATTGCAATATTTGCAGCTATATCTTTTTTATGAATGTCATCTGCCACTTCTTTAAGAATCAAATAAGGATCACCATTCAGACTTTCAATATGTGACTGCATTTCATTAAGCGCCCAAAACAGATTAACCGCCGTGGGTCTGGATTCAGATAAATATTTTATGTCTTTCTGTATTGTCTGCTTCCAGTTATGAGCATCTTCGGCGTAACGCTGAATAGCCGCCAGCACCACCGCATAAGCTGCGGTTACACCAATTGCTGGAGCGCCACGAACGACCATATCGGTAATGGCATCCGCCACCTCTCTGGATGATGTGTATTCAATTTCAATATTTTGAGCAGGTAAAATTCTCTGATCTATTAGATACAGTTTTTTATTGTCAAATCGAATGGGACGAATTGTGTCGTATTTTACCGTCATGAAATTTAAAACCCTGAATAAACTCATCCCCGCGAGTGCGGGGATGAGTTGGTACAACTAAAAAATTAATTAAACTCGCTTAATTAATTTACACCGGTAGAAAACTCAATCATTGCTGATTTAAGTTCTGCATTTAATGTTTTGGAAACCTGAGTCATTAAACGACTTTCTGAATCATTACGTTGCAGGGCAGAAACTTTTAAAGGCCATTGTTTACGCCCTCTGATTTTACCGTCTGCCTCAACCAGCTTAACACTCAGTTTACCTCGCAACCAGTACCAGCCCTGTCGAAAACCAAGATCCTGCACATCCAGGTTGGCGACTATTGTAAAACTTGCCTTACCATTTGCAGCAGGAAAACCCGCATTACCCATTGCAGACTTAAGTGTCTGCGCGAGTCGGCCAAGCGGGTCGTTATCAACGGCTGTGGCAATACGCAAACTTTGTAAAGTGTTTTCAAGCTTACCTCGAAGATCCGCCATATTCCATCTGGCAGGACGACCTTTGCCACTTCTATCAATAACCTTTAGAGTGTTTTGCAGAGTTTGCCTTTCAAGCTGCAATATCATTGCTCTATTAAGCGCCGCCATAGAAATTAGTGGGTCTGCTTTCGATTTACTTCTGTTTAACTCAGACTCGGTCTCCTGATCCAGACGATTCATTTCAGTTTTGATATTAGTGCCAGCCTGTTTACGATCCAGTACTGCAAGAGCATGGTAAGTAAATACCGCGGTATCCTGATAGGTTTCCGCGACTCGAGCACCCTGTATCACTTTATCTGTTCTGATATTAATCTGTTGAGCAAGGTGGATATTTTTAGAGAAATCTTCCTTGCCATTATTTACGCTAACCTGAGTTTTAGATACTGTTGTTGAGTCTTCACGAATTTGCAGTTCTAAAATTTTAGCCAGGTTACCCAGGGCCCTGTCTTTTGCCAGCTCAGCTTTTGATGCTGATCCCGTTGCCGTTAAATACTGGGCATTAGGATAAAATCCTGCATCACCATTAACCCAGTCAGGCCGGGGATCTGCATTCGCAGTTTGAGGCTGTAAAACACAGGCAGTTTGAAAAACAAATAACAGACCTGCAAGCAGGCCTGTTGATATATTTCTGTTTGAATATTTTGATTTAAACTTCACTTTGATTATCTCTTCCATTAGTGCACTTAAATTATCAGGGCATTCTCTTAATTAATTTATAAGTTAATCAGAGAATGCCCACCCTATTAGTGCAAAGTTTTAATAAAAAACACCAGAAGTTAGCACTGGTTAGTTAGTAATAACACCTTCACCTGGGCCAGTAATAACACCTTCACCTGGGCCAGTAATAACACCACCACCTGGTATAGTAGCGGCAATCGGTCTTGGTCCTGTCCAGTATTTATTAATAATTGTTTTACCACCAACTTTCACATTAACTGGAATATTCATAACATCTCTGATTGCACCACCGTGACCAATGACTTCAACTCGCAGAGTATGCTGACCGGCTGGTAGATATAAACGTGAGATTTGAATTTCCTGTGGCAGCGTATTCCAGCCACGGGTGTCAGCGATTTCTGTTGCCTGATTCATAATCATCATGCCCAGCTGCATAAAACCTGCATAAGCCCCACCATTATCACCGAGTTCTTTCTCGGTTGTTTTCTTTGCTACTGCACGAGCTACTGCACGCACTGTAATCGCTGCAATATCATCATCCAGCGCCGCACGAGCAAGACCATCTATATTTTCAACTGTTTCCATAATAGTTGATCGCCCATTAGCCGATACCCGCATTTGGTCAACATAAGCAGGTGGATTGGGATAAGTAGGTAAAGCAATCTTTATCTCCCCAGCCATTACAGGTGAATGCTGCGTCATTATCATTTGATCACGCTGTGGCGTCAGACCGTTATTCATAATCAATATAACTTCGCCTTTGCCTTTATTTTTAAGCGGTTTCCAGTTACTCATACCCAGACGTTTTTTAGTATCTTTATACTCACCCCAGAGTTTGGCTTCGGCAAGCAGGCGCAGCAGATCTTTTTTCAACTGAGTGGGTATATTTAAGCCATGTCTTGATTTAGTGGCTTTATAAACTTTGATTGCATTACGATACCAGACCATTGCATCGTCTTTTTCACCCAGGGCTTCAAACACAATTCCTGCCAGATAACGCATGAAAGGATCTTCCTCTGGTGAATCTCCCCACTCCATCATTTTTGCATCGGATTGCAAAATTTCAACTCGAGCCGCATCAAGGTCACCTAAAGCAACATAATTCAATGCTTTATATGCATGAACTAAAACCTGTTCATAACGATCACCATCAAAGCTGATGGTTTCATCATTCACCAGAACCGCAGCCGCCTGTTCAGTAACACTGGTGCTGTATAATTCCTGAATTTTATTTTTTGCTATTTCAAGTGCTGTATTACTCGCTTCAAACTTGCCGTTCATAGCACGTAAAATGCCCAGATTCATATTGACCATAACATCATCGGTCTCAGCATCTTTTTCAACTTCCATTAAGGCATGATCAGGCCGACCATGAGCAAGCATGTCTCGCATACCCGCTGATTTTTGCGCTGAAGTCGCACAACCTTGAAGAACTAATAAACCGAATGCAGCCAGCAAGCCACCGGTTCTAACAATCATTGGTGATCGCATTATATTTTACCTCTCAGAGATAGGTTTGTTTTTTTAATTATATAAAAATAAAAATTACTTACCTCAATTTCAGTAAAATAAAACCGAGGCAAGTAATTTAAGTCGTCATTTGACTTTGCTTAGAAACGGAAACCGCTCTGCTCAACCATTTTCTTGATTTTTTTCTGGCCAACCCAAACTTTGCGGTTGCTTTCAAGATCAATCAATGTCAGATCAATTTGGTAGAAACGAACCTGCTCACCTGAACCTGAATCAATAATGGTATTGATAGTACCCTTAAGCATGAAATCTGCACCGGCTTCATTACCCATTGCCTTACGTGTTTTTTCACTGGCATTTAAATCCTGATCACGGCGTTCAGATCGAATCTCATTACGTTCTGATGCAGAAGCCACAAATTCAACGTCGCCTGAATTAATCAGTGCTTTTTCCAGGTCTCTTACAAAGGTACTAGTATTAAGATGTTCATGACTTAGGTTACGAATAGTGCCGACAATAACCGTTGGTGGGTTGCCTTTATGTGATTTGGTAAATTTGCCTAACCAGCGACGGGACAATACATCCTGAACCATTTCTTCAGAAACTAATCTCGAATCTGTATCATTCCATTTACCGCTTACATCCACGACCTTGTCGCTAGACATACGGGTTATTTCACGTTTACATCCCACAACGCTGAATGCCAGAACAGTTGATAACGCCATTACGGGTAACGCGCGGCTTAATTTAGGTAACTGCATTTATTTCTCTCCATTTTGTTTATTTTTGTATTCTATGTGTTTATAACACTTTTTCAGGCTCCTATCATAGCTTATTTTTCTTCAGATGCCAGCTACCATAGTGTATTAGATTGCCAGGTGATATAACACAAATAGAATTATATCCCCATATATGCAGGCGGGCGAATACCCCACATCGGGCTTGCAGACGATGACTTCACAGGGTATCTTGCCGCATGAATTCTGTAGACACCCTTATACATGCCCGCTGGGTGATTCCCGTCACTCAGGACGACCCTGTTCTTGAATATCACAGTATTGCTGTTCACGACGGGAAGATTGTGAATATCCTGCCTACTGACGAAGCCAGAGAGCAATATCAGGGAGACATTGAAAACGATTACCCCCATCACGCCATTCTGCCCGGCCTGATCAATGCCCATACCCATGCCTCCATGTCATTATTTAAGGGCATAGCGGACGATCTGCATTTAATGGACTGGCTCAATAATCATATATGGCCAATGGAACAGAAGTGGATTAATGAAGAATTCATTTACGATGGCAGCGAACTGGCCATAGCTGAAATGCTCAGAGCCGGCACCACCTGTTTTAATGATATGTATTTTTTCCCGGATATCACTGCACGGGTAGCAAGAGATGCCGGCATTCGAGCCTGTGTCGGCCTGATTGTGCTCGACTTCCCCACGGTGTGGGCCAGCAGCGCAGATGAATACATAGAAAAAGGTCTGGATCTAAGAGACCGATACCGCAGCGACACACTCATTCACACCGCCTTTGCGCCCCATGCGCCCTACACCGTATCTGATGAGCCACTAAAACGTCTGCGCGTGTTATCCGATGAAATGGATCTGCCCATACATATACATGTGCATGAGACCAAAGCTGAAGTCGATATAGCCGTCAATAACGATGGTATACGCCCACTTAAACGCCTGAATGAACTGGGTCTGGTATCACCCAACCTGTTAGCCGTGCATATGACTCAACTCAATGACGATGAAATCACCATGCTGGCAGAAGCCGGCAGCCATGTGGTGCACTGCCCCGAATCCAATCTGAAACTCGCCAGTGGCTACTGTCAGGTGCAAAAATTACTCGACGCAGGTATTAACGTTGCCATGGGCACAGACAGTGCCGCCAGCAACAATGATCTGAATATGGTGGGTGAAATGCACACCGCCGCACTGGTAGGCAAAGCCGTGGCTGGAGATGCCGCAGCCATGACCGCTGCACAAACTTTACGCATGGCCACCATCAATGGCGCAAAAGCACTGGGGCTGGATACCATCACCGGCTCATTAGAAACCGGGAAATTTGCGGATATGATCGCTATAGATTTTAACAATCTTGAGCTCTCCCCTGTTTATAATCCCGTATCACATATTATTTATAGCTGTGATCGCGAACAGGTCACCGATGTCTGGGTTGCGGGCAAACACCTGTTAAAAGAACGTGCCTTAACCACGCTCGATGAACAGAAAATAATGAACAAAACACGAATCTGGAATGATAAAATTAAACAGAGCCATAAAATTTAAACACAGTCGTAAGTCTTATGTCATTAAGTCAAAAGCATTAAGACATACGACTCACGACATAAGACATATGACATATGACCGCTCTTAATATAGACCCGGCTGAAATTGCAAAATTTGAAGAACTGGCCTCTCGCTGGTGGGATGATCAGGGCGAATTCAAACCGCTGCACGAAATCAATCCACTGCGCCTTCAATATATAAATGAACGCACAGAACTCGCTAACAGAAAAATTCTGGATGTCGGCTGTGGTGGCGGCATTCTATCAGAAAGCATGGCGCTTAAAGGCGCACAGGTTACTGCAATCGATATGGGCAAGGCTCCTCTTTCGGTTGCCAGATTGCACGCCCTTGAAACAGAAGTAGATATAGATTATCAACAGATCACTGTCGAAGAACTTGCGGCTAAAAAACCCGGCGAATTCGATGCCGTTACCTGCATGGAAATGCTCGAACACGTGCCCGACCCGGCGTCTGTTATTCAGGCCTGTAAAACTTTAGTTAAACCCGGTGGCAGTGTTTTCTTTTCCACTATAAATCGCAACCCTAAAGCTTACGCACTGGCTATTTTAGGTGCAGAATATATTTTAAATATGCTGCCTAAAGGCACCCATGACTACGATAAATTTATTCGCCCCTCTGAACTGGACGAATGGGCGCGACAGTCAGGTCTGGAATTAAAGGACATTATCGGCATAAGTTACAACCCGTTCACTAAAATTTATAAACTGAACCATGATGTAAACGTAAACTATATGACTCATCACCTTCGCGACGCGGAGTCATAAAAGTTTGAGTAAATTAAAAACCGTTCTATTTGATCTGGATGGAACACTCATCGATACCGCGCCAGACATGGCCAACGCTTTGAATATTTTATTGCAGGAAGAAGACAAACAGCCACTTGCCTACGATATTATTCGCCCTGTCGTTTCTAACGGCAGCATTGCTCTGGTCAATTTAGGTTTCGGTGACGGAGTTGAAAAAAATCAGCTTAGATATTTAAAAGAACGTTATCTTGAAATTTATCAGGAAAGTTTGTGTGTGAATTCTATTTTATTTAATGGCATGAAATCTGTATTAAATAATATTGAACAACGAGGATTAAACTGGGGAGTGATAACTAATAAACCCGAATGGTTAACCAATCCATTAATGCAACAAATTGGTCTGGCTGATCGAGCTGCCTGCATTATAAGTGGCGACACAACTAATAATAGAAAACCCCATCCCGAACCTATGCATCTCGCCTGCAAACAGGCAAACAGCAAACCCCATGAATGCATTTATATTGGTGACGCAAAAAGAGATATCGATGCAGGAAAAAATGCGGGCATGAAAACCATTACTGCCGCCTACGGTTATATTGGTGACTGGGAAAATATAAATGACTGGAAAGCCGATTACATTGTTGAGCAGGCAGAAGATATTATCAAATTTATTTAAAACACCTGATGCATACTAATTTTTTAACCCTTTGCAGGATAGATCAAGCGTCTGCAGGCTTCTTAAAGTCACTGGATTCCTGCCTTCGCAGGAATGACGAGTTAACGGGACAGCAATAATTTTTTGACGAACGACGAATGACTTAAGACGAACGACTTTTCACCCCAGATGCTCCATTCGAATCTTAGTCACTGAACCATCAATAGAACTCAAAGCTTCAATCTGAGCCAGCGCAGCATTCATATTTTTTTCTATCACGCAGGATGTCAGTAATATTAACGATACACAATTCTGATTCTGCTGAGGTTCTTTCTGAATCACCGCTTCGATGCTTATATCATGGTCGGCAAAAATTCGTGTTACATCCGCCAGCACACCCGGACGATCTTCTGCCAGCAGGCGACAGTAATAAGCGGTTTCAAATTCATCATTTGCCAATACCGGTATATCCATTATTGCATTAGATTGAAAACCCAGCGCAGGCACTCGATTAGCCGGATCAATATCCATTGTTCTTGCCACATCAACTATGTCCGCTACCACGGCAGAAGCGGTTGGTTCAGCGCCAGCACCCGCACCGTAATATAACGTTGGACCAAGCGCATCGGCCTGAACCAGCACGGCATTCATTACGCCATCTACATTGGCAATTAAACGACGCTCGGGAATTAAAGTGGGGTGCACGCGCATTTCAATACCGCGTTCTGTTTTACGCGCAATGCCTAAATGTTTTATGCGATAACCTAACTCTTCCGCGTACTCTACATCTTCTGTGGTAATTTTACTGATGCCTTCGGTAAAGGTTTTTTCAAACTGCAATTCAATACCAAATGCCAGCGATGCCAGAATGGTTAATTTATGTGCGGCATCGATACCTTCCACATCAAATGTTGGATCAGCTTCTGCGTAACCCAGTGCCTGTGCCTCTGTTAATACATCAGCGAAGTCACGACCTTTGTCGCGCATTTCAGTGAGAATAAAATTACCTGTGCCATTAATAATACCCGCCAGCCATTCAACTTTATTTGCAGCTAATCCTTCGCGCACGGCTTTGATAATGGGAATGCCACCAGCAACCGCAGCTTCATAAGCAACGATCACACCTTTTTCTTCTGCTGCTTTAAAAATTTCTTTGCCATGTAGTGCAATTAAAGCCTTATTGGCGGTGACTACATGTTTACCATTTGCTATGGCTTTTAAAACAAAATCTTTGGCGATGGTGTAACCGCCAATTAATTCAACCACCACATCCACATCGGGATTGTTAACAACATCATCACCGTTTTCACTTAGTTTTACTTTGGAGGCATCCAGAATAGTTTGTTGATTAATATCTATTGCCGCCGCATGAATAATTTCAATATCACGGCCTACACGACGGGAAATATCTTCGCAGTTTCTAAGCAATACTGTAGCGGTGCCACCACCCACTGTACCCAGACCCAATAAACCAACATTGACCGGTTTCATTTATTATTTCTCTCCAAAAGTAAAAAACGATGCTGCTTTGAACCGGGCATAATATAGGGGTTTATGCTGGATTAAAACCTGTATTGTTATATTGTTTTGCACCCACATCGACGGGTCGCTAAAATAACGCCTTTATTAGCTGGATACATTAACGAACATGAAATTTACCGAAGACTATGCCACTGGCGTTAATGTGGTTCGGTCCTATGATCATTCAGGCATTATTATTAATACTCAAAGCTATTCTCAAAGCCTGGTCGTTAGCTGTGATAGCCTGATCGAAAACTGGCCGATTCAGCAGATAAATGATTTAAGCTCGGATGCTCTGAATCTGATACTTGAATTAGAGCCTGAAGTCATTGTTATCGGCACGGGTAGCAAACTTGAGTTTCCTTCGCCTCAGGCATACTCCAGCATTATTAATCAGGGCATAGGCATTGAATTTATGGATTCGGGGGCGGCCTGTCGAACCTACAATATTCTGATTTCTGAAAACCGTAGAGTGGTGGCGGGGATTATCCTCTGAAAAAGAAAAAAGATTTACCGCAAATGAACGCAATTACACGCAATTTTTTAGTTAGTGCGCCTTTGGCACACTACATATAATTAAAGCTTTTGCTTTTATTTGCGTGTAATTGCGTTCATTTGCGGAAAAATACTTTTGTTTTTTTAAACAAAAAAAGGCGAAAACCGTAGTTTCCGCCTTTTATTAATACTTACAAATACAACTGATTAGTCGTTAAGCAGTATCTCTTCTGAAAAACCATGGCTTTCCAGAATCTTACGCAAATGACGTAGTGCATCCATCTGAATCTGACGAACACGTTCACGGGTAACACCCAGTTCACGCCCCACTTCTTCAAGTGTGGTGCGCTCATAACCATGCATACCAAAACGACGTAAAACAACCTGACGCTGCTTTTCATCCAGCTGATTCAACCACATTTCAAGATTAGCCATCACGTCTTCATTCTGCAGTACAGAAAAAGGTTCAGGGTTACTTTGATCAGGAATAATTTCAAGCAGGGGGCGGTCGTTATCTTTACCAACAGGCACATCAACAGAAGAAACACGGTCTCGCAGACCCAGCATTCTTTCTACATTGGCAACGGGTTTATCGACCATTTTGGCAATATCTTCTGCAGTAGGTTCGCATTCCATGGTCTGCTCAAGCTTACGTGCTGCTCTCAGATACACGTTCAGCTCTTTGATAACATGGATAGGTAAACGAATAGTCCGCGTCTGATTCATCAGCGCACGTTCTACAGTCTGGCGAATCCACCAGGTTGCATAGGTTGAAAAACGGAATCCCTTTTCAGGATCAAACTTCTCTACAGCACGGATCAGCCCCAAATTGCCCTCTTCGATCAGATCCAGAAGAGCCAGCCCACGATTCATATAACGACGTGCAATTTTCACCACCAGGCGCAGATTGCATTCGATCATTTTTTTACGGGCAGATTCAACACCTTTTAAAGACAGGCGTGAATAGTAGACTTCTTCTTCAGCGGTAAGCAGTTGTGAGTGTTCGATTTCTCGTAAATACAGGCGAGTTGCATCCAGTTCTTTACGGCTAACAGCAACTGGTTTTTTTTCCTTGATGACTTCTTTTTTAGTAACTGCTTTTTTTGCAGCGACCTTACTTGCATCAGCAGCTAAAATTTCATCTGCTGCTGCTTCCAGCTCTTTATCTACAACGACATCGTCAAGGACCATATCTTCCTCTTTTATATCTTTATCAATTGTTTTGGCACTTATGCTCTTAATGGTTTCTTTTTTTCGGCAAACTGCGTTTGTCATGATTTCCTCCCCACGTGATATCATGTTAATTGAACAAGGTGTTAGTTATTTTTCTTATGCCCCCGCTTAAGTGAAAAGGTGTTAAGTTTTATAAATCACAAACTTAGTACTATTATGTAATCTAATTTATAAAAAAATTCAAGGAAAATATGAAAAAAATCAAATAAAAGGTAAAAAAAATAGTTTTACCTGAAAAAAAACTTGTTTTTCTGCCCTATTTCAGTCTATATACCCCTCAAACGGGTGAGCAGCAATAAAACCTAGCCTTTCCGTTTTGGTAAGTACCGCAGAGGATTAACAGGTTTCCCACTCTTCCTAATTTCAAAATGCAAGCGCGCCCGTCCATTTTCTACCGTGCCCATTTGTGCAATGCTCTGACCGGCTCGCACCTGATCGCCTTCTTTCACTAATAGAGAACGATTGTAAGCATAAGCGCTTAAAAACGAATTGCTGTGCTTGATAATAATCAAGTTGCCGTAATGAATCAGCCCATTCCCGCTATACACCACACGGCCTCCTGCTGCCGCCTTAACAGGCTGGCCTCTGTTACCCGCAATGCCTATGCCTTTTCGACTGGTATCTTTGGCATTAAACGTCTTCACCAGCCTGCCTGTTGCCGGCCATTGCCATTTTTTAACCTTTGCAGGTAATGCCTTCTTTTTCGATGAAGCTGTAGATGCGGCGGCTGTTTTTCTGGTATTAATCTGTTTTTTACTGCTTAGCTGGCTTTTGCCTGCCTTGCTGCTTTTAGTCTTTATTCCATGGGATGTAGACGGAGGCCTCAGTCTCAGAACTTTTCCTGGATAAATAGCATAGGGTGCAGAGAGAAAATTCCAGCGCGCCAGTTGTTTGTGGCTCAGATTCTGATACCGGGCAATCGAATACAGTGTATCGCCCTTTCTAACCACTGTGCTTTCGAGGCGCTGAGCCACTGCATTACTCACACTGCTATTAAGAGGCACCGCCTTTACATCGGCTTCTTCCTCCAGGCCACCCACAACAACAGTCGGCTCATCAGAATAATTATCCGCCTCTATCGCAGGCTTGTCCTGATCATCTATAGTACCGGACGCATTCGCTGCGACCATGCTTAGCCTCTGCCCGGGATAAATATGAAAAGGTGCCTGAATGCTGTTCCATTTTGCTATATCGCGAAAATCCTTTTCATATCGCCAGGCTATGGAATAAAGAGTGTCGCCCTTTTTCACTGTGTAAGCCTGTGGATCCCAGCCACTGTCCAGCACTTTTACACAGGACGCTGTTAACCCGACTAGCAGCAATACAGAGAAGAGTCGAAAGCGGTTAAGCCAGTGTGTGATATGCATACGCGATAACTACAATAAGCACCAGACCCCAGCCTGCCCACTCAATATATCGCCGAACAGTGGCTTCCATTTTGGGCCCGGCCCATGCCATGAGTCCGGCAAACATATAAAAATGAATAGCCCGACCAACCAGTGCGGCGATAAAAAAGGAAAACAGATTCATAGATAATATGCCAGCCGTAATAGTAAACAGCTTAAACGGCGCAGGCGTAACCGCGCCCAGCATCACAGCCCACACCCCATACGTATCGAACTCGCTCTGGGCCATCAATAACTGATCCCACCAGCCCATTTTTATAACCCAGGGTTCAATAATAGAAATGGCCATATTGCCCAGAAAGTAGCCAACTAAAGCTCCCAGCGCTGACATAATTGTCGTGATGGTCGCCAGCCTCACCCATTTATTCGGGGTGGCCATCACCATGGGAATCATTAATAAAACAGTGGGCACTGGAAAAATAAAAGACTCGAAGATACTGACACCCACTAGATAGCGTTCACGATGTTTGTGTTCAGCCCAGCTCATACAGCGATCATAAAAAGCTCCAAAAATCATGAGCGCACCGCACCATTTAGCAAAGGCACAAATTTCACCCCGTCCAGTTCTTCTTCGGCATAACCATCGGCTTCTCGGGTAATCTGCAATAGTTTTTGCACACCGTGCTGACTACCCACTGGAATAACCATAATGCCCCCTACCGCCAGTTGTTCAAGCAGGGCTTCAGGCACCTGCTCGGGTGCTGCGGTCACAATGATTGCAGGATAAGGCGCGTGTTGCGGCCATCCCCAGGAGCCATCACTGTGCTTGAGCATAATATTATTTAAATTCAGCTTGTGATAACGCTCCCTCGCTCTGGTTTGCAGAGCCACAATACGCTCCACTGAAAACACTCTGGGCACCAGTTGAGATAGAATAGCCGCCTGATAACCCGAGCCTGTGCCCACTTCCAGCACCTTATCCGGCACACCTCGGCTCAATATAACTTCTGTCATTCGCGCCACAATATAGGGCTGGGATATAGTCTGACCATGACCAATAGGCAGAGCCGAGTCTTCATAGGAACGGGAGCTCATGGCCTCATCTACAAACAGATGTCGGGGAGTATTTCTCATCACATCCAGCACACGCTCGTCCTGAATGCCTTTTTCTCTTAATCGCTCCACGAGTCGATCTCGTGTTCGCTGGGAAGTCATGCCTATGCCCTGGATAAGGGGATCTGATAAATTCAAAAATATTGTCTCGCGTGTTTTACCCGAAGAATCTCTGCTCAGAGACTCCCCAGCCAGGTGGTTAGATTTTTCAGGCTATCATACCTAGTTAAATCGATCTGCAAAGGGGTAACAGAAACAAATCCATTTTTTGTTGCATGAAAATCGGTGCCCTCACCTGCATCCTGCTCATCTCCCGGCGGCCCCACCCAGTAAACCGGTATGCCTCGTGGGTCTTTGTCGATAATCACCCCTTCTGATTTATGCCGCGCGCCTAAGCGAGTGGCTTTAAAACCTTTAATCTGCTGCCAGGGTAAGTCCGGGACATTAATATTTAATATGCTGTCTTTGGGCAAAGCAGAGCTTTTAATGTCTGCCAGTAATTTAGTCACGGCAATGGAAGCCGATTCATAATGCACTGGCTCATAAGAGCACATAGAAACTGCAATCGCTGGATACCCCAGAAAACGTCCCTCCGTCGCTGCCGCAATGGTGCCGGAATAAAGCACATCGTCACCCATATTAGGGCCGTCATTAGGGCCAGAAATAACCATATCCGGCTCCTGCTTTAACAGACCCGTAATGGCAAGATGCACACAGTCTGTTGGTGTGCCGTCTACTTTATAAAAACCGTTCTCTGCCTGCTGGGCACGAATGGGTCGTTCCAGGGTAAGCGAATTACTCGCCGCACTGCGGTTACGATCTGGTGCGACCACCGTAATCTCAGCATTCTTTTTGAGTGCATCAGCCAGAATTTTCAGCCCCGGTGCAAGATAACCATCGTCATTACTTAATAAAATATGCAAAATATAAATCCGGCTTTAATGTTGCTGGTATTATATAAGCATTAGAGATGACAAGCACTTTGATTATGAGCGACGACGATAAAAAGGAAACGGATGAAATGGATTTATTCAATCAGGCTATGGTTGATGTTAAACCCCACAAACATGACAGGGTTTCACAACAGCAAAAGCCCTCGGCGATTAAAAAACGCAAACAGGCTGCCGCAGATAATATTGAAGACACATTAAGTGATGACTTTATTCCAGAGTGCGGTGAATGGCTGGAATTTTCCAGACCCGGCATTCAGAAATCTTTATTAAAGCAAATCAGAAATGGCAAACTCCCTGTCGAAGACCGGCTGGATTTACATGGCTATACCCGTGACCGTGCACGCACTACTCTGCTTGAATTTATCCACCACAGCCAGCAAAGCGATTTCAAACTGGTTTGTGTAGTACACGGCAAAGGCTATCACTCAGAAGATGGCCGCCCGGTATTAAAAGCTATGGCTAATAAATGGCTACAGAATATCGACATTGTGCTCGCATTTACCACCGCACAGCCCAGAGATGGTGGCACAGGTGCTGTTTATGTTTTGCTTAAACGACTGCGCGAACAAAACCCATAATTTTTTTGGCACTCACAGCTTAATTAATATACATTACTCCCAAATATAATAACCCAGGCTCAGACATGCTCCAGCAATTATCCTCACTTTATGAAAAAGTGATTCTTAAAAATCCAGTTGCCACTATTGTCGTCATTCTAATCATCAGTATTTTTTTTGCTACCCAGGCACAAAATTTCAAACTGGATGCTTCTGCGGATTCATTAATTCTGGAAAATGACCAGGCCTTAAAATATTATCGATCAATAAAAGCCCGCTATGGTTCCGATGATTTTTTAATCATCACCTACACTCCCGAAAAAGATCTGTTTGCCGCCTCAACTTTAACAGACATAAAACAGCTTCGTGAAAAACTTAAAAAGCTTGATCGGGCAGATAAAGTTATTAGCATACTGGATGTGCCTCTGATCGAAAGCCCGCCTGTCACCCTGTCTGAACTCAGTGCAAATATACGCACATTAGAAACACCTGACATGGATATAAATCAGGCACGAAAAGAATTTTTATCCAGCCCCCTGTATAAAAATCTAATTATTAGCCCCGACGGAAAAACCACTGCACTGCAGATAAATTTAAAACACGATGAAAATTACCATTCACTACTAGCTCAACGAAACGGCCTGCGCGAAAAACAGCTGACTAAACCTTTAAGCACTGACGAGTTAAAAACACTGCAACAAGTGACTCATGATTTTAAACAGCTAACCCAGACGTTACGTAAACATGAAAGCCAGCTGATTGCCAGTATCCGCAGCATTATGGATGAACACAGAAGCTCAGCTAAATTATTTTTAGGCGGCGTGCCGATGATTACCGCTGACTCCATCGCTTATATAGAAAATGACTTAAAAACATTTGGCGTCGGTGTCGTTATTTTTATTATGTTAATACTGGCCTTATCCTTTAAAAAGCCTCGCTGGGTAATTTTACCAATAATTACCTGTGTCGGCGCAAGCATGATTATGGTGGGGATTTTAGGCTCGCTTGAATGGGGTGTCACCGTTGTATCTTCCAACTTCATTTCTCTGTTATTAATCATCACGCTTTCTCTAACCATACACATTATTGTTCGATACAGAGAAGTTCATGTAGAGTTCCCTGATAATAGTCAATACGATCTTGTTAAAGAAGCGGTCTATTCAAAATTTAAACCCTCTTTTTTTACATCCATTACAACTATGGTTGCATTTGGATCTTTAATTATTAGCGATATTCGACCCGTTATAGATTTTGGCTGGATGATGGTTTTCGGTATTGGCGTTGCCTTTGTATTAACATTTACTTTTTTCCCTGCCGCACTCATTCTATTAAAACGTGGTGAACCTGCAGAACTGCACGACACAACTGGCGCAGTCACTCATTACCTTGCTTATTTTATTAAACAACACAGCAAAAGCACTTTGCTCGTATTTACCGCTATGGCCGTTTTTAGTGTTATCGGCTTATCACAGTTGAGCGTTGAAAATCGATTCATTGATTATTTTAAAGAACACACCGAAATTTATCAGGGCATGCTGTTAATAGATAAAGAACTGGGCGGCACCACACCACTTGATGTCATTATAGATGCCCCCGCTTCTTTTTATGAAAAAAAACCAGTAGTAGAATCAACTGGTGACTTGGATGATGATGACTTTGATTTTGAACTGGATGAAGACGAAGATGAAGCCGGCATTACTGCCACCAGCTACTGGTTTAATAACAATAGATTAGAACAGGTAAGAAAAATTCAACAGGAACTTGAAAGCTTCCCTGAAACTGGGAAAGTCATTTCCATCGACACCACCATCTCCATGTTAGATCGCTTGAAAGACAGTGATGATATGAGTGACTTTTTTATGTCCATACTTTACAAGCGTGTACCAGCAGATATCAAAGAATCATTATTTAAACCTTATCTATCTGAAGACGGCAACCAGATTCGTTTTTCAATTCGCGTATTTGAATCAGATAAAAATTTAAATCGTGAAAAGCTGCTAGAAAAAATACGCTCACGACTCACTACAAAACTGGGACTGGAAGATCAACAAATTAAATTAAGCGGCATGGTCGTGCTCTACAACAATATGTTACAGAGTTTATTTAAATCACAGATACTCACCATCGGCGTTGTGTTTCTCGCCATACTCACCATGTTTGCACTTCTATTTAAATCCACCTACATTGCCGTGCTTGCTATTATTCCCAATATGATTGCAGCCGGAATGGTGCTGGGGGTAATGGGTGTTGCAGGAATCCCACTGGACATAATGACCATCACCATAGCCGCTATATGTATAGGCATAGCCGTGGACGACACCATTCACTATGTACATAGATTCCAGGAAGAATTTGAAATAGATCGCGATTACTGGGCGGCTATTAATCGCTGCCATGAAAGCATTGGCCGCGCCATGTATTACACAACGGTCACCATAACCCTGGGCTTTTCAATACTTGCATTGTCAAATTTTATGCCGATGATTTATTTTGGTGTATTGACCGGTTTTGCCATGCTGATCGCATTACTGGCAAATATGACATTGTTACCATTATTTCTGGCCATGTTTAAACCAGTCAGAAACTAACTGAAAAAGATAAAAGCATTTTTCCGCAAATGAACGCGAATGCACGCAAATAAAAGCAAAAGTTTTTTTATATGTAGTACGCCTTAGGCGTACAAATAAAACATTAGCGTTTATTTGCGTTCATTTGCGGAAAAATGCTTTGTCTTTTGATTTCCACTTTTAGACGACAGACAATAATAAGCGTATAATGCCCCCTCCATAATTTTATTAGTTAAGCAAAGTGTCTAAAATAAAACTTACCGAATACAGTCACGGCGCCGGTTGCGGCTGCAAAATAGCTCCCGGATTACTGGAAGAAATTCTGCAAACATCTACCCCACCTTTTTCAGATCCTCGATTACTGGTTGGCAATGAAACTAAAGACGATGCCGCGGTCTACGATCTGGGCAATGGCCAGTCAGTTATCAGCACCACTGATTTTTTTATGCCCATAGTCGATGACCCGTTTGAGTTTGGCCAGATTGCTGCCACCAATGCAATCAGTGATATTTACGCAATGGGCGGCTCACCTTTAATGGCCATTGCAATATTTGGCTGGCCAATTAAAAAACTGGCTGCCGATATTGCTTCACAGGTTATCGAAGGTGGCCGACATGCCTGCAAACTGGCGGGCATTCCATTAGCGGGCGGACACTCCATCGACGCACCAGAACCCATCTTCGGCCTGGCAGTAACGGGACAGGTAGAAAATATTTATTTAAAACGTAATAGCCAGGCAACTTCAGATTGCCATTTATTTCTTACCAAACCTCTGGGCATTGGCATCTTAACCACGGCAGAAAAAAAGAAATGCCTTAAAAGCGAACACAGTCGTATCGCCATTGAAACCATGTGCCAGTTAAATAATCACGGCGCTGAATTTGCCAAACTGCCCTATGTTACTGCAATGACAGACGTGACCGGTTTTGGGTTAATGGGGCACCTGACAGAAATCTGCGAAGGCAGCGGTGTACATGCCGTAGTTGATTACCAGGCTGTGCCTAAATTGCCTGAAGTTGAAAATTATATTTCACTGGACTGCTCTCCGGGTGGCGCACAACGCAATTTTGATAGCTACGGACACAAGTTAAGCTCAATGAATGACATGCAGAAAAAAATACTCTGCGACCCACAAACATCCGGCGGTCTGTTAGTGGCAGTTAAAAAAACTCATACCGAAGATTTTATTAAACTCACTCAAACATTAAATTTAGACTTACACCCCCTCGGTGAATTAGTAAAAGCAGACAGCTCAACCACTTTAATAAAAACGATTTAAATGATGGATCTTCCACAGATAGACAATTATCGAGAACTGTTTTTAAGTAAAACTCCTTTACTGGATGTACGTGCTCCAGTTGAATTTAATCAGGGCGCATTTCCATACACTGAAAATTTTCCTTTAATAAATGACCAGGAAAGAAAAGACATTGGTCTGCGTTATAAAAATCTTGGCCAGGATGCAGCTATAGAGCTAGGCCATAAACTGGTGCAGGGAGAAATAAAACCAGAACGTATCAGCCATTGGGAAGATTTTTTTAATCAACACCCTGATGGCGCGCTCTACTGCTTTCGTGGTGGCATGCGCTCAAAAATATCGCAACAGTGGATTTATGAAAAAACAGGAAATATCTATCCAAGAATAAAAGGTGGCTATAAAGCCATGCGCCGATTTCTGATCGACGAACTTGAAGCATCATCACAACTCATTGAACCTGTTATGCTGGGCGGGCGCACTGGCATAGGTAAAACAATCTTATTAAAAAAAATAAAACAACAAATTGACCTTGAAGGTATATTCCATCATCGGGGATCTGTATTCGGTAAACATGTCACACCTCAGCCAACACAAATTGATATTGAAAACAGCTTATCCATCGAGCTACTTAAATTATTAAATAAAAATCATACAAAAATCATACTGGAAGATGAAGGCAGTAATATTGGCTCACGCAGAATTCCAGAGAATTTATTCAGCAAAATGAGTCAGTCCCCTATCATTCTGCTAGAAGTCAGCGTTGATGAACGAGTTGATATAACCTTTCAGGAATATATAATCGAAGCTCTTGCAGAACATCAATCTTTTTATGGCGAAGAACAGGGTTTGGAACTCTGGATAATGCAACTGGAAAACTCTATAGACAAAATTCAACGCCGTCTGGGCGGTGTCCGCCACAAAGAACTTAAAGCACTGATGACAAATGCCATCCAGCAACAATTATCTGGAAGTATAGAACTCCATAAAGAATGGATTAAAGTATTATTAACTGATTACTATGACCCCATGTATGACTTTCAGCTTAGCAAAAAAGAACAGCGCGTTTCTTTTAAAGGAAATACAAGTGAAGTACTTAATTATCTTACCGATAAATATCAAATAAGCTGACTCAGACTCTGTGACGTCACATAACACATGGTTGAATTTAAAAAATAAAAGCGTGTATTAAAAAAATTCAAATAACTATTGAAATAATGATTATTTAGATCTATATTATTAATAGACCCGTATTTTTTGTGATACCGGTCACAAAAATCACCCGTTTGGGGGATGAGTTTCATGGATACATTCAATATCCACGCACAAAACTCACCTACCTCCCCTGACCAAATATCAAAAGCTTAAATGTCAAAAGCGCTTATATAAAAAGATACAAACCTTATGGACTGTATCTTTAGTTATTTAATACACTAAATAATGGATACAATGACATGAGCTTTGAAACCACACAGAAAATATTCGTTGATACAAAATCAAACGTAAAAAGCCATCATGCGTATATAACAGATCAGAAATTTATCTCTAAAGTTATAAACAACTTTATTCATAATGAGATAAACGACAGCAATATTCGACAACAAATTACCCAGAAAAACTGCTTTAATCGAGAGGAGATCATTAAAGCATTAACAAATATGCAAATAACATATCGCACTGAATACACATCAGGCAATAAGGTAAATATTAATACAGATCATTTTAAATCAACCCTGCTCAATAGCATGGCAAAACTTAATAATATAGCCATCCCTAAAAATCTTAACCAGATTGATGGCAGAACCATTGATTTTGTAGAAATGATTTTTGGTGCGTTTTTACGCAATAAAAACATATCAACCAATATTAAAAACCTGTTACTAAGATTACAGATACCCGTTATTAAAACCTCACTTCTGGACAGCAACTTCTTCTACAACGACCAACACCCTGCAAGACATGTTCTTAACACCATTTCACATCTTGGCATAGGTATAGAAAATAAAGATAATACTGTTTATAAAACTATAGACTTAATCATCGAACAGCTTTTACGCAGCTTTGGCACTAAAACACTAAGCTTTAATACAGCACTTGCATCACTATCAAGATTAACAAAAATAGAAAACAAAAAACATAACCAGAAAGAAGCTATAACCCAAAAACAGACCATGCATGAGCTTGCACGTCAAACCGTATTAACAGAACTTCAGTTCCAGACTTCAGATGTTATTCTACCAAAATCTATTCAGCCTCTGGTGCTAAGCCACTGGTCAACCTTAATGTTTCACCGCTACCTGCAACACGGAAAAGATAGTGTGCAATGGGTAGAATCTCGAAAAATCCTACAATATCTGACACACTCTTTTACCCCCATAAAAAGCAAAGAAGAGTGGATTATATTAAAAACAGGCTACACCGGTATAGTCAACACAGTTAAATCACTTTTAGAAGGGACCAGTCAGAATAAAGAAAAATTATTCCTCGCCATTCGTAATTTAAATAATGCTTATGAAAAATTATTAGAAAAACACAAAGAATTCCAGGACGAATCAAATTCTAAAGATACATCGGCACAGATTAATAATGAAACAATATATCCTGCCGAAATTAAATTACTTGAAACAGCATCTGATCGAAAAGAAAAAATAGCAAAGACCATAATCAGAAAATTACCCGAATATATCCAGCCAGGTGCATGGTTTGAAGTTTTTACCCACACTGACTCACCAGTTAGACGTTTAAAACTATCTGTCATAATAAAGGAAAATGCACAATTAGTATTCGTGGATAGAAAAGGAACAAGAGTAATTGCGAAGGATGCTGAATTATTTTTAGAGGAAATAAAACAGAAAAACTCTCGATTAATTGCTGACCACTCTATTTTTGATCATGCACTGAGCCAGGTTATCGGAAACATTACAAGAAAAGATTAATTCAGGATTACTGCTCATACTGCATAAATCCCGATCTATAGCATGAAATTTAAATACATGGTAAAGCAAGACTATATATTTTCTGTTAACAGAAGACAATCCAGACCTGGTAGAAAACCTGAGCGAGTTTTTTTGAAGACCGCGGTCACACAGTGGACATTGCCTACAATGGTCTCACCGGTTTAAGTTTTGCGCTGAGCAATGCATACGATGTCATTATACTGGATCTTATGTTTCCGACATGGATGGCCTTGAAGTCTGCTCTCGTTTACGCAAGGAAGAACACACCACTCCTGTATTGATGTTAACCGAACGCGACACGCTTAATAATAAACTGGAAGGCTCTAATAGTGGCACCGATGATTATCTGGTTTTTTCTTTGCTAATAAAGCCCATGCAATTAGTTCAATCTACAGAAAACTAAACACTGAACGTTGCAGCCAGCGTAAGCATCCTATTTTTAAAGAATGCCAGAAAAACATAGCATTATATAGCGCCAACAATGATGCAGAATCAGGATATCTGTCTAAAGCATAAGCATTATTTTATAACTCACACCATAGAAGCATTCTACTATTTTAGATTTATTCAGAAATCAGATGATTAATTCTTTGAATATTTTTTTCATCCCCTATATTTTTATAAACTTTCAGCAAAGAATTTAGCACGTTACGCGTTTCAAATTCATTAGTAGAACTTTCTGCAACTTTATAGGCTGCTTCAAACCGCTTTATTGCGCCTTCAAATTTTTTATTGTCATTTAATGCAGCACCCCATTCTTTTAGAGTCGATAATACAGATTTTGGGTTTGCCTGTTCACGATAGAGATTCAATGCCTGCGAGAATTTTTTATTGACAACATTAACTTTATTTAGCTTGCCAGCCAGTTGCCCTTTAAACCTTAGTAACCTTGCTCGATAAAAATCATTTTTGACTACTTTAGCTTCATATATATTTACCCATTTTTCACTATCACTGGCTGACAAAATTGAAACCTTCACTCGATTAGTTAATAGAGCCATATATATGTTCTCAGCCACATTCATTTTATTTTCACCAACTGAACCTAAATATTTATCAAGAATTTCAATCACCCTGCCACTCTCACCCATATTGATAGCAATAGATGATTGCATAATATCCAGATGCACAGCCATAGAAGTGAAATTATTTTCCTCAACTAATGCCTTAAGCTGGCGGAGATAATCCTTTGCATTAGAAATATTACTCTGTGCGATTTCTGATTTTGCCAGATTCAAATAAGACTCGGCCAGACCTTCTACATAATCAAATCTCTGATAAGCATTTAAAGCACGATTAAATTCCACTGTTGATGCCGCATATTTTTGCTGCTGATAAAACACAATACCTTTATCTGCAAAACCATTTGCTACCTGCAACCAGTAAGGTTTCGACTTTTCTGGCGCAGAAGAACAGGCAAGAATGGATACTGCCATGCAAATGAAAAATAGAATTTTAATAAGTTTATTAATCATATTTAATAAATCGCATTCAATTAATCATTAGCAGGCAATGGATCAACCGTTTTACTCTTAGGCGGTTTTTTTGACAGAGCCGATGAAATAGGCCAGATTCTCTGTGTGGCCTCTATGGTTTTTTTAGTTTCGCCTACTACAGTGTTAATATTTTTCAGTACTACCGGCACATCTTTCACATCACCTTTTAAGGTTCGAGCCAGCTTCTTCATATCTTCAGTTGCCTGCTTCATATTTTCCAGACTTTGAGATAAATTATTCTTTACTTCTTTATCATACAGCATCGAACCTATAGCCCCCTCTGTTGAATTCATCCGCTGCGAAAAAAGTTTTATATTTTCTGCCACCTGATCGAAGGAATCAATTGTTGATGCAATTTTTTCTGCATCAACCACAGAAATTACTCCTGAAACCTCATAAATCATTTTATTTATTACCGCCAGTATTTTTTTTGCCTCAGCAATAACATCTTCTACCGAGCCTGATTCCTGAACATTAAGCACCGCACCTGCCTGCAATAAAGGATTATCAGGAGAACCCGCCGTAATACCAATAATGGATTTTCCAATAATCGTCGCATTCAGACTGCTTACTTTCACTTTAGAGTCTGTGCGTAATAATTTATGAAATCGATTGTAGACATGCATAGTTAGCATAATATGATTATCATCTGTGATTTCCACGGCAGAGACCTTGCCTACTTCAATACCTGAAACCTGAACGATAGTTTCAGTGCTCAGACCTTCAGCCGAGTTAAGCTTGCCATAGATAACAAAATATTCTTCAAATATATTCTGGCTCTTGATGGTCGAAAATAGCAAAAAAACCAGCACTGCAATCGCAGACAATACAAACACACCGACCATTCTTTCCTGAGCTGTGTAGCTTGTTCGGTGAATATAATGCGTTGAATGATGCGATTTTCTTCTATCCATAACTTTTAGTGTATCTCATATCGAGACAAATACTCCTTAATTGATGCATTGTCAGATTTCAATAAATCCTGCCTGTTTTCATATAACGCTGTTGTATCTGGTGAAACAAAAATTATATTCGTTGACTCATCTATAATCTGCTTTATATTTCTTGTAGTTAATACAATTGATAAACCCATGCTATCGACTTTATGCCTTAAAAACTGTTTAAGGTTTAGCACTTTATCCAGACTCAAATGGGTATATAGATCATCCAGGAACAGTAATTGAGGCTTTACAATTAAGGCACGTACTACCTTAACATAATAATTTTGCAACTGTGATGCGTACGCTGGTAATTGCTTGAGCATTTCTTTACCTTCAAAACCAATTTCATCCAATAGAACATCAGCTTGTCTGCTTATCTCATCACGGTCAGCCAGCTTATGATATAAAGCTGGCAGCATAATATTTTCCATTAATGTATAGGCAGATAATAGTGCGGTATCCTGCCCTATAAAAGAAATTTTATTTTGTAATCCCAGCCATGCTTGCCGATCAAGCTGTCTGACGTTTTTCTGCAACAGCGTCAACTCGCCCTGCGCCATAGCATTTAAGCCATTTAATGTTTTAAGCCAGAGTATTTTTTCTACAGATCCTGGACCAATTATGCTGGTAATAGACGACTTTAAAATATTCAGACTAAGTGGCGAATAGACCGCATCAGAATTTGATGCCGGGCTTATGTTTTCTGCTTTGATAAGAATATTTTTCATTTTATTAAACCATCAATTCTAAATCATTAACTCTAAATCATTAACTCTAGATCATTAACTCTAGATCATCAGCTCTAAATCATTAAGACAGCAATAATGCCATCAATAATAAACAGCATAAGAATACTATTTACTATAGCCTTCTGGGTTTGCTGCGGCACTTCAGTTGGTGAAGCATCCACTCTTAAACCATGATAGCAGGCTATGGCTCCGATAAATAATCCAAATAATAAATTCTTAATTACAAAAATAAATAGTAAATGAGTATGCAATCCTGAAACCATATCGGAGAAATACTTAAAATAGGTGGGCGACAGCAATAAGCCACTTAATAAAATACCCGCACCTAAAGTCACCATAGTAAAAAACACTGAAATAGATAACTGAGAAATGGTGACGCCTAATATTCTGGGAGCTATCAGAAACTTATTGATATCTATACCCATCAGTTCAAGCGCTTCTATTTCTTTATGCAGTTTCATATTACCCAGATCCACTGTGATGGCTGAACCGGTACGGCTAATTAATACAATACCCGCAATCATTGGCCCAAGCTCCAGCGCAATAACATGATTTAGAATAGTCACGGTGTCTGCTATTGAATCGAATAACGCAATCATTCTAAATGTGAAAACGAAGCCGGTAATCAGAGCAAGAAAAAGAATTGTTGGCAAGGCATCTATACCCGAAAATATAATTTGGGATACCAGAGACCGATAACTGTAACGATCAAATAACCGCACTGATTTAAACCAGTCGCGTAAAGCAAAAGATGAAAAAGTAACCAGATCAATTAAATAATTTAATCTGCGTAAAAAAAACGAACCTGACCATCCTGTTATATTATTGACCATATTAATCATAGTTTAACTGTAGCCACAATCATCGATACTAAAGGCCGCTCCTTAATAATTATTTTTATACACTTTTAAACAGAATTGATATCAAGCCTGCAATTCTATTCCTGCTTTTATCAATAAACCATTCCTGCACTATTCTCACCTGCCAGATCAATTAATCGACTCAGCAATTCATCGCTGGGTTGCACATGCCAGTCTTCTCCTAATGACAAAGCGGCGTTGACTCCATTTTTCTGATAATTAATCCATACTGGACAATTACCCTCTCTAAATGGCTGCAATACAGAATTTAACTCATGCACAAAACCATTGGCCGCCTGTTTTTCATTAACTTTAATTTCCAGTCGTCTGGCAAACCGCTGCCGCGCATCAGTAATATCATAAATACTTTTAGCGGTAATGCGATAACCACCAAAATAATCATCATAAACCACACCACCTTCTACAATAATTAATTTGTCTTTATTTAAAAGATAACTGAATTTTTCAAACTGTTCTTCATAAATTCTAACTTCTACCCGTGCGGTTCGATCATCCAGCACTGCCGACACAATTTTGCCGCCGGTCTTTGTTTTACGCACACGAATGCCAATCATTAAACCTGCCAGTTTATATTCTTTGGCGTTGCGTTTTGCCATATAGCCACCACCCGAATCAGATGGCCCAACCAGATCCGCAAGATCTCCCAATGGGCAACTGGTAAATTGACGCAGTTCTTTTTCATAACGTTCGATTGGGTGACCGGTTAAATATAATCCCAGAGTTTCTTTTTCAAGGGTGAGCCGCTGCTCTTCATCCCATTCTGGTACGGTGACAGAATCTACAGGTGCAATACTGTCTTCTTCTGTGGATGAACCAAACATATCATCCTGACCTACTCTGGCATTTTGTAAATATTGCTCAGCCATCTGCAGGGTATCCTGCAATCGGGCAAGTAAGCTGGCGCGGTTAGGGCCGAGCTTATCCAGTGTGCCGGATTTTATCAGGGCTTCCATTACTCGCTTGTTAACTTTACGCCCATCGATGCGTTTACAAAAATCATATAAATCTTTATACGTGCCATTACTGTTACGCTCTTCAATAATACCTTCGAGTGCTGCTTCACCCACCCCTTTAATTGCGCCCAGACCATAAAGCACCTGATCATCCTGCGGCACGCTGAATTTATAAATAGAGCTGTTGATGTCCGGCGTTAAAACTTCCAGTCCCATGCGATGACAGTCTTCAATTAAGATCACCACTTTATCGGTGTTATCCATATCCGCCGATAATACTGCGGCCATAAATTCTGCCGGGTAGTGAGATTTTAACCAGCAGGTTTGATACGACAGCAAAGCATAAGCGGCGGAGTGAGATTTATTGAATCCATAACCCGCAAATTTTTCTACCAGATCAAAAATTTTCATTGCCAGATTGGCGTCAATGCCATTATCCGCCGCACCCTGCTCAAACACCGCCCGCTGCTGCGCCATGACTTCGGGTTTTTTCTTACCCATGGCACGGCGCAGCATATCCGCACCACCCAGGGTGTAACCGGCCAGCACCTGAGCAATCTGCATGACCTGTTCCTGATAAAGAATAATGCCGTAGGTAGGCTCTAAAATAGGTTTTAAAGATTCGTGCTGATACTGCACATCGGGATAGGACACCGCTTCACGGCCATGCTTACGATTAATAAAGTTATCCACCATGCCCGATTGCAAAGGCCCGGGACGAAACAGAGCCACCAGCGCGATAATGTCTTCAAAGCTATCGGGTTGCAGGCGCTTGATTAAATCTTTCATGCCGCTGGATTCAAGCTGGAAGATGGCGGTGGTTTCTGCGGATAATAATAATTTGAAAGCGGTTTCATCATCCAGCGGCAATAGATTGATATCCAGATCCTGCTGATCGGCATGACGCACTTTTATGTTTTTCACTGCCCAGTCGATAACGGTCAGCGTTCTTAAACCCAGAAAATCGAACTTCACCAGACCGATGGATTCCACATCATCTTTATCGAGCTGAGTCACAATGCTCTTGCCGCCCTGCTCACAGTACAGCGGGGTAAAATCCGTCAGCACCGATGGTGAAATCACCACGCCTCCCGCATGCTTGCCCGCATTGCGCGCGCAGCCTTCCAGCGACAGCGCCATATCTATTAGCTCACGAACATCGTCTTCTTCTTTGTAGGCCTTGAGCAAATCATCGGCTTCATCCAAAGCTTTGGTCAGGGTCATGCCTATTTCAAAGGGCACCATTTTGGCAATGCGATCCACAAAACCATAAGACAAACCCATTACCCGCCCCACATCCCGCACCACCGCTTTGGCGGCCATAGAACCGTAGGTAATAATCTGCGACACGCGATCACGACCATAGTGTTGCGCCACATAATCAATCACCCGGTCGCGGCCTTCCATGCAGAAGTCGACATCGAAATCCGGCAGGGAAACACGTTCAGGGTTGAGGAATCGCTCAAACAGCAAATCAAATTCAATGGGATCAAGATCGGTGATTAACATGGAATAGGCTACCAGCGAACCCGCACCCGAACCCCGCCCTGGCCCTACCGGAATTTTATTGTCTTTCGACCACTGAATAAAATCCGCCACAATCAGAAAATAACCGGGAAAGCCCATGCCAGTAATAACTTTGATTTCAATTTTTAGCCGGTCGTAGTAAATCTGTTTTTTAGCTTCTGCATCCGGGTCATTCGGGTCAATGATTACCGCTAAACGTTTTTCTAATCCCTCAAATGAAATGCGCTCAAAATAACTGTCGGTGGTCTCGCCATCGGGAATGGGAAATTCAGGTAAAAAACTTTCGCCCAGACGAATATCTAAATTACAGCGGTGAGCAATCTCCACTGTGTTTTCCAGCGCTTCGGGAATATCCGCAAACAGCTCCAGCATTTCTTCTTCAGATCGCAGGTACTGCTGCTCACTGTAATGCTTGGGACGACGAGGATCATCCAGTGCCCGACCTTCATGAATACATACTCGAACTTCATGACTGTCGAAATTTTTAGCTTCCAGAAAACGCACATCATTGGTCGCCACCACAGGGGTTTGAGTGGCCAGAGAAAGACTGACTGCCGAGTGCAGGTATTCTTCTTCGCTTTCGCGCCCGGTGCGCTGTAATTCGAGGTAATAACGATCAGGAAAAATAGCCTGCCAGGCCTTGAGCAATTCTTCTGCCTGAATCTGGTTGCCCGCCAGCAGAGCACGACCCACATCGCCCTGCTGCCCTCCGGATAAAACAATGATGCCGTCGTTCAATTCTCGCAGCCAGTCCACTTCAATCATTGGAATGCCGCCATGTTGGCCATCGAGATAGGAGCGGGATACCAGTTGAGTAATATTCTGATAACCCTCGCTGTTCTGGCAAAGCAGAACCATACGGGAGGGCTGCTCGGTTTCAATGGCAGGCCGCACCCAGACATCCACACCAATAATGGGTTTGATACCGGCAGAGATAGCGGCACGGTAAAACTTAACCATAGCAAATAGATTACTCTGATCAGTTAGAGCCAGTGCAGCCATGCCCTGTTCCGATGCCGTTTGCATCAATGGTTTGATGCGTACAACCCCGTCTACCAGAGAATATTCAGTGTGCAATCTTAGATGTACAAAGCGTGGATTCATGAATAGTATAAAACTTAATTATTTACTTTATAAAAACTACTTATCTTATTGTTTTTATTGGTTTTACAAATAAAAACAAACCCTGTCAGACACTGTAAACTATATCTCTTATCTTAAACCAGAAACACACTCAGGAGTCATGAATATCCATTTTATCTTTTAATTTAAAGCTTATTGTTATGGCAACCACCACTTAGTAACTGAAAAACCCCGAATATAATGCCTGCTTTTACCACTTTCTGGAAAACAACAGAACAAGGCCATTATTTAGTTTATTCAATTGCACATTATGCTTTTAATCAACTTTAACTTATTAGCTTAAGATATTGGTTTATAATAATTTTTTAACTGGCGCAAAGGATTTTCTATGCAATGGACAGGGGCCATGCTGATTGAGCAATTCCATATGCTTTTTAGTGGGGTAGCCCTTATGTTTATCAAAGCCGTACTGAGGATATTGCTGGTGCAGCTCGACCATTTGCCGATCCCGATCCACTTTGGCCAGAATTGAAGCCGCCGATATCGCGGCTACTTTGCTGTCTCCTTTTACTATGGCTTCCACTTTATAATTTATATCCGGGCACTTATTGCCATCCACCAGCACCATATCTGGTCGCTGCTCAAGAGACTCCACTGCCCTCTTCATTGCCAGCAAACTGGCCTGCAGAATATTGATGCGGTCGATCTCTTTTTCATCCACAGATACCACTGACCAGGCCAGTGCTTTTTCCCTGATTTCAATGGCAAGACTGTTGCGTTTTTTCTCTGATAGCTTCTTTGAATCATTCAGGCCTGCAATCGGATTCTGCGGGTCGAGTATCACCGCAGCCGCCACCACCGACCCTACTAACGGCCCTCTTCCTGCTTCATCGACACCGGCTATAAAGTTATATGGGCTCAGGTCAAAATCAATATCGTCATTCATGGCTTTCCGGTACAATTCGCTGCTTTAAAGAAGCGATATAGTAATCAAAAGCGAAAGCAAAAGAAAACGCAAATGAACGCAAACAACGCTAATGAACGCAAGGAAAACATAAATAAATGGCATTGCTCTGTTTCCTGTCATTCCGAGCGTAGTCGAGGAATTTTAACTCCCGAGGTAACAGGATTTTTGGCAACTGCTCTTGCACCACTCTACTACCTGCATCCATGCAGCCACCTCGGCCACGCCTGGAATAATAGTTTTTTTATCCGATTTTTATTCGCGTTCATTTGCGTTCATTTGCGTTCATTTGCGTTTTCTTTTGCTTCTAATCTTAAATCTACACCTCAAAACCATACCGCTGATCAACAGCAAAACGTACCAGGCAATTTTCATGGCTAAAAAGATATTGATCAGCGCAGGCGAAGCATCCGGCGATTTACATGCAGCCAATCTCGTTAAAGCCCTGCATAAAATCGACAGCAGCATTCAGGTTAGAGGCATGGGCGGAGAAAAACTGGTCGAAGCCGGTGCGGATATTTTTGTGGACTGCTCCGATATTGCCGTAGTGGGCATTATTGAAGTGCTGTTTAATTATCGAAAAATAATTAAAGTATTGAATCAATTGCGGGACGAGCTACGCAATAACCCGCCTGACCTGCTTATTCTGGTCGATTATCAGGAATTCAATTTCAAACTCGCCCAGACCGCCAAAGAGTGTGGCGTAAAAGTACTGTTTTATATTGGCCCACAAGTATGGGCATGGCGTCCTCACCGAGTGCATAAAATAGGTGAACGCGTTGACATGATGGCTGTGCTATTTCCTTTTGAAGAAAAATTTTATCAGGGCGCTAATGTTCCCGTACAGTTTGTTGGCAACCCTCTGGTTGATGAAGTAAAAGCAGGCAGGAGTAAAAATGATTCTATAGAAGCATATGGGTTTAGTAAGGATAAAAAAATAATTGGCCTTTTCCCCGGCAGTCGTCGAGGTGAAATAAATCGTGTTTTACCCATTCAGCTAGCAGCCGCTAAACTGCTAAAGCAAAAACATCCAGAATTGCAGTTTATTCTACCTGTTGCCAGCACACTGAAAAAAGATCAGTTTTATACCCATATGAAAAAATATGAATCGCTGGATATAAAACTGGTTAAAGATAATGTTTACGATGTAATGCACGTCTGTGATGCGATTATTACTGCATCCGGTACAGCCACATTAGAAATTGCGCTGATGGGCATACCTAATGTTATTACCTATAGAGTATCACCTGTTTCCTACTTTATTCTTAAACGTCTGGTGACTATTGATAATATTGGACTACCCAACATTGTTGCCGAGAAAAGTATTGTTAAGGAGTTTATACAGGGTAATGCACAACCATTAAATATCTGTAATGAAGTCGATAGAATTCTCTGTGATGATGATTATAGAAATAATATGATTAAAGAGCTCAATGCTATTAAAGAAAAGCTGGGGAAAAAAGGTGGCTCAGATAATGTTGCCAGACTGGCGCATGACATGCTGAATCAGCATATGTAGGAGCGAGTCTTTAGCTCGCGATGATCTCAGCCTGCCAAAATCGCGAGCTAAAGACTCGCTCCTACAACACAGCCATAATTTTTGTGGCAATCGGAATTAGCGAACAATTCCTCGCTCACTCGATTCTATAAAATCAACAAACAGTTTAACTTCAGGATGTCTTTTCATTAGCGGTTGAACCTGCTTCATTACTTCCGCTCTTGGTTTATGTGAACGCACCAGTAATTTAAAAGCGTTTTGAATGGCGCGTATGGTTTCATCTGAAAAACCGCTGCGCTTAAGACCGACTTTATTTATGCCGTAAGCTTTTGCGTAATTACCGGAAACAATAACATAAGGCGGCACATCCCGATTCACTGCCGACCCCATACTGGTCATACAACGAGTCGCAATACGAGTAAATTGATGCACCAGAGTAAAACCACCCAGAATCGCATTATCACCCACTTCAACATGACCTGCCAGCGATGCAGAGTTAGCAAAAATAATATTATTTCCTACCTGGCAGTCATGAGCTACATGCACATAAGCCATAAATAAATTGTCATTGCCTATGCGGGTAACGCCCCCACCTGTTTCGGTGCCGCGATTAAATGTTACATATTCACGAATCGTATTACGATCACCAACTTCTAAGCGAGTAGGCTCACCATCAAATTTTAAATCCTGGGGTTGTTCGCCTATCGATGCAAACTGAAATATTTTATTTTCTTTACCAATTTTGGTCGGCCCATTAATAACCACGTGAGGACCAATCCAGGTTCCTGCACCAATTTCAACTTCCGCACCAATAATTGTATAGGGGCCAATTTCAACGTCATCTGCAATTTTGGCAGAAGGATCGATAATAGCGGTTTGATGAATCATTATGTTTCTGTCTATTAAATTCTGTTAAATATAAGTCTAGCTGATTTTTGAAGCGGCACACATAATTTCTGCTTTAGCGGCTAATTCACCATCCACTTTTGCTTCACATTCAAATTTCCATATATCTCTTTTTCGTTTAATTAATTTCACGTGCATAGTCAACACATCACCCGGCACTACCTGCCGTTTGAATCTTGCTTTATCTGCGCCGGCAAATAAGTACAGCATATTTTCACTTGGCTGTTCATCCATAGTTCTGAAGCCAAGCAAACCTGTTGCCTGAGCCATCGCTTCAATAATTAATACACCGGGCATAACAGGAAAATCAGGAAAATGCCCCTGAAAAAAAGGCTCGTTAATCGTTACATTTTTAATGGCCGTTAACCATTCCCCTACTTCGTAATCGACCACCTTGTCTACCAGTAGAAAAGGATATCTGTGTGCCAGATATTTTCTAATTTCATTTACGTTCATTGTATTCAAAGGTGTGTCCTCAGATTTTTACAGTTATTTTTTGTCTAACTGTTTTTCTAATTGCTTTATACGACGAGCCAGTTCATCAAGTTGCCTGAATCGAGCAGAATTTTTACGCCAGGTTCGCGTGTCATCAATCGGTGTATTTGATGAATAAGAACCCGCTTTAGTCAGCGACTTTGAAACCAGTGACATAGCGGTAATGATAACATTATCCGCTATCTCGATATTATCTTTAATGCCTGTCATGCCACCAATCAGGCAATTCTTGCCAATGACGGTACTGCCCGCCACACCCACGCCATTAGACATCAGCGTGTGAGCACCCACTTTTACGTTATGACCAATTTGAATATGGTTATCAAGCTTCACTCCATCATCAATAATGGTGTCATAAAGAGCGCCTCGATCAACAGTTGAACAGGCACCAATCTCAACATCATTGCCAATTTTTACACCGCCGATCTGAGGTATTTTAATCCATTCGCCTTCGTCCTGCTCAAAGCCAAAACCGTCTGCACCAATTACTGTAGATGAATGAATAATACAATTTTCACCTAATACGCAATCTTTATAGACTGTAACATTGGGATGCAGATAACTGTTATGACCTATTTCACTGTTACTGCCAATGACACAGCCTGATTCAATACATGCCCCGGCAGAAATTTTTACTTCAGCCTCGATAACACAGTTGGCTCCAATGCAGGCTGTAGCATCAATGCTTGCACTTTTATTAACCACAGCAGATGGATGAATACCGGCTTCAGGTTTTACAACAGGATAAAGCAATTCAGCAATTCGAGCATAAGTGGCTCGCGGATTTTTTACCACCAGTGCAGGCGTGGTTAAATCATTCACCAATTCCTCAGTAATAATAACTGCTGCTGCCGAGGTATCTGCAAGATACTTACTGTACTTCGCACTGGACACAAAACTGATAGCCGACTCATTTGAATATTCAACAGGCGCAACAGAATCAACAGTACAATCGCCATCACCGTTAATCGTTCCACCGAATTTTTTAGCCAGTTGTGCGAGCGTATATTGCATAAAAATTATTATTTCTTCTTATCTGCTTTAGCAGCTTCAGCCTTCTGTTTTTCAAAATCTTTTTTGAGAACTTTTAAAACTTTATCTGTTATATCTAATTTGTCATTAGCATAAAGTACACCTTCATGCACAATTAGATCATACTTGCCATCTTTAGCTATTTTATTTACAACACGTAATACAGCCTCACCAAATACCGCTGACGCTCTTTGTTGAGCACTTTGTATGCCACGATTCAATGTCGCTTCTTTCTGTTTAAAAGTAACAAGTTTTTTCTGGTATTCTTCTTTCATCTTCTGAACCTGCCCAGGAGATGACATAAGTTTATCTTTTTCTATTTTTTTACCCAGAGCTTCAAGTTCCGAAGCCAGCTTATCCAGCTCATCTTTAGGTTCTTTTATTAATCCTTTTAGTCTTTCATTAATTAATTTCACCTGCGGTGCATCAGCAGATAATTTTTTCATGCTAACCACACCTATTTTCAGACTGGCTGCATAAAGCCCCGTTGATAAAAACATTATTAGAAATGCTAATGTAATTTGTTTTTTCATCTAAATAACTCCAAAGTAAATAATTCTTAGAAAAATGAACCGATACTAAACTGAAAACCACGGGTATCATCCCCTGGCTGCCTTACAACAGGCCTGGCCCAACTAAAACGCAATGGACCAATGGGTGCCAACCAGACAAATGAAACACCAATAGCACTGCGTAATTCCGCGCTATCAAAACCACCCGTCTCTTTAAGGAAAACATTACCTATATCATAAAAAGCACTGAAGCGAACCGAGCGCGGAGCTTTTTCAACAAAAGGCACTGGAAAAATAATTTCTGCCCCACCTACTGTGCGAATATCACCACCACGAGGCGTAAGTCTATTAGTGGTAACTATTTGATCGTTCTGGTCAACCAGTGTTGTTGGATTTGGATCCTGAGGCCCCAGAGTATTGGTATCAAAACCTCTTACTGTTCTTAAGCCACCCGCATAAAAACGTTTAAAGAAAGGCAGGGAATCTGAACCGCCATAGCCATCACCGTAAGCCATATCCGTTTTTAATAACAGAGTTAAACTCTCTGTAAGAGGAAAATAAAATTTTGTTCTATAAGACAGTTTGTAATATTCAATCTCACTACCAGGAAAAGTAGCATCAAGGAATACAGACTGAGAACTGCCTTTAGTTGCAAAAACTGTTCTGTTACGAGTGTCATGAGAGTAACTGGCTACAAAGGTAAATGAATTAAAGTCATCCTCCAGCAGTGCACCTGTGGGATCGATAAAGTTTCGTACATCGTCATTTGTTCGGTCATTTACTAATGAGCACTGCTGGTTTGGATCTGCAGTTACAGTACTTCCACAGTCCAGCATTGCTCCACTGGAATCCACCGCCAGCGTAGTAGTGATAGAAGGCAATATAATGGATATATTTTCAAAACCCACGCCTAAACGAATACTGTCATATTCACTTAAAGGAATACCATAACTTAAATTAGTGCCATAGGAATTAGTCAAAAAGTTACTGATATTATCCTGGAATGCATCCCGTTGACGATATGAAAAACTAAAGGTACGACTGATACCGTCAACTGTATAATAAGGATCAGTAAACGAAGCACTGTAAACAGTATTGGCCGAGTTATTATTAAAGTTTAAAGACAGCTTCTGGCCTGTGCCAAACAGGTTATCCATCTGCAATCCTAAATTAAATATAAAGCCCTGAGTTTGCGAGAACCCGGCACCAATATTAAAACTGCCCGACAGACGCTCTGTTAAAGTGAAATTAATATCAACCAGATCTTTTGTACCAGGAACAGGTGCCTTATCTACTTCTACTTCTTCAATATAGGCCAGACGTTGTAAACGTACTTTTGAACGCTCCAGTTTAAAGTTGGATAATTCACTGCCTTCCATTAATCGCATTTCACGGCGTAATACTTCATCCTTGGTTTTATAGTTACCAATAAAATTAATACGCCTTATATAAACTTTTAAACCTGGCTCTAATAAATAGGTCAAATCAACCTGTTTTTTATCATCATCAATTTCTGGCATAACTCTTACTTTAGCAAAAGCATAACCTGAATTGCCCAGAGCCTTTGTCAGCAGATCTTTACTTTCTGTCATTTTTTGCCGGGAAAATAATTCCCCTGCTTTCATCAATAACAAAGGCTTGAGCAGTGATTCTTCCATCACCATTTCCCCTGCCAGCTCAACCTTGTTAATTTTATACTGCTCACCTTCTGAAACATTAATGGTGATATAAATATCTTTTTTATCTGGCGTGATGGTAACCTGCGTAGATGTCACTTTAAAACGAATGTAACCACGATCCTGGTAATAAGATTTAATGGTTTCTATATCTGCTGCCAGTTTAGGTTTTGCATATTCATCAATACTGGAAAAGAAAGTCCATGTTCCCGGCACACCCAACTGCAATTCATCCAGCAATGTTTCATCGTCAAATATTTTATTACCGACAATATTAACCTGTTTAATTAATGCAACCACGCCTTCAGATATTTTAATATCAATACTAACTCGATTACGCTCCAGCTCTTCTACTTTTGTTTCTATGCGAACCGCATATTTTCCCTGACTAAAATAAGCCTGCTGCTTTAACCCCTGCTCTATGCGATCTAATGCTGATGGGTTAAATACACGACCTTTTAGGATACCGATATCTTTTAATATTTCTTCGAGCTGCTCATCATCAATATCACTATTGCCATCAAATTTAACTTCCGCAATAGCCGGACGCTCAATAACCTGCACCACCAGCACATCACCATCACGAGCAAGCTTTACATCTTTGAAAAACCCCGTTTTAAATAGTTGCTTAATAGAATAAGCCACCTGGCTGGTATCAAAAGGATCTCCCACATGAACCGGAAGATAATTTAATAGCGTACCTTCAGGCACACGTTCAAGACCTTCAACTTTTATACCGCTCACAACAAACCGTTCTTCAGCCTGAACAGAAGAAGTTACAACAATAAAAAATAGAAATATTTTTAACCAGCGTGAATACATTTTATTTATTAATCTCAATTAATTAGTCGCTGGATATCATTATATATAGCCAAACTCATTAACATAAAGAGCAACAGCAAACCTATCTGTTGCCCAACCGCTTCAAATCGTTCTGATACCGGGGAGCCCTTAATTATTTCAATCAGATAATAAAATAGATGGCCGCCATCCAGCATAGGTACTGGTAATAAATTTAATACCCCCAGGCTAACTGAAATAATGGCAAGAAAACCCAGGTAAGTTACAAAACCAATACTGGCTGTGACACCGGCATAAGTTGCAATAGTAATTGGGCCAGAAATATTTTCCAGCGCTGCCTGCCCCTGCACCATTTTGCCCAGCACTCGCAGAGTTAGAATAGACATATCCCAGGTTTTTTCAGCGGCCTTTGCCAGCGCTTCAACCGGCCCATATTCAACACGCACTTTTAATCTGCCTGCTATTTCTTCTGGCATATTCTGATAAGCACCAATCAGACCAATTGATTTCCCGTTTCGTTCATGCAGTGCAGGCGTCACAGTTAAAAGCTTTTCCGCCCCTTGCCTTAAAATTAACAGTTCCAGTTCTTTTTCTGCACTGGCCTGAATAATTTTTACCAGCTGCTGCCAGCTATTTATTGCAACGCCATCTATAACCAGTATTTTATCGGCCTTTAATAAGCCTGCTTTTTTTGCCGCGCCCTTTTCAGTAACACCACCTATGACTGCGGGCAATTCAGGCTGCCAGAAAGTGAAACCCAGTTGCTCAATTACATCATCTTTTTTCTCTAAAAGATTGCGTTCACCTATATTTAGTGTTCGATTTATTTCTATATTATCTATGTCGCGCACTTTTATAAGTAGATCACCACCATCCAGGCCATGATCAATTAGCGCCATTCTAAATGCCTGCCAGGTTTTTATTTCTGTATCACCAACAGCCACTACCTGCTCTTCTACCAGAAACCCACTTTCTGCCGCAATAGATTCAGCCACTGCTTCGCCTAAAACAGGAGCCCGACCATCAACACCATTGAGAAAAACAATCCAGTAGAAAAAAACAGCCAGAATAAAATTAAAGATGGGGCCTGCAGCAACAATTGCAAAACGATTAAGTACAGGTTGATTATTAAATGCCCGGCCTTTTTCTGCATCATCCACTGGCGCTTCCCGTTCATCCAGCATTTTCACATAGCCACCTAAAGGAATGGCGGCAATAGCAAACTCAATTTCGTCTTCACCTCTGGTTTTTCGCCACAACAATAAAGGCTTACCAAAACCCACAGAAAAACGCAGCACCTTTACATTAAGTAAACGCGCCACCCAGTAGTGACCAAATTCATGAAATGTAACCAGCACACCAATGGCTATAATAAAAAAGACAATATTATGTAACACGCCGCCCATATTATGCGATCACCTTCATTTTTGAATTCCCATTTGAAGAACATAATCAGTAGCTACTTCACGAGCCTGTTGATCAGCTTCTAATATAATATTTAAATTCTCTGCGTGTTGTGATGAAACTGTGTACAGAGTTTTTTCTATTACTTTTGCTATTTTTGTAAAGCCAAGCCGCTTATTTAAAAAAGCATCCACTGCAATTTCATTCGCCGCATTCAATATAGTGGTTGCCGTGCCACCCATTTTTAATGACTCATACGCCATTGCCAGACAGGGGAATCTTGAAAAATCCGGTTTTTCAAATTCAAGCTTTGCGACCTCAAAAACATCCAGAGGTTCAACACCAGAAGCAATTCGTTCTGGCCAGCCCAGTGCGTGAGCAATGGGTGTTCTCATATCAGGATTACCCATCTGAGCCAGCACAGACCCATCATTATAACTGACCATTGAATGTATAATGCTCTGCGGATGCAACACAACCTGAATCATGTCATGGGTGGTATCAAATAACCAGCAGGCCTCTATAACCTCCAGCCCTTTATTCATCATGGTGGCAGAGTCGACTGAAATTTTACGCCCCATTACCCAGTTTGGGTGCGCCACCGCCTGCTCAGGCGTAATAGAATCCAGCTGATCGACTGGTGTCATTCTAAATGGTCCACCACTTGCGGTTAGTAAAATTTTATTAACGCCAGTATTTTTCAGACCTTTGGCGAAATCATTTGGCATACATTGAAAAATCGCATTGTGCTCACTATCAATAGGCAATAACTCCGCACCATTGTTTTTTATTTCATCCATAAAAATAGCGCCAGACATAACCAGCGCTTCTTTATTTGCTAATAGCACTCTTTTTCCAGCTCGCGCAGCTGCCAGCGTTGGCAATAAACCAGCCGCGCCTACAATGGCCGCCATAACCGAATCAACCTGATTTAATGACGCCACTTTTTCCAGCCCTTCAATTCCGCTTAACACCGTAATTGACTTACCCGACTGTTTTATTTTTTGTTCAAGTTGAGCCGCGCTATTTTCATCCGCCATAGCTGCGTATTCTGGCTCATGTTTTATGCACTGCTCAAATAAACGATCAACACCTGTATTTGCAGTTAAGGCAATCACTTTATAACGATCAGAGTGACGTTCAATAACATCCAGCGTATTTACACCGATTGTGCCAGTTGCCCCCAGTATGGTTATACCTGTGACTTTATTCATTGATAACGTTACTCATCGAAACATCAACCATTGAAAATTATCACACTTAGTAGCAGCGCAAAGAGAGGTGCCGATGGCATAATACTATCGATTCTATCCAGAATGCCGCCATGCCCTGGAAGAATAGCGCCCGTATCTTTTACACCACGCTCACGTTTAAGCCAGCTAATAAATAAATCACCGGCCACTGAAAAAATAGTAGCAAAAAAGCCAATGATTAATAATTCCACAAGCTGGATAAAATTTAATTCCAAAAAATAACCAGTCAATATGCTGTATAGACCTGTTGCAAATACCGCACCATAAAAACCTTCCCGTGTTTTACCCGGGCTTAACTTTGGTGCCAGCTTATTTTTACCAAATCTTTTACCTGAAAAGTAAGCCCCGGTATCAGCGACCCAGACCAAAGAAATGACATACAGCAACCAGTAAGACCCCTGGGGCTGAAGATGGATATAAACCATGGCGGAGACAGGAGGCACTAAAGTTATAAAACCCATTAGTAATTTAACCACTGACGGTTTATCACTCGCCTCTGCCGGATGCCTGACACTCATTATATAAATAACAAACAGCCACCAGATTACCGCAGCAATTAACAATACGTGAATGCTCAACCATTTATCTGTGAGTAAAAGATTAATTAAAAACACAGCGGATAAAACAACAAGCGCATAAACTCCACGCATCAGCACATCATTAAAACCACATAACATAGCCCATTCCCATGCGGAAATAGTAATAAAAAATAACAGCGCATAAAATAGAGATTCTGTTGACTGAGTCAGCACAAACCATACAGCTAACACCGCCAGTGGCACAGCGGTTAAAATACGTTGTAATAACATTTACTGCACCTTTCCTTCAATTTGTTCACCGGTTTTTCCAAAACGTCTCTGGATACTAACAAACCAGTTTATAGCATTAGTAAATTCTTTACGGTCAAAATCTGGCCATAAAACATCAGAAAAATATAACTCACTGTACGCCAGTTGCCAGATCAGAAAATTACTGACACGCTTTTCACCACCGGTACGAATAAACAGATCAGGATCAGGCAAATCAGTCAGGCAGACATATTGATCAATGAGCTCGGCATTTATCTCTTCGGGCTTTATTTCACCTGCTGAAATTTTTTCTGCGACAGACTTACAGGCCTGAGCTACATCCCAACGACCACCATAATTCACTGCAATGTTTAGTTGTAAGCCGGTATTTTTTTCTGTAAGACTTATAGCCTGATTGATTTTAACCTGTAGTTTTTCAGAAAAAGCAGAGCAGTCACCAATAAATCGCATGCAAACATTTTGCTCATGCAGTGACTTTACTTCAGATTGCAGAGTTGTAATAAACAACTCCATCAGAGTGCTTACTTCCTGCTGGGGTCGCTTCCAGTTTTCACTACTGAATGCAAATAAGGTAAGCGCGCCTATATTTTTTTCGACACAAAACTCGACCGCTTTTTTGGTTGCCTTTACACCTGCAGCATGGCCTGCCGTGCGCGGCATCAGGCGTTTTTTCGCCCAACGACCATTGCCGTCCATAACAATAACAACGTGTGCAGGAAAATCAGGCATAAGGAAATACTTTATCTATTCTAATTAACAATGGAATCAAACTATATCTCCATCATTTCCTTTTCTTTTTTGACTAAAGTTTCATCAATAAGAGCAACATATTTATTGGTTAGCTTCTGAATATTATCTTCAGCCTTGCGCTCTTCATCTTCAGAAATTTCTTTTTCTTTTAATAAATCCTTAAAGTCACTGTTTGCATCACGGCGAATATTACGCACAGCCACACGTGAGTTTTCAGCATCATGCTTAACAACTTTAACCAGATCACGACGTCGTTCTTCTGTTAGCGCCGGCATGGGCACGCGAATAGTTAAGCCTGCTGTCGCAGGATTTAAGCCCAGATTGGCTGTCATAATGGCTTTATCAATTGCCGCTACCATCTGCTTCTCCCACGGCGTTACCATCAGAGTGCGTGCATCTTCAACCACTACATTAGCAACCTGTTTGATAGGCGTCATAGTGCCATAGTAATCCACCATTACCTGATCCAGCAAACTGGGGTGCGCTCGACCAGTACGAACTTTTGCCAGCTCCAGATGCAATGCATCTACACTTTTCTTCATTCGTGTTTCCGCATCCTGAATAATTTCATCAATCATTTTTTATCTCCCGGAATAACAGAGGTACCAATTGAATCATCTGTAACAACTTTAATTAAGTCGCCTTCATTATTAAGATTGAAAATTCTTAATGGCATATTCTGTTCTTTGCATAAAACAATCGCCGTGGCATCCATCACTGCCAGATTCTGATGCAAAACATCATCATAACTCAGTTCATCGTAACGCTTGGCGTCTGGATTTTTCTCTGGATCAGAATCATAAACACCATCTACTTTGGTGGCTTTTAACAATACATCCGCTTCTATTTCGATAGCGCGTAAACTACCTGCACTATCTGTAGTAAAAAATGGACTACCGGTGCCCGCACCAAAAATAACAACGCGACCTTTTTCCAGATGACGAACTGCTCGACGACGAGCATAATCTTCACAAACCTGATGAATACTTAGTGCCGACATCACTCTGGATAAGATGTCAATATTTTCCAGCGCATCCTGTAACGCCAGACAGTTCATTACCGTTGCCAGCATCCCCATATGATCACCGGTAACGCGATTCATTCCTGAATCAGCAAGACCCTTGCCTCTAAAGATATTGCCCGCACCAATTACTACTGCGATCTCAACACCCATTTCGGAAATTTCTTTTATTTCACCTGCGACACGATTAAGCATATTGGGATCAATACCATAAGGCTGATCTCCCATTAAAGCTTCACCGCTCAGTTTAAGTAAAACACGTTTGTATAGAGGTGCTTTTTTTGTCATCAGCTTTATCGCCACTAGTTAGTTTATGTTTTAAATAAATATTTAATTCAGTCTTCCTGACTCTAAAAAAAGCCGGAAATAAATTCCCGGCTTTTTCTTTTGCATTAACTTATAGACAAAAATTTTAGCCGTTAATCTGAGCCATAACTTCGTCAGCAAAGTTCTCCTGCTTCTTCTCTATGCCTTCACCCACTTCAAAGCGGTGAAAGCTTTTCACTGTAGCGCCTTCACTCTTAAGAAGCTTGGCAACAGTCTGATCGGGATCTTTAACAAATGGCTGACCAACTAGTGTGATTTCTGCCAGATATTTTTTAATACGACCCATAATCATTTTTTCGATAATATTATCAGGCTTGCCTGATTCTTTTGCCTGAGCAATCAGAATCGATTTTTCTTTTTCCAGCATATCTGCAGGCACCTGATCTTCATCAACACAGGTAGGGTTGCTTGCCGCGATGTGCATGGCAATATCCTTGATTAATTCATCATTACCGTTTTCCATTTCAACCAGCACACCCATACGCACACCGTGCAGATACGAACCAAACTGGCCATCAGTAGACGCGCGTTCAAAACGACGTACCTGAATGTTTTCACCAATTTTAGCCACCATTGCCTGACGTGTTTCTTCGATGGTTTTTCCACCGTCGATAGTCAGTGCAACCAGCGTCTCAAGATCAGCAGGTGATTCAGCTAATACAGCATTAGCAACCGATGTGGTAAATGCTTTAAAGTCATCGCCACCAGATACAAAATCAGTTTCACAGTTTACTTCAACAATAGAAGCTTCTTTTTTGTCATCGCTTAAAGCAATAACAACCAGGCCTTCCGCAGCAGTACGACCAGCTTTCTTGTCGGCCTTTGCCAGACCTGATTTACGCATATTTTCAATGGCGGTTTCTAAATCACCATCGGTTTCCTGTAGCGCTTTTTTACATTCCATCATGCCTGAACCTGTACGTTCACGCAGCTCTTTAACCATAGCAGCAGTAATTTGCATTACTCATTACCTCTAAAATAAATATTTAAACGCGGCCTGAAAAATCAGATATTACTTCAGAATTTTCCAGGCCTGTTTTTTGATTAGTGCTTTAAAAGCTAATAACTAATCTTCGCTTGCAGCTTCTTTAGCAGCAGGCTTTTCTTCAACAGCTTCAGCTTTCTCTGCTTTAGGCTTGGCCGCTGCTTTCTTTTTGGGTGCTGCTTTTTTCTTTACAGCAGGCTTTTTCTCAGCCTTTACTTCTTCATCAGCCTTTGCTTCTTCATCAGCTTTGGCTTCTTCACCCGCTTCGGCTTTTTCTGCCTTAGGCTTGGCTGCCGCTTTCTTTTTAGGTGCTGCTTTTTTTACAGCGGCCTTTTTCTTTGGCGCTGCTTTTTTCTTTGCTGGTTTTTCGCCATCAACTTCTACGTATTCGTCTTCTGCACCGCGTGTCGTTAATGCCGCTGCTTTACCTTCAATAGCTGCATCGGCCACACCTTCGATGTACAGCTTAATGGCGCGAATCGCATCGTCATTACCAGGAATAATGTAATCAACATCATCCGGTGAATTATTAGTATCAACGATACCGATAACGGGAATACCCAGAATAGTCGCTTCATGCACGGCAATATTTTCATGGCCCACATCAACAACAAAAACCGCGTCTGGCAGGCCGTTCATATCTTTGATGCCGCCCAGAGTTTTATCCAGTTTTTCCATTTCGCGAGTTAGACCCAGCGCTTCTTTTTTGATCAGACGATCAAAAGAACCATCTGAGGACATGGTTTCCAGTTCTTTCAGACGACGGATAGACTGGCGTACTGTGTTGAAGTTAGTCAGCATGCCGCCCAGCCAGCGGTGGTTTACATAGGGCATGCCTGCACGTACCGCTTCTTCCTGGATAACACCACGTGCAGCACGTTTGGTGCCAACGAACAGAATTTTACCGTTGCCAGCCGCAATCTTACTGATTGCATTCATAGCATCGTTAAACATAGGAAGGGTTTTTTCCAGATTAATAATATGGATTTTGTTACGGTCTCCGAAAATGTACTCAGACATCTTGGGGTTCCAGAAACGAGTCTGGTGACCGAAATGAATTCCAGCCTCCAGCATTTGACGCATGGTCACTTTTGCCATTAGATTTTCTCCTGACGGGTTAAGCCTCCGCCCTATCCCATGTAACAACCCTCCAATGCCTCTCCATTATTACAGATGAAGCGATTTGGGCACCCAGTTACACGTGTCGATAAGCGTGAGTATTTAAAAATAAAATTTAGTTTGCGCTAAGCGCGGCGGCTTTATACCATATCCTGTCTTCTGACACAACAAAAAGCATTATCCGAGCATAACTGCTATGATGCGTAAGTCACCGAAATATATAAAGAATTAACGACCTTCAGGAATTTATGAGTATCCATATTAAATCTCTAGATGAGATAGAAAAAATGCGTGTTGCCGGACGCCTGGCAGCAGACGTACTGGAAATGATTGCCCCTCATGTACAGATTGGCATCACCACCGATGAGCTGGATAAAATCTGCCATGACTATATTGTTAATGAGCAAAAGGCCATCCCTGCCCCGTTAAATTACCGTGGCTTTCCCAAATCGATCTGCACCTCGGTTAATCACCAAGTTTGTCATGGTATTCCCTGCGATAAAAAGCTCAAAAAGGGTGATATCGTTAATATCGATATCACCGTGATTAAAGACGATTACCACGGCGATACCAGTAAGATGTTTCATCTGGGCGAAACCAGCATTAAAGCAAAACGGGTATCGGAGATTTCCTATACCTGCATGGTAAAAGGCATACAGAAGGTCAAAGCCGGTGCTCATCTGGGGGATATAGGCGAAGTGATACAGAAATACGCCGAGTCCAATGGTTGCTCGGTGGTGCGTGAATACTGCGGTCATGGCATTGGCAGGGAGTTTCACGAAGACCCGCAGGTTGTGCATTATGGCCAGGCGGGTACTGGCGTCAAACTCGAAGCCGGGATGATTTTTACTATTGAGCCGATGATTAATATAGGTAAACGTCAGGTTAAACTGCTTAACGATAACTGGACGGTGGTGACGAAAGACCACAGCCTTTCGGCTCAGTGGGAGCACACTATTCTGGTGACAGAGACTGGTTATGAAGTGCTTACCCTGAGAGCTGATGAAACCATTTGATTTTTACTAATTATTTAAAATCAAATATCAAAAGCAAAAGAAAACGCAAATAAAACATATATATTCAAAGAGGGAAGTTTTATCCCATATTCTGTCACCCCGAGCGCAGCCGAGGGATCTTAACGACCTGGGTAGTAAGATCCCTCGGCTGCGCTCGGGATGACAAACTGCAGAATGAAACCACATCCTGCATTTATGCTTTGATTTGCGTTCATTTGCGTTTTCTTTTGCTTTTGCCTTATCTTTTTAAATACGGAAACTATTTTGCAATTAAACAAACTCGCTATTTTTGACCCACAGGCCTTTGAAAGCACACTTTCAGATCAGCCCAATAATATCCTGCCGGTATTCAAACAGGCCGTAGCAGAGGGCAGCGAAGCCCTGAAGCAGGCTTTTGAAAACGGCGCAGACACCATTGAGCTGGTGCATGCTCGATCCGACTTTATTGATCAGATCCTGCAACACGCCTTTCAGTTCTGCTTTGCAGACTGCAAACAGAGCATGGCCCTGCTGGCGGTGGGCGGCTATGGCCGTGGCGAACTCCACCCCGCCTCGGACATCGACCTGATGCTGCTGCTCAGTGAAAAAGAATCCTCGTCCACCCGTGGCATTATCGAGCAGTTTTTTATGCTGCTATGGGATATCAAACTGGAAATTGGCCACAGCGTTCGCACACTTACGGAATGCACCAAGGAAGCCAGCGACGATATCACCATTGCCACCAATATTATGGAAGCCCGACTATTAACCGGTGACGGAGCTTTATTTACCGCCATGCAACAGGTTACCGGGTCGGACAAAATCTGGGACAGCACGTCTTTTTTCCAGGCCAAGCTGGATGAACAGGTCAGCCGCCACAGAAAATTCCACGACACCGCCTACAACCTTGAACCCAATATCAAGGAAAACTCCGGCGGCTTAAGAGATATTCAAATGATTGGCTGGGTCGCTAAACGCCATTACGGCGCCCAGACCCTGCAGGAGCTCGTCACTCACAGATTTTTAACCCAGACCGAATACGACACATTAATTGAAGGCCAGACTCTGCTATGGCGCATTCGCATGTGCCTGCACTATGCCACCGGCCGCCGCGAGGACCGCCTGCTATTTGACCTGCAAAGGCAGCTGGCCACTATGTTCGGCTATGAAGATGGCGACAATAATCTAGCCATCGAACAATTTATGCAGAATTATTACCGCACCGTCATAGAACTGGAGCGACTCAACGAACTGCTGCTGCAATTATTCAGAGAAGACATACTCTATGCTGATGCCACCTCAGAACCTGAAAAAATAAATCAGCGCTTTCAGATTGTTAATGGCTATATCGAAGCCAGTAATCCACAGATTTTTAAGAATCACCCCACTGCGCTGCTGGAAATTTTTCTGATTATGGAGCTGCGCCCGGATATCACCGGTGTGCGCGCCGAAACCATTCGCCTGATTCGCGAACACATACATTTGATTGATGATAAATTCCGCCGCTCCGAAACCGCCAAGCAGCTGTTTATAGAAATCATCGGCCAGCCTCGCGGAGTCACCCATGAAATGCGCCGCATGAGCCGCTATGGCATTCTCGCCGCTTATGTGCCCGCGTTTGAAAAAATCACCGGCCGTATGCAATACGACCTGTTTCATGCTTACACCGTGGATCAGCATACTTTATTCGTGGTGCGGAATCTGCGGCGCTTATCTGTGCCTCAATATGCCCATGAATTCCCGCTTGCCAGCGGCATCTTTCACCACCTGCCTAAACCAGACTTACTGTATCTGGCCGGCCTGTTTCACGATATCGCCAAAGGCCGCGGCGGCAATCACGCCGAACTGGGCGCAGAAGATGGCCGTGAATTCTGTCTGGCTCATGGCAAATCTGCGGAAGACAGCGAACTGGTTGCCTGGCTAATACAAAGCCATCTGCTGATGTCTATGGTTGCCCAGCGCAAAGACATCAGCGATCCGGAAGTGGTCTCCCTGTTTGCCAAACAAATCGGCTCCCAGCAACGACTGGATTATCTGTATCTGCTAACCATGTGTGACATCCGCGCCACCAACCCCAAGCAATGGAACTCATGGAAAGACAATCTATTGTCCGAGCTTTACCATAAAGCCTCCAGCACATTACGCATGGGGGATGAAAACCCGGTTAACCGAGTCATCGCGGTACAGGAAACCCAGACGTCCACACAGAGATTCCTTTCCCTGGATGGCTACACCCCCGAACTGGTTAATGAGCTCTGGCGACATTTCACCGATGACTACTTTATGCACCACACTCCGGATGAAGTGCGCTGGCACACCCGGCTAATACTCGATTCCAGTACAGAAGACCTGCCTTTAATTGCCGCACGGATCAGCGACATGGGGCGCACTGAACTGTTTATCTACACCCACGAAGACAGCAAACTGTTTGCCACCATCGCCTCCGCCATTGATATGCTGGGTCTGGATATAGTTAACGCTCAACTGATGGCCAGCGATCACGGCATGAAACTGGAAACCTTTAAAGTACTGGAAGAAGATGGCAACGTGCCTGAAAGCGACTTCAGAATAGATGAAATCATCACCCGGCTGAGAAAAGATCTGAACAATAACAAAGACAAACCAGAAACCAGCATCCGCAGCCGTTCAAGGGCACATAAGCACTTCGAAGTTGAAACAGTAGTACGTCTGGAGCAGTTGCCCGGCAAGGACATCACCTCGCTAAATATCATCACAGCAGATCGCCCGGGGCTGCTGGCCGACATTGCACAGGCCTTTATGGAATGCGACATTCTTATTCATAATGCAAAAATCTCCACCGCCGGCGAAAAAGCCAATGACACCTTTCATATAACCGACAGCCAGAATCAGCCATTGCTGGATGAAGAAGCTTATCAGCCGCTCAGAGAGTCGATTATTAATCATCTGAGTCAATAGCTTTCTACTTATCGCAACCCATGTACACACCAGGGCATAAGCTGGCCGCTTTAGTTAGATTATGGTTAATTTAAATCGTGTATTGGTCGAGGTATATAAATAAACTCTTTTGGCTAAGCACGAATTATAAACCTGAGGCCTGCTTTCAATCAGAAGCGGCTATTTGGAAAATCTAACGCGAAGGCGCAAAAACGCAGAATTTTCTGTAGGAGCGACCTTTAGATCGCGATGCCTGCAGACTACTAAAGTCGCGACCTAAAGGTCGTTCCTACAATATTCATCTGGCAATTCCGGGTGCAGTATACCTGTTAACAATCCATGCATAATTTTCGCCCAGGTTTCTTCGGAGCTAATGATTTATCGCAGATATTTTCTGGTTTTTTCATAAAACTATCGTTTCCAGGCGGCCTTCAGTTCGAGTATGCAGGAATATTAGGTATACTGTCCCCGGAATTACATATTTATCATAAAGATACTGAATTATTAGCATTTTAAGGTTGAACATGAGTATTAAATCACCACAATTCTTTCACATACAAAAAACTAAACTGATAACTAATTATTTGCTTGTTATAACTGTTGCTATCTATTTAACAGCTTGTGCATCAGGTAAACAAGCCAGCAGCATAAGAATAGCGCAGGCTCTAAAAGCCACAAGTGAACCAGGTATAGCGAAATTATATATCGCTAGCGAACAAAGCGCTTCCAGAAGTGTCGCAGCCGCTCTCCCTCTGTTTATTCTACTTGGCAATCCCGGAAAAGCTCTTCCATTTTATATAAAAGCATCAGAAGAAGAAAAATACGCCAAGTACATAGGTAAAATTGGAAACCAAGATCAAATGCTGTATTTGGAGCTTGATCCGGGGAGCTATAATATCGCAACAGAAGGCAAAAACTTATTTACTGCAATATCCAGTGAAAACTCTCTATCTGGTAAAAAATATCTTAGAGCTGATGAGATGGATATCGAATATTCGTATGTAGCTAAATCAGGTGCTGTGGATATTATGCACTGTTCAATATCAGAATTTCTTGATGGTGATCAAAAGTGTTTTCCTAAACAGCTAAATGACCAAAACATTTTACATGAGCTGGAACTTACACAACAAGAAACCCGTCGAGTAACCAATGAAAATTACAAAAAATCTATAGCGAAAGCTGAGTGGCAGAAAAAAATTCAAAAAGATTATATTTCAAAGGCAAAACCCATTAATAGTTATCATCGCATTACAGCATCTGAAGCAACGCTATTTGAGATGCCGAATACTACGTCAAATAATATTGTCAAACTAAGGCAAGTTGATTTGGTTTTTGTAAGCCATAAAATTCAAGGGGGTTGGTATCTAATTAGTGAAAACGGAAAAGCGCAAGGCTGGATGCATAAAAGCGTTTTAAAACAAGATAAAGAAATTAATAAAGCTTCAGTAAAGGGCGAACTTTCTGTATTAGCTCGAATTAAAGAAAAAAAACGTATCTCACTAAACCTAGCAAGAGCAAAATCTATTGCAAATGAGGCATCTACAAGCTCGAGCAATAGTGTCGCTGATTGCGCCACTTATATAGCCAAGAAACAAGCTTGCGACAAATTAGGCTATTTTGGTTCAATGGCTTGTATGGCTGTGGTTTCAGATAAAAATGGTTGTCTATAGAGATAGACAGTGGTTTTGATTTTAGCTTAATTCACTAAAGTGAAAATAATTCGATACTATTTATACTGCTTTGGAGAGCTTTACACTTTATAGCTATAAAGGATCTAACTACTACAATCAGAAGCGGCTATTTGGAAAATCTAACGCGAAGGCGCAAAAACGCAGAGTTTTCTGTAGGAGCGACCTTTAGATCGCGATGCTTGCAGACTACTAAAATCGCGACCTAAAGGTCGCTCCTACAATATTCATCTGACAATTCCGGGTGCAGTATACCTGTTAACAATCCATGCATAATTTTCGCCCAGGCTTCTTCGGGGCTAATGATTTATCGCAGATATTTTCTGGTTTTTTCATAAAACTATCGTTTCCAGGCGGCCTTCCAGTTCGAGTATGCTGGGATATTAGGTATACTGTCCCCGGAATTACACAGGGGTGCTCTGATTAAGTATGGTTAGAACTAATCTTATCTGGGCAAATAAGCCAATAACGGCTTTGGGATAACGCTAAAATGCATTATCAACTTCTAAGTAGCACGGTAGAAATTGACCTCTAACCGATATAGCCAACTTATATCTGGTGATTCTGGCCATATTCTGGCTTCGTGCACCTATTTCAGGCCCACCCCATATATTCTATATATTGTGTACTACAATAATAAAAAGAAGGGCTTAGGGCATATTCCTAAAGAAAATGAATAGCTATATTTACAAAAATACGGGGCTTCACAGGTGTCAAAATCTATTACTCATTTAGTCGGTCTAATTCTCGCCATTAGCTCACTATTTTTTATCTCTGCCGAAGCTAAAGAAAAGCTGCCGCTGGATGCCATTGTTATCATGGACAGCTCCGGCAGCATGAAATATACCGACCCCAAACAACTCAGAAAACCCGCCGCCAAACTGTTTATTAATTTGCTTGGCCGTGAAGACAAACTCAGCGTGGTCAGCTTTAGCAGCAAAGGCTGGCCCATACGCATCGGACAGTCCAGAACTTTTCTTACTCAGCTTAAAACAGAAAAAATAAAAGCCAGCGCACTGAAAGCCACAGATGAAATCTCGCACAAAGGCTTCCAGACCAATATTTATGCCGCACTGGAAAAAGGTATTGAACTGGTTAAACAGAGTAAACAGCAGAACCGTGACCCGATTATTGTACTGATGTCTGATGGCAAAATGGATGTGGGCAATGCGGCAAAATCACAACTACTGCGAGAAAAAATAATCAGCGAGTTGATCCCACAGCTAAAAGAAAACGGAATCAAAGTTTACAGCATTGCCTTTACCCAGAAATCAGACCAGCAATTATTACAACAGGTCGCCGAAGAAACGGATGGTCGTTATGCTTTGGCCGAAAGCGATGATGTATTACATAAAGTTTTTGCAAAAATATTTGAACAAAGCAAAGAACCTAATATGCTACCGCTAACCGAAAATAAATTTATGGTGGATGCAAGCATTCAGGAAATCACCATTATCGCCAATAAGAAAAATAGTAAAAGTAAAATTTTTCTCGAATCCTCAAATGGCAAACGATATAACGTAAAAACAAAAAATAAAAATATGAAATGGTTTGTGTCAAATAGCTTTGACATGATCACCATAACAAAACCAGAAGAAGGCGAATGGAAAATACTATTCAGCGGTGATGGCAACAAAGCTTATATTGTTGCAAACATGCAGCTGCGTACCGATTATCAGTATAATACTGAGAGCTTCTACCCTGAACTAATCATTAAAACCTGGCTAATAAAAGACAATGAAACCTTATCAAATAATGAATTAATAAATAATCTTGAAATAAATATTGAAATTGAGCACCCGGATAAAAAACTGGAAAATCTAAAATTTTCTTCAGCCGCTAAAAACGGTGTATTTAAAACCCTGTTTAAACCTACAATGGATGGCATATATTCAGCAACCGTTATAGTGACCTCAAAAACATTCCAGCGTCAGCAGTTTTTTTCATTCCGAGCCAAAATACCAAAAGAGCCACCCCCAAAACCCGAGCCAGCAGTAGAACCTGAGCCAGTACCAGAGCCCATTATTGAAGCTGAGCCAGAACCAGTTAAGCCCGTCATTGAAAAAGAAGCAGCACCAGAAGAAGTAAAAGCAGAGCCTGAAAGCGACCTGGTCGATGCTCTGATTATATTTATTATAGGAAATCTAATACTTATATTTATTGGTGCCAATGCTTTCTTTGTATACAGAATGATTAAAAATAAAAAACAGCCAGTTAAAACCGAAGATAAAACTGAATAAAATCTTATGAATATACCTACTATTTATATTTTATTTTCCGCTGAATTTTTTGTTATTTTAGCTGCAGCAGGTGTTTTTATATTCCTTCGCCGCAGAAAGCTAAAAACCCCAGAAACCGAAGACACGCAGAAAGATGCAGAAGAAGAAACCACTGTTGAAATTGGCAATAGTTATATTGATTTTATTGAGAAGGAAATAGTAAGACAGAACGAACTGAGCTTTCAAGAGCCATCGGCTGACGAAGAAAATGAAATGGATCCTGATAAGAACGAAGCAGAAACCAGTAATAACGAAGACACCGACAATGAAGAAACTGAAACCAGTGATGACAGAACAAAACTACTGGATATTAGAAGTCGTTTTTTAAATATAGAAAAAGAAGCTGCCGAAATCACTGAAGACGAAGATGCATTCTGGGAAAAAATAGTATCCGGCATGCAGGAGATTTCAGATGAATTAACCGTCATCGAAGAAGTAGCCGTTGAAGAAAGCCAGGAAGAGAAAGACCAACCGAAGTCAGATGAGGAAAAGGTTTTATATATTGAAACTCAGGGCAAGAAAATTGATGGCGAGGTCAACAAACTCAAAGATATTATTTCTGGACAGGAACACACTCTGAGCGACTTACAGAAAGCGCTTAAAAATGCTGAAGAAAATTCAGAAGAAGATGGCGACTTTAAAAGCTCAGCAGAATTCCAGGAATTAAAAATACAGGCTGGAAATTTTGAACAACAAATAAATGATTCTAAAATGTGCATGGAAGTACTGGAAATGGAAAATGATCGACTACAAACTGAAGTTGATGATTTACAGGGAAGATATAATGAATTATTTAAACAGCAGGAAGAAGCAGATAATGAAGAAGTGACTGAAAAAGCACCAGTAGAACCTGAAAACAATGAAAACATTGATAAGATGAAAACCACTCTCGACAAACAGGAGCAGCAAATTGTCGAATTAAACGGCACCATAGATAAATTAGAATTATCCGCTCAGGAAGCGGAAGCGCTGAAAGAAAAGCTGAGTGAGTTCGCCAGAAATAGTCAGGAAATGATGGGCTGCATTGCCATACTTGAAGATGAAAATGAATCCCTCAGTAAAATGGTTAATGAGCTGGAAGAAAACAATGGCAATTCTGGCGAAGCTGATAACCAGCAGAAAAATCTGGGACAAATGCAGGAAGTTCTGGATAAACAGGAACAGAAAATCAATGATCTGCTCAGCGCTATAGATGAATTACAGTTATCGGCAGAGCAAACTGAAAAACTGAAATCCACCATCCAGGACTTTGCTCGCAGCAGCCAGGAAATGATGGGCTGCATTACAATTCTGGAAGAAGAAAATGATAGTTTGCAGAAAACCATTACCGACATTGAATCAAGCACCACTGAAACTGTTACTCCAGACACAGCATCTGCCCCTGTATCAGATGAACAACTGAGCAATCTTAAATCAAAAATTAAATCTTACGAAAAAGAAATCATTAAAAAAGATGTGGCTTATGCAAAACTACAGGACGAATTATCCACCATTGAAAAAGAATATCAGGCTATTTATGAGCAACTACATGGCTAGCAGAAAATCAAAAGAGAACATTATTCTGTAGGAGCAAGCTTCAGCTCGCGATGATTTCAACCTGCTAAAATCGCGAGCTAAAGACTCGCTCCTACAAAATATCTGTATAATACTCAACACTATTAACTAAATGTATTAAAGTATATAAATGTCAGAAACCCTGAACCTTGCCATAGATTTAATTTCCAGAGACTCCGTAACACCCGAAGACAAAGGCTGCCAGGATCTTATGATCAAACGCCTGCAGGCTATTGGATTTGAAATTGAACGACTCCGCTTTGAAGACGTTGATAATTTCTGGGCGCGCAGAGGCACAAGTTCACCTGTGTTTGCCCTTGCAGGTCACACAGATGTTGTACCCACAGGTCCGGTAGAACAATGGGATGTGCATCCTTTTAAGCCTGAAATAAAAGATGGCATTTTATATGGTCGAGGTACGGCTGACATGAAAGGCAGTCTTGCGGCTATGGTGACGGCCTGCGAAAACTTTATTAGTGAATACCCAGATCATAAAGGCTCCATTGCTTTTCTTATCACCAGCGATGAAGAAGGCCCGTCTATAAATGGCACAGTTAAAGTTATTGAACACCTTGAAAAGCGAAATGAAAAAATAGATATGTGTCTGGTCGGCGAACCGTCCAGCACAAACAAACTGGGCGATGTAGTAAAAAACGGACGTAGAGGTTCACTTTCTGGCACTTTGACTATTCATGGCCGTCAGGGTCATGTTGCCTACCCTCACCTGGCTGAAAATCCAATTCACTCAGCCGCCGCTGCAATAGCTGAACTAACAGCTGCTGAATGGGATAAGGGTAATGAGTTTTTTCCACCCACCACATTTCAGATATCTAATATGAATGCAGGTACTGGAGCAAATAATGTTATTCCCGGTGATCTACATATATTATTTAATTTACGTTTCTCAACAGAGGTCACCGAAACTCAGCTTCGTAAACGTGTTGAAAACATACTGAATTCACACAAATTAAATTATGATCTTGAATGGACATTATCAGGCCACCCTTTCTTAACACCAAAAGGCGAACTGGTTGAAGCCACCTGCAAAGCGATTAAAGAAATATGCGGTTATGAAACAGAACTCTCCACCGCGGGCGGGACATCCGATGGTCGCTTTATTGCACCAACCGGCAGTCAGGTTATTGAACTGGGGCCACTGAATGCAACTATTCACCAGGTGAATGAAAACGTTAAAGCAGAAGATCTTGATCTATTATCAAAAATCTATCAGCGAATTATGCAGCATTTACTCACCTGAAACTGATGCAATAGAGCAGCAACAATTTAATATATAGGCTATATATTAAATTACATAAACATATAAAACAGAAACTAATAAGGCAATAGGATGAATAAAGAAAAAGTAGTCTTCAGTTTTTTCATGGTGCTGGCATTAACCTTAAATTTTGGTTTTTATGTCGGCGAAGTTGCTAACCCTGCCCACCATAATGTCTATGAATTATTCGCAGTTGTCACTGTCAATTTAATTGCCACTATTCTTAAGTTTGGCGACCGCTCTCAAATGGGCGCTATGCTGCTGGCCACTGGCCTGGTTGCTCTGGTGCAACTTATATCTGCATCTCTCGTCTGGACCTTTGCAACACAAATTAATGGCACAGGCCTGACACCCGATGTTATGTCGACCATTGTTGCTCTAAGCGGCGGCGCTATGGTAGCCAATATTATTTCAGTCGTATTGCTAATGATTGAAACCGCAATGATGCGTCACTAAATTAATTAAACTACTAACTCATAAAGGCCGCATTATTAAAGCCCCGCTGAATAAGATTAACAAATGAATGTAGTGACCTCACTCATTCTGCGCCAGATGCGTACCCCTTTTATTGTTCTTATTCTGGGCTACAGCATTACAATATTAGGCATGGTGCTTACTCCGGGCATAGACGATAACGGCAACCCCCATCATTTAAGTTTTTTCGATGCTATTTATTTTATTAGCTTCACTGCCACAACCATCGGCTTTGGTGAGATTCCCTACGAGTTTACAGAAGCACAGAAAATGTGGGTACTCATTACAATTTATATTACTGTTGTATCCTGGTTTTATGCAGTAGGAAAAATACTCTCTCTAGCTCAGGATCCAGCATTTAAAGAAGCCACAAAAAGAAATTCATTTTCCCGTAGTCTGAACAACATACACGAAACGCTTGTCTTAATTTGCGGTTTTGGAGAAACCGGCCATGCACTGGTTCACTCGCTAACGGGAAGAAACATCCGCGCCGTTGTCATTGAAAATGATAACGACATCATACAAACCATGCCTCTTTTAGACACACCTAAAGTGGTGCCCGGGATACTGGGTGATGCTCGCGATCCTGAACAATTATTAATGGCAGGCCTGCAACACAAATACTGCGCCGCTGTTATTGCCGTTACCTCTTCAGATGAAACCAATCTTAAAGTCGCTATCACCAGTAAATTATTAAACCCCAATATATGTGTAATATGCCGATCTGAAATAAATGAATACGAAGAAAATATGTTTTCATTCGGCACTGATTTTGTTATCAATCCATTTGACACCTTTGCCAATATTTTTTCTATGGCTATGCACTCACCTTCTTTACATCTTTTGTATGACTGGTTAACCGGTGTATCAAATGCTGATCTAACCAATCCCGTTTGTATTGAAGAAGGCCACTGGATTATCTGTGGCTTCGGGCGATTTGGTCAGGCCCTGTACAAGCATCTAAACAAGCATGATATACCCGTTACCATTATTGACCCTTCTGAAGAAAGACGTGAAGATTTTTTAAGCAAGTCTGAAAATAAAAATAATGATTTTATTTTAGGCACTGGTTTTGATGCACACACCTTAACTCTTGCTGGCGTTGAAAATTCTGTAGGCATCATCTCTGGCACAAATAATGACTCAAATAATTTATCTATTATCATGACAGCCAGAGATATAAATAAAGATCTATTTGTTGTCGGAAGGCAAAATAAAGTTGCTAACCATAAATTATTTGTTGCTACTAATGCCGACATCATTATGCAGCCCAGCGAAATTATCGCCAGAAAAATTAGAACACTATTAACTGCACCACTAATGATTGCATTTTTAAACAAAGCACGCCATCAGGATCCCGAATGGGCCAATATTGCAGTCAGTCGACTAATGGGAATACTGGGCGAATCACTACCTAATATATGGACTATTTACGTTAATCCTGATGATGCCAAAGCCCTGACACAGGTCCTTAAACTAGGCAGAGTAATTCGTGTTGGCAACTTATTGCAGGATCCACGAGCTCGAGAAAAGAAAATAAAAAGTGTCGCCCTACTATTAAAACGCAGCAATAAACTATTATTAATGCCCACAGATGACATTGCTATAAAAGAAGGCGATCAATTATTATACTGCGGCACACCCGATGCAGAGCGCAGCATGAAATGGACACTCAATGACATACACAGCCTCAACTACATCATGACTTACGAAGACACTCCTGACTCATATGTGTGGAGAAAACTGCATATGCTGATGAAGAAAAACGAACGCAGAAATCGTGCCCGGGCACGTCAACAAAAAAACCTGAAAAAACTTAAAAAATAAAACAGATTTAATCTATTTTATTAAACATCTGGCTGAAAAAATTAACAACACACTGTATCATATGCGTTGTTATATTTGCCCCGATAGCTCAGCTGGATAGAGCGTCCCCCTCCTAAGGGGAAGGCCAGAGGTTCGAATCCTCTTCGGGGCACCATTTAGATAAAATTTCTGGTTACCAGACCAGTAATGAATGAGGTGTGCTGTGCACGAATGATTTGCAGGTCGTCTTCACCTGCAAGAACGGTTCGAATCCTCTTCGGGGCACCATTTAAATAAAATTTCTGATTAACAGACCAGTAGTGACTAAAATAATGAACAGTATTTTTAGATATTTTCCTGCAGCCACTCGATCACGCTCAATAATATTTATAACATTATTAGCAATACTGCTTTACCTGTTTTATTCTATTTTTAACAATGCCCCCCATACTCGCTCTGGTGATCAGATTGAAAACGACACCGTCACACGCTCTGTCTCATTTAACAACCAGGTCAAACCCATACTTAATAAACGCTGTGTTGTCTGCCACAGTTGCTATGACGCACCCTGTCAGTTAAAGCTCTCATCCGTTGCAGGTATTTTACGTGGTGCCAACAAAGAAAAAGTTTATGACCCTGCAAGAATAAAAGCCGTACCGCCCACACGTTTGTTTATAGATGCAAAAAATGAAGAGGCATGGCGAAAAAAAGGTTTTCACTCAGTAATTGCTAATACAGCTAAAGATTCTGGCACAGCATCTCCAATGCAAATGTTACTGGAGTTAAAGCAACATCATCCACAACCAGATAAAGGGAAATTATCTGATGAATTTACTCTGGATTTAGACCGAAAACAAAATTGTGTAGATAACAGTTCATTTGATAAATATGAAAAAAAACATCCTTTATGGGGAATGCCCTACGCCATGCCAAATTTATCTCATAACGAATATGATATCTTAACTGACTGGTTAAAAAATGGCGCACCTATGCCTGCAGTCAGTAAACTCACCAGCAAAACATCTCCACAGATTAAAAAATGGGAAAATTTTCTAAATCAACCATTTAATAAGCACCGCCTTGTTAGTCGCTATTTATATGAACATCTTTTTCATGCACATATTCATTTTAAAAACACACCAGTAAATGAATTTTATCGACTAGTGCGATCAACTACACCATCAGTAAAACCCATAGATGAAATAGCGACTGTCAGACCTTATGATAATCCCGGAATAGAAAAATTTTATTATCGACTACTTCCTTACACACCAACCATTGTGGCAAAAAATCATATTGTTTATGAATTTTCAGATAAACGCATGCAACGCTATACTGAATTATTTATCACCCCTGATTACCAGGTTGATAAACTGCCTTCCTATTCGGCGGATATTGCATCTAACCCGTTTAAAGCCTTCGCCCCTATTCCACCTGATTCTCGTTATCGTTTTTTGCTGGACGAAGCACGCTTTTTTATTGAAGGCTTTGTAAAAGGCCCCGTGTGCCGCGGCCAAATTGCATTGAATGTAATTGAAGATCAATTCTGGATTGTTTTCTTTAACCCTGATCGGAATATTTTTACTACTCAGGCTGATTTTCTTAATAATATGTCAGATTATTTACGAATCCCATCAGAACGTGAAAGCCACCTTAACCTTCTTCCTATCTGGACAGATTACTGGCAACGACAGAAAAAATACATGTCCAGTAAACAACGTTATTTTAAAAACATGCAGTCTCATACTCTTGACGACGCACTAAATTATATCTGGAATGGTAATGACACTAACCCAAATGCTACACTAACTGTGTTCCGTCATTTTGACAGCGCATCCGTTGAATATGGATTTGTTGGAAAAACACCTGAAACCGCGTGGATTATTGACTACCCATTATTTGAACGCATTCATTATTTACTGGTCGCAGGCTTTAATGTTTACGGTAATGTTGTCCATCAACTTAGTACTCGACTATTTATGGATTTTTTACGTATGGAAGGCGAAGATCATTTTCTGGCTTTTTTGCCTGTCAAAAAACGTAAAGCCATTCGTGACTCATGGTATCAGGGTATGCGTACAGAGCTGGATACTTTATTTAAGGCACCAATGGACTGGCTTAACGTTGAATCAGTTACTGGCTATAAAACAGATGACGCCCAGTCAGAACTCTATCATCATATAAAAAACCGAGTGAAAAAATCATTGCAGCACGGCAATAAAATAAACAGGTGCGGTGATATTGATTGCTCCAGAGCGATTACAGACACCAGTAAAAATAAAATAGATGCCTCCATAAATAAACTCACCAGCATTGCCGGTAAAAATCTGTACACATTTCCCGAAGTCAGCTTTGTTCGTGTAGTAACAGACAATCATAAACAGGCTTTCAGCTACAGCATTATACGCAATAAAGCCTATAAAAATGTAACCACCCTTCTATCCGATGAACGTGAACGAGACCAACAGGATATTGAGAAAGATACTCTAACAGTTGTTGACTGGTTGCTGGGCAATTATCCAAACTTTTTCTTCAGTGTTCACGAAAAAGATCTGGATGATTTTGTTAATCTTTGTCAAACCCTTAAAAATCAGAAAGATTTTAATGCTCTTATTGAACGCTTTGGCATTAGAAGAACCAACCCTCTATTCTGGGAAAATGCAGACTGGTTTCAGGCGCAATACAAATTGCAACGTCCTTTGCACTCAGGTCTTTTTGATTTGAGTCGCTATAGCAATCTATAGTTTTTAGAGTCATCATTGAATTAATATAATGATAAACGCCTGCAGCGGCTTAACTTCTCTATTCATTAAGATATCCCTTATAGTTATGAGTTTAATATTAGCAAAATAAATATTAAAAATATGCTACATTCGCACCATGAACATCAGCACAGCCATCCAGTCCGGTCGCCCTTCCAGCGAAATCGATATTAGCCCTGAAGCTAAACAGGATGTGCATCAGGCTTTTCTGGTTACTATGCGTCAGCGTTTTAAAACAGAAATCAATCGCCTTACTCGAGGCGATATGCTGACTATATTACAGACCCGATTAGCTGAACCCGCTAATTCAGAGCCCCTGAGTTTTTTAATGACCTATGTGTATGCATGGAACTGGTTACAGCAAAATCTACATCGTGACTTTCATCAGGAAGTATTAGCCGCATTTAGTAAAGGTCCCCAGGCTTTTTTAATGGACATAATGTTACACAGCCAGAACAATGCTGAATTTATCCAGGCTTATATAAACTACTGGAAAAACTATAAAGGTGAACCTCAGTTACAGCAACAACAACTACTACAATTATTGCAGCAACAAGGTAATGCCGAAACGCTAACTAAATTTATTGAACAGTGCTGGGGTAGTTTACAGTTATTCAGTAAAACCTTTGCTATTGCTTATAAAGATTTAGCACGGGAAGAAAAAGATCGCTACGCTGATATGCTCGGAGCAGAAGATAAAGAACGGCTGGCACTGGTGGACACCCTACCCGATATTGAAATCCCTGAAACATTTAATAAACTGGGACTCATTCCCGCCATGGGCTGCCCACAAACCTGCCGTCATTGTATGTTTATTTTTCGCCCGTTAATGAAAAATTCTGATGATCCGGAACCTCTGTTTAAAATGGTGAATAAATTAACCACTTCTATATTATTTACCGGCGGTGATTTAACTAAACATCTTGATCATTTTTATCACGCTATTTCAGCCATGAGCCATGTCACCACCTTTGCAATTTTATTAAATGGTGATTTTGCCGATAGCCAGAATATCACCCACTCCATTATAGAAAAAATGGCAAACGCTATACGCCATCGCCCTGCTAACTGGCCTAAAGCGAAAATAATGCTGCAGATAAGTTTTGATGAATTCCATCAGGAAGTGGTAGTGAATAAAAAAGGTCAGTTAAAAGAACGCATCCCGGTTACCAAAATTGCCAATATTGTAGAAACCGCGCCAGGATTTTCTGCCGAAATCCAACTGTGTCTATTGCATAAACAAAATCATCTGAATTTTTCTATGCAGCTGTTTCAGAAAGGTGTGTTCGCACGGCTGGCAAATGAACTGAGTCGTCGAGGGCATCAGTTACAGGTTTTAACCACTGTACCTTCAGCACGATTAAAACGTAATCCACATAATCCTGAACAACCAGCACAAGTGATTAAAGACGCCAGTTTTATATTAGACAAATATCCTGATGCACCAATTATGCTTACCAGCAGCACCATCGATGCTTACGGCCGCGCTAATATGATGGAGCTGCATGAAGCGGTGAATGAACGTGATCTGTTAAAACAAATGCTGGATGGCAAAGGCACTGGCGGTGAAACTTTCGATAAAGATTTAATGTTCTGGTTTAATGGCTGGGCGACTTTATTTTCTGCGGTGCATATGTGTATTGGCAATGTGTTTGACGATGGCATGGATATTATTCGTCAACGCCAGGCAAAAGACCCATTGAGTAATGCCATGCACCGGTTTGATTTAAAGCTGCTGGATTATTATCGTGAATGCGAAGATGATCTGGATAGTATTATTGTGAAATCTACCAGTCCTCATCATTTGTTTCATGTTATTACTGAAGAGGCTGCTATGCGTTTGTATATGACCAGGCGGTTGATTGAACAAAAGTGAGTCCCCTCACCCTCTCCCCACAGGAGAGGTGACTAATTCAATTTTACTTCAGGATCGTAGTAGAGTCGTTCGGTCCGCCATATAAAATAAAGAAGCCTCACAGCTTTCGCTTTGAGATTTAGTTACAATTTAAATTTAAAGTAATCTGAACCAGGGACTATTCGGGCTCTCCTGCCCTCACCCCGTTGGGGCCATGGTGCTAAAAAACAGCACCATGTTAAAAAACGCTCCCGGCGTTTTTTTCGAAATTGGTTCTCATCAAGGCCATCCGGTCCGCCATATAAAATAAAAAGGCCTCACAGCGAAAGCTGCGGGGCCTTTTTATTTTATATGGCGGACCGGACGGGACTCGAACCCGCGACCTCCGGCGTGACAGGCCGGCATTCTAACCAGCTGAACTACCGGTCCGTAAAATGGTGGGTGGTGAGGGAGTCGAACCCCCGACATTCGCCTTGTAAGGGCGACGCTCTACCAGCTGAGCTAACCACCCACTGTTGCAAGGCGCAGATTCTATATCAAGACGAGCTAATATAACAGCTCTATTTCAGCCATTTAAATAGCCATCCTGCTTTAAAAATCAGTATAATTGCCCGCTGAGCCAAAACCGGCGGTTTTATAATTCTGCTACGGCACTAGCCATTAAAAACCAGTGAGAAAAAACTATGTCAAAAGTATGTATTGATACCAGTCACGGAAAGATCACCGTTGAACTAAATGCAGATAAAGCACCTATTACCGTCGAAAATTTTATGACTTATGTAAAAGAAGACTTTTTTAATTCAACTATTTTCCATCGGGTTATTCCCGGCTTTATGATTCAGGGCGGCGGCTTTGTTGAAGGCATGAGCCAGAAAGATACTCATGACTGCATTAAAATTGAAGCCGATAATGGCCTCAGCAACAAGCGTGGCACTATTGCTATGGCTCGCACCAGCGTGCCTGACTCCGCTTCTTCGCAGTTTTTTATTAACCTTAAAGATAACGGTTTTCTTGACCACACTGCACCAACCGATCAGGGCTGGGGTTATTGTGTATTTGGTGAAGTAACTGAAGGCATGGATGTGGTTGATGCCATTGCCGGTGTTTCAACTTCTACTCAAATGGGACATGGCGATGTACCTGATGAGACCGTAACGATTAATAGTGTAACTGAAGTTTAATAAAAACTTATGTGGGGCAGAAACTGTCTGCCCTGCATTATTCCCCCTGGCCGAGAAAATAGATAGATTCATATGAAACCTGTTCTATTTATATCTGATCTTCACCTGGCACCTGAGCGGCCTGCCATTATAGAACTGTTTCTAAATTTCATGGATAATCAGGCCAGCAAGGTCGATGAGCTTTACATTCTGGGTGATCTAGTTGAATACTGGTTAGGTGATGATGATACCAGTCGCGGGCTTGAAACTGTTTTCAATAAAATGAAACAGGCATCCGAAAACGGCCTGAAAATTTATTTAATGCATGGCAATCGCGATTTTTTGATGGGTGAAAAACTTGCTGAACGTTGCGGCTGTATTTTAATTAATGATCCTTACATTGCTGACCTTAATGGCTCACCCGCTTTGCTGATGCATGGCGACACTTTGTGCACAGATGACGTGCGCTATCAGGAACTACGTACCATGTTGCGCGACCCGAAGTGGCAACAGGATTTTTTATCTAAATCTCTTTCTGAACGTGAAACAATGGCAAAAGCTCTGCGCGAAAAAAGCGCAGAAGAAACTCGAGAAAAAGATGATAACATTATGGATGTTAATTCTAATGCAGTGCAGGATGTATTTAATAATCACAAAATAAATTTACTGATTCATGGGCACACTCATCGACCGGGCATTCACTCTATGGACAACGGCATGACAAGAGTTGTTCTGGGTGACTGGTATAAAAGCGGCAGTGTTTTAGAATTTAAAAATGCTGATAAGTTTTATTTAAAAGAATTTCACTAAATCTGAATTTATTTTTGTAGGAACAAGTCTTTAGCTCGCGATCTTCTCTAGCCACTAAAATCGCGAGCTAAAGACTCGCTCCTACGGGCATTAATCTGATATCGAGTAGCGTTTAAATCCTGCTGGCAATATAGACCACTCGGCTTTGACTTTAATACGCCTGTAATCAACTAAACGTTTCACATAACCTCGGCTATGAAATTCCTGTATTGGCAAACCTATTTGATAATAACTCCCGGCATTATAAACCTGATCAACCAGAAGACAGGGAGTATGTAATTCCTCTGGAGTATTATGCAAAATTCTGGTCTGCTGGCCGGACAAAACATCCTGATACTCAATAAAAGCCTGCAACTCCTCAGCATAAACATCAGGCAATATCTGCAGCTGATGGCATAATTTATTATCCGCAATCTTCGAATAATCCATTATTTTTTTACCCGCTACTTCAGGCGCATCATCTAATACTTTTCTGTGTTCTTTTACCGCAAAAGGAAATTTCGGCTCAGTCCATTTATGCGAGCGAATAACCATTATCGATTCATCATCATGATTCACGTTATAAATAATTTTATTTTTTCGATCAAGCAAAAGAAAATCACTGTTAAGATTGCCATCATCAATTCTTAAAAATAACTTACTAACCAGATAACGAACATTAGCCAGTTCTGCGCCAGATTCTTTTTCTTCGTATACAAAAGACATCACATCTTCATCTGCAAATACATGCTGAGACATCAGGTTTAAAATAAAAAACAGGATAATTTTTTTCATAATTCCATCGCATTTAAATCAGCCAGTTCCTGCTCGGTAAAACCAGCCTGTAATCTTACTACTTCATCAAATGGACCACGTAATGAGCCATTCATATATTGTTGAATTAATTCTTTAAAGGTAGATCTTGAATCCAGCTTGCGTTGCTCGCAGATAAATTTAAACCAGTGACTACCAATGGCCACATGACCTATTTCATCCCGATGAATAATTTCCAGGGCATCAATAAAATCTTTATCTTTAAACTGATTTAATTTTTCTATTAAACCGGGAGTAACATCCAGCCCTCTCGCTTCCAGCACTCTGGGTACCAGTGCCATTCTTATCATTACATCGTGGGCCGTTTTCTGTGCCATTTCCCACAGACCATTGTGAGCGGTGTAATCGCCATAGGCATAACCACGATCCTGAATGTATTTATTCAGCAAGCCAAAATGATATGCCTCTTCATCTGCCACTTTTATCCAGTCTGCATAAAACTGTTTCGGCATGTCGCGAAAACGATACACTGCATCCAGAGCCAGGTTGATGGCGTTAAATTCTATATGCGCCAGAGCATGAGCCAGTATGACTCGACCCTGCTCTGAGCTAATACTTCTTTTAGCTAACTGTTTTGGCTGCACCAGCTCCGGTTTTTCGGGTCGACCTGCATCACCGATAACATCGGGTTGATCTGTGCTGATGCAGTCAAATTTTCCCTGTCGCCAGTGCTCGGCAAACTGGCGAGTCTGTTTTACTTTATCTGCAGGCGCACAAAGCTGTAAGCAATGCTTAGCCTGTTGAAAAACAGATTGCTGCATAGTGGTTACTTATGAAGGTGGCTTCCACACACCAAATGCATCCTGTGCTGGTGGCGGTGCAACGGGCGCTTTCTGCGCTTCCATATAATCAAATACATGATTCATAAAACCCGATAAGTCATTCAACGCATTTTTCTTATCCATCTCGGGATTTTTAATACTCGATAAGGTCATACCTACCGCTGCAACCATATACTGCATGGCCATGACGTCATCTTCGGTACGTGGGTCCTGCTTTTTTAATGCGCCTCTGATATCAGCCATTAATTCAGGTGATAGTTGAATGCCATCATCACTCATTGTTTTTTCCTGCATAGTGTTAAAAATTGGCGCTTAGTTTACATGAAACTTTGCTACTATATCACTGTAAAATTTCGGGTTTATTTTATATCAGCGAGTGAACTTATGTATAAAATTTGCGTCTTTATTCCTGCCAGTCATCTGCAACAGGTTAAAACTGCCCTGTTTGAATCCGGTGCGGGTCATATTGGTAATTATGACTGCTGTAGCTGGCAAACTCTGGGCACCGGCCAGTTTCGCCCCAATGAAAACAGTCGGCCTTTTATTGGCAAATCCGGTACTATTGAAACGGTTGAAGAATACAAAGTTGAGATGGTGTGTGATGACAGTAAAATCAAACAGGCCATTCAGGCAATGAAACAGGCTCACCCTTATGAAGAGCCTGCCTATGATGTATGGCAACTGGCCGAACTGTAGTAACAGATAAATCGCTTTATGATAAAATTATTCAATATTTCCCAACCATAATCTGGAGAATCACAATGTACGGATTTAATGTCACTATTAAAGCCTCAATGGAAGACGCTGAAACCAAAGTTAGAGAAGCCCTGATGTCAGAAGGTTTTGGTGTTTTAACCGAAATTGATGTACAGAAAGTAATGAAAGCCAAACTCGATCTGGATCGCAGTGGCTATAAAATATTAGGTGCGTGTAACCCTAATCTGGCACATCAGGCCATTGAAGCTGAAGCTGATATTGGTTTGCTGCTACCCTGCAATGTTTTATTGCGCGAAGAAGATAATGGTACAGTAAATGTTGGCTTTATGGATCCTGATGCAGTGCTGAAATTAACGGATAATCCAGAAATTGCAAAGGTAGCTCCTGTGGTGCGCGAAAAATTACAGAAGGTTGCTGCACTGGTTGAGGCTTAAGTATCTGAGCTGAAAATTTAAGGTCTGTTTTTGTCCTGAAGCGGAAGCTTAAGGTCAAAAGCAGTTTGTCCGCAAATGCACGCGAATGAACGCAAATAAAATATCAACATGAGATTAGTTATTACCCCATATTCTGTCATCCCGAGCGCAGCCGAGGGATCTTGTTACCCGGGTCGTTAAGATCCCTCGGCTGCGCTCGGGATGACAGAAATATGGAGCAACTTCTGTGTCATGTTTTATTTGCGTTCATTTGTGGACAACATGCCTTTTCTTTTAAACTTCCGCTGCTGACTAATAAAATAAAATCACTCTGCCACAAAATCTTTCACTGATTATTTTTAAACATCATCATTGCTTATCATTTATTAAACTCTGCAACTCAGGAATACACGAACCGCAATTTGTTCCCGCCTGCAAAGCCGCACCTATTGATTCAACCGAAACCAGCCCCTGCTCTTTGATTGCTTTTATCAGTGTATTACGCCCCACGCCAAAACAGGCACACACATTGCTGCCCGCATCTTCACCGGATTCACCGGGGCGTCCGGATAATAAAAAGGCTCGATCCTGATCACTGATTTCTTCTTTCTCAAATAATGCCATTAACCAGTCTCGATTAGGCAGATGATGATCAGGGCCGATAAAGACGCAGCTTTCTAATTGCTTGCCGACTAATCTTGCAGCGTGATATTGTTGTTTCGATGTGTCAAAATATTCCATCCAGCCCACATCTTTTTCATGGGCACATAAAATACTGCGCGCATGTTCGGCCCAGTCTTCGGGGGTTTCATCACCGGCTATTTCATAGCGCCATAAGTTATAACCTTTGCTTAAGTTCCAGTAGTTTTGTGAAGTCATATCAAAACGGCGACGGGATAATAAAAAACCATACCAGGAAGGTTTGCAGGCATTAATTCTAACCGGTGTGTGTTTAAATTCCGGCTGACCTGAAAAGGGATCGCTATTAGCATTAACCAGTGCATTGATGCGTGCGTGACTGGAGAACTGATCATTCCAGTGCATGGGCATAAATACCATGCCCTGCAAAACATCTGTTGTAATCTGACTGCGAGCCACCGCCTCACCCCAGCAACTGGAAATTTTAACCAGCTCATCATCTGCAATTTTATATTGTTCTGCATCATCAGGATGAATCTGAATAAAAGCTTCAGGAATATGAGAACACAAACGTGGCGACTGGCCGGTGCGTGTCATGGTATGCCACTGATCACGAATACGACCGGTATTTAAAATCAATGGGTAATTACTATTAGGTTCATTGGCAGGTGATTGAGGTTTTACGGCAATAAAATTTGCTTTTCCCGATGGAGTAAAAAATTTTCCATCTTCAAACATACGCGATGTTCCGGATGGCTGCTTAAAAGTAATCGGCCACTGCAGGGGTAAAAACTGCTGGTAAGCTTTTTCATCCAAATCGGCCAGCAAAGAAATATCCAGATCTCTGCTGCCATTATTTTCTTTACCCGTAAGTGCGGCGTATTCTATAAATATTTCTCTGGGCGATGAATAATTAAAACCCTGTTTAAATCCCATACGTTGTGCAAGCTGAGAAATAATCCACCAGTCGGCTTTTGCTTCGCCGGGCGCTTCTTTAAAAGATCGCTGTCTTGAAATTCTGCGCTCAGAATTGGTGACCATACCATCCTGTTCGCCCCAGCCAATGGCGGGCAATAATACATGGGCGTATTCAGTTGTATCTGTATTTTCTATGCAATCGGAAACCACTAAAAATTCACAGTGCTCTAATGCTCTACGCACACGATTATTTTCTGGCATGCTCACTGCGGGATTGGTGCCGATCACCCATAACGCTTTTATTTTATCGTCGAGAATAGCGTCAAACAAATCAACGGCTTTGTAACCAGCTTTGTCGGCGATGGCTGGTGAGTTCCAGTGTTTTTGCACCAGCTTTCTATGATCGGCATTTTCCAGATCCATATGTGCGGTTAATTGATTGGCCAGCCCGCCTACTTCACGGCCTCCCATAGCATTGGGTTGACCGGTAAGAGAAAACGGCCCCATGCCCGAACGACCAATGCGACCACTGAATAAATGACAGTTTAAAATACTGTTTACTTTATCAGTGCCCGAGGTGGACTGATTAATACCCTGAGAAAATAAAGTAATAACTTTTTCTTTACGGGCAAATAATTTATAAAAAGTTTCGACCTGTTGTTTACTTAAACCACAGGCTTCTGCAACCTGTTCGATAGTGGCAGAGGATTCGTAAGCAGCAGCAAGTGCATCATCCAGATTTTGAGTACAGTTATCAACAAACAGTTTATTAATCTCGCCCTGTTCATTTAAATACACCAGCAGGCCATTGAACAATACGCTATCCATGCCGGACTGAATTCGTAAATGCAGATCGGCAATTTCACAGGTGGAAGTGTTACGTGGATCAATGACCACAATTTCCAGATTGGGATTATTTCGTTTGGCCTGTTTAATACGTTGATAAATAACCGGGTGACACCAGGCGGTATTCGATCCGGTTAACACAATTAGATTAGTGCGATCAAAATCTTCATAACTACAGGGAACAGTATCCGAACCAAAAGCACGCTTATTACCAGCCACCACTGATGACATGCACAGGCGTGAATTGGTATCGATATTGGCGCTACCAATAAAACCTTTCATTAGTTTATTGGCAACATAATAATCTTCAGTTAATAACTGACCCGATACATAAAAGGCCACAGCATCTGGGCCATGCTCATCGATGATTTTATTAAAATTATCCGCCACCACATCAAGTGTGGCCTCCCAGTTAGATTGCACACCGTTCACTCTGGGGTAAAGACATCGCCCTTCTGCCGACAGAGTTTCGGCCAGAGCTGCACCTTTAGAGCACAGACGCCCCAGATTGGACGGATGATCTGGATTACCTTCTACCTTAACAACCTTATTTTCTTCAAGGTGTACCAGCACACCACAACCCACACCGCAGTAGGGACAGGTTGTGCGCGTAATTTCAGTCATAGGGCTTAAGTTCCTGGCTGGTTAAATCGAATAGCATTAATAAGATGTCGTTAATATAGCAATTTGTTTGCCAGATTCCTAATCGGCTCGGATAAAAATTTTATTTATAGCTGATCCAGGTCAAATCTTTAAGCACAACTTTAATGCTAAACTGAAGACTGTTAAATAACAGTCACTTAAGACGTTATATTCAAACAGGGTTGAGGTATCAACTGCTGGCTAATAAATTATCTGAATAGATACGCTACAACAATAAATTTTTTTAATTAGGAATATAGACTATATGCCACCATATTAAAGAGCATATATTTAACACAGGAGCCAGACCACCATTCAAACACAGAGCAATTAATGCAATAAATTTACACACTAAATAAAGGAGTGTTCTAATGTCAAAAACCTGGGTAGTAGTAGCAGAAAGCAGTCGCGCTAAAATATTTGAACTGGAAAAACGAAATGCCCCATTAAAAGAAATACAGGGCTTCACCCATATCCCCTCAAGACTCCATCAAAAAGAATTAACCTCCGATCTTCCTGGCCGAACCCCGGGACGACATAAACTGACACAGCAAACTACAGTAAAAGAAAATGCCTGCAATGAATTTGCCAGAAATATTCGTGAATATCTTACTAATGCCCGCAGCAGGGGGAAATTTAATAAACTCATTATTATGTCACCACCCAGTTTTCTTGGCCGACTTAGAAAACAGCTGGGCAGTGCCATTAATAAATGCGTGATATCTGAGATCGATAAAAATTTAGTTCGACACAGTGTTCATGATATACAGGCTCACCTGCCATATAAATTTACTAAACCTGGTATAGTTTAATCAGCTTTTAATTAATCATTACAGAATAAAAAAGCTCGCTTAGATAATAATCTAAGCGGGCTTTTTTATTTCTAAACTATATTGAGAGCTTTACGCAAAAACAACTTCATTAAAATATAACGCAGACTTCGTCATCCCAGTATGCTTTTAGCTGGGATCCAGTGACCTTATCGACTTTTAAGTCGCTGGATCCTCGACACAGGTATTCGAGGATGACGGGTATTTTTTTAAAGTCTGACCTAAAACATCTTCCACACTCTAAGATGTAATCTTAATAAAAATCAGGCCAGCTTATCATCTGCAACATGATAGGTCGGATCTTCCAGTACATTTATTTCTACCAGATCATCGGCTTTGGTTAATAATAATTTACACTCTGGAGTTAAGTGTCTTAGATGTAATTTTTTACCGGCTTTAATATATCGCTCTGCCATATTATCTATAGCCTCAATGGCTGAGTGATCGGCTACTCGTGAATTCTGAAATTCAATAATCACATCATCGGGATCATTTTTTGGGTCAAACAGATTTTTAAAATCGGCAACTGAACCAAAAAATAATGGCCCGTTCAATTCATAAATTTTTGAGCCTTTTTCATCGATATAGCTTTTCACATTAATATGCTTGGCGTGTTCCCATGCAAATACCAGTGCAGAAACAATCACACCAACGACTACGGCAATGGCCAGATCATAAGCTACGGTTACGCCTGAAACCAGGATTAGAACAAAGGCATCGTGGCGTGGGATTTTCTCAATAATACGCAGGCTTGACCATTCAAAGGTGCCAATCACAACAATAAACATAACCCCCACCAGAACCGCCATCGGGATTTGCTCAATTAAACTGGATGCAAACAGAATAAAAGCCAGCAAAAACAGAGCCGCAGCCACACCGGATAAACGTTTATGACCACCTGAATTCACATTAATCATACTCTGACCAATCATTGCACAACCACCCATGCCACCAAATAAACCGGTAACAGTATTGGCCAGTCCCTGGCCCATGCATTCCCGATTACCCCGACCTCGGGTGCCCGTTAACTCATCTATCAGGGTCAATGTTAGTAGTGATTCAATTAATCCAATGGCAGCCAGAATAATGGCGTAGGGCAAAATAATCATTAGAGTATTTAGATTGTATTCAACATCGGGAAGATGAAAGCTTGGGAAACCACCTTTAATCGATGCCAGATCGCCAACGGTTTTAGTGTCTATGCCTAACACAACCACCAGCACAGACAGGACGACAATGGCCGCCAGTGACGAGGGAATTTTAGTGGTTAATCTGGGCAGAAAATGAATAATGGCCATGGTTGCCGCAATCAGTGCTAAAAATAGCACCAGACTTTGCCCACTCATCCAGCTCATCGTGCCATCGTCTGCCGTCACCTGAAACTGCTGCAGCTGGGCGAGAAATATCACAATCGCAAGACCATTTACAAAACCCAGCATCACCGGATGCGGCACAATGCGAATAAATTTACCCAGTTTTAACAGGCCGGCAGTGATTTGAAATAAGCCAGTCAACACTACCGCTGCAAATAGATACTCCACACCATGCTGTGCAACCAGAGACACCATCACCACCGCCATAGCTCCTGTAGCACCGGAAATCATGCCCGGACGGCCACCAAACAAAGCCGCCAGTAATCCCACCATAAAGGCCGCATACAAACCAACCAGAGGCTCAACTCCTGCAACAAAGGCAAAAGCCACAGCTTCAGGCACCAGCGCCAGCGCAACCGTCAAACCAGATAGAATTTCATTTTGCGCGCAAACGCGGTTGTCACAACCTAATCGGAACATGGGGTACCTCAGGGGAATACAGTTTTAGAGCGGATATTATCAAGCGGGCGAATTCTAGCAGATATTAGCTTTATATGATATTAGAGCCAGCCAGCCAGCTAGCTGCCAAAGCTAATGGGATGAGTTTTTCAGATAATAAGCAATTTTTGAATTTAATGCTTTCAGATTAAAAGGCTTATGCATATAGTCGCTGCCACCCACATTAAGGCTTTTCTGCCTGTCTTTTTCCAGGGTCGATGTAGAGACAAAAATTATGGGGATATGTCGGTTAGCCGGGTTAAGGCGGATTTGCCGACAGGCTTCCAGTCCATCCAGTTCTGGCATATGAATATCCATCAAAATCAGATCTGGCCTGCGGTGCTCAACAGACTCAAGACATTCCATACCATTGTTGGCAAAAGCCAGTTCATATCGGCTTTTTAGAAAACTGGTGACAAGCAATTGATTGACTGGCTCATCATCTACGCTGAGGATATAAGGTCTGTGTGTTGGGGGAGTCATTTATCTCTAGCCATCCTTGCCAAATATTGATCTATTGAATGTAGCATATGACATGGAATATTTACCAATGTTTCATTAAATAGTGGTAAGAATTTCACATTTTCATCCCCAGAAACAAACTCTGAGTTATCCCCACAAATAGACTTTAAAATCATAAAGATAAAAGCATTTTTCCGCAAATGAACGCAAAACACGCAAATATTTTATGTAGTGCGCCTGCGGCGCACTACAATACTCTTTAGAGCTTTTGCTTTTATTTGCGAGTATTCGCGTTCATTTGCGGACAAAATGCTTTTGCTTTGGGAATAATTTCACACAAAAAAAAAGCCGGTGACCCTTTCGAGTCACCGGCTTTTTAGCAATCAGTTTTAACTAAAACTTAGCCAGCTATTTTAGCCTGAATAGCATTAATAACCGCATCGCTAGAAGTCGCATCAACAGTCAGCATCAGATCACCTTCATTGCCATAGAAGCCAATTAAAGGAGCAGTCTGATCGTTATATACATTCAAACGATTATTGATCGCTTCTTCTGTTTCATCATCACGCTGCACAACCGGGCCACCACAGCTATCACACTTGCCTTCAACTTTGGTAGGGTTAGATTTAACATTGTAAATCGCGCCACAGTCAGAACAGGTACGACGAGTAGTTAAACGATCAAGAATCACATCTGTTGGCACATCAATGTTTACTACGCAATCCAGCTTTTCACCCATTTTTTCCAGCAGCACTTTTAATGCTTCAGCCTGTGGAATAGTGCGTGGGAAACCGTCTAACAGGTAACCGGCCTTGCAATCGTCTTCCTGTAAACGTTCTTCCATAATGCCCATAATCAGGTCATCAGAAACCAGATCACCGGCTTTCATAGCGGCTTCAGCCTGTTTGCCCAGCTCTGTGCCAGCGGCTACTGCGCCACGCAAAATATCGCCAGTAGAAATTTGTACAGAACCGTCGATTTTAGTCAGTAATTTAGCAACGGTGCCTTTGCCTGCGCCTGGTGCGCCTAATAGAATCAGTTTCATTGGATGGATCTCCTAAGATGTATCTTTGATAAGATGGAATGGTGAGCCCAGCAGGGCTCATTCATATATAAATTCTGCGGCGTATTGTGCGGTTTTCAGCCAGTTAAATCAAACCCAAAACACCTATACCTGCAAAAGTATTACTTATTGCGGCTTAGATAACGGCGTATTTCGATGATTTCACTTTAGTCATTGCGCCTGTATTTCTCAGTTTCCTGCACCCATACAGTTATGAGGTAACCCAGTTTTTTCTGTAACGCTTTTTAAACTATATTTATTTTATCGATAAACATTTATTCCGCCACTGCTATCAACAGTCGTTAAAAGATCATTATTTTTTGTATAAACGCCAGTATCGCTTAAAGCGTTACAGCCGGGGTTAGTGAAGCCTGTGCCTGATGCGTAAGTGCAGGAATTTATAGTATATGTGCCCGATGACTGAGAACCAAGAATAGTCATTAAACAGTCACAACGTGCGCCATCAGCAAAGAAGAATGAAATATTCACTGGAAAGACAAATAGCCCTCCAGTCAATATAAGTGATGTCTGTGTGGTTACTTCTGTCCATGAACTAAACAGATCTTTAGACCCTCCACCGCTGCCGCCACAGGAAGATAATAGAAGCAAAGCCAATGCAAGCACTAATGATTTAATATTTTTTATTGTTTTCATAAAATTTCCTTTTTTAATTTTAATTCAGTGGCAGGCCATACTGAATGTCCATAAATTTAATATAAATAGTCATTGCTGTCCCGTTAACTTAAGGTACCCGTCATCTCCGAATGCTTGTGTCGGGAATCCAGTGACTTTGCAGGCTTTAAAGCCGCTGGATCTCCGACACAAGCATTCGGAGATGACGATTTTGTAGTTTGCTATTTTCATGCCTCACTTAATAGACGTACGCTCATAGTCTGCTGTATCAATCCTGCAGATAATGTCCAAAAAGGTTAACGGGGCAGCAGTGATAAATAGTATATTAAAGCACCTGGATAAATCTATTTTAATTTTTAAAGATCAATCAAGTCTTATCACTGGATTCGTTCTTCTTTTTACCTTTGTCTTTATTTTTTCTTTTCTTCTTTTTCTTCTTCTTTTTATCGTCAGCGTCTTTATCCTTAAAACGGTCGTCCGGCTTTTTAGAGCGACCACCTGATTTGCCAGATTTTTTTTCTGCAATCACAGCATCGCCTGATCGAGAAATATTTAACTGCTGCCCCGACACCCAGACTTTTTTCAGATCATTAAATACTTCTTTGGGCATACCATCAGGCAGGTCCACCATTGTATGATCATCACGAATATCTATCTGGCCTATTTCTTTACCATCCAGACCTGCCTCATTGGCAATGGCACCCACAATATTGCCTGGTTTAACTTCATGGTTATGACCCACTTCTATACGAAAACGCACCATGTCTTTAGCAGGCGTTCTGTCTTTTCTTGGTGCGCGCTCATGATCTTTGCGCGGGCGTTTTCTATCGGATGAAGTTCTGTCTTCTTTCCAGCTTTTATCCGCTCGAAAATTGTCTTTTCTGGACTGTGGTTTGTTTGATAAAAAGAAAGGCGTATCACCCTGCAATAATTGTGCAAGAGCTGCCGCCACATCGAGTGCAGAAACATTATTCTCCTGCTCGTATTCTTCAACCATTTTATAAAACATGGGCGACTGTTTTTCAGCCAGCACATCGGTAATACGCTGTTTGAATTTTTCAATACGTTGATCATTGATTAATTCTGTTGACGGCAACTCCATCATTTCAATTTCTTTTTTGGTCGCTCTTTCAATTGCACCCAACAGACGTTTCTCACGCGGCGCAACAAATAAAATCGCATCGCCTTTGCGCCCTGCTCGACCGGTGCGCCCAATACGATGCACATAAGATTCGGTGTCATGGGGAATATCGTAATTCACCACGTGGCTAATGCGTGGCACATCAAGACCACGGGCTGCAACATCGGTTGCCACCAGAATATCAAGTTTGCCTTTCTTTAACTGATCGATGGTGCGTTCACGCTGACTCTGTTGAATATCACCATTAATGGCGGCCGCAGCAAAGCCGCGGGCTTCCAGTTTATCGGCTAATTCAACCGTTGAATTTTTAGTGCGGACAAAAATAATCATCGCATCAAATTCTTCGGCTTCAAGAATGCGGGTTAAGGCATCCAGTTTATGTATGCCACTCACCGGCCAGAAACGCTGGCGAATAGTGTCCACCGTTGTGGTTTTGGTCTTAATGGTTATTTGTTCGGGATCGTTTAAATATCGGGTTGCGATGCGACGAATTTGCTGCGGCATGGTGGCCGAGAACAGAGCTATCTGTCTGTCGTCCGGCGCCTGTTCAAGTATCCATTCCACATCATCGATAAAGCCCATGCGTAACATTTCATCGGCTTCATCCAGCACCAGTGCTTTAAGATTACCCAGTTTTAGAGTTTTGCGACGCATATGATCCATCACTCGCCCCGGCGTACCTACCACCACATGTACTCCACGTTCCAGAGCACGTATCTGACCACGAAAATCCTGGCCACCGTAAACAGGCAGCACGTGGAAGCCTTTCATGTGTTTAGCGTATTTCTGAAATGCTTCCGCCACCTGAATGGCCAGCTCACGAGTCGGTGCCAGCACCATCACCTGAGGATCTTTCTGTTTTAAATCAAGATTCGATATTAGAGGCAGAGCAAAGGCTGCGGTTTTACCCGTGCCGGTCTGAGCCTGACCGATGATATCTCTGCCATCCAGCAATAGAGGGATAGTTTCAGCCTGAATCGGCGATGGCTTTTCATAGCCCACATCATCCAGCGCTTTTAAAAGGGATTTATTCAGCGCTAATTGATTAAACGCAGTTACCGTGTCGGTAGTCATAATTTAGAACCTGTGAGATGCAAGCGTGGTACGCCGGGGGTTATCCAGAGATTGATGGCCTCTGGCCGGTCAATATCAAAAGGGGGGCGTATTATAACGGTTTGGGGGGGATGTTGCATGCTTTATTTGGGGTATAAAAAGCAAAAGCATTTACCGCAAATGAACGCGAATAACGCAAATAAAAGCAAAAGCTTTTTGTTTATGTGTAGTGCGCCGAAGACGCACAAACAAAACATTTGCGCTCATTCGCGTTGATTTGCGGACAAAATGCTGTTGACTTTAAATTCAGCCAACAGAAAAAAGGCTCTCTTTTTCCAGTCTGGATAAAGCCTTAATCTCACATTCCCGCTTACCCGCAGCAGACCTCGATTCTAAACTCTCAGAATAAATCAGCTCCACCGGCCTTCTCCCGCGGGTATATTTCGCACCCAGTTTAGAGCAATTATGCTCCTCTACCCGACGCTGAAGATCTTTGGTGACTCCCGTATACAGGCTATTATCACTGCAGCGCAATATATAAACATACCAGTCTAATAAAGCCTGTTGTTTCAATACCTCACCACATTTCTGGCAGGCGTAACTCGCTTTATTTTTTAAAACTTTATTGTGCCGTGTGGTGGTTAACTGGTGAGTCATGCAGGCACAGGAATAATCAAAACGTCGCTGGCGTTTAACCGGCACACCGGTAAGATCATAATCACCGGTTACTTTTGGCGCTACGCCCATAAACCGCATAATAGATTGCCATTGCTTGCCGTGGGGTCGAATATTTTTTATGCCAAATAAAATATCTGAAACATAATGTGCTACTTCGTGAGGTACGGTGGTCGCCATGCCATCGTCAAAATATTTGGCAAAAATAAAGGCATTAAAACGAAAGTATTTCTGCCTGTGTTTTACTACATACATACCTGAAGCTCGACCCGATAGATCAAAGCGAACTTCAATGGGCGGAATGCTGACAGGTTTTAATGCCTGGCTAAAATGCTGCTCACATTGGAACAGCAATTCTGTAACCCGTTCAATAATCTGTTGCTGCTGGGCTAAGTTTATGGGATCAACCATCGACATTTAAACTCTGGAAATATACTCGCCTGTTTCAGTATTCACTTTTATATTCACCCCCGGAGTTAAAAACTCAGGCACCTGCACAATCAGCCCCGTGCTTAAAGTCGCAGGCTTGGTTCGTGCAGAAGAAGACGCAGCTTTTAAACCCGGCGCGCAATCTTCAATGGTTAATACAACACTGGGGGGTAATTCTATGCCCAGCATAACTTCATCGGCGATAAGTGCGCTGATGCCTTCAAGTCCTTCGGTGATATACGGCAGCTCTTCTTCTATAACCGAATCTTCCAGAGTGTATTGCTCGTAGCTTTCAGCATCCATAAAAGTCCAGCCATCGCCATCATGAAACAGGGGTTGCACTGCTCGGCGCAAAACATCCACCAGGGTGATATTGTCGTCCCCTTTATAAGCCTGCTCAAATTTCTGCCGAGTAATCACATCGTAACCCAGTATTTTATATAATGTGCTGCCGCTGCGAGATGAAATAGTCTGTACATGCATCTTTTTAATAACGATATTTTTACCGTCTACCAGAAACACCATGCCCCGTTTGAGCTCATTTGCTTTCATAAAACACTCTATAAATTACTCTGTCAGTTTGCAGCTAATCTTAACAAGATTTAGATTGAATTGCAGAACAGGCATTTTTTAATCTTCATACTTTGTGTCACCCTGTAAAAGGTATAAAATAGCCGCCCTTATTTATATGACTGACAAGGCTTATTACTCATGGTGGCAATCGATTACATTCCCGGGCAACGCTGGATCAGCGATGCAGAGCTGCAAATGGGTCTGGGCAGCATTTTGTCTACCGAGCATCGCACCGTTACTGTACATTACCCGGCCACCGATGAAACCCGCACCTATGCCAAACAAACCGCACCTTTGACGCGGGTCATCTTTGCACCGGGGGATAGCGTAGAAAGTCAGCAGGGCTGGTCATTGACCGTCTCATCGATTAGTCAGGACGAAGGGCTGTTTACCTATTTCGGCACTCGCGATGATGGCGAAGATTTTTATCTGCCCGAAACCGAGCTCAGTAGTCTGATCCAGTTAAATCGCCCTGCGGAACGTTTATTCAGCGGCCAGATAGATAAGGACAAATGGTTCGAACTGCGCTACCAAACTCTATTGCAGCTTAATCGCCTCGTCCATTCAAACTTGCGCGGTCTCACCGGCACTCGCACCAGTCTGATTCCGCATCAGCTATATATTGCTCATGAAGTAGCCAATCGTTATGCACCAAGGGTTTTACTGGCGGATGAAGTGGGTCTGGGCAAAACCATTGAAGCAGGACTTATTCTGCATCATCAGCTACTCACTGAACGCGCTCACCGCGTATTGATTGTAGTGCCAGAAAGTCTGGTGCATCAATGGCTGGTTGAAATGCTGCGACGCTTTAATCTTTCTTTCAGTGTATTTAATGAAGAACGCTGCATGGATATTGAAGCCACCGACCCACAGCAAAATCCTTTTCAAACCGAACAGCTGATATTGTGTCATCAGGAATTTTTAACCGCTAACCCCAAAAGATTTAAACAGGCACTGGCGGGTGAATGGGATTTATTAGTTGTGGATGAAGCCCACCATTTAAAATGGTCACCGACTCTACCCAGTCTTGAATATGAACTAATAGAAAAACTGGCCGCACAGACCAAAGGTGTTTTGCTGCTCACCGCCACACCGGAACAACTGGGCAAAGAAAGTCACTTTGCTCGCTTACGCCTGCTCGACCCTGATCGCTTTCCTGATTACGATACATTTATTGAAGAAGAAAAAAGTTATCAACCTATTGCACAGGCAGTGGATATTTTACTGAATAACGACTCTTTAAATGAAGAAAATTTTAATAGCATTAAAAAACTAATCAGCAGCGATGAAAATAAAGATTTATTAACCGCATTAAAAAATCAGCAAAACTACGCAGAAAACAGCATAGAACTAATAGAACATTTGCTAGATCGGCATGGTACAGGCCGGGTATTATTTCGCAATACTCGCTCAGCGGTAAAAGGCTTCCCGCAGCGCAAACTTAATAGTTATCCATTGAAACAACCCGCAGATTACGCTAGTGTGAATACAGCTGATGCAGATATTGCATCACTAATCTGCCCTGAAATAAACTTTAAAAACAGTGCAACTGAATGGACAAAAATTGACCCTCGAATTAACTGGTTAACAGATAAACTAAAACAGCTTTATCCTGCAAAGGTACTGGTGATTGCTGCCCATGCCTCAACCGCACTGGACATTTCTCAGCATTTAAAAATGCGCGAAGGCATACACGCGGCTGTATTTCATGAAGGTTTAAGCATTGTTGAGAGAGATCGTGCCGCTGCATTTTTTGCCGATGATATCGATGGAACTCAGATACTGATCTGTTCAGAAATAGGCTCAGAGGGGCGCAACTTTCAATTCTCTCATCATCTGGTTTTATTTGATCTACCACTTAATCCTGATTTATTAGAACAACGCATTGGTCGACTGGATCGTATTGGCCAGTCACAAAACATAGAGCTTCATGCTCCTTATTTAACCAATAGCGCACAGGAAACATTACTGCACTGGTATCACCAGGGCTTAAATGCGTTTGAACAGACCTGCCCCGCCGGACACAATGTATTTGTACAGGTAAAAGAAGAATTATTACAAAGCCTGCATAACAATACTCACTCGAAAAAACTGATCGCTAAAACCAGAGAACTTTATGACGAATTAAATACTGCCATGCAAAATGGTCGCGACCGATTACTGGAATTTAATTCCTGTCGCCAACATATTGCAGAAAGTCTGAAAGAAGATGCACTCAAACAGGATGTAACCAATAACCTGCCCCAGTACATGGAAAAAATTTACGACTGCTTTGGCATTAGTAGCGAAGATCAGAGCAATAAAAAAACTATAATAGAACCCGGCGATCATATGATATCGAACTTTCCCGGCCTGCATCATGAAGGCATGACGATTACCTATGATCGCAATACCGCACTGGAAAATGAAGATATACATTTCATTAACTGGGAACACCCATTAGTGATTAATGCTATGGACATGGTATTAAGTCAGGAATTTGGCAACAGTGCATTAACTGCTGTAGAGTACAAAAAAGTTAAGGCTGGAAGCATTTTACTGGAATGCCTGTTTATTCTTGAGTCCGCATCAAATGAAACTCTGCAATCTGCACGCTATCTTCCGCCTACAACCATACGCATAGTGATGGATGAAAAAGGTCAGGATCATGACAGTCTGTTGCCACATTTTTCAATCAATCAGAAACAAACACTGGTAGACACCGGCACGGCTCGACAGATTATTCATGCGAAAGAAGATGATATTCGATATTTATTAAAAAAATGTGAAAAGCTGGCGCAAACGCAATCTCCAGAAATTCTGGCCAATGCACATAAACAGACTCAACAGATATTGCAGTTAGAAATTAATCGACTTACTGCTCTAACTAAAGTCAATCCTAATATCCGTCAGGAAGAAATTCATTTTTTTGAAAAACAGTTACAGGCTCTGACCAAAATACTGGAGTCAGCCACTTTAAGACTTGATGCAGTTCGCATCATAGTTGCAACTTAAATCCCACAGGAAAATAGCATGTTTGATGTTAATGAATATTTCAATGGCAAGGTAAAATCTATTGCTTATAAAGTAAATGGCGAAGCCGCTACAGTTGGTGTTATGGCCGCAGGTGATTACGAATTTGGTACCAGCTCAGTTGAACATATGACATTGATCAGCGGCGGCATGTCTGTCAAGCTTCCCAATGAAGATAACTGGCGTGATATTGCTCTTAATGAAACTTTTATTGTTGATGCTAATGTTAAATTTCAGCTTAAGATAACTGAGGAATGCGCTTATTTATGTCTTTATAAATAACGGAGTAATAAGTATTTTCGTAGGAGCGAGCCTTTAGCTCGCGATTTTAGTCATCTGAAAAAATCGCGTGCTAAAGACTCGCTCCTACAGGTATTTTATACTCAATCCCTTTCATTCACCCTGCCCCGAAGGTTCTTGGTTTTTCCACGTTTATTTTTACTATCCATTCTCTGCTTACGTGCATTCCGACTGGGTTTAGTTTGACGGCGTTTTTTTTGCGTAATAGTAACACCAAAAATTAGCTCCCCAAGCCTTGCAATAGCCGCTTCCCTGTTTTTTTCCTGAGTCCTGAATTGTTGGGCTTTTATAATAATGACACCCTCTTTACTTATTCTGCTGTCTTTAAGACTAAGTAATCGCTGTTTATAAACATCCGGCAGAGAAGAATTTTTAATATCAAATCGCAAATGTATAGCACTGGAAACCTTATTAACATTTTGCCCACCTGCGCCCTGAGCTCGAATGGCAGTTAATTCAATTTCCTGATCAGGAATAGAAATGTTATGACTGATATATAGCATGGTTTAATGATTCACTTTGCAACTTGTTTAATGTAATCTTTAAACATTATATAAATACGTCAAATGACACAAGCTGAAAAGGCACGATACAATGGCAATAAAGCGATATTTATCTATAACAGGACTCTTACTCATTTCAAATATCACATATGCTGATCAGGTATTTTATGGCATTGCCTTAATCAATCAACAAATAACACAAAAAATACAAACAGTATCTCCAGCAAGCCTGGCAACGGCAAAAGATACTGGAACAGGCCTGGGTCTGTATGCTGATTATTTTTATAATGGCGACTATAGACTTAATGCCAGCCTGACTTATATTGGTTACGATACATTTACTTTTACTTCACTAACCGCTTCAGCCGATTATCTATTCCCTGTTAATTCTGGCTTTACTCTTTTTACAGGCATTACGGCAGGTGGTGCTGGAGTGAAGTTTAGTGATGCTGGTGTAAGCGAGATGTCTCTGGGTATTTTATATGGTATACAGGCTGGAGCTATTGCATTTTTATCTAATGGTATAATGATTGAACTGGGCTATCGAATTAGACCAGCAGATATTGAAACAGAAATATTAGATCCTACGACTAAAGTTCTTATAGCGACCAGCACTATCGATGAACTTAGTGAGACTTATCTTAATCTGGTTATTACTTTTTAAAATTCTATATTATATTCTAATATTATTTAGTCGATTTCGACTCAAGATTTTCACTTTTAACAGTATAAAAATTAATCAACTCCACACAATTATGCCCCATTACTCTAGCCTGAGCCAAAGCCGCATCAGCCAACTTAAGTAAGTTTTCTTTTTTCTCTCCCTGCTGAGGAACGCTAGATGTTATCCCAATAGTTACTGTGCAAACACTGGATACAGAAGAAGAGTCGTGAACAATTTGAGCTGACTCAACTGATTCACATATGCGCTTCGCTAAATTAATTGCATCTTCAGCTGGCGTATCTGGAAACACCAGTGCAAATAATTCAGCACCACAGTGAGCAGCAATATCGACTGAACGTCGACAGTGGGAAGATAAAATATCCGCAATTTGTTTTAAGCATGTATTGCTCTGCTTTAAACCATTGCTTTCAAGGTATTGACTAAAACAGTCAAGTTCAACATATGCTACAGCTACAGACTGTTGATACCGCACACCTCTGGAAATTTCGACCTGAATTGATTCATGCAAATAACGTTGATTAATTAAACCAGTCAATGGGTCAATATGAGTGAATTCTTTAAGTTCCTTACTTGCTTTCTGTAATTCCTGTGACATTTCTTCATATTTTTGTTCCAGCTCAATCTTACTTTTCATAGCCAGTAATTTTGCTTCAAAAATCGGCGCACCAACAGGTTTACTTAAATACTCAACTCCAATCGACAGACAGAAAACAATGTCATCAGATGATAAATTTTTACTAAGAAATAACACCGGAATATTTTTTTCATCAACTTTTCGAATCTCAGTTAAAATATCGCGACCATGTATATTCGAAAAATCAGGATCCATTACAATGATATCGGGCAAATATGATTGATACAGATTTGTAGCATTCATGGCATTTCGAGAGTGCAAAACATCAAATTTTAATTGTTCTAACTGCTTTGAGACAACTTGCAATTCAGATAAATCTTCATCCAATAAAAGGACTTTCATTGAAGGCTTCCGTATATAATTGTAAAACAAAAAACCGTATTGAATAAATAGGTATACAGCTTCTGCTCATAACAAATAACTCAAATTTAACGCCATGAGTTAGCATATGTATTTTTATAACACTCATTTTTATTATTACTGAGCAGTGTGGAATTATAGTATAAAGGTCAGCCACCAATGTCGAATAGTTCACATTATTGACGGGACAGGCTCCAACTATCAATAACTTAAAGCATCAACTGAGTATATTACCTTTAGACAATGGGTTTGACCTGGCTCTATTTTTAATATGTTAACAGCCGCATTCGCACTTTCAATACACACCATATTAAGATAACCCTTCTCTCCAAGATCACCCATCTTATTAGCCACATCAGCCCATGGATTCCATACAATGGTTGAGCTACTGCCTTTCTTTGCTATAACTATGCGTCGATTAAATACAGGATCATCAATAAAAACGTCAGCAGTTGTATCAATATAAACTCGATCTACTTCTTCATTAATATTAATTTTTCCATGTTGTTTCTTAATTGCAAAATTATCTGGTTTATCCAGATAACTGCTTTTATCAAGACCTGATATATGCAACTTGTTAATATCACCCACATTAAAGTAAGTGTGCAGAGCTTCAGTTAGAGCAATAGTTTCATCGCCAGGATTTTTTGTTGTAAGAATTATTTCCAGTGTTTTACCAATTATAAACTGTATTTCCAGATCCGTATTATAAGGCCAGAATTTTTCTGTCTCTACACTTTCCAATAACTTAAAAGCAATCCGAGTTCTATCATCAGACAATTTCTCAATTTTAATCGGCTGCCAGAGTTCTGTTCGAGCATAACCATGAGCGGGAAAAGAATCATTTGCCCCATGAGCACCAAACCAGGGCCAGCACACTGGTATCCCGCCTCGGATAGATTTTGACTTTACAATCGAGGCATCTTCAGATAACCAGATAACAGGCTTTTCATTTACTGGTTGCCAGTGAATTAAATGAGCTCCCTGCAACATAATCTCTGCTTTCGCATGCGCGTTATTAATTTTAACAACAATTTGACCATTTGATTTTTCATCAAATATGGCAGCATTGTCTATAGCAAAATCTTTATTAAGCGATTCAATATTCACAATTAATATTTATATTAAAGTACTAAGCAATGTAACGCCCAGCAGAAGCTATGCTAATTACAAGTATGCCAATAATAATATTTAAACCCACTAGCATTCGAATCTGAGCCAGTGCTTTGCCTCCTGTTGGCCAGTCCTCGTTTAAAACTGAGTTTTTAAGTCGTTTATAGGGCAGAAAAAACACATACATAAAAATCAGAATCATAGTGACACCAAGGCCATTCATCACCAGAATATAGTCAGGAGCCGAAGACATTGTTTGCCAAAGCTCAAAAACCATTAAATAACCGGTAATAACAAGCGTTATAAGCGCCAGCCATACAACAGGAAAAAAACGCCCGAACACCCCTACCCATAATTTTAATCTTTGCGGTGGCTCAAGTTGAGCGGCGACTATGGGCCTTAGGCAGGCATGAGCAAAAAACATTCCACCTACCCATAAAACCGCAGAAATCAAATGCAGTAAAATATACAAACTTATCATATTCATCTGGTTTACCTTAATTTAAAATACCGGTGATTAATTATGCTGAATAGTACAACTGAGTTATAATTAAATCCATTGTTATAAATTTATAAGCTCATATGACACGAAAAATATTGATGACACTGCTTGCTTTCCCCTCTCTACTAATCAGCCTGATTATGGGAACGGCTAATGCCGAGTCTAAAGAACTGGTAATAGGAGCCCCTGCCCCAGCATTTAAATTAAAAGACCAGCATGGGGATTTTCATCAATTAGAACAATATAATAAAAAATGGCTGGTACTCTATTTTTATCCCAGTGATGACACACCTCAATGCACCAAAGAAGCCTGTCACTTTAGAGATGATATTGCCAAACTTAAAAAATTAAATGCATCTGTAATAGGAATTAGTCTTGATGATCAGAAGAGTCATGAAGACTTCTCAACAAAGTACAATCTCCAGTTCCCTTTGCTCTCTGATACCGACTCAACAGTTTCTCAGGCTTATGGCAGCCTGTTTTCTATATTAGGATTTAAATTTTCCAAACGTCATAGCTTTATAATTGATCCAGATGGAAAAATTGCTAAAATATATAGAGATGTAGATGCCGATACACATAGCCAGGAAATCATAAAAGACCTGTCTCAACTAATTAACAGTAAATAATATTATGCCTATAGAAGAACTCATCACACTCATTAAAACACATAAAAATGATATTGAATTTGATGCTGTTATTAATGCCATTGAAGAACAATACCTGTATACCCCCAGTCGCTTTACCAATGGAGGCAATGGCCATATTCTTATAAATGAAGCAGGCACCAATGAAGGATCATGCAAGATTTTTTCTTTTGCCATGCTTAATGGATTGAATAAAGAAGAAACTCTCGCATGCTTTGGAAAATATTATCGCGATGATGTATTACAAAACCCTCAAAATGAGGATCATCAAAATATCAGAAATTTTATGATTAGCGGCTGGGATGGAATCAATTTTGACAACCAGGCTTTAGAAAGAAAATAATCATATCCTTTTCTTTAACCCTCTAATTTTAACTAAATACGATACGCATCCATATTAGTTTCTACAACACGTTTTCCCATAATATGAACTTCACCATGAGAACGTTGCTCGCCATTATTAGTAAATTCAAAATGATACAATCGATATAGTGATATCTGTCCAGACTCATTACGCCTCAGTCTCACCTTATTTATAGCAACTGAATCATCAAGGAATAAAACCCCGGCTTCATTACATGCTATCTTCCCGGCTCGCCGAGCCATTTCTTTACAGGGCATACCATCAAGCCAGTACCAGATCAAAGCTACTGACGGTATAATATACAATAAATCACTATATCTCATTAAATTCTACTCAGTATTTATATCAATACACTTATGAATTATTTCTCTAAATCCAGTTATCTTTATACACCACTATTTTGTGAAGAAAACATGTGGCATCTAACTAACTCACTTATAACTCAGGGAATAAAAGAAAAAGAAATCAATATTTTATTTATTACAAATAAAAATAAAAAAATCACTATTTTTAATCAGCTGGCTGCAACCAACAATAAAGCAGCAGTATGGGATTACCATGTAATTTTACTAGCCAGAATAGAAAACTTACATTATATTTTTGACTTTGACACCCGGCTGCCTTTTCCAGATAAGCCTGAACATTACCTTGAGCACAGTTTACCAGACAATATTGATAATGAATATTCAGCTAAATTTAGAATCATTTCTGCCAATGCCTATTTAAAATATTTTTCTTCTGATCGAAGCCATATGATTAATATTATACCTGACGCACTATTCCCCAGCTATCCTGCCATTCTGTCAGATCATGATAATCAAATATATTTAACAGACCTGTTTGATATTAAAAAGAAGATAAATAACACTCGCATTTTTCAGGACAAACGCCAGCTTATTAAATGGATAAAGAATCTGTAGGCTTATCTTATCTTATTTTAATTCTAGCCTGCCGGCATCATCTCATGCACAATGCAGAACATGGATAGCACATCTCAGAAAAGCTGGCAAAAACCCGAATTGCTACTAATACTCATGGCTATAGCCGTGCCAGTTAGTTTTGCCAGCTGGCAAACACTGTTAAATAATTTTGCCATTGAACAGGCCAGTTTCACCGGCAAAGAAATTGGTATTCTGCAAAGCCTTAGAGAAATCCCGGGCTTTATGGCATTCAGTGTTGTCTTTATGCTTCTCTTTATTAAAGAGCAGAGATTAGCTTATATTTCCTTAATATTGCTGGGACTGGGCACAGCAATAACCGGTCTGTTTCCCTCTGTTCTCGGACTTTATATAACAACAATTATTATGTCGACAGGTTTTCATTACGTTGAAACATTGCAGACTTCTTTAAGCCTGCAATGGATTGATAAAAAAAATACAGCGGAAGTAATGGGAAAATTAATAGCCGCCGGTTCCTTTGCGTCTATTACTTCATTTCTTATAATCTGGCTATCGGATGAATTTCTTCAGCTTGACTATAAATGGATTTATATTTTTATGGGCAGCCTGACTGTGTTTATTGCACTGCTCGCGGCAAAACTTTACCCATTTTTTCCTCAGCATACCGAACAACATAAACACATGGTGTTAAGAAAACGCTACTGGCTTTATTACACCCTCATATTTATGTCCGGTGCACGGCGACAGATATTTGTGGTATTTGCCGGATTTTTGATGGTCGAAAAATTTGGCTACTCGGTTAGTGATATAGCATTACTTTTTATGGTTAACGGTATATTAAATATTTTTTTTGCACAGCGTATTGGAAAATTAATAGGCCGAATTGGTGAGAAAAAATCACTGATGATTGAATACACCGGCCTGATTCTGGTTTTTACCGGTTATGCACTGGTTGAAAATGAAAATATAGCAGCAGGATTATACATACTTGACCATCTATTTTTTGCTATGGCTATTGCATTAAAAACTTATTTTCAGAAAATTGCCGATCCGGCAGATATTGCATCAACAGCAGGAGTTAGTTTCTCAATAAATCATATTGCAGCTGTTTTTATTCCTGTTATTTTTGGACTGATCTGGTTAATTTCACCTGCCATTGTTTTTTACTGTGGTGCAGCTATCGCTTTTATTTCTTTATTATTATCTCTGCTGATTCCCACCAAACCTGAAGCGGGTAGAGAAATCTGCTTTAAACAATAAATCATCTTTTATTTCGATGCTTTTCATAATGACTGGAAAACTGTTGAATCACATCATTAACCGATACAACCTCATCAATTCCAGACACACTTTTCCCCGCCTGCCAGAAATCTTTTTTTCCTGACTCGTCATTAATAGCCAGCTTTAACTGACGCATAGACTTAATAAACATATAGATACGAAACATATATTTCATTTTTTTATGTTGCAACATCCATCTGGCTATAGCGCCTGCTTTCAAACCAAGACGTTTTATATAGGGCGTTAAAATCACTGACACAGGTGTACCCGTCACACACTCAGTTAGTACAATATCTTTTTCATCGGATTTAACTATTGCAGCTTTATATAATTTATTTACCTTACATTCAGATGTAGCAATAAAACGAGTACCCATTTGTACGCCAGCGTAACCCAGATTAAGTGCGTGCAGATAATCTTCTGCCCTGCCAACACCTCCGGCACAAATAATCGGCACATTAAATTCGGACAACTGTTCATATAATATTTCTATTTTCTGCTGACCAGCATGACCACCGGCTCGATCATTGACTGCAATTAAACCATCCACGCCTGCATCCAGCCCTTTAATAGCCCACTTAGGTTCAGTGACATCGTGATACACCACGCCCCCCGCTGCATGTACTTTTTCAACCACCCAGTCTGGTTTACCCATTGATGTAATAAAAAACCGAATGCCTTCTTCAAGTGCTATATCTACCCACTCAACCATTTTATTATGATAGCGTTTAGAACTTTTTTCGATCAGTGCATTTAAACCTATGGGTTTATTCGTTAATTTACTAATAGCTCGTAAGCCATCACGAAATTCATAACCATGAACATAAGTTAATGATACTGGCTGCACTATACCCAGGCCTCCCGCCTCTGATGCTGCTGCCACTAATTCAGGATTACTGCAGGGAAACATAGGCCCGCAGATAATCGGAACTTCTGTACCTGTTTGTTGTAAAAACAGATCACTCATATCTTTATTCATTTGTTATCCTCACGAAGCCCCAGACGCCATAACACAGTTGTTGTAGCGACAACATCACCCTGCTGATCTTTAATCTCTGCTTTAACTTTAAATTCCATATCTTCTGTTACCTCGGGAGGCATAACACGACTTTCGGCTATTAGTAGTCCTCTGGCCTTTTTAAAATAATCCGTTGAAATATTGATGGGTATGCCTCTTACATTAGATGGCAATGAAGTCAGTAACGAGAGACCACTTGAAAACTCTCCAAGGTTAGCCAGTGCCAGTGCATGAATGGAATTTAGATGATTACGAATTTTACGTCGATCCTTTAACGCAATACACACATGCCCCGGCTCGAATAATATTATTCTACTGGATATGGATGCTGTATATGGAATACGCCATTTAATAAGGCCATTAAATAACCAGTGACCACCAGGAATGCTATTCAGAATTTTCCATAGCCGTATTAATTTTCCTGCAGTTTGCTCAGACATACACATCCCTTTCTTTTATATGATTGAATTACTATTAAGTCCTGCAAGACTAAGTTATTATTAATAATAGTCCTATATTTCATATTCCACACTCTCTATGCCAATACTCTATTACGTTCACGACCCAATGTGCAGCTGGTGCTGGGGATTTCGTCCTGTGTGGATGGAAGTTATTAGTAGACTGCCTCCAGATATAAAAATTCAGTATGTATTAGGGGGTCTGGCTGCTGATACCGACCAGCCCATGCCAGAGACCATGCAGGTGTCAATTGCAAATACCTGGCACAGTATTCAAACTGAAATACCTGGCATTGAATTCAATTTTGATTTCTGGACTAAATGCCAGCCCAGACGTTCAAGCTATGCATCCTGTCGGGCGGTTATCGCAGCAGGCAGTCAAAATAAAGAACAGGAAATGCTGCTCGCCATACAGCAAGCTTATTATTTACAGGCATTAAATCTCTCGAATGACGACACATTAATTGAACTGGCAAAACAACTTAATATGGATAGCTTACAATTCAAATATGATCTCAATTCAAATGCCACTGCAGAAAAACTGTTAAAAGAATTTGAACTTCGTGATGCACTTTATGTGCATAGCTTTCCGGCTATTGTGCTCGATCAACAACACACCATAAAAATTGATTATAATAACGCCAATAACATTTTAAAGCAGATTCATTTATTACTATGAGCAACGACATATGGAAACCTGATTTTCAGGAAACCTCACCCATATTTAAACCTGTTGAATCTTTCTTCAACTGTTTTTTAGAATACAGAAACTGGCCATCACTAAAACAGTTAAACCAACTGTTTATTGAAAACAACCTCAAGATACGCGCCGTAGAACAACAGGGAAAACCAGAAAAACTTGATGACTATTATGAATCACGAATTTATTTGAAAGATGAACTACAGACCCGAACAGAAAACTGGCATGATTTTTTTAATGCCATGATCTGGCTTAGTTTTTCTGATACCAAGAAAATACTAAACAAATTACATTATCAGGCATCTAATACAAGAAAGACAGGAACCAATAGAAGTCCACTTGAAAATGCCATAGCTCTTTTTGATGAGTGTGGGCTGATTATTATTAGCGACAAAAAAAATTATCTGAACCTGATTAAAAACCATCAATGGAGTGAATTATTTTATGACCATAAAGATAATTTTAATGACCATATAAAGTGCGTCACTTTTGGCCATGCAATGTATGAAAAAGCATTAAAGCCCTATATCGGCATGACCGCCCATGCCATACTTATTTATTCCGATGAACTGTTAAGCAAAGATCTTACATATATTGATAATGCAGTGGCCAATATGTGGGAAAACAATGAAATAAAAACAACTCGTGATTTACAGCCTGTCCCCATACTGGGTATACCTGGCTGGCACCACAGCCAGAACAGAGCGTTTTATAGCAATACAGGCTATTTTCGCCCCAAAAAGTAGCCTGATTTTCCTCTATTCACGACCAGCGCATCTCGAAATAAATTTTCTCCCATGATAAAATTAGCCACATTATCCAAAGACTAATGTATTCATGATATTCAAAAAAAGCTTCGACACACCCAACCCTGTTCCCACCAAAGGCATTAATAACGCCGTTAGCCTGATGAATAACGGCATGCTCTATCGATATGGCCATATTGATGATGAGCTCAACTTTGATGGCGATATCCAGGCAAACAATGAAAGTGAAGTCTCCAGGCTGGAGCTTGCCTTTGCCGAATACACCGGACATAAATACGCTGTTGCCGTTAACTCATGTGGCAGCGCCATGTTCATCTCGCTTAAAGCCATGGGTGTTCAGCCAGATGACAAAGTATTCACCAATGCATTCACCTTCACTGCTGTGCCAAGCAGTATAGTACATGCCAATGCTATTCCGGTTTACATAGAATGCAATGATCAATACATAATTGATATTGATCACTTCAAACAACAAATTTCCCAGCAGCCTGATGTTAAATATTTTATTTTATCTCACATGCGCGGCCATATTGCTGAGATGGATAAAATAAAAGCCTTATGCGATGAAAATAATATAAGGCTGATTGAAGACTGCGCCCACGGTCTGGGCAAGCGCTGGAATACCGATAATAATGAAAAAAACAGCTTTGTTGGTCATCATGGTGAATTCGCCTGTTACAGTTCGCAAAGCCATAAAATATTAAATTCTGGTGAAGGTGGCTTTATTGCCACTAATGACGCACAACTGGCGGCATACTGCATACTGGCCGCAGGCTCTTATGAACAACTCTATAAAAAACATCTTTCGCGGCCTGCGGATGACAGTCTATTTGAAAATATAAAATTTAATGTACCTAATTTTAGTTTACGCATGAACAACCTGACTGCGGCTATTCTACGACCACAGATCGAAGTTATTGATGAACGAATCGCTTCTTTCAAAGATAACCATGACCGCCTTATCGAAATATTATCTGGCATTAACTGTATTCATATACCAGAAGCCGTAGACAAAGCAGAACATGTAGGTGATAGCCTGCAATTTAACTTTGCTGGTTTTAATAATAACGATATTAATGAATTTGTTAACGCATGTGCAGATAGAGGTGTGAAAATACAGATATTTGGCCTTAATGATAATGCTCGTGATTTTCGTAACTGGCAATATTCATTTAATGAAATGCCAGAGCTAAATAAAACCGCTGATATTATTTCCTGTGCATGTGACTTGCGCCTGCCCATAACGTTTACACTGGATGATATTGAATTAATTGGCGCTATTATTTTTGATGTTATTGATAGCATGGGAAAAATTGATGCTACTTCTTTAAAAATGGCTTCTGTGTAGATTTATATTTAAGCTGATATAATTTTATTTTTTAATTTGCCGGTTTCGCCTTATGCTGAAACCGGCAAGTTAAAAAGACCAGGGAACCTCTGATTAAGTCTGGGTCGAACATATTGCCGATTAAAATGCGCGGATTCAAGGCGTGGAGCGCGCGTAATAGCGAGCTATTGCGAAGTTTCACAACGAAGAAGCCGCGTATTTTAATCGCAAGATGTCGATTCATGACTTGATCAGAGGTTCCCTAGGCACCCCAATAAGGCGTCTTAACGCCGTCACCAAGATCAGCCGCAATCAGCCTTTCTCTTACTTCTAATAATTTTTTAATTAACTCTGGCTCCGTTTTTTCATATGCTTCTGCATCAGGAACTCGCTTAACCACCACCCCCAGTAATTCTGTAATTGCATTGCCAATAGAATTCTGGCTAATGGTTACAATTAAATCACCATCATCATTACGATAAATAAGCTGCTTAAATGCAGGCTGCCAGCGAATAGAATTAGCATACCTAGCATCAACTATACATTGATCCCGTACAATCTTGGCCGCGCTAAGAAAATCATTATTAAATAATAATTTGGTTTCTACCTGATCGGGGAAACGTACTCGTTCTGGCATGGGTGCATTACGTGTAGACACCTGAGAAAAAAAAGTTCGATAAAAATCTATAAATCCTTTTAATATCTGATCATACTCTTCCCAGAAACGAATATCTTTTAAGGCCTCTACTCCACCCTGAATTTTCCAGCTGGGTAAGCCCTGCGGATAACCAGTTAATTCAATGCGTGAAGATCCACGACTTATGGGCTTAAGAATATTAAATTCCAGAGATTCAAAAAATTCGCTATACACATCACGCATACAGGACTGAAATAAACTATGCTGACCGCCATCAGTAAGATTCGGATTTTCAGGATCAGCCAGATCTGCTGCAGCCAGTTGCTTTTTATCAAATACTATAAAATGATTATGCAGCATGCGAATACTCGGCACACCGGGAGAAGTTAATGACCAGGTCGCATCCAGACTGGCTTCACCCGCTAATACTAAATGCTTTGCAGGATCAGGATATTTTTCAACCATATACTCAACAATAATCTGATTCATTCTATTCCAGACATGTTTTGTATTTTCAGGCACCTGAGTGCGCCGAACAGGACGCCCCAGTGGATCAAGAATACATTTTGAAGTGTTATAAATTATAGATGTGTCAAATTCATTACTATGACCCAGAGCTTTACGATAGAGCAGTAGATTTTCAGGATTAATGAGCAGGCCATTATTATTAGCGAGGTCATTTAAATTTTCAGTGCTATTAAAGAATTCATTCGCCGCCATGCCTTCCGGCACATCCAGCGGAATAGGCCTGAAAGGCGTAATGATTTCTCTTGCTCCAGACTGCATAAGCTCTACCTCTGAGTATCTTTTATTGTCATGCAAGAATATATCACGCAATGAAAGAAGGGTTGACCAAGATCTATTAATGACGTTATAAATGAATAATGAGTATTAATTATGACATGCCTCTTTTCAGACCACCCAGTGAGGGCGACAATCTCATTATTCAGGTTACACTGGGCTGCAGCTTTAATCAGTGCAGCTTCTGTTCAATGTATAGCAGCAAACAGTACACTGAACGCCCATTTGATGAAATAAAACAGGATATAGCCATAGCCGCCAGTAACTGGCCCGAAGCACATCGCGTATTTCTTGCTGATGGTGATGCCCTTGCGCTGGAAACTGAAGCTTTAATTAAAATACTTGATGAATTAAACAGGCAGCTACCTGCATTAAATCGAGTTTCCTGCTATGCCACACCATCTAATATATTACATAAAAGCCCACAGCAACTTGAGCTACTCAGGCAACATAAACTATCACTTGTTTATCTGGGCATTGAATCGGGCTCTGATCTTATTCTTAAAAAAATAACCAAAGGAGCAAGCCAGAGAAGCATTGCTGAAGCTCTGCATAAAGCGGATGACTCAGGTCTTAAAATTTCAGCCACAGTTATTTCAGGTTTAGGTGGTCAGCAATACTGGCAGCAACATATTGATGGCACAGTGGCACTACTTAATTCGGCTCCTGTTACTTACCTTTCGACTTTGCAATTATTTCTACATCCAATGGCAGAAAGTGGATTCATGAAAAAATTTAATGATGATTTTATACATCAGGATGATATGGCGATATTGCATGAACAGCAGCGACTCATAACAAACCTGACTCCGCCGAAGCGAGTTATTTTTAGATCTAATCACGCCAGTAATGCACTGGCTCTGGCTGGTAATCTACCTAAAGATCGGGATAAGTTACTTAGTCAATTGCAGCAGGCTTTAAATGGAAAACAGGCTTTGCGCCCTCCTCATATTCGGGGCTTTTGATATAAATATTATCACTGCTGTCCCGTTAACCTTTTTGGACATTATCTGCAGGATTGATACAGCAGACTATGAACGTACGTCTATTAAATGAGGCATGAAAATAGCAAACTACAAAATCGTCATCTCCGAATGCTTGTGTCGGAGATCCAGCGGCTTTAAAGCCTGCAAAGTCACTGGATTCCCGACACAAGCATTCGGGGATGACGGGTACCTTAAGTTAACGGGGCGCAATGAAATATTATAATGATTTTGCAGGAGCGAGTCTTTAGCTTAATTTTTCACCCTTTATGTTTTCATACAATCTACATTCCATTATTAAATTTTTCAGTTTCTGCCACACCACTGTCACGCACATGCTTTAAACCAACGGCATATTCCTTTAATATTTTTAAAGACCATTCTATCCGTTCTCTAAAATAACCATCAGCGCCTGCATCGTTATCTGCAGAATTTTCATTTAATATTTTTTCTACATTACGCACGATTATATGATCTGGCACATAACAGATGCGATTATTTTTATAACTACTCATTCGTAACTCAGCGACAGGGAAAGAACCGCCATCAGCAGAAGACACGGTTATAATTTGTGCGGGCTTATGCCCCAGTTCATTTTTACTAAATAATAAAAAGAAGTTTTTTAATCCAGCGGGCACCTGACCGTGATACTCCGGTGCAATAATAATAAAGGCATCACTGGAAGATAGCTGTTCTTTAATGGGTGCTAATAATTTCTGCCATTTCTGTTCGCCATCCCAGACTCCCTGATCCCATAATGGCAATGGATTACCAGCAAGATTTAACATCCATGTTTCGTCACAGATGCCCGCCTCCAGTATTTTCTGCACAACTTTAGCAACTTTATAACTCTGGGAATTTTCTCTATGGCTACCACAAATAATTGATATTTTCATAACTCACTCTTTTTAAATAGAAATTAGTATAAAGTTTTTATTCATAAATCAGTTCCATTGAAATTTCATCATCGCATTCATTTGCTTTTATTTCTTTTAATTCAGGTACACGGTTACCCAGATAGGCGCAGGTCACTTCGATCAATGCATTATCTTTTTTGTATAAACCATCGATAAGGTTCATCGCCACATATTTAGCTCTTTGATTCTGGTTCGGGTATTCGATTAAATCCCCGCCTATAATGATGCCTTCATTCATATCCTGATCCATCATATTTATAAATTGCCGACGCTTTCCCGGCAAACGTGTTGCTCGATCATACTGCAATGCGACTTTATTATTAAAAATAATTTTTAGATATTTACTCATCTCTTTCCTGCAGAGCATGACTGGTTTGAGAGATAGTCTAGCAGAAAAGCCAGTCGGCCTTCATCTACCATTAATAATAAAGGGCTATTACTAAACTCTGCCAGATCTGCTCGCAACCAGTGCACCATCTTTACCTCATTTCCACCATATTGATCGTACAGGTGCTGATAAAATCGGATAAAAAGAACCGCCTTTTCCCAGGCAGAACTCCCCGGTATTAAAAATTGCTGTATTGAGGTCATGCGGCCAATGTCTGCACATTGCAAACCAAGCACGCTGGCCAGTTCAGCCTGATACATGCCCAGCATGTCACATGCCTGCAGCACAGCTGGCGTTAGTTTTTGTGTATTTTCAAATACATCATTATTAAAATTGAACACAGAAAAGAATTAGCTCTATATTTAAATATAAGGCTTATAGATTAAAAGTATGGGAATAAAAGTCCAGCAAATATAAAAATGACTGGTTGATACAGATTAGTGTGCGAAATGACTCTGTTTGGCTAGCTGTTTAAGAAATATATTGATATCACCACCCTGATCATCCAGCTCTCTCAAAGAATCCGCTATCAACTGCTGTTCAGGCGCACTGGCTGCCAGAATTGAACGAATCACATGTTGATTATCAATGGAATAGACAGAACCGTTGCTTATAACTTTCCATTCCTCATGAGGCAAATTCTTCTTCTGAAAAAATTTTCTTAGATATATTGATGTCAGTTTTTGAAAATGATTTGATGCCACTTTAATATCCTTGCCGCTTAGCTACAGATCTCCAAATGCTTATTACTTTGCAAATCCTCACTGCTGAACTGATGATTATCATTTATTTATTAATTATATTATACCCCAATAAACCTGAATTGATATGCGCTTATTGATACCTCCTGTCAAAGCTGCTTATATGTGTATTCGTCAACTGGAAAGCCTGAGTTTTTATGCCTAAAACTGGTACATCATTGATTTCAGACCCAAAATTACTACTGGAGCTGGCGCAATACAGGATGCCATTTGGCAAATATGAGAGCTGGTTGCTCATTGATTTACCCGAGCCTTATGTGGTCTGGTTTGCCAGCAAGGGCTTTCCACAGGGCAAGCTGGGGCAGCTGCTACAAATTACCTATGAGATTAAGGTCAATGGGCTGGAGTACCTGTTTGACCCACTGCGTAAATCACCCCGTAAGTAAGTCTTACCCTCAACTCCAAACAGGCTTGACCCTCAGCCGGGCATTCATTAAGCTTAGTTAATGAGAACGATTAGAGAACGATGATGATCACCGCCAGTGAACAGAAAACACTCGACTTCATCCGCAGACATATCGAACAACATGATTACCCACCCAGCTACGCTGAAATTGCTCTGGGCATAGGCATTTCATCCAAAGGCGTTGCCCACCGCTATGTTCAGGCTTTAATCGATAAGGGGTACCTGAGCAATGAACCAGGCCGGCATCACAGCCTGCAAATTAATGATGCCGCTCAGAGTAATGAGTCATTGTGTATTCCCCTGCTCGGAAAAATAGCAGCAGGCCAGCCCATAGAAGCCATTGCTGATGAAGACGAAATAAATCTGGCTGACTTTTTTATGGGTCCCGGTCGATTTGCATTAAAAGTTCAGGGCTCATCAATGATAGAGGCCGGAATACTTGATGGTGATATCGCCATTATCAAGCAGCAAAGTGTGGCTCGTAGTGGCGATATTATTGTGGCTTTAATTGATAACAATGAAGCCACATTGAAAAAATTTCAGAAAACAAAAGATGGCAATATTAAATTAACCCCCGCCAATAAAACCATGACGGCGATGATATACACAGCTGATCGTGTGCAGATTCAGGGAATACTGGTGGGCTCAATGCGGCGGTATTGATGTAAGTCAACAGCATTCTTTTCGCAAATGAACGCGAATACACGCAAATAAAGGCGTAAGTATTAACAGGGTGTAGTAGTGCGCTGAAAGCGCACAAACAAAACATTGGCGTTTATTTGCGTTCATTTGCGGAAAAAATGCTGTTGATCTTAAAATATCAAAAAATCATAATAAATAATTCTATTTTTCAATTTTCAACATCTGTAAAATATTTGATCTCATTTCCTTAGTTAGTAATAAATGAATGCGCCTGTCGGCTTTATGAAATACTTCGCTATATTCAAGCTGTTCCGTATCGTAAACTTTCAAATAATCAATGTGTATTAAAGTATTAATAAAATTTGAGATAAGATGTTTATCTGAAAAATCAGGGGCATTGAGTTCATGAATCATTGCTACTCTTTGCGACATTAAATAACATCGACTCTCAAGCTCCTGACGTGACACTTTGTCAGAACCACTACGGGACAACAACGCCAGTGTTAGATAATAAATTTCTAGTAATGGCGATATCACTCGAGCCAGTAATGTAAGTTGAGTGAATTCTTTTGCTCCTGAACCGGGTCGCGTAAACACATCCATCTGTTCATTTTTAATTAACAGCCCCAGTTCTGACATCATATTTAGAACCTGGGTAATAACCTCTGACAACTGCTCCTGATCCCACACCAGAAACAGTTCTTTCTGTATAAATGGATACGCTAAAGAAACAAGATTAATGATTTCTTCTCGAGTCTGACTTCGCACATTAAAAAAACAACAGGCAATAATAGAAGGCAGCGCCATAATATGAAGAATATTATTTCTATAATATGTCATAGAAACAGCCTGCCTGGCATCCAGAAATAAAATATCTCCAATAGGATGTGCTCTTCGTTTTATCATTGATAGAGATTCTGTGTGTTTTATCTGTTGCGGCCCGTCCATCTCGGTTAATATTACTCTGTCCGAATAATTTATAGATTGAATCATAGACATATAAACATCAATCATGCCAATAAGCTCTGACTCATCCATATGCTGTTTAGATGTAGCCAGTAAAATAGTAGAGATAATATTAACCGGATTAATTGTCACCGCCTGATTAATATGACTCATAATTTGTTGCGATGTTTTATTAACCACATCAAACAACCATTCAGGCCTTTCAGCATCCAGATAACTCTCACTAGACCAGGCCGGATATTCTTTATCGAGTAAATCATTTAAATAAATGGGTCTGGAAAAATTCGCATAAACCTTACCAAATTCACCGCGGATTCTAAGCATTGATCGCATCGAGCTAATGAATGTTTCTGATTTTTTATCTTCCCCTGATAATTGAGCCTGATAAGCTTTACTTTCGAGTAATTTTTCATAGCCTATATATACAGGAATAAATGCTACCGGTTTTTTTCTATATTTAAGAAAAGCACGAATCGTCATAGACAACATGCCAGGCTTTGCCTGTAGCAATCGTCCAGTACGACTGCGACCACCTTCAACAAAATATTCTATAGGCATGCCTGTTGAAACTAATTCAGCAAGATACTCAAACATAACCGTTGAATACAGTTCATTGCCTTTAAAGCTTCGACGAATAAAAAAAGCGCCACCACCTCTGAGCATAGAACCTATAATTGGCATATTGAGATTTTTACCCGCGGCAATATAAGGTATAGCCAGACCTTCAAAATAAATGACGTATGATAATAATAAATAATCTATATGGCTTCTGTGGCATGGCACATAAACCAGCTCATGGGTTAGAGCCAGTTTTTTTAAAAAACCATGATTACTGACTTCAATACCAGAATAAAATTTATTCCAGAAAGAAGTGAGTCCTCTCTGCATAATCTGAATCGTGATGTTTGTGCAGTCAGCTACAATTTCATTAAGATAGCGCCTGGCCTGTAAAGTTGTTTTATATTCACTTCGACTATCTTCCTGACTGCGCTTTGCAATTGCCTTTTGCACATCGGGCTTTAATATTAATTTTCGTACCAGAGTTCTTCTGTGAGAAACATCAGGGCCTAAAGTCGATTTTCTTAATTCAATATGACGATTAGAAAACTGCAACTGAATTGAATCAATTAATTCATCGTCAGATTTATTCTGAATATCATTGTAACCAAACTGCATCACCTCAGAAAAATGCACCTGAGTGCTTCGGCCATTAAATAATATGGTTAAAAATTTACGTGTGCGGCCAGCCAGATTCCATGAATCTGAAAATAAAACGGATAGCCAATGTTTCTTTTTAGCAACTGATCTGCCCCAGATAACAGACACAGGAATGAACTGTATTTTCTGTTCAGGGTTTTCTCTTAATACCTCGACTATTCCTCGAAGCATTCTTGAACGCTTGGGCTGTTTTTTTAACCAGGCTTTAAATGGCTGTCTGGGAGCAATGGTATAAACCGAGTGCCAGTTAGTTAGCAGTGGGGCATTAATTCTATTTAGAGGTGAGGCTAATTTGAGTCGCTGGCATTCAGTTTCCAGCACCAGCAAACTGGACCATGCTCTTGCATCAAGAACATAAACTACCGGCAGGTCAGAATCTATATCTAACTGATCCAGTGAAGCTGGGTAGATTTCTGTTTTAACAAAGAGATAAAGAAATTTTCGTGCAATGTAAGCAAATGGGGATTTAATATTCATTAATGATTCAGCGGGGCACTCTCCGTGTTATTCTAAGTTTATTATAGTTCTTACATCAGCATATATAATGTATAATTATAAACTATTCGAACACTGATACAGAGAAGACTATGCCTTTTACTCAAGAACAGATTGATGAAATGGAAATTCTAATTAGATTTAATCCTGCATCTTCTATGGAAGGGATAAAAGTACATAAAACAGCCAAACCCGAGCTCATTGAAGCAGTGAAGCGTCTGCATGAGAAAAAGATGGTCACCCAGATAGATGGCGGCTATTTAACAGATTTGGGTAGAGAAGCAGCTGAAATGGCGCAGACATTACTCACTATGCTGGCAAAACCAGAAGTCCTCGCTCACTAGAAATACTCTGATTTAAAGCCAGTCTCGAGCCACGAGATATTTCTCGTATAACTCTGCTTCTGCACTGCCTGCCTCTGGTTGCCAGTTATAACGCCATTTCACCTGTGGCGGCAATGACATCAGAATCGATTCAGTTCGTCCACCAGACTGAAGTCCAAACAGGGTACCTCGGTCATACACCAGATTGAATTCCACATAGCGACCTCGTCGATATAACTGAAAATCCCGCTCCCTTTCTCCATATTCCAGCTGTTTACGCTTTTGCACAATAGGCAGATAAGCCTGCAAATAGTGATCCCCCACACTCCGCATAAAAGCAAAAGACTGCTCAAAACCGAACTCATTTAAATCATCAAAAAACAGACCACCTACACCTCGAGGTTCATTACGATGTTGCAGATAAAAATAATCATCACACCATCGTTTATATTTATCGTGTAGCTTATCGCCAAAAGGCTCGCAGGCCTGCTTTGCTGTTTGATGCCAGTGAATCACATCTTCTTCAAAACCATAGTAAGGCGTTAAATCAAAACCACCACCAAACCACCAGACCGGATCTTCACCTTCTTTCTCCGCCACAAAAAAACGCACATTGGCATGGGATGTTGGGATATAGGGATTTTCGGGATGAATCACCAGCGAGACCCCCATTGCCTGAAAACTGCGTCCAGCCAGCTCAGGACGGCTGGCAGTAGCCGATGCAGGTAAGCCTGCACCATAAACATGGGAGAAATTAACGCCCGCAGATTCAAATATATCGCCGCCAGCCAGTACCATACTGCGGCCACCGCCTCCTTCTTCTCGCTGCCAGCTATCTTCTTCGAAGGGTTGGCTGCCGTCTTCTCTGGCAAGGGCATCACAGATGGACTGTTGTAAATTTAATAAATAATCTTTTACAGATTGTAAATCGACTTCTGACATGGGCTTATATATTTTTTAATAAAATGAATTAGTGATTGTAACAAGTATGCAGCTCAACAACCATTAAAGAGAACAGCGTCTGGTTTTACTTCTCAGATTTACTAAGCATTCACTTATAATCACAGTTTTTTAAAATCACCTTTCCAGAACGATTCATGCCAGAATTCATACTTACTAAACTCACCATGATTTTGAGGTGAACCATCTCTAATACCAAATTGAGTTAAATTAACACGCTGCCTTATATTTCCATGCTTAAATGCCTCACCGCCACCACGTGTAATATTAAACCAGTAACCTGCTGTTCTATCCTGAAATGAATTCACCTCTCCCAGGGTTTCATCTATCCACATTAATAATGAGCCTCTGGGTGCAAAATCATAATAAGTATTCTCACTAATATCTCGATACGGATTAAGGCTCAAATTATAAAATTTCGAAGATGGGTTATTATCCAGATATGGCGCCACCACATACTCAAGATCCTTGATTTTGCAGGCAGCCGCCATATAAACAATATTTGAGAAATTTAATTGTGGATATCTGACAATAATATTATTGGCTATGATTGTTCCCATGCTGTGACCAATTAAGATAATTTCATTGCTTTTATATTCTGCTGAAAATTTATTAAAAAATTTCGTGACCGCAGTGTTAGCATCTTTATTTCCATTAAACCCATCATCTTTTCTTAAAACCAGATCAGTTCTACGCAGCATTGAGCCCCACGCACCTGTACCCAGACCATCAACAAAAGGCGCGGATAATAATTTAACTGGATTCCATACACTCCACCAGTCGCCAAATGTATGCCCGGTATCATTAGGGCTGTTATAAATAACAAAGCCCAGCTCCTCTAATTCAGCAAGCGCACTGTCTGAAGCAGATTCTTCATTAGTGTAATTATTAACCAGTACAGAGTTCTGACCAAACAGAACATTATAAGTTGACGCAGGTATTCTGGCTATTGATCTTAATGCGTCTTCCAGGAAAACAAAGGGAGAGGAAAGCACACCTAATACCGGGGTTTTTTCTCCATCTCTAATTAGAAATAGATGATCTGAGTAATTTGTAAATCCACCTGAACTCCATGAAATAAACAGAGGATATTTGTCATCCTTAATCATTTTACTTTTAACATCTCTTACCCTTGATGTAGCACTTTCAAAAGTATTTAAACCACCATGAATAAAAACTGTAAGTTTTAATTTCTTATCTTCAAAATTCTTATAGATGTTATCAATATATCTGTCTTCATCAAGAACAATATCTCCAGATACCGGATCCAGTAAATTTCCATCCTTATTTATATACAACTGATATAATTTTAATTCCGCAGACTCCTCCTCACTTATAGAGGATGTATTTAACACCGCACATCCAGTCAGGTTTAGCATTAAAATAATGATTATAGTTTTTACAATTTTCATTTTAATCTCCATATTTATATTATTATTTTTTTGAATATAGAATCCAGCCAGGTCACCTCAGGATAGAAACTGAGGAATCTTGTAACATAATATGTATTTAAACACAAAACCAGTTACTGAGATAAACACAGACATAAAAATAGCTTTCCACTAAACAGGGATATTTTCTTTATATCACACCGGGAAGCATTAGAATATTATGTAGTTTCAATATATTAGACTGATTAGTATGGTTTATAGCCAGGTGGAATTTATGCGTTAAATCCGAATAAAACTTAGCTGATACATGTTTAATAATGGTAAAACAGAAAATTAAAATTTATACTCAACGGTAGTAAATTTATAATCATAAAACATAGGTAACCTAGGGATGAAAAAAACACTATTAGCATTAATCTGCTTATTTATATCGGCCACCGCACTGGCAACAGAAAACCCCGTAGTTCGCATAGAAACAACACTGGGTAATATAGAAGTAGAGCTTTATCCCAGAAAAGCACCGAAAACTGTTGAAAATTTTTTACGTTATGTCAATGAAGGATTTTTTAATGGCACTATTTTTCACCGCGTCATTAAAAACTTTATGATTCAGGGCGGTGGATTTACAAAAGACTACTCAAAGAAACCCGTCCATGCTCCTGTGGCAAATGAAGCCTATAATGGCTTAAGAAATGATCGTGGCACCATAGCTATGGCCAGAACAAACATGCCTCATTCTGCCACTGCACAATTTTTCATTAATACCAGAAACAACAATCCATTAAACTTTACCAGCCAATCTGTAGATGGTTGGGGATACACTGTATTTGGCAAGGTCATCAGTAAAATGCAGGTAATAGATCGCATAGAAAATGTTCGAACAGGGCCTGGCGGCATGTTTCCTACAGATGCGCCACAGGTTCAGGTTGTTATAAAAAAGGCAGTAGTTTTAAAGAAATAGCTAAAGCAGCTTCAGGTAAATATGTAGACCTGAAAATAATGTACCATTAAGGGTTATCAGATCAGCAACGGCAATTAAAATAGCAAAAATTTGAACCTGATTGTCTAGTGCTGCGACCCATATATAATCTATGCACAACAGCACTGGTGTATTTGGTGAAAACCAGATGAAATAATGGAAGATTTTCAAATGAAAAAATTAAAGAATATTCTTGCTGTAACAGCATTGAGCTTAATACCATTAACCAGCTTTGCCCTGGAATGGGCACCTCAGCTTGATAATGCTAAACAGGGTGAATTTAGAGAACCAATGGAAGAGTTCCGCATCAATATTCCAGCTAAAGTCCCCATTGAAATACTGCAAACCCTGGCTCTTGAGCTGGACAATATTGATGTCACCGCCATGGTGAGTAGAGAAGGTACTTACGCAAAGTTCACTCCTGCTCAACCACTGGAATGGGGAAAACACGTGTTACGGCTGGTGGAATATTCTGATGATGGCAGTATTTCTGAAAAAGGCTTCTGGGAATTTGAAGTTCGTCGATCATCTATGTTTCAAGAAGTTGATTATGCCGCTGATATAAACCTGGTTGCATCTCAACGAGCCGCTGATAAAAATCTTGTACCTATCGGCAGTGAAGAGCCAAATGGTTTCACTGGCCAGGGTGGTGCTGCTTTTCAGGCCAGAGTTGCTGATGAAGACTGGGAAGTTACCGGCAGTATGGACTTAATTTACAATAGCGAAAAAAATCAGACCAGCAATAATCGAGAACTGGATTTAGGTGAATATCTCATCACAGGAAAAAGAAACTCAACTCAGGTTAATATTGGTCAACACAGCCTGACTCAAACCAGTCTGGTTATGGAAAGTTTTTACCGCCGAGGAATTTCAGCCAGCACAAACTTTAAAAAAATTAACAGTGCTGCTTCAGGTTTTGTCTTACGTTCAGAAGAAATCACCGGCTTTAAAAATGGCTTAGGTGTAAATGACTCTAAAAATACTGTAAATGGCATTGTCTGGGAAAGCCAGCCATTTACAGAGAATCCCGAACAACTTTATATTTCGGCCACTTACCTGGCTGGCAAAAGTAATAAAATTGGTGAAGCCGTAGGTGCGGAGCAGGCAACTCAGGATGGCAGTGCTTTTTCACTGGTAGCCGACTCAACATTGCTTGACCAACAGTTAAGACTGCGTGCAGAAGTCGCATCTTCTGCCATTGATATTATTACGGCAAGTACAACAGATACCGACATTATTAACGGCAAGGGTGACGCCATTGCTTTTCTTGCAAGCTACAACCCACAACCTGCCAGTGAAGAGAGCACTTTTCTCTGGAACACAGGTATTGAGTTTAGTGAAGTAGATACTTTATTTAATTCTATAGCCAACCCAAATCTACCTAACGACAAAACATTAAATCGTCTATTTTTTAATCTTGACTGGTCAGGCATCAGCGCACAATTATCCACAGCTAAAGAAACCGATAATGTAGACAAAGACACCACTAAACCACAAATTGAAACCCTGCTTAATCAACTGGTATTAAATTACACGCCCATCGAAGCGCCTGAAAAAGACAGTTTATTTGATAAGTTGGGTACTCCATCATTATCCATTCAATGGGCCAATACATCGCAGGATCAAATAAAGGCTGCGGCCATCGCAACCGAAGATCTAAATATTGAAAGTGACTCGGTTAGCCTGGCGGCTAATTTTAATAAAGACACGTGGAGCTGGGGCTGGACTTATTCAGAAAGCGATCAGATAAATAAAATTGACCCCACTCAGGATTCAGTTACCTGGACTCGTGACCTGAATGCAAACTATCAATTTAGTGAAGAGGTTGTCATAACGCCTTCAATTCAATCACAGAGCAGTGATATTGCTTTTGATGGCAGCAGCACAGATACCAGCCTGTATAACCTGGGGCTACAATTTATATTCTCAGATACTATGTCAGGCCAGCTAAATCTGAATCAGTCAAATACGGAAAGTAATTCAATCAGTAGCCCACAGGATGCAGATATTGCAACTGCAAGTTTTCAGCTCACATGGAACTGGATTTTAGCTAAAAACAATAACCCAGGTTTTGATATTACCTTAAGCGGAACCTATCAGGACACACAGGATATCATTACACCGAGTAATGACCTTGAAACTTATCAAGTATTTGTAAGTTTAGTGATGTCATTACCATTGAGTTCGGCGGAGTAAAAACAATGATTAAAAAAAACCTGACACTTTTTATTTTTATATTCAGTTTATTTATTTCAGCTACAGCAATGGCTGCATCATTAACTGTATCGCCATCAATTCAGAATTATACTATAGGTTCCAACCTTACTCTCAATGTTAACTGGAATGTAACAACAACAGGCAATGGTGGCGGCACAGCTTCATCGAACACTGGTACATACACATTCGCACAAAACCAGACTTCGGTTATTGGCCCTGGTGGCATTTCATTAACTGCTCCAAGCCTGACTTCTGGTACATTTTCTATTCCTGAAAGTTTCCAGATACCGGCTGCCATTTTAGCCACTGCCCAACAAAATAATTTTACAACAATTTATTATTACCGTGATTTTATAGCCGGCGCAGAAGGCCAGACCGGACCCGCATATTTACGGATAAATCTGAAAACTCCAAACATAGAAAGCAAACTAAAAATCAGCCGTGAATCACTACGCTTTAGTGATAACACATCGGTCAAACTGATTAAACCCAAAACCAGAATCTCTGCACTGGCTGAACTAAAATATACCGGCACCGGTTTACTGGATGCTTTCTGGGAAGTAGCCAGCCCTATGAGCACAACCGGTGTACCACTCTACACACGTTTGCGTACTGTCAGAAGTTATCTGGGCGCAGGTGGCCGAGCTATTTTACGCAGCCCTCCTCTGCCAGCCACAGCGAATGGCCAGTATCTTGTGCGTTTACAAATACGTAAAACCACTACCAATCCTAATGGCGTCGAATTCACAACTAATTTACCTGCTGGTTTACCTGTCTTACGTTACACTGTTAGCCAGCAGGGAGAAGGAGGCGCAACTTATGCCCTGCCTCCTATTAAAACCAGTTCGCCATTAAAAAATACTTTATTAAATGCCAGCACGCGTTTTCGCTGGCAGGCAGTTAAAGGTGCTAAAGCCTATCAGCTAGAACTTTATCTACCTGATTTACATAAACGCCCCAGCGCTGATGATAAAAACTTACCTCTTGAAGAGTCTTTAATTAATAACAAAAGCCCCGCAACGGGATTGCTTGTACCAGCTAAAAAGACATCGCTGTCTTTAAGTGCTTTATCAAGAGATACCCTGAGGCATAATCAGATTTATTACTGGCGTATAATTGCTATCAGTAACGATGGGCAGGTACTTACTACCAGCCCATTAAAAACTATAAGAACACCTTAAATTTACTGTAGGAGCGAGTCTTTGGCTCGCGATTTTAGTAACCTGCAAACATCGCGAGCTAAAGACTCGCTCCTACGGTCATAATTACAAATATATGAATGACACAGATCATGAACAGCAATCCATCGCATTGCTAAAAGAAATATCAAAAGGCCAACAGCCCGCGCTGGAGGCCTTTTATCAATTATATGAACCTCGCGTATACCGATATGCCTTAAGCCGATTGAACGAACCCTTTGAAGCAGCCGACACACTTAATGAAGTGATGATGGAAGTGTGGAAATACGCAGAGCGTTTTGAGGGACGATCAAAAGTTTCCACCTGGTTACTAGGCATCACTCATCACAAGGTGTATGACAGACTACGCAAGAGGAAGCGAGCTAAACTGGAAGATGATATTGATGATTTTTCTAACCAGCTCACCGACGACAACCAGATCAATATAGAGCAGGTTCTTGCCGGAGTAGATGATGCAAATATGGTGCATCATTGTATGGATAAACTATCTGACAGCCACCGTGAAGTCATTCACCTGGCATTTTTTGAGGACATGCATTACAGGGACATTGCCAGCATTGCCAAATGCCCGGAGGGCACGGTAAAAACACGGGTTTATCATGCCAGGCAGGCATTGAAAAACTGCATTACGAAACTAATGGTCGCAATGGAGCCAACAGCATGAACAATCAGGAATTAAAAGAAAACCTGCCCTGGTATGTCAATAATACTTTAAACGATGAGCAACAGGCGGAGTTTGAACAACAATTATCAAACAATGCCGAACTAAAGCAGGAAGTTAAATTTCTAAATGCATTACGTCAACATGTAAAACAGAATATTAGTCACTCACCTGGCGAAATGGGTTTACAGCGACTTAAGCGCCAGATAAAAAAAGAATCTGAACAAAATTCTTCAAGTCATAAATCTATTACCACCTGGCGAACATTAGCCATTGCCGCATCACTGGTACTGGTCGTTCAATTAGGTATTATGATTAACTTTGTTCAGCGGGAAGACACATTTGTTCCGTTATCAGGAAACAATTATTCGTCTTCAGTTATTCAGGTGCAATTCAAGAGCGATGCCACAGAAAGTAGAATTCGAGAATTACTTATCAGCATTGAAGGTTCCATTATTAATGGCCCTTCAAAAAATGGACTTTATCGTATTCAATTAAAAACTGATGATGATAAAATTATTTCCAGATTACGAATGCAAACCGATCTTATTGACTTTATATCTAAAGAGTAGAACATGGCAAAAATAAATCGTTTTAATTTTTTTATATTTGGCCTGATATTTTCTATTGATGCTCTTTCAATCAACCTGTCATCACCCACCATAGTGAAAGAGAAATCAGTTTCTACAAGATTAATAAGCACCCCACTATACAAATCAGTATTACCCAAAAATCCAAAAATATCAGGCTTTGGATCAACCGGCTGTATTAAGCCGGGCACAAACATCACTATACTCGGCAGTAATTTTGGAACTAAAAAATATATCGCACTTGGTAAAAGTAATAACTACATACCAATAAAACCAGCAAAATGGTTAAGCAATAACATTACTGCTTACATTCCTAAAGACAGTCGAATAAAAACAGGGGCGCGCTACTTCGTTGGCATAAGAAACGCAAAAAATAACAGCTGGCTAAGCAATACAGATAAATATGTAACCATATGCAGTTCAAAAATACGCACACTTAGAACAACAGTATTAAAACCTGAAGCGAAAAAAACAACTCCTTCAAAACCTGTCAGAGCCCCAATAGATTCCAGCAGTCAATCTGAAAGTAATTATGATGATTTTGGTACACAGATAATTTTACCTGGAAGCCAGAGCTCACTAATGGATCGCCAGCTGCCTCCACCTCCACCAGATCTAAAAGATGCAGCACAGGAACAGGATAAATCCATTAATAAAAAAATTGAACCGAGTGAAATTATTGTTATAAGTAATGACATGAATGAAGCACGAGAACTTTCACAACAACTAGGCAGCTATGGATTATCAGCAAAAAAGAGAAAGATACTTAAAAGCCTGAAGCTTGTTATCACAACCTTTCGCGTACCTGCTGGTACAGATTTACAGGATACAGCCATTAGTATTCGCCAGACCTACCCTAAAATGTGGGCGGATGTAAATCATCGTTATCAGCTACTTGGTAATAACCGTGACACTAATATTGCAAAAAAAATCATTAACTGGAATAAAAAAACATCACAGTGCGGGAAAGGCCTACGTATAGGCTTACTTGATACCGAAATAAACACATCGCACCCGGCATTAAAATCACAGAAAATCACAAGCCATTCAGTTATTACTCACGGCGTAAAAAAAGCAAAATCAGATCATGGCACAGCCATTGCCACATTACTGATTGGTGATTTCCGCACAAAATATTTTTCTGGCATGTTGCCATCTGCCAGATTATTCTCTGCCGCTATTTTTAGACAAAGAGATAAAAAAAATATTGATACAACCGCGGAATGGATAGTCAGCGCTATTGACTGGTTATTATCTCAAAAAGTAAACGTCATTAATATGAGTATTGGTGGGCCTCGAAACTTACTGGTTGATATTGCAATACAACGCACTATTAAATCCGGCATTCCTGTTATTGCCGCAGCGGGAAATGGCGGGTCAGATGCTGCAGCAACTTATCCAGCTGCACAGCCGGGTGTTATTGCTGTTACCGCTGTTGATAATGAACTGGAAATTTACAGCAAAGCCAGTCATGGAAAATACATTGACTTTGCCGCACCCGGAGTTGATATCTGGGCAGGTAATTCAAATGGTGCGGGGAAGTTTGTATCTGGCACATCATTTTCTGTACCTTTTGTAACCGCAAGCATTGCAAGCCTCATTAACAAATATGGCTCTAAAAAGTCCTACTCTATTTTACAGAAAAGCGCTAAAGACCTTGGCACTAAAGGCAAAGACAGTCAGTTTGGCTGGGGACTTGTGCAAGCACCAGAAAACTGTCAATAATCCAGTTAATATTTAACGCCTGTTCCACCTAATCCACAATAACCACCAGGATTTTTTGCCAGATACTGCTGATGATATTCTTCAGCATAATAAAATTCAGTTGCTTCCAGTATTTCAGTGGTTATTTTTTCTGATTTAGAATTATCTAATTGTGTCTGATAGTGCTGCAATGAATTTAATGCAGCTGTTTTCTGCTGATCATTATAAGTGTAAATACCCGACCGATACTGAGTACCGCGATCATTACCCTGCCTCATTCCCTGGGTGGGATTATGGGTTTCCCAGAAATATTTTAATAGCATCTGATAGCTGATTTTATCAGCATCAAAAACAACCAGCACAACCTCATTATGCCCTGTTAAACCTGAGCAAACTTCCTGATAGTCCGGGTTAGGTGTATAGCCTGCGGCATAACCAACCGCTGTGGAATACACACCTTCAAGTTGCCAGAATTTCCTTTCGGCACCCCAGAAACACCCCAGACCAAATAAAGCTTGTTCCAGATCTTCGGGGAACGGTGGTTGCAGAGAGTTTTGATTTACATAATGTTTAGCTGGCACTTTCATTCTGGTCGTGCGGCCTGGCAAGGCCTCGCCAGCTGAAGGCATAAAGATATTTTTATCCGGTTTAATCATAAAATTTCAAGCAGATTGTGATTTATTTACAAAATTTCCTGGCGCAAACTGATAAAGCCGTGCATACACTTTACCAGATCATATATTGATTCTGGAAGAAATATATATTTTTCATGATCACACTTTAATTGTGGATACCTTTGATATATAAGCATTTGATAATAAATAGATTTATATTGAAGCATTAAAGTAAATAACATTCTACCGCTAACACAATTCAATATAAAAATACTCACCTGAACGTGGGATAAGTTAAAATTTAATAACCATTAAACACATGAAAACAATACAAATTAAGCTTAAATTTAGCTTGATTTATATCTCCAAATAGTGCAATTTTAATGTTCAACTTAAGATTGATATTTAAAACTATTTTTATAGTTTAATACCATTAAGCATAATCAAATAAATGACCCAGATAATAGACATGCGTGGGAGTATTGCATGAATGACTCAGTAGATAGACAACCAGCTAATGACAGACGCTCAAGAACGCAAAAAGAAATTAAGCAGTTAATAAATGAACGCAATGAAGTCCTTTCTTTATACTGCAATCTTGCCGGTTGTGATGGCAGCAAAGGAGTAGAAACAGATAATATTGAGCCTCAGATATTACAGGAATTCTGTCAGATATTAATAGACTACATAGCAACAGGCCATTTTGAACTTTATAGAAGAATTACAGAAGGCGAAGAAAAGCGCCATGATATGATATCGCTTGCCGATGCCATTTACCCTCGTATAGAGCAGACTACTCAGATCGCCGTTGATTTTAATGATATGTACGATAATGGTAATGATTATACTGAAACTCTAAAATCTAATTTGCAGACTAATTTATCCAAACTGGGCGAAGAACTAGCAACTCGTATTGAACTTGAAGATCAGTTAATTAGCACTTTACTAACCACAAAGCCTGAAGCAGCTGAAATGATGCAGTAGCTAATTTAATAAATTAGCTCAATAAAAAAGCTGGTTTATCCAGCTTTTTTATTGAGCTACGATTTTACAAACAAACATCCTCTTCTGTATTACTTTACTATTTTTTACTGATCTCAGGAAAATAAGCCACTGAATTCTTTTCAGCCTTATGTGCTTCAGCAATCCAGTAACCTGCAACAGCAATAAGCTCATCATCTAAATAGATCAGTGGAATTCTCGATCTTTCCCAGGGCGGTACAGAGGCCTCCTGAAATAATTTTTTTAGACTGTGGCTACCACCTCGACCTGCAGGTTGAATCTTTTCACCGCTTTGTCTGAAACGTATCTGTAATTTCTGATCCAGCACATCTTCTTTCAAACCTGCTTTAGAGGTTAACTGCATACTGATTTTTAAATTTAGAGAATCAATTATTAACTCTTCACGAGCATGCCAGTGAAACACCTGAGTTTCATCATGATCAATTTCAGATAAAATATACAAACGGTTTTTAAATCGATGAATCACAGCATCCGACCATCTAATATCAGGCCTTGCATCTTCTTTAGCATTAAATACCTGAGAAATAATTTGCTGCATAACCTTTCGCGGCGCAATATCATAACCCTGCTGTTTTATAAAATATCGCAATAGATTACGGCATCTTGCCTCGGATAATTTTTTTAAATCATCAACGCACAGACTGTTATTCTCTGCATCTATTTTTGATAAATCTTCACTCGCCAGCTCATCGATTAAATATTTATTTTCTGCCTGCTGCTGTGCGGCTATTGCAATAGTGCGCCCAATACTCAACCACCTTTTTTTTAGTAGCGGCATAAAAGTATTGCGTATTAGATTACGATCATATTTATTATTCTGGTTACTTGGGTCTTCCACCCAGCTTAAATTATTCTGTTCAGCATATTTAACTATCTGCTGCTGATTAATATTTAGCAATGGCCGCAGATGCCAGCCTTTTGAAAATGAGGTATAAAAAGGCATAGCCGATAAACCCGCAGCACCTGCACTTCGAAACAGCTGCAATAAAAAAGTTTCCGCCTGGTCATCCTGATGTTGTGCAGTTAATAAACAGTCTCCATTTTTAATTAATTTCTCCAGGGCTGTGTAACGAGCATGTCTGGCAGATGCTTCTGGGCTTTCACCTTTAGGTGCTTTAGCGTTGACTGAAATCGCCTGAAAAGGAATCGATAAAGATTCACAACTCATCGCACAATGTTGCTGCCACTGTTTTGATTCCTGTTGCAAACCATGATCGATATAAACTGCCTGCACATTTATATTATGAGACTGTTTTAACTGAGATAATAAATGCAATAAAACCTGGGAATCGACACCACCACTGTAGGCCAACCACCAGGTTTTAATTTCGGACTGAGCCGGGAATTTTTTTAGCGAATTAAAAAGCCAGTTTGAATCAAGATTCGCTGAACTGACCATAGTTCATCAGACGTTGGTAACGTGTTTCCAGAAGTTTATCCAGACTCATTTGATCCAGATTTTCCAGACTGTTTAATAATGCCTGTTTAACATTACGTGCAGTGGTTTCGATGTCACGATAGGCGCTGCCTAAAGGTTCATCAATAATCGTGTCGATCAGTTCCAGTTCTTTCAAACGTCCTGAGGTAATACCTAATGCTTCTGCGGCATCTTTTGCCTTGTCTGCACTCTTCCATAAAATAGACGCGCAACCTTCAGGTGAAATCACTGAGTAAGTCGCGTATTTCAACATCATTACTTTATCGCCAACACCAATAGCTAATGCGCCACCTGATCCACCTTCGCCAATTACTGTGCAAATGATCGGTGTTTTTAGTGCGGCCATTTCAAATAAATTGCGCGCAATGGCTTCAGACTGGCCGCGCTCTTCTGCGCCAATACCTGGGTATGCACCGGGTGTGTCGATAAAGGTAATAACCGGTATTTGAAATCGTTCTGCCAGTTTCATTAAACGCAGAGCTTTGCGATAACCTTCAGGGCGAGGCATACCGAAATTGCGTTTAATTTTTTCTTTGGTATCACGACCTTTCTGGTGACCAATCACCATTACCGGACGCCCTTCCAGTCTGGCAAGACCGCCTACAATGGCTTTGTCATCGGCATATGTTCTATCGCCGTGTAATTGTTGAAAGTCTGTGAAAATTCGGTCGATATAATCAAAGCTGTAAGGTCTTTGTGGATGACGCGCCAGCTGTGATGTCTGCCAGGGGGTTAACTTGTTGAAAATAGATTCAGTTAAACTGTGGCATTTTTCGTTTAGGCGCGCGATTTCATCACCGATATTAATTTCAGTATCATCACCAACGTAGCGTAATTCTTCTATCTTAGCCTCAAGCTCGGCTATGGGTTGTTCAAAATCCAGAAAATTTGGGTTCATTATGACTTAATTCTTTATGATAATCCGGGCTCACCGGAGTGCTAACAAACAAGATGTGTAATGATAACCTGCTCCTATGCCAGAGCCAAGAACAAACCACCATTTTGTGAACATTTACCGAAATTCGCGGCAGAATTGACTCAAATACAAACAAGTCAGCTAATTATTATATGCTCTGAATAACTCACCTATTATTATTCAGCACCTCTACAAACTCACGTAATACCATAGTCGCAAAAGAACCGGCTAATAGCTCAAACTCGACATTAAACACATTATCCTTTTCTATCTGCCAGTTTAAATTGGCCGGCACCAGTCTTAAGGACCGGCGTTCCTGCTTAAGTCGAGCATCTTCCAGACCTTTGCTTAGAAGCGCATTATTTGATGCAATAGTTTGTTCAATCCGTAAACATTCATCACTGGCAAGGCTTTCACCCTCTCCCCAAAGACAGCCTGTTGGATGAATTTCAAGCTGCAATAAACGATCTGTCATATCAGAGTCATCGTCGGCAAAACATGCGCTCTTGCCATCCAGCATAAATACATCCCCTGGTAAATATTGATCCCAGTTGTTTTGCCAAATGCGCGTGGACAATACCTGATTAAAAATCCAGGATCGAGCAGACGACAAATACAGCCCTCGCTGGTGTTTTTTCAATCGTTTAAGCTGTCGCCCAAACATCTGTTCTGCTCTGTTTAAATTATTCATGCCGAAGCCAAAGCGTTGTTCACCAAAGTAATTTGGTACGCCTTTTCGTTTAATCAGCTCTAATCGCTGCTGCAGTTGATCCAGTGAACCAGATAATTCGCGAATACACAGCCTGAAACGATTGCCTGACAGAGCGCCTCGCTTTAATTTCCTGTCATGCCTGCAGGACTGGAGTATTTTAATACTGTCATTTTCAAGCAGTGATAAATCAGGGTCTTGCTGGCCAGGCAGATGCACACTAAACCACTGAGTGGTAACGGCATGGCGATCTTTCATGCCTGCGTAACTCACCGCCATGGATTTTACGCCAGAGATTTTAGCCAGCTGCTGAGCCAGCCAGTCGGTATTACAGCCTCTTTTCTCTATATGTAACCACAAATGTTCACCCTGCCCTGAAGGAATGATGGGCATGATTTCATCTACCACAAAGTCAGCATCTGCCGACTTTATATGCCCTTTTATCGGCGGCTCACCATAAGCTGTTGCCAGCTGGTCAAATTGATACACTCTTATTTTTCCTGATTTTATTTTTAAAAACAATAAGATAGATTATCTTCTCATATCAGAAGCGGTAACTCAAAAGCCTTTCTGAAAATTAGACAATCTTCTAACTAATAAACATATTGACATTTTCTGACGTTTCGTCATATTCTTCGCCATGGCAAAAATGACTCGAAAGCAACGAGAGCTATTTGATCGAGAGCAACTAATTCTCGACACGGCAAAAGAAATTCTGCAAAAGGAAGGACTGGCAAACCTGACTATGGATCGCGTTGCTGCTGAAATAGGATACTCAAAAGGCACGGTTTACAGCCACTTTAAAAACAAGGAAGAAATTATCAGTGGCATAAGCTGCCGCTGCATGATCAATCTCACGGAACTATTCACCCGTGCAAAAAATTACCACGGCTCAAGTCGAGAACGTATTTCTGCCATCGGTATAGCGCACAGTTTATATGCGCTTCTCAATCCTGCAGAAGTTGAAAACCTGCAAATTATTAAATCGCAGGCCGTGCGTGAAAAAATTTCAGCAGAAAAGCACAATGAAATTCTAAAACTTGAGCAACAGGTAACAGGCGTTGTTATAGAAATTGTGATGGATGCACTGAAAGCAGGCGATATTCCTGCGGATGAAAATTTTATCCCCGATGGCATTGTGTTTGGTTTATGGACTATGGGTTATGGCACTAACCTTCTGCACTTATCAGGCATTGATTTTAATAAACTGGGCATGCAACAACCTTTAGACATGATGTGGGTTAACAGCAATAAACTACTCGACAGTTATAACTGGCAACCTCTCAGCCACGAATTTGATACTAATAAAATGCGTGAAAAATTACTTAACGAACTATTTCATAAAGAGTCACAACAATTAGGAGAAGGATCATCATGTTGTTAAAATATACAGAATGGGTATTAAAGTGGCGTTATCTGGTTGTTTTATTATCTGTTATCGGGGTAATGTTTATTGCCAGCGGCGCAAAAAATCTTTCATTCAAAAGTGACTACCGAGTTTTTTTCAGTAAAGAAAACCCTCAACTGAATGCTTTTGATAATTTACAGAACACCTACACTAAAGATGACAATGTGCTTATTGTTATCACCCCAAAAAACGAGATCGTTTTTTCTAAAAGCACTTTAACCGCGATTAAAGACATTACCGAACAGGCCTGGCAAATTCCCTATTCTATTCGTGTCGATTCCGTTACTAATTTTCAGCATACTTACGCAGAAGAAGACGATCTGATTGTTGATGATCTTGTCTCTGAACCTGAAAACATGACGACCGATGATCTGGCTTATGCTAAATCTGTCGCCTTAAATGAACCCTTGCTGCTCAATCGACTTGTTTCATCAAATGCTAAATACACAGGAGTGAATATTACTATTCAGCTTCCCGGCATTAATGAAATAAAAGAAGTGCCTGAAGTGGTTAGTTTTGTACGCAAAATGAAAACCGAATTTCTGGCTAAGTATCCTGATATTGAAATTCGATTAACTGGCATGATTATGATGAACAATGCCTTTCCTGAAGCAAGTCAGAAAGACGGCATGTCATTAATCCCCCTTTCTTTTGGTATTATTATTGTTGTATTACTATTATTACTGCGCGGCTTCAGCGGCACAGCGGCTACAGTTATTTTAGTCGCTTTCTCTATTTTAGTGGCCATGGGAACAGCTGGCTGGCTGGGCATGTTTTTAACCCCGCCCTCGGCATCCTCTCCTACCATTATTTTAACTATTGCCATAGCCGGTTCCGTTCATTTATTAGTTACCATGCTACAGGAAATACACAAAGGCATGAGTAAACACGATGCTATAGTAGAAAGTATGCGAGTTAATTTTATGCCTATACTGGTTACCAGCTTAACCACTGCTCTAGGTTTTTTAAGTTTAAACTCGAGTGATGCCCCTCCATTTAGAGACCTGGGCAATATTTCTACTTTTGGTGTTATTGCTGCATTTATACTTACCACTACATTTCTACCTGCCATCATGTCTATATTACCCATCAAAGCAAAACATTTTGTTGCCGGCACAGATATTATGGGCAGACTGGGTGACTTTGTAGTCAGTCAGCGCAAAATATTACTTTATGGAATAAGTACAATCGTTATTATTTTTATCTCCATGATTCCAAAAAATCAGCTGAATGATGTGTTCGTTAATTATTTTGATGAGTCGGTTGAATTCCGTCGTGACACAGACTACGCCACACAATATTTAACCGGCACCTATACCATCGCCTATTCACTAGATAGCGGCGAAGCTGAAGGTATCAGTAAACCTGAATTTTTACGCCAGGTAGAAAAATTTACTGACTGGTATCGACTACAGCCCGAAAGCATTCATATCAGCACCATTACCGACACGTTTAAACGCCTGAATAAAAACATGCATGGCGATGATAAAAGTTATTATAAATTACCAGAAAATCGGAAACTGGCCGCACAATATTTATTACTCTATGAAATGTCATTACCCTATGGCCTGGATTTAAATAACCAGATTGATGTTGCCAGACAAACAACCAAAGTAAATATCACGCTTAAAACTATTTCATCTAATCAAATTCTTGAACTGGAAAAACGTGCAACTGACTGGTTAAAACAGAATGCTCCCGAATTGCTTACAGACGGTGCCAGCCCTTCTATTATGTTTGCCCACATTGGTAAACGTAATATTACCAGCATGTTAACAGGCACCACCATTGCTCTGATTTTAATTTCACTGGTACTTATCTTTGCCCTGGGTTCATTTAAATATGGATTACTTAGCCTGATTCCAAATCTTTTCCCTGCGGGTGTAGCTTTTGGTATATGGGGACTGGTGGTTGGCGAAGTTGGTCTGGCTCTGTCAATCGTTACTGCCATGACACTGGGAGTAGTGGTAGATGACACGGTGCATTTTATCAGCAAATACATACGTGCAAAAAAAGAAAAAGGTTTAAACAGCCAGGACGCGGTACGCTATGCATTTAAAAATGTAGGTGTAGCACTCTGGGTCACTTCTCTGGTTTTAGTCGCAGGATTTATGGTACTTTCATTATCCTCCTTTGAATTAAATGCAGGCATGGGATTAATGACCAGCATTATTATTGTGGTTGCACTGATACTGGATTTTCTTCTGCTGCCTCCCCTGCTAATGAAAATTGATGCCGATAAGGAGACCAAAGTATGAAGCATTCAATAATTCTAAATCTCACACTACCTTTAATTATTGCTTTTAACGCTTACGCTGAAACTGCTGAAGAAAAAGGTCTGGCCATTGCAAAAGAAGCAGACTTAAGAGATAGCGGTTTTAATGACTCCATTGCCAATATGACTATGGAATTAAAAAACAAACAGGGTAAAACCAGCATCCGTGAAGTACGAGTTAAAACCCTGGAAGTTAAGGGCGATGGTGATAAAGGCCTGTCTATTTTTAATAAGCCCAATGATATAAAAGGCACGGCTTCCCTCACTTACTCCCATGCTTTAAAGCCCGATGAGCAATGGTTGTATCTGCCCGAATTAAAACGGGTTAAACGTATTAGTTCTAAAAGTAAATCCGGACCATTTATGGGCAGTGAATTCGCCTATGAAGATATTTCATCTCAGGAAATTGAAAAATACAGTTATAAATATATTAAAGATGAAACATTAAATGGTATCGATACTTTTGTTATTGAGCGTTACCCACAATATAAGCACTCGGGCTACACGCGACAGGTCGTATGGATTAATAAACAGGAATACCGTCCAGAAAAAACCGTGTTTTATGATCGCAAAAATTCATTACTTAAAACATTGCACTTTTCAGGTTACAAACAGTATCTGGATAAATACTGGCGAGCTGATGAAATGCATATGACAAACCATCAAACTGGTAAATCTACTTTGCTTAGCTGGCGGGATTATAAATTTAAAACCGGATTAACGGATAAAGATTTTAATCGTAATAGCTTGAAACGGGCTAAATAACAAAACATAAAAGCATTTTGTCCACAAATACACGCCAATGAACGCAAATAAAATTAAAAGCTTAATTTGTGCAGTGCGCCGTCGCCGCACAAACCAGAAACTCACGTTCATTTGCGTTCATTTGCGTTCATTTGCGTTTTCTTTTACTTTTGTATTATTGCTCACCCCCCCACTACACGCTGCCGAGTGGTCTGGCAATATTGCGCTGCAGTCCCGCTATTTTCCGCAGGCTCCTCTACCACAGAACACTGAGCAATATAATAACTACCTGTCTATCTCGGCTGAGCCCGAGTTTTATCACGGCTGGGATAATGACAATCAAAGCCTGACCTTTACCCCTTTTATACGCATCGACCAGTACGATAAAGAGCGAACTCATGGTGATATAAGAGAGCTGGCATGGCAAAAAGTGTTCAATAACTGGGAGCTGAAAGCCGGTATTAGCAAAGTTTACTGGGGCGTCACCGAATCACAACATCTGGTGGATGTGATTAATCAGACCGATGCGGTAGAAAATATCGACGGTGAAGACAAACTGGGGCAGCCCATGATTCAGGCCAGTTTTGAAAAAGACTGGGGCACTGTCGATGTGTTTGTGCTGCCCGGCTTTCGTGAGCGCACATTTTCTGACATTAAGGGGCGACCAAGATTTTATCCCTATGTGGATGCCAGCCAGGCTCAGTACGAGTCATCTAATAAAGCTCGCAATATTGATTATGCCCTGCGCTGGTTTCACATGATTGGCGACTGGGAAATAGGCATAGCCCATTTTAAAGGCACCAGTCGTGACCCGGTTTATCTGCCCGGATTGAATAATGGCCAGCCGGTAATTATTCCTTTTTACCCCCAGATGAATCAGACCAGTCTCGATGCCCAGGCCACCACCGAAGACTGGCTATGGAAGCTGGAAGTCATTTCCCGGGACTGGCTTGATGAACGCTTTCTGGCACTCACCGCCGGTCTCGAATACACCTTTATCGGCGTCATGGACACCGATGCCGACCTCGGGTTCGTGGCTGAATATCTCTACGATAATCGCAATAAAAATATCACCAGTTTTTTTGAAAATGACATTATGCTGGGTCTAAGACTGGCGATGAATGACGAACAATCCAGTGAAGCTCTGCTTGGTTTTATCGTCGATGCCGATACTCAGGAAACTTTTGTCAGCCTGGAAGCAAGCCAGAGACTGGGAGATAGCTGGAAGCTGGAACTGGAAATTCGCAGTTTTCAGCGGGTTGCAAGCAGCAGTTTACTGCAGACATTGAAGAAGGATGGCTTTGTGCAAATAGATATTGGATATTTCTTTTAATAACATAAAGTTAAGCCGTATAGTTAATGTTATATATTATTGTGGTTCCGCAGTTTAATTCAGCTGAAGCAATCTGATTTACCCCTGTTTTTTATCCACACGGCACTTCCCCACCCTGAAGCCACAAAACTGAAAACACAATCTGAAAGAGCGTCATACAGGCTTTTCCGCATAATTTTATTTGGGCAAAATTCCCACATTGGTATTTTCTGGCTGATTTTTTCAATTAAAAACAGCTCAGTTATTTAATATTTCAGGGGGTAGAAACAGAAGGCAATATTTAAATGAAAACACAGCTGAGTACAAATACACATTAAACCAATAACAATCAACTGGTTACACGACCTTCCTAAAGCAGGTAAAAAGATTTTTCACCCTGTAGGAGCGAGTCTTTAGCTCGCGATGCTTGCAGGTTGTTAAAATCGCGAGCTAAAGACTCGCTCCTACAAAAACACGAGGCATCAAGCCCCAAGTGACAATTTTTTCAACTGCTCAACCTTATCCCGCATCGCCGCCGCCTCTTCAAATTCCAGATTCTTCGCATGCTCATACATCTGCTTTTCCAGTCGATCCATTTCATGACTGATCTTATCCGGTGACATATGTGCGTACTCGGCCTGCTGTTCAGCCACCTGTAAAACCTGCTGCTGATGACGCTGATCGTAGCCCGCCCCCATCACATCGGTAATGGCTTTTTTAATGCCCTTCGGAGTGATGCCATGCTTCTTATTGTGAGCTTTCTGCACGGCTCGGCGGCGATTGGTTTCATCCAGTGCTCGCTCCATCGAGCCAGTGATTTTATCCGCATACAAAATAGCTCTACCTTCCAGATTTCGTGCCGCTCGGCCTATGGTCTGAATTAGAGATCGATCCGATCTGAGAAAGCCTTCTTTGTCCGCATCGAGTATCGCCACCAGAGAAACCTCGGGCATATCCAGGCCTTCTCTCAATAAGTTAATGCCCACCAGCACATCAAACTCACCCAGACGTAAATCCCGTAGAATTTCCATGCGCTCAATCGTATCTATATCCGAATGCAGGTATCGCACACGGATGCCATGCTCGGCCAGATAGTCAGTTAAATCTTCAGACATGCGTTTGGTGAGCGTAGTAATCAGCACTCGTTCTTTCTTCACCACTCGCAGATTAATTTCAGATAACACATCGTCCACCTGAGTGGCCACTGGACGCACTTCCACTTCCGGGTCCACCAGCCCCGTTGGACGAACCACCTGTTCAACAACCTGCTGAGAATGCTCATGCTCATAAGCCCCTGGCGTGGCGGAAACAAAAATACTCTGGGGGCGGATTTTCTCAAACTCATCAAATCTTAGCGGGCGATTGTCCATAGCAGACGGCAGGCGAAAGCCGTAATTCACCAGATTCTCCTTGCGCGAGCGATCACCTTTATACATGCCGCCCAGTTGGGGAATGGTGACGTGGCTTTCATCGATAATCAGCAGCGCATTATCCGGCAGATAATCAAATAGACAGGGTGGCGGCGAACCCGGCTCCCGGCCGGACAGATAGCGGGAGTAGTTTTCAATCCCCGAGCAATAACCCAGCTCTCGAATCATTTCGATATCGTATATGGTGCGCTGTTCCAGTCGCTGAGCTTCTACCAGCTTTTCATGGTCGCGATAAAACGCCAGCCGCTCTTTTAACTCTTCCTTGATATAGCCAATGGCGTTTTCAAGAATGGATCGAGGCGTAACATAATGGGTTTTGGGATACACCGTCAGCCGCGCCACTTTACGCAGCACTTCGCCGGTAAGGGGATCAAAATAACTCAGCTGTTCAATTTCATCATCAAACATCTCAACCCGCACCGCTTCAAACTCGGAGTCTGCCGGGTGAATATCCAGCACCTCTCCTCGCACTCGATAACAGCCCCGCTTAAGCTCCAGATCATTGCGCGTGTATTGCATCTCTGCCAGCCGGCGCAGCACATCCCGCTGATTGAGCCGGTCACCGACCACCATATGCAATACCATCCCCAGATAAGACTCGGGATCACCCAGACCATAAATAGACGACACAGTGGCGACGATAATCGTATCTTCTCGCTCCAGTAATGCTTTGGTGGCAGACAGACGCATTTGCTCGATATGCTCATTGATGGAGGCATCTTTATCAATAAACGTGTCGCTGGCCACCACATAAGCTTCAGGCTGATAATAATCGTAATAGGAAACAAAATACTCCACCGAATTATTCGGAAACAGTTCTTTCATTTCACCGTATAACTGCGCCGCCAGCGTCTTGTTTGGGGCCAGAATAATCGCCGGTCGTTGTGATTCTTTAATCACATTGGCCACGGTAAAAGTTTTACCTGAACCGGTCACACCCAGCAAAGTTTGATTCAACAGGCCATCATTTAAACCTTCAAGCAAATTTTTTATCGCTAAAGGTTGATCTCCAGCAGGTTCGTGCTCGGTTTCGATTTCAAAAAGCTTCGACATTGTCTACAATTACATACCTATACATTAATTAAAAAAATTCAGGGACTATCAGCTTGGGCACTCAATCATCCAACCGCATTCAACGGGTCAAACCTTCCCCTACTTTAGCCGTAACCGCACTTGCCAGTCAGCTTCGCGCAGAAGGCCGTGACGTTATTGGTCTGGCCGCCGGTGAGCCGGACTTCACCACACCGGAGCACGTTAAACGGGCCGCCATTGAAGCCATTAACAATAACATCACCAAATACACCGCGGTGGATGGCACGCCCAGTCTGAAACAGGCCATTATAAACAAGTTTGAGAAAGATAACGGCCTGAGCTATCAACCCGATCAAATTCTGGTGTCCTGTGGCGGCAAGCAAAGCTTCTTTAATCTGGCTCAGGCCATGTTGAACCCCGGGGATGAAGTGATTATCCCTGCGCCCTACTGGGTTTCCTATCCCGATATGGTGATGCTGGCCGATGCCGAACCGGTGATTGTACAGGGCGATCAGTCTCAGGGTTTTAAAATTACCCCGGCACAGCTTAAAGCCGCCATTACCGGTAAAACCCGACTGTTTGTGATTAACAGCCCCTCCAACCCATCGGGCAAAGCCTACTCACTGGATGAACTTAAGGCACTGGGTGAAGTATTAAAAGACTACCCGAATATCATTATCGCCACCGATGATATGTACGAACACATCATCTGGACCGAAGAAGGCTTCTGCAATATTCTCAATGCCTGCCCTGAACTCTATGATCGCACCATCGTGCTCAACGGTGTATCCAAAGCCTATGCCATGACCGGCTGGCGCATTGGTTATGCCGGCGGGCCGGCTGATCTAATTAAAAACATGAAAAAGATCCAGTCACAGAGCACCTCCAACCCTACTTCAATTTCTCAGGTTGCAGCACAGGCAGCACTGGAAGGCGATCAGTCCCGGCTGTCTGAAATGAACACCGCCTTTAAGGAACGCCACGACTTTGTGCTGGGCGAGTTGAATAAAATGGACGGTGTAGAAAGTGTCGCCAGTGATGGCACCTTTTATATTTTCCCCAGCTTTCATGGAGTGATGAAAAAGATGGGCATAGACGATGATGTAAAACTGGCGGAACGACTACTGGAAGAAGCCGACGTTGCGCTGGTGCCCGGCTCGGCATTCGGCAGCCCGGGGCATTTACGCATCTCATTTGCCGTGGATATGGCAACACTTGAAAAGGCGCTGCAAAGAATCAGCAACTTTATCGCCTAGAGCATCTATTTTGCGACCTGAAGGTCGCCCCTACAGCAGGAGCGACCTTCAGGTCGCGATCAACCCTGCCATGAGCGTCAAAGTAAAATTTTATAACTTAATCAGTTATTTATTATTGACCACCCCACCCCAAAACGGTACGATAGCGCCCTCTTAAAGACATGGTCTTTAAGCATTATTCCCTGATAGCTCAGTTGGTAGAGCAACGGACTGTTAATCCGTTTGTCGCTGGTTCGAGCCCAGCTCGGGGAGCCAATAAAATCAAAGACTCAGAGCGAATGCCCTGGGTCTTTTTTTTGCATCCGAATATTTTTTATTAAAGTAAACCAGCCATCAGCCGATAACAGGTCATACGGCTTAATCCCTTCTCTAATCTTATAAATGACTATTGTCCGAGGTACTGGTTATGGATCTTCAGCTATCCAGCCTGTTTCAAAATCCAGGGTTTCGTGGATTTGATGTTAATCTTCCGAGCAATAAAGCAGACAGCACAGACAAACCTGAAACTATTCTGAACGCCAGCTTGCAGGCAGCTTTGCAACGACTGTCCACCACTGAAACCACGCCGCCTGCCGAAGAAGTTGAATCCTCAGAATTTACACCTGATAAAGTAGCCAGTCGTGTTCTTGATTTCATTAAGCAAACTCTGGAGCAACGAGGTGGCAGTGAAATTGAACAGCAGTCCCTGCTGGAGCAGGCTCGAGAAGGCATTATGCAGGGCATTAATGAAGCCCGAGATATTCTGAGTTCAGCTGGCCAGCTGAGTAATAAAATAGATGGGGATATAAAGAAAACCCAGGCTTTAATTATGCAGGGTCTGGATGAAATAGAGCTGAATAATGCTATTGAAAATCCCGAACCAATCTCTCTGCAATCCACCCTGCTCTCCGCCAGCGACAAACAAAGCCGTAGCGCATCCATTCAGATTGAAACTCGTGACGGTGATATAGTCGAGATAAGCTTTTCTGCTTTTCAGCGCAGCGCAGTGGCTCAGGCCACAGTGGAAAGCAACAATCAGACAGGTTACGCTTTTATTAGCGAGCAGGCATCCAGTGTTGAGTTCAGCTTTAGTGTGCAGGGCAATCTGGATGAGGGTGAGACACAGGCAGTCAATGCATTAGTGGATAATATAAGTAAGGTAGCAGGCAAGTTTTATAACGGCAATGTGCAGGATGCATTCCAGGCCGCCACACAGCTGGGATTTAATAGCGAGGAGCTGGCGGCTTTTTCACTGGATTTTCAATATTCCAGAACCACATCGGTGGTCAGCGCATATCAGACAACTCAGCAACTGGATAGCCCGGAGAAGCCGGCAACGGGTATAAACGAGGCGGTAGAATATCTGGCTGAAATAAATGAACTGATTAATTCTATACCTGAAGCCACGCCCTTTAAGCAGCCTGAGATATCTACCATAGAACTGTTTAAGCAGTTCAGCGATGAAATATCAAAACTAACCGACACCGCGAACCACGCAGGAAAACAGCTGCTCAATAAAGTGCTGGAGTCACTCTAATCAATCGCAAATTTTCAGATTTTTTAAATACTCACAAAACTCATCTTTCAGCTCATCATGCTGCAAGGCCAGCTCAACATTAGCCTGCAAATAACCCAGCTTACTGCCGCAGTCATAACGCTTGCCTTCAAATGAATAGGCATAGACCTTTTCATCTTCACGCAAAGCGGCAATCGCATCGGTTAGCTGAATTTCATTTCCTGCTCCACGACCTGTGGTTTTTAACTTATCAAATATGGCTGGCGTCAACACATAACGCCCGACTACACCCTGATCCGACGGTGCATCTTTAGTCTCTGGCTTTTCGATAATTTCGTCTATCTGCCTGATGCGATCCGCCACCTCAGGGCCGGCTGCCATGCCGTATTTATTGCTGTCTTTAATGTCGATGGTTTCAGTGCCTAATACTGAAGCATGATATTCATTGTAAACCCCCACCATCTGCTCCATGCAATTACGACCATTCAGATTCTGCACAAGGTCATCCGCCAGAATAACGGCAAATGGCTCATTGCCCACAGCGGGTTCTGCACACAGTACCGCATGCCCCAGACCCAGCGCTTCGGACTGGCGGATATAAATACAGTTAACATGGGCAGGCAATACTTCCTGTGCCAGCTTGAGTAGTTTGTCTTTATTTTTCGCTTCCAGTTCGGCTTCAAGCTCATAGGCTTTGTCGAAGTGATCTTCTATAGAGCGTTTATTACGACCATTAATAAAAATCAGCGTATCAATGCCCGCCGCCACAGCCTCTTCAGCCGCATATTGAATCAGCGGTTTATCAACAATGGGCAGCATTTCTTTGGGGTTGGCTTTAGTCGCGGGTAAAAAACGGGTGCCCATGCCCGCAACCGGGAACACAGCTTTGCGTATTGATGTCATACAAACAGAATCCTTAAAATCATGAATTTAATTTTTGCTTATTATCATGTGAAATTAGCCTCAAGTACAGTTATGCTATATCACATTATTCTTAACCATTGATTATATTGTGATCAAATCGATTAATATTCCCGCACAGCAAAATTTTACCGAGCAACTAGCCCTCGCTGTGCTGCAACAAGCTGCTGAACGCTTACCCGATTTAAGCCGGTTTCATATTATTATCCCCAATGCCCTTGCGGCGCATCAACTCAGGCTGTCACTAAGCCAGAATAGCAAGGGCAGTATATTAGGTCCTTTTATTGGCAGCCTGCCGCAGTGGATGCATGAGAAAGTTGCATTATTAAATAGCACCACCACAGTTATTAATGTGCAGGCAAAAAAACTACTGTTACTCGAAGCACTCAAACAACATCCTGATTTATTTAATCTGGATAATACCTGGCAGGTCTGTGACAGTTTATTAATATTATTCGATGAGCTAACAGATTATGACAGTTCGTTTCTTGAAACAGATGAAGAGCAATGGATTAACAAACTGAATCAGTGCTACAACAGTCAGATTGATATCGAACATTTAAATCATGAAGCCAGAATTATTTTTCGACTCTGGCAAGCGTGGCTGCAACAGATGTCAGAGATGAATATTATTGACTCAGCATCCGCCTACCAGCAGCAGTTAAAAAAGTCTGAAAAAATTATTGATGCAGAGGATTATTTTTTTATTGTGGGCAGCGATGAACTTAAACCTGCTGAACTTAAATGGTGCCAGCAGCTAGAGAAAAACAATCAACTATGCTTTATTAACCAGAGCACCATCCCGGAAACATCAGAAAAAAAATTGAACCATTTTTTAACATCCTGCTTTGATCACGATAACTCGCTCTTTGACAGAACAAAAAACTACAGAAAAAACATTATAGAAAACCTCACTATATTTGATGCACAAAGTTCAGAGCAGGAAGCCAGAGCCATTGAATTAAAAATACGGTTATGGCTAATAGAAGGCAAACAACAAATCTGCATTGCGACAGAAGATCGAAAGCTGGCGCGTAGAGTGCGCGCATTATTAGAACGATCAGATATAATTATTCAGGATACGGCTGGCTGGTCTTTGTCTACCACCAGTGCCGCCACAGTTATTGAACGCTGGCTGGAATGCATCGAACAGGATTTTGATCACCAGCCTTTTCTTGATCTTTTAAAATCACCTTTCTTCTACGATGAAAACGATAAAGAAAATCATCTAAATCTAATTCATCGATTAGAGCAGGATATTATTCTACATGAGAATATTGCCCGAGATATTAACCGATACATTCATGCCATGTCTTTACGCGAGAGCAGACTGGAACACTGGCCTGAAAACTCCTATAAAAATATAAAACAACTTTTACATAATATTGAAGCCGTAGCAGAAAACTTGCGCCATCTATTTAGAGATAACACATCACAACCGCCTGAAAAATATTTACAGAAATTAATTAACAGTTTAAAGGAACTGGATATCTACCAGAAACTTGAAAAAGACATTGCAGGGCAATGCATAATTAAAACATTAAATAATATGCAGCAGGGTCTTAAGCTGGCTCAACCTGAAATGAACTGGCAGGATTTTAGAATATGGCTAGGCTCCAGCCTGGAGCAGGAAGAATTTACGCCGCAAAATCAGCCATCTTCCGTGCAGCTGATGAATTTAAAACAGGCTCAATACTGCCACTTTGATGCAATTATTATTGCCGGTTCAAATAAACAAAACCTGCCCGGCAGCACTAACCAGCATCCATTTTTTAATCAAAGCGTCAGATCATCTTTAAACTTACCTAACTGGCATAATGAAAAAAATATTGCTTTCCAGCGTTTTCGATGCCTGCTTGAATCAGCCGATCATGTTCTAATTAGTTTTACCAGTGAAGTTAATGGCGAGTGGCAACAGCCCTCCCCCTGGCTTACATCCATAATTGATTTCGCCAAACTGGGGCTTGATATAGATTTACAGGATAAAGTTTTATTAGACTTAATACAGAATCAAAATATTGAAATAAATAAATGCGACATTAAAAACACACCTGAAATAAGTCAGCCGCCTTTACCTGAAGCTAATACTGCATTAATACCCGTGGAATATTCTGCCAGTCGGCATCAGCGGCTTATCAATTGCCCTTATCAGTTTTTCGCCGCGGATATACTGTCACTTAAAGCCAGTGAGAAAATCACTGAAGAATTAATGAAATCTGATTTTGGCGAAAAAGTTCACCTGATACTTCAGGCTTTTCATAGTCAGGTAAAAAATATGATGCCGCCTTTTAACAAACCACTTGAACAGAGCAATCGAGAACAGGCATTGCAACACATTACTAAACTGTCAACTCAGGTTTTTAAAATAAACAGCGAAGACAATGTGCAGCATAGAGAATGGTTGCAGCGATGGCTACACATTGCCCCGCAATATATAGACTGGCAAATTCAACGCCAGACTGAGTGGAACATTCACGCACTGGAGCAAAAGAAAAATATTAAAATTTCAGATTCCATTTCCATTAAAGGCCGACTGGATAGAATAGATAAACAGGATAACCACTACACCATAATTGATTATAAAACAGGCGCGTCTGCCAAGCAGGATAAAGTTGATTCTGGTGAAGATGTTCAACTTATTAGTTATGCCAGTATGCTGAATCAGGTTAGTGAAGTAGCCTATGTTGAATTGAGCAAAGATAAAACCAGAATTGCTTCCTGCCTGAAAGATGAACATCTGAGCGAATTAAAAGAGCTTGCGGAAAAACGGCTGATTAAAATAGTTGATCAGCTTAAGCAGGGGACACAGCTTAATGCATGGGGGGATGAAAAAGTTTGTAGCTATTGTGATATGAGTGGGCTGTGCCGAAAGCAGGAGTGGGAATAGGTCGTATGTCGTATGTCTACAGAAAGTACCGTTGCTTATTTTTGTTTGTCATCCCGAGGGATGACAGTTCTTTTGGCTTTGACATACGACATATGACTTATGACTTCTCTTTTATTCAACAGCAAACACTTCACCTTTTTTATTGCTGAAAATAACTTTCCCGCCAGCAATAGTCGGTGATGAGAATATTTTTCCATGGGTATCAAACTTCCAGCGAACACGAGTTCGATCATCTTCGCTTTCAAGATTTAATGCATAAAGAAAACCATCGGTGCTACCCACATACAAAGTATCAGATGCTATAACCGGTGAAGAGTAAACGGGGCCATTGGTTTTAAACTCCCAGTGACGCGCACCTGTTTTTCTATCATAGGCATAAACATATGTATCTGCACTACCTATATAAATAGCGTCACCATAAACAGCGGGAGATGCAAATACTTTACCTGCCGTTTTTTTCTTCCAGCTTACCTGAGATGATTTAATATCTACTGCATAAACATATTTATTATAACTGCCAAAATAAACTTTCTTGCCGTCCGTTGCAGGCGATGAATAAATTACATTATTGGTTGGCACTTTCCAGATTTCAGTTCCTGAGCGTTTATCAATAGCATGCAGATAACCATCCATCGTACCTACAAAAACATACTTCCCATAGATGGCGGGTGAAGAATAAATACCTTTGCCTGCGGGAAAATTCCATTTTTCACGATGCCCATCTATATCAACCGCATACAGTTTTTTATCTTCACTGCCAAAATATAAAATACCATCTTTAATAGTAGGTGATGAATACACCTTGCCTTCTGTTCTTACCTGCCATTTTTTTGCGCCGGTTTCTGTATCCAGTGCGTATAAATTACCATCCCAGCTACCAACAAAAACGGTATCACCAGAAACCGCAACCGATGCTTCTACATTAGCGCCGGTTTTAAATTTCCATTTAAAATCACCATTCTCAAGATTTAGTGCATAAAGAAAACCATCTTTACAGCCAATATAAACCGTGTCGCCACCCACAACAGGTGACGCATAAACCTTATCGGGGGCACTCCATTTCCAGACCTGATTAATATATTTCTGACTGGTTGGCGCAGATGAGCTGGCAACGCCTGTATGAGCAGCGTTCTGTCGATACATTGAAACACCGCCACCACAGGCTGATAAAAATAAACTTGTTGTTATTATGAAAGGAAGTGTGAAACTTCTCATCATGGTGATTCTCCAGAATCTGGTTATCAATTAATGTGCAGTTAAAAGCACCCTAGCTAAAATTATTTAAGTAATCAATGCATTATAGAATAAATTTGAAGTAAGTCATGATTCTACTCGACAGCCTGCCGTATTGCATAATAATTCATAAGAAATAGTCTCTGATGATTTTGCAACTTCATCAACGGAGACCGATTTTCCCCAGAGCTCAGCACGGTCTCCACATTGCGCTTCGATGCCTCGCAAGTCGATACTGATCGTATCCATAGACACTCGGCCTAATATCTGGCTCATCTGATCATTGATTGAAATCGGAGTGCCGGTAAGTGCATGTCGCGGGTAACCATCACCATAACCAATGGCCACCACCCCCACTGGCATATCTTCAGGGCATTGCCACAGACTGCCATAACCGATGGCATCTCCCTGTTTTAATTTATTAATGGCAATCAGTGGTGCATGCAATTGCATCACCGGTTTTAAATCCAGCTCAGCTGCGGTTTTATTTTGTAATGGTGACGAGCCATATAACATAATGCCCGGCCTCACCCAGTCGCCCTGACTTTGAGGAAATGCAATAAGACCCGCGGAATTAGCCAGACTGGTTTGCCCACTTATCTGTTTTGCTAATTGATGAAATACATCCATCTGTTGCTGATTGGATGGATGCTCTGGCACATCGGCATTGGCAAAATGACTGCTTAAGCCCGTCTGTTTAATGGCTTTTATTTTTGTTAGACGTTGATATAAATCCGCCGCCTGCTGAACAGACACCCCCAGACGATTCATTCCGGTATTCACTTTCAGCCACACCGACAGGTCACTCAATGGCTGTTGCTCAAGCATATCAAGCTGCCAGCTCTGGTAGATAACTGGCCGCAGATTATTTGCCTGCAGCTGCATTAATTGCGATGAATTCTGAAATCCCTGAAACACGGTGATGGGCTGCTGTATGCCTGCTTCGCGTAGAACAATAGCCTCGTCAATATGCGCCACGGCAAAACCATCCGCCATTGATAATGCTTTTGCACACATCAGCATGCCGTGACCATAGGCATCCGCCTTAATCACCGCCATCACTTTACTGTTGGGGGCAAACTGTTTTACGCGTTGAAAATTATGCCTGAGTGCATCGAAGTCGATTAAAGCTTCGGCGGATCTTCTCATTCAGGCAGGCCTTATTCAAAGCCTTCGGATGAATACATTTCAGGAATGAAATTTTCGAATTTGGTGTATTTACCAAGAAAGGTTAAACGTGTGGTGCCGATGGGACCATTACGTTGTTTGCCAATAATGATTTCTGCCGTGCCTTTATCGGGACTGTCATCGTTATAAACTTCATCGCGATAAATAAACACGATTAAATCTGCGTCCTGCTCGATTGCGCCCGACTCACGCAAGTCTGACATCACCGGACGTTTATTAGGCCGCTGCTCAAGACTACGATTTAACTGCGACAGTGCAATCACCGGCAGTTCCAGTTCTTTTGCCAGTGCTTTTAAGCTGCGTGAAATTTCAGAAATTTCAGTGGCTCTGTTTTCATTTGAACCCGCCAGCTGCATTAACTGCAAATAATCAATAACGATCAGACCCAGACCATGCTCACGTTTTAAACGCCGAGCACGAGCACGTAATTCAGAGGGCGATAGTGCCGGCGTGTCATCAATAAATACTTTGGCCTCAGATAAAATAGATACCGCAGAAGTAATGCGTGGCCAGTCATCATCGGTCAGCTGACCGGTGCGTAAATGATGCTGGTCGATGCGACCCAGAGATGAAATCATCCGCATGGTTAAAGACTCAGCGGGCATTTCCATACTGAATACCGCCACCGATGTTTTATTGGCAATGGCGGCGTTCTCGGCAACATTCATCGCGAAGGTAGTTTTACCCATAGACGGGCGACCCGCCACAATCACCAGGTCGCCTTTTTGCAGGCCGGTGGTCATTTCATCAAACTCAGAAAAGCCGGTGGATACACCGGTAATGGTGCCTTCCTGTTCGTATAAGCGATCAATATTTTCAACGGTTTTAGCCAGCAGAGATTTCATTGTTACAAACCCACTGCCGATTTTAGTGCCCTGCTCTGCAATTTGATAAACCCGGCGCTCGGCTTCGTCAATCAGCTCCCTGCTCTCACGGCCTTCCGGATTGTAGGCATTGCCCGCGATGTCGGTGCCTATTTCAATCATCTGTCGTAATACAGAACGTTCGCGCACAATGCCGGCGTAGGCTTTTATATTGGCCGCACTGGGAGTCTCTTTGGCCAGACGCCCAAGATAGGCTAAACCGCCGGCATCTTCCTGTTCATCATTTTTACCTAATTGTTCAGAAAGTGTCACTACATCGAAGGGTTGTTCATTAACTTCAAGATTGGCAATGGAGCGAAAGATAAGCCGATGATCCCGGCGATAGAAATCTACTTCGGTAACTAAATCAGCGATCTGTTCCCAGGCTCGGTTATCCAGCATTAGCCCACCTAAAACAGCCTGCTCGGCTTCAATAGAATGAGGCGGCACTTTCAGTCCCTGAATGGAATCCTGAACCTGGTAATTATCAGTGGATTTATAAAGCGTTGATTCAACCATGTGTTTGCTGCATTAGACTCGCGAATTTGAACAAAAAATAAACAAAACTTGTAGATAAATTTAGAAGACCAGCTTGCCACTCTCCTGTCTGGACTGCAACCAGAACAGGGATATTTTTAACCACATTTACTCATAATGAAAATTTTTATGTGACTTAAAAAGTATATTTAAAATCAAAAGACAGAAGCAAAATAAAACGCAAATGAACGCAAACAACGCAAATAAAAAAACATACGTTTGAAGCGACCTTTAGGTCGCAATAATTACAGACTGCTAAAATCGCGACCTGAAGGTCGCTCCTACAAATATTGGTTTTTCTTCGCGTTCATTTGCGTTCATTTGCATTTTCCTTTGCTTTTGATTTCTAATAAACCTGATCAAATTTTAAACAAAAAAAAAGCACCTCAACCCAACAGGGTCAAGGTGCATTTTTATAACAAAGAAAAGTCTAAACTTATTCTTCGCCAATAACAGTTAACTTAATCGTTGCATCTACATCAGAGTGCAGGTGAATCACAATATCGTATTCACCGGCTAAACGAATGGCACCGTCAGGCATGCGTACTTCTTTCTTCGCAATTTCAACGCCTGCTGCGGTAATGGCATCAGCCACATCCATATTACCTACAGAGCCAAACAGTTTGCCTTCTGTTGCAGATTTAGAGGTTATGCTCACTGCTAAACCGTCCAGCTTTTCACGACGTGCTTCTGCATCAGCCAGTACTTCTGCTGCTTTTGTTTCAAGCTCAGCGCGACGACCTTCCAGTTCTTTAATGTTCGCTTCAGATGCAATTTTCGCTTTACCTGAAGGCAGCAGGAAATTACGTGCATAGCCAGGTTTAACATTTACCAGGTCACCTAATGTACCCAGACGATCAATTTTTTCTAATAAAATAACTTCCATCTTATTGCCTCACAATAATCTAAACTTGTTTAGTTAAACATGCCTTAATCAGCACGCTTCACTCTCTGCCTGTAATCTACCCAGGCATCGGTTAATCCAACTACCGCCACTGGCAATATCACCAGCTGTGGCATAATAAAAAATGAAAAATACAGCACTACCAACCACACTTTATTGACCTGCCTGAGTGCCAGCACACCATGAATCATGGCCAGCCCCTGCACCACATACAAAAGCAGTGCTACCATGGTCAACATCATAACCAGAATATTGCTGGTTAAAAACGCACCGGCCAGTAATAAAGCGCTGACTATCGCGGGTATTTTTCCGAGCCTTAACTCGTTAAATTCTTCAGACAATCCACCTGGATTGTACAGTGCGGCCTGCCACCAACGCCCCAACAACAGACTCAACACTACGCCCATCATCATTCCCATTGCCAGCAGGCCGGGTAATAATGGCAGCACTTTATTCAGTGCAGTTTCCAGATCCTGTCTGGCTTCTGCTGTGGGCTGCTGATCAATTGCAGACTGAATAATGTCTGTGAATTCCTGCCGCAGTGTTAACTGCAAATCAGGATAAGCCCACTGCAGCACCAGCACAAACAACAGCGCCATCGCCGCGACCAGCTGCAAAGTCAGTGCCAGTGAAACGCTGCGGTACAACACCAGCGCCGCTAGCCACACCGGCAGCCATAACAGTAAAAACATACCGAAGGCCAGCATTGGCGTGCCCAGAACCATCCAGCCCAGACCCATCACTGCCAGCCCGGAAAAGCCGACCAGCTGCAGGCCTCGCACTGGACCAAGATGCAGAACAGTCAGTGCTACGCCTGCTCCACTAAGCCATGCCAGTGGCGGCATAATAATAGCCAGTATGGCTGTCACTGCCACCACAAGAGCCGCCTGACTGGGGCCGGCCATAATAAATCTGGCCAGTGTAATCATAGTGTTCTAAAAACGAATTTAGTGGCTATCAGTGTAAGGCAGCAGAGCCAGGTAGCGCGCGCGCTTAACCGCGGTGGTTAGCTGACGCTGATACTTTGCCTTAGTACCTGTAATACGTGCAGGTACAAGTTTGCCACTTTCACTTACGTAGTTTTTTAGTAAGCCAAGATCTTTGTAGTCACACTGGGTAATGCCTTCAGCAGTGAAACGACAGAATTTTTTACGACGAAAATAAGCCATGATTTAATATCCTTTATTCAGCTGCTGTTTCAGTAGATGAGTCTTCCGCTGCTGCGGGTGCAGGTGCTGTTTCTTCAACAGGTGCTCTATCAGTATCAGCACGTTTCTTCTCTTTTTCATCTTCTTTAACTAATGGAGAAGGCTCGGTAACGGCCGCTTTACATTTGATAACCATATTACGCAGCACGGCATCGTTGAAACGGAATGAAGATTCAAGCTCATCCATTTCTTTCTGACCGCACTCAATGTTCATCAGAACATAATGAGCTTTGTGAATTTTGTTAATTGGGTAGGCTAACTGGCGACGACCCCAGTCTTCAAGACGATGGATTTTGCCGCCATCTGCCTCAATTATGCCGCGATAACGCTCGATCATGGCAGAAACCTGCTCACTTTGATCTGGATGAACTAGAAATACTATTTCGTAATGACGCATAAAATACGCTCCCTACGGTTAATGCCCCCAGTTCGATTGGTAATCACATCGGCTGTGGAGCAAGGAGTTAATGGAGCGCGTATTCTACTGATGAAAGCCTGATAGAACAAGCTAAAAGGCTTATTTAAGCGGAATGTTTTGTGCATTTCTGGGATTTGCAGACGAATTGCCGGAAAAGGGGCTCAGAATCTATGGCTTCTGCTTATAGTCAGCAGCGGACTTCCAGATAATCTTATTCTAACCAGCAGAAAGCAGCTGGCCGTTATTTTACCTGGGGAAAGTCCGCCGTTTTTTGGCGTCCTGTCCCCGTTGTGAGATCACGAAAAGTGGTTCGAAGTGGTAACCGATTACTACGCACAACCATCGTGGTCTCACAACGGGGACAGGCCTTGAGAAGCAGGTCTTTCCCCAAGCATGCTTAATCATACGATGTAATGCATGATTTACTCAATGTCCGCTACAGGACATAAAAGCCGCCACTCATTATCCATTTATTCACGACGCCAGGTGGTTTCCGTGCCCTTATCTTCCAGCATTATGCCCTGCTGTTTTAACTCATCTCTTATCCGATCGGATTCTGCCCAGTTTTTATCCGCTTTAGCCTGGGCACGCTGCTGAATAAGTTTATCTATTTCAGCATCACTTAAACCATCTGTTGTGCCACCACTTTTTAAATAAGTGTCCGGATCATCCTGCAATAAACCCAACACCCCGGCAAGCTGTTTCAGAGTAGTCGCCAGAGAAGATGCAGCCTGTGCATCACTGGCTTTTAATTTATTAATCTGATTAGCAAGATCAAATAACACCGCCACCGCTTCAGCAGTATTAAAATCTTCATCCATAGCCTGCTCAAAACGTTGAATGTATTCTTCGCCCTCATCACCTGAAACTGAAATTTCAATGCCACGCAACGCGGTGTATAACCGAGTTAATGCGGCACCCGCACTATCCAGCATTTTATCTGAATAATTTAATGGGCTGCGATAGTGACTGGCCAGCACAAAGTAGCGAATATCTTCCGGTTTATAACGCTCAAGAATTTCTCTAACGGTAAAAAAATTACCCAGTGACTTGGACATTTTTTCATCGTCAATTCTAACGAAGCCATTATGCATCCAGGTATTAACAAATTTTTCACCGGTGGCGGCCTCCGATTGCGCGATTTCATTTTCGTGATGGGGAAACTGTAAATCCTGACCACCGCCATGAATATCAAAGTGATTTCCCAGACAGCAGGTGGACATGGCGGAACATTCTATATGCCAGCCAGGTCGGCCATTACCCCAGGGGGATTCCCAGAAAGGCTCGCCAGGTTTGGCGGCTTTCCATAATACAAAATCCAGTGGATCGTCTTTGTGTTCATCTATGGCAACCCGCTCGCCAGATCTTAAATCTTCTAAAACCTTACCGGATAACTGACCATAAGTTTCAAATTTACTGATGTCGTAATACACATCGCCATTATCTGCGGCGTAGGCGTAGCCTTTTTGTTCCAGAGTTTTAATCATCGATAAAATATCATCCATCGATGTGGTCGCCCGTGGTTCTTCATCCGGCGGCAATACACCTAAAGCTTTTGCATCTTCATGCATAGCCTGAATAAATCGACTGGTTAAATCATTAAAATCTTCACCATTCTCATTTGCACGGGCAATAATTTTGTCATCGATATCGGTAATATTGCGAATATAAGTTACATCGTAACCTTTGTATCTTAGATAACGGGTGACCATATCAAATACAACCAGCACCCTGGCATGCCCCAGATGACACAGGTCATAAACGGTCATGCCGCACACATACATACGTACCTTGCCTGCTTCTATAGGCGTGAATTCTTCTTTCTGATTGCTGAGGGTGTTGTAAATCTTTAACATGCTGATCCTGTAATTTAAAAGACAGATCTAAGGTTTTTCAAGGTTACGAATTTTAACAAAATTTAGGCTACAATGGGTTCTTTTTCTAAGCTAGAGAAGATAATGGTTAAAGTATTATTCGTATGCATGGGCAATATCTGTCGTTCACCAACAGCGGAAGGTGTGTTCAGACATATTGTAAAAGAGTCGAAATTATCCAATAGCATTCATATAGATTCAGCGGGCACCCACGCTTACCATATTGGTAACCCACCTGATCCTCGAGCGCAGGAAGCATCGATTAAACGCGATATTGACTTAAGCTCGCAGCGAGCGCGTAAGATTAAAAATAGTGATTTAACTGAATTTGATTATGTCATCGTTATGGATCATAGCAATTACTCTGATGTAGACAGTCTTAATCCAGGCGAGCATAAAGACAATCTGAAACTGTTTCTTGAATTTTCAAATCAGTTTGATGAAGACGAAGTACCCGACCCTTATTATGGTGGCGGCCAGGGCTTTGAACATGTACTGGATCTGGTTGAAGATGCATCCAGGGGATTGCTTAAAGATATTCAGCAAAAACATGATTTGTAAGCAATCGAATAAAAATTATAGAAGCCTGCTTTTGTCCTGTAGCGGACATCAAAGTCAAAAGCTATTTTCCGCAAATGAACGCGAATAGACGCAAATAAAACAGACGTTAGGATATGGTGGCTTCATTCTACAGTCTGTCATCCCGAGGGCAACCGAGGTGCCCTCGGGATGACAGGATGCGGGGCAATGCCCACTCCTGTATTTATGTTTTATTTGCGTCTATTCGCGTGCATTTGCGGTAAGTCTGCTTTCTTTTAAACTTCCGCTTTTGACTAACAACAGGCAGTATTCACTTAACCTGAATCAGACGTAAAGCAACCCAAAAAAATAGCTCTTTAAAATAAAGAGCTATTTTTAATTTCAATCAAAGATTAAAAAACACCTATTAAAATTCCCAGGGCTTTCTTTCTTCTTTTTTCTCTTCAGGCTTAGGCTGTCGCTCAGTTTGAGCCGGTGCCTTCGGTTGTTGTGCCTGTTGCGCTGCTTTTAGCGGTTCGATTTTCTCTGCTACCGGTTTCGCTTCAGTAACGGGTTTATTTTCTGTTACTGGTTTAGGCGCACTTTGATGCGATGAAGATTGTTGCGGCGAAGCCTGTACAGTTTCAGATTTTACCGGCTCTGATTTTACGGGTTCTGATTTCACAGCCTGTTTTTGCTCAACCGGTTTGTTCTGCGTTACAACTGATTCAGACCGAACTGGTGCATTTTGCTGTTGCACTGTATCCGACTTTGCAGCTGATGGCGTTTGCGAAATATTTTGTTCAACTGGTTTATTAGCCTGAACATTTGCCGGTGCATTATTTCTTACAGAATCATTTTTCTGAACATCACCTGCAGGCGCATCACTCTGAGCTGTTTGAGTCGCATCATCTCTGGAACGATTATCGCGACGATTGCGGTTACGATTGCGATTACGGTTACGATTGCGACCACCACCTTTACGTTCACCACGTCCATCCTGTTGCTGAGTTACTTCCTGCTGATTATTATCGCGACTTACATCACTTTGATCTGCCGCAGGCTTATTACCCTGCTGCCTGTTATCAGGCCGTTTATTTCCATGTTGCTTTTGCTGCGACTGTTTATTGCCCTGCTCGTTCTGATTTTTCTGCGACTGACTTTTCTGCTGTTGATTTTGCTGTAATTTATTATCGTTGCGGTTTCTGCTGCGCCCATCATTTCGATTGTCATTACGATTTCCGTCACGATTACCACCACGGGTGTTACGACGACGCGAATCATTACGATTGCCACGATCACGCTTCTGATTTCTATTATTTCCTGGTGCAGGTTTTTTAGATTTTTTATCTTCTTCTTTATCGCCAAACAAAGCTTTTAAAATCTTCGCAATAAAACCTGGCTCTTTAGATTTTTTACTTACCGGTGCCGGTGCCGCAGGCCGCACTGATTGCACCGCTGGTTTTTCAGCCTGCACAGTATCTTTCTGCTTCTCAGGAATATAAACGGCATTATCAACTTCTGCTAACTGATAAGAATTCTTGTCTTCGAAATTGCGTGTTTCAGATTTTCGAACTCGCTCCACTGTGTAATGCGGGGTCACCATTGAAGCATTGGCAATAATAGAAATTTCTACTTTTACTCGTGCTTCAATTTCCTTTAAGGCATCACGTTTCTCATTAAACACATAAGTGGCCACGTCAACCGGCACCTGAATAATAACGCGACCGGTGTGATCTTTTAACGCCTCTTCTTCTGCAATACGCATCAGAGATAAAGACAACGATTCAACACTTCGAATAGTGCCGTAACCAGTACAACGTGGGCAGACAATCTGAGTGGCTTCACCCAGTGAAGGACGTAAACGCTGACGCGACATTTCCAGTAAACCAAAACGTGAAATGCGACCAATTTGCACCCGGGCACGATCCACTTTTAAAGCATCGCGCAATCTGTTTTCAATCGCACGTTGATTTCTTGAAACCATCATGTCGATAAAATCAATCACCACTAAACCACCCAGATCACGTAAACGTAACTGACGGGCAATTTCATCCGCAGCTTCTAAATTGGTATTGGTTGCGGTTTCTTCTATATCGCCGCCTTTGGTTGCGCGGGCAGAGTTAATATCGATAGAAATTAAAGCTTCAGTGTGATCAATCACAATGGCACCACCGGAAGGTAAAGTCACTTCACGCTGAAATGCCGATTCAATCTGACCTTCAATCTGAAAACGATTAAATAAAGGGATAGTGTCTTCGTAGAGTTTTAATTTGCGCGCACTGTTAGGCATCACCTGCTTGATAAAATCTTCTGCGGTTTTATACACATCAGGATTATCAATTAAAATTTCGCCAATATCATTGCGGAAATAATCTCGCAGCGCGCGAATAATGACATTGCTTTCCTGATAAATTAAAAACGGCGGCTTGCGTTCTGCCGCTGCAGTTTCAATGGCACTCCACACCTGAGTCAGGTATTCCATATCCCATTGCAACTCTTCAGAGCTACGTCCCACACCGGCGGTGCGTACAATCAGCCCCATACCCGTGGGCACATCTAACTGACTCATGGCTTCACGAATTTCAGCTCGATCTTCGCCTTCTATGCGGCGAGATACACCACCTGCTCTTGGGTTATTGGGCATCAGCACCATGTAACGACCGGCCAGGCTGATAAAGGTGGTTAAGGCTGCGCCTTTATTGCCGCGCTCTTCTTTATCCACCTGAATAATAACTTCAGTGCCTTCTTTAACCGCGGTTTTAATATCTGGACGACCGCCAGCATTGCGCGCTTCATCGGTGAAGTAACTGCGTGAAATTTCTTTGAAAGGTAAAAAGCCGTGACGCTCAGAGCCGTAATCGACAAACGCCGCTTCCAGGCTGGGCTCAACTCGGGTAATGGTACCCTTGTAAATACTGGCTTTCTTCTGTTCTCTTGAGGATACTTCGATATCGAGATCGTAAAGCTGCTGGCCATCGACCATAGCTACGCGGATCTCCTCTTTCTGGAGGGCGTTGATTAAAATTCTTTTCATTGTTTGATAAACCTGATTCGGATGACCACCCCTTAAAAGGGCGCAAGCGTGCTGGCTGAGGTATCAGCTGAGATTCACGATGGCTTTGTACAAACAGAGACACGAGCAATACACAGCTTTCCCACAGGGTGCTGTGCAGTGTGTCGACCAATTTGTGCATTGGGATGGTGTTCATTGATAAAAACCTGTTTTTCGGACGTTTGATAAAACCGGGCTCCGAAGTCCCATTAGTTACTCACCAGGTTAGTTATTCACTAAAACCTTTAGTAGTGTGTAACAAAATTCTGTTGTTCCGATTATCTTACTCATCGGGTCTTAATTAAGGAACATGTTCCTTAAGCTGTTAATTATAGTAGGCTTTTTATAAATCGCCCACTAAAATCAGAGAAAAACCAGAAAAATTAATCGTTTACCTCATTCTGGTTGAGCCAAGTGTTGCAAATTGCAGCTATGGGGTCAAGCTTTGCTGACAGTTAAATTAGTCCCGGTAAAGCCGAAAGTTTACCGATTGAGCTTTATTGCACCCAGGGCGAGCACATAATCTACTTTAATATTTCTGCCTTCTCTGTCAGGCCAATAGTGCAAATTGTAGTGGTAAATTATTAGTAAATAACTAAAAACCTGCTCACTTATGAGGTTTTACACCAAGCTTCTTTATATTCGCAAACTTAATATATTGGAGCATTATGTATACCTAATTCGAAATATCTTTTTACTTGGCCTTATTTCAGCAGCTGTTTCAGGCTGTTCAACCCTGAGTAAAGGCGAATGCTTATCAGCAAACTGGAAAAACATTGGTTATGGCGATGGTGCCCAGGGTTATCTGGCAGCAAGAATATCCCAGCATCGTTCTGCATGCGCCGAATACAATGTTACTCCCGATCTTAATGCCTACACGGCAGGCCGAAATGAAGGACTGGCTCAGTATTGTACTCCGGCAAATGGTTATAACACAGGATTTGCAGGTACCAGCTATAATGGCGTATGTTCAAATCATAATGAAAAAGAATTTGTATAAGCATTAAATTATGGCAGTGCTGTTTATAAAGCAGAAAAAAAACTGGAGTCCGCAAGAAACAAATATAATAATCAGCTTCGTTTTATTGCAGAGATAGAAAGGAATTGCATCGAAGAAAAGATGAACTCACCAGTGGCTCCCTGTTACTTGAGAGATTTACGCAACTCGGTAACATCTTAAATATTTTAAGTGAAGACCTGGAAAGCGCAAAAGCCAGCATAGATGGTTTAAAGCATGACTTTGAGGCTCAGACAGTTATCTTCAATAATTTAAAAAGTCAAAAAAGTTATCATTAATATCAGGCACTCAAAACTTTAATACTTAAAAATTGCCAGAGTTAACTATTTAAAAAGTTGACTCTGGCTTTTTTATGTCGGTTACACACGTAAAAATCGTATTCAGACCGACTCAACCCTGCTGGCATTCTCTGCCATGGGCATATTGCGACCTCATCTATAATTTTTTTTAGCATAACCACTATTTATAAAATATTCAGAGTAAAATGCCCGCCTATGAGCATCGTCCACAACAAAGTACAGCTAGTCGATATAGAACCACGAAACCATGACCAGCGACTGGATAATTTTCTGCTTAGCCGACTAAAAGGCGTGCCTAAAAGTCGCATTTATAAATTACTTCGCAGTGGTCAGGTGCGGGTCAATAAAGGCCGCAAAAAACCTAATTATCGTTTACAGGAAGGAGATCAGGTACGCATCCCGCCGGTCACTGTGATTGATAAACCGGCTTCAGAAGCTCCTGCCTATATGCTGGAAAAAATTCATAACGCCATTATTTTTGAAGATGAACAACTGCTGGTGATTAATAAACCAACCGGCATTGCGGTACACAGTGGCAGCAATATCGCTTATGGAGTAATCGAAATTCTCCGCCAGCTCAGACCGGATGCAAACATGCTGGAACTAGTGCATCGCCTGGATCGTGAAACCAGTGGTTGCCTGCTGATTGCTAAAACGCGCCCTTCATTAACAAAGCTGCATGAAATATTTCGCAGTAATGAAGCCATGCAAAAAACCTACCGTGCCATATTAATGGGCCGCTGGCAGGGAGGCGAACGCATGATTGATGCGCCGCTAAAGAAAAACCAGCTTAAAGGCGGGGAGCGCATAGTCACCGTTGATGAAACCGGCAAGCAGGCTAAAAGCCTGTTTACCCCGCTGGAATATTTTGATCGAGCCACTCTGGTCGAAGTTAAATTATTCACTGGCCGCACTCATCAGATACGCGTACACGCTGTCCATGAAAAACATCCCATTGCAGGCGACCCTAAATATGGTGATAACGAATTTAATCAGGCTTTAAAAAAACAAAAATTTAAACGCATGTTTTTACATGCTTACAACCTGCAGTTTAAATTAGAAAAAAATTATAATATTACTGCACCACTGGATGAACAGTGGCAACAATTTTCAGAGACACTCAAATGAATGAAGCAGCACCCCTCCCCTATAAATTATTAATTTTCGACTGGGATGGCACCTTAATGGATTCAGAAGCACGCATCGTAAACTGTTTGCGTATTGCTATTACAGAAGCAGGTTTTGAATCACAAAGTCATAATGAATTAAAAGATGTTATTGGTTTAGGCTTAAGAGAAGCCCTGGCACAACTCTGCCCCGGCCAGAATAATAATTTGATTGAACGCATGGCCGACACTTATCGCTATGCTTATCTGAACACAGACAAGACTCCTTCCGAATTATTTCCCGGCGTAGAAAGCCTGCTGGAAGATCTGGAAAATCAGGGCTACTGGTTAGCCATTGCCACAGGCAAAGGCAGACAGGGGCTGGATCAGGTATTAGAATATACTCAGCTTGGTGGGCGTTTTCACACTACACGTTGTGCATCAGAAACTTTTTCCAAACCCCACCCTCTAATGCTGGAAGAAATTCTGCAACAACTTGGCATGGATTCAAACGAGGCTTTAATGATTGGTGATACCGAGTATGATATGGAAATGGCAAAAAATGCGAGCATGGATTCACTGGCTGTGAGTTATGGTGTACATGAAGTAAATCGTCTGCTAAAACATAATCCTGTTGGCTGCATTAATAACATTAAAGAATTAAGTAATTATTTAACACAATATCAGGGAACATAACATGGCTGAAGAAAACCGGGAAAAAGATATATTAGAAAAAATAGCCACCGAAGGCATTAAGGAACAGAAACGCTCCAGACGCTGGGGCATCTTTTTCAAACTGCTGACGTTTGCTTATTTATTTGCTGTTCTGGTCATGCTAATGCCATCCAAAGAAGATGGCTTTGGTAAAGCGGGTGAAAAACACACCGCACTTGTCAATTTAAAAGGCATTATTGCACCCAACACTGAAGCCAGTGCAGATAAAGTTATCTCTGGTTTACGCAATGCTTTTAAAAATAAAAATACTGCTGGCGTCATTCTACGCATTAACAGCCCGGGTGGCAGTCCTGTTCAATCAGGTTATATCTATGATGAAATATTACGCCTGCGAGAAAAATATCCTGAAATTCCACTGCATGCAGTAATTTCTGATATCGGTGCATCCGGTGGATATTATGTTGCTGCCGCCGCAAAAAATATTTATGTTAATCAATCCAGCATCGTTGGCTCTATTGGTGTTCGCATGGATAATTTTGGCGTGGTTGAGGCAATGAAAAAACTGGGAATAGAGCGCCGCACTTTGACTGCAGGTGAAAACAAGGCTTTGTTGGATCCATTCTCACCGGTTAATCCCGAAGTCACCCGACACCTGAAAACGCTGCTCAATAATATTCATAACCAGTTTATTAATGCCGTTAAACTGGGTCGGGGGAAACGCCTGAAAGAAGTCGAGGGTATGTTCAGTGGATTAATCTGGACAGGTGACCAGAGCGTAGAAATCGGCCTGGCCGACCGGGAAGCCAGTGCCAGCTACGTGGCTCGTGAAATTATTGGTGCTGAAAGTATAGTTAATTTCACCGTGCAACCTGATTTTCTTGAACGTTTCTCTGAAAGTGTGGGCGCTAAAGTTGCCCATATCCTGACTCAGGAAAGCCTGCTTCCGCAGTTGAAGCCTTGATGCAAGAAACTTTAAGAGCAAAAGCTTTTTACCGCAAATGAACGCAAATATACGCAAATGCCTGGTTGTACGCCTGCGGCGTACGCACTATACCAAATTGAATTTTTGATTTTATTTGTGTTCATTTGCGGTAAATCTTTTTTCTTTTAACCCACCCATTATTACTAATTCCAGCCCCAATAAAGTTTAAAGTAATCCCCAAACAAGCTCTCTCAACACCGTGATTTTATTAAAAAAGGTGTAATTTTCTCTGGCAGGAAGAAAGTCGACCGTTTATGATCTATTCTTCCTATGGAATACATAATAAATTCGATAATATTGTCGGGGGATGAATGAAAACAGGGTTATTAAGAAGCGACTGGTTTGCAGGTCTCATAATCAGCATTCTTATTATTATAATGGGCAACTGGTGGGGCGCGTTTGATAACCTGGAACGCAGTGCCTACGATTTCGGCGTCCGCTCATCCATTAAGACTCCTAACAGTAAAGTTGCTGTCATTGCGATTGACGATATCAGCATTGCCAATATCGGTCGCTGGCCCTGGTCTCGTGATATTCATGCACAGATGCACCGTATACTCAAAAAAGGGGGCGCCAAGGTTATTGGCCAGACGACGTTTTTTATTGACCCTCAGTTAGATCCCGGCCTTAGATTTATTCATGACATGATCGAATTTTATGGTAAAAGCAGCCTGGCAGATCTGTCTAACCTGCCGCCATTAGCAGAAGAATATGAAAACCTGCCTGCCGACATCACGACTCTGGCCGACAAGCTGGTGCTGGCCGAACAGCAACTGAACACCGATAATATTCTCGCTCAAAGTCTGGAAGACACAAAGAATGTGATTCTGGCTATGCACTTTGCCATTGGCGAGCCACTGGGTAAGCCCGATTACACTCTGCCCCAGTACGTTCAGCGTAACGCATTAAAAAATATCAAAAATAGCCCAGTGACCAATCCACTTGGCTATGAGCCTCTGCCTTCTGTCGATGTTCTGTTTCCCATCTCACAAATAGGCCCGGCTGCAAATGGCATTGGCGCTCTTATCGCCTACCCCGATAACGACGGTGGCATTCGCTCTGAACCTCTGGTGATTAACTACTTTGGCCAGTATTACCCATCTATGTCACTGCTGCTTGCAGCACGCAGCCTGAATCTCAACACTCAGGATATTAAAGCCACCCTGGGTGAAGGCGTGCAACTGGGTGGACTTAAAATTCGCACTGACCCAAGCCTGCAGATGAACACCTTCTTCTACAGCTCAGATGACGGTAGTGAAGTCTTTCAGGTGGATTCATTTTATGACGTGCTGGAAGGCAAAATTCCGGCCAGCAAATACAATGGCAAAATTGTACTGATTGGTGCTACAGCTACCGGTGTCGGTGATAGCATGGTAACCCCGGTTGATGCTGCGATGGCACCTGTGCTCACCCTGGCACATTCTGTGTCGAGCATTCTTAACGAAGATTTCTTTATTGAACCCGAGTGGGCAGAAAATGCGCGACTGGCTGCCATTTTACTGATAGCTATTTACATTATTTTAATCCTGCCCCGTCTCAAGGCTGGCGTTTCTTTTACCCTCACGCTCGTGCTGTTAATCGCTCTGTTTGCAACCCACTATGTACTTATGACTGAACATGGCATGTGGCTGCAACTGGTAACTCCGGCAGTGTTGCTACTGGTGGGTCATGCCCTGTTAACCACCAAACGTCATTTAATGACCGAGAAAGGCAAGATCCAGCTGGATGCTGAATCAGCAGAAAGCAATAGAATGCTGGGCTTATCGCTTCAGGGTCAGGGGCAGCTGGATGCCGCATTTGAAAAATTCCGCAAACTGGCGCCCACCAAAGAAACCCAGGAGCTGCTCTACAATCTGGCGCTGGATTTTGAACGCAAACGCCAGTTCAATAAAGCGGGCTCAATTTATGCCGTGATGAAAGACATCAACCCTAAATTCCGTGACATTAAACAACGCATCAACCGAGCTCAGGCAATGGAAGAAACCGTTATGCTAGGTGGCGCCAGCTCATCACCTGGCGGCACGCTGATGCTGGATAATGGTGGTGTTGAAAAACCCATGCTGGGTCGCTACGAAGTTGAAAAAGAACTGGGCAAAGGCGCAATGGGGGCGGTGTATCTGGGCAAAGACCCTAAAATCTCCCGAGTGGTTGCAATTAAAACCATGGCTCTCGCCCAGGAATTTGAAGGCGATGAACTGCAGGATGTAAAAGACCGTTTCTTCCGCGAAGCAGAAACTGCAGGCCGCCTCAGCCACCCCAATATCGTCACCATCTATGATGCCGGTGAAGAACATGACCTGGCCTATATTGCAATGGAATTTCTTAAGGGCAAAGATCTGGTGCAATATGGTAAAGCCGATGCATTGCTCTCCATTGATCAGGTGCTGAGCATTATTGAACGTTGCGCTAAAGCTTTAAATTACGCTCACCAGCAAAATGTCGTACACCGTGACATCAAACCTGCCAATGTCATGTATGAAATTGAATCTGACAGCCTGAAAATTACCGACTTTGGTATCGCCCGCATTACTGATTCTAGCAAAACCAAAACCGGCATGGTATTGGGTACACCGTCATTTATGTCACCTGAACAACTGGCCGGTAAAAAAGTAGATGGCCGCTCTGATCTGTTTTCTCTTGGCGTGATGATGTTTCAGATGATGACTGGACGCCTGCCTTTCCAGGGAGACTCCATGGCAACATTGATGTATAAAATAGCCAACGAAGAACATCCCTCTGCAGACAGTGTGCGCCCTGACCTGCCTCGTTGTGTTTCCATAATTATTAATCGCACTCTGGCAAAAGAAAGAAAGAAACGCTACCAGACCGGCGAACAAATGGCATCCGACATAGGCAAATGTCGGCAGATAGCAGCCCGAATGAAAAAGGCCTGATGAACTGATGAACCTGAAGGATAAGATCATCATCTCTGGCCTGACTGACCAGGGGCGAGTGAGAGACCACAATGAAGACAGCATTGGCTCCCATGCTGACCTCGGATTGCTGGTGCTGGCCGATGGCATGGGTGGTCATAAAGGCGGGGAAGTTGCCAGTGCACTCGCTGTAGACACAATTTTAAGCCAGCTAAAAATATCATTAGAAAATATTAAACCTGGTGAAATAGACGATAAAACCGGTTACAGCCATGAAAGCATGGCGATTGAAAGTGCGATTAAAGAAGCCAATACTGTTATTTATGAAGCATCAAAAAATAATGTTCAGTACGAAGGCATGGGCACCACTGTCGTCGTATTGCTGTTTTATGATAACCGTTTAACCGTCGCCCATGTTGGCGACTCACGCTTATACAGAATGCGTAATAAAATTCTGGAGCAAATGACTCGAGATCATACCCTGCTACAGGAACTGGTAGACAGAGGTTTTTACTCCAAACAGGAAGCCAGAGAGTCACTGAATAAAAACCTGGTAACACGAGCCGTTGGCGTGAATACAACAGTTGACATAGACCTGCTAGAAGACATCGCCATAACAGGTGATATCTTTCTACTCTGCTCCGATGGCCTCACAGATATGCTCGACGATGATCTTATTGAAGGTACGATATTAAATTATCGTGATGATATAGAAAGAACAGCAAAAGAACTGGTTAGCCAGGCTAATCAACATGGCGGCAAAGACAATGTTTCTGCTATGCTGGCACAACCTGTTAAACCCTTTCCAGCAAATAATAACTGGTTTTCTAAAATATTTGATTTATTCTCATAATGGCAACTTTATTAATATGAAGCGCACAAAAATGCAGGTATCAAAATGGCAACAATACAAATAAGCTTTAATGGTCAGGTCGTTGAAGATCTTTCACTCACCAAAGAAACCACCACTATTGGGCGTAAATCAGATAACGATATTCATCTGGATAATTTAGCTGTCAGTGGACACCATGCAAAAATTTTAACCATTCTCAACGATTCATTTATTGAAGATATGGGCAGCACTAACGGCACTTACGTTAATGGCACGCTGATAAAAAAACAGGCATTGAAAAACAGTGATGTGGTAAAAGTCGGCAAGCATGAACTTAAATACATAAACGAAACAGCCAGTGAAACCGATGGTGATGATTTTGAAAAAACCATGATCATTAACCCGGGTGCTGCAGGCATGCCAGAAGACGAAGGCAGTAAAGAAATTGACCGTTCAGTAAATCAGCTGGTCAGAGAAATTGCTTCTGCCGATTCAAACAATAAAAAAGCAGTGGGCAACGCAAAAATAAGATTAATTGATGGTGCCAACAGTGGTAAAGAATTACCCCTAACTAAAATCTTAACCACACTGGGAAAACCGGGCGTACAGGTCGCGGCTATTACTCGTCGACCCACGGGTTACTTTTTAATTCATGTTGATGGCGGCGCTGAAGCAGGCAGACCTAAAGTAAATGACAGTGAAATTGGTTCAAAGGCGCATCCACTGGGTAACAATGATGTGATTGAAGTGGCTGGTGTTAAAATGACTTTTTTTTATGAATAAACCTGCAGTTTAACATTTAAAGTCAAAAGCTTTTTTCCGCAAATGAACGTGAACACACGCAAATTTTTAATAACCGCCTCCGCAGCAAGCTGCAGAGAATTAAACTCTAAGAAATTAAAAATCAAATCCACGCCCTTAGGGCGTGGATGTTTACTTTATGCGCCTGCGGCGTACACAATACATATTAAAGGTTTTTCTTTTATTTGCGTGTATTCGCGTTCATTTGCGGAAAAAAGCTTTTGACTTCTCTGCTTTTCCACATAGCACAATTCACTTATCAAACACCGCAATAGATTCAACATGAGCCGTGTGGGGAAACATATCCATCACTCCCGAGGTAGTTAATTTATAACCATACTCATGAATCAAAACCTGTGCATCCCGAGCTAATGTTGCAGGATGACATGATACATACACTATACGCTTCGCCTTTAATTTACCCAGATATTTAAGCATCTCCATCGCGCCGGATCTGGGCGGGTCAAGTAAAACCTTATCATAGGTTTGTTTTAACCAGCTATAAGCACCTAAGTCTGCAGATAAATCGGCAGCGTGAAATTCTGTATTTTCAAGCTGATTCAAGCGCGCGTTATCCCGAGCTTTTATCACCATTGCATCCGAGCCTTCAACACCAGTCACATGCTTTGCCACTTTTGCCATCGGTAAAGTAAAATTACCCAGACCACAGAAAAGATCCAGCACCTTTTCCTGTTCGTTTAAATCAAGTAACTCCAGCACTCTGTCTAACATCTGATTATTTATAACCGGATTAACCTGAGTAAAATCCAGCGGATGAAATTCAATCCGCACACCATGATTTTTGATCTCATAAAATAATGCGTCAGGCTGTTCTGGCCATAATGGTTTAACTGTATCTGTGCCACCAGGCTGTAAAAAAACCTGAATCTTTTCTGCCTGTGCAAACTCAATTAAAATTTGCGTATCTGAATGGGATAATGTTTTAAGATGTCTAAAAACTAATGTGGTTTCTGTATCACTTACCGCTACTTCAATCTGAGGAATAGTCTGCCTGGCTTCCATTCCCATAATTAAGCAACCCAGTTGTTCCAGTCGCTCACCAACAGAATTATGCAAAACTTTGCATGAATTTATATTCGCTAAAAAAGATGAAGCTTTTTCTCTAAAGCCCACCAGCACTTTTTCTTTTTTAGCCACATAACGAACGCCCAGCCGAGCTTTATAACGATAACCCAGCGTCGGGCCACGCAAAGGTTCGAGTACAGTTTCAGGTTCGGCCTGTGCCATATGCTGCAAATGATTTAATAATGTATTTTGTTTAGCCTGAATTTGAGCATCTGTGTGAATATGCTGAAGGCTGCAACCACCGCACACGCCAAAGTGCTCACAGGGAGGCTCAACTCTGTCGCTCGAAGCCTCAAGCACTTCAACTGCATGACCTTCATCGAACTTGCTGCTGGTTTTGGTGTACTTGAACATAAGCCGTTCACCGGGCAATGCAAAATCAATAAACGTGGCTTTGCCATTAATTTGAGCAAAGCCTCTGCACTCCGGAGTCAGACTTTGAATACTGGCTTCAACCAGCTCCTGCGGGAGTTTTTGTCTGCGACTGCGTCTGCGTTTTGACATGGAAAGGGCTACTTAAAATTAAAGCGGGGAGTATAAAGGAAAGTATGTCGTATGTCGTATGTCGTATGTCATATGTCATATGTCATATGTCATATGTCAACAACAGAGTATTGCAGTTCTCATTTTTTCTGTCATCCCGAGCGCAGCCGAGGGATCTTAACTACCCGGGTAGAAAGATCCCTCGGCTGCGCTCGGGATGACAGGTTTTTCTTTTGATTTTGATTTCGACATACGACATACGACTTATGACTTATGACTTATGACTTATGACAAGTTTGTTTCAGGCAGGAAAAACCCCAGTAGACAAATATCGATCCCCCCGGTCACAAATAATCGACACGATCAACGCATTCTCAACTTCTTCACTTAAATGCAATGCCGCCGCCACCGCACCACCGGATGAGATGCCACAGAAAATACCTTCTTCTGCGGCCAGTCGACGAGTTATATCTTCAGCATCCTGCTGACTCACATCAATGGTTTGATCGACTCTCGACTGCTCAAAAATACCCGGTAAATATTCCTCAGGCCAGCGACGTATGCCGGGTATTTTTGAGCCTTCTTCCGGCTGCACGCCCACAATCTGTATATCTGCATTCTGCTCTTTAAGATAACGAGATGTCCCCATAATCGTACCTGTCGTCCCCATGGCGCTAACAAAATGGGTGATTTGATGCTGAGTGTCTCGCCAGATTTCCGGGCCTGTTGTCTGATAATGTGCCAGCGGATTATCAAAATTATTAAACTGATCCAGCACCCTGCCCCTACCCTCAGACTGCATCTGTAATGCCAGATCACGAGCACCTTCCATACTGGCTTCACGGCTCACAAGAATCAGTTCCGCGCCATAAGCTTTCATGCTGGCTTTACGCTCCTCACTCATGCTATCTGGCATAATCAAAATCATGTGATAGCCTTTAATGGCGGCAGCCATTGCCAGTGCAATGCCCGTATTGCCACTGGTGGCTTCAATCAGTGTATCGCCGGGCTTAATATCGCCCCTTGCTTCAGCCAGGTTAATCATACTAAGAGCGGGACGATCTTTTACAGAACCTGCAGGATTATTACCTTCCAGCTTAACCATCAATATATTACTGCTGTCACCTGGCAATCTTTGCAAACGAATCAGTGGCGTATTACCGATAAAATCTTCCAGCGTGGGGAAATCATTCTTATTCATACAATTATCACTTAAATGTTAACAGCCTGATAAACCAGTTAAATTGCCATAAATAACACACCACCGATAAAACTGCTAGAATCAGAAACAGTTGCAGCTTTATAAGTACCAGTGTAATTATGAGCACTATTAAAATGAAATATTACCCCATATTTAACATAGACCCTGCATTTAAATAAACAATTATTAATATGACTCGTATTTCATCTTCAAGCCAGTTCAGATTAATTTTCCTTCTAATCCTGCTCTTCCCTTTGCAGCTTTTTGCAGAACCTGAACTGGATTTATTAATGGGTTCCGAAGATGAATTTTTAGATGAACTGCCCTTTATTTTATCCGCCACACGATTGCCCCAACCCCTGAATGAAGCACCGGTTGCAATGACCGTAATAGACAGGGAAATGATCGATGCTTCTGGCGCTCGAACCATACCTGACTTATTACGCCTGGTACCCGGATTTCAAGTGGGTTATTTTGATGGCAATTCTCCCGTGGCCACTTATCATGGACTTGGAAGCGAACAGTCGAGACGAGTACAGGTTCTTATTGATGGCCGCTCAGTTTATGTCCCCACTCTGGCTGCCATACAATGGTCGGACCTGATTATAACCATTGAAGAGATTGATCGCATTGAAGTGACGCGTGGCCCTAATGCTGCTACTTATGGCAACAATTCATTTCTGGCCGTAGTTAATATTTTTACCAAACTGGCAATAGAAGACCAGGGGCAAAAAATTAAAATTATTTCAGGCAGTCAGGAAACAGCAAATGCCATCTATCGTTTTGGCGACCGAACTGAAAATACCGATTACCGTGTAACTGTAGGTAAACAGGATGATAATGGAACAGACCTGTTAAATGATTACACTAAAGCCAGTTATTTAAGTTATCGCGTAGATAGCCAGTTAAGTGTTTCTGATCAACTGTCATATCAGGGTGGTTATAAAACAAATAAAAAAGGTGATCATGAGGAACCGCCTGATTTTCAGGTAGAAACTGAAACTATATTTCAGTGGTTAAAATGGGATCATCAGACCGCAGATAATAATAATCTATCAGTGCAATATTATTATAACTCTCTGAAAGAAGATCTTGAGAATGAAAATAGCTTTATAGTTCTGGGTGATCTTGCAAGTCCTGCAGCAGAAGCAGCAATATGCGCCTCTATCTCCAGACCTGCTGCTGACTGTTTCTCGGCTATTGACCCATTCAGGCCTGCGGCAGTAAAAATTAAATCTGAACGCCACGATCTGGAAATAAACTACACACAAAACTTTGAAAATCTGCGGCTCGTTTCAGGCGTAAGTGCACGATTAGATATTGTGCAGGCAAATGATGTCTTTCGCACTAACGACACCTTAAGGCATAATCTATACCGCCTGTATTCACATGGTGAATACAAAATAAAACCAGACTGGTTATTAAACGCCGGTTTTCTGAGTGAATACAACGATGTCTCAGGAAATGATTTCTCACCACGAGTGTCGCTCATCCATCATTTAAATGAAAACAACAGCGTTCGAATTGGCGCATCAAAAGCCACAAGAACACCAACCCTTTTCGATCAAAATGCATATCAGAGACTCAGTCAGCAATTGACAGAAAGCGGCGGCACTCTTGGCGCTGATTTCCAGTCATTATTTCTTGATTCTTCCGGCAATCCCTCTGACATAATAAACCTTGTAGATTTAACATCACCAAATAATATTGATTCTGAAGAAATTCAAAGCCTTGAACTAGGCTTTATATCTCAGCTCTTTAACAAAAAACTAACCCTGGATATAAAATTATTTAAAGACGAAGCTGACCAGCTAATTGGCAGAACAGACCAAACCCAACCAGATCCAGATGATAATTTCATTTTTGACGGCAAGTCGCACCAGGTCATCAATACCGCCCAGTCAACATCTAAAGGCATGGAAATATCCTTCGACTACAAACAGAAAAATGATTTCAGAATTTATGGCTATTACGCCTACATTGATATTGAAGCAAGCCTGTTTAACCCATTAGGAAATGACGCAACTCCACGACGACTGGAAATATCTGCACCAACTAACACATATGGATTATTGCTCATAAAACATTGGGAAAATAATTTTAATACCAGCATCAGCTTTTTTAGAGTAGGCAATATGGAATGGAGCGATAGAACCAGAAAACCTGATTTTTTTGAGGACAGATCTGCACAGCCATATGACAAGATTGATATAAAAGCCAGCAAAACATACACATATGGAAAAGAGAGTTTAAAAATCAGCCTGATCCTACAAAACCTTGCCGGAGATTTTTTTGATTACAATAAAACCAAGTATACAGACGCATCATTATCTACAGTGGCACCACCATCAAGCTCTATTAGCAGTTTCGGCAGCTTGCAGGATAGAAGAACGTATATAGAAATAAGCTTTTTATTTAATTAACACAACTGGAAGAAGCATTAAATTTAAGGACAACCTTGAATAAACAAGACATAAAATTAGAGACTACAAAAAACAATACCCTGAAACACTGGGTACGTTTTGCTCGCCATGCTTTTTTTTATGCCCTGCTTCTTACAATTAGCCCAGCATCTCTATCTGCACAAATCACCTCAATTCTTATATTAGAAGAATCAAACAAAGGCTTCTCAAAGAAACTCTCTCAGAATATTAGCGACAAAATAATTAAAAAACACAGTAATGCAAAAATACACAAAAAGAACCTTGCTGACCAACCTGATATAGAAAACATTTCTACACACGACATTATTGTTACACTAGGAAACAAGCCTGCAGAGTATATTTTAAGAAAAAAAATAAAAAAGCCAGTTATCAGCCTATTGATAACTGAACGAGCAATAAAGTTACTCAACAAAACATACGCCCCAAAAAACACATGGACAACAATATCCCTAAACCAGCCGATCAAGCGACAGCTTTTATTAATAAAACATTTATTAGGAGATAAAAATGTTATCGGAACAATATTTGGCCCAGTTTCACAGAAGAATAGAGAAGAAACCAAAATTGTCGCAAAAGAACTAAGCCTGAAGCTGGTAAATGAAAACATCCTTATAACCGACCAACTAATATCATCGCTTAAAAACCTGACATCAAAAAGCGATGTTATTTTAGCTATACCAGACCCCGTAGCTTTCAATAAAAAAACCATTCGTGGCATTTTATTACTGACATACAGGAAAAAAATACCCATCATAGGGTTCTCAAAATCCTATGTCAAAGCAGGTGCCCTGGCAGCCATATATTCCAGTTCCGAACAAATCAGCAAACAGGCGTCTGAAATAATAAACAACTTTATAAACACAAAACTTTTAACCAGAAAAAATCACGCCCCAAAATATTTTTCAGTAGCTATAAATAAAAAAATGGCACATACCTTTAACATTAAAACTATAAACAATGAAAAACTAGTCAACTTTATAAAGCGGGATGAAAAGTTAAAATGAATTCCTGGGGTATAAAAAAACGAGTTTTATTCCTGGCTTTGCTACCCACGCTTATAATTGCTATATCCCTGGCATCTTATTTCAGCATCAATAGAATAAATTTTATTGAAAAATCCTTATACAAAAAAGGGGAGCTTCTTGTCAGCAATCTGGCGCCCGCTTCTGAGTATGGAGTATTTTCTGGAAATATCGATACACTTAATAGCGTGATCGATAAAACGCTGTCCGAAAAAGACGTGACTAAAGTTACCGTCACCAATACTTACAATGAAGTTCTTATATCAAAATCAAAAGAAAATAATTCTAATAATAGCAACAGTTCCGTTCTCAGATTTTTTATCCGCGAACAACAACTTGAATTCAGCGAGGTAATTACAACTTCTGAAATTGATATCGAAGATTTTGATGAGTTACTCGAACTGGACGTCAACACGCCCAACCCTTCGATACAAAACATAGGTCATGTTTACATCACTCTATCAAATCTGAATACCCGACTTCATCAACTCGACAGTATTTTAAAAGCATTTTTAATTACTTTTATTGGGTTGATTTTTACTGTATTCCTGGCCATAAAAACCAGTAGAGGTGTTGTAGACCCTATTCAGAAATTAACTACTGCCGTTAATAAGATCGCACACGGCGAATTAAATACTCACATTAATATTGATTCGGGCGGAGAAATTGGCTCTCTTGAAAGCGGCGTCAATAAAATGAATAAAGAAATTCAGCTTGTCAGACAGGATCTTCAGACCCAGGTTGATAAAGCCACTGCCAAATTGAAAAAAACGCTTGATGAACTTGAAATTCAGAACATTGAGCTTGATCTTGCACGTAATCAGGCCATTTCCGCAAGCCAGATAAAATCAGAATTTCTCGCCAATATGAGTCATGAAATCAGAACCCCCATGAATGGTGTGTTAGGTTTTACTGGATTACTTACTAAAACAAAACTTTCCATCGAACAAATAGATTATGTAAATACCATTAGCAGTTCAGCTGAAAGCCTGCTTACTATCATCAATGACATTCTTGATTTTTCTAAAATCGAATCAGGAAAACTTGATATAGAGAATATAAGCTTCAACCTTCAGAATACATTAAATGATATAATAAAAATGCTCACCCCTATGGCTTATGAAAAGAACATCGAACTCATATACCACCCTTACCCTGGTATTCCGAATTATTTTTATGGTGATCCATCGCGCATTCGCCAAATACTTATTAACCTTATTGGCAATGCAATTAAGTTCACATCAACTGGTCACGTTATTATTAGAATAATTGCGACAAACCAGAGCAATGAAAAAATTAATTTCCAGTTCACCATTACAGACACCGGCATTGGCATGGATCAGGAAAACAGGCAACGACTGTTTAGCGCATTTAGTCAAGCAGACACATCCATAACCAGAAAATTTGGCGGCACAGGGCTAGGGCTTGTTATTTCTAAAAAACTTGCTGAATTAATGAATGGCGATATTGGGTTTGAAAGCGCACTAAACAAGGGCAGTACATTCTGGTTTAATATACCCATGGACATAGATCAGGATAATTTACCTGTCACTTCGACATCTTCACTGGTAGAAAAAGATACAAATGTTATTGTTTTAGAACCCCTGATTCAGAATAGAATTGCCACTCGCGCCATGCTTAATGAAATAGGCATTAATACAATTGAAACCAGTCGCGTTGAAAAAATAGACACACTTATTGAAACCAATGATAACGTTGCCGCCATAATTTCAAGCATTAACCGATCTAATCTGGAAAATGATTACTTTATTAAAAAATTATCCAGCACTTTAAAAAAATGCAAGCTTCCTCATTTAACTTTAGTGAGCGCCTTTGAAACAAGAGAGCTCAAAAAATTATATACAGACGGACTGGATAATCTATTTTTTAGATGCACAAACCAGGATAAGCTAAAAAAGAACATACTTGACCTTCTAAATATTAAAGATAATAAATCATTAGATCAGAACGACACAGAAAAAGAAGACACTCAAGATACAAAGGAATGGAATAATATTCACGCTCTTCTTATTGATGACAATGAAATTAATTTAAAACTGGCAAAGACATTGCTAAACAATCGAAATGTAAAAGTTACAACCGCCCAGAATGGCAAACAGGCCATGGAACTAAGTGATAAAAATTTCTACGATATTATCTTCATGGACCTCCACATGCCTAAAGCAGACGGCTATCAGACAACTGAGCACATAAGACAAAATAAAAACCCCTGTCAGAACACCATTATTATCGCTTTAACTGCTAACGCCATGCCAGAAGAACAACTTCGCGTATTCAATACCGGGATGAATGATATATTACTTAAACCAATTTCAGAACAACAATTGTTTAATATTTTTGATCGCTGGCTTACTCCGGAAAAAAAATCAAACACAGACAGTGAACTTAGCACACCACTATCTTCTGAAAACTCTTTGCCCGTTTATGATGAAACCGAAGGGAAAAGTCTAGCTGGCAATAATGTACAATTGGCACAGGAACTATTAGAGATGTTAATTAAGGAATTGCCTGCCCACAAACAGAATCTGGAGCAGGCAAGAGACAACGGCAATACGGAAAATTTAAAAAATTATATTCATAAGCTACATGGAGCAACCAGCTACTGCGGAGTTCCTCAACTAAGATTCTCGGCTAATGAACTTGAAAAATTAATTGATAATTCTAAAACAGATTATATTGAAGATGCTTTTCAAGAGGTTCTATTGGCCATTGAAAAGCTGATAGAATTCTCTGATAGCATAAAAAAATAACATGCATTCTATTAGCTATTTAATATAAATTTTTTGTAGAAATGAATCTTTAGCTCACGATGATGCTTGCGGCTCACTTAAATCTCAAGCTAAAGACTCTCTCCTGCACATCATTAACGACGAGCATCAAGCATTAACTGCTTCATTCTTCTAACAGCATCAGGCAATCCTGAAAAAACAGCCTCCGCAATAATAGAATGCCCTATATTTAGTTCTTTTATCTGCGGTATCATCGCTATTTTTTTAACATTCTGATAACTTAATCCATGCCCTGCATTGACCTGCAACCCCAAATCATCTCCGAAATCTGCAGCTTCAACTATTTTCTTTAATTCTTTAAGCTCTTCGCTGTTTGATCCTGCATCTGCAAAATGCCCGGTATGTATTTCAATTGCAGGTGCTCCACATCGTTTGGCAGCTTCTATCTGATAAGGGTCTGCGTCAATAAACAATGAGACTCTAATCCCAGCTGCGGCTAATTGTACACAGGCTTCTGTAATTCTTTCTTCCTGAGCAATAACATCAAGGCCACCTTCAGTGGTTAGCTCTTCTCGCTTCTCGGGCACCAAACAACAATCTTCTGGTTGAACTTTTTCTGCAATGGCAATCATTTCATCAGTCACCGCCATTTCCAGATTCATCCTCGTAAGTAATGCATCTTTCAACATAAATACATCACGTTCCTGAATATGCCTTCTATCTTCTCGAAGATGCAGTGTAATGCTGTCTGCACCTGCCTGCTCCACCTGTAATGCAGCAAAGACTGGATCTGGATAACGGGTTCCTCTGGCCTGACGCAAAGTTGCAACGTGATCAATATTCACACCTAGTAAAATGTCTTTTTGGGCGGGCATACGGCACTCCTGAGTTTGTAAATTTTAATTAACAAAATACATTTTATATTAAAAACCAGTTTAGCGGATACACTGATAACAGGAATCCACACAATTAGCATATATGGCACACAGGCTTCATCTCTGCTATTGTTCTAAGGAATATAATATTTATTAAATCTTATAAAAACAGAGGATGGCTTCGTGCTGAAACAACGCATTTTTCGATATGTGCTTGGGTTTTCTTTAATTGTTCTTTTTATATCACATGCTGCCGGTTATTTCCCCATTCCTTTTATCCACACGCTGGACAACCAGATCTACGATCTACGCCTTAGCATGACTCTGCCTGAAAATGTCGACAAAAAAGTTATTATTATTGATATTGATGAGAAAAGTCTGGCAGAAATTGGCCAATGGCCCTGGGATAGGAAAACCATGGCCAGAATCATTGAAAACTTATTCACTGTTTATAATATAAACGTCATTGGCTTTGACATTGTCTTTGCTGAAAAAGATGAAAATCCCAGTGACAAATATCTGCTCAATATGGCTCGCGGCCCATTGGCCGATAATAAAGATTTTCTTACTATATATAATAAAGCCAGATCATCTCTGCAGAGAGATAAACACTTTTCCAAGTCTCTTAAAAATAGAAACACTGTACTTGGTATTGTTTTTTATGACGATGACGAAGTTCCTGAAAAAGGCGCTCTGCCTCCGGCCATACCAGAATTTACACAGGATGTAATTGACAGCTTCGCATTTAAAAAAGCACGAAGCTATACTGCTAATCTTGATATTTTACAGAAAAATGCACTCTCTGCTGGTTTTTTTGATAACCCTATTCTTGATAAAGATGGTGTTTTTAGAAAAGTACCTCTACTCCAGGAGTATGATGGAAAAATTTATGAGTCGCTTGCACTTGCTGTTACACGTGCCGCATTAAAAAATAATGATATAAAAATCGGTTATGAATCACTGGATGAAACAGGTGCTGAAAAATCTCTCGAATGGGTTTACATCGGAGACATCGCCATTCCTGTAGACGAAAACGCAGGGGTGCTGGTGCCTTATATTGGCAGGCAGCATAGTTTTGAATATATCTCTGCCGCTGATGTTTTAAATAAAAAAGCAGTTAAAAGTGAACTGGAAAACAAGATTGCATTATTTGGCACCAGTGCTGCTGGTTTACTGGATTTAAGAACGACACCTCTGGAAAAATCTTTTCCTGGAGTTGAAGTACATGCCAATATTATTCAGGGCATCCTGGATCAAACCATTAAACACAAGCCCGAATATCTACTTGGTTTCGAAATTTTAATGCTTATGATTCTGGGCATCATTCTTACATTTATACTCCCCACACTTTCGCCTGTCTGGGGAAGTCTTGCAATGACCTTATCTATTATCTCTCTTGTTTCCATCGATTATATTTCCTGGAACAGCTGGAATATGGTGCTTCCCATTGCATCGCCCATGTCACTGGTGGTGCTACTTTATATATTGAATATGACTTATGGATTTTTTGTAGAGTCACGGGGTAAACGCCAGCTTACTCATATATTTGGTCAATATGTCTCTCCAGATCTGGTAGATGAAATGAGTAAAAACCTCGCTGAAATAAATCTTGAGGGGGAAATCAGAAATATGAGTGTTTTATTTACCGACGTAAGGGGCTTCACCACTATTTCCGAAAATATGGAACCAAAAGAACTCACCGAGTTTATTAATGCTTTCCTCACCCCACTTACAGCAATCATTCAGCATAATCGTGGCACCATCGACAAATATATGGGCGATGCCATTATGGCTTTCTGGGGCGCACCTCTCGAAGACCGTCAACATGCACTGCATGCATTAGAGACGGGGTTACAAATGCAGAAGGCTATAAATAAACTAAATATCACATTCAAGAAACAGGGGCAGCCTGAAATTCGCATAGGTGTGGGTGTCAATACCGGTGATATGAATGTGGGTAATAAAGGCTCTGAATTCCGTGTAGATTATACGGTTCTGGGGGATGCAGTTAATCTGGGCTCACGCCTTGAAGGCCTGACCAAAAATTATGGCGTAGATATGCTAACCAGCGACAGCACCCGTCATGCCGTACCTGAATTCGAATACAGAGAACTGGATCTGGTGCGAGTAAAGGGCAAGGACAAGCCGGTAAAATTATTTGAACCACTGGGTCTCGTTGAAACCATTGATAAAAACACCCGCAAATCTATTAAGCAATTCCATCACGCTATAAAACTGTATCGTGAGCAGAAATGGGATGATGCTGAGCAGGAGATTTTTGCCCTGAGCCAGTCCGATCCAGATCGTAAAATTTACCAGATTTACCTGGATCGTATTGCATTCTTCCGCAGCAATAATCCGGGCTCTAACTGGGATGGCGTTTTCACTCATACCAGTAAATAGCTCTGATTACTCAAGGGTAATCGCTGCTTTTCAGCTATTCTAGCTGTAACAAATATTCCAGATAACATACATTTTTAGTACTTTCTCAGAAAAATCCGCTATTTTATGGCCAATTCCCCATCATCTGTGAAATATTTCACAAACAATTCTACACTTTGTTTGTAACATTTATAAAATACAAAGCAGGCATATTTTAAAGCAGCAGACTCCAAAACATATGAAAAAACGCCATTCCGAATACGACGTCGAAAATACTGTACAGGTCACTGATGCACAGGCCGTACGTAATGCCGTTCTGGATATTTTTCATAGCTGCTACCTAAGAGCCAACGATTCCTACCTGAAGCAGGCTTTTGAAGACTTTGACAACCTGTTCGAAGGCCATTTCAAAGGTTATAACGCCTGCGATACCTTCTATCACGACAAACAGCACACCCTTGATATGACACTGGCGCTGGCAAGACTTATCGATGGCCATGAAAGACAAAGCGACAGTCACCACACATTTGGTGCCAAACAGGTCAGCGTTGCCTTAATTACCGCCCTGTTCCACGATTCTGGCTATATCCGCAGAAAGCATGACCAGAAGCACCACAATGGCGCTGAATACACTCGAATTCATGTAAGCCGCAGCTCTGACTTCCTACGCCAGTACCTCACCATGATTGGCCTGGAAGAATACGCCGATATTGCTGCTAATATGGTGCACTACACAGGTTATGAAGTAGCACCAGAAGACATAAAACTACCCGATGAAAAACTCCATATGCTTGGCCACATGCTTGGCACAGCAGATCTAATTGGTCAGATGGCAGACCGATGCTATCTGGAAAAATGCAGGGATCGCCTGTACCCGGAATTTGTATTAGGCGGGCTCACTGAAACCACGACAGAGAATGGAGACAGAAAGGTGCTGTTTGCATCAGGTGAAGATCTGTTAAGCCAGACGCCCATTTTTTATAACAGTGAAGTGAGTGAACGATTAAATACACTTTTCCGACAGGTATATCGTTATGCCGACATTCATTTCAATGGCGAAAATCTTTACCTTAATGCATTGATTCAAAACATAAGTCATGTTGAATCATTAAATAAAAAAGAACAGCTCAATACACTTAACCGCACACCACCTGAAAATTACGGCTGTAAAACATTTCTTGATTCATTAGATCTCAAAAAACATTAAATAGAATACATCTTATTATTGTAGGAGCGAGTCTTTAGCTCGCGATTTTGACGACCTGCAATCATCGCGAGCTAAAGACTCGCTCCTACAGATAATATTCTTTTTTGATCAGTTATTTTTTTAATAATTTTAATAACGCCTGCTCATCTAAAATTTCAACACCCAGTTGCTCTGCTTTTACTGCTTTCGACCCAGGGTTGTCGCCCACTACAACATAGTCTGTTTTTTTAGAAACGCTAGCAGTCACTTTAGCACCTCTGGCCTGTAACAACTGCTTTGTTTCATCTCGCCCCATAGAAGACAATGTACCCGTAACAACAAATGTTTTACCTGCCAGAGTTTGCTCCTGCTCAATAACTTTCTGATCATCCCAGGTCACACCAATTTTAATTAATTTTTCAATGATTTCGCGATTATGTATCTGCCTGAAAAAATTCAGGATATGCAATGCCACAACAGGACCAATATCTGGCACCAGCTGCAATTGCTCTTCCGTTGCTGACATAACTGCATCTAAAGAACCAAAACTTTGCGCCAGAACTCTCGCTGTAGCCTCTCCTACTTCGCGAATACCCAAAGCATAAATAAATCGATCAAGTGTAGTCTGCCTGCTTTTATTGAGTGCTTCGATAATATTTTTTGCAGATTTTTCGCCCATGCGTTCAAGCTCTGACAATTGCTCAACGTTTAAATAAAATAAATCATCAACATGGTCAATTAATTTTTCATCCACCAGTTGCTCAATTAACTTATCACCAAGCCCATCCACATCCATTGCCTTGCGCGAAGCAAAATGTTTAATCGCTTCTTTTCGCTGTGCCTGACAAAACAAACCTCCGCTGCAACGTGAAACCGCCTCACCTTCCTGCCGTTCAATATCCGAATTACATATCGGACATTGTTTTAGCATTTTAATTTTTCGCGCACCTTTTTTTCGACTACCCGGTACGACACGCACAACTTCTGGAATAACATCACCCGCTCGGCGAATCACCACCTTATCACCCACACGCACATCTTTGCGCTCAACCTCATCCATATTATGCAGAGTGGCGTTACTCACCGTCACTCCACCAACAAACACAGGGTCAAGCCGCGCCACTGGAGTAATGGCACCGGTACGCCCCACCTGAAACTCAATTGCATTTACTCTGGTTATTTCTTCTTCAGCAGGAAATTTATGTGCAATGGCCCAACGCGGTGCTTTAGATACAAAACCTAATGTTCTTTGCTGAACAAGATCATTCACCTTATAAACTATGCCATCGATCTCATAAGACAGGGATGCACGTTTAGCTGACAATTTTTTAAAATATTTCAGACAGCCTTCAACACCCGTCACCACTTCTCGCTCACGACACAAAGGCAAACCCCAGTGCAATAACTGGTCAAGAAAAGCACTGTGTTTAGCCGGTAATTCTACGCCTTCAATTTTTCCTACTGCATAACAATACATGGCAAGTGGGCGGGTAGCGGTAATTTTAGAATCCAGTTGTCGTAAAGATCCGGCAGCAGCATTGCGTGGATTGGCAAATGTTTTCTCGTCGTTTTCTCGCGCCTTTCGATTCAGTTCATCAAAGCCTGCTTTAGGCATAAATACTTCGCCTCGCACTTCAAGCACATCCGGAATATTTTTCCCTATCAAACGCAGAGGAATAGAATTTATGGTTCGAATATTATGTGTAACATCTTCACCTGTGGTGCCATCACCTCGAGTACCTCCCCGCACCAAAATACCTTTCTCATACAGCAGGCTTACCGCCAACCCATCTAGTTTGGGTTCAGCTGCAAATTCGATAGTCTGTTCAGTGTCCAGCGCCTGTTGCAATCGCTTATAAAAATCTTCCAGCTCTTCATTATTAAAAACATTATTTAATGAGAGCATGGGAACTTCATGTATTACCTGAGAGAAACTATCAAGAGGTTGATCACCTACGCGCTGAGTGGGGGAATCATGAGTTATAAATTCGGGATAATTTTCTTCGAGCTGCTGCAGTTCACGATACAGGCGATCGTATTCCACATCGGGGATTTCAGGATCATCCAGCACATAATACTGATAGCTATAATGATTTAGCTTCTGCCGTAGTTCTTCAATTTGTTTTGATTTTTTAGCGGGCATGAAAATAATTTACTACTGTCCCCCCGAGCGCAGCCGAGGGGTCTTATGTTATTAACTGATACAGCACCCAGATCCCTCGACTGCGTTCGGGATGACAGATAGAGCCATAAATTTCTTAAGCAAAGCCTTTGGCTTTTTCTCTTAATGCTTTGGTATAAGTTTCATTTAACAACTGTCGATTCTGATCACAAAGCTGTGCGTTTAACATACTACCTAATGAATGAGCACAGATTAACATATCATCCAACGCTTTAACCGGGTCATCACAGAGACTTAGTTGTATAAACAAACTCACTCCCCGCGTTGTCATTTCATGCATGTGGTCAATATCAAATGAACCTGGCTCCATCATATTTGACAGACTGAATATTATTTTTTCATTTGAATCTTTACGATGAAAAATATTCATCTGACCATATTCAAGCTGAGTAGCGAAAGTTGAACTTAAAATCTGCTCACCTTTTAATTCACTGCCTCGTTGCGCCACCAGATACAGAGCCACCACATCGTTAACTGCAGGCTTTGGTTCTAGTTCTTCTTCCGCAATGACTTCTTCTTTTATTACTTCATTCTCGTTTGAAGAAGGTGACGTCTGATCTGCGGTCGCATCTGTTACAGATGTATTATCAGTATCAGATAAATTATTTGCGACAGTTTCATCATCAACTGATTCATCTATATTAAACGAATCTATTTCATCGTTATTAAAACTCTGCACAACACGAACTGGCCCGACACCATCTCTCCAGTCATCATCTGCTTCATCTGTCGCTGAAAATGAAGACACTTCATCATTCACTGCATTCGATGAATAATTCGCTTCGCGTTTTTTTGATCGTCCCCAGAAATAAACACTAACAACAATAGCTATACCCACTCCCAGGAGTATCCAGCGTAGCTCTTCCATTATGCTGTAGCCACCATTTTCGCCGCCTCTTCCACATCCACCGTTACCAGTCGTGACACACCAGCTTCGCGCATGGTGACACCGCTTAAGTGTTCGGATAATTCCATTGTGGTTTTATTATGGGTAATAAAAATAAACTGCACACGTTTGGACATATCGCGCACCAGCTCACAGAAACGACCCACATTGGCTTCATCCAGTGGTGCATCAACCTCATCCAGCATACAGAAAGGCGCAGGATTTAATTCGAAGATAGCAAACACTAATGCCACTGCGGTTAATGCTTTTTCGCCACCCGACATTAAATGAATATTACTGATGCGTTTACCCGGTGGACGCGCCATTACCGCCACGCCAGTATTTAATAAATCATCACCGGTCAATTCAAGATAGGCCTGACCGCCGCCAAATAAACGGGGGAACATTTCCTGAATACGCACATTCACATGCTCGTAAGTTTCCTTGAAACGGGCACGGGTTTCTTTATCAATTTTAGCAATGGCTTTTTCTAATGTTTCCAGCGCCTGAGTCACATCATCGTGTTGTGAATCCAGATATTCTTTACGTTTTAACTGTTCCTGATACTCATCAATCGCCGCCAGATTTATTGCACCTAAACGTGAAATTTTCTGTCCGATATCATCCAGCTTACGCTGCCAGTCATCTATGCGCGCATGTTCACCCAGCGCTTCTAATAATTCTTCAACTTTATATTCGGTTTCATCCAGCTGTTCTTTCACAGTCTGTCGGCGAACTTTTACTTCTGATGTATTTAATCGCGCCTGTTCCAGACTGCTGCGAATCATCTGTGATTTCTGTTCTGCCTGACTGCGTTTCTGTTCCAGCTCGCGCAAATTATTATCAATGGTCTGCACCGCTCTACGCGCTTCAGTTAACTGCGTTTCAACTTCTAATCGTTGCTCCAGTAAAACTTCCAGCTCCTGCTGCATTTTTTCTACCGGCTCTTCACCAATAGATAACACCTGCTGCAACTCTCCGCGACGACCCTGCTGCTGTTCTAACTGGCGCGTCATGCGTTCAATATTCTGTTCAAGGTTACGCTTAGATGTGCGTTTAGATTCAATGCTAATTGCCAGCTCATGCACCACTTCACGTTCACTCTGTGACTTGTTGCGGGTTTCATGCAAACGATTTTGCAGGGCTTCTCTCTGCCCGGTGAGTTCTTCACGTTCTCTTGATAGAGATTCCATTAACACCATCGCTTCATTACGTTTGCGACGTGCAGTTTCTGTATCTTCCTGCTCTTTTGCAATCTGATTCTGTAATTCAGCCGACTCTTCCTGCAAAACTTTATTGCGTTTGGTCAACTGTTCAAGACGTGAATGACGGGCAGTAATCTGTGCCTGAATTTGTGAACACTGATTGTGAGACTGATTTAATTCCATCTGCCATTGTTCACGCTGCTGCTCTTTATTCTGCAATTCAGCCCGACCATCCTGAATGCGCTGCTCGATTTCATCGGCCTGCATATCCAGTTCTTCTAAATCCTGTTGCAGTTGTTTTATTTCCTGCTCGCGAGCCAGCACTCCGCTCTTTTCATCTTTGTCTCTGGCTACTCGCAACCAGTTATCTGCCAACCAGATGCCGTCTTTGGTAATCACCGACTGACCATCGCCTAAACTGCCGCGCATGGATAAAGCTTCAGATACATTCTCTGCCACCAGCACACCGTTTAATAAATGCCCCAGCGATACTTTAGATTGCACTTTATCCGCCAGACTATTTCCTGCTGCCGCGGCAGACGCCGCGCTTGCTGAAGTATCAAATAAAGTCAGGCTGCCCTGTAAATCATTCAGTGCGCTCGACAGCGCATCTACACCCTCAACACACACCGCTTCCAGATATTGACCGAGTACGGTTTCTGCCGCTTTCTCCCAGCCTGCATCCACTTCTATATTTTCTGCCAGCCGTGAGTTACTGCTTAAGCCCTGATTTTCCAGCCAGCCGGTAATGCTTGCTTCTTTCTTGCCCAGTGCGGCCTGTTGCAGGGCTTCCAGTGATGCCAGACGTCCACGGTTATCATGCAACTTTCGACGTAGCTCATCCTGCTCACGATTCTGCTGTTGATTCTGTTCGCGCAGCTGGTTAATTGATTCCAGCACATTTGCCAGCTGATCTTCCAGCTCGGCTTTCTGCATCTCTGCCTGCTCGCCCTGCTCGGCTAAAGTCTCAAGCTCGGCACCCAGATCATGGCCGACCACATTCTGCTTTTCTTCATCCACCTTTTTCAGGCGCTGCTGCAACTGTCCAACATGGCGCTCCAGTTGTTCCATTCGCGTGCGCTCTACTTGAGCGACCTGAGTCGGCTCTGCCACACGGTGGTTGTAATCTTCCCATGAAGTCTGCCATTCATGCATGGCCTGCTCCGCCTGCTGCAGACCTTCATTGGCAGCCTGTTGCGACTCGCGCTGCAACTGTAGCCTGGGTTCACTTTCATCCAGTAATAATGTGACTTCTTCCAGCTGCTCTTTATCCAGCTGTAAATTCTGCTCGACTTCCTGTAGCGCCGATTCCAGATCCCGCAAATCATTCTGCTGACGCTGATAGGTTTCTTTCTGATGCTGAATGCTCTGTTCCAGACGGGTGATATCCGAGCCCAGTGAATAATACCGGGTCTGCACTTCATTTAGAGTGTCATTGGATTCAGTGCGCTGACTGCGCTGCTGTTCCAGATCGGCTTCCACAGAACGCTGCTCGGCAATCACTGCTTCCAGACGGGTTTGCTGTTCCTGAATCGCCTGACTCTTGCTTTCCATTTCTGTATCCAGCTGACGCCAGCGCAGAGCCAGGTGCTCGGCCTTTAATAAACGTTCATCAATTTTTAGCTCTTTATAACGCTCCGCGGTACGGGACTGACGCTGCAAATGAGCCAGCTGCTTATCGATTTCTTCGCGCAGGTCATCCAGCCGATCCAGATTTTCACGGGTATGACGAATACGGGTTTCAGTTTCCCGGCGACGCTCCTTGTATTTGGAAATACCCGCGGCCTCTTCAAGAAATACCCTCAGTTCTTCTGGCTTCGCCTCAATTAAACGAGAAATCATGCCCTGCTCAATAATCGCGTAACTGCGCGGCCCCAGTCCGGTGCCGAGGAATAAATCCGCAATATCACGGCGGCGGCATTTGGTGCCATTTAAAAAGTATTTAGACTGACCATCACGGGTCACGGTGCGTCTGGCAGAAATCTCCGCATATTCTGCATAAGGGCCTTCCAGCTTGCCTTCTGAATTATCAAATATCAGCTCAACCGTGGCCTGACCAACCGGCTTGCGCGAAGACGAACCACTGAAAATAACGTCATCCATAGACGCGCCACGTAAATGCTTGGCAGACGATTCGCCCATAACCCAGCGTACCGCATCAATGGTATTGGATTTACCGCAGCCATTCGGCCCCACTATACCCGTGAGATTACTGGGAAAATTAATGGTGGTTGGATCTACGAAAGATTTGAAGCCTGCAAGCTTGATTTTGCTGAGTCGCATGTATTCCCGATGCCTTTTAACAATTTATTTATATGATTTTTCAAAGCCGGTAAGTATATCAATTTCACGTTATAATGCCGCCCAATTTCACACATTGTTTTAATTAATTTACACCGCCCGCACGGCTAAATTGTAAGTTATTGATTTTAAGAGAGAACCAATATGTCTACCCAGCCCAGCAAGACACTGGAAACCTTCGATAACCCCCACCCTCAACGGGATTACACCATCCGCATCAGCACACCGGAATTCACCTGCCTGTGCCCCAAAACCGGACAGCCTGATTTCGCCACCATTGACCTCGAATACATCGCCGACAAACAGTGCGTGGAGCTTAAATCTTTCAAAATGTATATCTGGTCATTTCGTAATGAAGGCGCATTTCATGAGGATGTCACCAATCAGATTCTGAATGATCTGGTGGCGGTGACTCAGCCCAGATTTATGCGGATTACCGGTGAGTTTAATGTGCGTGGTGGCGTGTATACCACCGTTGTTGCCGAGCATCGAGCTGAGGGCTGGGTAGCATCTGAAGCGGTCACCTTAGCTTAAAATTTTGGTGTATTTAAAAACAGAAGCATGTGTCCGCAAATGAACGCGAATAAAAGCAAAAACATCTGTGTGGCTGTGTGCCGCAGGCGCACAAGCAAAAAATTTGCGTTCATTTGCGTTCATTTGCGTTCATTTGCGGACACATGCTTTTTATACTTTTTATCATGACTGCACTCTACATAGGCATTGATCTCGGCACCTCAGGCTGCCGCGCCTGCGCCATTGACGACCATGCCAGTGTTGTTCATATGTCATGGCAATCTTTGCCTGCCCCCAAACAAAAGCATCAGCGCATTGAACAGGATGCCAGTATCTGGTGGCAGGGTGTAGAGCAGGTATTAAATGACTTATGCAACCACATCGACACAGATCAGGTAAAGGCTATTTCAGTCGATGGCACATCGGGCACTTTGCTGGCAATCGATAAACAGGGCTCACCCCTGAGCCCGGCACTGATGTATAACGATGCCAGTTGCACTCAGCAGGCAGACGCCATTAAACCTGTCGCGCCCGAAAATTCTGCCGCTCTGGGTAACAGTTCAGGTCTGGCTAAATTTCTTTATCTGCAACAATCGTTTCCACAGGTCAGGCACATCTGCCATCAGGCTGACTGGATAGCGGGAAAACTCAGCGGAAATTTTGCTATCAGCGATGAAAACAATGCACTCAAAACCGGCTACGATCCGGTGATCGGCAACTGGCCAGAGTGGCTGGATCAATTAGATATAAATCGAGATTTATTACCTGAGGTTGTTGCACCAGGAAGCATAACCGGAACCCTGTCGGCTGAGTTAAGTAAAAAATTTAATTTTAATAATGATGTGAAAATAATAGCCGGCACCACCGATAGCATCGCCGCTTTCATCGCCACCGGAGTAACACAACCGGGTGAAGCAGTGACGTCTTTAGGCAGCACACTGGTATTAAAAATAATTTCGCCACACCCCGTCAACTCTGCTGAATCTGGTATCTATAGTCATAAGCTGGATAATGTCTGGCTGGCCGGCGGTGCATCGAACTCCGGTGGTGCAGTGTTAAAACATTTTTTCAGCGATGATCAGTTAAATGCCATGACGCCTTTATTGAAACCTGAACAGGCAACGCATTTAAACTACTATCCTTTGTGCAAATCCGGCGAGCGTTTTCCAGTTAATGATCCGCAACTAAAACCCAGGCTCACGCCAAGGCCGGATAATGATGTGGAATTTTTTCAGGGCATGCTAGAGAGTATGAGTCATATCGAACAGGATGGTTATAAAAAACTACAGCAGCTGGGCGCACCCTGGCCTGACGTTGTTTACACCGCAGGCGGGGGCAGTAAAAATAATGCCTGGACGACAATTCGCAATAAGCTGCTTGGCATTCCGGTTTATACTAGTGAACACACTGAAGCCTGTTATGGCTCAGCACTATTAGCAAAACGTGCCTTTACTGATTAAGGAACCTCTGGTTACATAAACACACTATGATACTGAACATCCTCAAAGGTTTTGCTTACCCCTTTAAAGGCATGAACATAATTAACAAACCTGAAATCAGGCGATTTGTTATTGTGCCATTAAGCATCAACATTGTGCTATTTACTATTGCCATAGCCATTCTATTTACTATGTTTGATCAATGGATGCAGTCATTGCTGCCTGATTTTCCCAGCTGGTTAAGCTGGTTAGAAGACTGGATTTTATGGATTATATGGCCTTTATTTGCCAGTATGATTTTTTTTGTAGTATTTTATTCGTTTACTTTTATTGCCAATTTAATTGCCGCACCGTTTAACAGCCTGCTGGCAGAAAAAGTAGAACTCTTATTAAAGGGCGAACCGCTAAATAAAACACCTTCTTACCCTGTACTTGAAACAGTAAAACAGTCATTAGCATCTGAAATAAGTAAACTGTTTTATTTATTAAAGTGGTTCATTATTATTTTACTTATTTCTCTGATCCCGGTTATTAATATAATCGCCCCCGTACTGTGGTTTGTTTTCGGTGCGTGGATGCTGGCACTGGAATACATCGACTACCCCATGAGCAATCACGGCTATCACTTTAAAGACATCAATCGTCAGGCTACATCCAGAAAAACACTATCCTTTGGTTTTGGTTGTGGCACACTTTTATTAACCAGCATCCCACTATTAAACTTTCTCGCCATGCCAGCGGCAGTCGCCGGTGCAACTGTATTATCTATTAACCACGGAGATCAGATCTGATGGAAGAAAAAATTATTGATCTGGAAATCAGACTCACGCATCAGGAAGCACATATCCAGGAACTGGATAAAATTATTTACCAGCAACAGCAATCCATAGATTTATTAACGGAACAGATGAAACATTTACAGGGAAAATTAAAAAACATATCTGAAAATAATATTTTATCTCCAGATGAAGAAACACCACCGCCTCACTACTAAAGTAAATTTTATGCAAATTCAGGAACCCTTTAACCCCGAAAACAAACCACCGTTCTGGCAAATATTTACTGCCGCACCTCATCGCATGATGTTTTTTGCAGGTGCAGTGCAACTCATATTGCCATTACTGCTCTGGTCTATTGAAATCATTGGCCGATACACAGAACTGTGGGAGCCGCTGGACATACTTATACCCGCCACCTGGGCTCATGGCTTTATTATGTTGCATGGCGTTTTTATATTTTTTATTTTTGGTTTTCTGATGACAGTATATCCGCGCTGGATGAATGCAACAGAAGTCAGTAAAGATGCCTACATATCCACATTTATATGCTTAAGTGCAGGCATACTCATGTTTGAGGTGGGCATATTTTTCAAACTCTCTATTGCCTTATCTGGGCTGGCTATATTTTTATTCGGCTGGGCGTTGGGTGGCTGGACTTTATATAAAACATTTCGCGATTCAGCCGCCACCAGCAAACACTATGAAGTCATTATCAATACGGCATTAATAATGGGCTGGATAAGTGCTGCCAGTTTTTTTGCTTATCTATTAACCGATAACTGGCTGTATCAGGCATTCTCACTAAAAGCCGGGCTCTGGCTTTTTCTGCTGCCATTATTATTTACTGTTGCCCATCGTATGTTGCCATTTTTCAGCAGCAATATTATTTCAGATTATAAAATCTTTAATCCTCGCTGGACACTTCACATTATGCTGATCAGTTCAGCTGGACACTTAATACTGGAAAGTCTGCATTTTAATCAGTGGCTGTTTTTAACCGACTTACCGCTGGCTTATGTCGCGCTGCTGCACTCTTTTAAATGGCGATTTATCGACAGTTTTAAAGACCGGTTACTCGCCGTGCTGCACATGGCATTTTTATGGCTGGGCATTGGCATGCTGTTATTTAGTTTGCAAAGTATCGTATTACTTTTCAGCAATGAGTTAATATTTAATAAAGCGCCGCTGCACGCATTAAGTATTGGCTTTTTCAGTTCTCTACTTATTGCCATGGCATCAAGAGTTTCTCTGGGTCACTCAGGCAGAATGCTGATTTTAGATAGTATTGCCTGGGCATTATTTCTTGGCTTACAGCTGGCCGCTATTTTCAGAATACTGGCCGACAGCAATCTGGAAAATTCATTCGGCAGTTACAGTTTTAATATTCTTGCCTCACTTATCTGGCTGGCATGTATGTCTATCTGGTTTATTCGCTTCGCACCGTTTTACCTGACTCGTCGAGCAGATGGAAACCCTGGATAAATGAAAGACATTAGCCTCAAAGCACTGACAATCGGTATCTCAAGTATTGTGATTATGGGGCTAACACTGCAACTGATTTTTTTATTGCTGGCAACAGCCTATGCTCATTTCATAAAAGACCATCCAGATCTTACCGAGCTCGGCACTATGGTGTCTTATGCCGCAGGCATTTCTGGCTATTTTATAATAATGTATCTTGGCGGTTACATCACCGCCCATCTTGCACAGAAAAAAATAATGCTTCATTGTTTTATTGTCAGCAGCTCTGTCATCGGCCTTTCACTTATCACTTCTGTCAGAAGTGATAATTTCACCTATATGAGTATTATTTTTTCTCTGACTGGCTTAATATTTACCCTGGCAGGTGGCCGGGCATGGTCTAAAAAATCATAATCATAAACAGCAAACCAGTACAGGGCATGGGTTTATTTATACTGAAACCCTGTTAAATTACAATTACTTAAATTTAATGGACAAAGATCATGAATCAAACCGGTTATGAATTTTCTACGCGCTGCAAGAAGTGTGATTGCGATCTTGAAATGGATGATTACGCTATCGATCACAGCTGTCAGGGCAAACATATTTTTTTCTTTAAATGCCCAAAATGCGATGATTATACCGCTACAGCCATGGTGAATATCCCACAGGAGAAGTGGAAAAATTTTATTCCGGCAGATAAAGTCGATAGTATTGTTACTGAGTTTGAAGATGCAAGAAAACGCGATCATTAATACCTGCATCTGTAGGAGCGAGTCTTTAGCTCGCGATTTTGGTGATCTGCAAGTATCGCAAGCTAAAGACTCGATCCTGCAGAATAATAAAATATATACAAAACCTGCATGCTATGGAATTTTAATATGAAAAGCCCCATCATAATTATCGCGGGTCTTTTTTTAATACTTTACTATGCCATTAGTCAGCTTCCTAATAATGACCTGTCAGATCAACCTGTTGTTTTCAATAAAGAGAACCCACCTGAAATCGTAATGTTTGGCAGTCAGTCCTGTCGTTACTGCGCCACTGCCCGCAGCTTTTTTAAAAAACACAACTTACCTTATATTGAGCATGATATTGATCAGTCAATTAAACACAGAGATATGTTTTATCGACTGGGAGGTCGGGGCACGCCTCTTATAATCGTTAATAAATCTATTATTCACGGCTTTGATGAAAAACAGATTCGTGAGGCACTGAAACAATCAGAAGCCCCCTGATTATTTATTCCGACTTATTCTTTCTGAATCGTCTCACCATAAATCGTGCTGGATGCAAAGCATGGTATATTTTTTCTGGCACAGGCAATGGCTGATTGCTTAATTGTGCCGCTATCAACTCAGCACATAAAAAAGAAGAAGTTAAACCTCTTGAACCATGAGCGACATTTACATAAAGCCCATCCAGATATTCAGCATCAGTGTATTGATTCGCTGGCCTGCCTTTATTCAGATCATAATAAGTCTGCTGATAAAATTTTTCATCAGCTACCGGGCCGACCACAGGCATGCGATCTTCGCTGGCAGCTCTAATCCCCGCCCGTCCTTTTATTCCCCCTTCACCCGGTTTAAATAAATCTGCAAACCAGTTATTTATACCTGCAATATTTTTATTCTGATCTTCTATTTTAATATCAGTGCAACAATCATTCGGAGAAAATGTTGCGCCAATAATATGCCGCCCATTCTGCTCCGGCAAAATATAACCTTCGTAACAAACAGGAATATTAATCGACTTGCTTAATTCATTGCCAGGCATATAACTAATCTGCCCTCTTATACTTTGCACATTTATCCATGCTGTTTGTTGAAACTGATTTACTGCTGCAGCATTAGCAAGAACAACTGCATCAACGCTGATAATCAACTGATTATTTTCATTCATCAATAACCATTTATTAGCAGACTTTTTAAGTGATTTTACTTCACTATTAAATTGACAATTAATATTTTTCTGCACAGAATCCAGCAATGCCTGACACAAACTCGCAGGAGACACATAACCTGCTTCAGGATAAAACAGACAACTATTTTCTATATCTAAACCTGATGCACGACTTGCCTGTTTTGCATCCAATACCTTCGCCAGATTTTTAATACGGTTTATATTATCAATCTGTTTTTTAATTCTTTCACTGGATGGCAATTGAATCACCCCCGTTTGCTGCCAGTTAAACTGATCGTTTTTATTAGCCAGTGAATTCAACTCGGCAACCGCCAGAAAATAAGCCTGAGCATAAAACACTGTTTCAGGCGAATCATCCAGCCCCGGTCGGGGCAACACAACACCCAGTGGATTACCTGAAGCTTCGCCTGCTACTGATGCATGTTTGTCAATCAGCTCAACCTGCCAACCCTGTTTAGTTAAGGCACAGGCCGTCGTTACACCGGCTATACCCGCACCGATAACGGCTACTTTTTTTGATTCAAATTTATTTTCAGCCACCTTAAACCACGGTGCTGCAGATGAAATTTTTTGATTCTGTTTCATTGCTCCCGTCAACATTTCCCGTTTTTTACCAAAACCTTTTACTTTTTCAACTTCAAAACCTGCGGACTGTAATCCTCGGCGTACAAAACCTGCGGCTGTATAAGTGCTAAAACGAGATCCTCTATAACTTAATCTCACCATTTGTTTAAATACTTTATCCGACCACATCTCCGGATTTTTATCCGGCGCAAAACCATCCAGATACCAGGCATCCACTTTAGCGTTTAACTGGTTTAGCATATCCAGCACATCACCCTGCAATAACAATAATGATATTCTGCCATCAAATAGCCAACGCTGATGATAGCCTGTTGCTGCAGGTGGATAAGCCGTTATTAATTCATCCTGTAATTCATTAAATTCTGGCCAGACCAAAAGCGCCTGCTGCAGGTCATGTTTAGACAACGGATATTTTTCGACTGAAATAAAATGTAATATAGAAGATGAGTCGGCACTGGCCAGCCAGTGTTTAATAGTGGTTAAAAAATTCAGCCCTGTACCAAAGCCTGTTTCTGCAATAACAAAATTAGACCGTCCTCGCCATAATTCGGGCAATCTATTTTGTTGTAGAAATACGTATTCTGTTTCAGCAATACCCCCTGCTGTAGAAAAATACACATCATCAAACTCGTCACTATGAGGCTGGCCATTCTGCCAACTTATCTTCGCTTGCTTCATGGTTTGAATTATAATGCCCTCAAGTTAATAAAACACAAACATCTAAAATAAAACCATGAATCCAGAAACTAAAGCGGCTTATCAGCATTGCCTGAATATCGCAAAAAGTCATTATGAGAATTTCCCGGTAGCATCATGGATTGTGCCCCGTCGCATGCGCTGGCCGATTGCCGCTATCTATGCCTTTGCTCGCAAAGCAGATGATTATGCAGATGAAGGCGATTTTAATGAAGCCACTCGATTACAGAAACTAGATGCTATGACAGAGTGCATTAACGCCATCTATGCTGGCTCAACCCCCGATGACCCCATTTATATCGCTCTATCTGATAGCATACAAAAATTTAATTTACCCGCAGATTTATTTCATGACCTGTTATTCGCATTTAAGCAGGATGTCACCCAGCGCCGTTATGCTGACTTTGGTGAATTAATGAATTACTGTCGCCATTCTGCTAATCCTGTTGGCCGACTGATGCTTTATTTATATGGCCAGACAGACCGCAAAAGCCTGGGCTATTCAGATGCGATTTGTAGCGCATTGCAGCTGATTAATTTTTATCAGGACCTGGCTCAGGATTATGCTGAAATGAATCGGATTTATATACCACAGGATGAAATTCGAGCCGCCTTTGTTAATGAAAGTTATTTCAAAAATCGAATCACCGATGGCCCTATGACATTGCTAATGCGTCAACAATACCAGCGAGCCAGCAAACTGCTTAATGCTGGTGCGCCTTTAGGAAAAACACTTAAAGGTCGCTTTGGTCTGGAGATTAGAATGATCTGTGCAGGCGCTTCAAGAATATTACAGAAACTGGATAAACAGACAGATGATTTATACAGCCGCCCCAGACTAACATTTGGCGACTGGGTCTGGGTTATTTGGACAGCTTTGAAATCGTGACTCGTATGTCGTATGTCGTATGTCGTATGTCGTATGTCGTATGTCGTATGTCGTATGTCGTATGTCAAAAAAGTATCGCTGTTTATTTTTTTCTGTCATCCCGAGCGTAGCCGAGGGATCTTGCTGCCCGGGTAGTTAAGATCCCTCGGCTTCGCTCGGGATGACAGCTTTTGCTTTTGACATGAGACATACGACATACGACATACAACTTAAAAGCTTGCCTCCCTCACTCCATTCCCTGATAATTATTCCCATGACACCCGACGAATACTGCCAGAATATTAGCGCAAAAAGCGGCTCCAGCTTTTATTACAGCTTTATGTTTTTGCCAGAACTAAAGCGACGAGCAATTACAGCTCTCTATGCTTTTTGCCGGGAAGTGGATGATGTCGTGGATGAATGCAAAGATGAAACTATTGCCCAAACCAAATTAAACTGGTGGCGTAGTGAAATATCACAACTTTTTTCTGGCAAGCCTCAGCACCCGGTTACTCAGGCATTACAGCCTCTACTTAAAGAATTTAATCTGGCGGAAGAATACTTTACTGAAATCATTGATGGCATGGAAATGGATTTATCTGTTTCTCAATATCAGACATTTACAGATTTATCTTTATACTGCTATCGCGCCGCCAGTGTGGTAGGCCTGTTATCCGCAGAAATATTTGGTTTTAAAAACCGTCAAACATTGCGCTATGCCCATGATCTGGGAATGGCCTTTCAGTTAACCAATATCCTGCGTGATGTGCGTGAAGATGCAGAGCGTGGTCGCATCTATATTCCACTGGATGAGCTTGAACAGTTTAATGTTTCAATACAGGACTTAACTCATCCAGTGACTTCCGACTCAGTTAAAGCGCTGTTCAATCATCAGGCAAACCGAGCCAGAGAATATTATTTAAAAGCCTTTAGTGAACTACCCGAGGAAGATCGATTCAGCCAGCGCACCGGACTTATTATGGCTGAAATTTATCAATCTATACTTAATGAAATTGAAAATGATGGTTTTAAAGTGCTGGAACATAGAATAAAACTTTCTTCAGCAAGAAAACTCTGGCTAGCCTGGCGTCAGTCCCGGCGCGAAAAGAAACGTTACAAAAATTTTATCCGCCAGCAAACTGTTTCGTGATAAAAAATTAATGACTAAACGAGTGAGCATTATTGGCGGCGGCTGGGCCGGACTGGCTGCAGCAGTAGAACTGTGCAATAAAAATATACCCGTTACAGTTTATGAATCCGCCAGACAACTGGGTGGACGAGCTCGCAGTATCAATATAGATAACACCACACTCGATAATGGTCAGCACCTGATGATAGGCGCTTACCAGCAAATGCTGTCGCTATTTAATACAATAAGTGTTGACGAGAAAAAGGTTTTTCACCGCATACCACAACAATTAGAAATACTTGACCTTATTACTCGTCAATCTGTTTTTAGTCTTGAATTACCGAAATTACCTGCTCCTCTGCATTTACTTGTGGGCATGCTGCGCTGCCCTTCGTTGAATTTTATAGAAAAAATTACCACTCTATTTCGATTTAACAAACTACTTAACAGCGAAATCAAAAAAGATATTAATGTAGACCAATGGTTAGAATATTCTGCATTACCTGAAAAATATATTAACTATGTACTTAAACCTTTATGTCTGGCCGCACTGACAACGCACACCAGTACTGCTTCAGCCAGAGTATTTCAGACTGTTTTACAACAGACTTTTAATGACTCATCTAAAAATACAGACCTGCTTATTCCCAAAGTATGTCTGGGACAGCTATTTCCTCAAGCAGCAAAACAGTATATTGAACAGCATGGCGGAAAAATTTTAACCGAACACAAGGTGGATCAGATAACTTTTAGTGGAGATCGTGCTACATCGATTTTAATAAACAATGAAACAATTGATATTGAACATATTATTCTGGCCACCCCTGCCCATATAATTGAAAAACTGGTAAGCAGCTCACCTCTGTTAAAAAATACCTGCGAACAAATTGACCGGCTAAAATATGAACCTGTCACTACAATATATTTTCAATACCCCCAATCTGTTCAACTACCTGCAGCTATGATGGGTGTAGTGAATGCAAGCAGTGAATGGCTGTTTGATCGCCAGTATTGCAACCAGCCCGGTTTAATTGCGGTGGTCATCAGTGCGAATGGAGCACATATGGATTTAACTAATCAGGCTTTGTCTGAACTGATTGCCAGCGAATTACAGACTCTTTTCCCTCACTGGCCCAAAGCCATTTCATCAAAAGTTATTCGGGAAAAACGCGCCTGTTTTCGCTGCACTACAAATATTGATAAAAACAGGCCGGGCATTTCCACTGTTATTAAAAATCTGACATTATGTGGAGACTATGTCTATTTTGAAAAAAATAATGCCGCTGGACTACCATCAACACTCGAAGGTTCGATGCGCTCTGGTGTAAAATGTGCACAAAAATTTATTCAGGAAAATAACTAATATGCAATATCAGGCCAGAGACGACTTACTCAAAGATAAAATAATACTGGTAACAGGTGCTGGCGATGGCATTGGTAAAGCAGCCGCCCTGTCTTTTGCTGCTCACGGAGCCACCGTGGTTTTACTGGGCCGAACCACACATAAACTGGAACAGGTCTATGATGAAATTCTGGCAGCAGGTTCACCCGAAGCCGCTATTTATCCAATGAATCTGGAAGGCGCATCGCCTAAAGATTTTTATGATCTCGCCACCACTTTAGAAGAACAGTTCGGCGCACTCCATGGCCTGCTGCACAATGCGGCGTTTTTAGGCACCAGCACACCGGTTGAGCAATACGACACCGAGCTATGGTATAAAGTCATGCAGGTTAATTTAAATGCACCGTTTCTTATGACTCAGGCCTTACTGCCTTTATTATCTAAAACTAAAGATGCATCAATTGTTTTTACTGTGGATGATAAATCAACTGCCTACTGGGGAGCCTATGGTGTATCAAAGGCGGCGACTATCAGTTTTATGAAAATACTTGCTGATGAAAAAGAATCTGAAGCTGCTTTAAAAGTAAACGCTATTGATCCGGGCACAGTTAAAACCAATATGCGGATGAAAGCTTTTCCCGGGGAAGACCCAAACACTCTGACTAAACCTGATGAAATTATGGATACGTATTTGTATTTAATGGGAGAGGATAGTCGGGGAAAAATCGGGGAAGTATTTATGGCGCAGGAGTGATATCGTTCGTCAAAAGCATATCGCTTTTTTTATTTCTGTCATTCCGAGCGCGCTCGGAATGACAGGCTTTTCGTTCAGGGTGACAGGTTTTTATTTTGACGAACGACCAATGACTAACGACGAACGACGTTCACTTCATAATATCAACATTAATTCCCTGCTTCCTTAACCTGTCTGCTCTGTCTTCAATATAACGCTGAAAATTAGACTGGGTTTTATACGCCTGACTGGCTACATAATCCATTACTGATTGCGTATGAAATGCTTTTAAATATCCATCTGTGCGAAACACTTCGCTGCCCTGCCTGTCATAAAAAACCATACTGGGAGCATATTGAATTTTTTCCTGTTCTGCGAAATCATTCATTTTCATAACTTTGCCATCCTGGCTTGTCACTTTTTTATCAGACCAGATATCGATTACAGCTATATCAAAATTCTTAAGCAACTCTTTTGACTCTTTTCTCTGTAAAATATCATTATGCAGCTCATCGCATAACTGGCACTGCTTTTGTTCAAACATCACTAAGCGAAATTTTTTAGATTTCTTAATGGCTTTATTAAAAGCATAATTTCCGGGGCGAGTCTCAATTTCACGATGAAGTTTTCCGCTGCCCGACTTTGTCTTTATACCACTTAAATATTTATGAAAGGTTTCTTTCTTTTCTCTGTGCTGCAGCACGTAATCCAGCGCCGCATTGAATTTTCTCGGATTATAATAACCATTAGTTCGTAACACAGCCTTGCCTTTTTCATTGAAAAATATAAGCGTAGGCGTATACATAATTTTTAATTTTTCAGCGAATTTCTTTTCCGTGGTTTCATCATTGCCAATAATAACTTCTTTATCGCCCCAGATATTAATACTAACCACATCGAAATTTTTCTTTGTTTTTTCGGCGATCTCACGCTGACCAAAATTATCTTCTAATAATTTTTTACAATAGGGGCAGCCATCCTGATAAAAATACAGCATCAATCGTTTACCTGATTTTTCTGCTTCTTTTATATCTTCATTTATATCCAGAAATGAATTTTTAAACCAGGCTGGTTTTTCTTCATAGCCAGGATTAATCAGAGCCTGAGTTAAACCAACCTGCTGACTTGCCTGAACAGACGACAGCATTACTGCAAAAAAAGTGATTGAAAATTTAGCGGCGTTTTTTATGTTCATAACCAGATTTACTCTTATTTCTATTCGAAGTGTTGCGCTGATTAGTTTTTGAGAATTTTTTATTGCCAGATTTTTTATCGTTATGGTGATTTGACTGTCGGTTAATTTCTGGCGGCTCAAATTTCATCCCAACCATTTCTGCCAGTTCAATAATTTTTTTATCATGCAGCTCTCGAGTCTGGCCCGGTCGCTGGCTTTTGGTGAGTATAGCATTACCGTAACGAACACGCATTAAACGACTTACTTTCACACCGACTGCTTCCCACATGCGGCGCACTTCTCGATTGCGTCCTTCCGTTAATACCACATGATACCAGTGATTAGCACCCTCGCCGCCAGATTCAACAATTTCTTCAAACCGTGCCGAGCCATCTTCCAGTTTCACTCCTGTAGTTAACTGTTTTAGCATATCACTGGTAACCTCACCCAGTACGCGCACTGCATATTCGCGCTGCATCTGGCTTGAAGGGTGCATAAGTCGATTAGCCAGATCGCCATTATCCGTTACCAGAATCAGGCCCGATGTATTTAAATCAAGTCGACCCACAGCAACCCAGCGACTGTGTTTTAACCCCGGCAGATTTTCAAAAATAGTCGTCCGCCCCTCAGGGTCACTGCGACTGCATACCTCACCTTCTGGTTTGTGATACATTAAAACTCTGGGCAGGGTCTCGTCAGTATCCTTAATAATAATCTTGCGGCCGCTGTGCATAACAACATCACCCGCCTCTACATGATCACCTATCTGGGCAAGCTCACCGTTTAGCTGAATTTCACCCTCCTCTATCCAGCCCTCTATCTGACGACGTGAACCAAGGCCTTGCCTTGCGAGCGCTTTTTGTATACGTTCTTTACTCATAAACTGTTTACTGCATCCTGATCAGGTAATACCAATGAAAGCATTATACATCTTGCTGTTTCTTCTGGCTGGATTAAAACCAGCCATTTCTGATAGCACACTGGTTTTTAAAAATTTCTCTGATAAGAGTAGCCGATCTAATAGTTATTACCTGAAAGGCAACAAGCTGCGACTACTTGAAGAGCATTCTCAACTATTCAATATCTATGATAAATCAAACCAGTCATTTATTAGCCTTAATATTCAGTCAGGTAAAACATCTCGTATTAATTCTCAGATACTGGATCAGCGAGTCAAAATACTGAATCAACAACGTATAAAAGAACTGGCTGAAATCGAAAAACAACTTAGACCCAAACTTAAGGATATGTCAGATACAGAAAAAAAAGTGGGCGAATCTATAATCAATCAGCGCAAATACCCGGATCTCTATGGCTCTCATACCCTGCTAAAAATTCAGAAAACCGGACAGTCGAAGACTGTTAATAAAATAAACTGCGATGTGTACGAGATTCTACGGAAAAATATTAAAATCAAAACCGTGTGCATTGCTGACAACCGGTCACTAAAGCTCTCACCCGGCGACTATGAAACCTTGCGTGATTTTCATCATTTTAATTACACCACTCAAACACGCCTTATGCTTGCCACAGGCAAAACAGACTTTGACCTGATTGATTATCAACAGGAAAATATTAATGGCATTCCTGTTGAGATCATTAACACCGCCGAAAAAATAGATAAACTGGAAATGATGCTGCTCAGTGTATCCCGAGAAAAGCTGGATAAAAGCCTGTTTGCCCCTAAAAAATCGTGAAAAATGGTCTATTATTATTTAGTTAGATAAATGAATATCATTGCGGTCAACCCTTATGGCAATCAGCACAAAATTAAAACGCGTTCTGTTTAAGCTCAGTAATTTATATTTTCCATTTAACAATTTAAGCCCTGAACGCCTGCAGGAAATAGTCAATCACATCCGTATTATTGAACTCAATCAGGATGAGATTTTGCAAATTAAAGGCAGCAATAGCCAGGATTATCTCTATTTATTAGAGGGCGAAATGGATGTGGTTTGCTCCGGTAATATTGAAAGCATTAATGACCCTGCCGCCACTCAACGCACCCCCGTACTGTTACCCGCCGATTCAACAAGCTGCAGCGTTCTTGCCAGAGAAGACTGTATTATCTGTCACGCCAATCGTGACATTCTCGACACCATTATCGCCTGGGATCATATTGGCCGGGAATCCAGAGACTCTGTAAAATATATGGACATCATTCGCAACACACTGGTGTTTAGCCGACTGCCAATGGAATACATCGAAAGCGCTTTTTCACGTATGCGCCCCTGCAAGATGAAAAAAGGCGAATCTATACAGGCTGAAAAAAGCGATGCCTATTATCTGATTCTCTCCGGGCGAGCAGAAGTACAGCGATTTAGTAACGAGCATCATGATAATGCCCGCATAACGGTACTGGGCGTTGGTGACACATTTGGCAATGAGGCGCTGGTAGCAGGCAAAAATCTGTCTGAAACCATTGTTATGCTGGAAGATACCGAGCTGCTGGTACTGGGTCTGAATGACTACAATGAACTTATCAGCAGACCTAAAGTAAAAACCGTGCAGCCTCAGATTGCTCAAACTATGCTGGATAATAACTACCAGTTACTCGATGTCCGTTTTGCCGAAGAGTATTCTGAAAATCGTATTACCGGCGCTAAACTCATCCCCCTTCGCGAACTGGTGCAACGTCTCAACGAGCTGGATCAGGATCAGCCTTATATCATCTACTGCCACTCTGGTCCCAGAAGCGCTGTTGCCGCCTTAATCCTCACTGAACACAAATTCGAAGTTTTATCTTTGCAGGGTGGCATTCGTGACTGGCCCTATGAAATCGAGTATTCGGTTAATCGATCAAACATTGTGCCTCTGACCAAAAAATTCCACTAGATATTGTGGTTTTTTTGACAGAAGGCGTAGATTTTAAAAATCTTTCCTCCTAAAATTGAAGTCAGGTTCGGGGCACTATAATCTCCTGAACCGGTTTTATTAATCAGATGGGAGGATCTTATTATGCCTTTGGACTATTCTGAAAAACGCAATTTTTTCCGCATGAATGTAGATTGCGATATGGAATATATCGTGAACGGTTCTAACGAAAAAGAACAGGGTACTGTGCTGAATCTAAGTGGTGATGGCGTATCATTTCTCACTAAAGAAAAGGTAGATCCTGGCACCATAGTTTCAATTTCAATTGCACCTGAAAATACAGTCACGCCACCACTGGAAGTTACTGTTGAAGTGCTGAGATGCGAATCAGATAATGATGCCGGACGGTACGAAATAGCGGGTAATATCACTCAGCAATAAGCTGGCTGGTACAAACACCCTCTCTAAAATCTGCTCGCTCTGAGCGGATTAGATGTCGCTTTCCCCTGAAAAATTTAATTCTGATGAGAATCAGGCAAACAGACTAAAAGAAACCGTTCGAGCTTCCTCTGATTTAAATGACTGGATAGATGACAGGCTATCAGTATTAGTTGCAGAAGCTGCAACCTCACTACCGCCATCTGTATTCGCCGAGCTGGAAGTGCTTTCCGCTTCTGAATCTTCTGCCAGCTGCCCTACTGCTTCAGACTGATCCTGCAAATTCTGTGTCGCCTGCTCAGCTCTCAAAACCGCTATTTCAACTCTGGCCTGTGCTGCAGTCTGATTAGCTCTGGAGGCTACGCTTAAATCCTGCGATGAAGGCTGAGCTGGTGCCAGCGCTGCTCGACGCACAATACCTGCTTTCGCCAGCGTTGCTTCAGGGTCGTTGGCGACCTTTGATGCATCAATACTGACTTCACCGCCTATGGCATAAGAGCGCCCATCTGGCCCACGCTGAAATGTGTAACTCGGCCCACCTTTTACATACTGCCCACCCGCAGCTACATGTGCGCTTTCATGGGCACGCACTTCACGGTCTCTGGATTTAAGCTGCCGTATAACACGCGCATTCTGCTGGTTAATGTTTTGATTGTTTTTTTGCTGTTCACCATCTTCATTCTGTGATGAACGCTCAGATGGCACAGCATCAGGATTGACCTGACGAGGAGAAATGCTAGTCAGTGGTGTCGCTGAAAAATTTTGTTGATTGCCAATTTCCATGATACATATATAACCAGTTATTTATCATCTTCAGGAAAAAATTTATTTAAGGGCGCCTCTATTAATTGATTATGCCCTCTGCGAGACCTGAAGCGTGCAGCTGCAAGGCGCGAGCCGCAGCGTAATGGTTATTTTCCATTACCAAGGTTTGCAACGCCGCAGATGCATGCTTCAGATCGCGCCCTACGGGGCTTTGCACCCTGCCCAGACTCTGCGTTATATTTTCTCACCAGGCAGTAAGCATACTTTCGAAAACAAGCCTTGATTCTGAACAGGGTGCAAAGCCAGAGGGTACAATCAATTAATAGAGGTGCCCTTAAGACCTGAAATCAGGCGATCGTATCGATAACAGTGCCAATCACTTCATCCAGTGCAGAGACCACTTTTGCTGATGCCTGCACCTGTATCTGATTTTGCTTTAGACTAACAAGAGATTCGACCAGACTGGTTTCCTGACCTGCATTATTTAACTGATCGGCGCTGGCAATATCAGCCGCATCTTTACGCATACCATCAAGACCGCGTTGAATACCAAGAACTGCACTACTTTGAACGGATAAAACGCCCATAACCTGCTCCAGACGTGAAAACACTTAGTTATATTTATAACACTAAGCCGTCATTTTTTCAATCTAGAGAGCCCCCACCTATCGGCTTATCAGGACACCTGAGCCTCTGCTTCAGACTCATCAGAAGCTTCTAAAACCTCATTAGACGGGGATTCTGTAATCTCATCCTGTGCTTCGGCTTCTGTGTTTTCCGTGGCTGACTCATCCACTGCTTCTGTAGCGAGCTCTGGCGTCTTTTCATCCTCAGCATCCATGCCTTCTTCCAGACCAAGCTCAGGGTGAATCTTATCCAGATCCTTAATTTCAGATAATGCGGGCAGCTCATCCAGACTTTTCAAGTTGAAATAGTCGAGGAATTCACGGGTTGAGCCATACATGGCGGGCTTACCGGGCACGTCTTTATGACCCAGCACCCTGATCCACTCGCGCTCAGACAGGGTTTTAATAATATTGCTACTCACACTCACTCCACGAATTTCTTCAATTTCACCGCGAGTAATGGGCTGGCGATAGGCAATCAACACCAGCGTTTCTAATAAGGCACGAGAATAACGGGGGGGCTTTTCTTCCCACAAACGAGCCACCCAGGTGGCATAATCTTCTGGAATCTGCATGCGATAGCCGCTGGATACCTGCTTAAGCTGCATGCCTCTGTCATCATAATCCCCTTCCAGCTCCTTCAAAGCCTGGCGGATTTCATCTCTTGATGGCCGGTCTTCATCCAGTTCAAACAGGTTTTCAAGATGACGGACATCCATAGGTTTATCAGCCGATAACAGTATGGCTTCAAGGATGTTTTTTAACTTTTTTAATTCCATAAAACGTTTCTTACCTGGAGATTATATTAATGAGATTATCATTCAGGAACCTCTTCTGCCCCTGCTGCCTTCACATAAATAGGCGCGAACGGCTCAGATTGTACCAGATCAATCATTCTTTCTTTAAGCAATTCTAACAGTGCCATAAAGGTCACCACCACACCACGGCGACCATCTTCAACATTAAACAGGGTCACAAAATCGGTGAATCTTTCGCTGTCAATCATGCTCAATACATGGCTCATTCGCGCTCTAACCGATAGCACCTCTTTCTGAATCTGATGGTGGGTGTACATATCTGCACGGCTCAGAATATCTTTAAAGGCCAGCAGCAATTCGCGTAAATCCACTTCCACTTCTGGTTTGGTCTGTTCCAGTGGCGGTGGCTCGGCATGAGCCGGGTATATTTCCCGCTCCATTCGTGGAATCTCGCTGAGATTTTCTGCCGCCTGTTTAAAGCGTTCATATTCCTGTAAACGACGCACCAGTTCAGCTCGTGGATCATCTTCATCGTCATCAGATTCTGGCCGTGGCAGTAACATGCGGGATTTAATTTCCGCCAGCATCGCCGCCATCAGCAGATATTCAGCCGCCAGCTCAAAGCGTATTTCCTGCATCATATCGATGTACTGCATATATTGCTCGGTGATATGAGCCAGGGGAATATTTAAGATATCGAGATTCTGTCTTTTAATCAGATACAGCAATAGATCCAGCGGGCCTTCAAAGGCCTCCAGAAAAACTTCCAGTGCATCCGGTGGAATATATAAATCCTCTGGCAGAATGGTTAGTGGCTCACCCTGAATCAGGGCAAACGGCATCTCACCCTGCTGCGGCCCCATAGTGGGCTGTTGCTCATTTTGTTCTGCTGGATTACTCACTGTTTACCTTTTATTCAAACGACTTATCGCGACCTGAAGGTCGCTCCTACATTTTAATTCGAAGCTTATCGCTGGCTCAAACTCATCGCCTTGCGTACTTCTTCAAGTGTATCACGAGCCACATCCCGTGCAGCCTCACAACCTTCATCAATAATCGCTTTTACTGCAGCCGGGTCATTAATGTAGTCTTTGGCACGTTCTCTAATCGGCCTTAATTCCGCGATCACCGCATCGATAATCGGCTGCTTACAATCTACGCATCCTATACCCGCAGACTTACAGCCCTCTTCGACCCATGCTTTGGTTTCATTGTCTGAATACACCGCGTGCAACTGCCATACCGGGCATTTTCCCGGATCGCCCGGGTCAGTTCGGCGTACTCGCGCAGGATCCGTGGGCATGGTGCGTAATTTTTTCACCACTTCATCCGGTTCTTCGCGCAATGCAATCCCGTTGTTATAAGACTTGGACATTTTCTGCCCATCCAGCCCCGGCATTTTAGATGCAGGCGTCAACAGCGCCTGTGGCTCAGGCAATATAATTCGACCCGAGCCTTCTAAAAAACCAAACAGACGTTCGCGATCACCCACCGAAATATTCTGCTGTGATTCCAGCAGTGCATGGGCAACCTCAAGCGCTTTCTGGTCGCCCTGCTCAGTATATTGTTTGCGTAGATTTTTATACAGTTTGGCGTTCTTCTTGCCCATCTTGGCAATAGCCGCAGCGGCTTTTTCTTCAAACCCGACCTCTTTGCCATACAGATGATTAAATCGACGAGCCACCTCACGGGTTAATTCCACATGGGCCACCTGATCTTCACCCACCGGTACCTGCCCCGCTTTATAAACCATAATATCCGCTGCCTGCAGCAGGGGGTAACCCAGAAAACCATAGGTCGCCAGATCTTTTTCTTTTAGCGCTTCCTGCTGATCTTTATAACTGGGCACACGCTCCAGCCAGCTCAGCGGTGTCATCATCGATAACAACAAATGCAGCTCGGCATGCTCGGGCACGCGAGACTGAATAAATATCTTCGCCGCCCCCGGGCTCACTCCCGCCGCCAGCCAGTCAATCACCATATCCTGGGTGCTTTCACTAATAATGCTGGGGTCTTCGTAATGCGTGGTCAGCGCATGCCAGTCGGCGACAAAGAAAAAACACTCGAATTCGTTTTGTAGATTGACCCAGTTTTTAAGCACACCGTGGTAGTGACCAAGATGCAGCAGCCCCGTGGGTCGCATACCGGATAAAACGCGCTGATTTTGCGCTGTTACAGAATTCAAAAAGTGCCTCCTCAGGCCAAACCAGATATAGAATATAATTTTAACTGAAATGCCTTTACCAAAGGCGTGAGTATTTTACCCAGATTTCCGCTCGCCAGCAGAAAAATTACCACCCACATGCCAATCATTTCATATTTAATGAAATATACCGCTATATTCGATGGCAAAACCCCCGTCACAATGCGACCTCCATCTAATGGCGGCACCGGCAATAAATTAAGAATCATCAATACCGCATTAATTTGAATACCCACTACTGCCATGCCCTTCAGCATAAGAGCCAGGCCACTGGTCTGGGGTAACAGGCGCAGACTAACCAGCAACACTAATAACCAGAATATCGCCATCAGCAAATTAGCCAGCGGCCCCGCAAGCGCGACCAGCGCCATATCTTTTAACGGGCTAACAAAATTTCTCACATCAACCGGCACCGGTTTGGCCCAGCCAAAAGGAAAGCCAATCAACATCACCATAACAATCGGGATCAACACTGTGCCCACAGGGTCAATATGCTTTAAAGGATTAGCGGTTAATCGACCCAGCTGTTTTGCGGTTGAATCCCCCAGTAAATGAGCGATCCAGCCATGGGCTGATTCATGCAGACTAACCGCCAGCAAAATAGGAATGGCATAAATCAGTATGGTCTGAATTAAATTCATTTATCCCAGCCCATGATCCACACCCTTACCCTGTCGAGTCACCTCAGGCGTACCATCCACCATTTTAATCACCGTGGTCGGCTCAAAGCCGCAATGGCCACCATCAATCACTAAATCCACATCATGCTCCAGCTTTTCACGAATATCATAAGCCTCAGTTTCGGGCATATCGTTGCCGGGCAAAATCAGCGTTGAGCTCATAATCGGCTGACCAAACTCATGCAGCATGGCCTGCACTATGGGGTTATCCACCACGCGAATACCGATCTCACGGCGTTTGGAATGCATCAGCCGCCGCGGCACTTCATGGGTGGCTTTAAGCAAAAAAGTATAGGGGCCGGGAGTGAGGGATTTAAGTAGTCGATAATCGCTGTTATTCACTTTAGCGTAGGTGGCGATTTCTGATAAATCGCTGCACACCAGAGTAAAGAAATGCTTGCTATCCACCTGACGAATGCGACGAATACGCTCCATCGCATCCTTATCACCAATATGGCAGCCCACCGCGTAACTGGAATCCGTTGGATACACCACCAGCCCACCGTCGTGCAATATCTGCACAGCCTGATGCACCAGACGCGGCTGGGGATGGGTAGGATGAATTTCGAAGAACTGACTCATGGGGGCGAAGGATAAAGATTAATGCTTAAAAACTAAAGCACTAAATGAATAATATTAACCTGTAGGAGCGAGTCTTTAGCTCGCGATTTTTATGACCTGCAATTATCGCGAGCTAAAGACTCGCTCCTACGGTAACCCGGTAACAATATGATATTAAATTCACCCTGACAGCCAAAGCCCCTTTATACTTTAACGCCAGTCCTTTAAAATCCGCACCATGAAACTACTATACGATCTCTTCCCCATCATTCTATTTTTTATCAGCTATCATCAGGCCGATGCCATTATCAATAATACGCCGGTGGCGCAATACATTGATATGAGCCAGCCCGAGCAGGTGATCGCCACCATTATTGCCACCGGCATTGCCATTGCGGCCAGCTTTATTCAGGTCGCCGGTTTCTGGCTTAAGCACCACCGTTTTGAACGCATGCATATCTTTTCGCTCACCCTGATTTCAGTGCTGGGCGGCATCACCATCGCCCTGGGCGACCCGACTTTTATTCAGTGGAAACCCACTTTCCTTAACTGGGTATTTGCACTGGCATTTCTGGGCAGCCAGTTTGTTGGTGAAAAAAATCTGGTACAACGCATGATGGGCGCACAGATATCCCTGCCGGATAATATCTGGGTTCGACTCAATTTATCCTGGGTGGCTTTCTTTATTCTCAGCGGTGCAGCCAATTTATATGTGGCCTTCTACTACGGCCTGGATCAGGATGAAAAAACCCGCATGGATTTCTGGGTCAACTTCAAACTGTTTGGGCTAATGGGGCTCACCTTTATTTTTGTCATTGCTCAGGCGATTTACATGACCCGATACATACAGGATACCCCCGAAGACAAACAGGCGAGTGAAGAATAATGCTCTACGCCATCATTGCACAGGATGTAGAAAACAGTCTGGCAGATCGCCTGCAGGCCCGCCCCGGTCACCTAAAAAGACTGGAAGATTTACAGAATCAGGGGCGACTCATTATTGCCGGCCCCCACCCCGCCATCGACTCCATTGACCCGGGCGAAGCCGGTTTTAGCGGCAGCCTGGTAGTGGCAGAATTTGAATCCTTGCAGGCTGCACAAAGCTGGGCCGACTCCGACCCTTATGTGGCTGCGGGTGTTTATGCTCAGGTGACGGTCAAACCATTTAAAAAAGTTTTTCCTAATTAGTGTCTGTTCAGAAAGTCAAAAGACTAACGCGAATGAACGCGAATAAAAGCAAATGCATTGCTTTACTGTATTAATCTTTAATTCAGTTAGTTAGGGTTTTTGAAGGGAGCTTAATTAGCAATCAATAGCCCATATAACACTTGCCGAACCATTCAAAACCGTTAGAATAGCGGCCTGTCTTAGATCCCGTGCCGGTGTGGTGGAATTGGTAGACACGTCGGATTCAAAATCCGATGCTAGCAATAGCGTGCCGGTTCAAGTCCGGCCACCGGTACCATTAAGAACATCTCTGCTTATACCCTGCTCAGTTTCAATTATAAAAAACAAATTGAAATCGGTGACTCCCTTATATTTTCTTATTAACTGTGGCTAACAGATATTTTCTTATATTTTATGGTAATCTCAGTTTGAATTTAATACATCTGCAATTAATGCCACACAGAATTCCACCTGTCATATATACCTGTGTTCACTCTAATTAACAATTAGTGACTCATCGAATAAAGAAAATGTCATATGATTATCAGACTTAAAAGCATTTTACTTACCCTAATATTTATTTCTATTAGCACTGGATGCACACCTTATATAATTACTATGGACATGAAAGCAGTGCATCGATCAAATGCACCTGTGATTATTACTGAAGGGGCAATTACAAATAAAAAATATACAAAATTAGCTATTCTAGAAATATCAGTAGAAAAAACACATAAGATATATGCAGACCCACCAAAAACATTAGTAAATAACCTATTAATAGAAAAAGCCCGTATTTTAAAAGCAGATGCAGTTATAAATGTTAAATATGAACAGGGAATGAGCTGGAGCACGTATGGCTATTTAAATGCTAAAGGTTTAGCTATAAAATTTACCAAGCAAGAACAACATGCTAATAAGCAACTGTTGCTTCAACCCAAATAAAATAAACAAAGAAGAAAAGAAAAAAATAAAAGCACAATACAAACAGAATGAGCAGGACTCTATTCGTGCATCTATACCCATGAGCATTGATGAGCTTAAAAACCTGTTAAGCTTTTTTAAATAGAGAAGAAGCACCTGAGTGTGATCACACATTCAGTAAAACTGTGGAATATTTATTCGCCTCACAATCATGACTCCGAAAAAATTATTCCCTGGTTTATTGAGCGTGGTGATGGCTGTGACTGTGAAGTCATTTATAATGTTTACGATGATGTGGGCGATATTGTAGAATGGCATCTTGATAAATAGATATAGTAGATAACTGCGGCATTAACCCACCTGAAAAACAGGGCAATCGAGTTCAGAAAAAATCGATCTAAATTCGGAGTTCATTATGAAGCATTTATTTATATTCTTAATACTCGGCAATGCATTAGCTTTAGCAGCCTGCTCAACACCCATTGCAAAAAATTATAATTCTATTTTTTATTCTGTTCCTGTTAACTCAACTCTCACCCTTAATAAGGACATCACCATTCCTGCGAATCTGGCTCGTCGCTTTTTTCAAAATGGCAAGGCGATAAAAGAGAGCGATGTGAATATTTACTATCCGCACTGCAGTATTTTAATGGACACACTGGTGGATTATGAACGCACCATCAAACCCACTACATTTAAAATCTATAAAATATTAGATGATGAACAGGAAGCACGGCTCTATATTAAATTTGCATCAAATTTCATTAAAGTTAATGACGGCCCTATAATTGTGGGCTTTGTAAGTTATTACTATTTACGCTCCGCTAATAACCCGGATATTAACAGCCTGGAATGTGTGCAGTGGAATGACCCTTACATTGATGAGTATTTAACCGTTAATGAAATAAAAAAATCACTGGGTGATTATTTTACTTTGCAGATAAATGATTAAAAAAAACAGATGAAAGCATTACACCCATACATCACTTTTTCAGGACAATGCAGGCAGGCATTAAAATTCTATAAAGAATGCTTTGCTGGTGAAATTATCACCATGCGAACATTTCGCGATTCCCCGGATGAGGTGGCTGACGAATTTAAAAACAACATAATGCACGCAGAGTTTAAAGCTGAAGGCATTTATTTTATGGCCAGCGATGCCATGCCTGACGACAAAGTTTCAATCGGAAATCAGATTTCTCTTAGCATTCAATTTACAGATAAAGAAGAGCAGATGAAAATATTTAATTTTTTATCCAGTAATGGCAGCATAACCATACCACTCAAAAACACTTTCTGGGGTGCAAGATTTGGTACACTAACCGATCAGTTTGGTATTAACTGGATGTTGAACTGCCAAAATTAATTATTTAAAATATCAGACTAAAGGCCACTTCGATATGTCAGAGACTAAACAGATAAACACCCGATTTCACCTCACTACTCTAATAAATTTTTTATTATTGGTGGCAACTGTCGTTTCAATAATACCAACAACGGCTGAGGCCATACCCTCCTTTGCTCGTAAATACAATATAAGCTGCAATACCTGTCATGCAGCGTTTCCCCGACTGAATGAGTTCGGCGAACAGTTTGCCGCAGATAACTTACGCATGCCCAACTGGAAAGACAACACTCTTGACACTGGTGACGATATGCTGGCATTACCCAATAGCCTGCCGCTTGCGCTTCGAGTTCAGGCCTTTGCACAGAGTCGTGAGTCTGAAGCAATAGATGTAATCACCGGCGCAAGTGTTTCAGCAGACAGCGACTTTCAGGCGCCTTATCTCATAAAATTATTATCCAGCGCGCCCCTGTCAGATCACATCAGTTATTATTTTTACGCCATTTTTGCCGAGAAAGGCGACAACGGTTCGGTGATTGTTGAAGACGCCTGGTTCTCACATGATGATATTTTTGATACCGGCATCAGCATGATATTTGGTCAGTTTCAGGTTTCAGATTTAATGTTCCCACGGGAAACGCGCATGACTTTTCAAGATTTTATGGTCTATCGCATGGCCGGCCTGACCTACGATCGCGGCACTGTATTTCAATATACTGCTGGCGCAGTTGATCTGGCCGTGGGTCTGGTAAATGGCAATGGCATAGAAGAAAACGTGGGCATTAATAGTCCCGGTTTCAAGCGCGCTGATCATCTGTTTGACAATAACAGTGGCAAGGCTCTGTTTGGTCGCGTGGGTGGCGATATAGCCGGTGCAAATATTGGCCTGTTTGCCTACTCGGGTTCACAGAGAAATGCCACCGGTGCAGCCGGAACCGTTAACGGCAATCGCAACACCGATAAAGTTTCCTACGGTATTGATCTATCTGGAAAGCTCGGCGATGACACCTACTGGTTTGCACAACTGCTGCAAAACAACTGGGATAATTTTATTAATACCAATACTCAATATCGCTGGTTCGGTGGTTTTGCCGGCATTGATTATATTTACAGCGAACGCTGGGCCTATTCGTTTTTATATAACTACACCGATGCCAATGATCTGAAAAACACCGATACCGTGTACGAAGGCATCGATATGAATTCGCTGACGCTGGCCGCCTCCTATTATTTTATGCGTAATATTAAAGGCGTGATTGAAATCAATATTGATCTTCTCGACACGGTGAATCAAACCGGTACTTTCTGGACGGGACACCTGAGTGGCGAAAGTAATTTACTGCTTGGTTTTGATGCGGCTTTTTAAACAGCTGCATCAAGATAAACCCTTCCCCGGCGCAGAAAATACATCAGGTTAATTAGATGAGCAGGCTCATCTGAAAAAGGAAAAGAATTTTTTTGAAACTCGAGTAACTGAGTATCAAGCTGGTGGCGCTTTGCAGTGGGAATAAGCGTGTATATTATAATATTCTAAAATTACGGCAAACAGCTTTCGGGCTTCTATATTTTTTTTCCTTATAGTATTATTTACTCAGTTTTTAGCTAGTCACGCGATTTGCCTGCACTAACTTTTCCTCCTGGTTTATGCAGGTATTTAATGAAAGAGGATTTAGGGAAATAATTATGATTCAAAAGAACATACTGACAATAAAATTCATCATAATACTAACCAGCATGTTTTTTGCTTTTTCAGCAAATGCAACACATAAGGGTTATTACGATAATCATGGAAACTATATTCCTGGCCCGGCTCATCACGGCGGTGGCTATAATAGAGGTTATGGCTACGGCGGCAGCAATCACCAGAACCCAGGATATAATGAACACGGCAACAGCTATAACAGAGGTAGCCTGGTATGTGTTACCGATCATGGCAATTGTAGAATCAGTGGTCACGGACAGCCAGGTAATTCATGCAGATGCGGTTCAGCCAGTGGATACGTCAGAGGCGGCGGTAGCCATTAGTTAACAATACTCATGGATGAAAATAACGAGGCACAAGGATGTGCTAAATTATAAGACATTCATTTTCACCAAACAAGACTAGCGTTCCTGCACATACACCTTAGATTTATCAGCAACTCATTATTTTTGTTAATGTAATTTTGCTTCTGAGTTTACTGAACTGGCTCATTAATAACCATTAAACCTGTCACCCGACAAAAGAAAAAAACACCCGTTGGATTGAGATAAGTTTTAACCCATCTGGTATATCCCTCAATTGATTTTTAACTGAGCTTTTTTCAATCATTTAACGACACAGTAATACAGTAACTATTAAATAGATTACTTTTTATGATGTAATAATATAAGGAAAATATTATGTTCAATAAAAAAACTTGTTATTAATGCTCGGATTTGCAGTAATAATGGCTAACACAGCCTACGCTGAGCTACCCAAGACCAACCCTAAACTTATAAATAATAAAACAGTACTACCTCAGAGCACTAATAAATCACTTAACAGGTTAAATTTAAAAGCCGATTTAATCATTGAAGGCATTGGCTACAGTAATGAATTCTGTGTTAGCAGCTGCTCAGACCAATGGACACGCGAACTACAGGTAGAGTGCATTACAGCTGAATCCTGCTATTTAAAAGTAAAAGTCATATAAGCTAACTGGCATTTCAGATACTATACTCAACAGGTAAATCGTACGTATTGAAGGCAACGACAGTGAAAATAATTTTATTTACTCTACTATATATGCATATCAGTCTGGCTATAGCTAATGAAGATTCAGCACATTACGTTGAGCCTCCCTATAAAGAACCTAGAGTTGTCTACGATTTTTATTTCGATGAACCTGCCAAAATAAATTCAGCACTTTACTGGATTCGCTCACTTATAAACCCACTTATAGAAGAACCTTATAATTTTGCACCAGAATTTATGGAAATTAAAGTAGTAATACACGGCACAGAAATTGTCACCTTAGCAAAGAAAAACTATGCAAAATACAAAGATGCCGTTGAACGCATGCGATACTACGCATTGCTTGGAGTAAAATTTAAAGTATGTAATATTGCAGCCTCTGACTATGATTATAAAACAGAAGATTTTTATGAGTTTATCGAAATAGTGCCTTCTGCATTTACTGAGCTGGCTCACTGGCAACAGCAGGGATTTGCATTGATTACTCCCAAAATTTATACCCGCACAAAAAGCATTAAAGAAATACGCTAAACCATAACTTATAATATATCTCAGTGCTAAAGAATAAATAAATTCACTGCTGTCCCGTTAACCTTTTTGAACATTATCTGCAGGATTGATACAGCAGGCTATGAACGTACGTCTATTAAATGAGACATGAAAATAGCAAACTACAAAACCGTCATCTCCGAATGCTTGTGTCGGAGATCCAGCGGCTTTAAAGCCTGCAAAGTCACTGGATTCCCGACACAAGCATTCGGGAATGACGGGTACCTTAAGTTAACGCGACAGCAATGAAATAAATTAGCATTTATACTGAACTTTTTATCACAGCATATCGACACAACTGTATATAGTTTAAATATTAACGTTATATGGAGTCAAATATGAATAAGTCATTTCTAGCCATATTATTAGCAAGTTCATTCACTGGCCTGATTCAGGCAGAGACAGTGGACATCCCTGTACCTAAAGCAGCTGTAGTAGCGGCATTTAATACTGCATTAGGCGGCACAAAATTACATCTTGATAATTACGGATCTAAACAGGGTACATCCTGGCTTAGCCAAAGTAGTTACATCATCTTACCCGATGGCAGCAAAAAGAAGTTCAATATTTCTGAGCAAACCACCAAGGTCACTAACAGACGTTTCTGGCGACATTATATAAACGACTTTAATACCAAAAACATTAATGTCATCGCCAATGGAAATAAGTTGGAAATGACCGCTTATTTTGAAAGTCAGGGTGAAGAAATAAAAGGCAAGTGCATAAAAGCCAAGCTTATCAGCAATAAGAAAGTAGAATGTAAGCTCAAAATGGAACGCGATATTCATTTGAATAATTCTCAAATTATGATATCACTTAAACCCATTGCTTATAATGGCAGCATTTCTTTTAGCAATGCCAGCGCGACATTTAAAACGGACTTGAAAATTCCAAATAAAATTTGTCAGGTATTCAATGGACTATGTGGAAAAATCGAAAATTTCATCAAATTCAAGATCAGATCTTCTGTGGAAAACACCGTAAAAAATGAACTGAATAAACCAGGCATAAAAAAAGCAGTGGCCAATAAAGTTAAAAGCCTGTTAAAAAACAAGATTGATCCTAAATGGAAAGTAATAAAAATATCCAGCAATAGTAATAAATACATTGTAAGAGTGCAGCGCCCAGACACGATTGATAAAAACACCGTATCAATATCTTCATTTAAAGCTCTAAAAAAGAATGCCAATATTAAATGTCCTGGAAATATAGATTTTAATGCCACAATTAAAACTAAAACCAAAGTCAGCGGAAAATTCTGGCTGGAATTTGAAAACGGTAAAAAATCAAACACTCATAACTGGAACATGTCCGGGAAAGGCAGCCAGACCTCGAAAGTTAGTCGTAGCTGGAATGCCAAAAATTTCAAAGCAAATAGTGGGTGGACTCGTATGGCATTAACCTGGAAAGATAAGAAAGGCAAAAAATACAGTAAAAAATCCAGCAAAGCCACTTTCAAACGCACTTGCAAAAAAGCATCTGGAGGAAAAAAGCTTAACCCTAAATCATCTACTGCACCAACGATGGGTATAGGACTTCAAAAATAAAAAAAGCTGTGAACCACAGAGGACACAGGGGTTTTTAGGGAAATTCCTTTTCTGTACCTCTGCGCCCCTGCGGTTCACAGCCTTTAATCTTAAAATCCTCTTCTAACTAACAACAGGCTCCTTATCATCTGACATCATAGCCATTCTTGCACCTGCACTTTAATATTAATATACGATATAATATCCCCTGCTAAATTAAAGACATATAGAAAATACGAGATAAGTAGAATGAACAATCCATTTCAGGAACAATTACTTAAAGCTGGCATTGTTAATAAACAACAGGTTCAGAAAGCCAAACAGGATAAAAACAAAAAAAAGAAGCAGCAGCGAAATAAAAAAGAAGTGGCAATTGATGAAAATAAAATTAAAATGCAGAAGGCCGCAGATAAAAAAGCAGAATACGATCGTGAGCTAAACAGAAAAAAAGAAGAAAGCGCTCGAAAAAAGGCTATTTCTTCTGAAATAAACCAGCTCATTACTAATAACTGCATAAAGCGAGATGATAGCTGTGAAATCGTCTATAACTTCGAACACAATAATAAAGTAAAGCGTATTTATGTAAATGAAGAAATGAAGCAACAGGTAATTAAAGGAAAATTGGGAATTGCCCGCATAGAAGGCCGATATGAACTGGTGCCTTTAGCCGTTGCTGAAAAAATTCAGCAACGAAATGAAAAACGAATTGTTTTATTTACCGATGACAAACAGAAAGACGATGCCAATGACCCATATGCAGATTATCAGATACCTGATGATTTAACCTGGTAAACTACCGATACCAAAACCCAGGCACGAGCCAATGCGCTTAGTTCTATTTATTTCCCTGGCTGATCAAAATACTCAGTATATAGCATCAAGGCTTTGTGGATTTTTGGCATGCCATTCATAGACAATGGTTTTTTTGATAAAGCATCTGCGCCCTGTAGCAAATCACCAATTAATACATGCAACGTCGCATCTGCCTCAGGTTTTAGTTTACAGTTAGTAATAAGGTACTCAACTTGCTCATTGATATTTTTAGCCAGCTTACTGGCATCTTTCTTTGTCAGAGTATCATTATGAAATGATGCTGAAAATTTCTTAAACTCATCATTAATCTTTAGCATTCCCTGACGTAAAGGCGCATCTGTTTTCCATTTACTCCCCTGATTTAAACTAAGCCCGGAGGTCTCATGTCCTTTATGTGAATGATGATCTGCATCTGCACCAGCTTCAACATTTGATAAACCTGCCGTTAGCAGATAAATACTAATTATTATAACTTTCATTTAATATAACGATTCCATAAATATAGTTTTTAAAAAACCAGAGTGAGTGATTTTAGTTTTCTTTGATAAGAACATAAAAAACATCATTTATACGGTCGTGCCACTTCTTAATGACCTTGCCTTTAATCTGTATTTCTTTTCCCTGCATAATAACACTGGCTTTAAGCGCGCCACTACTAGAAGCACCACCATTAGAATTTTGAGAAATATTCATTTTAGCACTTACCTCTGCCGTTACACCTTTCGTCATGGCAATATAGGTTAAGCCTTTTTTGTACGCGCACTGTTCCTGGTAAATTATTCCTTTGATGTGAGTACCGCATTTGCCTACATGATTATTTCCTGGATTGCTTACCCAGCCTGGTTTTGGGTTGTGGTAATGGCCACAGGATATAAGCAGCATTAAAGAAAAAATTAAAATGATTGATTTATAAAAAGGCTTGAACATTAAAAAAGAGCTCCTGAATATTAAAACAGCATACACTTCTCTATTTATGAGCCTGAAAGAAAAGTCATTAGTTAGTGCATGAGTTTAGCATAAACAACCAGCACTTTTAATTTACATAGATAGTAGTCATTGATACTGCGCTAACCAATAAGCTCAATACCATTTGCGTCATAATCTCTACAGAATAAAGCCTGTCGACCTGATTTGCTGCGAGTATAATCTACGCCTCGTTGCTTGAGCAGATTTTCCAGCCGACCTAAATCATCCACCTTCAGAGCCAGATGCCGATCTCTGCCGCCATGCTCTGGCCGTCCCGTTAATGGATCAGGGCTTGGCAGCTCAAGCAGGTGAATCTGCTGTTCACCAATATTCAGCCAGGCGCCGGCAAAATCCAGATCAGGTCTGGCGGAATCCAGCTCAAGCCCTAAAATGCCACAGTAAAACTCCAGCGCTCTGCTGGTATCCGCCACCAGCAGGCTCACATGATGCATTTCAACCGACACATTTTTCTCCAGAGAGGGTATAATTCCGCCCTCGTTCATAGCCATAATTTTATGGCCGTATTTAATATTACCAAGATTTAATCTTACCAAGACATATTTTACATGAATCCTGATCTGAATCGCCTGCAGCCCTACCCCTTTGAACGACTCGCAGAACTAAAAGCAGGCATCAGCCCGCCAGATCTGAACCATATCCCATTATCCATCGGCGAGCCCAGGCACCCTTCTCCGGATTTTGTGCTGCAGATACTCAATCAGTCCGTGGATAAAGTGGGTCAGTATCCTCTTACCAAAGGCATGCCCGAACTACGCCAGGCCATGGCCAGCTGGTTACAGCAACGATTTAAACTGGCTGATAACAGCATTGATGCCGAAAAAAATATCCTGCCGGTGAACGGTACTCGCGAAGCTCTGTTTGCTTTCGCTCAGGCAGTGATTGATCGCAACCAGAACCCATTGGTGCTAATGCCCAATCCTTTTTATCAAATTTATGAAGGCGCTGCTTTTTTAGCCGGAGCAGAGCCGCGTTTTTATAACACTACCCGCGATACAAATTATCTGCCCGATTTTGAAAGCATCAGTGAAGCAGACTGGCAGGCCTGCCAGCTATTATTTATCTGCACACCGGGTAATCCCACCGGCGCAATAATCGACAAAGAACAGTTAAAGGCCTTAATTCGAAAAGCAGAAAAATACGATTTCATTATTGCTTCTGATGAATGTTATTCAGAAATTTACTTTGATGAAAACAGTCCACCACCGGGATTACTGCAGGCCGCCTGTGAAATGGGCAACACCGATTTTAAACGTTGCGTGGTGTTTCACAGCTTGTCAAAAAGATCCAACCTGCCCGGTTTAAGATCCGGCTTTGTTGCTGGCGATGCGAACGTTATACAGGCATTTTTAAAATACCGAACTTATCATGGCTGTGCCATGTCAGGGCATCATCAACTGGCCAGCATCAGTGCCTGGAACGATGAACAGCACGTAATTGATAACCGCATAAAATACAAACAGAAATTTGATTCTGTACTGGAAATACTTTCACCAGTAATGAATGTTAAACTACCTGACGCAGGTTTTTATCTATGGGCGCAAACGCCCATTACTGACACCGATTTTGCAAAAAATTTATTTGCCACACAAAACGTCACCGTTTTACCTGGCCGCTATCTGTCTCGAACAGCAGATGGCATCAATCCGGGCGAAGATCATGTACGTATGGCACTGGTGGCTTCAATTGATGAAACAGTTGAGGCGGCTAACCGAATACAGAAATTTATAAATTCAATTTAAAAGCACCTCTGCCAAATTGGCGCTTTAATCAGGAGAACCAGATGAACGATTTAAAAAATATTATTGAAGAAGCCTTCGAACGTCGCGCTGACATCACACCTCGCAATGTAGAAACTCGCGTTAGCGAAGCAGTTGAAGAAGTTATCAGCATGCTGGATGCTGGCACCGCTCGCGTAGCCGAAAAAATTGATGGTGACTGGCAGGTAAATGAATGGCTGAAAAAAGCCGTGCTGTTATCTTTTCGCATTAATGACAATGAATTCATCAAAGGTGGCTTCACTAATTATTACGATAAAGTGCAGTCAAAATTTGCCGACTATAATACTCGGGATTTTCGTGAATCTGGTGTACGTGTCGTACCTCCTGCCACTGCACGCCGCGGTTCATATATTGCAGCCAGCACAGTGCTGATGCCTTCTTATATTAATATCGGTGCATACGTTGATTCTGGCACAATGGTTGACACCTGGGCGACGGTTGGTTCATGCGCTCAAATCGGTAAAAATGTTCACCTGTCTGGCGGCGTGGGTATTGGTGGTGTATTAGAACCCCTACAGGCAGCACCCACTATTATTGAAGATAACTGCTTCATCGGCGCACGTTCAGAAGTTGTAGAAGGTGTGATTGTTGAAGAAGGCTCAGTTATTTCAATGGGTGTTTATATTGGTCAGAGCACTAAAATATTTAATCGTGAAACCGGCGAAGTTTCCTATGGCCGTATTCCAAAAGGCTCGGTTGTTGTTTCTGGTAACCTGCCTTCCAAAGATGGCACTTACAGCCTTTACTGTGCCGTTATTGTAAAGCAGGTGGATGAAAAAACATTAGGCAAAGTAGGCATTAATGAGCTGCTTCGATCTATTGATTAAATTGCATTAATTCAGATTTGATCGAACATATTATTCAAGAACGGGATTTTGCAGGAGCAAGTCTTTAGCTCGCGATCCTTTCAGCTTGCTGAAATCGCGAGCTAAAGACTTGCTCCTGCAAAAATATTTTCACGACAAATCTTCTGACAAACGATTATGACTATTCTCTACGGCATCCCAAACTGTGACAGCATAAAAAAATCCCGCAAGTGGCTTAAAGATCATGCTATTGATTATGACTTTCATGATTATAAAAAACAGGGCGTACCAGAAAAAGAACTTAAAAAATGGATTAAACTGGTTGGCTGGGAATGCCTGCTTAATAAACGCGGCACAACCTGGCGCAAACTTGATGACTCAGTTAAGGACTCGGTAGATAAAAAATCCGCCATTCAAATCATGCTGGAAAACCCCAGCATAATTAAAAGACCGGTGCTGAATTATAATAAATTAATTTATGTCGGCTTTTCAGAAAATAACTACAACGACATATTTAACTAGTAGCCACTTAAGATCGGATATTTAAATATCATCCTGACTTATTCGATAAGTGAAGCATAATGAATGCTATCCAGTAATCCATCCACTCCGGAACCATTCTCTTTTTTAGCCTCCTGAGTATCAGCATCCGCTTCTATCTCCGACTCCTGAATTTTTTCCAGTCCTGTTAAATATTTTTTCTGGAGCAAATGAGTTAATTCTTTTAACTGACTGTTGTTTCGCCCTGCACAGTAAATCATCGGCCGATTTAGGCTTTTAACGTGTTCCGATTTTTTATTTTTACTCTGGTAGATTAAATTAAGTGTAATGAGCAAATGACTAATTTTATCACTCTCAATATCTCCCATATCAATTGATTGATACAGAGCATAAACCGGATCAAATGGAAATGACTTATGCTGCTCTACAAAACTGTTAACCAACTGACATAAATATTGCGCCGATGAATCTTTATCAGTGCGATTAAAATCATCTTTATAAAATAATTGCAGTGAGTTTAATAGCTCATTAATATCTTTTTGTGGAATATTATTTAATTCTAAAGAGTGATTTAATGTTTTTATTGCATCAACCGGATAATCATTAAAGCGATGAACATAAACATCAATAAATGACTGCATAGCGTCATCCACTTCTTCTCTGCTCATATCAGGGTCATCAATAAAATCCAGCATAGAATGTTTATGATCAACAACTAGTTGTCTCTTGGTTAGCTGATTGGCAGTAACATATTGAAGCCGGGCACTTTCAGCACTTTGCTGATGATTAAAATCAGGCACCTGTACAGATAGTTCTTTTTTCCAGAACACACTAAGACCCGCACTTTCAACCACCTGCTTACTCATCTTACTTATTGTCTGGGATATACGACTAAAACAACGACTGGATAAAGCTGAAGGCTGGCTAATAACCACCGGACTCTGAGCACATATTGCCCCGGCCAGCTGCTCATCTTTTACAATAAAGCCCAGATACGCAACTTTACAGCCAATATATTTGGCCACTGCCCGTGAGAAACGTTTGTAGGTTTTTCGTGCAGCGAGTTCTGAAATGGTTGAATTAACCACAATATTAAAACGTTTCTTATAACCTCTTTTGTGCAGCACACGTACCAGTGAAAAGGCATCGGTAAGGGATGTAGGCTCAGGCGAGATAATTAATAAACATTGATGAGCAGATTCAATAAATGACAGCACATTGTCATGAATACCGGCCGAAGTATCCACCAGCAAATAGTCATATTCTTTCTCAAGTGCGCTGATGGCCTGAATTAGACGATGCTGTTCTGTTAATTCGAGATTACTAAAATCTGCAATCCCTGATGCACCCGGTACCAGGCTGATGCCTGATGTATTTACAACAATCTCATGTATATCTTTTTCACCACGCAGTACATGCTCAAGGGTATATTCAGGCATCACCTTGAGCATAATATTTATATTTGCCAGGTTGGTATCCGCATCAAACAGGCACACCCGGTAACCCATTTTTGCAAGCGTAATGCCCGTATTAACGGTCAGGCTTGTTTTACCAACCCCCCCTTTACCGCTCGCTATCGCTAATATCTGTGCTGACTGCTGTTTCAATTTACTTTTATCAATATTTTAGTGTTTTGTAATTTAGTTGCAGATTATGCCATCTGTAAAAACAGCGCTGTATTTATACAGCTCGATTTGAACATAAAAATCAAAAAGTTAAGTCTCTTTCTGCATTTTCAGCCCCACTGGACTGTGGAATGAGAATAGCATTTAACATCATACACTCCAATATAGAAATCCAAAAAAGAAGCCTTTTATATACAAAGGAACTGAATATCCATATATTAGCATTAATGTATCTTTGGCCACATACACAGAGCTTATTTGACAAAATGAAAAAATGTAATAATATTAACTAGATGCGGGATTTAGTGATCAAGTCACTTGAAGATCCGGAAGTAAATAAACTTCCGTCGTTACCCCATATTCTAATTAAACTGCTCAGAGCCTGCCGAGATGATGAAATCTGCTTTGACACTATCTCTGAAATCATCAGTAATGATGCCGCTTTGTCCACTAAAGTTATTTCTGTAGCCAACTCGCCCGTTTACGGCCATGCACGGCATTTAGATTCACTTAAACACATATTGATGTTTCTGGGTCTGGATACAATCAAGTCAATTGCTATTACTGCCTCTGTTAAACAATTTTTTTCTCGATACAGCGATGAGAAGAGTTTGTTTCTTAAACACTTCTGGAAGCACTCTCTTTACTGTGCAACCATAGCCAAAGAACTGGCTAAACTTACTAACTATAAATATGTAGAAGAAGCCTATATCGCCGGTTTACTACATGATATAGGTAAGCTGGTATTAGAAAACAAAGCTGATTTTGAATATGGTAAGTCAGCTCATAATAAAGGCATGGCAAAAGAATTATTACTTCTCGAACAACAGAAGTTTAAAATCACCCATGATGACCTTGGCTCTATGCTACTTGATAAATGGGGCATTAATGAAACTATCAGCGATGCCGTCAGGTATCATCATGCCAGCATCGAAGATATTCAGGATGCACATCAGCTGGTTAAAATTATTAATCTATCCAATATTCTTACATCAGACCTGACAGAACAACAAAACTCTTTAAAATTTGAAAGCTCTATAAAATTATTCGACCTGTCAGAATCAATCATTAATAAAATTGTTAATAGCTCTGACATCAAAGTGAGCGAAGTTGCCAGATCAATGGAAATAGACATAGGCAACACTAACCCTGATGAAAATAGAAAAAAGCAGATTCAACTGGCACAGGAAGTTAGAGATATAGCGCTCATTCGTGGCAGCCAGTTATCGCAGCATGAAGATGATCCTTCGATATATATATCCATACAAAAAAGCCTGATGATTTTATTTGGCATACAAACCAGTATGGTTTTTATTTATGACAAGAAAAATGAAAAACTATCGACAGGCGATGTTAAAACTGAAAAAGATAACACGCTATCAGACAACCTGGAAATCAGCTTAAAATCAAAAAGCATAATCAGTAAATCACTTTTAGAAAAAAGAATCACTGATAGCTTTTCCATAAAAGAACCTGAAAGCATTGCAGTAATTGATCAACAACTTATTCGTTCACTTAAAACAGAAGGCATAGCCTGCATCCCTGTTGGTAGTCCGAACACATGCAATATAGTTATAGTTATTGGCCTTGATGACAACAAGTATAAGGAACTAATTTGCAATACCAGCTTACTTAATATTTTTGCAAGTGACGCATCAACTATAATAGAAAAGCTGCACCAACAAAATTCAAATATTGAGAAAGCAATAAGCAAAACAGAACTAACATTCAAAAATAAAGCGAATGAGATAATTCACGAAACCAATAATCCGTTAAGCGTAATAAGAAATTATTTACAGATTCTTGGAAACCGACTTAATGAAAAAGACCCTGCTCAGGACGATATAAAAACAATAAAAGAAGAAATTGATCGTGTAGGGAATATTATACTCCGTTGTGCAGATGACTTACAAAAAGAACCGGCAACAAGAAAAGCAAAAGAGCTTGATATAAATAAAACGATTAAAGAAATAATAAATATTTTTGAATCATCTCTATTTATGACTCATGACATAAAAAACTCACTTCAGTTAAGCAACAGTATTGATATGATTCATATTGAAAAAGACACTATAAAACAGATCATTACTAATATAATCAAGAATTCTGTAGAAGCCATAGAAAAAGATGGTGAAATAACAATAATAAGTCGCAACACTAATATTAACGGAAAGCCTTTCGTCGAAATTGAAATTAAAGACAACGGCCCAGGAATACCAAAAGAAATACTGAATAATCTGTATTACCCAGTAAAGACAAAAAAAGGAAATGGACATGCAGGTCTCGGGTTAAGTATTATTAAAAACCTGATTGATGGAATAAATGGATATATAAGCTGTAGAACAGGTAAATCGGGAACTGTATTTAATATACAGATACCAAAGTATGAAGCCACTATAACCAAATCGTAATAGTAATATATTATGAATAAAACAAAGACCCCATCATGAACAAAACCAGCACGTTACATAAATTCAAGAAAAAAATACTCCTCGTTGATGACGAAGAATTACATCTTCACAGTCTGTCTATTTTAATGACACAGAACGGTTATAAGGTAGATACAGCCAATTCAGGAAAAGAAGCTCTAAATAAACTTAAATCCAGTAATTATGGTGTTTTATTGCTCGATTTAAATATGGGCGAAATATCTGGAGATGAAGTCATGGACTTCATCAGGCAAAACAAAATAAACACAACTGTCATTGTTGTAAGCGGAGAAACTTCTTTTGAAGCAGCTAAAAATGCACTTAAACATGGTGCTTATGATTTCATCAGAAAACCTTACGCCATAGAAAATTTAATCAATTCGGTTGATAACGCCATAAAAAAACGTCAGCTCGAATACGATAATCTTGTTATGCAGGAGAAACTCAAGGGCTCAGAAAAACTTCATCGTTACATGATAAACAAATCACCCGACATTGTTTACATGCTCGATTCAAGGGGGCGCTTTACTTTTATAAACAAACGAATCGAATCATTGTTGGGTTATAGAAAAAAAGAAATTATCGGCAAGCACTATATAGATATTATTCATGAAGATGATCGTGAAAAAGCAATGCATAAATTTAATGAACGGCGCACTGGCACACGATCAAGAACAAACATTGAATTAAGACTAAAATGTAAGAACAATGATTCAGCCCGTTATTTTGAAACTCGATCAGTGCCCATAGAAATAAACGCTTTAGGAATATATAACAAAGAAAAAACCACCGAGAATAGATTTATTGGCACCTATGGTGTTGCAAGAGATATTACTGACCGTGTTGAAGCTGAAGAAATAATTCGCTTTCAGGCATATCATGACATGCTCACTCGCTTACCCAATAGAACACTATTACAGGACAGACTCAACCAGGCCATACTTCACACAAAACGAAATAACACTAAACTGGCTATTATGTTTTTAGATCTTGATCGATTTAAAGTTGTTAATGATACTCTGGGACACGTTATTGGCGATCAGTTATTGCAGGCAGTAAGTAATCGCCTTAAAAAATGTTTGCGCGAAGGTGATACACTTGCACGAATAGGCGGCGATGAATTCACACTTCTATTACCAGAAATACACGGCAGAAAAGATTCTGAACAAATCGCTAATAAAATCATTCATGCTCTTAAAGATCCTTTCAATATAGATAATCATGAACTTTTCATCAGCACCAGCATTGGTATTGCACATTACCCAGATGATGGAAAAACAATGGAAACGTTAATTAAGCATGCTGATATAGCTATGTATCATGTAAAAGATAATGGCAAAGACAATTACCAGTTCTATGCCAATAATATGCATGAGGTTTACTCAAAACATTTATCTTTAGAAAATGATATTCGTCGCGCGTTACAGGACAATCAATTCAAGCTCTATTATCAACCTCAAATTAATATAGAAACAAACGAAATATTTGCCATGGAAGCACTGATTCGCTGGGAACACCCTGAGCGTGGCATTATATCTCCCAATGAATTTATTTCACTGGCTGAAGAGACTGGCTTAATTCAACCTATTGGCGACTGGATAATAGAAACTGCCTGTAATGAATTAAGTAAATGGAGAGGGCTTGGATTAGTCAATGTAAGAATCGCTGTTAATCTTTCAGCCTGCCAACTTGAACAGGATGATATTATTAAAACAATAATAAAAACTCTCAAGAAACATGATGTTCCCGGCAATATGCTTGAAGTTGAAATTACTGAAAATGTATTAATGAAAGACATTGAAAATGCCATCAGCAAATTAAAATTATTAAGTAGTTATGGCGTAAAAATAGCTATAGATGATTTTGGAACTGGTTACTCTTCGCTAAACTATCTGAAGAAATTACCTATTGATACATTAAAAATTGATCGCACATTTATTAATGATATGCATAATAGCAAACAGGATTCATCGATTATAAAAGCAATTATTGCTATGGCCAAAGGAATGAATTTAAATATTATTTCTGAGGGAGTGGAAACAGATATCCAGCTGCAGCAGTTAATTGAATGGCGCTGTAAAAATATGCAGGGATTCCTGTTTAGCCGACCTATTCCAACTAAAGACGCAATGGCGATGCTAATGAATCCCATCATATATCAAAAAAAACAGGCTTCCAGTTGAATCTTATGTCGCCTGTTTTTAACTCCTTATCTTTTCCATCCGCAGAAACTGTAATTCAGGTAACTTATTCCTCCTGATCTTACCGTTACATCCTGGCTCGCTTCACCCAGCTTTTCATGCCGGATTTTTATTCTGTACTTTCCTGCAGGCACATCTGTTAGAGAAAGATTTCCATCTATTGCTGTCACCGTTGCATAGGGATGTGAAGCCACATATACATAACCCAACATCCAGTCATGTGCATCACACTTGAGAGTAATAACACCATTTTTACGCAGTGCCTTTTTAATTTCCTTATTTTGAAGCGGCATAGCCACGTTATACATGGTTCTTAAATTTTCACCAAAGTATAAATGCGTATTGTGTAAAATTGGATCGTGATTATTCAGAGCGAGTTTCTACTTTTTTATACGGCCACAGTGACATGATTCGAAAACTTGCATTTTTCATTATTAACCTTAACAACACCTCGCTTCCGATATTTTTTATCCCTACTAATATCCTCAATTACAACTACCATATTCTGCAAACCGCCACCTGTTCCCATATAGTAATCTGCATTAATACGAGAGCCACAATATCCCGTATTCTTTGTAGTTTTAATTACAGCATTCGCCGGTAATTCACCTGCAAAAGATATGCGTCCTGAGATTGTGCCACCATTTAGTACTTCAATAACCTGGTAAGCACTGACTGTTGAATTGCATAACAGGACCATTAGCAAGACTGCACATTGATATATTTCTTTTCATTATGTTCTCTCCCAAATTCAAACAATAATTTTTATTTTTATTTTACAAAAATCAACTGACAGATTGCTATTACAAAACAAACACTAATATTCTGAATTTAACTCATTCCCTGAATCAGTACTTAGAAGATGGCCAAACAAAATATTCATATTAAATACCACTGCTATCCCGCTAACCTTTTTGGACATTATCTTCAGGATTGATACAGCAGACTATGAGCGTACGTCTATTAAATGAGACATAAAAATAGCAAACTACAAAATCGTCATCTCCGAATGCTTGTGTCGGAGATCAGCGGCTTTAAAGCCTGCAAAGTCACTGGATTCCCGACACAAGCATTCGGGAATGACGGGTATCTTAAAAGTTAACGGGACAGCAATGATTAAATACTTATAAAAAACGGATTAAACATCAGCCTGAATAATCTGCAATCAACTTTTAAAGTGCCCAACCATTTCACGCAGGCGATCAGCCAGTTTATTCAGCGTTGCGCTGGCAGATATAGTCTGCTGCACTCCTGCGGCACTACTTTCGGCAACTTCATTAATATTAATCACATTGGTGTTAATTTCTTCAGACACTGCCTGTTGTTCTTCAGCTGCTGCTGCAATGAGCGTGTTCATATCATTGGCAGACGTCACCGACTGAGTAATTGCGGATAAAGATTCGCCCGCCTGAGCTGCCTGATCGACGCTATTTTTTGCCTGCTCCTGACTCTGTTCCATTACCGTCACCGCTTCCTTAGCTCGTGATTGCAAACGCTCAATCATTGCCTCTATTTCCTGAGTCGATTGTTGAGTACGCCCAGCCAGGCTACGCACTTCATCGGCCACCACAGCAAAACCTCGCCCTTGCTCCCCAGCTCGCGCCGCTTCAATGGCAGCATTAAGTGCCAACAGATTGGTTTGTTCGGCAATGCCTTTAATCACATCCAGCACCGTACCAATATTATTGCTTTCAGCATCCAGCTCATTGATTACCACAGAAGCCTTTTCAATTTCAGATGCCAGACCTGTGATCGACTGAGCAGTTTGCTGCACCACCGCTTTACCACTGGTTGCTTCTTCGTTGGCATGGGTTGTTTGCTCCGATGCCACCTGGGCATTACGGGAAACTTCCTGCACGGTGGCCGTCATCTCTGTTACCGCCGTGGTCACCTGAGCAATTTCATTTTGCTGCCGATCCACCCCCTGCCTGGTCTTTTCGGTTATTTCACTCATGTTTGCAACTGAGCTAATAATATCGTTGCTGGCATCATTAATTTCGGCAATCATCTCACGGAGTTTATTTAGCATTGTTTTCATGGCCTGCTGCAATTGACCAATCTCGTCGTTTGATGTTGAATCTACCTGAACGGTTAAGTCCCCATGAGCAATACTCTGCATGCCTCTAACCAGCCCCTGCAGGGGCTTCAAAGACCGATTCATATACCAGTATAATACTGCCAGAGCACCGCCAATCAACGCAGCAATCGCCAGCATTGCACCCAATTGAAAACGTTTTTGATCTTCATAAATGTCTGTCGAGTCTTTAGCCGTTATCAAATATGCCACAGGCTGGCTGCTGGCATCATAGATACTCTGTGCTGTTACTGTGTAATAGCCATCTTCGTATTCTTTCACTTGCAAATTCCGGCTGCCAGGCTCGGGTAAATCAATTACCAGACTTTCATACATCTCTGTATCTGCTACTGTATATTCCAGTTTGCCCTCATAAGTGGCAATGAATATTTCAGATTCATCACTGAGACCTAATTCTTCAACAGCAGAGTTCAGATCACGTAAAAATACGCCCACGCCCACCATCTTGCCACGGCTTAACATGGGAAAACCGACCGCTGCATAGAGACGACCATCATGATCCCGCTCCAGACCGGAAAGGGTTCTGCCTTCTTTAATCACCCGTTTGATCAACACATTATCACTTTGACCACTGAATGCCGGGGAAGAGGAATAAAGAATATTTCCCTGGGGATCCATCAGTTCCAGATGGGTGATCACTCCCGAACTGCTGAGCAAGTTATAACTGGTGACAGCACTTTCCGCCAGAGCTTCTTTATCTCTGTTTTTAAGCGCTTTACGAGTGGCTCGGTCACGCATAATCGCCTTGGTATTGCCGGTCATCGCTTCCATCTGAGCCGACATAATCATGCGCCAGAGAAATATTTTACTATCGAGGTTAGATTCCTCATAGCGCTGCTTTAACTGCTGCTGACTAATCCAGTTGGTGGTTAACAGACCCGCTGCCACCAGCAGAATAATGCTGGCCGCAACCAGAATAACCCGCACTCTCAGACTCATAATATTTTTACCCTATAGTCAGAAAAATATCTTTGGTTATTATTCAGACGGGTGGCCTGCGGCTTTCCAGGCCGGGAAGCCATCACGATAGTAATAAACCTTGCTGAAACCCCAGCCCACTGCTTTGGCACTGGCTACAGAGCTACGCATGCATTTTTCGCCATTACAGTAAATCACCACTTCCTCATCTTTTTTAATTTCTTTGGACATAGACTCGTCAGAGAGTTTCTTTTTCAATTCAATATGAATGGCATCAGGCACACGACCCGCATCCCAGTCTTTGTCTTTACGCACATCAAGAAATAGAACACCTTTATCAAACAAAACTTTGGCCTTTGCTGTATCAACGGTGGTGGCACCCTTAACACTGGTGGGAGAAATCTTGTCTCCGGCTGTGGCAACAGTCGTGATAGAAAATAAAAGCACAGCAAACAGCAGTTTTAAATATTTCATATTTTTTCCTCAATCAATATTGAATTAGACGCTAGTATTAAAAAATACAGGTAATATCCTGAACAGTTGTTATTGGTTTTGAATAATTAAATGAAATGGTTAACCAATAAGTTAACCATGAGTATAGAAGGGGTTTTTATGTTTTTCCTGAAAATATGAGGCTATAAATTATGGAGTATTATGTGATATCTATTTTCAAATATTTACAATGTAGAAATGTTAGTTAGAAGCGATCAGGCCGCCTGATTTTTTTTATGCATCATCAATAATAACTCAGCTTCATTGCGGCTAATATGGCACAGTTCCATGATGTCCTCAGCCGTTGAACCCTTCTGTGCAAGGCCAATAGCATGGCCATAAGGCGTATTAGACTGCATTTGAGAATGTACTTCATCAACTTGAACACTCAGTGTCTGCAGATCTTTTTCCAGTTTTAAAAATCTGCCACCCAGACCCACTGAGCCAATATTAAGCGCTGTGATTTCATCAATCACATGCTCAGAAACCTGTTGTGAATTAATTTTGTGCTCAATAGCCTGAATATGCTTACGAGCCCAGACAAGAATAGATACAGATGCAATAAATAAAATTAACGCGATGAGTAGTACCAGTGCATTCATTTTTAACTCCCAGTTTAACTGAAAGAGTGCGCCAGGCTACTATTTGATATGGCGGCTGTTAAAACCCTGCCATATCAGACCATTCATCTTCGCTGAGTAATTTGTTTAAATCCACCAGGATTAACAACTCATTATCGCGACTGACCACACCCTCTATATATCGTGCTGTTTCATCATTACCAACATTCGGCGCAGTTTCAATTTCTTCGGCATAGATATCCACTACCTCAGCCACACTATCAACCACAATACCGACTGTTTGACTGGCGGTTTCGATAATAACAATTCGCGTTGAATCGCTCATCTCTTTCGCACCCAGACCAAATCGCATACGCGTATCTATAACTGTGACTACATTGCCGCGCAAATTGATGATGCCAATGACATAATCTGGAGCACCAGGTACAGGCGCAATTTCAGTAACTCTTAGCACCTCCTGAACCAGCATGACATTTATGCCATAAATTTCATCTTCTAGTCGGAAGGTGACACATTGACGATGTTCAGAAGAACCTGTTTCGTCATCGCTCATATTTAAGTGCTCCACTTATTATTATGCAGTTTATATGCCAGCCCAGAGGATTGGTATTTTTATTCATCTTAATTGAGATTCTAGTTGAGAAGACACCAAATGCCAGTTGATTTGACTAATAAAAACAATCTACGAGGCTGTTTTTTTATCCATCATATCGGCGAATACTTCTGTATCCATAATGGCGCAAAGATGCTCTCTGGCAGTCCCTGCAAGCCATGGGCGCTTCGTTTTATTATTGCGCCACTTCACCTGCTCTGAATCTAGCCATATCACATCACCAATGCTGTCACAGGCCAGCCCCCATGTGCTGTCATTCACCAGTAAAACATGACTGAAGCGATCTTCGAGCTTTGCTGATAGATCCGCATGTCGGTTTTCTGGCAGAACCATGAGCGCCGTATCTATAACTTTGACGTTTGTGCCATGCTGATTAACCAGCCCCAGATACCAGTCAGTCTGATTAGGGGTAGCAACCAGGCTCTCTGACCAGGGCATCACACTGTTTAATTTCACCAGCGGCACCGCAAGAGTAAGACCTGACACATTAAACAACAGACATTGAAATGCCTGCTGCGCCCACTCTGGAATCAGCTCTTCTTTCTCAATAACCGGAGCGGATTCTTCCGCCGCTACTTCTGTAACAACTTCTACCAGCGCTTCAGTTTCTACTGACTGATCCAGCTTTGTCTCTATAACAATTTCTGTCGTGGTTTCAACAATCGTGTCGGGGATTTCTGCAACCAGCTCTTCCAGCCCCACTACTTTTGTTTGCTGTTCGGGCTGGGCTTCTTCAACAGCAAGCGGCTCATCATCCACACCCAGTAGCAGAGCCTGCAAATAATCATTAATGGCCTGTTGCTGTTTACTCATACACCTGCGCCCTGCTGAACAGTTTGAAGATCTGGTTCACTGTCTAACATATAGTCCAGCAACTCCGCATAATGACGGCTGCCTCGACAACCTGGGCGAGCAATAGTTAATGGCACACCCGCCTGCGATGCTTCTCTAAATTGCGTATCGGTAGGAATCACCCCGCTCCAGATATCATTTTCATAATCACTGCGTAAACTTCTCAAAGTTTCGATGGACGCTTTCAATCGTCGATCAAAAAAAGTAGGCACAATGATAAAATTCACACTCTGCTTGCGCGCTTTCTGAATCATGGTCAGTGTGTTCACCATACGCTCCAGACCTTTAAGCGCCAGGAATTCTGTTTGCACTGGAATTAATAATCGCTCGCAGGCTGCCAGCGCATTTACCATTAATAAACCTAACATGGGAGGGCAGTCAATTAATGCAAAATCATAATGCTCCGCCAGTTGTTGCAGGGATTTTTTTATCACCAGCCCCATGCCATCTTTTGTGCCCAGCTGACGATCCAGTGTTGCCAGTGCTCCCGATGCTGGAATGAAATGTAAATTTTCAAATCGAGTTTTACGCACAACCTGTTTCGCCGTGGCACTTTGTAAAAACAAATCATAACCGCTGGGTTCAACTTCATCAGGATCAACACCAAAATAACTGGTCAGTGAACCATGAGGATCCAGATCAATTAGCAAAACACGTTTGCCCCGCTTTTGCATTACACCTGCAAGTGAAACAGCGGTTGTTGTTTTGCCCACACCACCTTTCTGATTAGCTATTGCCCAGATATTCATTCTAATGCTCGCGCAGGTTCGCCTGCCTGTAATTCATTAACGGGGGCAACAGGGTTAACGACTTCGGGCGTTGTTTTTTCAGTTTCATCTTTAATATCTGCAAAGGGTGTTGCATCGCTAAATATATCTTCGCCTGCCAGCATACGTATAATAACACGACGATTTTTCTGCCGATTTTCTGCATTATCATTTTCAACAACCGGCCTGTGTTCCGCAAAACCAATCGCGCCTAATCTGCGAGGATCTAAACCTGAGTCTGCCATTAAACGCACAACCCGTGCAGAACGTGCAGCCGACAGCTCCCAGTTAGATGGATAGCGTAAGGTATTAATAGGAATATTATCAGTATAACCAGAAACATATACTGGATTTTTTGTGTCTTTAAAAATTTCTGCCAGACCCGACAGAATTAATGTGGCTTCATCCGATAACTGTGTCTGTCCACTGGCAAATAAAATACTGGAATTAATTTCAACCTCTAACCATTTTTCATTTCCGCGTACTGCGATCTGTCCTTTATTTACCCAGTCTTTTAATTCATTCTCAATTTTTACTGTGGTTTCTTTCATCACCTTTAAGCCTGCCTGACCTTCAATACCAATTGAAATCGGTGCACGTTGAACAGAAATACCCAGTTGAGAACTTAACTTAATAGAATGATCAGGCACCTGGGTAAACGCTGTAGTCATAGAATCAGACAATACCCGATACTTACCTAAGTTAACCGATGAAATAGAATACATCACCACAAAAAACGCCAGTAACAAAGTCATGAAATCAGCGTAAGACACTAACCAGCGGTCAGTGTTTTCTTCATCATTTTTTATTCCTCTGCGACGACTCATAATTTAAGTTATAAGTCGTATGTCATACGACTTAATTTCTACCTCAAATAACATTGTAATTTAGATTCAAGATTCCTGGGGTTCTCCCCATCGGCAATACTCACAATACCTTCCATTAACATTTCATATTGCATTACTTTTTTATTCACTAATGCTTTAAGTTTACCTGCAATCGGTAATAAAAATAAATTGGCAAGACCCACACCATAAATTGTCGCCACAAAAGCGGTGGCTATGCCTGCTCCCAGCTTACTGGGGTCAGCTAAATTATTCATTACATGTATTAAGCCCATCACCGCACCAATAATACCGATAGTTGGGCTATAGCCTCCCATTGCATCAAATACTTTGGCGGCCTGCAATTCATTGGCTTCCATCACATTAATTTCAGTTTCCATTACACTGCGAATGGTTTCGGGATCATTGCCGTCGACCAGCAGTTGCAATCCTTTTCTGGAAAATAAATGGTCTTCTTCTTCCGAGGCATTTTCCAGTGCCAGCAAACCCTCCCGTCGAGACATCTGGCTCCAGTTCACCAGTTTTTCAATGGTTTCTTCCATATTAACTTCTGGCGTTACAAACACCCAACGCAACATATTCATTGCACGGATAAAAACAGGGAAGGAAGTTTGCAGCATCACTGCACCAATGGTGCCGCCAGTGACAATAAGAAAAGCCGTTAATTGTAGTAATTGAGCAGTATTACCGCCATCCAGCAGATTACCGCCGACTATGGCGGTAATGGCCAGCACGATGCCTGCAATACTTAAAATATCCATATCAGGAATTCAAAGCAAGTTTCTTGCCTATTTCTTTAACGGGAAGAATTTGTTCCGCAATATCCGCTACCGCTGCAGGCATGCCATAAATAGTGCTGGTGGCTTCATCCTGTGCCCAGATGGTCGCGCCTCGTGATTTAAGGGAATGGCAACTTTCTTTTCCATCCGCTCCCATGCCAGTGAGAATGATCGCCATTACTCTGCCGCCCACACTGGTGAGCACTGATTCAAACGTTGTATTTACGCAGGGCTTGTAATTTTGCATGGGGTTGGTTTCTTCCTTAACTCTCACCTTCATGCAGCCAGCACGCTTTTCTACCACCATCTGCATGCCGCCGGGGGCTAGCAGCGCCAGACCGGGCTCGAGGGCATCACCATCTTTGGCTTCGCGCACATTAATCTGGCACATCTGATTCAGACGATTCGCAAAGGCTTCGGTAAATTTCGCTGGCATATGCTGAACCAGAACTATGGGCAGAGCAAAATTAGCCGGCAACTGTGTCAGTACGTCCTGCAATGCAACCGGCCCACCGGTCGATGTGCCGATAGCCAGTATTTCATAATCACTGGCATTAAAACGTTTTGATGATCGGGATATATTAGCAGGTGGCGGAGCTGTCTTTGGCTGCCCAGCTGTGCCGGGTCGGGCAAGGGGTTGCCGCAAAGCGGCAGGGGTTGCAGCGGTTGATCTCTGAGGTGCAGTGCGCGCGGCCAGACCCAGAGTCCTGATTCTTGCACATAAAATATTTCGAGCTTCCTGCTTGTCATTCGAAATATCATCAAATCGTTTGGGTAGAAAATCGGTTGCCCCAGCTTCCAGTGCATCCAGTGTTGCCTGAGCACCATCATAACTAAGAGAAGAAAACATCAAAATAGGTGTGGGGCGCGTTTTCATTATCTGACGCGTGGAATCAATGCCATTCATAACCGGCATTTCTATATCCATAGTAATCACATCAGGTTTGCAACTGGCAACCTTGGCAATGGCATCTTTACCATCAACCGCCGTATCTACTACTTCGATTTGAGGATCGGAATCCAGAATTTCCGTAAGCCTGCGCCTGAAAAATCCTGAATCATCAACAACCAGGACTCGTATTGCCATAAATCACTCTCTAAAAATTTTATATGAAGCAGCCAGATAAACTAACCTCTGCCCGTCTGGTTAATCTATTTAAAAGCTGCCCTTTCTGGCTTTGGCTTTTAATAAACTTTGAATATCAAGAATAAGTGCAATACCACCGTCACCGGTAATAGTCGAACCGGCAAAACCAGGCAGACCCTGCAACATCGCACCTAAAGGTTTGATAACGACTTCTTCCTGACCCACCACCTGATCTGTCACCAGACCTACAAATCTATTGCCTATATGAACAATAATGACCTGACCTTCGCCATTACCGTATTTAGACGTTTCACCTGCGCGCATTAGCCACTTATTGAGATAAAAAACCGGCACCGCTTTTTCTCTTACCATTACTGTTAACTGACCATCGACAATATTTGTTTTGCGTGTATCCAGTTCAAAAATTTCTTTTACATTAGACAAAGGCAACGCAAAGGTTCGCTCGCCAAGAGCAATCATTAACGTTGGCAAAATAGCCAGAGTTAATGGCACTTTAATTGTTAACAGCGTGCCTTTGCCTAAAGTTGAATCTATATCCAGCGAACCATTTAACTGGGTAATGCGGGTTTTCACCACATCCATACCCACACCACGGCCGGAGATATCAGATATTTCTTCTTTAGTTGAAAAGCCCGCCATGAAAATTAAATTAAAGCATTCTTTATCATCCAGTCTTGCTGCGGTCTCTTCATCCATTAAACCTTTTTCAACTGCTTTACCGCGCAGTACTTCAGTGTCCATGCCTGCGCCATCATCTTCTATGGATAACAGAATGTGATCACCTTCCTGGGTTGCCGCCAGACTCACTGTGCCTTCTCTGGGCTTGCCTTTCTTTTCACGATCATCGGGCATTTCAACGCCGTGATCCACAGCATTACGCACCAGATGCACCAGAGGGTCTGCCAGAGCTTCAACCAGATTTTTATCTAAATCAGTTTCTTCGCCCATCATCTCCAGTTTAATTTCTTTATTAATCTGTCGAGATAAATCTCTCACCACTCGAGGGAAACGACCAAATACTTTTTTGATAGGCTGCATGCGAGTCTTCATTACAGAGCTTTGTAAATCAGAAGTCACCATATCTAAATTGGTAATCGCCTGGGTAACCTGACCTTCTTCCATATTAGTCCGTAAAGTCTGTAAACGATTACGCACCAGCACCAGCTCGCCAACCAGATTCATAATTTCATCCAGGCGTTCGGTATCAACACGCACTGATGTTTCTGCGGCAGGTTTGGCTGCGGCTTTAGGCGCGGCCTTTTTAGCTTCAGGTTTTTTACTGGCAGACTTTTTAGTGGCAGGTTTTTTAGTGGCTGCGGGCTTGGCGGCGGCTGACTGTGCTGCCGGGCCTTTGCCCTTGCCGTGAATATCATCCATCAGAGCATCAAACTCATCATCGGTGATCATCTCATCACCACCCGCTGCCGGCTTTTTAGCTGCGGGTTTTTCTGCTGCTTTTTTATCTACAGCAGGGCCTTTGCCTTTGCCATGCAGCTCATCTAATAATGAATCAAATTCATCATCAGTGATCATTTCATCGCCTGCAGATGCAGCGGCAGGTTTTTTCACTTCTTCTGCAGGTTTGCTCCCACCGTGTTTGCCTTTACCGTGCAAATCATCCAGTAAAGATTCAAACTCATCATCGGTTATATCATCGCTACCCGCTGCCGCAACAGATTTATCCGAGCTGTCATCTTCATCCATTGCATCAAGTAATGCATCAAACTCATCATCTGCATTAACTGAACCGCCCTGCTCTTCTGCTGCTGCCTCTTCTATTTCTTCATTATCGTCTGCCGTGTCTTCGACTTCCCCAGCTTCATTATCACCGGGAACAGAATAAACTTTGAGGGTTTCTAATAAACTTTGAGGAGCCGGCGTGGGATCTTCACCGGTTTGAATTTCCTGGAACATCAGCTGAACACAATCCAGCCCCTGCAATACAGCGTCCATTAAATTAGAAGAAACTTTTCTATCTCCCTGACGCAATACATTAAATACATCTTCACACACATGGCATGTGTCTACCATGGCATCCAGAGCTAAAAAACCAGCGCCACCTTTTACGGTATGAAAGCCACGGAATACAGCATTAAGAATTTCAGTATCTTCAGGTGATTGCTCAAGCTCGACAAGCTGCTCACTCAGCAACTCGATAATTTCTCCTGCTTCTACTAAAAAATCCTGAAGTATTTCGTCATCTAGATCTATTGCCATATTTGCCCTTTAAAATCCCAAGCTGGCCAGCAGGTCATCGACATCATCCTGACCTTGCATTACTTCATCACTGCTCTCTTTACCTGGCACCTGTGGCCCGTCTAAAGCTTCTCTTTCATCTTTTTTAACATCCGCTTTATCGGTAATTTTATGCCCGCCCTGAATACGAACCAGCTCAACTAAATTATTTTCAATCTCATCAACCAGCTTAATAACCTTGCGAATAATCTGGCCGGTTAAATCCTGAAAATCCTGAGCCATCAAAACTTCTGTAAAGCCAGCAAGCAGTTCAGTCATCATGGTTTCTGATTCACTGAAAAAGTTTTCTACCTCCTGACCCATTGAGCGTAATTCATCTGCACTTAATTCGCGACGACGAAACCGACCCCACTGCTCAGATAACTGTTGCGCCTGACCACTGAGTTTTTCTGCAACAGGCGTGCCTTTTTCTACCACCGCTAAAACAGTGTTGGCAGATTTTTCTGTCATTTCTATAACATATTCAAGACGGTCTTTTGCGTCGGGAATATCAGAATGAGCAAGATCTGCTACCCGAGAATCCATCCGAAAGTTCATAATTGAGTCATGAATTTCGCGGGTCATTTTACCCAGTTCCTGAAACAGGCTGGACTCACGAATGTTCATTATTTCGTCAATATTGGCTTCGATTGCAGCATCTTCCGTCTGCTCTGATTCCAGCATTTCGACCAGGCACTTTGCCTTCTCTAATAACGCCGATTTATCTAATTGATTGCTATCTGATGACAATAGTCTGCCCCTATGCGTTTTCTATACGCTCGAAAATTTTATCGATTTTTTCTTTCAGAGTTTGAGCTGTAAACGGTTTTACAATATAACCATTCACGCCTTCCTGAGCCGCCAGCACAATCTGTTCTTTTTTGGCTTCAGCCGTCACCATTAATACCGGCAGGGTTTTCAGCTTTTCATCTGCACGAACAGCCCGTAATAGATCAATGCCTGTCATCCCCGGCATATTCCAGTCGGTTACCAGAAAATCAAAATTACCTGTCTGTAACTTGGGCAAACCGGTATTACCGTCATCGGCTTCTTCAGTATTATTAAACCCCAAATCGCGTAATAAATTTTTAATTATGCGTCTCATGGTGGAGAAATCGTCCACAATGAGGATTTTCATATTTTTATCCAAGGTGTATTTCCTCAGTTTTTGCTTAAACTTGTTTAATTAGGAGTCTGGCAGACATTTACATAATTTCCAGTCGATTGGCTGTGAAATCAGCAATTTAGTTTAAATTGATTCAGTGAAGCCAGAGTGTTGGTTAATATTCTGTCCAGTCAGTCATTTTGCTGCGAATTCTTGATAAGGCCTGGCTGTGTATCTGGCAAACACGGGATTCACTGATCTCCAGCACCAGACCAATTTCTTTTAAATTCAGTTCATCATTATAGTAGAGCGACATAACCATCTGCTCTCGCCCGGACAACTCACCTATACATTTAGCTAACGATATCTTAAAACCTTCATTTTGTAATGCATCGTAAGGATCTTTTTCCTGCTTGCTCACCACCGACTGACCATCTTCTTCAGCCTGATTCAAACTGAATACGCGGGAGCTGGCACTGTCTCGCATAATGACGTAATACTCATCCAGAGAGATACCCAGTTTTGCCGCCACCTCACTGTCTTTGGCATCGCGGCCCGTTGCATTTTCTATTTCACGAGTAGCGTCACTGACCTGACGCATTTTTCGATGCAGTGATCGGGGAGACCAGTCTGCGTGGCGCACTTCATCCAGCATAGAACCGCGCACTCGAATACCCGCATAGGTTTCAAAGCTGGCGCCCTGGGATGGATCGTAATGTTTGGATGCTTCGATCAGGCCGAGCATACCGGCCTGAATAAGATCGTCCACATGAATGCTGGAAGGCAGACGGCTAATAAGATGATAGGCAATGCGCTTAACCAGAGTCAGGTGCTGTAGCACCCGTTGATCCTGCTGATCTTTGTCTACTTCAGCGTACATAGCGCAACCCGAATACATATAAAAATCTAACCCGCAGCACTATATTGAATAAGGCGTTCAACAAAAAATTCAAGATGCCCGCTCGCCTGCTCAGGCATGGGCCAGGTTGCGACCTTTTTAGCCAGTTTACGAAAGGCCATAGATGATGGACTTTGTGGGTAAGACTGCATGACTGCATGCTGTTTCTTCACCGCTTTAATTAGGTATTCATCGTAGGGCACTGCGCCCATGTAATCCAGGGTAACGTCCAGATAATGGTCTGTCACTCTGCTAAGTTTAGCAAATAAATTAAGGCCTTCTTTTGGTGAGCGCACACTATTGGCAAGAATATTAAACCGCTGAATACCGTGATCGGTATTTAGTACCTTCATTAGTGCATAGGCATCAGTCAGTGAAGTGGGTTCATCGCATACCACAATAATCACTTCATTAGAGGCTTTGGTAAAACTCACCACACTGTCGGATATACCCGCAGCTGCATCCACCATTAAAACATCAATGGGGGTACTGAGTTCACTGAATGCTCGAATCACACCGGCATGCTGGCTGGGGGTTAGCTCCGACATCATTTGAGTACCGGATGATGCAGGAATAATATTTAAACCTTCTGGCCCCTTAATAATGACTTCTTCCAGAGTGCGCTCACCGGTAATAACATGGGACAGATTATATTCGGCACGCAGCCCCAGCAGTAAATCCACATTGGCCAGACCCAGATCCGCATCCAGTAACAGCACTTCTTTTCCCGTTTCGACCAGAGCCAGTGATAAATTCACTGAAACATTGGTTTTACCGACTCCGCCTTTTCCACTTGCGACTGCAATGACCTGTACGGGTTTCTGTTTTGTCATTCTTCTTAAGCCTGCTGCCTGATCGGTCATTCATTGATTCTCTGAGTATAGTTTAGATATTCGTCGTTCGTCGTTCGTCGTTCGTCGTTCGTCAAAAGCTTATCATTCCCAATTTTTTCTGTCATTCCGAGCGCAGCCGAGGAATCTTGCTACCCAGGTCGTTAAGATTCCTCGGCTACGCTCGGAATGACAGAAAATAAAGGAATGACAAACTATTGCTCTTGCCTTTGCTTTGACGAACGACTAACGACGTTGTTCAAACCCTGGCCTGCGTCACATCCGAACTAAACGCCACCGCCATAAAATCTTCATCACTGGGTTCACGATGATACCTCATTCGTGACAACGCATCCCCCACCAGATCTTTTGCTCTGGCAGGTTGCAAATCTTCGGGCACTCTCTGACCGTGACTTACATAAGCTGCAGGCAGATGGTGTTTAATCATCGCACTCAATAAACCACCCAGACTCACCGCTTCATCCAGCTTGGTTAAAATGCAGCCGGCAAGGTTGGCTTTTTTAAATGATTTAATCGCTTCATCCAGCGTTGCTAACTGTGCATTGGCCGACAGCACCAGATAAGATTTAATAATCGATGACTTATTACCCAGATGGGCGAACTGCTCACTGAGTCTCACATCTCGTTGACTCATGCCCGCGGTATCAATAAGCACCAGTTTTTTATCATCGAGTTTGCGTAATAGCTGATCTAATTCCTGATCTGTATTGGCTGTGTGTACAGGCACGCCCAGTAGTCGCCCATAAGTCATCAACTGTTCATGAGCGCCAATACGATAATTATCCGTGCTGATCAGAGCCACATGACGTTGGCCGTGACGCATGGCAAAACGCGCAGCGAGTTTAGCGATGGTGGTGGTTTTGCCGACGCCGGTCGGCCCGACCATGGCATAGACTCCGCCCTGATTAATAATGTCATCGTTGGCAATGGGCAGTTGATGCACCAGTTGTTTTAACGCGGCCTGCATAGCCTGTTCAACATCGCTTAAATCATCCAGACCTTTTACCAGATATTTACATACGTCCTGACTTAAACCCATTTCGGTAAAACGTTTATATAAAGGAATGCGTAAAGGATGCTGTTGTGCAATGGCACCCCACTCACTTAATACCTGTTGATTTTCAATTACCGCACGCAATGATTTCAATTCACTTTTCATTTCGCTCATGCCGTTAATATTCTGTGGCACAGTCTGAAATAAACTGGCAGCCTGATTATCATTTCTCAGGTTATCTTTAACCGGGGGCACACTGCCCAGATTATTTTTATCTACTACTGAGGCCTGCTTAATAATATCCAGCTGATCCTGTTTAAATCGTTCGGCTGCCGCCTGTTCATAATATGCAGCGGCACTTATTGGTGGAGACTGATCCTGCGGATCCGGTTCTGGCTGAGCACCGTAGCGATCATTTTCAAACGATTTATTAACCTGCTCTTCGTCGTAATCCACTACTGCAAGAATTTCTACCTGACCATTCACCGTGCGATTAGAAAGTATCACCGCATCAGCTCCCAGTTCTTCTCTTACATCTCTTAAGGCTGCGCGCATATCACCAGCAATAAATTTTTTCACCTGCATTTTTATTGTCCTCCGTCTGCACCAACTGCAGCCACTACTTTAATATTTTTGTTATCGGGAATTTCGCTATAAGACAGCACGCTCATACCCGCAATGGAATGTCGCACTAACTGAGACAGCCATAATCTTAACGGCGGAGCCACCACTAAAATGGCAGGCTTACCTGCTACTTCCTGAGCCTTCGCCGATTTTTCTAATGATTTAAACATGCGATCTGCAAGTCCGGGTTCAATGCCCAGCGAACCTTCAGTGGAAGTTTGCACAGATTGCATTAATAACTGTTCCAGCCCAGGTTCAAGCGTAATAACCGGGAGTTCATGTTCCAGGCCATTTATTTTCTGAATAATTGAACGCCCCATGGCAATACGCACCGCTGCGGTTAATTCATCTGGATTCTGTGTGCGTGGTCCCTGCTCGGCCAGCACTTCAGCAATGGTGCGTACATCGCGAATCGGCACACCTTCACTTAATAAATTCTGCATCACTTTTACCACCACACTTAATGGCATCAGCTCAGGGATTAAATCGGCCACCAGCTTGGGCGACTGCTTCGCCAGATTATCCAGTAACTGCTGCACTTCTTCGTGGCCAATTAATTCCTGTGCATGGTCGTGTAATAACTGATTTAAATGTGTGGCAATAACCGTAGTCGGATCGACCACGGTGTAACCTAAAGTTTGTGCGTGATCGCGCTGCCCCGGATCAATCCAGATTGCATCCAGACCAAAGGCCGGGTCTTTACCTTCTATACCCTGCACCACGCCATAAACCTGACCGGGATTAATCGCCAGTTCGCGATCAGGGTAAACTTCACTCTCACCCACCGGCACACCTAATAAAGTAATACGATAAGCATTTGGATTTAAATCCAGATTGTCGCGAATATGTACCGCGTGAACCAGAAAACCCAGCTCCTGAGATAATTTTTTACGCACACCTTTAATCCGATTTAATAACTGACCATTCTGATTACGATCTACCATTGGAATCAAACCATAACCCACTTCCAGCCCAACCAGATCAACAGGCTTTACATCATCCCAGGAGAGTTCTTTATTTTCTTCTACTGGCCTCGGTGGCGCTGCAGTTTCTACTTCTACTCTTGCTTGCAGTTCCTCTTCTTCCAGTTTGCTATCAATTCTTTTTGCCACAACAACCAGCAAACCTGCCAGCATTAAAAATGCAAAATTTGGCATGCCCGGTACTATACCCATTAAACCCACAATGCCTGCAGTGACCCATAATACTTTTGTATTTTTAAACATCTGTTCAAAAATCTGCTCACTCATATCATGCTTACTGGAATCACGGGTAATAATAATGGCGGTTGCACTGGACAATAGTAAGGAAGGAATTTGTGCAACCAGGCCATCACCAATGGTTAACAATGTGTAATTACGCACCGCCTCTTCAAGTGCCATATCGTGCTGACCCAGGCCAACAGAAAGACCACCCACCAGATTAATCACCAGAATTAAAATACCCGCCACTGCATCACCGCGCACAAATTTACTGGCGCCATCCATAGAACCATAAAAATCTGCTTCACTGGAAATTTCTTCACGGCGCTCCCGTGCTTCTTCCTGAGTAATAATGCCAGAGTTTAAATCTGCATCTACGGCCATCTGCTTTCCGGGCATGGCATCTAAAGTGAAACGTGCGCTCACTTCAGACACACGACCCGCGCCTTTGGTGACCACCACAAAGTTAATAATGACTAAAATAGAAAACACCACCAGACCTACTGCGTAATTACCACCAATAACAAACTCACCAAACGATTCAATAACATGACCCGCAGCAGCGGTACCGGTGTGACCTTCAAGCAGAACAATTCGAGTAGAAGCCACGTTTAGCGCCAGACGAAATAAAGTGGCAATTAAAATAATGGTGGGAAAGACAACAAAATCCAGCGGACGCTGTGCGTAAATAGAAACCAGTAAAATAATCAGCGATAGAGAGATATTAAAAGTAAACAACATATCCAGCGCAATGGGTGGCAGTGGAATCACCACCATTGCCAGCATCGCAATAACTAAAAATGGTGCGACCATACCTCGGCGCCTCATTTCCTGCATGTTGTTTATTACTGCATCCATCTCATTACCTTCACTTTTAAATTATCAAAACCTGTTAATCAGGTTTGTACGTCCTGGGTCTTTCGTCTTTCGTCTTTCGTCTTTCGACTAACGACTAACGACCCACGACGAACGACGTCTTTACACCTTTTCAATGCCTGACCGGCTCAGTCTCATCACCTGTCTCATCACCTGTCTCATTCCGTTCATACTCCTCATACCCCTCAGGCATCTCCGTCTTTGGTTGTGTCGGTTTTTTGCCGCCATTTTTTTGTACATTTCTAAGTTGATACACATAAGCCAGTATCTGAGCGACCGCTACATAGAGGTCGTGTGGAATTTCTTCGCCTATGTCTGTGTTGTAATACAAGGCTCGTGCCAAAGGTGGGGTTTCGACCAATAAAACTTCATTTTCTTCTGCCACTCGACGAATATTAGCCGCTACCAGGTCGGCACCGCGGGCTACCACCAGCGGTGCGCGCATGTCTTTATTGTATTTCAGCGCCACTGCAAAATGAGTCGGGTTAGTCACCACCACATCTGCATCGGGTACGGCTTCCATCATTCGTGCTTCAGCCATTTCTCGCTGCAACTGACGGACCTTAGCTTTTACCTCAGGTTTACCTTCGGTGTCTTTCATCTCGTCTTTCACTTCCTGCTTGGTCATACGCATCTGTTTATTGTGATCAAACATCTGAAATGGCACATCGATGGCGGCAATAATAATCAGTGCCACCGTAGTTAATAAAAATGCGCTGGTTAGTAAATCTGCGCTATGAGTGAGCGCCCCCTTCATGGATTCACTGCCCAGTGCCAGGTATTGATTACGATTAATCCAGATCACAGTTATTGCCACCGCCGCCACCAGAAAAAATTTAGCCAGTGCCTTGATCATTTCCATCAGACCTTTGGCAGAAAAAACTTTTTTAATACCTTTAAGAGGGTTTAATTTACTGATCTTGGGTTGAATTGCCTGCATGCTGAATGACCATCCTCCGATGGTCAGTGGTGCCAGCAAAGCCGCCAGCGTCATTAAACCAAAGAACGGCCCTAATAGAGTGACACCATCGATAATGGCTGCATAAAAAAAACGCAGCACTGCACGACTATCAAAAATATCTGCGCGACTGGGCTGAAAATTAGTTTTCATTACCTCAGTCAGATCCGCCATTATGGTTTGCCCCAGCATAATAAATGACACTGCGGCCACCGCCATCAGTACCATGGTGTTCAGTTCTTTCGAACGGGGAACCTGGCCTTTTTTCTTTGCGTCGTCTAATCGCTTGGGGGTGGGTTGTTCGGTTTTTTCCTGACCGCTGTTTTCTTCTGCCATCAGGGAATTGCCAGAATGGTTTGCATAGCTTCGAAGTTATCCATCATCATATGCGTAAATCGAGTCAGCATAGAGGGCACAGTCATGGCGACAAAAATAAAACCCAGTAAAATCATCAACGGAAAACCCACTGCAAATATATTTAACTGGGGAGCTGCACGGGTAATCACCCCCATGGAAATATTCACCACCAGTAAAGCGGTCACCGCAGGAATAGCTATCAGCAGGCCGCCGATAAACATCTGACTGCCCCAGCTCACTACCTGCCAGAAACCCTGAGTTGATAGACCGGTTTCAGAGATGGGTAAAATACGAAAACTCTGCACCACCATATCGATCATCATTAAATGTCCGTTGAGTGTTACAAATAATAATGTCGCCATCACAATTAGAAACTGGGAAATAACCGGAACCTGCACACCATTCGCCGGGTCCATCATCCGAGCGAATCCCAGCCCCATGCCATTAGCAATAGCCTCGCCAGCAATAACCAGAGCCTGAAACACCAGCTGAATCATAAAACCCATGGCCAGGCCAATGACGATTTGCTGAGCAATAATGGAAATGGATGCAAGAGAGACAGGATCAACCAGAGGTGCCGCAGGCAACATAGGAAACGCAACAAAACTAAAAGCAAAGGCCATAAGAATACGTATGCGTACTGGCATCAAACGCGCCCCGAAAACAGGAGCGGCCATCATCATTGCGCTGATGCGAACAAAGGGCCAGAAAAAAGCCCCCAGCCAGCCACCAATCTGTTCTGTGGTAAGCGCCAGCATAGCTAACCAATTAAGGAAGGAATACTGGTGATTAAATTCTGTGCAAAATTAACGATATTACTCAGCATCATAGGGCCAAAAACAAACAGCGCCAGCACCAGAATACCCAGCTTGGGAATAAAGCTCAGAGTCATTTCATTAATCTGAGTGGCGGCCTGAAACATACCCACTAATAGCCCCACGGCCAGAGCCGAGAGTAATAATGGAGCGGCCATTAGAATGGTCATCCATAGAGTCTGTGTGGCGAGGGTCATTACAGTATCTTGCGTCATAGAAAAGCTCCGACGTTTTTTTGACAAAAACAGGGTTCTACGCAGGATGTTGCAGGATGAGTGCCAAGTTTTGGAGATAAGTAATAATAAGAATTTATGCGATGCGGCTGGTCTTTTAATGTTGGCTTTTGTCCTGAAGCGGAAGATGAGTAAATCAGGCATTACATCGTATGATTAAGCATGCTTGGGGAAAGACCTGCTTCTCAAGGCCTGTCCCCGTTGTGAGACCACGGTGGTTGTGCGAGTAATCTAGTTACCACTTCGAACCACTTTGCGTGGTCTCACAACGGGGACAGGACGCCAAAAAACGGCGGACTTTCCCCAGGTAAAATAACGGTCAGCTGCTTTCTGCTGGTTAGAATAAGATTATCTGGAAGTCCGCTTTTGACTATAAACAGACGGTTTTCCCCTAATGCATAATAGATATTTTAACTGGTTACTGCCTGCCCTCTGACCTGTTTGGTATTTAAAAATGATTTATCACTTTCTGGCCAGCCATATTTTCCACACCACTGACCATCTTTAAAATCAACGTTTAACCAGCTGGGCACATAGGGTTTCTGATTACTGATTTTAAAATCTGAAACAGGCGGCGGACCAATATAATCAGAAACGGTGCAGCTCTTGGTCATCACCGTATTAAATCGTAAATAGACATTTTCATTTAACTGTTGCGAGTCTTCCAGCATGGTAGAAAACTCATCAGACTCGACCTGCCATGTTCCATCCACAGGCTGATCTGCATAAAAAGCCAGCCGCTTACCCAACAAACAACTGAAATAGATTTGTATTTCAATAATGAGTTTTGAAGTTAATTTACTGCTTTGAGATACCGCCTGTTTTGATAACTGGATATCCATTTCTTTTTCATGGAATGCTAATTGTTTTTGCATAATGCATAACTCTATTTTTAATTTTAAAATAACTATTTTATGAAAAGTCAGGATAGCCAGTTAAACACACATTTTCCAGCATGCAAAATCATTCTCTGACAGATCAATAAAATAATCCATATATCAACGACTAACAGATATAAGCTCTACAGATTGCAGCAGAAACATCGGCTAATAATAACGTCAATTTACTAATTTTTAATAATACTGACAGCCTTCACCTCAAACAATAGAAACGAATCACAGAGATTACGTTTAAACAACTGCCTGACCCAGTTCTCAATACCTTTTAGCTCATCTTTTTTAAGCAGTGTTGCCAGCACATCCAGTTTTACAACATTGGGCGTGTAGTGTTCAATAAGCAGCTGGTGTGCATTATGTTTATCAGGCCGCACAGCTGGCATGGTGAATGCTAAAGTTTGAACAGACTGAAAATTCAGCGTAGAAAAATACGCGCGCATTTTAAGCTGCACTTCTTCGCGAGCTATTTTTGAGGCAAACCAGCCAATGGTTTCTGCTGCATCAATTAAATCATTGTCCAGCTCACCCTGATTCTGAAAATATTCCAGCGCAGGAAAATACCCAATATTGTTTTTCTTTACCCGAGTTAAAACGGCTTTAGTTAATGCTTCGCCTACGGCAGTGGCCGATGAAGCCAGATGACGTTCCAGCAATTCGTTTTCAATTTTAACTTTTAAGCTAATATGTATTTTTGTTATATGTAACTGAGTCATACAAATAATTATTTACGCAAAATAGATAATTGCTGTTTTAATGGATCAGTTAAATGTTTTATTTTTTTACGCATCACACTACCAATCGCATCAGTCTGGCCAAATACAGGAAAGGTAAGAATTTCACAGTAGGCGGATAACATCATCATCGCTTTTATATGTGATTTATATTCGGGCAGGGCTTTAATTAATTCATTCAGCTCCACTGAAGAGCATTGCTCACAATGTTGTTCTGCTTCTTTAAGAATCATTTCAATATCGCGATTACTTTCAAACCCGGGGCAGATATCAGCAAAATAATTTTCAATGGTCAGAAACAGAGACACAATTACATCCTGATTGTTGGGTCGTTTCAAAGCCGCTTCTATTGTATTTAAATAATTTTGCCCGGCCGCACTCATTACTCGGCGAAACTGTTTTGCTGGTTTATTTTTTGCCGCGATAAGCGATGATAATTTTTCAGTTACGGCAGCATAATCTGCATGAGCTGGAGCATCACCTGGCAGGTCATCGGGTATGGCCTGTAAAAAACCAACGTAGTACGAGCCTTTCTGTTTGCATTTATCCCACAGACTCTGGCGTAATTCAGCTGAAATTAATCCCGGCTGTAATGACGCTCGCACCCCGTCAATCATGGCCAGCTGATCTTCTTCAAACGGCAGGTGCTCAATTAAAAATTCGGCCAGCACCTTGCCCATATCGCCTTTCACCACATCTTCTTTTTCCAGCATGCGCCGTGCATTATCTGATGTAGGGCTACACCACCAGGCGCGACGAGCCAGTTCATTGCTAAGCCCCGATGCATGCACCACCGCCACTACCGCTTCTTCTTCGCCCAGTAATAATAACTGATTCAGACTTTCATCTTTTGCCTGCCCCATCCGCGTCCAGCGTTTTAAATAAACCGGATAACCACCGGGAGAACCTAATGAGTGGGATGATAATAATGCTTTAACATGTCGAATATACTGATCATCTCGGCAATTTGCATGCAATTCAACTTTAGCTTCGCCGCGCTCGGTTAAGGCATAAACAATCATTCGCGATTCGTCAAAACGCACGGCCTGTAAACCCTGAGTAAGCAATACATTTAATCTAAGACTGTCTTCGGGGGAGAGATCCATAAATCCAGCTACCTCGTCTCTATCTGGGCGGGATATTATACATGTTAGCCGACTGTTGCAGAAATCCCCCTCAGAGCCTGCAACCGCACAGACACATATTATTAAGTCTATACTCAGATATAAATATCAACGCCTTGCTAAACAGTTGTAAACCTTTGACTAAAAATAAATTCCAATCACACTTCCTGCGCCTTATTGCCCTGACCTGGCTACTACCGCCCATGGTGGGATTTTCATTTTTGCTGTATATCGAAGTGTTCTCACCCAAACAGGTCATCGATATGATGTCCACGCCTCTCAAACCTGTTTTTCTTATTGGTGGCTTCACGTTTGCGTTGCTCTACTTTCGCCGCTTTTCGCGACCATTGTTAAACTATCTAACCACCCCCGACGATGCTCATCGAGCATCGGCAGTGCGAGCATTACAGCGTTTTCCCTTTCATTACTGGTTTGTTTTTTTAAGCTACATAACTCTTGCCCCTACAGCAGCCATTATCAGTCTGGAAATAGCAACTGATTATGTGGCTCGCCCAGTAGACTGGTTTCGTATTCATCTGGTGGCACTAATTGTATCCATCATCGTCGGCCTGCCTATTTTTATTAGCATTTACGATCTATTTGGCCGAGCTTTTGGACGCATGCAATTACAGCGTCCCATCATTACCATTAAAACCCGAGTGTTTTTAATTGGTGCACTGATCCCTCTGTTGATTGACACTATGCTGGTGCAATACTACTGGACTCGCACTGGCTTTTTCAGCACCGAAACATTCTTTATCTGGTTATTGCTGGAGTTACTGGCCATTGCTGGTGCACTGTTATTTGTGCGTAGCTTCAATCAGTCACTGGCACCACTAAGGAGATTGATTGGTTCGTCTATGGATACCCTGGGCACTAAAATTCAGCCTGCATCCACAGATGAACTGGGGATTTTTTCCAACCAGTTAAGCAAACTACTGGATGAACAGCAGTTGCACCAGGAACGTCTGGCTTTCAGCAACGAATTACTCAAGGCTTCACATAGCCATGAAAGTCTGGCCAGACTATTACAGACCATTGTTGATCGCACCTGCCAGACTCTGGGTGATGACATCTGCTTTTTAAGTCTGTGTGATACCCATAGAAAAAAACTGGTGTGTGTGGCACGCAGTCATGCCGATTATAAACCCGATGGGCATTTTAAAATCTCTCTGGATGAAACATCACTTGCCACAGAAGCTTTTCATTCAGGGCAAACGCAAATCATTGAAGACGCACCGAATGATCCTCGCATTCATCAGCAATTAAGAGATGTATATAAAGTGCAGTCCAGTGCTGCAGTGCCTCTGGTTGCAGGTGAAAAAATTATTGGTGTATTACAAACCAGCAGCACTGATTCCTCTCACTGCTATAGCGAACATGAAATAAAAATATTGCAGGCATTTGCACAGGAAGCCGCAGTTATTCAAACTTTCTTTGAAGATTTAAAACACCGTCGTAAAGCTGAAACGGCTATCACCCAAATTATGCAGGGTGTTTCTACTGCCACCGGTGTAGACTTTTTTAATGCCATGACTTTGCACATGGCAGACATTCTGCAAGCTGATTCCTGTGGCGTTGTCACTACAATTGAAGATTCAACAGACACCGTAGAAACCCTCGCCTATTTTCATGACGGTGAAATCATTCCCAATACACAATACACTCTCAGTGGCACACCCTGTGAAACCATTATTGGTCAACAGGTTCACACCTATGCTAAAAATATACAGAGCATGTTTCCTGATGATAAATTCCTGGTTGAGATCAATATGGAAAGCTATGTCGGCATTCCTTTATTTAACTCACAAAATAAACCACTGGGATTACTGTTTTCCATGTTCAGAAATCCGATTGAAAATATAGAGTTTAATGAATCAGTAATGCGAATTTTTGCTGCGCGCACAGCGGCAGAAATAGAACGTACTCAAACTGAAAAACGCATTAAACGCATGGCCTATTATGATGACCTCACCCAGCTACCTAATCGAGCCTACCTTCTTGATCGACTGCAACATGATATTGCTCATGCTCACCGTCACCAGACTCGCCTCGCAGTAATGATGATGGATCTGGATCATTTCAAAAAAATCAATGACTCACTGGGGCATCCGATAGGTGATGGACTGTTAGTTGAAGTAGCACAACGCCTGCAACAATGTATTCGTCAGGAAGATACAGTAGCCCGCCTTGGCGGTGATGAATTTATTATTTTACAGGCTGATTTTGATAGCCGTAAAGCGGCAATTAATCACGTTAGCCGAATTACCAAACAACTGCATAAAAGATTAAAAGGCCATTACTCTATAGCCGAACACACGTTAATGATTACCACCAGTTGCGGCATTGCTATTTATCCTGATGACGGTGACTCGGCCGAGCAACTGATTAAACATGCTGATACCGCCCTTTATAAAGCCAAGGCAGCGGGACGAGATAATTATCAGTTTTTCTCCAGCGAAATGAATACTGCGGCCATGCAGCGTCTGCAAATGGAATCGGATATTCATCATGCTATTGAGAATGATGAATTTGATGTCGTCTATCAACCCAAAATATCAGTGACTGATAATCGTATTGTCGGCGCAGAAGCTTTACTGCGCTGGAATCATCCAGAACGGGGAAATATTCCTCCCGAAGAATTTATACCTGTTGCCGATGAAACCGGTCAAATTATTCAACTGGGTGAATATATTTTACAACAGGCCTGCGCCCAGACCAGTGAACTCTGGTGCAGCAGTGACTACTGTGATGAACTGAACAGTCTATCCGTCAATGTCAGCCCACGACAATTTCAGCAACACAACTTTGTCGAAAAAATTCAGATAATACTCGAACACAACAAAACCCAACCCTGTTGTGTGGAGCTGGAAATAACTGAAAACATCCTGATTGATGATACCAGTAAAGTGAATGAAAAATTGCACGCTCTTAAAAACATGGGGATAAAAATCTCTATTGACGACTTTGGCACAGGCTATGCCTCATTGCGTTATCTACAACAACTGCCCATTGATATGATAAAAATTGATCGTTCTTTTATCAATCACATTACCGATAATTCTAATGACCTGGCTATTGTAAAAACCATTATGACTATGGCAGAAAATTTAAATATCGAGGTTATTGCTGAAGGCGTGGAAACCGCAGAGCAATTACAACAATTAAAACAATTAGGATGCCCGCTTTATCAGGGATTTTATTTTAGCAAACCGGTAAGCAAGGAAAAACTGGCGAAGATGATACAACAGCAACGTCTGTCAATGGCATAATTAAAATAAAAACAGGATTAGAAAAATATTACTCTGTAGGAGCGAGTCTTTAGCTCGCGATTTTTTAGCCTGAAAGCATCGCGAGCTAAAGACTCGCTCCTACTGTTTTTTTAAGCTACCTGTAGGGTGGATCAAGCGCAGCGGATCCACCCTGTCTCTAAACTTCCTAATTAAGCTGAACTCTTTGTCCCCAGGGCACAGGCGTTTTACCTTTTACTAACCAGATAACCGGAAACGCCGGTTCCTGCTCCGGGAACTCACCCTGAGCATCGGTAAAATAAACAATTAAATCCGGCGCCTGATCTTCGTCTTCTGCCCATTCAATTACCGGAGTAAAACGGGTGCCGCCACCACCTTTAAATTTTTCGGGCATGGCAAATTCTTCCCAGGGTTCAAACTTCCACGGACTACCTTTCGCCAGTTTTGAATCACAGGCCAGCAAAGTAATGCGCGCACGCAACTGACTTTTTATTGCGTTTACTTCAGAAATAAACTCACCAATTTCTTTATCAGAAATGGAACCACTAATATCCAGTGCAATCACTATATCTAATTGTGAACTACGAAGACTGGGGTAAATCACCGGATCACCACGACGACTGGAAGGTCGTGAATAAGTGTAGTCATCTCTTGCTACCATAGTCATATATCTTGCCAGCAACATACGCCAGGGTAATTTGGGTTGCAGCAAATGATCCACCAGTCGCGCCATAGAACCACCCAGCTTACCCGCCTGTATCGCCTGTTGTGCAGCACTGGCCATGCGTTGCTGCCATTGCAAACTTAAACTTTCAATTTCCTGCGGGGTTAATGGGTCGGGTTCGCCCTCACCTTCTTCATCCGGTGGTCGATTACCTTTGCCTTCACCTTTATCGGGTTCGGAATTATTTTCACGAGCACCGCCGTCTTCTTCGCCCTGCCCTTTATCACCTTTCTGTTTCTGGTCTTTACCTTCGTGTTGATCATGCTGATCGCCACTGCCACCCTCGCCTTCGTTATTATCTGAATCTTCATTCAGCTCCTGCTCCAGTTCACGCTCCTGATCATTATCGTTGTCTTCTAGTAGAGGATAAATTTCTTCGGCGGTCATATTGTCGTATTGACGTAAATACAGAGCATCCACTGGCGGCTTCATGCCATCGTTAATTAACATGGGATTAATCGCAAAATCGCAGGCCATATCCCAGCGATGTTTTACCCGATTCTGTCGGCGAGCAAAATGAGACAGGGCACAATGCAGTGCTTCATGAGCCAGAGCAAACTGAGTTTGTTCGGGAGATAAGGCATCGATGTAATCTTCGTTATAGTAAAAATCTTTGCCGTTACTAAAAGTTGTTTTGCACCAGTCATCACTGGCGCGCCGCATGGGCAGGCGTAACACCAGTGCACCGAGAAAGGGTTTTTCCAGGATTAATTTGGTGCGGGCGGTGGCTAGTTTTTTGTCTAAGTCTAATGGCATAAAGAACGTCATTAGTCGTTGGTCGTTGGTCTTTCGTCAAAAGAAAAAAACAGATAAAGCACCTACGGTGCTACCGCTTTGACTAACGACTAATGACTAACGACTAACGACTATCTTTTTTAATAAATCATAAGTTCGGCAATATCATTCGCCCAGTCAGAAAATTCTGGCACGGCAAAAATATCTTCGCCTATGGCTCGATGCATATCTGATACCAGCATTACACCCATTTCTTTCTGCTTGAATTTTTTTGCATAAGATAAAATTTTACCCATTACTTGCTGAGCATTATTTTTATTCTTCGCCTGAATCGCTCGACCAACAAGGGCGGCTGCAACGGCGTATTGCAGATCAATTTCTTTTGGGGTAGAAACATTTTCACCGGCAATAATGGCATCGAGGTCTGGCATCTGTTCCATGCTTTCGATAAAGGCATTGAGTTCAACACCAGCGGCCGGGCCGACACAGGCCTGTAGCGCACCTAAAAATAATTCAGGATGATCTTCAAATTTGTGCAGTGCGTTATGGGCAAACTCCCATGATCTCGGCGATGGAAATGCGACCGGATTATGGGCTGGATCAAAATCAAATAACAGGTCTGGGCGAAAACGTAAAAAGGCAATCACTCGCTCATTAATATTATGCTCCCAGGCCCAGACCACCCAGTCATCAAGATTTACATCCACATCATAATGAGAGAAGCGGTTCGCCAGTGGTGCGGGCATGGTGTAGGTTACGCCGCGATCACCCTGTCGATTACCCGCAGCAAATATGGCCCAGCCTTCAGGCACTTCATAGTTACCCAGCTTGCGGTCTAAAATTAATTGATAGGCCGCAGCAGAAACACTGGGAGGAGCGGAGGTGATTTCATCTAAAAATAAAATGCCTTCTTCTCCATGACGCTTTGTGTCCGGCAACATAGCCGGTATTGCCCATTCCACTGTGTCTTCTGTGCGAAATGGGATGCCCCTCAAATCACTGGGTTCCATCTGGGAAAGGCGAATATCAATCACCGGCACATTATGCTTTGCGGCAACCTGGGCCACTATCTGGGACTTGCCCACGCCCGGTGCTCCCCAGAGCATTACCGGAGTATGGTGACCACTTTCAGTACTTTGAAATTCTCGCTCTAAAACCACGAGCAGTTTGGAGGGGCGCATATAAATCCTTGGTGTATATGATTATTACTGTAGGAGCGAGTCTTTAGCTCGCGATGATTTCAGCCTGTGAAAATCGCGAGCTAAAGACTCGCTCCTACATTAAGGTATTAAAATTTAATTAGAAACCAGCCAGCTTATACAGGCGTTTTGCCTCTTCCGGGTCTTTTTCTACGCCCTTACCTTCTTCATACATCATCGCCAGAGTCGTCATAGACCCCACCAGACCTTCTTCGGCCGCTTTTTTAAACCAGGCTATCGCCTGCTCCAGATCCTGCTCTGTGCATTCGCCTTCAAGATACATAAAGCCCAGACCATGCATTGCAATGGGATAACCCTGCTCTGCTGAGGCTTTCATCCACTTAAAACCATGCTCATCACTGGCCACAACACCTAAACCATTCTGGTACATAATAGCCACTTTGTGCTGGGCATCGGCATTGCCACCTTCGGCATGTTTTAGTAGCAGGCGCATGGCATGGGAAAAATTCTTGGCTTCAAACGCCGCTACACCGCTACCATAGTCCACATCTATCATTTCAGGCTGGTCTGTCATTGTATAATCTCATCTGGTCAATTCTGGGGAATTACTATGTTATACGATTACAAGGCGCAGGCGAATATCCCAATAGAGAGAACTATTCTCATTTACCCCACGAGTAACAGGCATATACCCCCCCATAGGGATATACAGCCATTAAATAACTATCTATATACTACGCGCATTCTGAAATAAGCTATAATGCCTGTTTCACCAAAAATACAGATTTCGCATCAAATGCCCTGGCGGCTACTGATGAGAGCAATAAACATGGTCTTTACCAGGAGCAAGTTATGAACCAAGAATACTACGATACAGTTGTTAAGTTAGAGAAAGACGGTACTGATCCAGAATACATTCAGGGTTGGCAAGGTGGTTACGTATGTAACCCAGAGCGTGAAGAACAACGTGTAAACGACGCTTACAATGCCGGTTTCGAAGATGGCAGTGCTCATAACACAGATAACGCGGCTAACTTCAAAGCTTAATTTTTAAGCTTTGAGTTTGCTAAAAGGCCGGACTTGCTCCGGCCTTTTTTATGTTCAGGATAAACGGTATGCCGCGGGTGCATAGATGCACAGGAGCGGCGTGGTTCAGCGTTTAACTGAAACAACTACATAGTAAACAACTTATATTATCTTTATTGAATCACAATCCTGCCGCAGGAGCGCGCAGTTCAGATTAATTTAAGAGCTGAATTAACTACCCAAGCTTCGCACTACTGTGCCCATCTACCATCTCAAATTTAGATTTTTTCAGAGTCACCATCGCCTCAGGCACTTCAATCTGCATCACATGATCGGTAATCCATTTATTATCTTTTTCACCCATTACCGTGCTCACATAATTACCAAAGTCTCGCTTATACTGATAACCCGGCATCTGCTCTTCATCTTCCCAGCCGCAGGCTGAATAAGCATTTAAACGCTCATTCAATGTATTAATAAACGGAGTGGCATACTCTTCATTGCGGCCAATTAAATCTTCACAGTTTTCCTGAAAAGTTTTCGATAATTTAATCGCCATTTTGGTCACCATATCGCGACGCTCATCCAGATTCATTTGTTCTGCCACCAATCTGTCGGTTACTGAAACCAAAAATGCGATCACTTCAAGAATAATCTCAAGGCGTTGTTTTTGAGTATCTGTCTGAAAATTTTCATTTTCCATATTTAACACAAACGCCATAGCAATACGCCAGGAAATAAACGCCATGGTATTCGCCTTTTCTTCGACACTGACTTCACGCTCTTTATTGTGCCATTTGGTTCTGATTCTCATAACAACCTCAAAGGAATTTAAACTGCAAAAATGGATTAACTAGTATACTATTTACACACTGGATATACCGCATGCCATAGCGCATGGATACATAAGAACAGCTTTGTTAATGACATCTATTATATGCTAAATATTCAATCTATTGTTCAAAATAATTGCCATATCTCTGATGCTCAATTTGCAGGTAATTACACCTTATGTATTTACTTACTTAAAATGCGTGAATTTTATCGCTGGGAAACACAACAGGCATTTGGCACTAAAATATCTAAAAAAGATATTGGCACATGGTTAAGTAATCGCGAGCAGGAGTGGGATGAATTAGAAAATAAAGATTACAGCCCGATTAAAATAAATAACATTGAAATAGATCCTTTTGAAACTCAGCAGATCAATAATTTAATCAACCAACAGAATCTGGTTTATAGCGGCGGTTATGGCATGTTAGGCAAGCCTGTATTTTTTCTGGCCGAACTGGAACGCAAACAGATTTTTGATGATTACACTTTATATATCTCATCAAAAGAACTGGCTCGTGATCTGGCAGCTCCGCCAGGGATGATGCAGGAAAAAAATATATTTATTCGTCGTGAATCTTTAAAACGTTTTATCTGGGAAAAAATTGAAGAATCCGAATGGCATAATAATGACAACCCGCTGGCTCGAACTTTAAAATATTATGATTTTAAAAACCATCCGGAAACATCCCTTGAAAAAATGACCGATGCTGAAGTGGAGACAGTTTTGCACCATGAAATCGGTGAAATAAAAGCCGGTCAACTGCTAGGTAATGAATGGGAAGAGATGATTGCATCCCTGCCTCGCTCTCAGGCCGAGCTAATGTCACGAGCTGTGAGAGATAACCTTGCAGACGCTTTATCAACCTTACCTATGTTAATGAAAGATGCAGAAGCCGCCAGTATTCATTTTTATTTTGCTAATATGAGCAGCATGCGTAAATTGATTTTTCCAGGCATTATGAATAGTTATCAGGAGTGGGTAAAATCAGGTGATAAAAATCTGATAGCGAAATTAATTACTAAATCAGAAAACCACTGGCTTAATATAGCCAGATCATTAATCAAGCTTCACCAGAAACATGGTGAAGAGAGTTACCCTCATATGGAAGCACTCATTAACAGTAACTATCTTTAAATTTATTTCCCGGCATAATTTCACAGGCATTTAATATGTATCACGACTCAACCCAACACAAACCACTAAGCAGCATTAAAGAAGTCAAACAAGGTAGTTTTATTTATATAAAAGAAAATGCATTAGCCGCTGATATTTGCCAGGAAATGATTCGTCGCTTCGAAGTAAAAACTGAAGACCAGTATAAAGGTCGTATCGGACAGAATTTTAAAGAAGACCACAGCATTAAAAAATCCACAGACATTGCATTAAGCACTCATGAACACTGGCAGGATATTAACAAAGAACTATTTCGCTCATTAGGCTCAGCATTAGCAGAATTCTCAGATGCCTTTCCATTTTTTAAAGGCCCATTTAAGGATGTTGGCTACGCCATGCAACGCACTGAAGAAAATGAATATTATAACTGGCACATAGATGGTGGCAGCCATGATTTTGCTGACCGTCAGCTGGTGGCTCTATGGTATTTAAATGATGTGCCCGGCCCAGGTGGTGCCACTGAATTTATGTTTCAAGATATAGCCGTACAACCCAAACAGGGTTCACTGGCTCTGTTCCCTCCATTCTGGACCCATGAACATCGTAATTCAGAATTACAGAAAGGAGTGAAGTATGTAGCCACTACCTGGGTTTCATTTGCATAAACATTTCAGAAAAATGAAAATATGCACACCTGAAACTGAAGAAGATTTTGAAAAATATTATGAACTACGTTGGCGCATTCTAAGAAAACCCTGGCAGCAGAACAGAGGCACAGAAAAGGATAACAATGAAAACAACAGCTATCACCTGATGGCCATCGAAGATAATTATATTGCTGGTGTTGCTCGGCTACAAAATATTAGCTCTACTGAAGCACAATTAAGGTATATGGCTGTAGATAACAATTATCAAAACCAGGGCATTGGTAAAGCCATCGTTCAATCAATGGAAGACTATGCAATAAAAAATAATATTCATTCCATTATATTACATGCAAGAGAAAATGCGGTTGGCTTTTATGAAAAAACTGGATATGAGATAATAGAAAAATCTTACCTGCTTTTTGACTGCATTCAACATTACAAAATGAAAAAAACTTTATGAAAATCTGGATTGACGCTGATGCCTGCCCTAAGATAGTAAAAGAAATTTTATTTCGCGCATCACAACGCACAAAAACACCCCTTACATTAGTGGCTAATCAATATATCTCTGCACCAAAATCACCACTGATAAATTCTATTCAGGTTAAACAGGGTTTTGATGAAGCCGATAATTATATTGTTGAACACCTTACCCCCAATGATATTGTTATTACTGCAGATATCCCGCTGGCCTCCGATGCCATTGATAAAGGCGCAGTTGTGATCAACCCCCGTGGTGAACTCTATACTGAAGAAAACATTAAACAACGTTTAAGCATGCGTGACTTAATGGAAGAACTACGCTCAACTGGTGAAGTTTCGGGAGGGCCTGCGGTTTATGGCCAGAAAGACGGACAGAGCTTTGCTAATTGCCTGGACAGGCTTTTAGCGAAAAAATAAACTCTCTCAATTCCAGCAATCAAACGATCTACCCTGTAGCCAGACGTATCTATTTATTTCAACAAAACTTAAACACAGAGCCTTACACGCCGAATTGCAAGCTCAGATAAAATCACTGCTTTAAATCTCACCCTTCAACTGAATATCAATTTCATGTATTTCAAAATCAGAGCTCGATGTAATTAATTGCACATCTGGAAATTTATAAACTATATAAGCCGCCATAGTGTACAAAGTTCGCTTGTCTTCATTGTGCATGGCATTAATTAATTTATTCATAGATATCTGACAACGCTGCTCTGCATCCGGCTCATCTGTCCAGTAGCGCCCCAGTTGTATGCCTTTATCATATTCCTTATCCATATCATCAAATACAGGTTTTAATTCAGTGATCAACGCATCCTGTACTTCGAGTTCATAGGATTGCTGATCGATGTTAAGATTCAATTTCATACAGGGTACTCTATTTAATTTTTTGGCAATTATAACAGAGAGACCCAGCCAAATAACGGTGAGTAAAATATGTTAATCAGTATTCCAGCGGTGCTCGATCAATCTCAGTTAAAACAGGTGCGCGATATTTTAGATAGCGCACGATTTGTAGATGGCCGACTTAGCGCAGGGCTCACGGCCAGAAAGGTGAAAAATAATGAAGAAATCCCGGCAGATGCAGCTGAGCTTGGCCAGTTAAATAATATTGTGATGAATGCTTTATACAATCACCCTGTTTATCAGGCTGCTGTATTACCTCATCGTCTGGCCACGCCTTTTTACGCTCGCTACTCCGCAGGAAAAGCTTACGGCAATCATGTCGATGACCCGGTTATGGGGCCAATGAATAGCCGTTATCGCACTGATGTTTCTACCACTGTATTTTTAAATGATCCCGACGAATACGAGGGCGGCGAAACGGTTATCTGCACTCAATTTGGAGAGCGCAAGGTGAAGCTCGCAGCCGGCGATGCCATTACCTACCCTTCTGGCAGTTTGCATCATGTGGCTGAAGTTACACAGGGTACGCGGCTGGTGGCGGTAACCTGGGCGCAAAGTATGGTGCGGGACGCGGATAAACGTGAGCTGCTGTTTAATCTGCACAAAACCCGTGAGTCATTGCAGCAGAAATATCCGGATGATGATGAGATTGTGAAGGTGGATCATACTTATATTAATCTGGTGCGGATGTGGGCTGAGATTTAAAAGATCAAGAGCATGTTGTCTGCAAATGAAAGCTTCCGCACCCTGCTCACGCCCCTACGTCCTTGTAGGCAATGCAAAAGCAATTACCGAGAAAGAGGGAGCTTTCATTTGCGAACAATGTGCTTTTTGAAACTGTAAAAAAAACCGCCATTCATGCTATTAAATAATCTTATTCTGTAAAGAATCCTTTACATATTTAAAGGCAGTATATTTTCACTCCCTGCTATCTATATGATAACAATCATATTTATTTACTCGGTATATTTCTTGCAGTATTTGTTCGGAATTCTACTAGCTGTCACCTGAAGAAGGCATTAAATAATATAATAAATGAAATACGGAGATTATAATGACAACAAGTTCCCCACAATCACTTAGCACTCACTACACAGAAAAGTTATCTCGTAATGCCACTGCGCTTTCATCTCTTTTTCTACTGCCCGCAGTCTCTCAGGCCACTATTATACAAAGCAGCTCATCACTTACCATATCTATTGAAGGCGCACGCTGGTCTAGTTATCAACCCGTTGACTGGGATGTAGATGGCAACTCAGTGGCTGATTTTCGCTTAGAGGCTTTCAGAGACATATTTTATACTGGCTCTGGCTCATCTTCTCTGGGTGGTGGTTATGGCTACTCTATACCTTTTGGTAGACTGGAATTGAACTCTGCTGGATCAAACCAGAGCATGGTTGAGGGCGCAGGCGGTGTTTCAAATCTGGCATTAGGCGCAACTGTTGGTCCCACTCTTGATGCAGGTTTACTGTGGGGAGCAAATGCCAATCGTGTAATGATGTCGTCTTCAAGTTACTTTGGTTTTCCCACAGGCAATATTTATGACACTGGCTTTATTGGCTTTAGTTTTCTGGGTGATACAAATCAGACACTCTACGGCTGGGCACAAATCACTCTTGATAGTAATACCCTGGATATGACAATAGACCAGTGGGCTTATGAAACGAATGGCGGCAGTATTCAGGTAGGCGCTGTACCACTACCTCCTTCTGCTTTGCTTATGCTAAGCGGCCTGGCACTGGGTGCTGGCGGCGTCCTGCGGGGTAGAAAAGCAAGGCAGGCAGCTCAGGAACAGGCTGCAGAAACAGCCTCATAACACAATTCAGCTACGCAAAAGCAATCATCACCGTTCAGCATTTATTTGTTGAGCGGTTTTTTTAGCTTACAACTTCATGCATTAAATATCTGTTTGTTATCCTCAATACACTAATGGTGACCCAATGACCTCCCCTTTGAGTAAAAAAATTCTTCTAGTTGGCTGGGACGCTGCTGACTGGAAGGTCATAACGCCATTGATGGATGCGGGCAAAATGCCCAACTTACAAAAGTTTGCCGATGGCGGTGTAGTGGGTAATTTATCGACCCTGTACCCTGTACTTTCTCCCATGTTATGGACTTCCATTGCCACCGGCAAACGGGCAGATAAACACGGTATTCATGGTTTTGCTGAGCCGGATCCTGAAACAGGTGGGGTGCGTCCCGTTACCAGCCTGGGAAGAAAAACCAAAGCGATCTGGAATATTCTTAATCAGCAGGGCTTACGCTCAAATATAGTGAGCTGGTGGCCATCTTACCCGGCAGAACCCATCAATGGAGTCATGGTTTCTAACAACTATCAAAATGCAGTTGATTCAGTAGATAAACCCTGGCCACTGCCCAAAGCATCGGTTCATCCCGAGCGATTACGAAAATCAATGGCCGAACTGCGAGTACATCCAGCTGAAATTACCGGCGAACAATTGCTTCCTTTTGTGCATGGTGCAGCCGACATTGATCAAAGCAAAGATACTCGCCTGCAGGGCATTGCAAAGCTTCTGGCCGAATGCGCGTCTGTACACTCCGCTGCCACTGGTATTATGCAACTGGAAGAATGGGATTTTATGGCGGTTTACTATGACACCATTGATCATTTTTCCCACGGCTTTATGAAATATCATCCACCCCAGTTACCGTGGATTAAAGATGAAGATTTTGAACTCTATCAGAACGTTATCAATACCACCTACCAGTTCCACGACTTAATGCTGGGGACCCTGATGCACCTTGCCGGTGAAGACACCACTATTGTTATAGTTTCTGATCATGGTTTTCACCCCGACCACCTGCGACCAAAAGAACTACCCAATGAACCCGCTGGCCCCGCAGAAGAACATCGCCCATTTGGCATGTTTGCCGCTCTGGGTCCCGGCATTAAAAAAGATGAACTGGTTTTTGGTGCAAGTTTGCTTGATATTACTCCAACCATACTGACACTTTTAGGCTTACCCATTGGGCGCGATATGGATGGCAAGCCTCTGCTTACAGCAATGGATACCGTAACACCTGCTTATGTAGACAGCTGGGACGATATTCCCGGCGAAGATGGTTCACATCCCGCTGAGTTGAACATGAATTTTGTTGATGCCCATGAATCATTACAGCAGCTTGTTGATTTAGGTTACATTGATGAGCTTGATGAAAGCCAGCAAACCACTACAGATAATACAGTAAGAGAACTGCGTTACAATCTGGCACGGGATCTTTTTGGTGCACGCAAATACAGAGAAGCCATTCCTCTATTTGAAGAACTCTGGGAAATGTATCCAGACGAAAGTCGCTTTGGCCTTAAAATATTTGACAGTTTACTGGCAACACAGCAAATGAAACGTGCCAGAGAAACATTAGAACTGATTGCTGAACGCAAAAAAACCTATTCCAGACTGGCCGAAAAAGAACTCAAAGAACTGATTGATACACACGAAAGCAAAAATATAACTATAGAAGACCTCGATGATAAAGAGCTGCGCAAACTGCAAAAATTACGCCGCAACGCATCGACTAATTTTGCAACCCTGGCCTATTTATCTGCACGCCTGCTTTACAGCGAAGGCCAGTATGAAAATGCGTTAACTGAACTTAAAAAAGCCGAAGAAATTCAAACCCATAATATTCCTGCGCTTTTGCAGACAAGATGCGAAATACTTATGGCCATGGGCAAATGGATTAACGCCATCGACACATGCCATAAGATACTTGAGCTCGACCCAGTTAACCCTGGAGCACAACTGAATTTATGTCGCTGCTACCTGTCACAGCGAGGCAAATCACAGCAGGCTTTAGATGCAGTCACCACTTCCCTTGGGCTTATTTACCATAACCCTCGTGCACACTATTTACGCGGTGTTGCGCTACATCGATTAGACCGTACACACGAAGCAAGGGATGCCTTCGAAACCGCGATTGCCCAGAACCCAAACATGCCTTTAGCTCACAGACGGCTTTCACAGCTATATCGATTGTGGCTGAGAAATAATGCTAAAGCAGATGAGCATGCGACTCTCGCAAAACAGGCCCGGCAGCGAATAGCAGACTTTAAAGCAGGCAAATACGACTCACCACCCTTAGATGCAGCGATTGACCTGTCAACAACCGCATCACTTAGCGATATTAACTGCACTGAAAACCCGGGACAGTTACCTGAAAATGGAATCGTTGTTGTCTCTGGCTTACCCAGGTCAGGCACTTCCATGATGATGCAAATGCTAGAAGCCGGGGGTGTTTCCGTCTTAACAGATCAGGCACGAAAACCAGATAATGATAACCCGCGCGGATATTACGAAGATGAAAGAATAAAAAGTATCGCAACGGATAGCAGCTGGGTTGAAAGTTCACGAGGTAAAGCCGTTAAAATTGTCGCACAATTACTGCCCAATCTAAGGCAGGGAGAACATTACCGCGTGTTATTTATGGAGCGGCCATTAAAATCTGTTATTGCCTCACAGGATAAAATGCTGGAACGACTAAATCGAAATGGTGGGCGATTATCAGAAAACCGACTGGCAGAAACTTATTTAAAGCAGGTGGATGGCGTACGCAAAATACTTTCTGAACATCAGAAGCAGATACATATTCTTTCTGTTAACTACACTGAAGCACTTAATGACCCAGAAAAAGTTGCCGCACAGGTTAATAGTTTTCTTGGTGGTGGTTTAAATGAACAGGCAATGGCTGAAACAGTAGATTCAGGTCTACGCAATCATCACTAGCACATAGCGTCTTCTATTATAGATAAATCAGAGCCAAAAGATTCAACCCAAAGGCACGGAAACGCGAAGAAGGCAAAAAATGTTTATTTTGCAGGAGCGGGTCTTTAGCTCGCAATTTTAGTAGTCTGCAGGGAGTGTTAGAAATTCTGTGTCATTTCTATAAAATAGTAAAAAAGAGGAATGACACATGTCTGAAGAATTTGATTTTAACAAAGCGTTGGCAGCTTTACAAAATGGCCAGGATCTCACAGGAAA
>Ga0316209_1000047_pt1 | contig 264101 bp, 236 predicted proteins | sample 6monopyrite_MG_FD_204945 | JGI IMG/M metagenome (GOLD analysis project Ga0316209, IMG submission 204945) | Microbial mat bacterial communities from mineral coupon in-situ incubated in ocean water Damariscotta River, Maine, United States -... | ecosystem: Environmental > Aquatic > Marine >... | reverse complement strand
ACTATGATTTTTCTATACGCACTAAAATGAACCACCGTAAAACAGTAATATAGAAAAATATTAATACGATTTAAAAACTACTATAAACATAATGAGACACCCATAAGGGCTTATTACCAAGGGAGTTATGGTCCCTTGTTCAAACTAATGAAATCAAAGAGTTAAAGTCACATATTTACGGAACTCCGTAAATAAATGGAAAAAAGGCAGGCACAAAAAAAGCCGCAACCAGTGCGACTTTTTAGTGTAACTTATTGATTAATAAGTTGTTATATGGTGCCCAGGGCCGGAATCGAACCGGCACGCCCGTGAAGGCGAGGGATTTTAAGTCCCTTGCGTCTACCAATTTCGCCACCTGGGCAGATGGTCTTTCTTTCTTCACCCTAATTTCGTTATGTACTGCAACCGGTCGTTTGGTAACGACTGTCTACCACAACGCCACCTGAGCAGATGGTCTTTCTTTCTCACCCAATTTTCGCCATGAAAACGTAGAAGCTCTGGTAACAGCTTTCTACCACAACGCCACCCGGGCAGGTGGTTAAAATGGAGGCGGGACCCGGAGTCGAACCGAGGTAGATGGATTTGCAATCCACTGCATAGCCACTTTGCTATCCCGCCTTATTCTTTTATAAATAAAAAAACCCCGACTTGGCGAGGTTCTTAAACTTTGCTCAGCGTGCCATCTCTGAACATTTAAAATTTGGAGCGGGTGATGAGGATCGAACTCACGACATTCTCGTTGGCAACGAGATGCTCTACCGCTGAGCTACACCCGCAAACACTGTCTGGCTATTGCTTCAACAGAGGGCGCTATTATAAGTATCCCCTGTTACTCGTCAAGCATATTTTGGTGCTGGTTTAAAAAAAACACGTAATATCAAACAATTAAGGGGGATTTATATATAAAGGCATTCTCAATAAAGCGGCAGAGAACCGGTTATTTCTGTATGAATATAGAAAAGTCGCTGGATCCCGGCTCAACGGCATACCGGGATGACGGAACCATGCTTCAGCTAATGCCTTTAAGCTTCATCGCGCATAACATTCCACGCGGCTTTCAGGTAGACAAACATGGAGATTATGGTCAGCACTGAGGCAAGAATCAGTAAAATCACGCCCACTGTGTGAGTGGGGATGCCATACCAGTCATCTCGGTGCAGCAGAAAACCAATCGCCCACATTTGCGCGGCGGTTTTTACCTTGCCCAGCATAGAGACAGAAACGGTGGAGCTTTTGCCCAGTTCGGCCATCCATTCTCTAAGGGCGGAGATAGTAATTTCTCGGCCAATAATAATAATCGCACCCATTACAATAATAGTATTGGTAAGCTCAGTGGCGGATGGGTCTGGCTGAAATGCAGCTAACAGCACCAGTGCCACGGCAACAATAAGCTTATCTGCCACCGGGTCTAAAAACGCGCCTAATGCAGATTGCTGATTGAGTTTGCGAGCCAGGTAGCCATCAAACAGATCGGTGATGCAGGCGATAAAGTATATCCACGCACTGGCAGGCCTTGCCCAGTCGTAGGGCAGATAGAACATTAATACAATCACCGGGATAAAGCCGATGCGTATTAATGTAAGCGTGTTAGGTATATTTAGAGGCATAGTCTTTGTGCTATTGAATTCGCAGCACATCATATATGATCTGCGCTAATTTTCTACTGATTCCCGCTGTTTTTGCAAGATCTTCGACTCCGGCCTGCTTTATGCCCTGCAATCCACCGAAATGTTTGATTAAAGTCTGCCTGCGTTTGGGGCCCAAACCGGCGATGGATTCCAGTGGCGATTGTCTTCGCGCTTTATCTCGACGTTGCCGGTGACTGCTAATAGCAAAGCGATGGGCTTCGTCTCTGATATTTAAAATCAGATGAAAGGCGATATTATCTTCGGGCAGATACACATCGGCGCGGCCATCACTGAACACCAGTTTTTCAAGGCCGGCCTTTCTGCCCTCACCTTTGGCTACGCCGATTAGCAGTACGTTTTCTATCTGCAACTGATCCAGCACTTCTACTGCCTGGCGCAACTGACCCTTGCCGCCATCTATAAAGAGTATGTCGGGCAGTTTGGCCTCACCTTTTTTAAGCCGTGTGTAGCGGCGCTGCAAGGCCTGGCGCATGGCTGCGTAATCGTCTCCCGGCTCAATGCCTTCGATATTGAATTTGCGATAATCCTGTTTAAACGCGCCCTCCAGTGTAAACACCACACAGGAGGCCACGGTGGCTTCGCCGGAGGTGTGGCTGATATCAAAGCATTCGAGACGCGTGGGCAACTCATCCAGTTGCAATTCATATTGCAGGGCTTCAAAGCGTTTGAGCATACCGGCTCGGGATGACATGCGGGTGATTAATGCCGACTCTGCATTTTTTAATGCCATATCTAACCAGCGGGCGCGCTCGCTGCGTACGTGACTGCTGAGTTTTATTTTGCGTTCCGCCTGCTCGGTTAATACCTGCTCGATTAAGGCCTGATCTTCAAGTTCATGGCTGAGAATAATTTCTCTGGGCACATCGCCTTTTAAATAAAGCTGGCCAAGAAAGGCGCTGAGGATGCTGGCTTCTGAGGTGACTTCTGGCAGTTGGGGAAAGTAACTTCGATTACCCAGATTGCGGCCATCACGAATATAAAACACCTGAATACAGGCCTGAGCACCTTTGCTGAAACAGGCCACTATATCCACGTCTTTACTGTCGCCACTGATGTATTGTTTTTCGACTACCTTTTGCAGCACCCGCACCCGGTCTCTGTATTCTGCGGCTTTTTCAAAATTCAGCTGCTCCGCCGCCTGCTCCATTTGTGCCACCATATTATCGATTAGCTGACTGCTTTTGCCTTCTAAAAATAACTGGGCTCGATGAATATCATGTTGATAATGTTCGCCGCTGATGTAGCCCACACAGGGTGCAGTGCAGCGTTTAATTTGATATTGCAAACAGGGCCGTGAGCGATTACTGAAATAACTGTCTTCACACTGGCGAATGCGAAACAGTTTATGAATAAAATTCAGGCTTTCTCTGATCGCCCCCGCATTGGGATAAGGGCCGAGGTATTTACCTTTTTTGCGTTTGCTGCCGCGGTGAATTGAAATTCTGGGGAAGTCGTCATTCTCAGAAATAAAAATATAGGGGTAGCTTTTATCGTCGCGCAATAAAATATTATAACGAGGCCGATGCTCTTTGATGATATTACTTTCAAGTAGCAGAGCTTCACCTTCGGTGTGGGTAATGGTGAGCTCAATGCTGCTGATCTGTTTAACCAGTAACTGGGTTTTGCTGGTGAGACCGGTTTTTCTAAAATAGCTGCCTAATCGTTTTTTTAAGTTCTTCGCTTTGCCCACGTAAAGAATTTCATCTTTATCATCGAACATGCGGTAAATGCCCGGCAGTGTACTGGCATTTTTGAGGAATGCTTTTGAGTCGAATGCTGTAGATTTAGCTGGATCGGATGACATAAATAACTTTTATCACGACCTTCAGCCCGTGATTTATGTTTTGCTCGTTTGGGACAAACTACTTTAAAGAGTTTCTTTAAGCTATTGATTAAAAACTAATCTTCTTCAAGAACTCCATGCTTTATTGCGAGATGCATCATTTCAACATCATTTGAAACATCAAGTTTGTCGTGCAGCCGCTTGCGATAAGTGCTGACAGTTTTAGGGCTAAGATTAAGCTTGTCAGAAATAGTATTAGTACGCATGCCCCGGCTAATCATAATCAGCACCTGCAATTCTCTTTGCGATAACACATCGATAATCGACTCTTCACCGGGCAACATAGATAAGGCAAGTTGCTGGGCAATGGTGGGCGCAATATAACGCTGACCACTGTTCACTTTTTGAATGGCTTCAACCATTTCTTCAACCGGGCAACCTTTGGTTAAAAAACCCATTGCCCCCGCTTCAAGAATTCGTTTGGGTAAGGGGCCTTCGCTGTGAACGGTGAGCACAATGACTTTTGAATCCGGGTAACTTTTGCAGATGCGACTGGTGGCTTCAAAGCCGCCGATACCCGGCATATTTATATCCATTAAAATTACATCGGGTTTTGCTTCACGAACTTTTTCCAGCGCTCGTTCGCCACTGTCTGCTTCATCAACAACTTCAATTCCAGCCTGATCTTCCAGTAAGCGTCTTAAGCCGTAACGAATCAGATCGTGATCATCGACAAGCATTACACGGATATTGGTCATTCCATAGGCCTCTTAATTTTTTATTCTCATTTGCCGTAGATAATACCAGCCTCACCAGTTTTTGTAAGGCCGTTTTATAAGATTGACATTGTAGTAGCGCACATCTTCTGTCACCTCTTCGCCTAACCAGTCAGGCTTTTCAAAGCTCTCGTTGGCTGAGCTTAATTCAATTTCAGCCACCAGCAGCCCTTCATTGTCACCGTAAAATTCATCAATTTCCCAGGTGTGTTTACCGGCTTTAATTCGATGCCGGGTTTTATCAATCTGTGGCATTTCGCAAAGCTGATCGAGCATTTCAATGGCTTCGGTTATGGGCACGGGGTATTCATATTCCATGCGGCGCATATTAAGGGTGGCACTTTTAATATTAATATTGGCTTTGTCACCGTCAATCCGTATTCTTAACGAAGCTTTGGCTGGCTGCTCAATGGAGCCACCGTGGGCAAAATAGCCCTGGCGTATTTTTGTGCTGTGACTTACCTGCTGTTTCCAGTTATTATTTTTTAATAAAAATTTACGTTCGATTTCAATCGGCACAATGGTGTTTCCTATGGATATAGACTCATACTTTAATCTTGATGAAAAACTGGTTTATGTCAACCACGCCGCCGTCACTCCCTGGCCAGTTAGAACTGTGGACGCAGTAAAAGCCTTTGCCGATGAAAATGGAAAACTGGGTTCACGGCATTACGGCCAGTGGATGAACACAGAAACCACATTACGCCAGCAACTGGCGCAACTGATTCACGCGGCGTCGGTGGATGAAATTGCGCTATTAAAAAATACCTCCGAAGGGCTGTCGGTCATTGCCTACGGCCTAAACTGGAACGCCGGGGATAATATTGTTATTTCCGATGAGGAATTTCCATCCAATCGAATTATCTGGGAATCACTTAAATCTCAGGGTGTAGAAGTAAAATATGCTTCGCTCAAGGGTGAAAACCCCGAACAGGCATTGATTGATTTGATCGACGATAAAACACGTCTGCTCAGTATCAGCTCTGTGCAATATGCCAGCGGCCTACGCATTAATTTGCAGCCACTAGGTCACCACTGTAAACAGCATAATGTTCTATTCTGCGTGGATGCCATTCAGCAGATCGGTGCCCTTGAGTTTGATGTGCAGACCGTGCAGGCTGATTTTGTGGTAGCCGATGGCCATAAATGGATGCTGGGGCCAGAGGGGCTGGCACTGTTTTATTGCCGACAGGAGCTGATTGACACTCTAAAACTCAATCAGTACGGCTGGCACATGGTGGAAAATCATCTGGATTTTGACAGCATGAATCAGTGGCAGGCCGCCGCATCGGCCAGACGCTTTGAGTGCGGCAGCCCTAATATGCTGGCCACCCACGCCCTGAGTGCCAGCATCAGTGTTTTGCTGGAAGTGGGCATGGATAAAATTCAGCAGGCCGTGCTGGATAAGGTGCAATATTTAATACAGCTTTTCTCGAAAAAGGATGGCATACAAATTCTGAGCCCGGTAAACAGATCGCTCCATGCCGGCATTTTTACCTTTTGCATAACAGGCGTAGATAATGAAGCCTTATATAAGTATCTGGTAGATAAAGGTACAGTTTGTGCCCTGAGAGGCGGTGGTGTGCGTTTTTCACCGCATTTTTATACGCCTAAGCATAAGCTCGATACGTTATTTGAGTGGGTATCAGAGTTTAGTCAAAAACGACTTTAAAGAATACGCTAAAATGATTGTGATGTTGTAGGAGCGAGTCTTTAGCTCGCGATTCAGGTATTTACAGCAAAATAATTGATCTACCTCCAATATCGCAAATATTTTATACATTTAACCTAAATATCTCTTTGTAAATTAAACAATTTTTCTGCTCAGCGACTAAACTCAGAGTATAGAAACATGTCTATATCTGTAATTTCCCACAACAAATAAAATAAGGGATCACTCAAACATATGGGACACCTGGTTCAATTCACCACTAGCCTATGGGATAAAATTATCGAATGGTTAACCGTTGACCTGGATAACCATGAAATGCCCATGTCTGATTTTGATCGCCTGCGATACGAAATTCGACCCGGCGATGTTATTCTGGTTGAAGGCCGTTCCCGCGTCAGCAACATTATTAAAACCATTACCCTCAGTAACTGGACTCACTCATCTTTATACATTGGCCGCTTGCACGATATTGAAGATCATACGCTGCGAGAATTTGTTAACCGATTTTATGATGGCGAAACAGATGATCAGTTAATTATTGAATCTTTACTGGGCAAGGGCACAACCATTGACTGCATAAAAAAATACCGCGAAGATCACCTGCGTATCTGTCGCCCAAACGGATTAACACGCAAAGATGCACAACATGTTATCTCTTACTCACTTAATCAACTGGGCACCCATTATAACGTCAGGCAAATTTTAGATCTGGCGCGTTTTTTCTTTCCCTACGCCATATTACCAAGACGCTGGCGTTCCAGTTTATTTGAACACAATGCAGGCGCACCCACTCACACAGTTTGCTCTTCAATGATGGCCGAAGCTTTCGCTTCTGTTCACTTTCCAATTTTGCCGGTTTTGCATCGCGATGAAAATGGCAACTTAAGAATGTATAAACGTAATACAAAATTAATTACCCCAAAAGATTTTGATTACTCACCTTATTTTGATGTCATCAAATATCCCATTCTTGATTTTGATGAACTCGCCATTTATAGAAAAATGCCCTGGGGTAAAGATGGCGTCATACTCAATGATAAAAATGATGAATTCCTGAGTGCGCCCGAATCGATAAAACAATCTGTAGAAAATAAAATTGATGATACTTCTGTCGATGATGGAGTTGATCAGGATATTGAAGATGAAATGCAGGCCGCCAACGACCGTTCTGTCTAGGAGACAACCATGCTAACCTGGCTACTAATATTTACTATTACAATTGGTATCGCCGCTTATTATAGATTACCACAAATTGTGTGGACATCTTTATTAGGTGTAGTGTTATTGATTTATAGTTTTTCTGATTTTGCCGGCATTACCACCACGGTTATTCTCTGGGCGTTATATCTGATTGTTGTTATCCCACTCAACACTCCAAACATTCGGCAAAAATATATTTCAGAACCCATGTTGCATTTTATGCGCGACGCCATGCCCAGCATTTCTCAAACAGAACAGGAAGCACTGGATGCAGGTAAAGTCTGGTGGGAGGCTGAATTATTTAGCGGTAATCCTGATTACAGCATTATTCGCGACCTTCCCGCACCAAAATTAAGCGCAGAAGAACAGGCATTTATGGATGGCCCGGTTGAAGAACTTTGCGGCATGCTTGATGACTGGACCATTACTCAGGTAGATTATGATTTACCGGAAGAAATTTGGGCACATCTGAAAAAAAATAAATTCTTTGCCATGATCATTCCTAAAAAATACGGTGGCCTGGAATTTTCAGCACTGGCTCATTCCTGCGTGGTGATGAAAGTTTCAGGTCGCAGTTCTTCTGCTGGTGTTACCGTTATGGTGCCTAATTCATTAGGCCCTGGTAAATTATTAATGCACTACGGAACAGAAGAGCAGAAAAATTATTACCTGCCTCGATTATCTGCAGGCGATGAAATTCCCTGCTTTGCCTTAACCGGCCCCGATGCCGGAAGTGACGCAGGCGCCATGCCTGATAGCGGAGTGGTTTGTAAAGGCTCGTTTGATGGCGAGGATGATGTTTTAGGTATTCGTTTAAACTGGGATAAGCGCTACATCACGCTGGGCCCGGTTGCGACTCTTCTTGGCCTGGCATTTAAATTATATGATCCGGATCATTTAATCGGTGATGAAGTTAATATCGGCATTACCCTTGCGCTGATTAAAACAGATACAGCGGGCATAGATATAGGCAACCGGCACTTTACCAGTAATCAGGCCTTTATGAATGGCCCTAATCGGGGCAAAGATGTTTTTATTCCCATGGACTGGATTATTGGTGGCGTAGATTATGTCGGCAAAGGCTGGACCATGTTAATGAACTGTCTATCGGATGGCCGCGCTATTTCATTGCCTGCATTAAGTGCCGGTGCTGGAAAATATTCTGCACGTTACACCGGTGCCTACTCCCGTATACGCAAACAGTTTAAGATTCCCATTGGCAACTTTGAAGGCGTTGAAGAAGCGCTGGGAAAAATTGCCGGCGAAGCTTATATAATGGATGCCGCCAGACTGCTCACTTTAACTGCACTGGATACAGGAGAAAATCCATCGGTTATTTCAGGTGTTGTTAAATATCAGTTAACCGAACGTATGCGTAAGGTAATTAATAACGCCATGGATATTCACGGTGGTCACGGCATTTGCATGGGGCCTAAAAATTTCCTCGGTCGATCATATCAGGGCATCCCCATTAGCATTACAGTGGAAGGCGCAAATATTTTAACTCGCACCATGATTGTATTTGGCCAGGGCGCATTACGCAGTCATCCTTTTTTACTGAAAGAAGTTGAAGCGGTAAATCATGCAGATTCTGAACAATCGCTATTATTATTTGATGATGCACTATTTGGTCATATTGGTTTTATTATTAGTAATTTTTTCCGTACCCTCTGGTTTGGTTTAACTGCAGGAAAACTTATTAATGCGCCCGGCAAAGGTGCGGTTAATAAATATTACAAACAACTAACCCGTATGAGTTCAGCTTTTTCTTTGCTTGCTGATGCCAGTGTATTAATTCTTGGCGGCGCATTAAAGCGCAAGGAAAAATTATCCGGCCGACTGGCCGATGCCTTATCAAATATGTATATGGTTACCGCACTGCTTAAACACTTTGAAGACCAGGGCTCAAAATCCAGCGACCTTCCATTGTTAATATGGGGTTGTGAAGATTCACTTTATAATGTGCAGGAAGCCATGAAAGGCGTGTTGCGTAACTTCCCAATTCCCATCGTTGGAAAAATATTAAACTTTGTTATTTTTCCACTGACCAAACCTTATGGTGGCGCCACTGATAAAATGGGGCATAAGGTTGCTCAATTATTAATGTCACCCTCAAATACACGAGACCGATTAACCAGCGATATTTACTGGACAGAAAATCCGGACGACGGCATGGGTCGTTTGGAATACGCATTGAAATTAGCACTACAGGCAGAAGATGCAGAAAGAAAAATTCGCGATGCGATTAAAATAGGTTTAATACAGCAACAGGCAATTGAACCATTACTGGAAAAAGCAATTGAGCTGGAAATTATTGATAAAACAGAAGCTGAAAAAGTAAAAGCAGCTCATGATGCAACATCAAATGCAATCAGCGTAGATGAATTTACCAAAGAAGGATGGAAACAGGTATGAGCCCAGCTAAATCAAAAGCAGGTAAGGACGTATATATTGTCGATGGCAGTCGCACGCCATTTTTAAAAGCAAGAGGAAAGCCGGGTCCTTTTCTTGCATCCGATCTTGCAGTTGCGGCAAGCCGACCGCTGCTGCTTAAACATGATATTCCAGCTGATGCATTTGATGAAGTGATTGTCGGCTGTGTTATGCCTACCCCGGACGAAGTCAATATTGCCAGAATTATTGCCCTGCGTTTAGGCATGGCAGAAAAAATTCCCGCCTGGACGGTGCAACGTAATTGTGCATCGGGCATGCAGGCGCTGGACTGTGCGTTTAAAAATATTGCCGCAGGTCATTCTGATTTAGTTCTAGCGGGTGGCACAGAATCCATGAGCCACGCACCGGTTTTATTTAATGAATTAATGGTGAACTGGCTGAGCATGTTTATGATGGCAAAAACTGCCGGTCAGAAAATTAAAGCCTTTGCACAGTTACGCCCCGCTCATCTAAAACCCATTATTGCTTTAATTAGAGGTTTACGTGATCCGCTGATTGGATTGTCTATGGGACAAACCACCGAAAATATCGCTTACCGATTTGGTATCACACGAAAACAGATGGATGAATATTCAGTGGCCAGTCATTTACGTCTTGCCGCTGCACACGACAATGGTCATCTTGATGAAATCGAACCCATCTACGACGGCAAGGGTCATGTTTATGAATTTGATGATGGCGTGCGCCGTGATTCAAGCATGGAAGGTCTGGCAAAACTCAAACCTTACTTTGATCGAAAATATGGCATGGTCACTCCCGCAAACAGTGCACAGATTACCGACGGTGCATCGATGTTAATTCTTGCCAGTGCAAAAGCGGTGAAAAAATATAATCTGCCCATACTCGCCACTATTAAAGACAGTCAGTGGGCAGGCCTCGATCCCGCCGAAATGGGAATGGGTCCCGCATTTGCTATGGCGCCCATTATGAGCAGAAATAAATTGTCGATTAGTGACGTTGATTACTGGGAAATTAATGAAGCCTTTGCCGGCCAGGTATTAGGAGTGGTTGAAGCCTGGAAACAAGAAGAGTATTGCAAAAAACAACTGGGGTTAAAACAAACTTTAGGTGAGATACCCCACGATAAATTAAATGTGGACGGCGGCGGCGTCAGCCTCGGTCATCCGGTGGGTGCCAGTGGTGCGCGCATTGTTTTGCATCTTGCCAATGTTTTAAAAACAAATAATAAAAAACGTGGCATTGCCAGTTTATGTATCGGCGGCGGCCAGGGTGGCGCCATGATGATTGAAGTCAATGATTCAGCTACAGATGAAAAGGGAGAAAAATAATATGGCCTACAAACACTGGAAAGCTGAACTGGACGATGACAATATTTGCTGGCTGCATCTCGATGTGGCGAAATCCAGCACCAATGTATTATCAAAAGCAGTGCTGGATGAACTGAGTGAAATTTTAAATGAACAGGTACAGTCATTACCTAAAGGTATTGTGTTTGTTAGCGATAAAGATAATGGTTTTATTGCCGGTGCAGACATTAATGAATTTACCGAAGTAAAAACCGAAGAAGATGCCATGGTTATGCTTAATCGCGGCCATGAAATTATGAATAAAATTGAAAGCCTGCCCTGCACCACAGTGGCAATGATTAAAGGCTTCTGTCTCGGCGGCGGCATGGAACTGGCGCTGGCCTGCACCTATCGTTTAATGTGCGATGACAAATCAACCCGCGTGGGCTTACCCGAAGTTAAGCTGGGCATTCACCCTGGTTATGGTGGCACAGTGCGCTCCATTCAGAAAGCCGGCCCGGTTGCTGCAATGAATGCCATGTTAACCGGTCGCCTGTTACAGGGGCGGCAGGCGAAAAGAATGGGACTGGTGGATGATCTGGTTCCTGAACGCCAGTTAAAACGTGCAGCCAGATATTTTGTAATCAACACACCCAGACAAAAACCGCTGGCATTAAAAGATCGAATTATGAATCATGCATTGGTTCGTCCCTTTATTGCCAAACAGATGCGTAAACAGGTTGCTAAAAAAGCCAGTCAACGACACTACCCTGCCCCGTATAAATTAATTTCTCTGTGGCAGAAGCATATGGATAATCCCCGGCGCATGCTGCAAAAGGAAATAGAATCTGTTGCCAGCCTGGTCACAGACTACACTGCAAAAAATTTAGTGCGGGTATTTTTTTTACAGGAACAACTTAAAACCCAGGGAAAGAAAAAAGATTTTCAACCGAAACACGTTCATGTTATTGGCGGCGGCGTTATGGGTGGTGACATTGCAGCATGGTGTGCATTGCGCGGTTTTAATGTCACCGTACAGGATCAGAAACCTGAAGCTCTGGCTGGCACGATGAAACGCTCTCTGCATATGTTCAAAAAGAAATTCAAAAAAGATCGGCGTTCAATTCAGGCATCTATGGATCGCTTAGTGCCAGACCATCGCGGCATCGGCGTGAAACACGCAGATATTATTATCGAAGCTATTTTTGAAGATAAAGAAGTCAAGCAACAACTTTATCAATCTATAGAACCACAAATGAAAGAAGGCGCAATTTTAGCGACTAATACTTCCAGTATTCCATTAGAACAACTGGCCACCTGCTTAAAAGATCCCGGGCGATTAGTAGGTGTTCACTTTTTTAATCCAGTTGCATTAATGCCACTGGTGGAAATTGTTCGCGGCGATAATACCGACGATAAAATCATGAAGCAGGCGCTGGCTTTTGGCAGACAGATAGATAAGTTACCTTTACCGGTTAAAAGCTCTCCAGGATTTTTAGTTAATCGAATTTTAATGCCCTATTTATTAGAAGCCGTTGAAATGGTGGGCGAAGGCGTGCCACCAGAAATGATTGATAGAGCCGCATTAAATTTTGGCATGCCAATGGGGCCCATTGAACTGGCCGATACAGTAGGGCTTGATGTGTGCCGATCCGTTGCTACTATTTTATCTGAAAGCCAGAATGTTACTCTGCCAAAGAAAATGGAAGCATTAGTAAGTAATAAAAAACTGGGCAAAAAATCCGGTGAAGGTTTTTATAGATGGGTTAAAGGCAAACCACAGAAAAATAAAAATGCCAGCTACGCTAATATTCAAGGACTGGAAGAACGACTTGTTTTAAGATTTTTAAATGAAGCTAAGGCCTGCTTACGTGAAGGCGTAGTGGAAGGCGAAGATCTTATTGATGCGGGTGTTATTTTTGGCACTGGCTTTGCACCATTTAGAGGTGGGCCGCTGCATCATATTCATACCGAAGGTGAAGCCGATCTGGCTAAGCGTTTAACCGAACTAAAACAGATGCATGGCGACCGATTTACTCCGGATAAATCCTGGAGTCATTAACTATAATATATTTTCCACAACAGGAGCTGTTTTAACAGCTCTGGCTTTTAAAAAATGAAATATCAAATTCTTATCCTTCCCGGCTGGCAGAGTTCAAACAATATTCACTGGCAAACCATCTGGCAAAAAGAAAACCCCGACTATATTCGCGTAGAACAAACCAACTGGGATAAACCGGATAAAAACGAATGGATTAGTTGTTTACAGAAATACATCAGCAATTGTAACAAGCCGGTGATACTGGTTGCACACAGCCTGGCCTGCTCACTTGTCTGTCACTGGGCTTTACAATATAAAACAGAAAATATTGCCGGCGCTTTTATTGTTGCCCCCACCGATGTCGACTCAGCTGAACACTCACCAGCAGAACTAAGATGTTTTTCTCCCATGCCTGTTGATAAATTACCTTTTAAAAGCATGGTCATTGCCAGTGAAAATGATCACTATGTTTCCATTCAACGTGCCGAGTATTTTTCCAGCTGCTGGGGAAGTCAGTTTATAAATATCGGCAAGTATGGGCACATCAATGCCGACTCAAAGCTTGGCTCATGGAATGATGGAAAGATTCTGTTTAATCAGCTGATTAAACATATTAATACTCAGCCTTAAATGTCGTCTTGAGCACAAACATTTTACTGTAAAAAATTCACAAAGTATTTATAATTCAGGTCATTGCTGTCCCGTTAACTTAAGGCACCCGTCATTCCCGAATGCTTGTGTCGGAAATCCAGTGACTTTGCAGGCTTTAAAGCCGCTGGATCTCCGACACAAGCATTCGGAGATGACGATTTTGTAGTTTGCTATTTTCATGTCTCATTTAATAGACGTACGTTCATAGTCTGCTGTATCAATCCTGAAGATAATGTCCAAAAAGGTTAACGGGACAGCAGTGAATTCAGGTAAAACAATAATCTCGTATAAACCAGAGAGAACTATCATTATGAAAATCCTCCCCAGATTTCTATTTATAATATTATTTAGCATAACCATTAATAGCCATGCTAATGATAATTCCATATCCTCATCTCACGGCGTCCCTTACCCTGAAGGCTGGCAAAACTGGGCGACCATTGCGGTGTCGCATCGAACTGATAACAAAACCATGCGTGTTATTCTGGGCAATGACATAGCAGTTAAGGCTGCACGTGCCGGGCAAACCAACCCCTGGCCAGATGGTGCTATTATCGGCAAGACTGTATGGAAAGATACACAACTGGAATTCTGGAAAGCCGCCACCGCGCCTGGAAAATTTGTGCATGCCGAATTTATGTTTAAAGACTCTAAAAAATACGCTAAAAGTCATGGCTGGGGCTGGGCGCGCTGGGTTGGCTTAACACAGAAACCTTTTGAAAAAGGCATGCAGGTTTGCATCTCCTGTCACACACCGGTAAAAGGTCGAGACTGGGTTTTCACAGACCCGGCATCGTTACCAGAGTAATTAAAATAGATGAAGTTTTTAAAGCTGTCATTATATCGATGTAATCAAACTTTAACTGCTTCATCTTTTTTAAATATATGAGCAAAACAAAAGTAAGCATTGGATTAATCAACCCCAAAAGCCCAACAAATGTTGGCTCGGTTATGCGGGCTGCGGGAAATTTTCAGGTTGATTCGGTTTTTTATACCGGTAAACGTTATGATCGTGCCATACAACTTAATAACGACACAGAAAATCTAAGCCGAAAAGTAGGTCAGAGTATTCCTCTATCTGACACGACATGTCTTATAGATAACGCAGATAAAAATGCAGAAATAATTTGTATTGAGTTTGCTGAAAATGCCATAGCCTTACCTGACTATCAACACCCGGATAATGCTCTATATATTTTCGGCCCCGAAGATGGCACCATTAATCAGGCTATTATTGATAGAGCCGATGCGGTTGTGTATATTCCCACCACAGGCTGTATGAATTTAGCTGCAACAGTCAATGTAGTTCTTTATGATAGATTATCTAAATCTTCTTTAGTTATTGATAACAATGAACTGATTCGTCAAAGTAGAGATATTAATAATAATTTAAAAGTTAAACAATATTAACTATTCGTTAAATAGAAATAGCTAACCTTCTATTGGTATAGCTTCGGTAATAGTGGATATGTAAATCCAGCCAGCCAGTTTTTGCCCGGTTCGTGCGCTTTCGCGAATTAATGAAATCACCTCATCAGCACGTTCATTCTGACAAATCAATTCCAGTTTAACTTCGGTAATAACATCCTCACCAAACTCAATTGAATAATCTTTTTCCTTATTATCCATTGCTTTTAAAGTACCCGCCACATCATTAATAGACAGATGGCAACGATCTTTACAAAAATCACTATTTTTCAGTGCGTGTAAAACATCAGCAATACGGTTACGGTGAATAAAGGCTTTTATTTCTTTCATAGTGAATACCTTTTAATTAAAGTTTTCGCGGTGTAAAAACGTTTATTAATTTACTTTTTTCTTGCGGGTTTCCATCCACTCATAAATGACTGGTAGCAGTATTAGTGTTAATAACGTTGAGGTAATTAAACCACCTACAACAACTGTTGCCAAAGGTCGCTGCGTTTCTGCGCCAACACCGGTTGATAATAACATAGGAATTAGACCAAGAATGGCAACACTGGCAGTCATCATAACTGGCCTCAATCTTAACTCGGCTCCTTTACGTACTGCATCGTGAACTACCATACCTTTTTCCTGCAACTCATTTAAAAAACTGATTAATACAATACCGTTAAGCATGGCAACACCAAACACCGCAATAAAACCAATCGCCGATGGCACGGATAAGTATTGGCCAGTAATAAATAAACCTACAAGTCCACCAATGGTTGCAAAAGGTACATTGGCAATAATTAACGTTGCGTATTTCACCGAATTAAATGCGGTGTAAAGCAATACAAAAATAAAGAAAATCGTAAGCGGCACAATCAACGCTAACTTGCTCAACGCCCGTTGTTGATTTTCAAATGCACCACCCCACTCTAACCAGTAACCCGGTGGCATATCAACCTGTTCTTTTATAAGCGCATTGGCATCTTCAACAAAGCTATCCACATCACGTCCGCGCACATCCATTTGAATAACTGCATAGCGCTGCAGTTGTTCACGACGAATAAAGGAGTAGCCTTCAGCAACTGAAATATCCGCCACCTGCTTAAGTGGAACAATCGCACCACCACTGGTACGTAATGAAATATTGCTGATTGAATCAATCGACATTTTTGCCGCATCATCTAAGCGCACAGTAATATCAAAACGCTTAATGCCTCGTATTAAACTCGACACCGGATCATTACCAATTCCATTGCGTACTATGGTGAGCACTTCATCCGCATTCATGCCGTAACGAGCTAAGGCTTCACGATTAACTTTGATACGAATCTGTGGTTTACCCAGATTCGCTTCCAGTGACAAATCTGCAACACCCGGCACTTTTGCAATAGCCACTTTAATTTTCTGGCTTAAACTATCCAGCTCTTTTAAATCTTCACCATAAAGCTTTACTGCCAGTGTGGCACGCACGCCAGAAATTAATTCTTCCACGCGCATTTGAATTGGCTGAGTAAAACTGATCACCGAAGTTGGCACAGCCTCCTCCAGCTTCTCTCGCATTTCTATCGCTAAGTCTTCATAGCTACGAGCATCCTCCCATTCATTATGGGGTTTTAAATCGGTAAAAATCTCCATGTAATTCACGTCAGCGGTTTCACCCTTTTCAGCACGACCAATCATCGCAATGGTGCTATTCACTTCGGGAAATTCATTTAAAACTTTTTCCACATTTTTGGATATTTCAATGGATGTTTCTAATGATGTAGAAGGAATGGAAACGATACGCCACATAATAGAGCCTTCCTGCAACTGCGGCATAAACTCTTTTCCCAATAATGGAAACAAGGCCAGACTTGCCATTAGTAACACAATCGCAGAGGTCACCACTTTGCGTTTATTATTTAGCGACCAGGCCAGTGCGGGCAGATACCCACGTTTAATCCAGCTAACCAGCCAGGTATCTTTTTCTTCTTTTGGTTTTAAAATCATCGCGGCTAAAACCGGAATAATCGTTAGCGTTAACAGCAGTGAACCGGCCATCGCAAAACTAATATTAAACGCCATCGGTTTAAATAATTTACCTTCTAAACCGGTTAAACTAAACAGCGGCAGAAATACTACAATAATAATTAAAATCGCAAAAGCAATCGGGTTAGCAACTTCACGGGCAGCCGCTAACACGGCTGCGGTACGATTAACCGTTTCACCCTTTTCTCTGCGCTCCGCCATAATACGAAATGCATTTTCGGTGAGCACCACTGCACCATCCACCATCATGCCGATACCGATTGCCAGACCTGCTAACGACATCAGGTTTGCGCTTAAACCTATTTCCGCCATCATAATAAAAGCAATTAACATGGCCAGTGGCAATGCGGCAATCACCACCAGTGCTGAACGTATTTCACCTAAAAACAAAAACAGTACAATGGCGACAAGAATAGAGCCTTCAATTAATGCATTAACTGCAGTTTTAACCGCTTTTTCTACCAGATCAGTTCGATCATAAATAGGTTGAACCACCATGCCTTCGGGTAGAGTTGATTCAACTATATCCATTTTTTCTTTTACGTTATCTACAACGTCTTTGGCATTTTCACCAATGCGTGCCAGCGCCATGCCCAGCACCACTTCTTTACCATCACGGGTAACCGCACCGGAACGCAATGCAGGTTGTTGCGAAATACTTGCTACCTGACGTAAATAAACCGGTGTACCATCTTCAACCTTTACTACAATATTTCCAATATCGGTTTCATCTTTTACCAAACCTAAACCACGCACTAGATATTGTTCTGCACCCTGATTAATATACTGCCCACCTACTTGACGATTATTGGTTTCCAGCAATTCAATCACATCACGAAAACTCAGTTCATATTCAATTAATTTAAGCGGATCAATCACCACTTGAAACTGTAATTCCTGTCCTCCCCATGACATCACATCATCAACACCTGGTGCGGTGCGTAACATTAATCGTACGCTCCAGTCCTGCACTGTGCGTAAATCCATATCGGAAATATCTGCATTTAATTTTTCATCGGCACGCTCAATGGTGTACCAGAAAACCTGTCCCAGGCCAGATGTGTTTGGTCCCATTTCTGGAGTACCGTAACCTTCAGGAATGCGATCACCAATTTCCTGCAAACGTTCCATTACTAAACGTCGTGCAAAATAAATATCCATATCATCTTCAAAATATACCGACACATAAGATAGACCAAACAAACTTACTGAACGGATTTCCTGCACACCCGGTAAACCTGCCATCCCGGATTCCACCGGAAAAGTTAGTAGCTGCTCGATATCTTCCGCAGCCAGTCCATCGGCTTCAGTGTAAATATTCACCTGTACCGGAGTCACATCCGGAAAAGCATCTATGGGAATTGTGCTAACTGCACGCCAGCCAAGAAAAGACACCACCACAAAAATAACGATGACCAGAAATTTATAGCGCAGAGACGCTTCAACCAGTTTATTTAACATGCGTTATCTCCCGCCTAGTCTGCGTCGCCAATTTGCGATTTAAGTAATAATGATTTCAATAAAAACATACCCTGCGTCACCACTTTGTCATCTTTTTTCAGGCCATTTTTAATTTCAATCCAGTCGCCACGAACACCACCGGCTTCAACTAATTGCGGATAAAGCTCTTCGCCGTCCAGCATAAACACAACCTGTTCGCCGTGTAATATAGTTACCGAAGATTTTGGAACCGCAATCACTTTATTACCAGTTGCAATTTGCAGCGCAACTTTTACAAACTGACCGGGGCGTAATAAATTCTGTTGATTATTAATTTCAATACGCACCGGTAAAGTTCGAGTGGTCTCATCAATTTTTCGATGCACCTGCACAACATGAGCATCCAACCATTTATCAGAGACAAAATTAATGCGTGCCAGTGTGCCGGGTTTAATATTAATAACATCATCGGGGTTAATTTGTGTTTCCACCCAAAGCAAAGACTCGTCACTGATTTCCATTAATAACTGACCGGGGTCGACGACCTGCCCCACCACAAATTGATCGCTAATTACCGTGCCATTCTGCGTGCTTAATAAATTAAACATGCCAGTGGCTTTTGACGCATCTTTCTGTTTTAACAATTCTGTAATCTGAGATTCAGTAATGCCGTAGGCCAGTGCTTTTGCATAAGCCTGTTGACGGTTAACCTGGGCTTCAATATAACGACGCTCAGAAACCACTTTACGTCCCAGCTTTTTAACCCTTTGCCATTCACGATCTGTTACCAGTAACTGACTTTGGGCATCGGCCATATCAACGCTGGAAAGTGTCAGTAACTTTTGCCCTGCTTTTACTGCATCACCCATACGTGCATAACGTTTAATAATTTGTGCACGTATGCGACTGGTAACCTGTGAGCTGCGATAAATATTTACCGTTACTTCACCGGGTGCAATAATTTCTTTTGTTAGCATCCGGCTATTTACTGGCGATGTCACTATCCCCATTTCACTGCGCTGCTGCGCCGTCATTTCCGGGATACCCTGCGCTTCTTCCTCGCCTTCTTCTTCCGCAAAAACCGGACTATTTACCAGCATAGAAACTAATAATAAAAAACCGGCTGATATGCTATATTTATCTGGGCATTTATTGGCTGTCATAATAATTTTCTCTACCTGTATTTAAATTTGATTTTAAAAATATCCAGCCATAGCACTGCTCTAACCTGCCAGAATTACTATTTATGGGCATCTCTAATTAATATTTAGAATATTTTTTTCATACTATGATTTCAACATTCTGAGCCCACTGGCAATCACCACAAACTCGCTAATTTCATGTGCAACAACTGCAACAGGCAATGAAAACACACCCATCACCGCACCTGTAACAAGGCTGCCAATCACCAGCACTGATAGCATTAAATTTTGCTGAATAATCGCCCAGTTACGTCGACTGAAACGAATTAGATAAGGTAAACGTGAAAGATCATCAGCCATAAGCGCGACATCTGCAGTTTCCAGCGCAACATCTGTTCCAGCTGCTCCCATTGCTATACCTACATGCGCTACTGCCAGTGCTGGTGCATCATTAACTCCATCACCCACCATAGCTACTCGACCATATTGTTGATCAAGCTCTTCAATTTTTTGTTTTTTATCTTCCGGTTTAAGTTCAGCAAACACTTCATCAATTCCTGTACGAGCTGCAATCGCATTGGCTGCCAGCTGGTTATCACCGGTTAGCATAATAATTTTTTCAATACCTGCCTGGCGCAATTCACTAATGGTATTTGCAACCTCGGGTCGAAGCGGATCAATTACCGCAATCAAACCATAAAGCTGTTGATCTGTTCCCAGCAGGATAACCGTATTACCTGATTGTTGTAATTCAGTAATTTGTTCTTTAACAGAGTTTAAATTAACTTCCATTTCAATAAATAAATCAGGTTTACCGATATAAATTATTTCCTGTTCTTCTTTCCCTGTATTAACCAGCCCTCGTGCGCCGGCTCCTGTCAGTGATTGAAAATTTTCTGCTGGAGTGACTTCTATATTTTTATCTGCGGCATAATTTAAAATAGCACTGGCTAATGGATGCTGTGATCGTGATTCCAGAGCCGCCGCCATGCTCAGTAATTTTTTTTCCGTTAATCCATAAAATGGAATGATTTTATTTAGCTGAGGCTTACCTGTAGTCAGTGTGCCAGTTTTGTCTAATGTAATTACCCGCACCTTAGCCAGATTTTCCAGATGTACTCCGCCTTTTATCAAAATACCATTTCGCCCAGCTGTACCGATGGCGGCAACCAGCGTGATAGGAATTGAGATCACCAGTGCACAGGGCGCAGCAGCCACAATAAAAACAGTGGCTCGCATAATCCATTCCTGCCACTCCTGAGCAAAAAATACAGGCGGGATTATGGCAAGCAGTATGCCGGCTACCAACACAGTCGGGCTATAGCGCCGCCCAAACCGCTCAATAAAACGCTGGCTTTTCCCTTTACTGGATTGCGCTTCTTCTACCATTTGAATAATTCGCGCGAGGGTATTGTTCGCTGTTGTTCGGGTGACGCGTATTGTTAATGCACCTTCGCCATTCAGGGTTGCTGCAAAAACAGTATCCCCCGTTTGTTTTTCTACCGGAATAGATTCACCTGTAACCGGCGCCTGATTCAAACTTGAGTGGCCTTCAATTATTTCACCATCGGTTGCTACTGCTTCGCCTGGCTTAACAATAAAAATATCGCCTGCCTGAAGTGTTTCTGCTGGAACAATAATTTCTTTATTATCTTGAATCACTAATGCTGTTTTAGGTGCCAGCTCCATTAATGCGCGAATAGAATTACGGGTACGCTCTTCGGTATAACCCTCGGCAGCCTCTGAAATAGAGTAAAGAAATACCAGCATGGCGGCTTCTGCCCACTGCCCCAACAGCCCCGCAGTCACTGCCGCAACAGCCATCAAAATTTCAATACCCAGCTGGCGTTCTTCAAACAGGGTTTCCAGGCCTTCTTTAATAAAGTACCAGCCACCAATAAAGACAGAGAGTAGATAAAAAATAATTTCGAGAAGCGGGGGAATCCCGAGCATGGAACCAAAATAGCCAGTCGCTAACAATAAACCCGATAATGCAGATGTAACAACCTGACGGTTACGCCAGGGCGGTGGCATAGACTGACCACTGGCAATCACATCACAACTCGGGCAGGCCATTATTCTGCGCCCGCTTTTAATTCACTGGAAAGAATACCTACCCGGCAGCGGCCTTCTTCTCGCAGGGAGATGCGCTTATTGAAATTTTCAAGATCCGCACTGTAAACGCCCTCTGTATCAGGCAAAGCACGCACCATACTATAAAGCTGCTGAAGATATTCAGGCTCAGTTGTGAGCCTGTGATACACCCAACGACCTTCCTTTTGTGAAGTAAGAAAACCACTTTGGCGCAGCACTTTAAGGTGTCGAGAAAGATTATATTGCGGCTCAAGCAGGGCATCGACCAGTTCACACAGGCAGGTTTCCTGCTCTGTGGTTGCCAGCAGGCGAATAATGCGTAAGCGTGTTGTATCAGATAGCGCCTTAAACAAAGATTCTGGATTGATTGTTAAAATATGCATAGTTGCATTATAGTGCAACTATTGTAACTGGGGCAACCAGATATTATTTAAAGGTTCTTTATTGCTATCAGGGCGAATAAACAAATTCGGTATATGCCCATCAGAATGGCACTTACTTAAGCAGCATTAAGCATAAAAAATACATCCAGGTACTTGAAAAGGAAAAACTTAAAGAGTGTACAAACAAAACATTCGTGTTTATTAGCGTTGTTTGCGTTCATTTGCGTTTTCTTTTGCTTTTATAAGTTAAGAATCATTAATACCTGGCCATATAATATATATCTTTAAATATATATTTTTGTCATGCTGTAATGCCACCAACATTCAAAATAAAAAATCAAACTTATGTATGCTGTAATATTCAAAGCTGAAATTAATACTCTCGATAACGACTATTCTGAAATGGCAAAAAAAATGCGGGATCTGGCTATCAATAAATATGGCTGCTCAGAATTCACTTCTGCCACCGAGGGCAATCAGGAAATCGCTATTTCGTACTGGAAAAATCAGGAACAGATAAAACAGTGGAAAAAAGACAGCGAGCATTTGGTCGCGCAGAAAATGGGGCGGACTAAATGGTATAAATCATACCAGGTTCAGATTGTAGAAATAATACGTGAATATAATAATTAATAACATGCATCTTCTAACATAGAAAAATAAAACCATGACCAAGCATGAAATTAAAACCTGCCCTCACTGCCAGCAAACATTTGAATGCAGGTGCGGCGATATTATTCATTGTCAATGTGAGTCAGTTGATTTGAAACAGCAACATCGTGATTATATATCCAGACAATATGATGACTGCCTGTGTGCGAGCTGTTTGAAACAGCTACGTAGTGAATGCAATACTCTTCAATTTAATCAGAAAATAAAAGACCTGATTTGTTATAAATAATATTTGCAGGCTATTAAAATCGCGAGCTTAAGACTCGCTCCTACAAAATAATATACGACCTGCTACATCTCAACATTATGATAAACGTTCTGCACATCATCCACATCGTTTAGCATATCTAAAAACTTATCGAACATCTCAATATCATCACCTGTTATAGACGTGGTATTTTGAGCCAGAAACTGAATAGCATCCACATCAAAATCTATACCTTCAAACGCATCGGCCAGTGCCTGTTTGGCTTTAAAATATTCTGTGTGGGGAGTGAATACCGTGATCATGCCATCTTCACATTCAATATCAGTCACATCCACATCTTCTGTTAATAGTGCGTCAAGTGCTGCATCTTCATCATCGCCCTTGAATGCCAGAATAGCGGAATGATCAAACATATGGCCAACACTGCCCTGAGTACCGATTTTGCATTTTGTTTTGGTAAAGCACTGACGCACATCACCAAAGGTTCGGTTGGGATTATCAGTCAGGCAGTCAATAATCACCATGCAGCCACCTGGGCCAAAACCTTCGTAACGTGCAGGTGAAAAATCTTCGCCGCCACCACCTTTGGCTTTATTGATTGCCTTCTCGATAACATGAGTGGGTACCTGATCTTTCTTGGCTCGATCAATCAGGCCGCGCAATGCTAAATTACCTTCAGGGTCTAAACCACCAGCTTTAGCACAGACATAGATCTCACGGCCATATTTACTGTAAACTTTGGCTTTGGCATCCGAGGTCTTGGCCATTGATTCTTTACGGTTTTGATAGGCTCTGCCCATTGCGCTGTTGCTCCGGTGTTATGCTGAAAATCAGGGAGCTTCTGATTAAGTCTGGGTTGAACATATTGTCGATTAAAATACGCTGATTCAAGGCGTGAAGCGCACGTAATAGCAAGCTATTGCGAAGTTTCACAACAAAGAAGCAGCTTGTTTTAATCGGCAATATGTCAATTCATGACTTAATCAGAAGCTCCCTTGATTTTACAGATAAGTATTTGAATAGGGAACCTTTTAATGAACTCAGCAGAATTATTTGGCTGGCTAGCCTCCATTTTTACTACCATCATCTTTCTGCCTCAGCTTATCAAAGCATTTAAAACTAAGATGACGAAAGATATATCAATGTGGATGCTGATTATTTCAATTGTGGGTAATGGCTTCTGGTTCGCTCACGCCAGCTTAACAACGAATTCTCCCCTGCTGGTTTGCTCTTCTCTTATTATCTTAATTTGCATTATATTAATCCTGTTTAAATACAGCAACGAACGCGCGCACTAAAATACTGATGATTTTAACAAGCCAGTTCAAACCCGCATTCGGTTTAGGCAACCCTCATATCCAGACTTTACTGCCTGGTTTTATGCAAAGAAAAAATAATATCACTTATCAGTATCAGACGCTGGAGCTCGATGATGGTGATTTTTTAGATTTAGTCTGGACAGAAGCACCCAGTAATAAACCCATTGTTATTATTTTTCATGGCCTGGAAGGATCAATAGACTCGCCCTATATAAAAGGCATGATGACTGCTTTAAAAAAACAGGGATGGATTGGTTTATTAATGCATTTCAGAGGTTGCTCAGGCCGAGTCAATCGCCTGCCCCGTTCATACCACAGTGGTGAAACGGGTGATGCTAAAATATTATTACACTGGCTAAAAGAAAATCATCCGAGCACACCGTTGGCTTCCATTGGCTTTTCATTAGGTGGTAATATGCTATTAAAACTTCAGGGTGAGTTTGGCAACACATCACCTTTTAAAGCGACAGTAAGTATATGTGCACCACTGATGCTTGAAAATTGTGCCCGCCGGCTGAATAAGGGATTTTCAAAAATTTACCAGAACCATCTAATAAAAATAATGAAACAAAAGTTATTATCCAAAGCCAGTACATTTGATTTAAAAAAACTTATTAATATAGATAAACAGGCCATCAATAAATTAAATAATTTCTGGCAGTTTGATAATCAGATAACCGCGCCTCTGCATGGCTTTAAGGGAGCAGAAGATTACTACAGTAAATGCAGTGCCAGACAATATCTGAAAAGCATACAAAGCCCAACATTAATAATACAGGCATTAGACGACCCTTTTATGACGCCTGATATTATTCCGGATGAAGCAGAATTATCCGAACACGTACAACTGGAATTAAGTAAACACGGTGGCCATATTGGTTTTTTAACGGATTATTTTTTTAAGCCCGATTTCTGGTTAGAAAAAAGAATTCCAGAATTTTTATCAACCGTTCTATAATCAGGTAATCTTTATCAGACATTTACAAAATAGCATGGACATAAAGCATGGAAACTAAATTACCTTTACCTAAAGATAAAAAATTAATGGTTGTGTTTAGAGTCGAGCCAGGTTGTCTTGGGCCTGAAGGCGAAGATCATATTGATAAATTTTGCAGCACTGCACAAAAAGAAGTAGAGCCCATCGACTCAGACTTTGTTCACTGGGAACTGGTTCCCCGCCATGACAAATCCCTGCCTGAAATGCAATATCAGATAAATCACAGAGACTTAACTCACGATAAAGCCGCAAGATATCTGCAGGTATTTAATAAAAACCTGGATGAGTTTGAAGGGCATTTTCATGAAAAACTTGCTTCACTAATTGATGAGTATCTGGGCCATTGATTATCCGACACAAATATCCCTGAGCAATATCAGGCTATTAACCATCCTGTTACCCCACTAAATTATTTTAATCGCTTACTCAAGTAGCTTAATTGGAATCACCCTGCCTTTGGGTTTATTATGTCGCCCTCCCTTATTAATACACTGGTAGCAGAATGGAACAGATTCTTGAAATTCGCGATGGTTGTAACACACCTGGTCAATTATTACGCAGTATGGCTTTCTCCCGTTTTCTTAAAATATACAAAAAGGAATTCATTCACGATCTGGAGAACCGCCCTGATAAACAGCAGCAGGAAGCATTCCACAAAATTGATTTTATTAAACAGGTCAGCACCCGTGACTTAATCAAGATTCTTGAGACCGGCGAATTCGAAGCTGCGAATAAACAGGAAAAAGCCCGTGAGCTAATGCGTTTTATGGACGGGGCTTTCCATCATTACCGTGGCTCAGGCTACACCCGTTTAGTGCGCCTGCAGAATGATGTCGTATCCACCGGCTCAGAGACTCCGCAAACCGTTAAAAATAAAGTATCCGACAAGGCTCAGAGTCTGGCTGATCTGATTCTTGAAACCCGTCGTCAGTTACTGGGCAGAGTCAATCTGGATCAGGGCGTTCGCCGCACACACGGTCTGGATGCCTCGCCTAATGTTACTGCCGGTGAAATCTCTGGCCACTACTTTAATTACCCTGCGGATTACTGCCTGCTGGGTCAGGTGCCGCTGACCATTGCCGCCGATATGAAGACCGGAGTGGACTACTCAACACCGTCTAACAAGCGCGCCAAACCGTTTTATGAGCTTAAACATAACCCACTGCAACTGGGTCAATTCAATGTAGAAGACTGGGTATCCGTGCCTTTACAGGTGGGCAAATCAATGATTATTGCCTTTATTCATAAATCACGGGGCTGCATTGAAATGGAGCCGGGTTTACTCAACCTGTTCCCGTTTGCAAAAATCGAAGACATCACCAGCCACCGCACACCGGATGGCGTGTTCTTTTTTGGTGACCCCAGTGCCGAAGAGAAAGATCTAGGTTATTTCTACGATGCAGACAGCAAACTGCTGATTGGTCTGGTGCCAAATATCGATGAACTAAAATATTTTGGTTACGCCAAAAAACCCATACTGACATTGCATAATGTGCTGGCCATATTAAGCGGTGACATTCCCCTGCATTGTGGCTGCACTCGCTACGTGGTGCGATTCGATGACGACAATCAGCCTTATATTGCAGAGATGCTGATTAAAGCCGATGACATGGGCAAAATCAGCCTGGTTAAATCAACGGATGATGGCGTTACTCGACCCGTTTTCTGTGGCACAGAAACCGGTGCCTTTGCCTGCCTGGATGGTTTCAGCGAACAGGCCAAAATGCAGATGGCTGGCCGTGAAGTGGGTTACAACAAAGACACAGGCTCTAATGCTAGACAGATTGTACCGGTAGCCGATGCAGATGAACTGTATCGTGAAGACCCACTGGATATGCTGATGTACATGAATAACTTCGCCCTGACCGAACCCGGCGAAAGCACCGTTAAAGCCGACATGAAAGTAGAAGAAGCCCTGCAACATTTCCGCCTCGGCGAACGGGTTGCAGCAGGCTCCACTCAGACTCACCGCGGCGCCAAAGAAAGCAGCTACTGGGCCAACCCCTTCCCGCTGCTTAAAGATACCGATGACAGCATCTTGCATCCGGCTCTGTTTAAACAGTTCTCAGAAAATGAAGCAGTCTTTATTAATGACATGGGTCAGCTCATCAATCAGGGCGAACTCAAAATGGGCGTGGCTCACAGCCAGTTAATGGCCGGTGTTTACGAAGGCAACAACGATGAAGACCTGAGCCGCTGTGGTTTTAATAACCGCGACGATGTGGAACAGGAAGGCCCCATAAGACTGGCTGAAGATTTAATTGGCCTGATTAAAACCACCGCTTTAGAAAAACGTCAACAGTCGGGACAAGATCAGAGTGAAGTCAGTGTAACTGTGGCACTGGTGGGTGATAGCCGAACTGGCAAATCTGAAACGGCGGAAAAAATGGAAGGTATTTTAGGGCTGCAGCTGGTTTAGTTGTAAAAAGTCAAAAACTTTTTTCCGCAAATAAACGCTAATAACGCTAATGTTTTATTTGTGCGCCTGCGGCGCACTACATACATAAAAGATTTTGACTTTCATTTGCGTACATTCGCGTTTATTTGCGGAAAAAAGCTGTTGATCTTCTGCCGTAAAACCGCATCAGGCATTCAGCAGTTAATAATTAAGAGATAAAATAAATGACAGAAAATGCCATTGATAAAAGCCAACCCCCTGCACCTGTCTCTTTCTGGGAATCATTCAGCTACTGGTTAAAACTCGGCTTTATTAGTTTTGGTGGCCCCGCCGGTCAAATCAGCATGATGCATCAGGAACTGGTGGAAAAGCGTCGATGGATTTCTGAGCACCGTTTTTTACACGCACTTAATTACACTATGGTTTTGCCCGGCCCTGAAGCACAGCAACTCGCCACTTATATCGGCTGGTTAATGCACGGTGTCTGGGGCGGCATTGCGGCAGGCGTTATGTTTGTATTACCGTCGCTATTTATTCTTATGGGGCTGACCTGGGTTTATCTTGCTTATGGCGACCTGCCCGCAGTTGAAGGAATTTTATACGGCATAAAACCCGCAGTCACGGCCATCGTTGTGTTTGCCGCTTATCGCATTGGCTCACGGGCATTAAAAAACAATGTACTTCGTGGTATGGCACTGCTCGCCTTTATTGCTATTTTCTGGTTAAACATTCCTTTCCCCTATATCGTGCTCGCTGCAGGTATTATTGGTTTCCTTGGCTCACGAGTTAAACCTGAATACTTTGTTGCCGGCAGCGGCCACGGCGCATCTAATAAAGAATACGGCGTTGCTCTGATTGGTGACGACACCCCCATGCCGGAACATGCCCGGTTTAAACTCAGTCGATTTATTACCTATTTATTTGTTGGTCTGTTAATCGGTGCCGGTGTAATGGCAATGCTGACCCTAAGCTATGGATGGGAAAACACCCTGACCCAAATGAGCTGGTTTTTCACTAAAGCGGCACTGGTTACTTTTGGTGGCGCCTATGCAGTCCTGCCTTATGTTTATCAGGGTGGTGTCGAACACTATGAATGGTTAAAAGCCACGCAGATGATTGATGGCCTGGCTCTGGGTGAAACCACTCCCGGCCCATTGATTATGATTGTGGCTTTCGTGGGGTTTGTCGGTGGCTGGACAAAAGAAATTTTTGGCCCTGACGCACTCTTTCTGGCAGGCGCTGCAGGCGCATCCATAGCCACACTGTTTACCTTTCTACCCTCTTTTCTTTTTATTCTACTGGGTGGCCCGGGCGTTGAAGCAAGCCGACACGATGTGAAATTCACCGCGCCATTAACCGGAATAACCGCAGCCGTGGTGGGCGTGATTTTAAATCTGGCATTCTTCTTCGCCTATCACGTACTCTGGCCTCAGGGCTTTGAATCGACCTTTGAATGGTTTTCCGCACTGATTGGTTTAGCCGCCTTTGTCGCCCTGTTTAAATACAAAGCAGGCATAGTTCAAATTATTGCTGCCTGTGCTGTTACCGGGCTGGCTTACTCACTGATTTTACAATAACCAGCATCTGTATAAACGCAGGAAAAATATTTCTTTTATTGATATAATTAATAATATAAAAATAGAACAAAGCGCCGGGATAATGGAAACAGCACCACAAATGAGCAAAATTCAGCCTTCTTATGAAATGCTGCTGTCCATTATTAATTCATTACCCATAGGCATATTTCTGGTAAATGAACAGGGTACAATTATTATCGCCAACCCTAAATCAGAAAAAATATTTGGTTTTAATAAAGGCGAGTTAATTAACACCTCCGTCGATCAACTCATACCTGAACGACATCGGGATTCTCACGAGCAAATGAGACTCGACTATATGAACAGCCCATCTCTTCGTGCCATGAATCATGGGCGAATTTTAGCCGCTATTAAAAAAGACAATAAAGAAGTTGAAATTGAAATTGGCTTAACACCCATAGCACTGGATGAGCAGAATTATGTACTGACATCCATTATTGAACTTTCTAATACAGTTTTAAAAGTGTCCGCTTACAATGACCCACTAACTGGCCTGCCCAATAGAACATTATTTATAGAGCTAAGTGAAAATCTACGCAACCTGGCTATTCGCAATGGCGACCGTCTAACCATGATGCTTATAGATCTGGATAATTTCAAAACTGTAAATGACCTATACGGTCATGAGACCGGGGATCTGGTTTTGTGCGAAGTAGCTAATATACTTCAGGATAGTATTCGCATAAATGATGTTGCCGGACGAATTGGTGGCGATGAATTTTTAATCTGTCTCTACGGCATAAAAAGCATTATCGATATAAAAACAATATCAAATAATATAATTAAAAAAATATCAAACATACATTATATTAAAGATAATGAAATTAATATAAGTGCCAGCATTGGCGCAATTAGCGCGGCCTTACCAAACACTCTGCTGCTTGATGAAATGATAAGAATGGCTGACAAGGCCATGTACAAAGCAAAAGACTCAGGCAAAGGAAATGTTCATTCTGAAGGAAGCTAGGGTACCCTCACTTAAACCATGCAATTTCCTAACATAGAATATTTTAAGCTTTTTCTATTTCTTTCTTTATGGTGTTTTTTGCACAGCGCCATGATTTCATTAAGCGTTACCGACTACCTGAAACAACACGCAAACAGTTACTATCGATACTATCGTCTGTTTTTTAATTTTATTGCACTATCAACTTTAATACCCCTGATCTGGTATAAACACAATCTTCAAACGAATGCTTTTTTTGACTGGGATGGTTTATTTCGTCCTCTACAAATAATCTTAATAATTATAGCCATTATATTATTTTATCTTGGTGCTCAAAAATATGACTCTCGACGCTTTCTGGGATTAAGTCAGTTAAATGAAAATAAATCATCCATTGGTATTACAGAATCCGGTGGACTGGATACTTCGGGCATACTGGCAATAGTTCGCCACCCCTGGTACACAGGATTATTACTTATTTTATGGGCTCGCCCTGTAGATATATCAACACTTATTTTAAATAGCGTATTTACAGTTTATTTGTTTATCGGCGCACAGCTTGAAGAAAGAAAACTCATCAAAGAATTTGGCGACACCTATAAACAATACAGAAAAAATGTTTCTATGTTATTCCCTGTTAAATGGATTGGAAAAAAACTTCAACCATAAATATTTCATGTAGGCCGACCTTCAGGTCATGATGATTTCAGCCACTAAAATCGCAGCCTGAAGGTCGCGCCTACATACATCAACTCTATTCTTGACCTGCATCAAAGTTTTCAGATCAACTACAGGTAGACTCTGCCACTAATTTTTAACAATAGAATCAAGCCCTGGCACAGACAAATATGCAACTCTCTGACTACGTCAATACTTTTGGGCAAAACATGCTACAAAAATACGGTGAACGAGTACATAAAATATCACTCAATGCCAATCTCACCTGCCCGAATCGTGACGGCACAAAAGGCATAGGCGGCTGCACTTTCTGTAATAATGCATCGTTTAATCCTGATGCACGCAATCCATCTAATATTGCACAACAACTGGATGCAGGAAGACGGGTTATTCGTAAACGCACCGGCGCAAAAAAATATCTCGCCTATTTTCAGGCTTACACTAATACCTATGGTGATATAGAACAGTTAAAAAATCTTTATGACCAGGCCTTATCTGAAACAGATGTTATTGGTTTATCTATAGGTACAAGGCCAGACTGTGTACCCGAACCTGTGCTGGATCTACTCGCCAGCTATCAACAGCAGGGTTTTGAAATCTGGCTGGAACTGGGTTTACAGTCTTCCTTTGATTATACCTTAGAAAAAGTTAATCGCGGTCATGGTTATAAAGAATATCACCAGGCCATTATTCAGGCGCATAAACGAGAATTAAAAGTATGTACACATTTAATTCTCGGCCTACCCGGCGAAAACCTCAATCATTTCAAAACTAGTTTACTACGTGTATTAGACGATGGCGTTGAAGGTTTAAAACTTCATCCACTGCATGTTGTTAAAGGCACACAGTTAGCTCGACAATGGCAAAAAAAAGAGTACACGCCTTTGAGTCTTAGTGATTATGTATCAGCCTCTACAGATCTGATTGAAATGACACCGAAAGATATTATTTATCATCGAGTAACTGGCACTGCCTCAGATGATATTTTACTTGCGCCAGAATGGTGTTCAAAAAAATGGAAGGTTATTAATTTAATTACCCAAACACTTCATCAACGTCAGGTACCAATCATTAACTCTCCGTTAGACAAATCAAATAGTTGCACCATCAATTAATCATGTCAGATAAAGATCAGAAAAACAAAATGGAACTGGTATGCCCTGCCGGGAATTTACCTGCCTTAAAAAATGCAGTAGATAATGGTGCCGATGCTGTATACATTGGCTTTAAAGATGATACCAATGCCCGCCACTTTGCCGGCTTAAACTTTAATGAAAAACGATCTCGTGACGGTATTGAATACGCACATAAACGAGGCTGTAAAGTTTTTTTAGCCATCAACACCTACCCTCAGGCCACAGGCTGGGATCGCTGGCAACATGCGGTAGATCTTGCGGCCGAGTTAAAGTTTGATGCATTAATTGCTGCTGACATAGGCGTACTTGATTATGCCGCTAACAACTGGCCTGATCTTCGACTTCATCTTTCGGTTCAGGCATCAGCCACCAATGCAGAATCCATTCGATTTTATTATGAAAACTTTGGCATACAACGTGTTGTACTGCCCCGAGTGCTTTCATTGAAGCAGGTTGAACAGGTCTCAAAAAGCAGCCCCGTTCCTCTTGAAGTATTTGGTTTTGGCAGCCTCTGTGTAATGGTAGAAGGCCGCTGTTTTTTATCTTCTTATGTAACGGGGCAATCACCTAACACCTTTGGTGCCTGCTCACCGGCTAGCGCTGTTCAATGGCAGGACACTGACACAGGATTACAGACACGATTAAGCAATATATTAATTGATCGATATGAAAAAAATGAACCTGCCGCTTATCCTACTTTATGCAAAGGTCGTTTTGAAGTTGAAAGCAATACCTACTACGCCATAGAAGAACCTACCAGCCTCAATACTATTGCGTTATTACCTGAACTAAAAAAAATGGGTATAGCTGCAATTAAACTGGAAGGCAGACAGAGAAGCTCTGCATACGTTAAACAGATAACTCAGGTATGGCGAGCAGCTTTAGATGCCTGTGATATTAATAGTGATAATTACCAACCTGAAAATGAATGGTTGAAAATCTTACATTCTGTTTCTGAAGGTCGCACCACAACACTGGGTGCCTATCACCGACCGTGGCAATAAATCATGCATTCAAACAAGAATACAAAAACACCTAAATTATCTCTTGGACCTGTTCTGTATTACTGGGATCGAGACACCATGTTTGATTTCTATAAAAAAATAGAAGCCAGTAAAATTGATATTGTTTATTTAGGCGAAACAGTCTGTTCGAAACGAAAATTATTACGCCGTGATGACTGGTTAAACATTGCAGAACGATTACTGAATGCAGGCAAAGAAGTAGTACTTTCAAGTATGACATTAATCGAATCAAATTCAGACCTGGCAACATTAAAAACATTATGTAGTAATAAACAGTTTTCTATTGAAGCAAATGATATGTCGGCTGTGCAACTACTATCTCAGCAATCACATGATCACTCGTTTATTACCGGGCCTGCGATTAATATTTACAATCCACACAGTTTAAATCTACTAAGCAAACTGGGGTTAAAACGCTGGGTATTGCCTGTCGAATTATCGAAACACACTCTTGCTGACATGCAAAAAGAAAAACCTGATAATGTAGAAACAGAAGTTCTGATTTATGGCCGTCTACCACTCGCTTATTCAGCTCGATGTTTTACTGCAAGAGCACATAATTTGCCAAAAGATGACTGCCAGTATCGATGCCTTGATTATCCCGACGGGCTATTACTCTCGACTCAGGAGAAAGAAAAATTTCTTATTCTAAATGGCATTCAAACTCAGTCTGCAAAAACCAGTAACTTAATTATGGAACTTGAAGAGTTAATGCAACTTGATGTTGATGTATTTCGCATTAGCCCTCCATCAAAATACTGTGAAAAAATTATAGATATTTTTTATCAATGCCTACATCAGAAATATTCCATCGATCAGGCTAACACAGAACTACAACACCTTATGCCTGCAGGCGGGAGTTGCAATGGTTACTGGCACGGAATAAGCGGTATAGACTACCAGAATACAAATCAGGAAACATTATGCAAAAACATGCACACATGAATACAGACAATCCTTTTGATCTTGATAATCATCATGCCTATGAAAACTGGCGCGATAAAAAAATGGAAAATTATCCTGACAAAGCAGAACAGCTTATTGTTGAAATTAATAATCCGAAAAAGCTAAGCAATGCAGAACATTACGCAATAATCGAGCGCTGCAATAAAAGCAATATGACTGTGTATATTAGCAGGGAAGGCAATAATCCAGACAAACGAATTGCATCATCTCTTGCAGAGCAATTTGGCCTGCAGACACTGGATAAAAATATGGGTGCAGATGATGATGGCATTACATCATTACAGGTATCAAAAACCGAAGGACGTGAGCGCTACATTCCCTACTCAAATAAATCCATTCACTGGCATACTGATGGCTATTACAATAAACTCGACCGGCAAATTCATGCGCTAAATTTACACTGTGTCAGACCCGCAATGAAAGGCGGTGAAAATGCATTACTGGATCATGAAATTGCGTACATCAGATTGCGTGATGAAAACCCTGATTATATTCATGCATTGATGTCACCTAAAGCCATGACCATTCCCGCCAATGAAAAAGATGGCATCGTCATTCGACCAGACAGAAGTGGCCCTGTATTTTCTATCTGGGGAAAAAATATTTTACATATGCGCTATACCGCAAGGGCTCACAATGTTATCTGGAATAATGATTCAATGACACTGGCTGCGGTTAAGGCACTGGAAACATTACTGCATTCAGATGACCCTTATATTTTCAGGCTTACTTTGCAGCCTGGATGGGGATTAATAAGCAACAATGTTCTTCACGACCGAAGTGAATTTACCGATGACAAACTATCACCTCGCCTACTGTATCGTTTGCGCTATTTTGAAGGTCTTGGTCTCTGATTTTTATTGATGCTCAAAAATCAACTAAATAACCGCCGATAAGCAGGTAAACTCTTTTGCAGCATAGATTCTATTATTGCAAGGGAGCCTGTAGATTCTATGTCCAGACCATCTAAAAAATTCTTTAATTCCAGCCCAAGCTCTGTATCGCCCTGCAAAATCAGGCGACGCTGAAAAACCAGTGTGTCTGGATCTTCCTGCCTGGCTGCAAGCATCAGAAAATCATACACACTGGACTGTATTAATAAATCCACTTCACTGGATTTCACAGAAATAAAACAACCGTGAGAAAGACTTATATCATAAGAAACTCCCGCATCCTTTACTTTAATACACAAATGCCGATCATTTAGAAAATCGAGCTCACCTTCTTTAATTTGTTCTAATAGTATTCGATTCAGCAATATAGCCAGAAACTTCGAATGCAATTTTGAAGGTAACAATCTGAAAGGAAAAGATAGAAAACCAGGAAAGTGGGGTAATGCTTCAATTTTGTTCAACATAATCAGCCAATTATTAAGATGGGATTCAGCAGGCATAAGCGGGTTAATTTCAATTAATAGCCCACTCTATCCATCACTATAGTAACCATCTCCTATATTGTTGCAATTGATACAAATCAAAAGAACATAGGCACTCCGAGTGGAAGAAATGTTAAAACTCTACTACATTAAGTTTAACCCTGTTTAAGAGCATTTCTGAATCATTTATTATGACTACTATGAACTCTCATCCCTCTTTTCTTATAGCTGCATTATTAGCTGGAAGACTATATCGAGTGCTCACAATAGCAAAAACCATGAGTATAAGCTCAAGCAATGCTAAAGCCATTTCTATCCGCGGAGGCACAAAAACAGCTGGCTTCAAACCCATAACTGAATTCATAAGTGATATGGCTAAAGACACTATTTTAATTTCAGCACAGATTAATGCCGACGCATTAAAGTTTTCAATAACAGCAGTTGATGAAAATCGAACAACCGCGGCATTAAATGATTACAATCGAGTTATTGAACAACTGGATAATAATGCAAAGAAAGATACAATATACTTATTAATTGATAATCTGAAAAATAAAATAGATGGTTTAAAAGAAGAGCAGGCTAATTTCTGTCGAACTTTAGCTACATTATTTGACGATATTTCACAACGTATTCGAGCCGCAAAAGTCATCGTAACCAACTCCAGAACTGAAGCCTCAAGAGCTGGAGAATATAAAACTAATTTATTTTCAATAGCAGATGATCTTGAGTTATGCAGCGAAGATATTGCAAATGAAATTAAAATATGTAGAAATTATCTTGAAGATCTAACTAAAAAAATAGGTAAAAAATGAAATCAACCAATATCTATGAAGGCAAGTATAAATGGATTGTATTTGGCCGAGACCCCGATAAACCTGAGAAAATAATCGACACTAATCAATATATGATAGTCGATGGAAATAGAAGTTTACTTATGGATCCCGGTGGAATAGAAATATTCTCCTCTATGCTTGCATCTGTATTGCGTCATACAGATATTGAACACCTTACTGACATCTTTGCATCACATCAGGATCCAGATATTATTTCATCTCTGGGTCTGTGGGATCAGGCATTGCCAGAAGCAACATTACATGCACCCTGGATATGGGAAGGCTTTATACGACACTTTGGACTTAACAATATAAAATATAACCCTCTGCCTGATGACGGACAAATATTAACATTAAATAACGTAAAACTTACTTTTATTCCCGCCCATTACCTGCATTCATCAGGCAACTTTCATGTTTATGATGCAGAAGCTAAAATATTAATGAGTGGTGATGTGGGCGCCGCATTAGAAAAACCTGGCGCTTCAATGTATGTAGATGATTTTGAAGAGCATATTGAAAAAATGAAAATGTTCCACCAGAGATGGATGCCTTCTAATCGCGCAAAACAGGACTGGATTAATCGCGTTAGAAAACTGGATATCGAATATATGGCGCCACAACATGGACGTATATTTAGAGGCGAAAATGTTAAAAAATTTCTGGACTGGTTTGAAAATCTGGAAGTAGGCACTGCCGTCTAGTAGATAACTGACTTATTAAGCCAACTCATCCCAACGAGACCAAGTCTAGCTGAAGACCAAGTCTAGCTGAGCGAAATCTTATATTATCTGAGCTCCCTACCTGCTCAGAAACATACCCGAGATTAAATTTATAGACCTACAGGAGAAATAGGTAATATAATAAGCCCTGTCTATATTTAGCTCTATATATGCAGCATAAATTAATTCACATTCATACACCAAAAATAAAACTAATGACTAGCGCTAACAACTCACCCAAAAACACGAATACTACTGATAAACCTGATGATCACGATGTTATTTACGCACTTCGAACAGCTCAACAGCATCAGGTGCAACTCAGCTTAATCGCCGATCAAAAAGCCAATATTATTATTGGTGTCACTATGATTTTTCTATCTGCTATACAATCTCAGCTTTTTTCCAGTGATTTTAGCTCTAAAGTATATTTCCTACCTCTTATTGTATTGTCTGTTATGATCAGCATTGCTTTTTTTACAGCTATATTAGTGGTCTTACCCAGAACATCTAATCAAAAATTTAAAACGCCGGAAGAAATGCCTAATCCTTTATTCTTTGGTCACTACGCATCATTAGACGAAAAAACTTATTCAAACTATATGCTGAATATTTTAAAAGATAATACCTCAGCAAGAGAGTTATTAATTAAAGACACCTATCAGATTGGTCGTATCCTTAAAAAAAAATACGCATTATTAAAATATAGTTATATGTTTCTGGCATCAGGTGTTCTAATATTTGTTTTAGCTCTCGCAATAAATTTTATCGCCTGAACTTTCTCTGATCTCACTTCAATCTGTTAGCAGAATATTGCCTCAGCATCTATAAAACCAAAACTCACTTCTTTCTTATGTCTTTTCATTACACGCCACCGCCTCACAGCAAACTGGATATTTTATATATTGATGATGATTTGCTTCTGATAAATAAACCCAGTGGCCTGTTATCTGTTCCAGGCCGTGGAGATGATAAGCAGGATTGCCTGATCAACCGTGTTAAAACTGAGTATAGTGACGCCTTAATTGTACACAGACTTGATATGGATACTTCAGGTTTAATGGTTATTGCCAGAAACAAAATCTGTCATCGAATGCTAGGCGATTTATTTCAACAGCGGCAGGTAAAGAAAAAATATATTGCTGTAGTGGAAGGCATAATAAAATCTGATAAAGGTGAAATTAATTTACCGCTTATTACAGACTGGCCAAATCGACCCAGACAAAAAGTTGATATGGTGAACGGAAAACCTTCATCTACTCATTATCAGGTTATAGAAAAAGATATAGAAAACAATCAATCAACAGTTGAACTTAGACCTGTTACGGGTCGATCTCATCAATTAAGAGTCCACATGCAGTCACTGGGGCATCCTATTTTAGGGGACAGGCTTTACGCAGACAAATCTGCAAAGAAAAAATCTTTGCGCCTTTTTCTGCATTCCAGTTTTATTGAGTTTACTCACCCTGTTACCCATAATTTAATTAGCTTAAATAACAAAGCGCCTTTTTAAGGTTAATTTATTGGCGCTTAAAAATTATAATTCTGGCCCCAGCAGAAATTGAACCTCAGAAAATCCATGCTCTTCCAGTAGCTCAAGAATATCATCCCAGTCATAATCAGGTATTAATTCTTCTACATTAGCTATTACTCCTGTCACATGCCGATAAACTTCATGCTCTTCATAATCATCTGGCATTTTAATAATCTTTATTTTTTTAGGGTCACTGCTTGGAAGGACCATTAATTTATTATTCATTTTTACTCCCCACTATATTTTTACTTTATATTGCCATTTAATGCTTATTATTGTCAGCTACCACTGATCAAACCAGCAATAATTCTATGAGACTCTGCACCTTATCAGTGACTCATGATGCCGTAAAGACATTGAAATGTCGTGAGCATAATTCAACTTATGTTTAGTAACTTCAGGCTGTAGTTGTAGCTGTATATTTTATATACACAACAAATTAATCACTACAGGGATAAAATGTGATAAATCTGATATATAAGTGAAACCAAAAGTAGATTCACTCCTCTAATCACTACCCATATAAGAGTACAATGCATACATGAAACAGCTCCAATCTATATTTAGCCTGACCTGGGTCATGGCATTGAGCCTGCTGCTGACCCTGCCAGTGCAGGCAGCCAGCTCACTCCCTGATTACAGCCTGAAGTATGACCAAGCTCGAGATCCTTTTAAAGATGGAGCCAGCGCCATTAAGCTAGCCAAAGAATCTAATCGCCGAATACTAATTGAAGTAGGCGGAGAATGGTGCAAATGGTGCCACACACTGGATGATTTTCTGGATAAAAACCCTGATATCAAGCAACGTCTGCATAACACCTTTGTCATGCTTAAGATAAATGTGAGCGATGAGAATAATAACAGTAAGTTCCTGAAGGCATTTCCGAAACCACTGGGTTACCCCCACATGTATGTAACTGAAAAAAATGGCGACATTCTCTGGTCCAAAGATACGGCTGATTTTCTTGTTAATGGAGAATATTCACGAAAGCAATTCACCAGCTTTTTTGATCGTTGGGAAATAAAAAATAAATTAACCAGCACCGAAATACCTCAGGCACAAAAGATTAGCAGGAACACTAAGTGAACAGACGCACATTCATTACACTGCTGGCTTCCGCTGCGGCCAGTTACCCTTTAAGCGCACTGACTGAAAGACGCTTGCAGCAGCTCCCTGCTCCCAAACTTAAAGACCCATGGAAAACAATTGCTGCAGTACAGGAACATTTATTCCCTGCTGATGAACATTCACCCGGTGCTCAGGACATACAGGCATTAAATTTCTTACAGAGTATGATTACTGCACCTGACGTTGAAGACTCTGAACGCAAACATATTACCAATGGCGCGGGCTGGCTTAATGATTTATCAATACAGGTATACAAACATAAATTTATTGAACTCGATGAAAATAATCGTGAAAAAATATTACGCAAAATAGAACAAAGCCGTGCTGGCAGTCGCTGGCTATCATTACTGATGAGCTATCTCATCGAAGCCTTGCTAAGTGATCCGATATACGGTGGCAATAAAAATAGTGCGGGGTGGAAATGGCTGGAACATCAGCCCGGCTTTCCCACTCCAACCTCAGATAAAAAATATTTTAAACTGGGACACATAGTAAACAGGAGAACAAAAGCATGAGCCAGAATTATGATGTATGTGTCATTGGTAGCGGCGCAGGTGGCGGCCCAGTTGCTTTTGAATTATCCAGAGCAGGTAAATCGGTTGTCATACTGGAAAAAGGCCCCTGGATGACTGAAAAAGATTTTTATAAAGATGAAATGGCCTGCTGTCGACACAGTGTTTACACTCCCAACCTTGAAGATGAACAACATGTTATTGAAGACACAGATTCTGATGGGGACTGGGTAAGTGAATCCACTTTAGAATCAGGCTGGGATTTCTGGAATGGTAATGTAGTGGGTGGCTCATCTAATTTTATGAGTGGTTTTTTTTACCGCCTCAAACCCAAAGATTTTAGATTATTATCAGAATTTGGTCCAATAAAAGATGCCAATATTGCAGACTGGCCCATTAGCTATGCAGATATGGAACCCTATTATGCCAAAGCTGAAAAAGAAATTGGGATTTCTGGTCGAGTTGTAAAACATCCACATCTGGAACCACGCTCCACTGATGATTTTCCTTACCCTCCTACACAGGAACACCCGGTTGTTAATCGCATTGATAACGCCTGCAAAGAATTAGGTTTTCATTCATTGCCCACAGCCCGAGCCGTTTTATCCAGACCCGATATGGGGCGTAATAGCTGTGAGTATTCTGGTTACTGCGGTAGTTATGGCTGCTCCTCCGGTGCCAAGGGAAGTTCTCGTGCTGCATTATTAAATAGAGCCGTTGCAACAGATAACTGTAATATTATTACCAATGCAAAAGTGCATAAACTTATAAGTGATAACACAGGAAAAATAACCTCAGCTGAATATTTTGATGAAAATAATAATGTTAAAAATATTCATGCCAAAATTTTTGTTGTTGCCTGCCATGCTATAGAGTCAAGTCGCCTGCTACTGTCTTCCACTGGCCCTAAACATCCTGATGGACTTGCGAACAACCACGGTCAGGTTGGAAAAAATCTGTTATTTTCTGCTGGTGGTTCAGGAACAGGTGAATTAACCTATAAAAAATTCGACAAGCTCACCGCGCAACAATTAAAAACACGCGGGCCTTTTGTTAATCGTGGCCTGCAGGACTGGTATTTCATCGATGATGAAAAAATGAATGGCAAAGCAAAAGGCGGCACTATTGATTTTCTACTGCGCCATCCGAATCCTATTGCCAGAGCCATGCCATTAAAATGGGATGACAACGAAAATCTCGTCTGGGGCAAAGAATTAAAACGCCAGTTAAAGTCCACTTTTACAGAAACTCAGGATTTGCGTTTTGAAGTATTCAATGACTGGCTACCAACAGACAACTGTTTTGTCAGTCTGGATAAAACCATAAAAGACAAATGGGGCTCAAATGTTGCTAAAGTTCGTGTGGGCTATCATGATCATGATCTTAAAATCGGCCAGTACCTTACCGATAAAGCAGAAATGGTATTAAAGCAGATGGGAGCCGATAATATCCGCTCAAGTGTAAGTGGCTCACCTCCCGTTAATCTGGTGGCCGGTGGCTGCCGATTTGGAAGCGATATTAACAACTCAGTTTTAAATGCCGATTGCCAGGCTCATGACGTAGACAACCTTTATGTAACCGATGGCAGCTTTATGCCTACTGGTGGCAGCGTGCCCTACACCTGGACTATTTACGCCAATTCATTTCGAGTGGCGGATATTATTAAAAAGCGAGTTTAAAGTCATTTAACTGGGCCTTTGATATAAGTCAAATTCCGTACTTAAAGCCTGTATCAAAAGGCACAAATAAAAAAAATAGGCTATATATAACAATATAAACATTAATTCATTAAGATATTGATGTAACTTATTGTTTCCCGTAGAGAAACAACTTCATAACATAAACTGCCTGGCTAACTGTTAATGAATATTCTCAATAAACTCTCCCTTAAACATCAAATATGGCTAGGCTTTTTTAGTGTACTTGCACTAATTATACTGGTTGCAGCTATTTCTTTCTTCAGGTTATTACAACTGCAAGACCAGGCCAACCGAATCACTGATTATTCTCAACCTGCCATGCTATCAGCACTAAGTCTTAAAGAAGATATACAGTCAACTACCAGTGCAATGGGTTTATATATAATAAACAAAACAACAGAATATGAAAAAACTTTTAATCAAAGTGTTGAAAAATTACAGGAAAGCATTAAAGCATATAAATTATTACCCGCTGTGCAGCAGGATAAAGAAATGCAGCAAGGCGCCAATAGACTTGAATTACTGATTAATAAATTTGTTAGTCATCAAAAGAAAATTGATTTTCTAACTAAAAACTTACTTGAGAATTACCCGGGAATAAAAATTGCCAACCAGGAAATCAACACACGCACTCAAAGAGTTTTACAAATATTTAGTGGGATGATTGATTCTGAATTTGAAGAATCTATATCTAATGAACGACGTCTATTTTTACAGCAAATCAATGACCTTAGACAAAACTGGATGAATATAGTCGCACTATTCAGAACCTTTCTAGCTATTCCAAATTCATCACGAATTGATCAGCTCAATATATTTATTGAGCAGCATATTAAATTAATGCTTAAAATTAATAGTAAATCAGATATATTTACCTTTGAACAGGAAGAAGGCATAGCCACATTAAATGACGTATCAGAAATATATTTTTCACATATGCAATCTGTATTCACATTATTTAAAGATGAAAAATGGCGAGCAGATGTAAGTTTAATAAAATCTGATATCAGTCCTGTAATAAAAAATATAAGCACACAAATAGATTCAATGATTGAGCATCAGAAAGAACAGGTAAAATCAGGGAACATCGAATTAATCTCTAAAACTCAGACGTCACTTATTCATATCGCCATTGTGTTAATTGCAGCATTAGTTATAGGCTTAATTGCTGCATTCATCAGTGGCAAACAGATTATTACCATCGTGAATGAAATTAGTCGATCCTTAGAAAATATTCTACAAGGTAATTTCTCAGCTAAATTAAATGAAAACAGAGCGGGAGAAGTAGGTAAGCTTTCAGAAACAATAAATTACTTCAACCAGCAATTAAAAAATATCATTGAAGGAATAAAATCATCAGTATCCGAATTACATACAACATCAACTGAACTGGTTTCTGTAACTAAAATTACAACTGATAATGTATTACAACAGAAAAAACAAACTGAATTAGTAGCAACTGCAACTGAAGAAATGTCCTTAACTTCACAGGAAGTGGCAAGAAATACAGCTTCTGCTTCTGATTCTTCCAAGCATGCCGATAGTGAGGCTAAAGTTGGAGCAGAAAAATCAAATGCAGCTATGAATGGTATAAAAAATCTACTTAAAAATCTTTCTAGTTCTGCAGGTATCATTAAAGAACTTCAATCTGACACCAATAATATCAGTGTGGTACTGGATGTTATTCGAGATATTTCAGAGCAAACTAATTTATTAGCTCTTAACGCAGCTATTGAAGCAGCGCGGGCTGGTGAACAGGGTCGAGGTTTCGCTGTTGTTGCAGATGAAGTTCGCACACTGGCTAGTCGCACACAGGACTCTACAGACCAGATAAAAGAATTAATTGATCGCCTGCAAGCGGGAGCTAAAAATGCAGTAAATGCTATGACTTCTTCCATTGAAGAAGCAGGCAATAACAGCTTACAGGTAGAAGAAGTTGTCACTTCGCTAAGCCAGATTAAGGATGAAGTATTTAACATTAATTCAATGTTAATTCAGGTTGCTTCTGCAAGCGAACAACAAAGCTCAACAGCACATGAAATTTCAAATAGCATTATTTCAATAAGTTCTATTTCAGATAAAACAGCTGAGAGCACTGAATCATTACACTCAGCAGAAGTCGAATTAGATAATGCCACCCATCGACTGGACAATCTGATTTCAGTATTTAAAAATCAAAGCAGTTAAAAATATAGCGTTAAAAATTAATTAGCAACAGGAACCAGTTTTCGTAACTCTGTTTCGATTACCTGACTTGTCAGCGCTTCATAGTCATCATGATTAAAAGCAATCATACCACCAGATAACTCATACCAGGTGAAGCCACTGCTCCAGTTTGGCACTTCAATCATACCCTGTGGAACTCTTGGATATACATATACTCTTCCGGGTACATATAAAAGATTATACGGCTGATTCATTTTATGCAATTCATTAATAAACACCCAGGAAGTTTCTGCAGATTCAAAGGCATGACATTCCGCAGGATAATTACGCTCTCCGCCATTATGAATCCAGCATGAATCCATTACAGGCAAGCCCTCTTCATCAATAAACATCTGAAAATGTAAATGATTAACTGATGCATAAGCACCATAACTGTTATAGCCAAGACCAATGCCGGTTAAGTTTTGCTCCAGCGCTTCGGCAAGACCAAACACATATTGGTGTGCTGCCATATCAAGTAACTGCAACTGACATTCTTCACGATCTACAACAAGCAAACCATGCAAATCTGCAAACGGGTATTTATTGTAAAACAGGTCAATGCGCCGGCCTAACAACTCTCCTCGCCAGAAACATTCTTTATTTAAATAAGGCCGATTAAAGTTAAATCGATCCTCATCATAAGGCACGGATATACCATCGTGAATAAATTTAGTTATTCGCCTTGGACGAAATGATCTCAGGTGATTGAACTGAACTTTCCAGATTTCTTCCTGGCGATACTCAGTAGGACGAATAGCATCAAAACCTATGGCATGCAATTTCAGAAAAACCAGTAAATCTTCATCCACAACTGGCAGATCACGACCACCAGTAAAAGCATCTCTATAAATATCATAAAGTTCCTGATATTGCTGCTGCAAAGATGATTTCATCTTACTGAATAATATTTCATCACCCGTTGCATTTGCACAGGCCAGTATAAATGTGCCTAGACCACCTTCATCATTGATGGTGTGAAGCCCTTTATTAAAGGCCTTACGAAATACATTGATTGAGCTAAAGGGCGCTTTCATAAATTAGAACATCTTATTTTAATTATATTAATGTTATTTTTATTATTTTGAGCACTATTATAAAAAGTGCTGCAGACTGCTCAGAGCCAGTCATCGAGATAGTATATACGCTGCCCTTCTGACGATTTTGAAGGACCTATTACTTTAGCAGCGAATAGCTTTTTTTCATCATTTGCCTCTTCCAGTGCATCTACTTCTGAATCAACAATAAACACACAATTCTCAGCAAATCTACCTCGACTACGCCTGGGCGCATACACAACAGCATAATACACCTGAACAACTGATGACTCCGAATCTACAGATATACCTTTCATATATACCGCTCATTTAAATACAGAGCAAGTTTAACAATATGATGGATAGGCGGCAACTTGTGATCACTGCTTCTGGTGATTCGATTCTTATTATCCGATATAGCTGGAATCTGATAGAATATTAAATCGATTACACCCGCGACCACCCATGCCTAAAATCATTCTATCTACCCTTAACGCCCGCTATATTCACTCGTCACTGGGGCTAAGATATCTTCTTGCTAATATGGGCGAATTACGTAGCCAGACAGAGCTGGTGGAATATAATATTAACAGCCGCGCCATTGATATTGTTGAGGATCTGCTAAATAAAAATCCTGACATTATTGGCTTTGGTATTTATATCTGGAACACTGAACAAACCACTCAGGTTATAAAATTAATAAAAGAAATCAAACCAGAAATAAAAATAATTCTGGGAGGGCCAGAAGTCAGCTATGAATATGAAGAGCAGGAATGTGTTAAGGCAGCCGATTATCTTATTACAGGTCAGGCAGATCAGACATTTCGTGAAATCTGTGAACTTATTTTAAATGGATTAGCACCAGTAGAAAAATTTATTCAGTCGCGTCCATTTAACCTGAATGAAATAAATTTACCTTACACAGAATACACCGATGAAGACATTGCAAACAGAATTATCTATGTAGAAGCCTCAAGAGGCTGCCCTTTTAAATGTGAATTTTGTTTATCTTCACTGGATAAAACTGTTTACCCGTTTAACCTTGATCTTTTTCTTGATGAAATGCAGACACTGTATGACAAAGGTGTCAGACATTTTAAATTTGTAGACCGTACATTTAATTTAAAAGTAGACACCAGTATACGCATTATGGAATTCTTTCTGGATAAACAGGATAAAGAACTGTTTTTACACTTTGAACTTATACCTGATCACTTACCTGAAAAACTAAAATCAACTATTTCCAGGTTCCCTGAACACAGTCTGCAATTTGAAATTGGCATACAAAGCCTTAACCCTGAAGTACAGAAGTTAATTAGCCGCAAACAAAATACTGACAAAGCCAGAAATAACATTCACTGGATTAGAAACTCCAGCCATGGCCACATACATGCCGATTTAATTATTGGTTTACCCGGCGAAGACATAAACAGTTTTGCACGAGGATTCAATGAACTGTATTTAATGAAGCCTCACGAAATACAGGTTGGTATATTAAAGCGCCTGCGTGGAACCCCTGTTATCCGTCATACCGAAGAATATGATGCACGTTTTAGCCCTCTGCCCCCTTATAATATATTGAGCAACAAACTAATTGATTTCAAAACCATGCAACGACTAACACGGTTTGCTCGATACTGGGATATTATTATTAACTCTGGGCGCTTTAAATATAGCCGTCCTTTAATATTATCAAACACGCCTTTTGAGAATTTTATAAAATTAAGCGACTGGTTATTTCAGAAAACCCGACAAACCCACCAGTTTTCTTTAGAGCGTTTATTTAAGCTACTACATAAAGGTTCACTTGAAATACTTAATATTGACAAGCATCTAATTGAAAAAACATTAGTAAAAGATTTTGAAGCCTCAGGCATAAAAGGCCAGCCTAAATTTATCCAGAATGATAATCAGAATTCATCAACTAAAAAACAAAATGCAGGATTAAGACAGAAAAGACACTTGCAATAAATAATATCTAAAAATCAATGGGCAGATAAAAAAATACAAACCGTCCCTGTTCAATATCAACTTTAAGCGTCGCACCGTGAAAAAGCGCATAATCAATATAACCAGGAATGGGACTATTAATATGACATTCACTTGCATGCTGCGGCGATTCGAAGTCTCGGTCTTTGTCATACCAGGCCAGTAGCATATGCTCGCCAATTTCATTTTCAGCTTCTTTATTTGCTATTTTCATAGCCTGAAGATAATCATCTAATACAGGGTCAGGCATTAATTCAATTACAGTTACCTCTGTATAATCTGGCTGTTCAGGTATATTACATTTTGATTCTATAGTCATAACGGAGTAAATTTAAAATTAATAATGAATTTTATAAGCTGGAGAGCCAACCATATAAATAATAATGGAAAAACCAGCGTCTGAATAACAAAAACCACAATCATATTTAATGCGCTTTCACTAACCTCAGCCACAATTGATTTTAATGAATCCAGGTGGCTTTTTATATCCAGCGCATTACTTGCTGAATGATAAGCATATTTCACCTTATCTATAATAGTTGCATCTTTATTAAGATCTGGCTGTTGCTGATTATTTAAGTTTTCTATTTCTTCAGTAGTTTGTTGCAAACTGTTTTTTGCCTCGATATATTGAGGCTCTAAAAAATTCAGATACAATGCTTCATTTAATACTGCAATAACAGGAATAGCAAAACGTATTACCATTAATACCAGTGTAATTTTAATAATTATTTTTCTGGCCGTTTCAGAAAACAGATAATGCCGCCAAAGCAATAAAGCTGATATAAATAAGAACAGCAGAATAATTACAGTAAACCAGAACCAGCCTGTTACCTGCATTAAAACATTTTGCACACCTAGTGATGCACCACTAGCCAGCACTACCCATGAAAAACGCTCTACTAAATCATTGATGGGATCCAGTATCTGACCAGGTGTAAAGGTTAAACCTACACCAGCGGGTTCAAAAGCTAGTTCAGTACCCTGAGCAACAGATATCACTCCATTTAAACCTCGAGCCACACCATAAGTAATTAATGCTCGCTTCAAACCCTGCTGAGCATAATTTTCACCTATCTCATCCAGCCATCCCGACCAGGCTATCATTGCGATAATAAATATAGCCAGAGTTAAACCTGCTTTAATGTAAAGTGATTTTATGGTTTCCTGCCTATTGCAATAATCACACTGACATCCATTCGGGTATCACCTTTTGCACAAAGTTCGGAAATTTCATTTCTATGCTGTTGCTCAAAATCATGTCGTTGAGTTTCTGTTAACTGATTTAATAAACCTCTATATCCAGCATTCCAGACTACATCCCACCACTGCTGCTCAGATTTAATCGCATAACTTAATGGCTCGTGATAAAACTCAATCTCTTTTATACCTGCTGCATTAAAAACATTGCTTAATGCATCTTCAGTTTCCAGCCGTTTCCACGACAGAGCGGGCATTTCCATATCATAAGATTGATAAAGTTCTATAAACATATCTGAATAAGGCTGAAAGGCATTGCCGGTAAAACTGGATAGCGCGATCTGCCCACCTGATTTTACGGTGTTAACTACATTTGTTAATGCAGCTTCCATGTTTTCAATAAAAAACAGACCGAAGCTGCTGGTAGCTACATCAAAATTTTGTAATGGAAAATTCAGATGGTCCAGATCCATCTGAAGAAACTCAGTGTTATCAATACCTGATTCAAGTGCTTTTCTGCTAGCCTGTTTTAACATACCAGAAGACAGATCAATGCCGGTTACTTTACCATTGCTCAGTATCTGAGCTGCTTTCAAAGCCACCATGCCTGTGCCAGTGCAAACATCAAGCAGATGCAAGTCATCGCTCATATTTAAATGTGCCAGCATACGTTCTGATGTGTCAGGAAAAAAAGCAAGGGAAGGATGATCATAACCTTCGGCAACTGTATCGAAGGTTTGTTGAATTATATTTTTTCGTGATTTATCCATAAAACATTTTATTTATTTTTAAGCACTAACCTCAGGCCATGCTGATTGTTTGTCTACCCATCTCATTGATAACCAGTACCATAAAGTAACCGGCACCATCATCGCAACCCATGTCCAGTCAACCGTATCAAATGGTTGATATATCGCTAAAGGAATACACAGTAAGCCGAATGAAAAACTACTCCATACAAGGATCTTAGCCCCTTTTTTAGATTCAATACTCATTAAAGCCAGAAAAACCCACATTGGCATATTATTACTTTTAGTCATTCCACCACTCCATATTATTAGTATGTACATCTCACATAGATAAGACTATACGAATAGAAAACTAAGCGCCTGATCCATCTACTATTGGTGATAATGATACATTGTTGAATGCCTATTAATAAAGGGAAAAATAAATTCTTATAAGAAAATCGACTATAATATTTTAAAGAAATTAATTAAAATGAAATTAATAGAATATTAGTTAATCTCAATATACTGATATTGATTGACTATTATTCAAATCAGGAAGTGCTGAATGCGTGTAATGACAATTATCCTCATTTCTCTAGTATTTCTTGCTCTGCAAATCACAATCGTTAAAGCCTCGCCAGAAAGAAAAGATTTCTTCTCCATGTCTCTCGAAGAGTTAATGAATATTGAAATCTATTCTGCGGGAAAATCATATGAAAAAATAAAAGATATACCTGCAAGTGTTTATATAGTTACACGAGATGATATTAAGAAACATGGATACACCACTTTAACTGACATTATTAAAAACATACCAGGTGTTTATAACATTTATAACTACAATGGCGTATCGGGCAATTTTGGAGTTAGAGGTTTCTGGAACCCAAAATCACAAAACAGCAGTATTTCCATACTCATAAATGGGGTTAGTCAGTTAACTATCAATGATAATGATCGCAGCCACCCCTTAGAACGCATTAACATTCTTCCTGAAAACATTGATAGAATAGAATTTATAAAAGGACCAATGGGGGTTATTTATGGGAACGGTGCCTCATTTGGTGTCATAAATATAATAGCAAATGAATCTAATAATAATTTCATCTCCGCATCATCAGGCACAAGAAACACTTCAAAAGTAAGTTCACGATATTCCCAGAATCACAAACATGGGACATTGCATATCAATGCCTCAGCTTATCAAACCGGTGGTTTGAATAATAAATTCTCAGACATGATAGGAACACAGGGCGAAGCCGTATTAACTAACGCTGGCGTACCAATCCCTGCAGCAGATGCTACGACTAAAGACCTGCTTGAACATGAAAATAATTATTTCAATATATCCGGCTCTTATGATGAGTGGTATTTTGATATCAGTAACAGTCACTCTATAGTCGAATCCTTTTTTCTAGTGCCATCAGTTGAAAATGGTGATACCAGGGATACTGATATATTCACTACTATGTTAGGAATAAAAAAAGACATTAATAACTGGATCATTACTGATACTCGATTAATCTTCAGTAATTATGATTTTAACAGAGACTTTGACGGCATCACTCCAGGATTAGTGGCCTTCACAGAAAAAGAATACCAGAGTTATGAGCTGGAATTTTTATCTACATTTACACCTAATGACAACCTGAATATTATCGCAGGTATAAATATCAAAAAAACGGACAACTATACTGAATTTGCAAATGCGCCTGCACAAGGCATTAATAATGAGCTTGTCATTTTTGACCGTATAGTTCGTGCATTTTTTTTACAGGCAAGCTATAAACAAAGCGAAAAACTATTATTAATTGCAGGCTTACGATCCGAACATTTACAACGCTATACCAGGACATTCATTGATAACTTTAAAATGCCAGGTGAAAGTATTGCCTCAGGTAATAGAGCTGGAAAACACAACCAAAGCCCACGACTATCAGCCATCTATTCTTTCAATGATAATAACACGCTAAAACTCATGTATGGGAAAACCATACGTTACAGCGATGACAAATTTCTGCCTGAAGAAACTGAAACATTTGAATTAAACTATCTGCTAAATCAGGATAGCTTTTACTCAAGCGTTAGCATTTTTAACAACCTTTTAGACAATCTGTTAACTGATGTTTTGTTTCTTAATGGCGCTGTCATTGACAATAACAGAAGCAACTCTGGTGAAATATCAACAATTGGCATTGAAGTCATTCTAAAAAAAGAATTTACAGATAATCTTGAATCAGAAATCGGCATCACCCTTCAGGAAAGTACAGATAAGAGCGGTGACACAAATGTAAAAGCATCATATTCACCTGATACTTTAATTCACTTTAAAACATCATATATATCAGAAAACACAATATACTCACTTCAAGGACGATTTGTCGACTCAATATTACCCTTTCTTAATCGCACCAATGCGGATCCACAGGGAACCTTAATAGGTGATAAAGCTGACAAATACACAGTATGGGATATAAATATACGTTTTAATAATGTCGCCCCGAACTTATACGTATCTATTAATATTAAAAATATACTTGATGAAGAAATAAGATACCCTAACAACCTGGAGAACTCTGAATTTCTCGCAAAAGGCCTTATTGGTGAAGACAGAACGATAATGGGATCAATTGGCTGGGAATTCTAAAAACAAAACTTTAAAATTTCATAAGCCTCTCTTATCTCAATAAACCCTTTGTGACTGCCGCCTTTATCAGGATGATTTTTTGCGACTAAACGCTGATACGTCTGCTTAATCTGGATTAAGCTTGCATCTGATTCAAGACCTAGAACTCTTAATGCCTCTGCTTTTTTATCAACAGCAAAGAATTTTTTCCAGAACCCATTTAACAAATCGCTAACATCCTGCTGAGTCGTATTTTCATAATTACTCCAGTCAAGATAATATTCACTGAGCTTTAAATCGGTATAATCTATAGGATCGGTTTTACTCGACTGCTCTTTAATTTCATCGATTTTAATGGACAGGGAAGTTACTGTCAGAAAATACCCATCATTAATGAGCTCATTTTTCAGTTTATATAATGCATTCATTACCAGAAAATGCTTTTTAAATAACGTCAGTTCATTAGAACTGTCCTGAGGAAAATCAAAGCCACTCTCTTCTAACTTCTGAATTAATTCATATTCACTAATTTCTGCTTTATGATTTTTTAAAATATGGAGTATGGGTATGATTAGTGAATTATTTATCATGGCGAAATATTAAATTAAAAACCTGATTTCTGTAGGATCGAGTCTTTGCCTATATGGATACAGGCAAAGATTCGCTCCTGCAATTTTAAAAACTCTAATGTTCACCTTTAGGCTTACGTACCCCGGCCAGTCGGTTACCCTGTTTCTGTGGCCCGCCTTTAGGAAAAATATTATGCAGATAACGAGTATTACCTTTTTCTTTGCCCCAGGCTTTCTTAAAAAATTTAATCATATCTCTAACCGGTGCCTGCACACCATGCTCTTCATAAAACTGTCGAATAAATTTAATAATCTGCCAGTGCTCATCTGTTAACTCCAGCCCTTCTTCTGCTGCACGCACGCGAACAAAATCTTCGTTCCATTCATCCAAATCTAACAGGTAACCCTCACCGTCCAACAATATTTCCACACCATTAACAACGGTTACTTTTGTTTGCATATTGCGGTAATAAACCTTGCCGGCCATTTCTATTTCTCCTGATAAATACAGATATACTTAATGCACATCTGATATTACGCCAACCTGAGGCATTTTGGCCAGACCCGATTCGCGTGCATGCTCTTCAAAACCTTTATTCTTCCAGAAAAAAGCACCCGGCATAGTGGTTGGAACAACCAGCACATAAAACATGGAACGGCTTACTAACGCTACTAATAATACCGACACGATTAATACGCCCCAGATGGAAAGAGCCAGAATACTTTCAGATTGAATTATATACAGCAAACTGACAGTAATAATATTTACTGCTAATAAACTATTCCTTGCTATAGTTGTTTTACCAAAAGTTGTTATCTGCTCATAATAAGAAACAGCACCTTCCTGATCAAAACGATTCAGATACTTCCTATGATAGTAATGACCAAAAGCTTCAACAATCATACCCAGGAACATGAACGCAGCAATAAAACTTAATAAATCAACCAGAGATAAACCTGCCAATAAAAATGCAGGCACAAAAGTCAGGCCTGTCAATAAACCACCCATAGTCAACATATTGCCATAAAAAGAAGTCAGCACCTGCCAGTGATTCCAGTATGGTCGTGCTTTGATGCGATATATTTTATGCATAAAATATATCGCAATGGGCCCAGTTATTACAGCACTATAGGCAAATATGTTTGCGCCTAATTGCATTATCCCGTTATCAAACAAACTGAAAAATGCGTGTGCGGCCAAACTATTAAAGAACAGCGCAATGCCTGCCACCTCTCGACTCACCGGTGAATACCTAAGATTATTAAATGCACGATAAAATCTATGAGGCTTACCCAGGTGCATAGTCGATATAAATAATGCAAATGATTCAAGCGCCAGCATAATAAATAGCATCGGTAAATATGCAGCAGACTGCACTGCCTGTTGCATCGATTCAATACCCAGCAACGATCCCAGAAACAGCATAATAAATGAGCCAATAACACCTTGCGAAATTAAAGTGAATAAAACCAGCGGATCTTCACGAGAACGCAGTTTTTTCAAATTCCATCTGCGCTCAGGTTTATGTTTATTTTTATCAACAGTTGATTTGTAAACACCCTCTTCTTTATCTTTATGATATTTCACCGCCATGCTATCAGGCCGCGTCATTTCTGGCGGCAAGGTTTTAGTTTGCTGGAAACGAATATTTGGATTAGTAATATCGGTTCTTGGCAAACCCGGTATTTCTGTTTTAATTTGCTCGCGATTTTCCGGAGTATTTTCAACCACACCAAAGTTCAATGCATTACCTAAACATGCTGAAACACAGGCAGGTTTTAAACCCACCTCTAAACGATCCACGCACATATTACATTTACTTACCTGGCCTTTTACCGGATCAAGCTGAGGAGCATTATAAGGACACACCCAGGTGCAATAGCCGCAACCAAAACAGATATCCGGATCCTGTAATACCGCACCATACTCAGCGAATTTTGTATAAGCACGGGTTGGGCAACCTTTAAGACAAACAGGATCATCACAGTGATTACAGGCCATGGAAATGTTAAGCCGCTTATAAGCAGGATATGTTCCACCTTCCACATAACCTACGGATCTAAATGCTATGTGTGCCGGGTTATCATTTTTTTCACTGCATGCTGCTTCACATGCATGGCAACCGATACAGTTATCCGCCGTAAAATGAAAACCATGTTGTTTATAGCGATTAGGATTTTCACCAATGCTACTATCATTATTGATATTTAAACTTTTACCATACAACTCACTGCTTTCATCAACCTTCTGAATTTTTAAACCATAACGATTCAATTCTTCAGTTGTTTTATCTTTTAACAGCGCATATTGCGGTTCGTTATTTCTTACTTCAAACATATCTAAACCTTAATAACTACGCGCTTCGACATTTCGAAGTGCGGCTTCCTGCTGATCAATTCTTTCAATTCTGACTGCACTCTGTTTAAATGCAGGCTGTCTTGAGTGTGGGTCCAGCAAACCTAATGTGAGCCGATTAACACAATCATAAAAATGAAAGGGAACAAAAACCATATTATATGGAATGCGTTGAGTATGTTGCACCATCACTACGGCATCGGAACGTTTTGAAACCAGTCGCACGTAACTCATGTGTTCAATACCTAAATCTTCGGCGGCGTCCGGGTTCATTTCCATATAAGGCGTTGGGCTGAATTTATTACAGTTGCCCATTTTTCCTGTGCGTGTTCGCGTATGAAAATGTTCAACCACACGACCGGTATTTAACCAGAAAGGATATTCATTATCAGGGCGTTCATTATTATCAATAAATGGTAGCGGGATTAAATTAGCTGTGCCATCGGCTGTTGGATATTTTCCATCTACATATAAACGTTTCGCACCTTTTTCATCACCTTCTCTACACGGCCATTGTAAACCTGCATTTTCTTCAATCTTTTTATAGCTCATACCTGAAATATCAAGATTACGGTCTTTGCCTTTTGATAAAGCTTTCATTTCTTCAAAAACATCTTCTGCGGCATCGGGGAAATTCATAGTTGAATAATTATCAAAACGTTTTGCCAGTTGATTAAAAATCCATAAATCCGGCTTTGAATTAGCAAAACAATCCTGTACATGGGTTATGCGATTAACTCGACGTTCTGTATTAGTGAAACAACCGTCTTTTTCTGCCCAGACAGAAGCAGGCAAATACATATTTGCATATTGAGCGCTTTCAACATCACTGTAAGCATCCTGTACAACAAGAAAGTCTAATTTTTCCAGAGTTTTACGAATACGATCAGTATTTGGCATTGAGCTCATGGGATTGGTTGCAACTAACCAGAGAGCTTTTATTTGACCGGTTTCTATTGCAGGAAATATATCGGTTTGAAACAAGCCACGTTTTCTGGGTAAAAATTCTTCATCTATGCCCCAGAATTCCGCCACTTCTTTTCGATGATCTGCATTTTCTAACGCACGATACCCAGGCAAACCAGAACAGGATGACCACTCACGCGTTCCCATTGCATTACATTGCCCGGTAATAGATAAGCTGGTGCTGCCTTCTTTGCCAATATTGCCAGTAATTAAATTCAGATTATTAACACCCACTACACCATCCGAACCATGAGTGCTTTGATTGATACCCATCGTCCAGATTGACATGGCTTTGCCAGCTTTTGCATAAAGCCGAGCTACATTACGAATAGTATCTTCGTCAATGCCGCAAATTTTAGATGCGGAGACAGGATCATATTCTGCAACCAGTGTTTTAAATTCTTCGTAACCATTAGTGTGTGCGTTAATATAGTCTGCGTTTTCCAGACCTTCATTAAGAATAACGTGCGCTAAAGAATTTAATAGAACAACATCAGTACCCGGTGTAATTGCCAGATGCATATCTGCAAATTGCGCTAACATAGTGACGCGGGGGTCAACCACTATCAATGGGAATTTACGCTTCTCCATTGCTTCTTTTAAGCGCCAGTAAATAATGGGGTGCTGCTCAGGCAGATTAGAACCAAAAGCGATTAAGCAGTCAGTGTGTTCAAAGTCTTCATAGCAGCCCGGTGGACCATCAGCACCGAATGAACGCTTATAACCAGAAACAGCTGAGGCCATACAGAGCGTTGTGTTGCCATCATAATTATTCGTGCCAATAGCACCTCGGGTTAATTTACCCAAAGTATAAAATTCTTCTGTTAATATTTGCCCGGTAGAAACAACTGCTACAGAATCACGCCCATACTTTTTTTGCACGGATTTGAATTTTTCCGCCATAGTATCCAGTGCGTTATCCCAGCTGACTTCTTTAAATTCATCCAGCTGACTGTCACGATACAATGGTTCTTCGCCCCGCCCTGCCGTATTAAATAATTCGTGTTCGAATATGCCTTTAATACAAAGTTTACCGCGATTAACATCCGCATTCGCCGCACCGCGACTGGACACAGCCTTGCCTTCTTTATTGATACCAACTTCAATAGAACAACCGGTTGAGCAATAGCCACAGGTTGTGTATTTCCATTCTACGATTTCTTTGTCGGCTATTTTAATCGGGTTTTTCTTTTTACGGCCAAATAACATTGGGGGAAAACTCCAAAATCTCTAAATTACTCTTGACGAAAAAAATGCATCGATTTTGTAGGAGCGAGTCTTTAGCTCACGCTTTTCGTAACCTGCAAGCATCGCGAGCTAAAGACTCGCTCCTACAAAATATTTCTTTGTGTCCGTTTTCTACAAATCCAGAAATATCTGGCCAGATTCAATCTTCACTTCATAATGACCCGTGCAACCTTTATCCAGTCCCATCGCTTCTCCTGTTTCAAGATCAATACGCCAGTTATGCAATGGGCAGGTCACTGATTTATCATGCACGATACCCTGAGATAATTGTCCCTGCTTATGCGGACACTCATCATTGATCGCAAATATTTCATTATTTGCATTACGAAAAACGGCTATATTTTGATCGCCATTTTTAACCACTCGTGCGCCTAAAACAGGGATGTCTTCTACGCTGCCTACTTCTGTCCAGTTTGACATAGTCATTACCTTTAAACTTTTTTAAACTTCCCTTAATGGGGTAAAGTATTTTTAACCAATAACTTTTAGTGGTGCAAATTCATGAGCTTCAACACCGTTTGTTGAACGTTCTGTCCACGGATCATCCTGAGACTTAGTTACTTCCTGAGAGAATTTAAATCTTTCTGCCAGTTGTTTACGCGTTTCTGCATCATCAACCAGAATTTCTTTTACATAGGTAAAACCAACTCGTTCTATCCAGGGCGCAGTACGCTCAAGGTAACGTGCTTCTTCACGATAAATCTGGCAGAAGGCGGCGGCGTATTCCAGCACTTCTTCTTCTGTATCTACTTTGCATAGCAGGTCAGTGGCGCGAACTTTAATGCCACCATTGCCGCCAATATGTAATTCATAACCTGAGTCAACACACACCACACCAAAATCTTTAATAGTCGCTTCGGCACAGTTACGTGGACAACCCGATGCTGCCATTTTAAATTTATGCGGCATCCATGAGCCCCAGCTTAGTTGTTCCAGTTTGATGCCAATGCCAGTTGAATCCTGGGTGCCAAAACGGCACCATTCTTTACCTACACAAGTTTTAACTGTACGTAGCGCTTTACCATAAGCGTGCCCTGAAACCAGACCTTCATCATTTAAATCTTTCCAGATTAAAGGCAGTTCATGTTTTTTAACTCCGTATAAACCAATACGCTGGCCACCGGTTACATGCACTGTGTCGAGTTTAAATTTATCGGCCACATCTGCAATAGCGCGCAATTCTTTAGGAGTGGTCATGCCACCCCACATCCGCGGAATAACTGAATAGGTTCCATCTTTCTGAATATTTGCATGAGCACGTTCATTAATAAAACGAGATTGCGGATCATCAAACGCCTCTTTAGGCCATGAGCTAATTAAATAATAGTTAACCGACATACGACAGGCCGCACAACCATCTTCTGTTTTCCAGTTTAAGGCTTTGTAAACATCGGCGCGGTTAGTTAGTTTTTGATCTCGAATTGCTGCCCGTACCTGATCATGAGTATGCTCGGTACAACCACAAAGTGATTTTGCTTCTGGTGCTTCATAGTCACTGCCCAGTGTGGTTTCAAGTAACTGCTCAACCAGACCTGTGCATGAACCACATGATGAAGAGGCTTTAGTGTGGGCGCGCACTTCATCTAATGTGAATAATCCGTTTTTAGTAATGGCAATAACGACTTCACCTTTAGTGACGCCATTACAACCACAGATTTCTGCATCGTCCGACATGCTGGCAACCACATTGCCACCGTGACCTGAATCACCCAGATGCCCCTGACCAAATAATAGTTGATCGCGAATATCCGCAACATTAGTCTGTTCACGCATTAACTGGAAGTACCATGCACCATCAATGGTATCGCCGTATAAAACCGCGCCAATTATTCTGTCATCCTGAATAACTACTTTTTTATAAATACCACGAGTGGCATCACGCACAACAATATCGTCTGTTGTTTCATCACCCATAAAGTCACCGGCAGAGAATAAATCGATGCCCGTTACTTTTAATTTTGTTGAAGTTACTGAACCGGTGTAAATACCAATGCCATATTCAGCTAAATGATTAGCACACACTTTTGCCATTTCAAATAATGGCGCAACCAGACCATAAGTTAAACCACGATGCTGAACACATTCACCAATGGCATAAATTTTTGGATCAAATGTTTGCAGTGTGTCATTAACCACAATACCGCGCTCACAATGCAAACCGATTTGTTTACCCAGTTCTATATTTGGGCGAATACCCACCGCCATAACAACCAGATCTGTTTCAACTTCTGTACCGTCTGCAAATTTAACTTTTTCGACTTTGCCATCACCCAGAATTTCCTGAGTCGATGCCTTCATCATAAATTTCATGCCCTGTTCTTCGAGTGAGTTTTTCAACATCTCACCTGAAACATCATCCATCTGACGTTCCATTAACCAGTCCATTAAATGCACAACTGTGACATCCATGCCCTGCTTCATTAATCCGTTTGCTGCTTCAAGACCCAGCAGACCGCCACCAATCACTACCGCATGTTTTTTTGTTTTTGAAGTTTCCAGCATGCTATCCACATCGTGGATATCGCGGAAACCAATCACACCAGGTAAATCATGGCCGGGCACAGGAATAATAAATGGATCAGAACCGGTGGCTAACAATAAGCGATCATATTCAACTACTGTGCCATCATCACCGGTGACCTTGCAGGCTTTACGATCAATACCAGTAACTTTTACACCTTTGTGCAGAGTGATATTATTTTCTTCATACCACGGCAAATCGTTCAGCATGATTTCATTAATGGTTTTCTCACCACATAAAACCGGTGATAAAAGAATACGGTTATAGTTACCGTAAGGCTCTGCACCAAACACTGTGATGTCATATTTTTCAGGTGCGATTTTGAGGAGCTCCTCAACCGTCCGCATGCCTGCCATGCCATTACCAATTACAACCAGTTTTTCTTTCATGTAGCCGTACTCCAAAAAAGGGGCGAAATAAGATTTTGCTAATAGATAGCAACCATCGTGCCATATGTAAAATATCTTACTAAACCATTGATAACATTATTTATTAAATGTTTTTTAAATAACCATGACGCATTATCGAGCAACAGAGCCCGCACCATTACGGTGCGCCGCACTACAATACTGCATTTAAACAACTACTTATATATGAGGGGGATTAAATCGACCGCTATTATACATTTTGCTACGGATATCAAGTATATAAGCCTGAAAATCATTACGCCTGATTTCAGACCATAGTCCGCTGCCTGGCGCACTAATTAAGCCCATTAGTGCCCTTTAAAAATTAGATCGCTGACTTAAAAACAAAGTTAACTTATTGTTTTATATATTTATATTATTTCTGGCACCTTTTCTGCTTAAGCTAATAAAAATTTATCTATATGGAGACATAAATGTCAACTCAGAAAATGAACCTGTTATCGTTTAGCGGCAATATAAGAATCCTGCACCTTTCCTGGTTTGCATTTTTTATCACCTTTCTTATCTGGTTCAACCACGCTCCCCTGCTTGCTGCTATGCGAGATAGCATGGGACTGTCTGATCAGCAAATAAAAACCCTGCTGATCTTAAATGTTGCCTTAACCATTCCCGCTCGAATTATTGTTGGCATGCTGGTTGACGCTTTTGGGCCTCGCCGTATTTATACCCTGTTACTTTTTGTCTCCAGCATACTTTGTTTTGCCTTTGCACTCGCAGACGATTATGAAACCCTGGCACTCACCCGTTTTCTACTTGGCTTTGCAGGCGCAGGTTTTGTTATTGGCATACGCATGATTTCAGAATGGTTTCCTGCCAAACAGGCTGGGTTCGCTCAGGGCATCTACGGCGGCTGGGGTAACTTTGGTTCAGCCGCGGCTGCAGTGAGCCTGCCTACTCTGGCATTATTTTTTGGTGGTGATGATGGCTGGCGCTGGGCAGTAGGCAGCACCGGTATTCTTGCACTGGTTTACTCTGGTGTTTATTTTTTTACAACGACAGATACACCTAAGGGTTCTACCTATTTCAAACCAAAAAAGAATGGCGCTCTGGAAGTTTCAACACCGTTTGATTTAATACTCTATCTAATTATGAACATCCCCATGTTTGCCGCATTAGCTGTATTAACATGGAAATTAAGTTCAGCTAATTTAGGCATGTTAAGTGATAATGTAGTAAATATTATCTATGGCGTACTGATTGTTTTATATTTGTTTCAAACTGTTCGTATTTTTCAGATCAACAAGCATGTATTTTCTGAAACCGTTCCCGAAATAGAACGATATAAGTTCAAACAGGTTGCTATTCTAAATTTATCTTACATGGTCACTTTTGGTTCTGAACTGGCTGTTGTTTCCATGCTGCCTTTATTCTTTATGGATACATTCGAACTTTCTGCTGCTATGGCAGGCCTGGTCGCTTCCGTTTTTGCTGGCCTTAACCTGATTATGCGCCCAGCGGGTGGCTGGATCAGCGACAAGTATGGACGCAAACGTTCACTTTCTATTATTATGTTTGGCCTTGCACTGGGTTATGTTTTAATGAGCTTCATCACTGCTGAATGGTCTATCTTTGCAGCGGTAATGGTCACTACCTTCTGCTCAATATTTGTTAATGCGGGTAATGGTGCAGTATTTGCTATCGTACCCCTGGTTAAACGCAGACTCACAGGACAGATTGCAGGCATGACAGGCGCTTATGGCAATGTTGGCGCGGTTGCTTTTTTAACTGTACTGTCATTTGTTGCACCGGAAATTTTCTTTATAGTGATCGCAGTAGCAGCGTTTATTACCTTTATTGCTATTAACTTTTTCCTTGAAGATCCATCGGGTAAAATGGCTGAAGCTATGCCAGATGGGTCAGTACAGATGATTGATATTGATTAATGTATTAATCGCGGCCTAAAGGTCGCTCCTACGATTTAGCTCTACTGTAGGAGCGATCTTTAGGTCGCGATTTTTATGTTATATTCTCATAAAATCAGTAAGACATAATGAGCAATGAGCGCACAGTTAAAAATCAGCATCGGCCAGAGTTCTGACAAAGGCATAAAAGAACAGAACGAAGATTCTTACGGCATTATTTGCCCTGAAGATAAACTCCTGGAAAGCAAAGGCATGGCTGCCATTGTTGCAGATGGCATGGGCAGTTGCGCCTACCCCAAAGAAGCTTCCGAATACTGTGTTAAAGGTTTTTTAAACGACTATTTCAGCACTGCTGATTCATGGACAGTAAAAACATCTGCCGCAAAAGTATTAACTGCTCTTAATAGCTGGCTCTACGGAAAAAGTGTCGATGAGCATTCCAAAGCTTATGTTTCTACCTTTAGCGGCCTGATTATAAAATCAAATACGGCACATATTTTTCAAATAGGTGATTCTCGTATTTATCGTTATCGAGATGGCACGCTTGAGCAGCTTACTCAGGATCATCGAGTCTGGTTTTCAGCAGAAAAAAATTATCTAAGTCGAGCCATTGGCATCGATCTTCATATTGATATAGATTATAAAACCCTGGAAGTTGAAGTGGGCGATCTGTTTGTCATGACAACAGACGGCATACACGACTACCTGACTGAACACCAGTTAAAGTATTTATTAAGCAATCAGGGTGATCTGCAGACAATCAGCAATAATATTATAAATAGTGCGTTAGAACAAAAAAGTCATGACAATGTCACCTGCCAGATTATTCGTATAGATGAACTGCCTTCTCTTGAAGCCAATGAAGTTTATCGCGAATTAACTAAATTACCTTTTCCTCCTGAATTAGAACCGGACATGGAACTGGATGGTTATAAAATCATTAAAGAAATCAGCGCTAGCTCAACCAGTCAGCTGTACCTGGTTAAAGACATAGATACTAATAAACAGATGATTATGAAAACACCATCGGTTAATTTCGATGATGACCCTTCATACATTGAGCGTTTTCACATGGAAGAATGGGCAGGAAAACGCATTAAAAATAAAAATGTTTTAGAAACATTTGAACAGAACAAACCCAGAAATTTTATGTATTTTATTATGGAATACATTGAAGGCCAGACACTGAGCGAATGGATAAAAAAACATAATAAACCAAATATTGAACAGGTCACCGACATTATTAATCAAATTATCCAGGGGTTACGCAGCATACATAGAATGGAAATGTTACATCGTGATTTAAAACCAGATAACATTATTATTACTAATGACGGCACCGCAAAAATAATTGATTTTGGATCAATAAAAATAGCTGGCATTGAAGAAATCAGTACACCTGTTGAACGTCTTGAATTACTGGGCACAAAAAATTACACCGCACCTGAATACATAATGGGCGTAGCAGGCACAAACAAATCAGATTTATTTTCACTGGGTGTTATTGCTTATGAAATGCTGACAGGCAAACTGCCCTATGGAGAACAGCTAAACAAAGACATGAACTGGCGTTCAGTCTGTAAAGTAAAATACACTACCGCATTAAAACACAACCCAATGATTCCCCTGTGGCTGGATGGCGCACTTGAAAAATCAGTACGCTGCGATCACCGAATGCGCTATGACACATTTTCTGAATTCATCCACGACTTAACTCATCCTAATGAGTTATTTATGAAACAGAATATCCCTCTTATTGAACAAAACCCGGTCAAAATCTGGCAAATAATATCAGCTGTATTATTTATATCTAACTTATTGCTGCTGTATTTATTATTCGCCTAGTGAGGGCAAAATTAACGGGGACACTAACTAAAAACTAGGTAATACCTACCCCGCTTGATACCAGCTTCGCTATTTACTTATAATGCTGTAATTACCCACACACCATGCTCTAATAGAAAACATAACTGCATTCTTTCCACTATAATCTATTAAATAATGTACTTCTTATTGAGAGAGCGATAATTAAGTGACTGCTAGCAACACTCAGCATATGGATCTGACAGAACTTGAAAACAGCCTGATTCATCGCGAAGCAGAAATTGAACTTCTGCAGGAAACTTTCGCAGAAATTGGTAGCGAACTTAATTTGGAAAGAGTCTTTGATATCGTTGCTGAACGCGCTCAAAAGCTTATTCAGGCTGAAACACTGCTTATTCCACTGCTTGATGAATCCTGCTCAACTTACACTTACCGCGGCGGTGCAGGTAAAAATGCCACTGAAATAGTAGGGGAGTCCCTGCCATTGGATTTTGGTGTATGTGGCTGGGTGTGGCGTCATAAAAAACCCTGGTGGCGAGGCATGCTGGATGACTTAAGCCCGGAAGAACGCAACCTGTGGGAAAAAGAAGCGGGCACCATGATCCTCATCCCCCTTCAGGGTAGGAAACATTTCCTGGGGGGAATTGCCGGCATTAACAAAATAGGCGGTGGGGATTTTGATCGCCGCGACCTCAATATGCTTTCATTATTCTCCAGCATAGTTGCCATAGCTATAGAAAATGCCATGGCTGTAGATAAAATAGAAGCCGCTAAAAAACTTAATAATGATTACCATATAAAACTACAGCGCTTAAACAAACAGCTAACAGAAAGCAGCAAACAACTTGAACAACTTAGTCTTTATGATCCTCTCACCTCACTGCCAAATCGTTCTTTATTTAAAGATCGCCTGACTCAGCATATTTCAGTTGCTCATGCCAACTCGCAAAAAGTTAGCCTGTTACTCATTGACCTTAATGACTTTAAACATATTAATGAAACTTTAGGTCATGATAAAGGCGATCACCTGCTAAATTTAATTGCTCAGTGCTTTCAGGAAAATCTTGGCAACAATGAAACATTAAGCCGATTAGGCGGTGATGAGTTTATATTAATTGCACCGAACATAGACTCTAAAGAAGCGGTTCAACGTGCTACTGAAATACTAGACCTGCTTACTACTCCATTCAAACTTGATGATGCACACATTGCTATTAATGCCAGCATTGGCATCGCCGTTTACCCGGAAAATGGCAAAGACACCAGCACCTTACTCCGCCATGCTGACCAGGCCATGTACAACTCCAAAGAGAACAAACGTGGCATAACCATTTACAATCCCAGTGACGATCACTCTTCGCTGGGACAGTTAACAATGGTTGCTGACTTACGCCGTGCTCTCGATGAAAACCAGTTTGAATTACACTACCAGCCGAAACTAACACTTAATGACAACAAGCTGGCCGGTGTTGAAGCATTAGGTCGATGGACTCACCCTGTACGCGGCTTTATTCCCCCTAATATTTTTATTACAGCACTGGAACAAACAGGATTAATTGATAACTATACCCTATGGGTAATTGAACAGGCTTTAATTCAGATAGAAAAATGGGGCAAGCAGGGATATAACATAAAAATCGCTGTTAATATTTCAACACAAACATTAATGAATCCAGAATTCATCAATGATATTAAAACCATTACCACTAAACGAAAAAACAGTGGCCAGCTGATTTTTGAAATAACTGAAAATTTATTCTTATCAAATCATGACCATCTATCAACAACTCTCTCACAACTAAGATCAATGGATATAGAATTATCTATCGATGATTTTGGTACAGGCTACTCTTCTTTAAGCAGACTTAAAAAATTACCTGTAAGTGAACTTAAAATTGATCAATCATTCGTTACCGATATGGATAAAGATCCAGACAATAAAGCCATTGTTCTTTCTACTATCGACCTGGCTCACAATCTTGGCTTATCTGTTGTTGCCGAAGGCATTGAAACAGAAGGTATATATAAACAGCTTAAAACTATGGGGTGCGATATTGCCCAGGGTTATTTAATAAGCAAACCTATGCCTGTTAAACAGTTTGATATATTTCTTGGCAATGAATTCTCGTCCGGCATGCAATACAAAAACATTAAATAAATAGAGCGCCCAAAAACTTCTTTTTATTTTCGACTTACATTTATTACATTTTGCAGCTGAGAAATCTTATCCAGTATTTTACTTAACTGCTGAAGGTCGGCCATTTCAGCCGTAATAGTCATATCAGCCGTTTGCTCATCTCTGTTAGATAATGTATTAACACCTGTAACATCAACTTTTTCATCTGCAAAAACTTTAGTTACATCCCTTAAAAGACCTTGCCGATCATATGCTTCAACGTGAATAGAAACTGGATATGTTTTCGCCAGTGCACCACCCCATTCAGCCTCAATTAATCGACTGCGCTTACCATCTTCGAGATTAATAATATTAGTGCAATCTTTTTTATGAATAGTTACTCCCTGCCCACGGGTTATAAAACCTGTTATTTCATCACCAGGCACAGGCTTACAGCAATTCGCTATAGAGGTTAATAAATTACCCACCCCTCGTATTTTAACTTCATCGCCTTTGATAGCATGTTTTTTAGTATTTGTTTTTTTTGTAATTAAAGGAATGACTCGATCATTTTTAGGCGCAAATAATTCATGCAAGGCTGAAGCTATTTGCCCTGAAGTTAGATCACCTCGACCTATGCTGGCAAATAAATCATCCGGACTGGCCTGTTTAAAATATTCCGTCACTTTTTTTGGATTATGTTTAGCAAGTCCCAGACGATTTTCTTCTCTTTCAAATGTAACCCGGCCATCAATAACATTCTGAGCATAATCCTGATGCTTAAACCAGCCTCGAACTTTGGCACGAGCACGCCTGGTTTTAAGATAACCAAGATTTGCATTCATCCAGTCACGACTGGGCTCTGCTTTATTTGTCGTCAGCACTTCAACCTGCTCTCCATTTTTCAGCTCATAAGTTAGCTGCACAATACGGCCGTTCACTTTAGCGCCTCGACATCTATGGCCTATTTCGGTATGTACAGTATAGGCAAAGTCCAGAGGTGTTGACCCTCGAGGCAAATCCATAACTTTACCTTTGGGCGTTAAAATAAAAACTCGATCCTGAAATAGCTCAGTGTGAAAACTTTCAATCAGCTCTTCATCTTCAGTTTCATTTGGATCTAAAAGTTTTCTTAATGAACTGATTCCTTTTTCCAGGTTTGCATCACTGGCCGCACCTTCTTTATAGCGCCAGTGTGCAGCCACACCAAACTCTGATCGCTCATGCATTTCATGTGTGCGAATCTGTATTTCAAGCGGTTTACCTTCTGGTCCAAACACAGCCGTGTGCAATGACTGGTAACCATTTTCTTTTGGATTAGCCACATAGTCATCAAACTCTTTAGCTATATGACGCCACTTGCTGTGCACCAGGCCTAAAGCGGTATAACATTCAGCAATTGTATCCACTGTAATACGCACAGCTCTTACATCAAATAATTCGGTAAATTCTTTTTCTTTGGCCGCCATTTTTTTCCAGATACTGAAAATATGTTTTGGACGACCGTAAACATATGCATTCACGCCTGCTTCAGAAAGCATATGTTTAATATCGGATACCACGTCAACGATATACTGTTCTCGTTCTTCCCGGCGTTCTTCAAGTAGTTTGGCGACACGTTTATATGTCAACGGCTCAAGATAGCGGAAAGATAAATCTTCCAGTTCCCATTTAAGCTGACCCAGACCCAGACGATTTGCCAGTGGGGTAAATATCTCAAGGGTTTCTGATGCTATATCCTGTCTTAGTTCTGTATCAGATCGAGATAACATACGCAGACGTTGCACACGATATGCCAGTTTGATTAAAACAACCCTTACATCTTCAACCATCGACAACAGCATCCGCCTCAATCGCTCTGTTTGCTCTGGCGCAGTACGATGATCTTTATTCAGATGAAAGGTATTCATCCAGTGCACACTCTTAACCATGTGTGCAATGTTATCGCCAAATTCTTTTTCTATTTCTATGAGTGGATTTTTGTCAAACAGGCGTGTATCACTTAAAAGGGTAACGATCAAAGTAACCTCATCCACACCCAGCTCACTAAGAATCAGTGCGACATCCAGACTACTGGGCAGAGGTTTTTCATTATCCTGAACCGACCATGCATAATCACAGGCACGTTTTATTGCACTGTCTGCATCGGGTTCTTTGCCCACTAATTTGAGCAAATAATTTTCTTCCGTATATTGCTGGACAATTTTAAGCTGAGGCTTGGTTTTTTGCATAAATGGACGATAAGTTGACTGGGTCTATAGAGTCTAGTCTCAAGTCAAAATAAGTCTATAGAATGATTCCAGTATGCCTCTGATAAAGATAAAACATCTTGTCCGCAAATCAACGCAAATAAGCGCGAATATTTTGTTGGTGCGCCTACGGCGTACCACACCTTATTAATATTTTTGCTTTTATTTGCGCGCATTTGCGTTGATTTGCGTTGATTTGCGGACAAAACGCTTTTTGCTTTAGGAAATATTCAGGGATCTATGCACCACATTCATCTGAATTACAGTTACCGTAGATAATGAGGCTGTGTTCTGTGATGGTGAAACCATTGTCTTCAGCAATTATCTTCTGCCGATCTTCAATCGTTTCATCCATAAACTCCACCACTTTGCCACATTTAACACATACCAGGTGGTCATGATGGCCACCGTGACTCAGTTCAAATACAGCCTGACCACTTTCAAAATGGTGTCGATTTACCAGCCCGGCTGTCTCAAACTGTGTTAACACCCGGTATACCGTTGCCAGACCTATTTCTTCACCTGCATCCAGAAGTGCCTTGTAGATATCTTCTGCTGTTTGATGCATGTGTACGCTTGCTTCCAGCAATTCCAGTATTTTCATCCTGGGCAAAGTGATTTTTAAGCCCGCTTTCTTTAGATCAGTTGTTTCCAAGACGAACTCCTGCTGTTTTTAATAATCAGATAAGGTAATATCAGTCGCAAATTATACTACCTACAGTAAATAAAAGTAATCATACGAATCATTATCACATGCAAAAGAATCTCATTATTATTTATGTGGCTTTAGGCCTGTTTCTCACCAGCTGCGCCAGCCTGCTACCCGAACCCCATAAAATCGACATTCAACAGGGCAATCAGGTCAAACAGGAAAAACTGGCCAAATTAAAACCGGGCATGAGCCGCGAACAGGTGAAATTTCTACTGGGCACACCCCTGTTAACCGATGGGTTTAATGGCAATAGATGGGACTATATGTATTACCTGAAACCAGGCAATGGTGAATTAAAGAAATCTCGGATTGTGCTGCTTTTTGATGGCAATATACTGAAAAAAATTGATCGTAGCTATTATCAACCAGAGCAACAGGCTGACTCACAGGGTGGCGATGGTGTCGAGATGGATACAGAAATATCAGCGGGTCATACTCACTAAACCAGGCCTGTAGGAGCGAGTCTTTGCCTACATGGATGTAGGTAAGGGGCGTGAGCAGGACGCGGAAGCTTTAGCTCGCGATTATTTCAGCTTGCAAAAATCGCGAGCTAAAGACTCGCTCCTGCAAAATCACAGCTTTATTAAATCTTTTAATTTTTTTAACTCCCTTTCTTCATTTTTTTACCCTCAGCTTCCCGCTTACGTCGCACTTCTTTAGGGTCTGCAATTAAAGGACGATAAATTTCAATGCGGTCACCTGTTTTCAATTCAGTGGTTTTTTTAGACAACTTACCAAACAGCCCTACTTTATTTTTATCAAGGTCGATTTCCTGAAACTGATTCAGTACACCCGATTTTTTTATTGCATCTTCTATGCTGCAACCAGCCTCTACTTCAATATTAATAATAACCTGTCTATCAGGTCTTGCATAAGCCACTTCAACATTGATTAGATTAATTTCAGATTCGCTCACCGTAAACCTCTATTGCTCGTTTGCTAAATGACTCAATCATTGAATTTGCAATCTGATTAAAAACAGGCCCTACTGCCAGGGCAATCAATTTACTTTCAAATTCAAAATCCAGATCAAATGAAATTTTACAGGCGGATGATTTTTTTAACGCATCAAAACGCCAGTAACCCTGCAGGTGTTTGAATGGACCTTTTACCAGACGCATTTCAATCATTTTATTTTTCTGCAACCGATTAATTGTGGTGAAAGATTTATTTAAAGCGCCTTTCGCAATTTCGATACTTGCCTGAACTTCTTCATCGGTTCTAAAAAGAATTTCTGTTGATCGACACCAGGGTAAAAATTTTGGGTACGCCTCTATATCATCGACCAGCTTATACATCTCAGCCACATCATAAGGAACCAGCGCATTACGCGAAATAAGTGGCACAAAAAAACCTCTACTCAATAATGCCAATGGCACGTAAAAATACAACCATTACAGCAACAGGGGTTATATATCGAACTAAAAAGCCCCATACTTTATAGCCATTTTCAGTAGTATTCAGCTCATCTTTGCTGGACTGAGTATGCATCAACCAGCCTCCAAACACAGCAATAAGTAAACCCCCTAATGGCAACATAATATTAGCGGTTAAATAATCTAATGAATCAAAAAAAGTCAGTCCAAATAATTTGTATTTATCCCACAAATTAAAAGACAATACAGTACCAATACCCACTAACCATGTTGCAAGACCAATCCACACTGAGGCATAAATACGGTTCATGCCCTTATTTTCAACCAGCCATGCAACAGCAGGTTCAATTAATGATATAGATGAACTCCACGCCGCAAATACCAGCAGTACAAAAAACAGCGTACCGATTAATATACCTGCATCCATTTGCCCGAAAGCAATCGGTAAAGTTTTAAAAATCAGACCCGGGCCAGCACCAGGCTCCAGCCCATTGGCAAATACAATAGGAAAAATAACCAGACCTGCCATTAATGCAACAAGTGTATCTGCCCCTGCAATTATGATGGAAGTTCTGGCAATGGAAATATCTTTTGGCAGATAAGAGCCATAAACCATAATAGCACCCATGCCTAAACTTAAGGTAAAAAAGGCGTGCCCCATGGCAATTAAAATTGAATTAGATGTGATTTTGCTAAAATCAGGCGAGAATAAAAAAGCTGCACCCTGAGCAAAATAACCGGTGGTCATGGCATAAAAAACCAGTATTAAAAGCAGCACAAATAAAGTTGGCATTAAATAACGCACTGCTTTTTCCAGCCCGTTCTGCACACCACGAGCAACCACAACCATGGTCGCCACCATAAAAATAGTATGCCACGCCAGTAATCGTTCTGGGTCTGATACTAATTCTGTAAAGATATTATTTACCCCATCTGCGGTAGCGCCAACAAACATTCCGCTTCCTGTTCTAAATACATAAGATAATGCCCAGCCGGCTATCACGCTGTAATAAGATAAAATCAGAAAACCTGCAACCACTCCCATCCAGCCTAATGCTGCCCAAATCGCAGGACGACCATTTTCAGCCGCAAGAGTTTTCATTGTATTGATAGGACTTTGCCTGCCTCGACGGCCTAACATGACCTCCGCCATCATAATGGGAATACCAATAACCGCAATGCAAACAAGATATACAATAACAAATGCGCCACCGCCGTTTTCACCCGTAATGTAGGGGAACTTCCAGATATTACCCAGCCCCACCGCAGACCCTGTTGCAGCCAGGATAAAAGCCATGCGATTACTCCACTGCCCGTGTATGGATGTACGCTGCTCTGACATTGTTCTCTCCGAATTATTATATTTGTAATACTAGTTTGCCATTTTCGGCAAAAATGCATTATTACTCAAGTAGATAGACTAAATAAACTATAGCATTGATGGTCGTTCGTCGTTCGTCGTTCGTCGTTCGTCGTTCGTCGTTCGTCAAAAGCTTATCCCATTTATTATTTCTGTCATCCCGAGCGCAGTCGAGGGATCTTACTACCCGGGTAGCAAGGTTCCTCGACTGCGCTCGGGATGACAGGCACATATTAAACAGCTTTTGATTTTGGCTTTGACTAACGACTAATGACGAATAACTTTAGCTAAGTATGCACAATCTGTATAATCCCCATTCCCTCAATACCCAGTAAAAAGCAACATGGCAAATAAGAAAAAAGGCAAGAAAGGCCCCAGCAGCACCATTGCACTGAATAAAAAAGCGCGCCATGACTATGTTATCGAAGATAAATTTGAGGCAGGGCTGGTGCTTGAGGGCTGGGAAGTTAAAAGCCTGAGAGATGGTCGAGCACAGATGACCGACACTTATGTCATGGTCATAGGTGGTGAAATTTTCTGGCTGGGTGGGCAAATCACACCTTTATTATCCGCCTCCACTCATATTCATCCCGAACCCGGTCGCAGTCGAAAGCTACTGTTAAACCGCCGTGAGATAGATAAATTAATTGGTGCCGTTGACCGTAAGGGCTACACCCTTGTACCCCTTGCTCTTTACTGGAAAAAAGGCCGCGTCAAACTGGAAATTGCCCTGGCAAAAGGCAAGAAAGAACATGATAAACGTGCCGCAGACAAAGACCGGGACTGGGGTCGTGAGAAACAGCGAATTTTAAAATATAATCGATAAACTCTAAATAATCACTGATAATAAAGATTAGCCAAACCAGTTAATCACTTCTAACTTTTTAACAATTTTTTGTAACTTTATGGAATAAACTCCGATCTATCTTCGTCTTATTTATTAGTGGCATTTGTCACCCCCTTAAACATATATTCTGGACGAGGATAAAATGAAAAAGATCTTATCTGCTATATTTATTTCACTCATCACAACTGGCTTTGCTTCCAGCGCCTTAGCTAAAGATGCCGGCCACGGCCACGATTACAGAACATTTCACACCAGTGGCAACATTAATTACGGACAAATAAAAGATTCCTATACATCTGACCTTGTCATGTATCTTGCAGGCAATCAGTTTATGGTAATGGAAGAATTGATTAAAGACTTTATGTCCAAACACAAATCTATTAAAACGGTTTATGTTGAAACCATCCCCCCCGGGCAAATCCTGAAAAAACAACTTTTAAAACAGGGAAAAATAGATGGCCAGAAAACATCTATGACGCCTGATTTATTTGCCAGCGTAAATATCAATCACTTAAAGAAATTAAATAAAAAGAAGATGATGGATAATTATATTATCTACACTCATAACAAACTGGAACTGATGGTTGCCAAAGGCAATCCTAAAAATATTAAAGGCGCAAAAGATCTGGCAAGAAATGATCTTGTACAATCTCACCCTAACCCTTTAACCGAAGGTATTTTCAAGTTCTATGGCAGTGAAATGCTAAAAGATATGGGCATACACAAAAAAGTAACCGCTGATAAAAAATGCAAATCATGCTGGGCTATTGATGGCAAGACATGGTTCACATCCAGACATCACCGTGAAACACCCCATCGCATTGAAAACAATCAGGCCGATGTAGGCATTGTATGGACAACAGAAGTCACTCATGCAAAAGCTAAGGGTAGAAATATTGATGGTGTTGCCATCAGCGCACCTTTAAACAAACTGGATAAAGTTGCTTACGCAATAGGCGAACTGAAAAAAGGAAAGAACCAGAAAAATGCACGTAGCTTTATTAAATATCTGGGAAGCAGACAGGCTCAGTCTATTTATGCCAGCTATGGTTTTGTTTCTGCTTCTGCTGAAGAATTAAAAATTAAATCGCTTTAAAGGCCGTCGTTCGTCAAAAGTATATCGCATTTTTTATTTCTGTCATTCCTCGGCTTCGCTCGGAATGACAAACTTTTCTTTTGACTTTGATTTTGATTTTGACGAATGACTAATGACTTAAGACTTTGTCCAGACACACTCATCACCTAACTTCTGCAAATTTTTCTGATGCGCTTCCAGCTCTTCTACACTGGCATGAATCACTTTCAGCGCAGGACGATTTTTATCCACTCGACGTATTGGACTTATATTTGCAGATGACGCACCTTCTCCAGTCTGCCCAGACTGAAATAGATTTTCCTGCCCACCGGTCATAAACAGATAAACTTCTGCTAACAATTCCGCATCAAGTAATGCGCCATGCAACTCACGCCGGGCATTGTTTACGCCATAACGTTTACATAATGCATCCAGATTATTTTTCTGACCGGGATGTTTTTTTCTCGCCATCACCAGAGAATCAGTAATCTGGCAATGATCCGCCACCTGCCCCCACACGGGGTCTAGCATATTAAGCTCGTGATTAATAAAACCCACATCGAAGGGTGCATTATGAATCACCAGTTCGGCGCCATTTACAAAGGCCATAAAATCTTCAACCACATCGGCGAATCGTGGTTTATCTGCAAGAAATTCGGTGCTGATGCCATGCACTTCAAATGCGCCTTCATCGATCTCTCGGTCGGGTCGAATAAACTGATGGTAGGTGTTTTCTGTAATGCGCCGATTGATAATTTCGATGCAACCAATTTCGATAATGCGATGTCCCTGACTGGGTTCGAGGCCGGTGGTTTCTGTGTCTAGTACTATCTGTCGCATTTATAAAGATGTCGTATGTCGTATGTCGTATGTCGTATGTCGCCAGAGAATACCATAGATTTTTTTTCTTTGTCATTCCGAGCGAAGCCGAGGAATCTTATTACCCGGGTAGCAAGATTCCTCGGCTTCGCTCGGAATGACATTTATTTACGCCTGGAATGACAGACTAAAAAGTTTTTGACTTTTGACATACGACATACGATTTACAACTCATCAATCCCTCGATTAGCCAGCTCATCCGCCCGTTCATTGCCCTCATGCCCGGCATGCCCCTTTACCCATATCCACTCAATCTGATGATGCCGTTCTCTGGCAGCATCAAGCTGCTGCCACAGGTCTGCATTCTTCACCGGTTTTTTAGCCGCTGTTTTCCAGCCCTTCTTTTTCCAGTTATGAATCCACTCTGTTATGCCCTGCATTACATATTTTGAATCGGTGTAAAGTTTAATCTCACAGGCACGGCTCAAGGATTCCAGCCCCTTGATCGCCGCCATTAACTCCATACGATTATTAGTTGTATCCTGCTGCCCACCGCACAGTTCTTTCTCATGACCGTTGTACCTAATTAGTGCGCCCCAGCCGCCAGGCCCCGGATTACCTCGACAGGCACCATCGGTATATAACTCAACTATGTTATTATTCTGCTCTGTCATAAAGGCACAACCATTAGTTTTTTCCACAATAACTGATGTTTTTAAAGGCAAATAGCGCAAATTTAGATTACACTCAGACTAATTGTACACACTATTAATATAAATTTTAAAAAAAGTTGTTAACACATTGATTCCAATAAATTTTCAAACTATAAAAAACATCCCCTATCGACTTATACTCGGGCTTTTAATCGCCATTATTGGCAGTGGTTGTGCGCCGTTTCAGCCTCAGCTGACAGACCTGCCTGCCGCCCCCATAGAAACCGAGACAGTTGAAGCCTCCACCGCCGCCATTGAAAATGAGTTAAAGCTTGCACAGGATGCCCTTGAAGAAGATATTTTTGCCATCAAGCCAGATGAATATATCGACCATAAAACCAATATCTGGGACAGAATTCGGCAACACGCCAAACTAGCTAACGAGGCAGATCACCCTCGCCTGCTGGCCGAACTTAAATGGTATAGCAAACACGATAAATACATTGATCGGGTTATCCAGCGCGCCGAGCCTTTCCTCCACTACATTGTGAATGAAGCAGAAGCTCGCGGCCTGCCAGCAGAGCTGGCGCTATTGCCCATAGTGGAAAGCGCCTTTCAGCCTTTTGCTTATTCCCATGGCCGTGCCGCTGGCATCTGGCAATTTATTCCTTCAACCGGAAAAATCTACGGTCTCAAGCAAAACTGGTGGTACGACGGTCGCCGGGATGTTTATGCATCAACTCAGGCCGCGCTGAAATATCTGCAGCAACTTAACAAAGAATTCAAAGGCGACTGGCTGCATGCCCTCGCCGCTTATAATTCTGGCTCAGGCACGGTGCGCCGCGCCATTCGCAAAAACAAAAAGCGTGGCCGCCCAACCGATTACTGGCACCTCAAGCTGCCCAAAGAAACCCAGGCTTATGTGCCCAAGCTGCTGGCTCTGAAACGCATTATTGAAAATCCGGAAAAATTTAATATCACCCTGAGGTGCGTCGAAGACCTGCCCTATTTTGAGCTGGTTGATACCGGTTCACAGATTGATCTGGCGATGGCAGCAGAACTGGCGGATATAGATCTGGAAACCATTTACCGGCTGAACCCTGGCTATAACCGCTGGGCGACTGCCCCCTATGGCCCACACAAGTTACTGATTCCTGTCGATCATATTGATCGTTTTAAAACCGAACTGGCCGCGATGCCAAAGTCTCAGCGAATAAAATGGAAACGACATAAAATTAGAGAAGGTGAAACCTTAAGCCACATTGCTGATCGTTATTCGGTTTCAGTTGGCAACTTAAGGCGGCTGAACAATTTAAAATCTACCAGCATACGTGCAGGCAAACATATACTGATTCCTGTTTCCAGCCGTAAGTTATCCGATTACAACCTGACTTCTTATCAACGCAAACGCACTTTGCAGTCTATTCGACGCAAGGGTACAAAAGTCGTACATATTGTTCAGCCCGGTGATACCTTCTGGGATCTCTCCAGAAAATACAAAGTGAATACACGTAATCTGGCTCGCTGGAATGGCATGGCAACTCGTGATCCATTAAAAGCCGGACAGAAACTGGTTATCTGGGCGCGTAAAGGCAGCGCGCCGAGTTCAGCGGCTATGGGTGGCAATACCATTCGTGCTATTTCTTATCGGGTAAGAAACGGTGATTCTTTATATCGTATTGCTCAACGCTTTAAAGTCGCAATAAACGATTTGCATCGCTGGAATACTATTAAAGGTAAATACCTCAAACCTGGCCAGAAAATTAAACTGTATGTTGATATAACAAAACAGGCAGGTGAAGGCTAAGCCTGTTGCATAATTTAGACCTGATTCAACATTAAAAATAAATAGACAAGGTTGTAATAAATGAGTAATCAAATTGATGTGGTCACGCTTGCGCGCTACCAGCCATTAAATGCACTCAATCCTGAAAATCTTCAGGAAGCGATCAAGCAATTAACCACTGAAAAAATTGCAGCAGGTAAAACTCTATTTAAGAAAGGAGACACAGGTAACTGCCAGTACTATCTACTAACAGGCGAAGTAGACTTAATAGGTGACTCAGGTGTACTCAAAACAATAAAAGCCAATACCAAAGATGGTTACAATGCCATCGCCCATATATTACCTCGCACCATTACCGCCAAAGCGAAAACAGACACAGAAGTTTTTAAAATTGATGGCAACCTGGTTGATGTTATGTTGACCTGGGATCAGACAGGCAACTACCAGGTCACTGAATTTGATATCGGCAGTGGCAGTGGTGATGACGACTGGATGAACCGCATACTGCATACAGAAGCATTTCATAGAATTCCTCCAGCCAATATACAGGCTATATTTATGCGAATGGAATCTCTGCCTGTAAAAGCGGGTGATAAAATTATTGAACAGGGTAACGACGGCGATTATTTTTATATAATAAAAAAAGGTCGCTGCCTGATTACCCGATCTATGCCTGATCAACCCAAAGGCATAAAACTGGCTGAACTTAAAGACGGTGGCACCTTTGGAGAAGAAGCGCTGATTTCTGATGCAAAGCGAAATGCATCTGCCACCATGCTTACCGATGGCATACTCAGTCGTTTATCTAAAGAAGATTTTATTGAATTATTAAATGAACCACTGCTTAACTGGGTCAGTTTTGAAGAAGGAAAAAAACTGGTCGATGAAGGCGCAGTGTGGCTTGATGTGCGCCTGCCCGCCGAACATCAGTCAGATGCTATAAAAAATGATGAACACATACCGTTAATTTTTTTACGCATGAAAATCGGCTCTCTGGATGAAAATAAATCGTACATTACTTATTGTGACACGGGTCGCCGCAGCTCTGCTGCTTCGTATTTATTAAATGAGCGTGGCTTTACCAGCTATATACTTAAGGATGGTGTGGGCGCAGCGCCTACTGAGGAACGGACTGGGAAGATTTAGCTGGTCGTATGTCGTATGTCGTATGTCGTATGTCGTATGTCGTATGTCGTATGTCAAAAAATATTGTAACTTTTTTGTGTTTTGTCATTCCGAGCTCAGCCGAGGGATCTTAACGCCCCTGGTAGTAAGATTCCTCGGCTGCACCCCAAGAGTACTTTGTCGCTTTGCTCGGGCGCGCTCGGAATGACAGGCTCCACTTTTAACTTCCATACCCAGGTATTTTTGAATGATCTACTTCATCAATCTGATCTTCGCTCAAAAATTCTTTCGCATACTGTAAATAAACTTTTTCTTTCACAAACACATCAAAAATATCTGGGTCAATGTGATTATCTTCTTTCATTTTGCCCAGAATAAATAAACACTCGGTTAGTTTCTTGCCTGATTTATAAGGTCGATCACTGGCTGTTAATGCTTCAAAAATATCTGCAATACCCATCATTCTTGCCTGTACTGACATTTGGTCTCTTGTTAAACCAAGCGGATAACCTTTGCCGTCCATACGTTCATGATGACCACCGGCATACTCGGGTACATTTAATAAATGTTTAGGAAAAGGCAGTTGATCCAGCATTTTAATTGTTACACTAATATGATTATTAATAACCTGCCTCTCTTCAGGCGTTAGCGTACCTTTGGCTATGGTTAAATTTTTAATCTCATCATCTGATAATAGTTTCAATTCATTACCACTGAAATCCTGATAACAAGTTTCAGCTATATCTATAATACGCTGCTGATTTTCTTCACTCATATACTCGCCACCGGTATTAAATTTGCGAACAAATTCTCTATCATCATCAATTATTACAAGTTTTTTATGGTAGTCTTCTTCACTTATTTTATTTTCCAGCCATTCTATTTTTGCATCTCGCCTCAATAATTCAAACCGCGTATCCACCGTGTGAATGCGATCATATATGGTTTCAAGTTTGGTGGATTTATCAATTACATATTCAGGCGTGGTTACTTTTCCGCAGTCATGCAACCAGCCGGCAATCATCAGTTCATATTCGTCTTTTTCTTCCATTGAAAAATCTTTTAACGGCCCCTGCTGCTCTTTATCACAGGCACTGGCAATCATCATAGTTAAATCTGGCAAGCGCTTGCAATGCCCGCCAGTATATGGAGATTTCTCATCAATGGCGGTTGCAATTAATTTTATAAAGGCTTCAAATAGTTCTCTTTGTTCATCGATTAATTTTTTATTGGTGAGTGCCACCGCAGCCTGTGATGACAAAGATTCTGCCAGCTGCTGGTCTTCTTTCGTGAAAACTTCAACTTCGCCAGTATCTTCATTCATGGAATTAATAAGCTGCAATACACCAATAATATCAGCCTCATGATTTTTCATTGGGATAGTTAATATAGACTGGGTACGGTAACCTGTTTTCTCATCAAATTTTCTGGTGCCAGAAAAATCAAAACCCTCTGCATTATAAGCATCGACTATATTGATAGTTTGGTCATGCAAAACAGCATTGGTTACAACCATAGAAACATTTTCTTTGCCATCAATATACAGAGGTAATGGTGGAAATTTTATTTCTTTTCCGCTAGTGCCACCCATTCTTATATTCAGAGAATCGGTTGAAACAATTTCAAACTTTAACTCTTTATTTTCAGTTATGCGGTAGAGAGATCCCCCATCTGCATTGGTTAGCTTTTTAGCGCCATCTAATATCAGCTCAATCACACGATCATTATCTTTTTCTGATGACAGCATAATGCCAATTTCATTTAGCATTACAATTTTGCTTAGCATTTTATTCATAGATGGATTCCATATAATCACGATACTGTCATCTCGACAGGAGTGACAGAATTAAGTCAATCTTATACTCCGAATTAAAAATCACCTTCAGCTGCTCTACGCATAATTTCCAGAATTATATCTCTTACTTTAATGGCTTCTGCTTTTAATGCCGGAGGCAGTGGTTTGCCTCCATAAATCATGACATCCATATCCTGAGTATAAAGCCATAGCTTTCCCTCTTTACTTTCAATCAGTGAAACTCGACAGGGTAAAAAACTGGCGAAGGCATCGCTGTAATTCAACATACTGGCTGCGGTCATCGCATTACAGAGTAAATAAATTTTCACAAATCTGAAAGATGCACCGGACATTGCCTCCACTTCTTTGTATAGAGGCAGCTCGCCAACATTTTTTATATTTAATTCATTAGCGATTAATCGTATCGACTGATCAACGTCAGCTGCGGACACACCTTCTTCAACCGGCGTTTTTATAACCATCGCTTCAATGCCTGACTGAGTCTGCATAACCCGGTCAAAAAGCTGCAGATAAACCTCTTTAGCTTTGGGATCAAAACCATCGAACTGTTTTATAATGGGTAATAATTTAAGCATCATCACCAGCACTAAACCGATGCTAATAAAACCCGCTATTGCCAGTATATTTTTTAATATTTTCATTATTTCTGTATGCCGCCCTGAGTCAGATCAAACGGCGTTAATAAACGCTCCAGTTCTTCTCGGGATAAATCTGTCATTTCTTCTGCCACATCCAGCACCGCGCGTTTTTCTGCATAGGCGGTCTTGGCAATTTTAGCACCTAAATCATAACCAATAACTGAATTCAGCGCGGTGACCAGTATGGGGTTACGACCTAAAGCGGATTCAATGTGATGCTGATTTACAGTGAATCCAGCTATGGCTTTATCCGCCAGCATACGCGAACCGTTGGCCAGAATTTCAATGCTCTGCAATAAGTTATAAGCAATAACAGGCAGCATCACATTTAACTGAAAATTGCCCGACTGCCCCGCCACCGTAATAGTTGCATCATTGCCTATCACCTGAGCACACACCATCGCCATCGATTCAGGTATAACAGGGTTGACCTTGCCCGGCATAATGCTGCTGCCCGGTTGCAGCGCGGGCAGGGCAATTTCACCTATGCCTGCCAGTGGGCCACTGTTCATCCAGCGCAAATCATTGGATATTTTCATCAAACTTACCGCAATGGTCTTAAGCTGACCACTCAGTTCAACTGCCGCATCCTGAGAGCTCAGCCCTTCAAATTTATTGGGATTGGAGTTAAATTCCTGCCCGCATCGTTTGCTCAATGCAACAGCTACTCTGTCGCCAAAGTCACTGTGAGCATTGATGCCTGTGCCCACCGCTGTGCCGCCCTGCACTAATGAGCTGATTCGAGGCAAAGTGGATTCCAGTCGCTGAATTCCCAGACCAATCTGTGCAGACCAGCCGCCCAGCTCCTGCGATAATCTCACTGGCATCGCATCCATTAAATGGGTGCGCCCGGTTTTAACGATTTTATCCAGCTCTGCGGCGCGCTTATCAAGAGTGGATTTCAGATGTTGCAATGCAGGGATCAGTTTTTCAGCGGTTTCCAGAGTGGCGCTAACGTGAATAGCGGTGGGAATCACATCATTCGAACTCTGCCCCATATTCACATGGTCATTGGGATGCACTTTGGCAGCAGAAGACTGGCTGGCCAGATGAGCAATCACCTCATTGGCATTCATATTGGTGCTGGTGCCGGAACCAGTCTGAAATATATCTATGGGAAAGTGCTCATCGTATTCACCCGCTGAAACCTTTTCAGCCGTGGCGATAATAGACCCAGCCAGCTCCCCGTCCAGATCGCCAATATCTCGGTTCACTTCAGCACAGGCCACCTTCACCAGACCCAGTGCCCGAATCAGACTTCTGGGCATAGCCAGCCCGCTCACCGGGAAGTTATTTACCGCTCGCTGCGTCTGTGCCCCATAAAGCGCATCCACCGGCACCTGTAATTCACCCATGCTGTCTTTTTCAATACGAAACTCTGTCATTTTTATTCCTCTTATTTATTCCTGGTACTCTGGTGGATCCGCTGCGCTTGATCCGTACTTGCGTGTGTAGGAACACGCGATTATATGTGCTGAAAGCACACAACCGCAACGCGATAAACCTGCCATAAACCCATCAAGGCTTACTCTAATTTCAAACCCACTCGTTTATTCTTAACGCTCCGTCATTCCCGCGCAGGCGCACTACTGTCCGGGATAAAAAAACCTGTCATCCCGAGCGAAGTCGAGGGATCTGATGCCCCGCTCTATGCGGCTCTTTTACGACACAAGATCCTTCGGCTTCGCTCAGGATGACAGAGTATGGTTTTTAAGTCTCATTTCCTTAACTGATCATTCAAATCTATACACATAGTGTATTAACTAACATACACATATTTATTCCGGACAGTAGTGCGCGCAGGCGGGAATCCAGTGACTTTAACTTTAAATTTAGATCTAAAAAATCACTGAATCCCCGACAACAACATTCGGTGACGACGATTTTATGGATATTCTTTTGGGTATATTCTTCCAGCGCTGTATAATTCCACTCTGATTTTAGCCGACATTTACCTTTTAAAGAAAGATTACTATGCAACTATCTGAACTCACAGCAATTTCTCCCGTCGATGGCCGCTATGGCAGCAAAACATCCGATTACCAGCCAATATTTAGTGAATATGGGCTGATTCGTCATCGCGTATTAGTCGAAGTGCGCTGGTTACAGGCGCTGGCCAAAGATGCAGATATCAGTGAGGTGCCCGCATTATCAGAACATGCCACCAATATCCTGAACGACATTGCTGAAAAGTTTAGCGTAGATGATGCACAGAGAATCAAAAATATTGAGCGCACCACCAACCACGACGTTAAAGCCGTAGAATACTTTCTAAAAGAAAAAATCGAAGGCAATAAAGAGCTGGAAGCCATATCCGAATTCATCCATTTTGCCTGCACCTCAGAAGATATAAATAATCTATCTCATGCACTGATGCTAACCGAAGGTCGTAATCAGGTGCTATTAAGTCAGATGGATGAGCTTATCGACAACATTAAAAAACTGGCACAGGATCTGGCCGAACAACCCATGCTGTGCCGCACCCACGGCCAGCCCGCATCCCCCAGCACCATGGGCAAAGAACTGGCCAATGTGGCATATCGATTACAGAAACAACGCAGCCATGTAGCAGGGGTTGAAATTTTAGGTAAGATCAATGGCGCAGTGGGCAACTATAATGCACACCTCTCTGCTTACCCAAATAAAGACTGGCCGACATTTGCACAAAACTTTATTGAATCACTGGGCATTACTTTTAACCCCTACACTATCCAGATTGAACCCCATGATTACATGGCCGAACTGTTTGATGCTATTTCTCGATTCAATACAATTTTAATTGATATGAGCCGAGATATCTGGAGCTACATCTCCATCGGTTATTTCAAACAGAAAACTGTGGCCGGTGAAATTGGTTCATCCACCATGCCTCACAAAGTAAACCCCATCGATTTTGAAAACGCCGAAGGTAATCTGGGTATTGCCAATGCATTGTTTGGCCACTTAACTATGAAGCTGCCTATTTCAAGATGGCAAAGAGATTTAACCGACTCAACCGTGCTGCGAACTTTAGGTGTAGGATTTGCTCATTCAAGCATCGCCTATCAATCTGCATTACGTGGATTGAGCAAACTTGAAATTAATCCTGTCGCTTTAGAAGACGATTTAAATAATAACTGGGAAGTATTAGCCGAACCTATACAAACAGTGATGCGTCGTTATGGTATTGAAAAACCCTATGAGAAATTAAAGGAACTGACTCGGGGTAAATCCGTTGACCAGAAAGTCATGCAGGATTTTGTAAATAATTTAGATATGCCACAGGAAGGTAAAGATCTGCTTATTAATATGACGCCGATGAATTATATTGGTAATGCTGTTGAGCAAGCTAAAGATATTTAATGATGATGGTGGATCCGCTGCGCTTGATCCACCCTACATGAGTTATATAGGGCAGCTCAATCCGTAGGGTGGATCAAGCGCAGCGGATCCACCAGAACCTATAATCACAGAACCCATAATCATATTACAAAGGACTGTAAAATATGAGCCAATATCGCAGAGCATTTATTCCAGGCGGCTGTTTCTTCTTCACCCTGGTCACTCACAAACGCCATAAATATTTTGCTGAAAAAAATAATGTAAACCGCCTACGCGAAGCCTTCCATCGCATAAAACAAAAACACCCCTTCACAATAGATGCCATCACAATACTACCGGATCATTTACACACCATCTGGCGATTACCCAATGGCGATACTAACTATTCCCTACGCTGGCGCTTAATCAAACATTTTGTAGCAACAGGCATTAAAAACAATAGCAATCACAGAAATGAAAAACAGATCTGGCAGCGAAGATTCTGGGAACATGTTATTCGTAATGAAAAAGACTGGCGAAATCATATAGATTATATTCATTACAACCCTGTCAAACATGGATATGTTTCCTGCCCAAGCGCATGGCAATACAGCTCATACTCCCATGCACTGAATAAGGGCTGGTATGAAACTAACTGGGGGCATTCTCTACCAGAGAATATACGTGGAATGAACCTGGAGTAACTGGTGGATCCGCTGCTTGATCCACCCTACGGATTGACCTGCTCTATCTTGTGATTTACTTGTGGATCCGCTGTCGCTTGATCCACTCTACGAACCCGCGCCATATAGCCCATGTAGGGTGGATCAAGCGCAGCGGATCCACCAAAACCTATCCACATCACACAACCCAACAGGCTGAACCAGGCCCAACGGATCACCACATGGATTTCTCCGACATAAATTATCAGAAAAATCCGACACAACTTTATGAAAAACACCCTATACATAAAAAGTTCATCCACACATACTAACAGCCAGTTGGTACAGGAAGTACCAACAGAGCAAGCAACGGCTCTAAGCCATGGAAGGCTCAATCACCTCGCCAGGGATGGCAATAAAACCGGCCAATGGATGGCCGGTTTTATTATTTTTAAAGCCAGAAAAATCCTTACTTATCCCTGCTCTGACTTATAACTTTCTGGTGGATCCGCTACGCTTGATCCACCCTACGATTGACCTGCTCTGGCTTGTGATTTACTGGTGGATCCGCTATCCCTTGATCCACCCTACGAACCCACCCCATATAGCCTATGTAGGGTGGATCAAGCGCAGCGGATCCACCAAAATCCACCTACCCCACCACCATCACGGATTGACCTGACCTGCATAACTCATGTAGGGTGGATCAAGCGCAGCGGATCCACCAAAACACATATAAAGACAAACATGAATACACTTCCTAACCCACTTGGCAACCTCTCCCCCGAAAATTTTCTAAAGCAATACTGGCAAAAAAAACCACTGGTTATCAAACAGGCTTTTGCTAACTTTAAATCCCCAGTCACTCCCGATGAACTCGCCGGTCTCGCCTGCGAAGAAGATGTAAACTCACGTATCGTTATAGAAAAAGATGGCGACCACCCATGGCAGGCCATTTTTGGCCCTATGGATGAAGAAATATTTTCACGGCTGCCTGAAACACACTGGACATTACTGGTAAACGACGCAGAAAAACATCTGCCAGAACTGGCGTGGATATGCGATCAGTTTAGATTTATCCCCGAATGGCGCTTCGACGACCTGATGATCAGCTACGCACCCGAAGGTGGATCGGTTGGCCCGCATATGGATTTATACGATGTATTTATTTTACAGGCCAAAGGTCATAGACGCTGGATGATTAACACTCTGCCTGTAAGCGAAGACAATCAGGTTGAGGGCACAAACCTTCGGGTACAAAAAGAATTTAAAATAGAACAGGAATGGTTATTAGAACCTGGCGATATGATATACATACCTCCCGGAGTTTCTCATCATGGCGTCGCCACCGATGACTGCATGAGTTTTTCTATTGGCTTTAGAGCTAACAGTCATGCCGATATGGTGAATGATTTTATTGCCTGCATCACTCAAAATCTGCCTGTAGAAGATACCTATCAGGACAGCGGCCTGAAAACACAGACTCACTCAAATGAAATCACTCAGGATGCAATTGAACGAGTCATAGAAATATTTAAACACTATCTAAAACCAGAGCATCCTGAATTAATAAAATGGTTTGGCCGTTACAGCAGCGATACTAAAACGGATATTGCAGGCGAACCTGAGCAAACCGTAAATACCATAAATGAACTTGAAAATCTTTTATCAAATAAGAAACTTTTAAGACATCCGGCAAGCCGTTTTGCTTTTTCAAGATTAGATGACAGGGCGTTGTTATTTATTGATGGCATTGATTATTCAACATCAATAGAATTTGCTGAATCTTTATGTAGCAATAGAGAACTTAATTTGCATGCACTGCTGGATTTATCAGACCAGGTAGAAAACGATTTAATTATTCATTTATACAATCAGGGACAAGTGTATATTAATAATAACTAAGCTGTTTGCACAAAACAGAATAACCAGGCAATACTGAAGCACATGAAAAAAACACTCGCGTTTCATGTCATCCTGAGAGAAGCCGAAGGATCTGGTATAATAAACATTCAGATAGAGTATGAAACAGGATCCTTCGGCTTCGCTCAGAATGACAACTGTGTTTTAAGCCCCCTGCCCATCTACCTTGCCAACAAGATTCCGTTATGAAATACAAAATAATACAAACCAGCTGGAAAAAAAGTCACAGAAAACTAAGCGAAGTTAGACGAAAAGTCTTTATCGAAGAGCAACAGGTAGCAGAAGAACTGGAATGGGATAAATATGATACAGAGTGCTTTCATATTTTGCTAACGGATAAAAAAAACAACGCTATCGCCACTGGCCGAATGAAGAAAAATGGTCATATAGGTAGAATGGCGGTATTAAAGCAGTATAGAAATCAGGGCATAGGTTCAGCTATTTTAAATAAATTAACCGACATAGCCCGGCGCAATGATTTTTCAGAACTGTACCTGCACGCACAAACTTCAGCCATTGGCTTCTACCAGAAACATGATTTCATTATCTGCAGTGAAGAATTTATGGATGCAGGCATTCTCCATAAAACCATGAAAAAAGACCTGTCATCTCGACTAAAGCATAGCGAAACAAATCTGTCATCCCGACCGCAGCGTAGCGTAGTGGAGGGATCTTAAAATCATGAATCTGTTCAACACCTCAAACTTCGAACGCCAGGGCAATACAGAAAACGACATTCATCTCGACAATATTGATGATATTCGTAAAAGCGTTAATCAACTCGCCACCACCGCACTAAGAACCATAAAAATATTCACACCCGACCTGGAACATGAAACTTATAACAATGACATTTTTCAGAAAGCCCTGATGAATTTAATCCGCGGTAATCGGCACGCACAAATTCAAATACTGGTATCCGATTCATCCGCCGCAATACATCACGGACACAGACTGATCAGTCTCGCACGACAACTCACATCGGCCATGCAAATAAGAAACACGCCAGAAGATTATCAGTATACCCATATGACATTTATACTGGTTGACCAGTCAGGCTTTGTATTTAAACCCGATGGAGCCGTACAAAACGCCATAGTTTCTAACTGTAAGTATAGGTCTAATAAATTACAGGAATTTTTTACCCCCGCCTGGGAACAGGCTGAGCAGGATCCACAGGTGCGGGAAGTTCAAATATAAAGCTGTAAGTAAAGATACGTAGGGTGGATCAAGCGCAGCGGATCCACCAGAGCCACTCACTCTAAAAACCTGCGCTTTTCAAATTCATCCTTTATATTTCATTTTTAGAGCGACGCACAACCCCATACAGGCCTATTAAACCAGAACCAAATAACCAGAAGGCAGCAGGAACAGGTACAACCGTTGCTGTTCCATTAAGCACAATTGAATTACCAGGTTTAGGGCCATTTGAAAAAGCATTGCCCAGTATTCCATCACCATCGCCATCCAGCGTTGTCATCGTAGACACATAAGGGTTTGGTGTTGCCGCTATACCAAAAACAACTGTCACTGGAATAATATTACTACTCCAGTCAAATGACATATTCGCAGTAACAGTGCCATCAACATTTAATGACATATTTACATTGGTAGCCTGCCATGGAGCCCCAAACAAATCAGTTCCTGAATAAAATTCCCCGCCATTTCCAGTTCCTGAAGCAAAATCATAGTTAAACCAACCCGTCACATTGGTATCCTCTGGACTAACAAGAGCACCAAACTGATCAAGTAATTGAAACGACCCATTAAAATTTAAAACGGCAGCCGATAAAGAACCCGACATTAATAATGCAGCTAATGTGAAGATTATTTTTTTCATTTTTTATCCCTGTTTAATTAGACTTAGACTTAATATTTATAGATACAGGCTCTGAGAAAAGTTAATATACATAACAAAAAAACAAATCAAAACGGCAGAGCAAGGCCATATTCATCACACTGAAGAACCGCACTCTATAAGATTTTTCTCCTGGAAAAAGCAGCCAGGCCAAGCAATCCAGAACCAAATAACCAGACTGCAGCCGGCACCGGAACCTGACTAACACGCATAGTCCAGTCAATCTGAATCGAAGAAAATACCGATGATGCATCAAGCCCAGACCAGGCAAGTTCATATATACCACTGCCTAAATCTGTGACATTTGCCACAGCGCCCTGATAAATCTCATTATCATTCCAGTTAGCATAAAACGACGTCATATCAGCAGACATATTCGTCAAATTTATAGTTGGAGCCATGTGTGTTGCGCCATCACTGCCTGTTGCTGCGAAGTAAGTATAAAGCGGTATGGCTCTAAACTGCAGCGACTGAAATCCTGATGCCGTTGCACTTGTATCATTCGTTCCAGAGCAACACAGATATGCGCTCCCATCAAACACACCTTCAGTAAAACTACCACCCCCAGAAACATTAAGAGTAAAGGGGTTACTCCCTGTACTATCAAACGTAGCGGTTCCATCAAGCACCTGATACGTAGCCGCATTACAAATTGAAATACTAAAACCAATAACAAACGTAAAAATAAATTTAAACATTTTCATCTCCTGAAAATATCGCATCAAATCATGACTGACATAATTCAGTATTTTTACAACACCAACTTGCAATCATTTTAAAGATAAAAGCAATACCCTGCCCTCATATGAGAGCAGGGCGCTACTGTTTTTTAAACTGCTTTTTGACAGCGTGCAAAACCAGCCAGACCAATCAAACCAGAACCAAATAACCAGATAGCTGCGGGAACAGGTGTCGCCAACACCGTACCTTGTAGATGAAGTCCCCAGTAAATATCCGCAAAATTAGGATCATCCAGTGGTACATGTGCTGCATAATCAAGAATAAAGCTGTCTCCTACTGAACAGTCAAAACCACATTTAAGTGTTGCCTGACCATTTTCTGAAGCATAGGCACTGCTACCACCGAGATTTATATTATTTATGACACTCCAGCTCGCACTAAAGCCACTGAAATCCAGCTGCACAACACCACTACCATTATCACTAATAATATTGACCGGTGAAGTAGTTTGGTGCATACCCGTACTACCTAAAAACGCCCAGGCAGCATCTATCCCGGTTATCTCTGTTCCATTCGGATAGCTTGGACTTCCATTAGGAGCTGGCTGAGCTTGACCGATTAAAATTCCACCATCCATACCCGGTGAAATACCTATAGACTCATAAGCCGTAAAAGCACCATCATTATCTGTGTCAACTGAAAAATAACTTCCCAGCATCGTACAATTTAAACCTGACGAGTCACATACTTGGGAGCCCGTATCAAAAGATAATAATGCAGTAGAACTTAAAGCCGCATCAGCTGAAAATGCTTTAAGACTCATAATGACAGCAAATGACATAACAAGAATTTTTTTATCCATTTTTTATATCCCCATTTTAAACACTATAAAAAAGCAAGCAATATTATTACCTGCATCAAATAAAACTTAAACCGCCTTACGATGATGAGCCAAACCTGCCAAACCTAACAAACCTGAGCCAAACAACCAGAATGCAGCCGGCACGGGAACAGGTGATACTGTTCTGACAAGAGCACTGCCAATAGAAAAATTTTTATAATTATCGTCGCGTTGATACATTTGCGAAGCGGCACCCGTATCACCCTCCGCGAGCCAGAATGCACGCCCAGTCCAGTGTGAACCAGCACTCAAATTGCTAGTGTTTGAAGTAAGAAATTCTGTGCGCTCACCTGTACCGAGATACCATGTCACACCCCAGAAACTTAAAAGCTGTTGGATTTTGCCACCTTCAGCCGAAGGCGCATTGGGAATTTCCTGTAAATTGACTGCTGAGAATAAATCTATAATCTGCTGCTGGCCTGCAAATGTGAAACCCTCATAATTACCGCCCGTACCCAGTTGCATGGACACATCATTATAAGAAAGCCCGGCGGTGACAGTAATGTCCAGCCACTCCAGGCCAGTTGCAGAATCGTAGGTTATTGCTGCATCATTAACCGTTTGCCAGTCACGCGCAATCAAGGCAGCATGAGCTGATGTCATAAGAGAAAATAATACAGCGATTGCACATATCTTCTGGGGGAAATATTTCTTCATTTTTTATCCTTTGTTTTTTTAAACAGTTACCTTTTTATTTTTGTATAGCGTAATAGCCCCAACAAACCGGACACAAACAACCAGACTGAAGCTGGAATGGGTACAGCCTGTACTAAATAACTTGAATAATGAACACTGGCAAACGATGTATCCAGGACATAATTATTACTTGAAGTTCTTACCTGTAGCCCATCAGGATAATACGATAACTCCATCGCCCAGCGCTGATTAATATTTAAAACAGACCCACCCTCTACCATGCCTATTGTGTGAGTAGCGACACCCACAGGATCAAATAAAACAGAAGTCCCTAACCTGTCAGCAAGGGCTTTCACTGATTGCCATTCTCCATTTACAGTCCAGGTAAAGTTTGTATCTGAGATACCAGCCTGTGTCCATAGAGCCAGCACCTCAGTCTGGGTCGCGTATCTGAAAACATCATAAGCGCCCCCCTGCTGCAGTTGTGTAATGACATTATTATATGACTGATTTGCCGTGACACTAAGATCAAGCCATTTAAGTCCGGTCGTTGTATCCAGCATCAATGCCGCATCACCAGTAGCATTCCAGTCCATATCGATCAGGGCTGCATTAGATGGCTGTGATAATAAAACGACACTGCATATAAAAAAATATAGCAATATAAATCGTTTCATAAATTTTCTTCCTTAAGCATCCGTACCTTGTTTTTTTAAATTAAATTAAATTAATAAAGCAACTAACTTAGATTGCTCTACGGTGACGAGCAAACCCAGTTAAACTAATCAATCCCGAAACAAACAACCAGACTGTGGCAGGCACTGGAACCACTACTCCATTAAATGCTGGTGCCTGGCCGATGAAAGGCCCCGTTTGCATAGGCGTACCAATACCAGTACAGGTTACACCATCACTGCAATCCATAATATTTAGGACAATAGTCGGTGTGCTCGTACTCCAGTCAAAAAAAGTACCCCACGCATACTGACCTTCAGTTAATGTGAAATTGTAAGAAAAAGCATTTAGAGCTGATGTGCCTGCCCATGTGTAGCTACCAGGCGAGTCATATGCAGTAACTGTAGTCGCTGTCCAGGGGACACTAAAAAACACACCGCTGTAAGTATCACCCAGCGTATTAGTCGAAATTCTACCCGATACCACACTGGTTGAGCCAAAAACCATAGATGTAACATCGATTGTAATGGCTGAAGTATTTGATGCCACGCCTAAAGCCAGGATCACTGCACCAGAGAGTAATGTTTTTTTCAATTTATTTTCTCCGTCAATAAATATATTTTTAATATCTTCTATCTATTTACGATTTATTTTTCTGCTGTTATAGAAGCAGTGACATCGCTCACAGGGTTACCATTAACATCCACCGCTACAATATTATTTGCCAGCAAATTACTAACCCCACCTGAAACATAAAATTTAAAATCCGTTAAACTGGTTAATAATTTTGACTGGGAAGGCGTTAACACTACCTGTAAATTATTTCCATCGTCATTCCATGAAATACTTTTTAAATCCCCTCTTGGGTTCGAAACATACGTTTTCCCCGAACCACCTGCAGTCACATCCGGGCTATGACTAAAACCAATCTGAACAGCATAAGGAATAACACTTCCAGAGAAAGACACCACAAAATGATTAATTCGCTCCAGAGCGGCTAACTGATTAACATTCAATGGGCCATTTTGATCAACATTAAATAATTCAGCCTGCCCCACACCGCCAATAATATTTAATGAAGACGTAACCGAATCACCCGCCTGATTGCTTATTGTTATATTCGTCAACCCTGTAGGTAAAATATTGGGAAGGTCGACAAAAACGACGGTTTGCCACCAGTCTTTATCCCCTGAAGTATAAAAACTTGTTCCCAATGCATAGGTTTGAGCAAACGGTGTTATATCCTGACTGGTCGCCTCTGAAATAATCAGACTTGATAAGGGATCCGGATACATATTAACAACTGCACGCACAGCTGGATTACCCGATAAATAAATAACTGGAGCACCAGCCGAAGGCGTGATTGTTACAGTGATATTATCCCGGGAGAAATCATGTTTCCAGCCGGCAGCCACTGCCGCCGTATCACCCGCCCTTAAAGTAGACTGAAATGTTTGAACACCTGAACAGCCTGCCAGTATCGATATTAATAATAAGCAAATAATTTTTAATAAATTTATTTTAAACATCATTTATACCCATTGAAATGCGTATTTTACAATCACAAAAAACACTAACTTTAATATATTAAACAGTTTTTCGTCTGACAAATCCTGCCAAACCAACCAAACCTGAATCAAACAACCAAATAGCAGTGGGCACAGGTACAGGGCTAACAACCCCATCAATAGTAAATGTTTGCCCAGGGAAAGGCCCAATTTGCATGGGTAAGGTACTGCTGGTACAGATATCCCCCGGATTGCCCATACCACACTCCATTATACTGACAACGGGGATTTCCCAGCTTGCACTCCATGAAAAATACAAACCCCAGCCGATTATAGTCCTTATTAATTTGTTGCTATTACAGATTTAAACTTATTAGATTAATGCAATTAACATACCCATATTTTTTTAACATAAAGAATCAACAACTTAACTTAATTCAATCATATTAACAAATAACATAATGTAAATTATATCGACACATAAAAAAACAGCAGCGCAATGGCTGCTGTTTTTTTATGTGCAATGCTAATATATTAAACAGTTTTTCGTCTGGCAAATCCCATCAGACCCATCAGGCCAGAACCAAATAACCAGACAGCAGCGGGTACAGGTACTGCAGATACAGTAACTGTCGCATCCACATAATCAGGATTGAGAAGAAGCCCCGCACCTGCCCATGGGTTTAAAATATATTCAGACAATGACAAACCCGTTGTTCCGCTAGCAACAGCCTGAAAGGTAACAGATGCAACAGAAAAGCCACCCGTTACACCCGACCATGTGTTAACCATAACGCCATTAACTGCACCTGCCGCATTGTCTATTGCCCCTGCACTGATACCCACACCCAGATCCCAGACATTTGTATCAACAGAAACAGACAGAACATTCAATACATTAGAATTATACGAGAAGTTAACACCACCACCATCTACAGTGCTGGTAAAACCCGTCCCAATAATATCAATAGTAAAAGTGTCATTGGTATTAACATTTGTTACTGGTGAAGCCCATGTAATGGTTGCGGCAGATACATGCCCACTAAGCATTAATAAAAACACTGCCATTATTTTTGTTACATTTTTCATAATAGTTACCTGAATATTATTTTGAATACACACTGGTTGTTTTATATGTAACAACCATATTCTGTCCATTACTGGCAAAAGGATTAGCAGATGATTCTCTCATTGTTATTGTGCTTGCACCCGTTCCTGTTGATTGAAACGCAACAGTAGCAATCTTTGCATCTCCCACCACACCCTGGTAACTGCTAAATAAAATATCTGAAACCGTACCTTCTGCATTATTGATGCGGCCATCCTTATTTTTAAAATTCCAGACAGTGTTATCAACAGTAACGCCCGTAACCTGCAATAAAGAAGCATCAAAGCTCAGAGAAACACCCCCACCTTCTGAAGCAGCAAAATTACTGGCGGTAAGATCCAGTGTAAATGTATCACCGTTAAACACATTGATATCGCTATTTGATAAAGCCACAGTAGGGGCAGATTTATTCGTCGTTATCGTAGGCGCTGATTGATTTGCATCTGAACCAGCTGACGGCGTACCTGTTGACTGATCACAGGAAATAATCAGCAGTGATGAAGCTAAAACAACACAGCTGGAAAAAGTTTTTTTATACATACTCATATCATATTCTCCTTATTGAGCTGTGCCTGATGGACCAGGTTGTTGAAAGAAGCTCGCCTTAAACAAGCCAAGATCCAGTGAATTAACTATCTGATCGTCATTCATATCCGCCTGCACATCGCCAGCCGTCATAAACATTTGCTTAAACAAACCCAGGTCAAGAGAGTTAACAATATTATCATTATTAAAATCAGCATCGCAGGCATTGCCGTAATTATCACCATCTGTGTCCTGCTGGGCTGTATTTGAAACCTGAGTACAGTTGTCATACGTATCGGGTATACCATCACTATCTGCATCCAGCACCATAGGATCTGGCCCATAAACATTTTGATCGAAATAATCAATAATACGCGAACCATCTGCTCTTAAGATGTATGAATAACCAGCGAATGCTGCTGTTTGCCAGCTACCGCCGGCGGTTGTACAGGCAGCCTGATCTACTACACCAGGAATCAGTGAGGCAAATTTATAAATTCCAGGGCCCCGTTTTCCAGCAAGCCAGTCAGCTGATAACACGCCACAATCACCATAACCATTGCCACCAGGAATCACATCTGCGCCCATAAAGGAAACCTGATTATGCCACTGAGCAGGATCACCCGTTGGCGTAGCAAGCCCCACACTTTGATTAGGCACGGTAGGGTCTGTATTATTTACTATCGCTCGAGCACTCATCGCCTGCGTTTGAGTGCCATCAGATGTAATAATATTTACTGAAATATCACCAAAACTTCTCATCTGGAAGCCACGGGTGATTTCTGTGCTCCAGTAGGAGTAGCTACCATCATCATTTCTAAAGTAGACATCAAAAGCTATATCAAAGGTAATCTGTCCAGCCATCGCTTCATGGGCATTAGGATGAGCCGCAAGAACCGAGCCGCACCAGCCCTTACCATCACTTAATGGGTAGGGTTGAAATGCCAGTTTATTGTTAAACGTTCCATCAGCAACCGAACCTGTGCGAGTGCCCCCGGGCGGAATCAATTGAACATAGGTAATCGGATTAAACCATTGAAAGGTCATATCTTGTTGTGGCACAAAATAATCCCCATCATAGTCGATTAACATATTATTAAATGTAGAACCGGCTACCGTGGTATAACCCCATTTATAGAAGGTGGTTAAAGAATCAACATTAGCTTGAGGATAAGGCCCATTTGGGCTAAGAAAATCACCGTCAATATCATGGGGTGGATCCTGTGTAAGACCATCAGGGCCATTAGTTACCACATGCTGCATCTGACCGATATCACAGGATGCAGGATTCGCCTGACAACTGGTAATATCAGCAGGATTAAAATTAGCATTACCAAATATACTACCCGTGGGCTCAAATTGATCTGCAATACGGCCTCCAGGGCCAACAAAACCCCAGTCATCAAGCGTAATTGTGCCAGTGACTCCACCATGGGTCGTGCCATCAAAGGTTCTTACCATTTGACCATTAACCCATGCAGTAGTAGTGGCATAACTACTTTGAGCAGCTATTGCTAATACGATCAGCAAAGCATGATTGCCAGTTTTCTTCATTTTGTCGTCCTCATTTTACAACGCCTTTATATAATTTTTTAAATCATCCTGTAGTTTCTTTCCATCGATTATCTAAAATACTCATAACTAAAATTTATTTAATTATGTTTAGTACTATTATGTATGTAGCAAAAGTCACTCATATCAAAAAACAATGGAAATTTAATTGAATATTTCTTTTTATTTCAATAATTTAGAGCGCACTATAAGTAATAAGCAAAATTTAAGCCATTTTTAAAAAGCATAGAAATATTCATCAATTACATTAAAAAACAAATGGTTATATAGTTTTGTAAAAAACACAGGTATTTTGAAAAATTCACGAGTGCAAATTATTCCGACAAGTTTTTAATGCCTTTATCTGCTTTATATTCACAAGATATTGATTATATTGAGATTATGCAGATATCCCGAACCGTTAAAATAGCCGACAAAACAGGAAAAAACTTAGTTAAAAAACTCAACGCCTATGAACCGAAAACCCATAGGCTGGCTACATAGGACTAAAAGCCCTCTCCTGTAACCTGCCACAATGATTCCAGAAAACACACTAAATCTTTAACTCTCGTAGGGTGGATCAAGCGCAGCGGATCCGCCTGAGCTTGCAGATTTATTGCATTGAGGTTGTGTGCTTTCAGCACCTGTGATCACGTGTCTCTACACACGCAAGTACGGATCCGCTGCGCTTGATCCACTTCGGCAACTGCTCCTGCATGCTCTATCATCCACATCCATGTGGAAACCTGCTTTTGTTTAAATAATTCTGATGCAATTTTTATATGTGTGACAGCTAAAGTGCATAGCTTTAACCGAGGGAACCTCTGATCTTCTTTATTACTGCTACTTAAAGATTAAGTGATTACATCACCCAGCTCGTCTATCAATGCCCCGATATGCTTCTCATAATTCCTCCAGCGCTCTTTAGAACTCTGGTAAATGGGTCGCCTCACCTGATCATAACTGGCGGTACCCACATCACGTTTTGAATCATAAAATTTCATCACCGATTCATCCCATTCCAGATCACAGAACTCAAGCAGCTTACGCGACATGCCTTCCTGATCCTGAAGCACATCCTCATACTGAACGGTTAAAACAGGAATATCCAGTGCTTCTTTCCAGTGCGACATCAGACGCTCATGCTCATTATAATAAAAGCCAATATCAGATAAATCCACCGCATAATCATGCGACCAGATAAAACTCTGAAAATAAATAGACAGGCAGTTATCCAGTGCATTTCTACGGCAATGAATAATGCGTGCATCAGGAAAGAGCAAAGAAATCAGACCAATTTGAATAAAGTTATTCGGCATTTTATCAACTACGTACCGCGCCTTATTATCCAGTTTGTTAATTTTATCCAGATATGTTCTCGCATGTTCCGTCAGCGTATTTTCAGTTAAATCACTGACAATAGCTTGCAGGCGATCACCCACACCCGAATCAGAATCTAAAATTGAATTTTCTATCTTCTTTATATAATCCAGCTCACCTGCACCATACACGTCAGAGTGGGTAGCCAGAATTTGTTCAGTTAATGTTGTTCCCGAGCGGGGCATACCCAACACAAATACAGGTCTGGAACTTTCAGTTGTTGCATGGGGGAATTCTTTTAATGCCGTACGGGAAAAACACTGAATAATATTATTGTGATATTTTATATGCGCATCACGATTACACTTTATATCTACTGATGCGTTCGCTTTTTGATAATATACCATCGCTTCATCATAGCGGGATAATTTATCCAACGTATCTGCAGCCGCATACATTAGAGCCTGTTTTTCCGTGGTATCGGTGGTTGGCTTTTCTATAAATTCATCTACTATTTTTATAGCCTCATCACAACGCTCATACTTACGACACAGTTTAGAAAAAACCGTTGCCGCCTGGGCATTCATTTTATCTTCCTCTATCAGCATATTAATAATATTATACGCTTCGTCTTTTTCTCCCATCTGCTCCAATAAGTTTACCTTCAACCCGGAAAACAAAACCTGATCATTATCATTTAATTTTTCTGCCTGCTTTAAATATTCCAGACCCTTTTTATATTCACCAGTAAACCGCTTAACATTTGCCAGACCAATAAGTGCACTAAAGTTATTTTTTTCTATCTTCAGCGCCTTCTTAAAATGATAATCAGCCTCATCCAGCCCACCAATACCACAGTTAATAACACCCATGCCCACATGAGCTTCTGCCAGATTAGCATCTAACTGCAAACCTTTTTTGAATGTATTTAAAGCCTGTTTTGGATGTCCTGATCCTGCTAAGGCTTTTCCCAATGCACAATATGCCGGTGCGTGATGCGGGTTAACAGTGATCGCTTTTTCATACTGCTCCACCGCCTCATCTCTACGCCCAAGAATAGACAGGGCTCGCCCATAATTATTTAATATCTCTGGTGCATTTGCATTTACTTGTATCGCTTTCTGATAATTTTCTAACGCCGGCTCCGCAGAACCTGTAAGCATTTGAGCATTTGCCAGATTACATAATGCACCATAGTGATTTGCATCTATCTCCAACGCTCTTCTAGATGCCAGGACAACACCTTTAAGATCACCCATTTTTCCATAGGCAAGACCTTCCAGATAACCGATATCGGCATCATCACCCCAGGATTTTCTAACCTTCGCAAACAATTTTATTGCATCTGCAGGTTTACCACCCTCAAGTGCTTTCATGGCTTTTTTAAATCGTTGTTTATCTTTATCTGATGGCGGTTGTTTCATATTCTTTTTCCAACTTGTAATGGCTTAATTTTCGAGCCAATAAATTTTATTCTGTAGACTGTTTTTTTAAAAAGCACGCTTCAGGCCTTTCTTGAGATCATCCAGATAAGGCTCATAATGCCTCCAACGCTCTATGGATTTTGTGTATAAAGGCTGCCGAACCTGATCAAAACTAGCCGTATCAATAGTTCTTTTAACATTATGAAACTGCAGGCAATGCTCATCCCACTCCAGCCCACAAAACTCAAGAAGCTGTCTCGTTGTTGCTTCCTGATTACTTACCATATCTTCATAACAAATATCAAGAATAGGAATAGACAACACCTGCTTCCAGTGATCCATTAATCGTTGATACTGAAAATAATGGGTACCGATATTAAATAAATCCTTCGCATATTTATGCACTTCTGAGAAGTCCTGAAAATAAATAGACAAGCAGGTATCCATCGGATCTCGCCGACAGTGAATTATTTTTGCATCTGGAAATAATAGTTGAATAAGACCTAACAAATAGAAGTTGTGTGGCATTTTGTCTGTAACATATTCTTCTGTAGTAGAAATTTCACCTATCTTTTTTAAATAGGTATTCGTCATATCATCTATATTATTTTGCTTCAGATTTTTTATATAATGCGGAAATGAATCTTCACCACCCAACTCACGCTTCATCTGACGGGAAGTATTAAATAAAGTATCCAGCTCACCAGCTGCATACACATTAGAATGTGCGGCCAATATCTGTTCAGTTAAACTGGTTCCTGAACGAGGCATACCGACAATAAAAACCGGTCGCTTACCTTTATTTTTTGTCACCGGCATGCTCATAAACAAGGCCGGTGTAAACATATTTATTATGTCACTTATATTTTGAGTATTGGCAACAGATTCATACAAATAAGAAATCGCATCATTACCCGCCTTATAATAAGTAAATGCTGCATCATATTGCTGCAAATTATCCATAATTTTAGCCGCGGAAAAATTTAGCCCTTTAATTTCAGAACGAGATAATCCCTGCAACTTTAAAGTCGCCTCTATATATTCAACCGCTTCCTGACATCGCCCACTATGTTTACACGATTGAGCAAAGGCAATAGCCAGAGTAGAGTGAAGCACTTTCCTTTTAAGCAGAGGGTCAATCAACTTTATGGCTTTTTCATATTCTGCATTAAAGTTATATATCATCGCCAGACTACATTGCGCCTCAATACAATGTTTATCCACTTTAAGCGCTCTACGATATACACGTTTAGCTTCATCTTTTTGAGTTAAATTGGCAAAGGTATTCGCCAGCCCACACAGGGCATTCACTGACTTAGGATTATATTTTAAAGCCAGCTCATACTGTACAGCTGCTTTTTTATGAGCTCCCACCTCATGCTCAAGCACACCTAAACCAAAATAAGCATCACTGGTTTTCGAATCTATTTTTAAAGCTGCCTCAAAATGCTCACGCGCACCAGTAAAGTCATCCCGTTTAATTTGTATATCACCCAATACAACGTGTGCATCCGCTAAATGGGGGTTTAACTTCAAAGCAGTATTAAGACAGGAGATAGCTTCATCTAACTGACCTAGTGCTATATATGCACCCGCAAGAGAAAAATGACTTTGTGTGACATCCGGCTGAATCTGAATACTGCTTTCAAATGACTTAATCGCTTCATTCCACAAACGGCAGGTCGCCTGGCAACAGCCCAGCAAGTACAGTGCTTCGGCATCATCTGGCTGTAATTTAATCACCTTTTGTAAGATAACCATAGCCTCAGAATGGCCGCCCTTCTCCATTTTTTTCCAGGCTTTTTGTTTTTTAACTTGCAGCGCTTGTTGATTCATAATTTAAAATAATACTGTTTTTGATCTAATTAATGCAGGATATACAGTGTATAAAACACTCTCAGATAAATACACTTAAATACCTGAAAAACATTTGTAAAATAACAAAAAATGCACAAAAAAAATGGACACCTGAAAGGCGCCCATTTTTGTCGCAACTAAAAAGTTACGAAAGCTTAATTAAGCTACTTTACGACGACGCGCAATGCCAGCTAAACCAACTAAGCCTGAACCGAACAACCATACTGCTGCAGGAACTGGAACAACTGTACCCTGGAATGAAGGTGCCTGACCTGGGAATGGACCAACTTGCATTGGAACAGCAGGACCAGCAGTACCGTCAGAATTGAAGATTGCAAGAACAGGAATACCTAAGTTAACACTCCAGTCAAATAAAGTACCAATTGCAACTTGACCAGCAGCTAGAGTGAAGCTATAAGAGAAAGCGCCTGTAGGATTAGCAGTAGTGCCAAACTGTGGAGCAGTACCAGACCAGCTGCCATCAGTTGAGAATGCAGCCTGCGTAGTAGCAGTCCAAGGAGCACCGAAGAAACTACCATTAAAAGTAGTACCCATGTTGTTAGTATCTACAGTACCAGAAGCAGCGCTTGTAGAACCAAAGTTCATTGCTGTGATGTTAATAACTAAAGCTGATGCGTTAGAAGCAGCGCCCATTGATAGTGCCATAGCACCTGCGATTAATGTTTTTTTCATGTTTAAAACTCCGAAATATGAATCATTTTTAAGTTTGCATTTATTTGCGTAGATGTCAGTAGCATTGTGCATGCCAGATTTAATTACATATGTAAAATCAATCACTTACACGCAGCCTCTTAGTACCTTAAGAATTCGCACCAAATTTTGCAGGGAAACTGTAAAGAATTCCTACACCACGATCTGGTAACTTACCTATAATTTCCAATTATTTACATGAATATCAATATGTTATATAAAAATCTAAAGGTATTATATTATACTGTCGGAATATATTTTCATAAATCACTTCTCCTTTAAAAAATACTGGAAAAATTATTTATTCTATATATAACAATAAGTTAAATGGAAAATAAATTCCGTAAAGTTTACCGACACAAGCACAGCAAGCACAGAGAAACTATGGAAAATATTCAGCATAAAAATATAAACAGGGGAAAATTAATTTTGGTATTGACTACGCTTTCAAGCCACGCCCTCAGGGCGTGGAAGAGGTTTTAGGCTATTGCCTTAAGAAATACCTGTCATTCCGGTATGTTTTTCAGCCGGAATCCAGTGGCCTAAGGTCGATAAAATCACTGGATCCCAGCTCAAGGCGTGCTGGGATGACGAAATCTCTATTGGTTTTTTATACGCTCTTACAGGGCAAAACCAAAACCGCGTTCTTAGAACGTGGATATTTACTTCAGCTACAGAAGAAATAATCTCTGATCAGAGATTATTCAATGCTAAATTCATATACAAATAGAATTTCTCTGGAGGAAACCTTGCCTATTAACTAAAGCAGCCTGCTTAAAGAAAGCCAATCGGCTTTGTAGTGGCTATGTTGCCTGCCATCCTGACAAAAAGCTCAGCTTAGGGAGAAAAACCACATGAACCTCTATATTCATCTGTAGCTTTATCCACAATTGCATAAGCATGGATCTGTGCAGCGGTGTCATAGGATCGCACGACATGCTCAAACACTTTACGTGCGCCCTTGCCCGTCTTTTGCTCGGACGAGAAATCAAGAAACCGGGTTAATTTCTTATTTCTCATAAACCTGATAAACGCTTTCAGAGCTTTTTGTTCTAATCACCGCACTATTAAACGCTCAGCTGTAATCGGTAAAACAATCAAATTCATTACTCCGAATTTATTTGTACATAAACTCAATAACTATGAACTGAAAGTCCATAGGTTGGCTACAACAGGACTAAAAGCCCTCTCGATGTAACGTGCCACAATGACACCCAAAAACACACTAAATTTTAAACCCTCGTAGGGTGGATCAAGCGCAGCGGATCCACCAGACTCTTTGAGTAACGGTGGATCCGCTGCGCTTGATCCACCCTACGTTGGCGGCCTTCTTTTGTAAATTAGTTTTAAGTAAGTGCTATTCCGTTCTGAATATATATTTCAAAATACTATAAAACACGAAAGTGCAGACCTTCAATATTAAATATTAGTAGAAGACAATATACTTATTAATGAAGGGCGTAAAAATATTTAATGATTTAGATAATGCACTCAAACTTGACAACAGCCCAAAGCATGTATCTAATTTGCACTCTAATACTTAAAAATATAAAGTTAAAAACTTAAATATTCAATAAAACACTGAATATTAGATACGGGGCAATTTAAAGATTATTTTTTCAGGATTGAAAGCACATTAGCGAACAAATTGTTTAGAAATAATAGCTGGCCATAAAAAATCACCAGAAATTGTTTTATATAATAAAATATTCCCTAACTCTGTATAAATCCTGATTAATAAAATTATGTAACGAGTTATAAATTTGCTCTGTGTATTATTGTTTAATTTCAAAGCACTAAAACAAATATACACAGGATGTAAAAAATAAAAACAGCGTTACACAAAAATTAATAAACTCAAATCTTTTCACAGAGAGGCTTTAAAATGAAAATAATTTCAAAGCGATTATTAGCATCAGCAATTGTCGCAGGGCTGGCACTACCTGCCGTTTCACATGCTACTAACGGCTATTTTTTAATTGGTTATGGCGCAAAATCAAGAGCCATGGGGGGCGTAGGTGTTGCACGAGGACAGGACGGCATTGCAGCTGCTTTTAATCCGGCAACTATGGCCGATGTCGCAGACACTTTAAATGATGAGACTAATATCCGATTTGATATTGGAGCCGATATTTTCAAACCCAAAGCCACTGTTTATCATGATACTAACGTTTTATTAAATCCAGTCACCCCTGTTAATCAGGACAGTGATAGCCCCTCTACTGCTTTTAGCCAGAATGGCATCTATATGTTGCCGGCTATGGGCTTTGTGGCAAAAATTAATGATCAGTTAAGCTGGGGCTTTGCCATGATTGGTAATGGCGCAGCCTCAAAATACGATCAGAGCCTTCCTGCAGGTGAAGCCAGTCATTTTTTCAACTTTAATGGACTGGGCGGTAAAAACCTGGAAATTCGCTTAATGAACTTACAGATGCTACCCAGCATTGCCTATAAAATTGATGATCATAATACTATAGGCGCTACTCTGGTTATGTCTTTCCAGTTATTTAAAGCTGAAGGTCTATTAGCATTTGAAACTCTGGGCTTTGGTGCAAACTCTGGCAGTATGTCTAATATGGGCACAGACACATCCTGGGGTGGCGGTATTCGCTTGGGCTGGAAAGGCACGTTTATGGACGACAAATTAGATATAGGTATCAACTATTCTTCAAGAACTTATATGCAGGAATTCAATAAGTACAAAAACCTGTTTGCAGAACAGGGGGATTTTGATATTCCATCCAATTATGCCATTGGCTTTGCCTATGATGTTACACCTGAAATCACCACTTATTTTGATATTCAACGAATTAATTACAGTGAAGTCGCATCTGTTGGTAACAAAGGCCCTAACATAACCGGCGATTTCTTCCCCTGTGGCGGTATATCCTGTGGTGCATTAGGTCTGAATCAGGGACTCGGTTTTGGCTGGCTAGATCAAACCGTATTTAAACTGGGCGCATCCTGGAAATATTCTGACAAATTTACTTTCATGGCAGGTTATAATCATGGCGACAGCACGATACCTAATGATCAGGTATTATTCAATATGTTAGCGCCGGCAGTTGTAGAAGATCACCTGACTATGGGCGCATCTTACCAAATTAGCTCAACTATGGAATTAACCGCCAGTTATGTTCGTGCACTCGCAAATGTAATCACTGGGCCAACCCCCTTCCAGCCACTTGGTGCGGATCCTAATAATCCAGTTAACAATGCTTCACTGGCTATGGAGCAAAATTCAGTTGGCGTAACATTAGGCATTAAATTCTAAAGTACCGATTTATTGGAGTCATAAAAAATGTATAACTTACTTAAAAAAATTATCTATGCGTGTACGCTGGCAAGCTTATACGTATATTCGCCAAATACACTGGCACTCACTTATACTGTTATAGATTTTAAATTTTCTATGCAGGATCCTGCTTTTGGCGATTTAGGCACTCCGGGAGGAGGTAATATAGTTGGCGCAGCTCCCTGGGGAACTATAGTAGAAGGTGCTTATCAGGGCACAAATACTACAAACAATATTGTTGACTTTACGTTTTTTGGGGTTCCGGTTTATGTCTATACAGCCGCAACCAATCAGGGAGCAGCTAATACATCAGCTGGCTCTGTAACTGGCGGACCTGCACCCACAATTAATCTGGGTAATCTTACAGCAGATATGTCTTCATGGTTCGCCACATGGTCTGGAACAGAGTTTCTTCAAGGCAACAACAATCAATGGGGCGCCTGCGCCTTACACACAAACTTTGCGCTCTTAAGCGCAACTGCTGTTGTAACGAATAATCTAGATGGCACCTTCGTGGTTGACTGGAATTCATGCATTACTGGCGGTGCATTTAATGGCCAAATTGGTAATTGGCAATTAACACTTAATTGCGATGATTGTCCCACTTCCTCACTAGGCAGCTCTGACAGTCTAATCGCAACTCAACTTGGACAAACAACTAGAACAGTGACTAATACAGCCGACCCTGTTGTTATCACTTCAGGTCTTGGCGTATCGCCAGCGGGTTATACATTCACATGGACATCAGTAACTGGTGGAATAACCGATACTGATGGAAACCAGGGAAGCTTCACTTTCAATCCAAACGGACTTACTCCAGGAAACTATGTATTTAACATGGTTTCTAATCAAGCAGCTGGCAATATAAATCACCGAGGCGATATTGTTATAAAGGTTGTTGCTTCAGCAGCAGGCCTTGATATTCTAGATGGCAATAACAATGGCATTATTAATGAATATGACAATGCAGGGCTAGCTGCAACCCAGCTACAGGCTGAACTAAGCAATGGCACAGGCTATATTATAAGTAGCGACAAAGGCACGTTGAAATTAGGCATGACAGCTTTTTGTGCTGGCAAAGCAGCTCGAGTAAACCTCAGTGATATAACTGCATATGCTGGTAGCAACTGTACAGCGATCACTAACCCCAGTGATGCCCCTACCCTCATCGGTGCAGGTACTGTTGGTTATTATGATTTTGAAGTTCATGGCTTAACCACAGGTGAGGCAGTACAAATAGTTATTCCATTAAACACCGCCCTCCCTTCTAATGCAGTTTACAGAAAATTTAACAACAATGGCGACAATTGGGGCACCTTTATTACAGGCAATGGAGATTTGCTTGCATCAGCCACAGCCACAAGCACTGGTGTATGTCCTGCAGTTGGCAGTGCATCTTACACAAATGGCTTAACGGCAGGTGATAACTGTATTCAGCTAACCATAACTGACGGCGGGCTAAATGATGCCGATGGTACAGCTAATGGACAGGTAGTCGATCCAGGTACAATTGCACAAGTCAACAGTGACACTGAAGCACAACTAAGCAGCGGCTGCAGTATTTCGGGTAACCCTGAAAGCCTTAGCAAGCATAATGAATGGCTATTAATTGCAGCATTTATCACATGGTTAGGTCTGCTTTCTTACCGTCGTAAGAAAGCGGCTCAGTAATCTTCAGGATTATTTAAAAATAAACAGAGTATTATTGGGTAGCGCTCTCTTAACAGGGAGCGCTATTTTTTATTCTTCTTATCAAGCTATTGTCTTAGCTGCTATTATGCTTATTTATCCAGCACTGGATAAAAAATGGAAATTCCCCACCTTAAAATACAATTATCCCAATATACTAATCTGGATTATTATCATTGCATTAACGGGGATATTTTCGCTATCTGAAACCATATCAATTAAGCTAATATTAACGAGCCTTATATTGACAGCCATTCCAGAAGAATGGTTTTTCCGCGCCTATATTCAAACGCAACTTGAGAATTATTTAAAGAACAAGCGTGTAACCTTATCGAACTCTTCTACTGCTATAAGTATTATCACTGCATCTCTATTTTTTGCATCTATTCACGTCATTGTACAAAACAATATTATTTTACTCCCTGCAATTTTCTTTCCTTCATTATTTTTTGGCTATCTGTTTTATAAAACTCAGGATATTGTATTAGTAATACTTACCCATTTGATTTCTAATATTTTCTTATACTGGATAATTGGTAATAATTTATTGTCTCAAAACGCTAGTTAAAACTATGCACTTTAGTGCAAGGCTTTAGCTGCTGCACACATAAATACTGTGTCAGAATTATTTAAACAAAAGCAGGCTTCCACATGGATGCGGATGATAGAGCAATGCAGGAGCAATTGCCGAAGTGGATCAAGCGCAGCGGATCCGTACTTGCTTGTGTAGAAACACGCGATCATTCGTGCTGAAAGCACACAACCTCAATGCAATAAATCTGCAAGTTCAGCTGGATCCGCTGCGCTTGATCCACCCTACGAGAGTTAAAAATTTAGTGTGATTTTTGCACAATTCGGGGACAGTATACCTATTTCCTAACAGCTGGCTTGCGGCCTGGTCTTTTGGGAATCCGTTTTTCGCCGGTAATAACTTCTAGATTACGTACAAAATCAGCACAACCCAACGGTCTTCCAGTTCGAGTGTGTAGCTCGATCAAATCTTCATCATTATACTTATCTGCATCTGAGAGATAGACGTTCCACCTGTCAATGCGATCTAACATGGTTTTCACACGAACCAATCATCCTCTCCCTTGAGATGTGCGCGGGCACCAGGGCACCTCTGATCAAGCCTGTAAGCCCCTTTGGGCACAAACCTAAATTCTGCCGCAAAATGGGTACGCTCATTAGGTATTGCACTTCATTAAACAGGCACATATTTATCTATTACATACTTGTAACACCGGTAATAGATAGTATTATAACTATTATGGACTTCTACGCCGCTTCAGACAACGCCATTCTCAAAGAACTGGGCAATCGCCTGCGGCAATTACGCCTGCAGAAAAACATCACCCAGGAGGATCTGGCCGAACGCGCCCTGTTATCCGTTGGCACGATCAAATCATTAGAAGCCGGCAAAGGCAGATTATCCAGCCTGATTGCCGTGCTGCGCGAACTGGGCACTCTGGACCAACTGGATCAGTTTATCCCTCCCATTACTATCAGCCCCTTGAAAGCCGCTGAAACCAGCGCAAAAACACTCGACAAACGAAAACGAGCATCAGGCGCTGGGCGCAAAGGAAATAAAGCATGGCAGTAGATGTTGCAGAAGTATGGTTATGGAGCCAGCGAGTCGGCGCTGTGGCCCTTGATACCAACAAGGTTGGCGTATTCGAATACGACCCGAATTTCCTGAAAACCGGTCTGGATACCGCCCCCTTGATGATGCCACTTGAGGGTGCTCGCCGTAGTCATACGCTGCACAGCTTCCCTGCCCTCAACCGGGAGACCTTCAAAGGATTACCTGGCATGCTGTCTGATACCCTTCCCGATAAATTCGGACAAGCGGTTGTCAATGCCTGGCTTGCCCGCCAGGGTCGCAGCCCCGACGATTTCTCCATTATTGAACGCTTGTGTTACACCGGATCACGCGCAATGGGCGCTCTGGAATTCAAACCCGCGATGATCGAGCACCTTGATCAACCGGTTAATGTTGAAATCGATGAAATTATCACCCTGATACATAATGTGATAACTCACCGCAACAGTCTCAAAACAACAATCACAAACGATGAACAGAAGAACCAGGAGGCGCTGCTTGATATTCTGCGCATCGGTACATCTGCAGGCGGCGCACGCGCCAAGGCGGTCATTGCTTACAATGAAAAAACAGGCGAAGTCCTCTCTGGCCAGGCCGATGCGCCGCCAGGCTTTGAACACTGGCTAGTTAAATTCGACGGCGTCAGCGATATTGAATTTGGCAAAACCAGTGATTTTGGCCGAATTGAATACGCCTATTACAAAATGGCGCTCTCAGCCGGTATCAATATGACCGATTGCCGCCTGCTTGAAGAAAATGGCCGCGCACACTTCATGATCCGACGCTTTGACCGCGTCGCCGGCAAAAAACTGCACATGCAGTCTTTATGTGCAATCCAGCACTATGATTTTAATCTGGCCGGCGCCTACGGTTACGAACAGGCTCTGATGACCATGCGTAAGCTCAAGCTGCCCAAAAAAGAGCAGCTGCAGTTATACCGGCGTATGGTATTCAATGTTATTGCTCGCAACCAGGACGACCACACCAAGAATATTGCTTTCCTGATGAACTCAGAAGGTGAATGGTCGCTCTCCCCTGCTTTCGACATGACTCATTCGTACAAACCCGGTGAAGGCTGGACACAAACGCACCAGATGACCATAAACGGAAAACGCGACCACTTTACTCGACAGGATCTTATTCAGGTAGCTGAAAACAACGACCTTAAAAAATCTGAAAAAGTTATAGAGGACGTGACGTCAACCGTTGAGCAATGGCCCGAATTTGCCAATGAAGCAGGCGTCAGCCCACAAAAAATCGAAGATATTACCAAAGATCACCGTTTGGCATTATTATGACTTAACGGACGGTGGATAATAGATAGTCCTATTATGCGGGGACACAATACCTATTTTAGGTAATAAATTATGTGCCCCCGCATAATTTAGGTGGATCCGCTGCGCTTGATCCACCCTACGAGAGTTAAAAATTTAGTGTGATTTTTGGAGTCATTGTATAGCACGTTACAGGAGAGGGCTTTTAGTCCTGTGTGGCCAACCTATGGACTTTCAGTCCATAGTCGTTGAGTGGCTTACTTCATTTGCTAATCCCTGCAAATACAGAGACTATATATCTGCTCACTCTATTGAACTTAGCTGTTTATACAAATAACTAAATACTTCTACATAGTCTGATAAGCGACTGTATACCTGTTTTGCCAGCTCTTCGTCATAGGTGTGCGTTGTAAGATTTCTATCGCTTAGAATGGCAATCCAGTTATTTTCATTTTCCATCCAGCCCTGTTTAAATGATTCTTTAAAACATATTTTGGGGGATGCACAATCCAGTGATAATTTACGCAGGGTCTTTTGCACAGCTTTCCATGCCAGCTCGAAACAAAATTCAAACCGCTTTATGGCGGCATCTCTAATATATTCAGATTCAGGTTGTTTTAATATGTCGTCCAGGCGGATAATAGCTTTACCGTAGCTACTTAATACATCATCGCTCATAACGTCTTGCCTTCGTTCTGTATTCGCATTTTAAACTGTTCTGATATTTCATTCATGTTAATGATGTCAAAACTATAAAGCGTTGGTAATTCTTCTACCCATTCTGTGAATCTGGAAAATTCCTGCACTGATAATTGTTCGGGGCTGTCTATAGCAAGATCTATATCGGATGTTTCTACGGCTGTTTCTTTTATCCAGGAACCAAACCAGTAAACTTTAGTAGCGGAGCCAAAACGTTTTCTGGCTTCTTTTGTTACCATACTAGCCAGCTCTTCCACTTTTTGATGACATTCTTTCAATGTATTAGTTGTTATATTCATCTATTGGAATTAAATTTTTTACTCATATTAAATACTAATATTTAATTTCTGAATCAAATCATAAAGTGTTGGTCGACTCACTCCCAATAATTCAGCCGCAGGTGCTATTTTTCCATTAACCTGAGTTAATGCTTTAACAATCACATCACGCTCCGCTGCTTCACGTGTTTCTCTTAAATCCAGTGAGCTTGAGCCTGGCTCTTCATCTGGAATATTAAGCTCAAGATCCATAGCGGTTAAATGCTTACCATCGGCCATAATAACCGCACGTTTAATTCTATTTTTCAATTCACGCACATTACCTGGCCAGGTATGTGCTTCGATTGCAGTTATGGCATCGGCTGAAAAGCCTTTATATTTTTTACCCTGCTCCTGACTCATTTGATCAAGAAAAGATCTGGCGAGCAACAATACATCGCCTTCACGTTCATTAAGAGGCGGGATGTGAATGGGGATTTCATTGATTCGATAATATAAATCTTCTCGAAATTCTTTCTGTTCTATTTTATCTTCAAGATCCTGGTGGGTTGCACAAATTACACGGACATTAACGGGGATTTCTTCCCTACCACCAATACGCTCAACTACTCGCTCCTGTAAAAAGCGTAATAACTTAGCCTGTAACGGCATAGGTAATTCACCCATTTCATCAAGAAACAGGGTGCCACCTTCTGCATATTCAATTTTACCTATGGTGGTCTTAGCCGCACCTGTAAACGCGCCTTTTTCATAACCGAATAATTCACTTTCTAATAAATTTTCAGGTATAGCTGCACAGTTAATGGCAACAAAACGACCACTTATGGAGCTATTTTTACTGTGCAGTGCGCGAGCACATAGTTCTTTACCGGTTCCGCTGTCACCCAGCAACAACACAGTGGCATCCGATGATGCTACTTTTTCAATCTTGTGACAGACCACCTGCATTTGCGGGCTACTGGCGATCACGCCTTCAACCGGGATATCCAGTTGCTGCATGGTGAGTTTGCGATTGTCTTCTTCTAACTCATAAACATGATGAGCACGATGAACTATCTGATTGAGAATATCGGAATCAATGGGTTTCTGATAAAAATCATAGGCACCAGATGCCACCGCTGTAACGGCATTCTCTCTTTCATCATTGCCACTCACAACGATAACTTTGGTGTTAGGAGCCTGTTTTAAAATTTGCTCAATGGTTGCCAGGCCTTCCATGGTTCCATCCGGATCAGGCGGCAGGCCTAAATCAACGGTGGCGACTGATGGGCTGTGCTTAATTAATAATTTGATGGCCTCTTCACGATCTCCTGCAACAATAACCTCAAATCCTTCAAATGCCCATTTCATCTGCTTTTGAAGCCCTGGATCATCCTCTACTATGAGTACTTTTTTAGTATTTTCCATTTTTAAGCATTATCAACCTGTAAAGTTTACCGACTGATTTTGCCGTAGTTACCTGGCTACTGCAAGTTATATATAGAAGGAATCGCTGAGAAGAAATCACTGCTAATAGAATGCAGTGATTCTCAATTGAATTTTTTATTATTAGTGGGTGGATCCGCTGCGCTTGATCCACTTCGGCAATTGCTCCTGCATTGCTCTATCATCCACATCCATGTGGAAGCCTGCTTTTATTTAAATAATACTGACACAAATATATGTGTATGCGACAGTAAAACTCTGCACTGTTAAATAGTTTTAAAGCTCAGCCCCTAATCATCAGGCTACTTTTTTCCTGCGAGCTGCAGCAAACAAGCCTATCAGACCTGAACCAAATAACCAGGCTGCAGCAGGTACAGGTACCACAGTACCTTCAATATGCCAGAAGCCTATCACACTATTAAATGGCCCCCCATTGATCTGAGATACCCAGTCCAGCGAATACGCTTTGGTCAGCAGGTTATAACTCCCGGTTGCCACGCCAAAAGGCCCTGTATTGACAGGACGTGGCCCCTGCTGAAAAACAGAACCATTCCAGTACACTTCCCAGGCACTAAAGTCAGCTGTGATAGAGCATACATTGCTGGCACAGGTAGACTTATCAATTGAAACGGTAGGCGCAGCTGCAGTCTGCCCAGACTGATAACTGAGTGGGTTTAAACCTATGTATGTATTCAAGCCAAAAAATTTAAATGCTGAAAAGGCCGAGCTCTCTGTCACCAGCCCTGTATACCCCGTACCGGCTGAACCTTCGGCAATGCCATCACCATCGGTATCCCCTTTCCAACCTTGAGGATGGGGTACATCTGGATTGGTCACAAAATTCTGATATGTACCCAGCTCTATACCACCCGCAACCCCTGGCGTTAGCATTGCAGCCTGGGAGCTATTAGGATTGTTCGCGTTCATTGCAAAATAGGATCCACCAGAATATAAATTTCGAGTTATTACACTGCCATCTGCCAGAGTAATCTGAGTTGGGGTTTTAACGCCTGCATCAACCAACAATTTACCATTTAACGCATGCACACCCGTTAAAGACGCCGCTAAAGCAGGTTGCATCAGAACAGCCATGCTAAGAACTGAAAAGAGAAATGCTTTCAATATATTTAGTTTCATTATTATTAGTCCTTCATTATAATTTTTAGATTAACCATTATTTTTCTTTAACTATTATAAAACATAGTCCTTGATATAATATCTAGCATAAAGTTATCTAGCACAAAGTACTCCAGAAATTATTTTCTGATTAATAATCATATAGTTACATAAATATATGCAGCCCAGAGTCAAGATAATGCCGACTATTTTGTCAAATATACCGACAAGAAAATAGAGCTATTTTTCATCTTATGCTGGAGCCAAGAACTCACCCTGGACTACAAACTAATCTTATCTTTAATAATCAACCATATAGCTGTGTTATTTTGGTAAAAAAAAGAAAAGGACCAAGTAAATCATTAGCCTCAGTTTGTAATAATATTCGACATCTGTTGGAATTAATTACCTTATCCTCGGTAATTAACCTGAAGCTAAACCGGCAAAGCATCATTTGTAGATGCGCCTTTAGATGTACCTATTTTTAAATCCCTCCAACCTGTTAAATTTATCAACTGATTTGCCGTGGTTATCATCCTATCGCAAGTTATATATGGAGGGTCTGGGGTCTGGGGTCCTGGGTCCTGGGTCCTGGGTCCTGGATCTTTTGAGCCACGACCCACAACCCATAAAATCTATTTTTTCAAATATTTCATCAAATTCATTAACATCGCTGAAATTTTATTCGTCTCATCTATCCAGCTCTTCCCTGCCGGTTTTGGAATATAACCTATCTCAATACCTATATAGACCTGTGTTCTCAACTCAGCACACGATCCTCTGGCATAATTTAGAAAGTTCTTTTTTTCTTTATCCGACTCCCTGCCAAAACCCTCAGCAATATTACTCGGAATAGACAGGCCAGAACGTGTAATTTGATCCTTAAAACCACAGTCTTTCAGATCTACAAGCTCTCGATAAATAGAAACTGACAAACGAGAAGATTTCTTCCAGACTTCCATGTCTTCGAATTTCACAAAAGCTCCTTTGGGTTCTAGAGCCTAGGGTCGCGGGTCTTTTGACTCATGACCCCAGACCCACGACCCACGACCCACGACTATCTTTTAACAACTATCTTTTAACGACTATCTTTTAACGACTATCTTTAAAAGCCCGATCAATAATCTCACCCAGCTTATCGATATCGACTGGTTTGGGGTAAAACTCAAAAGCACCTGATTCTACCGCGCGTTTTGCACAGTCCGCTTCCACACATCCAGACACAACCACTACTTTGGTTGCAGGTGCCCGCTTCATGATTTGCTCAAGTGTTGCCAGCCCCTCTCCTATACCTTCCTCATCGGGAGGCAGACCCAGATCAAGTGTCACTACATCAGGACGAAGCTCGCTAAACTGCCTTAGTGCATCCTCCCTATCTTCCGCTGTGTGAACTTCAAATTCATCCAGCCCCCACTTTAGCTGACTACGCATTCCCGGGTCATCGTCCACTACCAACAGTGTTCGCTTATTGACCATTATGCTCTCCTGCCACTGTCATCCCGCAGAGCTGTGGGATGGTGAATAATGTTTCCAGAACTGGAAATAGGTAAAGACAGGGTAAAGGTTGTGCCCTTGCCAGGGGTGCTTTCAACATCGAAGCTGCCGCCCAGCTTATTCACATATTCTCTGGCCTGAAAAACACCTATGCCCATAGTGCCCTTGGTTGACTCAAAGGGCTGAAACAGCCGTTCATGAATAAAGTCTTCATCCATACCACAACCTGTATCTTCAATCTCTATCACTGCAAAGTGGCCGTCTTTCTTTAATCTTATAGTGATGCGGCCATCTTCGTCCGTGGCATCCTGAGCGTTCTGGATGAGGTGCCCCATATTTGCAATCATTCTATCTCTATCGGCATTAATCTTAATTTCTTCAGCCTGGCAATTTAATACTGGAATAGGCAGCGCACCCGCTTTACTTCTGGCGCGAACGACTTCTTCTAAAAGCCCACAAAGACTGAATGCAGCAACACTATCGCCACCGCCCCCTCTGAGTCTGGAGAGCAGTTTATTCATTTTATTCACGGAGTTTTCGACAGTGCTTATGGCATCTTCCATAAACATGGGGTTATTTTTATGCTTGGCTGCATTGGATACCACCAGAGATAACTGGCCAATCATATTTTTAAGATCATGCACAATAAAGGCAGATAAACGATTCACTTCTTCGAAACGTTTAGCGCCTGCCAGCTCCTGGGCTGTTTCGTATTGAGATAAATGACTGGCCGCCTGTCTGCCTGCGGTTTTAAGCAGGTCACTGTCTTCCCAGTTAAAATAACGCTCGTGAGATGCTGAACGACTTAGAACGACAAAACCTAGCAGGGCTTCATTGAGCATAAGTGGTGCCACCAGCCAGACATCATCAATCTGCAGCAACCAGTCAGGTAATTCAAGAGGAGCCAGGCGTGTGTAGGCTTCAGGTTCGTTTCTAAACTCATCCAGGCTAATGACAAACTGCTGCTCTTCTAAAAAACGAATAAAACTTGAATCTGCAGGTTCCCGCTCATTAACCGACGCCATATTCCAGGTTTCGTCGAGTTCGTAGCGACCATTTTCACGTATCATCCACAGCATGCCACCGGGACTGTCTATAATTTGTGCCAGTGCCTTAATAGCACGCTCATGCAACCGACTGGTTTCATTGGCCATAGAAAGTGTGCGTATTATGCGTAGCCATTCTTCACGATAATCATACTTATAGTGAAAGAAATGCTTGTCGATCATTACCTTGAGACGAGCCCGAACCCTACCAGAAAAGATCAGTACAACAAGAATAAGGGTGGAAGCAAAGATAAAGGTAGACTGGGCAACCACGCCCCATGAACCGCCCTGCTCACGAACATAATATCCCCCCACACCGATCACCAGCATATATAAACCGGCTGCAAGCAGGGCGGTGGTATGGAAGACCATACGCCGGGATATAAAGATATCAATGGTATCTTTGCCTAAGCTCCATTGCATTTCACGGCGAATGGCCACACCAATAAGCGGCACTACCATGGCATGAATAAAACCGCGGGCATTCCACAGTTCATTATCAATACGCTGGTACAGCAATGCATCCGAATATAGATAGAAGTCATAGGCAAACATACTGCCTATGGCAATCCACAGGTATTTAAGCGCCCAGTTATGCTCCTCCGACGTATTTCGATAGAGCTGCTCAATTATTACCAGACCACCAATTGAGATAATCAAATGGCCAACCAGTACATCATTACCGGCAATAACCTCAAACAACGTACCACCTGCAATACGATACAGGGCTAATAACATCAGACCCGCAATGAATACGGTCATACCTAATACTGCTATGCGGAATTTCCTGGATATCTGAACTGAAGCGATGTATGCCGTTCTCAGCATCACAAGCAGGAAAACAAACCAGGTTAATGAGCGAAACAACTCAAGAAGCAGCGTAATACTTAACAGGCCGCCAAATATAGCCTGGTAGGTTACAACCGATGCCCATATAGAACTTGCTATAGACGCGAGTGCAAGCATACGCTTGGGAGCGTTATCTCGCTGACCTGTAAGCATTACCAGTCCCAGCACTAAAAAAAGTACTGCGGCCGTACCAAAACTTATCGATTCAATAAACATTCTATAGAAAAGTCACTAACAGGTAGGGTGGATCAAGCGAAGCGGATCCACCGACATAATTATGATTTTATTTATCAAAAAATAACATCTGATTTACTTATAATTTCTTTAATAATTTACGTGCATGATCCTTACCTGTAAATTCCTGTTTGCTTTTCACTGACTCCAGTATATATTTTTTAGCCAGAGTTTTTTCTCCAGAATTATTTAAAGCCACCCCTAAATGGTATTTAAATACAGCAATATCTGGTGAGTTTTCTACAATCTCCGTCAGAATCTTACGAGCTTTTTCATTCTCCCCTGACTTTACATATACCCAACCGAGTGTATCTTTTAAGGCGGGATGTTTTTCGCCATCAAAACCTTCTGTTAATTTTTTTGCTCTGGCTATAGACTTTGCATCTGATCTATTATCAACAAGTAAAGTAGCAAGATTATTTCTCACTGCTTTATTATCAGGATCTGTTGTTAAGATTAAGTCATACTCACGCATAGCCTTATCAAACTCTTTTTCCTTTTCATACAAGGACGCAAGCCGCACACGAAGAATAGAAGTATTAGTAGTATTCGCTATAGCCTCCTTATAAATATTTATGGCTTTCTGGATATTTCTCTCAGCCATATATACTGAAATGAGACCCTGATAAGGCTCCATCCATGAATTCATGAGCCCAATTGCTTTTCTGAAATTAGTAACAGCTTTTAAATAATCTTTCTGAACACCATAAATCTTACCTAACAGTTGATAAGAAATTGGATCATTATTATACTTCTCTAACCTCTGATTAATACGCTGAATTGCCTGACCAGGATTATTCTGAATTAGATAAGTATTTATAATAAGAGAAAGCACTTTATATTTATCATTTGTTTTTATTAACGCCTGTTCAAATTCAGAAATAGCCTCTGAATATTTTTTCTTTGATATATAGAACTGACCTTGCGTTACAAACACTTCTGCTTTATCTGAAACATCAGATTTCATTGTCGCCAGGATCTTCACTATCTCAGATTCATCCTTACGAGCAGCAGCTATTTTAAGTTTCAGGTCAAGCAGCTCAAAGTTATCCTTGAAGTACAATATCGCCTTATCAAGCACATCCAGAGATTCATCCAGCCTTTTCTTTGTTCCTAGATACATCGCATAATTCAGATGAGTTTTGTAATCCAGCGGATTACTTTCAATCGACTTCTTGAGAACATCTTCAGCAAGCGCGCTCTCTTTGAGAGTCTCGTGAGCAATAGACAACAGTTTTGCTGCATCCACATTATTGGGCTGGTTTTTTAGTACTGTTCGTAAACTATTAATTGCTGTCTCTGGATCATTATTGACTAATGCAACTTTACCATTAATAAATAAAGCATCATTATTATCAGGATATTCTTTAAACACTTCATTTATTAATTTTTTCACTCCCGAGATATTTTTCTCGCTCAGAAGAAATTCAGCCAACAGGGTTCGAGCCTTAACACCTTCAACATCGTACGATCTGTCTTTTATAATATTTTTTAATACATTTTTGGCTTTCTTAACGTCCCCTATTTTTGAGTAAAGCATCGAAAGCGCAAACTTAAATTCATAGACATCAGGCTTCTCTCCAACCATAACCAATAATTCATTTTCTGCATCTTTTACACTTTTATTTCTCGAAATAAATTCTATAAGAGACAAGTATCGTTTAATGCCTTCATCTTCATCTTCATCATTATTGTCTCGTATTGCATCTCTTAGAACTTTTTCTGCTTTATCATTTTTCTTGATTGCTGTATAGAATGTTGCAAGAGCAATTCTGTAGACATACTTCTCTGGATCAATATTAATTATTTTTAATAGCACTTTCTCAGCATCATCTTTTTTATCGACGGAGGTATACAACCTTGCCAGAGACATTCTTAGAGGAATATTTTCGTTGTTATTTGCAAGCGCTTTTTCCAGGAGCTTAATCGCTTTACCTTTCTCTCCACTATTATCATAAATTGCTGATAAAAGCCTCACTCCTTCAACCAGAGAAAAATCCTGGCGAACAATTTTTTCCATATCCTCAATTGCCTTGCGCTTATTACCAGTTTTATAACTAATAGTAGCCTTAATCAATTGTGCCTCTATATTATTTTCATCCTCAGCAAAAACGTCATCTATTAAAGCTATGGCTTTATCCATATACATCTGAGTGCCCGCAATAACATAAATTCTTGCAAGCTTAAGCTTCGGATCAAGATATTTCGGATCAAGTTCTATCGCCTTCTGGTAATACCCAAGAGCAGAGCGAAGCTCCTTGTTTTTTTCTTGCAAACGCCCCATATAAAAGTAAGCTTCTGCATACTTGGGGTCAATTTGTAAAACATTTTTAAATTCAATACGTGCCTTTTTAAGGTTATTGTCTTCCAGATACGCCTTTCCTTTCTCAAGATACTTGACCTTGCGTTCTTCCGCCCCACCACATGAAGCCACTATTACGACAAGACAGAAAAGCAACACAACCTTTAATAAATTCAAAATCGACTTCATTTAAATAATCTCCAAATTCACTTACTTTAATTGCAAGCTTATAGTTTTATATATCTTTAATTAATAAAAATTCTTAATTGTTTATATTATTGTAATAAACAATTAGGCTCTTCATCGCAAGCACCAATATAACCTTCTCTTAGCAAATACAGCATGATTTCCTGTGCTGCTTCCATCGGCGTATACTGACTTGTATCTATTCTTATTTCTGGATTTTCAGGCTCTTCATATGGATCACTTATTCCTGTAAATTGTTTGATTTCACCCTTGCGTGCTTTTGCATACAAACCTTTACGATCCCGCCTTTCACATTCTTCTAGTGGTGTCGCTACATGAATTTCAATAAATGCTCCATATTGATCATTTAATTCTCTAACATATTTTCTTATAGAAGCATAAGGCGCTATAGGTGCACAAATAGCTATGCCACCATTTTTATTGATCACACTGGCTACATAACCAATTCTTTTGACATTAACATCTCGGTGCTCTTTGCTAAAGCCTAACTCACTGGATAAATACTGCCTGACCACATCCCCGTCGAGTAATGATACCGGCCGATTGCCTTCTTCAATAAATTTTGCATGAATTATTTTTGCTAGAGTAGACTTACCTGAACCCGATAGACCTGTAAAGAATAAAGTAATACCTGTTTTTGCTCTGGGCTTACATACCTTTCGCAACTCTTCAATAACTTCTGGAAAGCTAAACCAGTCTGGTATTGGACAGGATTTCTCCAGGCTTGTATATAACTCTTTATCTTTAAACAACTGCCCTTCTAATTCTTTTTCTTCAATTTCTTCTACCGCAACAAATCTATTTTGCTTGGCAACATAGCGCTGTTCTTTTACCGCTACCATTTTAATATCTAATTCATCCTGAAATTTTTCAATAATTTTCTGTGCAGAATAACTTTCGTAAAACCGCTCTGCGCCCTGCCTTACATTAGGCGGTGCAGCATGTTCAGGGCCAATAATAATATGTGAGCAACCATAATTTTGTCTGATAATCGCATTATGAATGGCCTCTCTGGGGCCAGCCATACGCATGGCAAGTGGTAGCAACGAGAGCATGACCATATGCTTTGGGTAATATTTTTTTATCGCCTGATAACATTGCACCCGATTATAATATTTCAGATCACCAGGCTTGCTCATGCCCACCACAGGATGCAACAATATATGAGCCTCTGCCTCTTTAGCTGCCTCCAGGGTTATATCTCTGTGTAAACGGTGCATGGGTTTACTGGTGCTAAATGCCACTACCTTGCGCCAGCCCTGTTTCTGAAATAAATGCCTTAGTTCTTCAGGTGTGTCTCTTAATGTTTCAAAATCATAGTGGACAGGCAACTGTATGCCTTCGACCGCGCCCCCCACATAATAGTCCTGAACCTGGTTCATTAAATACTCAACACCCAGATGGTGCTCTGACTGAGTAGAGTATATGGCCTCAGCCTCTTTGCTCTTATCAATTTTCCAGACATCTTCAACATGCAATACCCCCAGCATAAAACCTTCAGGATCTCTCAAACCAAGAGCATCACCCTTTGCCAGGGATTTTGCCATCTCAATGTCAATATCCAGTACCACAGGAATTGACCACAGCTCCCCATTAGATAGCCTCATATCAGTAAGCACCGATTCGTATTCGGCCTGGGTCATAAAACCTGTTAGCGGGCTTAACGCCCCATTCAACAATAACTCTAAATCACAGAACTGACGCTGGGTCAGAGTAATGGAAGTAAATTGCTCAGATTCGGTTTTAAGTATTTCTGCCCGTTCATTTGGCACGACCAGGTTATTTAAAGTACCACCGTAGGGCTTAATTAATGATGTCATTATAATTATTTTATACCACTTCTTTTACCCGGTTAATTCGGCACTTGTATTCACGTAGGGTGAATCAAGCGCAGCGGATCCACCATTTTTACTAGCCAATTCTGGTGGATCCACTGCGCTTGATCCACCCTACTTTGTTTATAACAGCTATTCTATTATAAATACTATATTGCTCTAAAACCCACGTATTGCCACTATAGTAAGCGCACTTATCAGGCCTATTCTAACTAATGTCCATTTTTTTGACATTATATTGATTACCGCCTCAGAGCCATAGAACAATACTATCAGTTTGAGCGCCATTTCACCTATATGACCTTCTTCAAAGCCCATATCTGGCATATTTGGAATCACCACAACAAGAGCGACCACTAAAAAATCCATGGGGGTAACCTGAAAAGCACGGTCTTTGGAAAATCTGACCTTTAAACCAAATGCAATAGCCAATATAATAAATAAGTAATTAATTATATTATAATAATATGACTCGTCAGTGATAGCATTTTGCAAAAGATGAACTGACAATACGCACAAAACATAAATCGCTGCTTTTTCAACGATAGAAACCCTGCCTCTGGTTACTATTAGATTAAGTAACAGTATCACTAATAAAGCAATAGCAAGCACAGATAAGTCAGCGTCTATAGTTTCTGGTAAAATGGCAGAGATAATAAAAACAAATGAAATACCCAATTTTAATAAAGTAGTTGGACCTGTCGTCAACCAGCCAGAACTATATAGCCAGATTACCCAGCTGCGTAATTTAGATTCCTTTTCAATATTCGTTCGATGAAATTTCCAGTTCTGTTTAGACGCAGCATGAAAGCCATATAAGACAAAAAAACTAAATATTAAATAGCTTAGCAACAATAAACTATCTACTTCATATCTAAGAAAATAAGCGCCAGTCACAAGCAGTGACTGAACAATATAAATCATCATTACCGCTTCATAGTGATCAAACCCAATAGCCAGTAATTTATGATGAATATGATTTTTATCAGGAGCAAAAGGAGAACGCTTCTCATAGATACGCTGACTCATAACCGCAACAGTATCCAGAATAGGCAGGCCTAATATAATAATGGGCAAAACAGGGCTTATTGCCGTGTTGACATTCTGGGTTAATAAAATAGCCAGTACACCGGCGCTAAAACCTAAAAACTGACTGCCCGTGTCCCCCATAAAAAGTCGAGCGGGGTAAGTATTGTGACGCAAAAAACCAAATATAGCGCCTGCAACTGCCATGCACACAATAACAATATTATTGCCATCGGCCTGAAAAGCTAACAGGCCAATAATACTGAGTGATAATAATGTGGTTCCTCCAGCCAGACCATCCAGACCATCGGAAAGATTAATAGCATTGGTTATACCCACTAAAGCAAAAACGGTGAAGGGAATGGCAAGAAAATCTGGAAAAGAGTCAAAAAATGGAATAATTCTTACGACCACATCACCATAAACAACAACAACAATAACAGCTAGAATCTGACCAAAGAATTTTATTTTGTAATTAAGATCACATCGGTCATCCCAGACGCCAAAGAATAACAAGATCAAAAAACCTGCCAGCAAACCTGTAATCTGGTGATCAAGCTCAGCCCAGAAAATAATAGATAAAACTGAACCAACCACCATAGCAATACCTCCTACTCGAGGTATTGCTAATGTATGTACTTTTCTTTCGCCGGGTAAATCAATAGCACCGATTTTATCCGCCCATTTCATAACGGGCGGAATCAATACCATAGTAATGACCAGGGAAACAATAAAAGCAAATAGATACAACATTATTTGGCTGCTTTTTTAGTTTGCTACAAATTCAGGGATAACTGGTGCAATTTCCTTGCTAAAACTTTCCAGTCTTTTATCCGCAATGGATATATCCTGCCCTGGTTTAAGGACTGTAGTTAATCTCATTAAAGCACCATCAGTACGGCTTTTAGTCATGGCATCCCAGAACAAATACCACTTCATCATGTATTCGTTAGTAATAATGCGGCCACGCTGCTGGAACCAGTAATAGACTAATTGTTTAATTTCTCCTTTTTGAATAACCAGTCGATTTACTACCAGCGGCACACCTCCTATATTTACACTATTTATGCTATGTGTATCAAGATTGGAAATTCTCCATCCATCACCGGGTATGCATGACTTTGGTGAATGTGCAGACGCTCCTTTTTTCTGTGAGTCATAGTAAGCCGAATAAAAATTAACATAACCACCATCTTCTCCGACATAGTCATTCATCGCATAATCTGTAAATTTCAGTGCATCGATATAAATTTGCTCTATATGACCAATCCGCCCTTTCCAGCCATCAAATTCTAATGGGAATTCTACAAACTGTTTTCTATCAGGAATAATTTCTTCTCGCTCTGGCAATGCAAATACACTTGCTGCCACAAGAGCTATCATTACAAAAGACACATAAAACTGTTTGGATATTTTTCGATATTGAATCTCTGCATCTTTGGGCGTTGGCTCGGGGAAATCCAGTCCAAAGGCTTCTTGTAATGGTAATTTATCTTTGCCAATTTTTGACAATACCCACATTTCACCAATCAATATGACAATACAACTCATAAATACTGCCCAGCCTTCAAAATCATGCAGTACACCTTCTGCCATTTCTGGCCCCCAGTACTCAACTGTGACACCAATTGCCCCTATTCTAAAACTGTTCATTAAAATTGTAATAGGTATAGACGATAAAAATATTATGGCTTTTTTCCAGAAAGCACCGGTAAAGAAATACGCAGATATAAACGCCAGAGTCATTAGTGGGAACAGATAATTTAAACCACTACAGGCTTCGACAACCTGTAATTTATACACACCTAAATCGATTACATTGCCTTCGAGAAACACACTAATATCAAACAGACGAATAAAAGCCACACCAATTTCAGATGAAATAAGTTGTAACTGGGATGATAAATTAAAGAAAATAAAATTTGGCAGTGGAACCATAAAAAGGAGAATTATGAGCGGGACAAAAATAATTTTAAATGCCTTATGTCCTAGCAATGAGAGTGCCACTCCAAATACAGCAACGATAAATGCATATTGAATAATGGTATATAAGGAACTGAGTTCACCTGCGTAATATAAAAACAGGCCTAAAACCGTTATGCCAACCCCCAACCAGGAACCGTTAAACTCAATCCGCTCAAGCTTGTCACTTTTCTGCCAGATTAAAAACAATGTAATAAAAGGAATAATATAACCATGGCCATATTCTTCACGATTAGCCCACCATTTCTCCATCAACTGCAGGCCATCAAAATAGATAAACCCAAGCATTAAAAGCGATGCACTCAACGCACCCCAGAAAAGCGTATTTTCTTTCCACACAGATAACTGATTATCACTCACATTAATACTCACTTAAATTCTTCTCTATAAATAATTCAATTTTTACTTACTACAAGACTCAACATAATGTCTTCTAAACGTTTTGCCAATACTTTTCTATCATAATACTTTGAAACATACTGATAACCATTTTCAGCATATTTATCATATCTGTCTTTATTATCCGCTAACGCAACAACCGCTGCGGCCAGCTCTTCTGCATTTTCTGGCTCAATGGTTATGCCACTATTCCCTTCTTCAATCATTCCCTTTACCTCACCCTCAACACCCAGAACAATGGGCTTTTTCATTGCCATACTTTCAAATATTTTTGAAGGGATTACCGTTTTAAATAAATCTGATTTTTTGAGAAGCACAAGACTTACATCGGATAGCGCCCACAGCAAAGGCATTTTGCTCTTATTTTGCTGGCTGAGCATTATAACATTATTAAGATTTTTATTTTCTTTTAATTTCAACAACTTATCTTTTTCTGCACCATGGCCTACCATCAAAAAAACAATATCTTCTCTATGCTTTAGAATTTCAGCGGCTTCTAATATAGTTTCCAGATGATGAGCCATTCCATGAGTTCCTACATACGAAGCCACAAAGCGATTTACCAGCTCACTCCCGTACTCATCTGTTTTTTCAACCGAATCAGGCACATAAAAGCTCAGGTCAACGCCATTTTTAATAACGGTAATTTTTTCTTCTGGTACACCTTTCTTAAGCATATAAGATTTGAATGCATCTGTAACAGGAACAATATGGTTAGACTTTCTGTATACAAGCATTTCAAGATACTCTAATGTCTTTATTATTAATTTATTTTTAATCGCTCCTACTGCCACTATAGATTCAGGCCAGAGATCTCTTATTTCAATAATCCACGGTTTTCTACGAAGTAGCTTTACAAAATATCCCGCCAGGCCACAGAAAAACTGTGGTGAAGTAGAAACAAATACATCGTGCTTAGGAAGAAAAGGAATATATAAAATAACCGAAAACAAATAAGACATGTAATTCAGTGTTCTTTTAACAAAGCCTTCATTAGCGGTTATATATGTCCACAGTCGTATGACATTAATACCATCAATCACTTCTCGCTGATAAAACTTATTTTTATAACCAGGATACACCTGCCCCTGCGGATGATTAGGGGCGCAGGTTACAACTGTCACTTCATGGCCATTTTTAACCCATTCCCTGCAATGCTCATATGTTCGGGATGCGGGTGCATTTACTTCAGGCGGAAAGTAATGTGTAAAAAAAAGTATCTTCATAAATAAGTTAAATTACTCTCGGTAAAGCTGGGAGTTTATTAGGTTACGCCCTCAAAGAGCTTTCATTTCGCTCAGGGTGCTAATGTGTTTTTTCTGTCGCCCCACTGCAGTCCGGAATAAAAACCTGTCATTCCGAGCGTAGCCGAGGAATCTTGCTACCCCACTCTGTGCGACTCTTTTACGACACAAGATCCTTCGGCTGCGCTCAGGATGACAAAAAAGACTAAAAACCATGTACCTGAAACACATAACTTTAACACTAGACTAAAAGTAATATACGGATGTATCAGTCAAACCTATGCACGCCACCCCAACATATCTGAGAGGTTAGCTAATGATTAATTAAATCACCGTAATTATATATTCCTGTTTTATCGGCAACTCACCCGTTTGGGTGAGCACTATTACCGTGTTTTTTATCTTTTTGCCAAATTCTGGATAATACCAGCCATCCTCAATCAACACATCAACATTATCAGAAAAAGCTATTTTTGCTAGTTTATTCTGACCATTAAAAAGAAAAAATTCATTGTCTTCTAAGATGCAACTCACATCAGGATGAAGATGCAAATAGTTTTTAACCGAATGCTTGCCATTACCGGTTATGTAATCCGTAATTACCCACTGATTACTTATCTGCCTAATTTCCCTCACATGAACGACATCGCGCTTATGTGCCCAGTAAGGGCTATAACTGCCTTTAAAAACAGCAGCACCATTATCACTATGACACAAATCCGATGAAATCACTTCTGCTCTACGGGCCACCCGAAACTGGCCCCATATCTCTGACTGTTCCCTGCCATCTATTTCAACCGTATTATGCGCTTTAGTAGAACGGCAATATTTTCTTTCAGCTGAGTTTTCATAATCATGCAGGCCTGAATTAACAATGACCCTATTACCATTAATAGCCAGCTCATAACTCAACAAATCACAGTGGGTATGACCTGGCTGATAATCAGGTGAGACAGAACCGCAATCTATTACACAGGCACTATTTTTATCTTTTATAATAAAATAACCACTGCTATCCAGTGAAACAAGTTTTTTTTCTAAGAATTCATCCTTCCTGTTATAGCCGGTTAATTTATTGGCATACTCAAAAATTAAGTCAGGGTGAGGTGCAATATTAAAGGCAGAATCATTGAATAAAGGAATATCACCATCAGGCATAATAATCGCACTTAAGAAATCTAATGTCTTTATTACCTGGTCTTTTAAAAACTGCGAATCCTTCCCTGACACATTCAAAAAATTAGAATCCATTAAATTCAAAATATCAAGATAGTCTTCTACAAGGATTGAATGGTACATAGGGCTTTTTTCATAATGCCCACCATCATCTAATATTTGCTCATTCGCCTCTTCAACAAGAATTTTCCTTCCTTTATCAAACCATTTTTTAGCATTATTACAATTTAAATATGCACCCACAAAAAATAGCGCCTTAGCATTTTTTAAATAATGATTTGCCAGTATGTGATACTCAATGGAATGAAAAAGTACATGAGCCTGTTGATAAAGACTATTTATCCAGCTTTCTGGAACAGAATTATTTTTATAGGTAATAAAATACTTAATCCAGTTTACCAACCGCAATGAAACAGGATAGGGTTCCCAGGCATCAATTTTTAGTGTACGACTGACAGAAATCCAGTCATTGATAAGTTTATCTTTAACTTTCTCTGACGCCCCATCATCAAGTAAAAAATCAAAGTAATGTAAATTATATCGCCATAATTTAGGCTCATCTAAACAGGCCCAATCTGCAATATAATCAAAGCTTCTTTTTTGATTTAAAAAACAGACTGAATCAGCATCAATTTTATTTTTATAAACAACAGGTGCCACCATCTCTAATTGATGACAGCTTGTATTTTTAATATCAACGATTTTTTGCTTAGGAAATATTCGCCGAATAAAATTGAACGCAAACTGCTTTAAGCCAAGGTGCTTAACTGTATTAAAATACAGTAAGAGCTTTGCTAATCTCATAAAGCATCTACTTTTCTAAAGACTCTGCTATTTCAATGCTTAGTCTAGAAACTTCCATTATTTCATCGAATGAAATTGGCGAAGATTTACCTTCCCTTACCGCATCAACAAAAGCAGTAGCACAATCCTGATTGCCTTTATCCTGCGACCACAAATTCATTTTATTAAAGCCAGGCCATGCATACCCTTTAAGTTTACGGAAATTATCCAGCTGTAATATACCACCGCCGCAGAACACTTCCAGACGCTCCTTGGGAAATGATTTATTACCATTAGCGAGATAATGCACAGTACCGAATGAGCCATCTTCAAAACTTAAAGTAATGCTCACTTTATCATCACGAATTTCAATGCCTGGTGCCTCGCCCATCATTATAGCCTGATAACCGGTAACAGGAGCTCCAGCCAGAAAACGTAACAAATCAATAAAGTGACAACCTTCACCAATAATACGACGCCCACCTAATGCTTTATCCTGTGTCCAGTGATCAGCAGGTATAGCTCCCGCATTAACCGTCATAATAAATGACTTAGGCTCTTTTGTTCTTTCAAGTAACGATTTAATTTTTTGCATTTGCGGAGAAAAACGACGATTGAAACCAACCATTAATAATGGATTATCGCCTCGACCCCAGGCTTCTTTATAAGCTTCTTCAATTGTGTCCAGCTCATCGAGTTTTAGTGCCAGTGGTTTTTCTACAAACACATGTTTGCCTGCTTTTAACAAATCACAAACAAAACGAGCATGACTGTTATGCTGTGTCGTGACAACAACGGTATTAATATCTGTACTGGCAATTAAACCTTCTGTGTCGGTAGTCGTTTCAGCAAAGCTATTTTTCTTTCCCGCATGCACACCACTAACACCGGCACTTGAGGCAACGGAAACCATTTGTGCTCCGGTATTTTTAAATGCCGGAATCAACACCATCGTTGCATAATTGCCCGAGCCAATAAAACCCACTTTAACTTTATCTGCTGGTTTTGCCTTATCAGTTTCAACTAACTTTACGGTTTGCTTACGCACCTCTTCCAGAGTTTTAGCTTGTGCATCCGGGTACTGCAATAAAATCCCCATCGACTGCCCACCACTTGCAACCAGCTCATAAGCATCGGTAGTTTTTTCTAATGTAAACCGATGAGAGATTAACTGATGCACATCGATATGCCCAGCTTCAAGCATATCCAGAATGGCTTCAAAGTTACGTTGCTCAGTCCAGCGTACGAAGCCCACGGGGTAATCCTGACCACCCTCTTCATAACTTGAATCATAGCGCCCAGGACCATAAGAACAGGAAACTTGAAACGTAATTTCTTTAGCAAAAAAATCAGCGCGTGATAATTCAAGCCCCACGATACCGACCAGTACAATTCTGCCCCGTTGGCGGCACATTTCTGCAGCCTGGCTGACAGGATCATTACTTTTAGTTGATGCCGTAAGAAGCACGGCATCCACACCACGGCCACGTGAAAAAGCTTGTGCCGCAGCTATCGGATCCTCTCCATTAGAAAGGTCAACTGTTTCAGCACCTAATTGACGAGCCATTTCTAACTTAGCTGGATCAAAATCCAGACCTAAAACACGGCAGCCATTAGCGCGTAGTAACTGAACCGTAACAAGCCCAATTAAACCGAGGCCGGTAACAACCACTGCTTCACCCAGAGTTGGCTGAACTAGACGAATACCCTGCAAAGCAATAGCGCCTATAACAGTAAAGGCAGCGGCTTCATCATCAACAGACTCAGGAATTTTTGCACACAGATTTGTTGGCACACAAACCACTTCAGCATGCTTGCCATTGGACACCACCCTGTCACCAACCGCAAAACCTTCTACACCCGCACCAATCTCAATGACTTCGCCCACATTGCAGTAGCCTAAAGGCAGTGGCTGGGCCATTTTGCTTCTTACTGCCTCAATCGTTGGCATAAGGCCATCGGTTTTGACTTTATCTAATACCATTTTAACCTTATCAGGCTGCTGCCGAGCCTTATCAATAAGATTGGCCTTACCGAAATCCACCATCATTTTTTCAGTGCCCGCAGATACCAGTGATGTGTTGGTTCGAATTAATAAATGGCCTGCTTTAACACGTGGACAGGGCACTTCTTCTAAAACTGTGTCGCCATTTTCCAGGTTTTGTAAAATTTGTTTCATATAAATCTCAACTATCGAATCAATTCCAATCATATATTATATATTCATAATATATTAACATTCATAAGCAAATGAAATCGAAGTTTACCACATTAGCCTTTCCAACTAGGCCACTAATAGTGATTACTTCCCATATATATGCTTAACAGCTAACCCATCCATTTCAAAAACTGTTTCAGGGTGGTTTTGTTGATATTTTTTCTGCGAAATTCGTATCGTTTTCAAGTGCTGCTCAATATTGGCACTTCGTAACATCACACCAAAATCCTCACTCTCTGGGTCTTGCACTTCATTATTCCTCATAATCACATTTAATAAAATATCGCCCAATGTTTTATTATAATGAGATGACTCCCAATACCATTTCATCCTGGTTGATTTATCAGAATATTCTGGAAATCTTTCAGTTGTATATTTGTTATAACCAGAAAAATCCCATAAAGGATATGGCGTCACCTTATAAGTGATAGCCAAAGCCTCATTTGCTTTTACCAGGTTTCTTTTCCAGTCGTCCCATGCATTCATTAACCCCAATCTATCAACAACTTCCCATTGGCGAGCATGAGAAGGAGATATAAACATAATAAGATCAATATCATTTTCATAACAAATTTCTAAAATACGTTTAAAATACTTGAATTGATTATCTTTATCTTCTATAATATATCTATTAAAATCCTTTGGCATTTTCCCATATCGAGTTGACATAAAATCAATGTCAGTAAGTTTAGCTGCAACTTTATTGTGTCTTTTACTATTTACAATCCATCTACCATTTGGAAAAACTTCATATTTCCAACCCGTTTTTTGCAAAAAAAGTTTTTTTAAACTAAGAATTGTCGCATCATTAGAAAAAATTGATTTAATAAAATCTGGCTTAACTGAATTCCATTCTCTCTCGGGACATAATCGTTCTTCAGCAAACCCGGAATTATATTTTTTATCTGGCGAAAACTGGATAAAATCGAGAGAAAACACAACCTGTCTAATCCCCTTTTCACAATTGGCATGCTGCAACATTCTATACGCTTCGTAAACTTTGCTAGCTGTAAGAGCCGAATTATAAACTGGTTTATATTTAAACCCTAAATAGCCAGGAGAGATCCCTCGCCCTGTACGCGATGTACCTAAAATTATAGATTTGGGAGAGAGATCTTCTATTCTATATGGTTTCGACATTCTCATATAATTAAAAGATGTTATATCTCGTAAACCAGATAACAGAGAACCGGGAGGCTTATTTATACTATATGGATTAACAATATAGTTCATTACAGAAATGATCAGAATAACTATTAGAAAAAATAAAAATAATACTTTCATATATATTCTAAAGTTATTCATAAATACACCCCTCTATTAAAAACGGAAATATAGAAATTCACTAACGCTAGACAACCCAAGAACCGACACAATTAAAAACATAGATATTAACAATGCCCAGAAAATTGTCGGCCTCCAGCTTAAAAAAGAACTACTAATTTTTTCTATTTCGCCTTTATAAGTTTCCAATGCAGGCCTGTATTTCGACAAAAACTGTTGAGTATTCGGCATAAAAATTATAATAAATAGCAATAACAAAATTAACAGAACCTCATTCGGTCCATAAAAATAATCCAATCGAATAAACGACCAACCTGAACTTATGAGGTAGTCTCCAAAACCATTAAGTCGATTAATTTTATCAAAATATGATACAGGCAAAGAAAACCCCTGCTGCCCTGCCATACACAACCAAATATTTTTAGCACCAGATAAGGTTTCCGCACGAAAAGGAATCCAGGCAACAACAACTGATAAAAAAGTAATAGGCCACGCAAGATACTTACCTACATATTTCCACCATAAACTCTCATGAAACATTTTACTCCAGGCATGATTTATTATTAGATAAGCCCCATGTAGAGCACCCCAAATAGCAAAGCTCCAACCAGCTCCATGCCATAATCCACCCAAAATCATAGTGGTCATTAGATTTATATATCGTCGAATTGGCCCTCTTCTACTCCCCCCTAGAGGGATATATAAATAATCCCTAAGAAACCTAGACAAAGTCATATGCCAGCGGCGCCAGAACTCAACAATATTTTTAGCTTTATAAGGTGAATTAAAGTTCAATGGCAAACGAACTCCAAACATTCTAGCGATACCAATGGCCATATCTGAATATCCGGAAAAATCAAAATATAATTGTAATGTATACGCAAGTGCACCACACCAGGCTTCTAAAAATGTAATCGTTATACCACTATCAGCAGCAATAAAAACCGGTGTTGCGTAAACAGAAACGCCATCAGCCAGTACCACCTTCTTAAACAAACCTAAAATAAAAATAGTGAACCCAACAGATATATGCTTAAAATTTAACTTGTAAATAAGATCACTCGCAAATTGCGGCAACATTTCACGATGATGAACTATTGGCCCTGCAATAAGCTGAGGAAAAAAGGTAACAAAAAGACAATAATGAAGAAAGTTGTATTCTTTTGTTTCCCCTCGATAAGCATCGACAAGATAGGCGATCTGCTGAAAAGTAAAGAAAGAAATCGCGAGCGGTAATATGATCTTATTTAAATGGTAATCATTTTCAAAAATTGCATTAATATTTTCAACCAAAAAATTAGTATATTTAAAATAGCCTAGCATCAATAAATTAGCAACCACGCCAATTATCAGTATAGATTTTTTAATGTCGGTTTTTGTTGACTAGATAAATATATACCGAATGCATAATTAAATAACATCGAGCCTATTATCAAACCTAAATAAGCAGGATTCCACCAGGAATAAAAGAAAAGAGATGCGGCGACCAGCCATGTAACCGCCAACCTGTGATGCCCCTGTTTCCCAATAAGAAAAAAACCGAGCAACACTAAGGGCAAAAAAACAAAGATAAACTCGTAACTATTAAAAAGCATTTTTTATATCAACTAATAGATATTCATGTAAAAGATAAATTTATTAACGCATTGAATTTGCTAAAAGCCCATCAAGCTTATCTTCCAGACTCAGGATTAGCTCTGAAGACACTTTCACTGACTTTAAAGTATCACCTTCAATGTTTTCACGTATCGACCTCCCTATCTTTTTATACATATTAGTATAGCTATCCATCTTATTTATCTTTTCTTTTCTAATTACTTTATATGAATTTTCAGAAAAATATGCTGATCCATTATGCATAGTCACAGTAACATTTTCATGACGAAGCTCTATATAATCCTGGACGCCAATTCGTTCACTTCCAACATCTGTTAATAACATAGAAAATACGGCTCCATTTTGTAATTCTATAGAACAGTTTATTGTGCCATCATTAGAAACATAAAGATCAAATGAATCCGCCTCACAATAATCATTTAAAAACAGAAAGTGGTCTATCCAATGACATCCATTCGATATTAACCGACTTTTTGAATTCTTCCACTTATACCAGTGTAAGTCAGGTAAAGGAACTTCATAAACAATGCAGTGATAAGAGACCGGCCCATCTCCTGCTTTAATCCCCATATCTTCAAAAGCCATATCATTTAGTGGCAAATAGCGTTTATGAAAGCATGAAAAAACGCCCTTATTAGTATTTTTCATTGCACTTAATAACGATTTTAATTGTTGAGCATTAACGACAACAGGTTTTTCAATAACAGCATATGAATCATTATTCAAAGCTTCAACAGCTAAATCCGCATGAGTATGGTGATACCCAGCAATAAAAAAAGCATCGAAGCTTTCATCACCTCTAAAAAACGGAGAAGTATCCCAAACAATTTTTTCATCGTGATTTATAGGTATCTGGAATGGATCAACCTCATGGATTCTATTGATAATAATATCTTGTTTAATATTAGGCAAAACTACTGTTTTTGCATAATTTCCATAACCAAATAAAACTGCAGATTTTTTATTAAAATTATTGATTGTACTAAGGGCTTTACCGCATTCTTGAACCTTACTCCGTTTATCATCAAAGATATCGGCATCCCTCCAAATATCACCACCCAAATATTGAATGACACTGTCGAGCATCTCCTCAATAGACTCGGGAAAATCGATTCCTGAAAAATAGTTCCAGCCCTGAAGACATGAAATTCCTTCAATAGCAGAAGGATCTGGTTCAACTTTAAAATATAATCTGTCCTGGATATCTATTTGAAGATTAGCCTTATCCATCTTAGTCAATAAGTTTTCAGGAAGAACTATTCGCTCTGAAAAATGCGGATGCATAGGTGCAATAAAAGCGACTAAATCATTAGTTTGAAATTTAGAGTTTTCAGAATCCTCTAAAATCCTGGCAATACCTACAGATAAATATTTCTGATTTCTCATCCCTTCATTTGAACGAGAGATGATTTTCCTAATAACATTTATTAATCCAATTTCAGTAAAGTAATTCCATAACAACCTTAAACTTTTAGGTCTTTTAAAATACAGGTTATTTAATTCTTCTAATACAACACTAGCTCGAACCTCTATTCTGCATTCGTCACTATGCTTAAAGTAATCTAATATTCCTTCTTTCCACTCATTACCAAACAATACACGCATCTAACACCTTCGCTCAAACCGACTAGAACTTATAAAGAAAATATTATTTCCATTTCACGCCTTTGAATATTACATCCTTCTTAATATTTTCTTTATGCTTCTCAACTATGGAAAACATATCATTAAGTCTTTCTTCGGTAAGCAAATGAGGCTTTAGCCCTAACTCTTCCAAACCTGTATGCTTAGGAGAGTAATAATGCTCCTCAGCTTCAACTCTTGGGTTTTCTATTTTCTTAATATTTACATTATGACCACGCTCATCACCAACTTTCTTGATTAAGTTGGCCAGCTCATTCACTGTGAATGTTTCACTAAATTGATTAAATATTCGAAGTTCTTTTTCCTGCGGCGGATTTATTGCTGAAAGATAAATGCATTGCATTGTGTCTCTAATATTTAAATATCCCCTAGTTTGATTGCCTGAACCATAAATAGTTAATGGATAATCAACCACAGATTGAACAATAAATCTATTAAGAACTGTTCCAAACATTTCATCATAATTAAAATTCGGCAAAAGGCGAGAATCAAGATCAGACTCAACTGTAGAAAGACCATACACTGGCCCTTGCATTAAATCAGTTACTTTTAACCCCCAGGTTCGAACATAAAACCATAATAAATCAGTATCTTGAATTTTTGTTGTATGATATAAAGACCCTGCCTGTCTTGGGAATAAAAATTTATCTTTTCTTCCATTATGCTCGATATCAAGCCAGCCCTCTTCTATATCTATATTTGGCGTGCCATATTCACCCATCGTCCCAATTTTTATTATATGACAATCCGGGTTAAGCTCTTTTACAACATAAGCAACATTTAAGGTACCAGATAAATTATTCTTTAATGTTAAATCCGCTTCCTTATGACCCAGCATTGAAAAAGGCGCAGAAGGCTGTTCGGCAAAGTGAATCAGAACATCTGGATTCAATTCTCTAAATACCGATTTTAAAAAATCGTAATCACAAATATCACCAATTCTTATCGATATATCATTGTTCGTTATTGATTTCCATATCTTTGCTCGTGTATCCATATTAGGATTCTGGATCAGAGATTCACAATCATAAGCCACACAGGTATTTCTTCTCAAATAATTATCAACGGCCACGACTTCATGCCCTTGATTAGAAAAGTGCATTGCTGCTGCCCAACCAAGGTACCCATCAGCACCTAAAATCAAAACTTTCATATTTTCACCAATAAAATCTCATACAAACTGATTAAGTTAATAAATCATTACTTATTAAAAATTTTCTAAGCTCTTCTGCGCTCATATATGGGCCATCTTCTGATACATATTCCTTTTCTACATTTTCGTTCACAAGAGATTCGTATGTGTAATCAACACCTTTATAGCTTGCTCTAAAAGCAGGAAGCACAACAAAAAAATCTTTTAATTCTAAGGCCCTGGCAGTTTCTTCTTTGCTCATTAATTCCTCATACAATTTTTCACCCGGCTTACTGCCAATTTCTTTTATAGGAATACTATTTTTATCTTTACTGGTTGCACCACAAAGCTCTTCTCGCATAATGATAGCTAAATCTTCAATTTTTATTATTGGCATTTTTGTAACGAATACTTCACCACCTTTTGCCAAAGGCGCACAAGCAATCACAAGATCTACCGCTTCCTCTATAGACATAATAAACCGCGACATTTTTTTATCGGTTAGCGTAATCGGACCATTACTTTCAATTTGCTTCTTAAAGATTGGAATGACAGACCCTCTAGAGCCTAACACATTGCCAAATCGAGTTGATGCAAAAACAGGTAAGGTGCTTTTTTTGCCTAACTTGATATTACCAGCTGTAAATAATCGTTCCCCCATTAACTTAGATGTACCCATTACATTAGTTGGATTAACAGCTTTATCTGAACTGGTAAAAATAACTTTCTCAACATTATTTTCTATTGCCGCAGCAATAATATTTTCGACGCCTTCAATGTTTGTTCTAACAATTTCATGCGGCCGATTCTCGCCCAGCATGACATGCTTCAGAGCCGCACAATGAAAAACAATATCAACGCCTGACATCATTTTACTTATTGATGCATAATCACGAATATCAGCAAGCATATACGCCGCATTATCTGGTTTATTACCCAACTGATCCAGGAAAAACAAATCACTTTCATTATTATCTACGCCTAAAAGATCACCAATCTGAAATTGACTAGATAGTAATCTCTGACATAAGGCTTTACCCACTGTTCCACATGCACCAGTTACTAATATTCTTTTATTTTTAAAATACTCAGAATTAATGTTTAACATCTATTACCTCGAAACTAATTTTTTATAAACAGAATACGTCTTCTCACTCACTGAATCGACAGTAAATTCATCACTAATAGATTCCGTTGCTTTAGCGCTATATGCACTACGAACTTCATCATTTTCCAATATTTCCACAATTGCTTCAGACAGTCGCTTATGGTTTGCAGAAGGTACAACTCGACCATTATCCATATTAGTGATAACTTCATCCACAAAACCGACATTTGTTGCTATCACCGCCTTCCCTGCAGCCAAGGCCTCTATTAGCACCATCGGACCACTTTCTGCAACAGAGCTCATTATGAATACATCACTAGTAGCAAATACATCAGGTATGTATTTACATGCACCCGCAAACACAACTTTATCCTGCAGCCCACTATTCAATATTTCTTTCTGAAGCTCTTCATAGTACTTAATGTTCGTATCAAGTACGCTCCCAACTATATATAATTTCCAGTTTTTATCTATCTTTTTTATTTCACCCAGCGCCTTAATCAGATGAATAAAACCCTTGGTAGGGTTAACATTACCAACAGCAAGCAGTCTAATCTCATCTGGTTCTTTTTTAAATACAGGATACTCATTTAAAAGCTGTTGCTGATGAACTGGATGGGAAAATTTATAAACATCAACTGGAGGATACAGAATCGCAGTCTTACTTGATTCTACATCAAGGTAATGACCTACTACTCTTTTTGCGGAGTATACCTTTATATTAACCAGCCAGCTAAACAAACGGCGAATATTACCGTAAACTTTTGGCGATAGCGTCACATCATTCAAATGCCATACTGATGGTATTCCTGCGAGTTTGGCCGCAAAAATAGGCTGTATAGTAAAAATGCCATTTATATGAACAACATCAATATTATTCTTTTTAAAGCTGCGAGCTAATTGAAAAATCTCTACAGGCATCCTAACTAAATACTTAAGTCCATTAACAACAGGGTTTTGTAGCCTTATTCGAGTAAGGCTAACAATTTCATAATCTATATCAAAATCAGATATATAATTAATTAATTCCTCACCCATATAAGGAAAGAACATAATAGTCTCCACACCTTTAGGGGATAATTTATCAGCTATCTGAACTATGCGCCGTTGAGGCCCACCAACTCGCCCATCATTAAATATATTAGCTATTCTCATTTTATATTTTTTCATGATTCTGTATAAAACTGACTACCTGTTTTGCATGAGACATATTTTCATTCTTATTCATCATAGTTTCAATATCTTTAAATGCTGCTATGCCAAGTCGTTTTCTCAATAACTCATCCTCATTCAATTTCATGATTTGCTGGCACAATGAGTCTGATTGCTCTTTTTCTGCATATAAGCAATTATTATTATCCTTTAACATATCAACAATACCATCTAAAGGGGTTGTTATTATAGGCAACCCAAAAGACATTGCTTCATATAGCACCCGAGGAAACCCTTCATTATAATAACTAGGAAAAACAAATATATCAGCTTCTTTAAAATACTTTTTCAAAATTTCTGGCTCTTTTATCTGCCCCATTAATTTAATTTGTAAAGATAAGTTATTATCATTTATTACACTCTCCAAGGCTCGCTTATCTTCATGATCGCCACCTCCAACTATCATCAAACAAACATCAGCACTGTTCTCCTTAATTATTTTCTGAATCGCTTCGACCAAAACAAAAACACCTTTTGTTTTTTCTATTCTGCCAACAAACAGTAAATTTAGAGTGGTATTTTTTTCATAATTATATTTTGGTTCAAGATCATTCTTCGAAAACTTCATCATTGGAACCACTTCATCCACCATATTATTAAAAGGCATTAATAACCGGGAAAAAGCACCACCCGTAGTAAGTATAAAACTTGCTTTTGAAAATAATAATTTCCAATATACTCTTTTATACCATTTCGATCTATCCCATCCACCCCTGACATACAAACCAAATGGACGGTTAAAAATCAAACAGTATAATGAAACTATAATTGGCACATACCCAGGAAAGTAAATATAAAAAAAACTAGAATCACCCTGTTTTGAAGCCCCCTTAAATATTGCACTTATGTAATTCATTAATTTATTTTTAATTGAATTATGCTCAATAAAAAAATTCATCTTATTGACGGCCAATAACTCGGAATCAATCAATTTACAATCAGAAAAACTATTCTCTATTTTCAACACAAAAGAAAGGATTTTCACGGAAACAGAGAAGTCTAAAACCTCTGAGACAAAAACATTATCCGAGCATGGCAAATAAAAAATGCCTTTCCTATTCGAAATACAATAATTTGGCACAATTACTATTGAGTGCATCACTATTTCAACCCAACATAAGTTTTTAAAGTTGGCGACTCAATTTCAATAATTTCATCTGATTTAGGTTTATTATTAGAAGCATTTTTTAATGTATTTATCACATTTAAGACAACACCTAAATAAAGCCATGCCAGTCCAGTATTCAGGCTATTATGCGTCATATTATTTAAAAACCATGATAGTAACCCAACTTGAAATGCCACAGAAAAAACAATTAAGTCCTGTTTTTCATCAAGCTTTTTTTGCAACTCTTTAAGACTGAAACACCTATATACTTGTCGCGCAAATAATGGAAGCCATACAAATGCCATCAGACCAGCAGACCATATGATATATGTAATGATATTATGCGGACTATTAAAGCCATATCTTTCTGTATACACCAAACTAAACCCATTACCGATAGGGTTCGTAAGTAAACTTTCCATAACAGATATAAAGAAATAAATACGAGATTCGTCACTCCTAGCGAATTCATTATTTACTTGTCCTGCAGACTCTACAATACCTCCAGGTAGATATCGATTAAGCTTAAGAATATATACATCCAGATGCTCAGGAAAGAGTACAAACGCAACGTACAAAAGCCCCCCCAAAACTATGGGCATATATAAAACTATGCCCATTTTTTTACTGGCCTTAATTGTTTTATCAAAAAATAGAAAAATAGAAACGGCTAATAGTATACTTAATATACCAGACCGATTATGCGTTAAAAAAAGCGCAAGAATACTGACGCCGGACGATAAAAACATGAATGTTTTTTCACGTATATTTTCAATCTTCATTGCATAATATATAAGAGTAGGGATAATTATTGAGTAATATGCTGCCATTGCAGATCTTCTTGGAAAAAAACCACCAGCCTGCTCCACTTCAGCTCCAGCTATTTTTGTTGCCAAAGATGTTTCATTTACATATGGTATATTATATATTTTTAAAAAATCAATTATTGTAAGCAAACTCGCAACTAATATACTTATGCTCAACGTATAAATTAATAACTTTACACGTTCATTTGTCAGTTGCATTTGATACACTGAAGCCGCAGCAAATAAATACCCAATCATCATAGCCAGCCGTATATATGCAGACACAATTTCACCTTGAGTAAACAGCGCGCTCATTGAACACCATAACAACAGAACTGATATTAAAAAAAATAACGGCTGCTTAAAAACCACCTGACGAACAGTTAAAATTTTAGGAATTATAATAATGAGAATTAATACCGTTGAAAAGCCAATCGACGCTTCTTGCTGACTAAACTTAAATACATTCCCATATACTATAATAAAAAAATATATAACAAGCGATAAGAATATTAATTTATCCTTTTTTTTAATATAGTCACTCATAATAAAAAACCACGCATAAACATTTATTTAACTGGCTATATCCTAGTTAATTTTCTATACTTTTGTATCAAATAGTTTTGAATATTTTTTAATCTACCCGCTCTGTATTTCATATTTTCAATCTTGGTAGGCGCCATTGCCTTCACTCCATACTCAAGATCATACCCAACATAAGCCAATAATTCAGAAACTTTATATTCAAATATTTCTATCTCTCTTTCTGTCAAAACTTCTTTCCATGAATGCACTTTTGATTTATTTAACTCCCCCCCGACTAAGACATGTTGTACCTTGGTGTATTTTGGAGTTAAAAATGATTTCCCGTGGACCATATTTTCATTGTATTTAATATTGGCAAAATCACAAATTCTTATTAACTCTTTTTCAGGATCAAGCAATATATCTTCATATTTTATCGTCATAAGCTTATCACTTGAATATTTTTTTTCTGCTGCTAACCCCATAGAAATTTTTGCACTCCACCAAATAGCTGAATCCTCAATCGTGTTAGGCCCCCAGTTTAGATTTTTAAATGATGAAGCCACGCCTCTACCATCTCTAATTATATGAATGAATTTTGCATCATTAAAAAGCCCCGAAAGGAAGTCTATATGGCCGATACTTTCAGGAGTATGATCGACCCAAATTTTGGCATCACTTATGCCCTGATTTTCAGCATAATTAGTCACCACTTTTTCAATGCAATATGCATATATATCATCCATGCATTCATGCATATTTATTTCAAAATCTAAAAGATTAGTATCCCAAATTTTATATCGCCAATTCTCAGATATTTTTTTAATTATTTCAGTCGACTTAGAATTTTGGTCAACACTTTTAAAAACATCCCATATGAACTGTGATTCGGGGGTTACAACACGATCCTCACCAACACCCAACATAGAGCCCAACATTGTTGTTCCGCTTCTATCACATCCACCAATAAATATAGGTCTAATTTTCATGATTAATGTAAAAACACGAGCTTATGACTCTTAATTCTATCAATTTCAATACCTATATCGGTTTTAAATCTTATTTTACTTCTTAGAAGTATAACCGCTATAACCAAAACAAACCAAATCAATGCCATTAATACTATATACATAAAACCCCCATTAATTTGAAGCAAGTAAATAGATGACATATGCATGATAATAAAAACAGGCAACATTAATAGTAATGCCTCCAACCATATTTTAAAAACTCTTAGGGCACTCTCATTTATCTTTTTCAAAAGAAGAAGCATTAATAATGAAGAATTTATAATACCAACAATGAACAAAGCTTTTACTATCTCAAATAAGCCAGCTTTATATGTTAATGTAACTGCCAAAGTAATATTAACTACAAACAGCCACTGCAGCACAGCTCTTTGATAGACATAACCAATAGCCCTTAAGAAACTATCTGTTATTTTATTTGATAATCGAAAAACCATTGACAACACCATAATAGGAAATATTTCAGCAGCAACTCCCCATTCATTTCCCAGTAGTAGAATCACGACATTATCGCCAACAATATAGAGATAAAGGGATAAGGGAAAGGCGAACAAAGAAACCATCGCAATTGCTTTAATATAATAAAAATAAATATCACCACCTGTTTTTTTAAAATCCGCAAGAACCGGAAAAAGCACTTTATCTAAAGCCTGTCCTAACATATTTATTGGCATAATCGCCAACTGAAAAGATCGCCCATAATAACCAACAGCTTTTATACCTAAAAATTTCGCAATTAATATCTGATCACCTTGATTTGAAAGGTAATTTGCAACTTTACCCAGGGTCAACCCAAACCCATAATGAAACATAGATTTTACCACTTCAAAATTATATCTAACTTCATCCAATGGTTTTGAAACAGCCCAGGACAACAGCAACTTCATTAACAACTGCAGTAAGAGCGCAACAAACAGCGCCAAATCCTTATACCCCATATAAACCATAACGATCGCAACACCACCATATGCAAAAAAATATGAGCCAAGTTCAATTATATTTAAAATTTTAAACTTAAGCTTTTTTTGTAACTTTGCTTCCGGCCCTATAGTTATACCTTTTAATAGCACACACAAAAATATTATAACTAATACAGAATCGCTTATTTTAAAATCTATAAGATTTAATATAGAAACCGAAAATTTATAAAATAGCAGTGAAATAATTAATGCAGCACAAGTGTTCGCCACTATAACAAGCCATAAATGTCCTTCTGTATTTTTTTCAGAGCCAATATAAGCAGCTGATAAACCGAAATCCGTGATAATTGTAATTAATCCAATTGCAATCACTGTCATCCCATATAAACCATATATTTCTGGGCCTATTTGTCTGGCCAGTAACATTAAAACAACTAGCCTTATTATCGAGCCACCTATCACTCCAAACGACGACCATAAAAAATGATTTATGAAGTTTATTTTTTTAAGCATGCAGGTTTTTTCGCCGAGATATATTTTATATTTCTCATGATTTCTTTAATGAAAACATTTCTCACCTGATCAGGTGACACCGCACGACCTAATATCTCATCAGGGTTGAGAAACTTATTATTTAACTGACACACAAGCTGCTCATCAAATATCTTTTTGTAGGTTTGATAATATCTAACATCATCTACTGCTTCTCTGAACGCTTCCCAGGCAACCGTACCTACAACTCCGTCAGACGTTGGATACGTAAAAGCCAAATCTCTATAATTCGGATGATCAAAATCGTTCCATATCAACCCCATCGAGTCCTGATATGCATATGTCATTACCCCATCAAAATCATTCCTCAGCAGATTAAATCCATAGTTTTCACGATATATCTGAGGATTCTCAACACCAACTTGAGGATTAGAATAACTTAGAATTTTACTACCAAGCTTATGCACCTTTAACGAATTTTCCTTTGTAATGTCATCATGATAAACGGATATATCTGCTATCGAATTCTGTGCTTTCATAAAATACCTGTCATCTATAGCAACAAAAACCTTACCTCCTTGCTGCCTGACAATGTCCCATGCAGGTTTTTGCTCATCGTATTCATGACTGCGCTTTTCTTCTTTACCATAAAAAAACACATCTTTTACCCCATATTTTTTTGATAGAGAGATAATTTTATTAACTTTTTGACGATGACCAGGAAGATCATTTAAACTCGATTCACCTCCAGTTAGAAGGCCAAGGTAAAAAAGCATCGAGTTAGCCACGCCAGAACTTTCTCTTATATCGAGATAACGTTCAAATAAACTTATATTTCTCGGTATATTGTCATTTTTTACCCCTCGAAAAACTTTCTGGTACATTGTAGGGCAACAAACACCATGATTAACCATATCTTTCAATTCGACCTTTAATTGATTTTCAGTTTTCAACTCTGAAGATATCAGTCGTTTCCCATAATGCAACTTTCCTCGGTAATACAAACTATAAATTAAATTTGGAGGTTCAAGTTTAAAGGGTAAAACCTCTATTTTTACCGGTATTGCTACTTCAATTTTGACACTGTCTAATATAATTTCACCCTCATATACCCCCGGTTTAGTTTTATTGGAAATATAGACAGTTACAAAAAATTGCTCCGCTATATTTTTCTTTATGCTTACTGGCTGAAGTGTTAACGTATCATTTATAATATATTTTTCTATGCTTTTTCTTTTTTTAGTTTTCTTTCCAGTAATATGAACATATCCATTGTTCTTTGTTTTTATATAATTAATTTTCTTATACTTGTCGACTTTTATTAATTCTTGATCATTAATGAGAAGCTCAGGAACAAGGATGCTTTTTTTTCTTCTATCTATCCTATGCGAACTCCATGCTCCACCCGCCTGATACCAGTATTTAACATATTTTATATCAAGAAATTTACTTTCAATCGTACTGTCTTTATTAGAAAAATCACTGCTTGATATATTCAAATCAGATATATCATTCTTTGATTTTATATAAAACGACATGGACTCAAATTCACCTTGTGCAACTCTAATCGAAAGGCTTTTTCTATTATTACTTTGTATTTTTGACTCCAAATTAATTTTTCTTGAAAAAGGATCAATTTCACCATATTCAATGAATGTATTTGATAATATATCTGGGGAGATAAAAAACAAACCCAAAGAAGATAACAAGCATACTGCCACTATTATAATATTTCTCATAGACTTCATAAAAAAACCATATTATATACTAGCTATTAAAGCTAGCTCGCCCTTCTTCTAATACAATAAATCTTTTTGAGTTGAAGAATATTTATTATCATGTCTCCAAACTCTACCAAATTAATTTATCTAAATAATATTGACCCAACAGTTATTTTTAACATTTTATATCTGTACTAATTTACATCATTAATATATCTAATTATTTCTTCTACAGCAGCGCCATCACCGTAAGGATTATGCGCTTTCGACATTTTCACATACTCATCTAAATCACTTAGAACCGTTTCTATTCCATCAATAATCGCATCTTTATTAGTTCCTACCAGCTTAACGGTCCCTGCTTCAATAGCTTCAGGCCGCTCTGTAACATCTCTCATCACTAAAACTGGTTTTCCTAACGAAGGCCCCTCTTCCTGAATGCCTCCCGAATCTGTAAGAATAAGATCACTTTGATCCATTAACCATACAAAGGGTGCATAATCCTGTGGGTCAATAAGAAATACATTTTCTGTATCCCCAAGTATTTCATTTACTGGTTTTTGCACATTTGGGTTAAGGTGTACTGGATAAATTAAATTCCAGTCTGAATGATTATCGGCCAGAATTTTTATTGCAGTGCAAAGATCAACAAAACCCTGCCCAAAATTTTCTCTTCTGTGACCTGTAATAAGAATAAATTTTTGTTTTTCACCAACTATACGGCCATAGATTTCAGCACCAAAGTGATTTCGCCATTGATTTTCTGGATAGGAATTAACTTTGTCACGAACCATTAATAGTGCATCTATTACCGTATTTCCCGTAACAGTGATATCTTTATCCTGTACATTTTCTTTTAATAGATTTTGTCTTGAGCCTTCGGTAGGCGCAAAGTGATAACTTGCTATTCGGCCAACCAATGATCTGTTTGCTTCTTCCGGGAATGGCGCACTCATATCACCGGTTCTTAAACCTGCTTCTACATGCCCTACTTTAATCTGTTCATAAAAAGCTGCTAGTGCTGCGGCAAAGCATGTTGTGGTGTCTCCATGCACTAAGACTAAATCTGGTTTGCATTCCTTCAAGACATCTCGCATGCCGAGTAATGCATTTGAGGTAACATCATATAAATCCTGACCGGGTTTCATGATATTTAAATCATAGTCTGGTATTATTTCAAACAGCTCCAGCACCTGGTCTAACATTTGACGATGTTGTGCTGTGACACATACTAAAGATTCAATTCCTTCCTCTTGTTGTAAACCAAGAACAACAGGGGCCATTTTTATGGCTTCTGGTCTGGTTCCAAAAACTGATAGTATTTTTAATGTCATCTGTACATAACTCTATCAGGACAGCTAAAGTCACTGGATCCCCGATAAAAGCGCTCGGGGATGACGGGCACGATACACTCATGAATAACAATTCCAGTCTGTTCGGAAAGAACAGACGATAGGGCAATCATAAAAATCATTGAAGTATACCGCGTGTATCAATTAGCACTTTTTCATTTAGCTCTAATGTTTTAATGCCTTTGTACTCTTTATGGTCAACCAGCAGCAAGATAATATCGGCACGTCGGATAACTTCTTCGCATGAAAGCAGATTAAATTCATTATGTGATTCAAGATTAGGTTCTGAAATTAATATTTCACCTACATTCTGATTAATTAATTTTCGAACTATATCTACAGAAGGGGATTCTCTTAAATCATCCACATCAGCCTTGAAAGCCAAGCCTAAACAACCAATAACTGGATGCTTGAATTTTTCAGCTCTGATCTTAACTTTTTCGATAACCCAGTCTGGTTTTGCATCATTAACCAACCTTGCCGTTTTTATTAATTTTGAATATTTTGGAGATCTTGCAACAATAAACCACGGATCCACTGCTATACAATGCCCGCCCACTCCTGGGCCGGGGTTAAGAATATTTACCCGTGGATGACGGTTTGCAAGTGAAATCAATTCCCAGACATTAATACCTTCTTCATCACATATCAGTGATAATTCATTAGCAAAGGCAATGCTTACATCTCTTGAAGAGTTTTCAGTTAGTTTTGCCATTTCTGCCGTTCTTGAATCTGTTGACAGCACTTCACCGCGTACAAATGTATTATAAAACTCCACGGCTTTTTCAGTTGCTAATGGGTTTACACCGCCAACTATACGATCATTTTCTACCAGTTCTATAAGGATTCGACCAGGAAGGACTCGCTCCGGGCAGTGGGCTACATAGACTTCTTTTTCTGTATCATGACCATTTTCATTCAAGATTTTAGCCACAACCTCATCCGTTGTGCCCACCGGGCTGGTTGATTCTAAAATCACCAGGTTTCCTGGTTTAATAAAGGGTGAGATCATTTTTGTTGCAGATTCAACGTAAGACAGGTCTGGCTCATAGTCACCTTTAAATGGCGTAGGCACAGCAATGATAAAAATATTGGCCTCAATTGGCTCAAGCCCTGCTTTTAAATTGCCTGCATTAACTGCAGACTTAACCATGATATCCAGGTCGGGTTCTACTATATGAATTTCCCCGTCATTAATAGTGTCTACAACATGCTTTGATACATCTACACCGTGCACACTAAAACCTTTAGTGCCGAGTAATGATGCTGTGGGCAGACCAATATAACCGAGTCCAATTACGCATATTTTTTGATTGCTTACTGACATTTTTGCCATTGTTTATTACCTTACTGTTTTTCGTCTTTCGTCTTTCGTCTTTCGTCTTTCGTCTTTCGTCTTTCGTCTTCAACGAAGTATGACGCATTCTTTATAGCTGTCATCCCGAGCGTAGCCGAGGGATCTTGCTACCAGGGTCGTTAAGATCCCTCGGCTGCGCTCGGGATGACAAAACAGCTCGGGATGACAAAATATATTGTACTAAATCACTACTAACAACTTTGTTTAGCTATCTTGCCTGCCATAAACATCATCGAATCTTACAATATCATCTTCACCCAGATAACTTCCTGTTTGAACTTCAATAAGTTCTAGTGGAATTTTTCCTGTATTTTCCAGGCGATGTTTTTCGCCTAGCGGGATATAAGTAGATTCATTTTCAGACAGAATAAATTCTTTATCGCCACAGGTTACTTTTGCTGTGCCTTTTACTACTATCCAGTGTTCTGCTCTGTGATGATGTAATTGTAGCGATAATCGAGCACCGGGTTTTACCATAATTCGTTTTGCCTGAAATCGATCTTCACTGTCTATACATTCATAAGTGCCCCAGGGACGATAAACCTTATGCGGCACCAGGGCTTCTTCACGTTTAGTTGCTTTTAATTCATCGACTATATTTTTAACATTTTGTGCAGCATCTTTATGGGCTACCAGCACAGCATCGGCTGTTTCTACAATCACATGATCTGTTACACCAACAACAGATACCAGTCTTTTTTCTGAGTGAATGTAACTATTGTGACTATCAATAACACAAACATCACCACAGGTCACATTGCCACATTCGTCACTATCACCAACTTCCCACAATGCTGTCCATGAACCTATATCATTCCAGCCAATATCTACAGGTACAACCACCGCCTGTTTAGTTTTTTCCATAACTGCATAATCTATAGAATCACTGGGACATTTTTCAAAACATTCTTTATCCAGACGAATAAAATCAAGATCGGATGCTCCCTGATCGAGTGCATTTTTGCTTGCAGTTAGCATTTCATTATTAAACTGTTCAAGCTCATTTAAATATTCAGAGGCTTTAAACATAAACATGCCACTATTCCAGTAGTAGTCGCCTTGCTGAACATAAGACTCAGCCGTTTCTTTATCCGGTTTTTCTACAAACTGTTCTACCTGATGTACGCCTTTATTATTTTCTATGGCTTCGCCTGCTTTAATATAGCCATAACCCGTTTCAGGTGAATCAGGAATAATGCCAAAAGTTACCAGCTTATTATTTATTGCAGCCTGATAGCCTGTTGCAACTGCATTGTGAAAAGCTTTTGTATTTTGAATAACATGATCTGCGGGCAATACCAGAATTACCGCATCATCACTGGCATCACTATCAATCTGGCTCGCTATTTCATTCGCTTTCATCGCAGATATAGCCACAGCAGGTGCTGTGTTTTTACCGAAGGGCTCAAGAATAATAGCCGAGGGTTCAATATTAATTTCACGCATTTGTTCTGCAATCATGAATCTATGTTCTTCGTTGCAAACAATAATAGGTGCTGCGAGATTTGTGATGCCACTAAGACGAGATACTGTGTCCTGAATCATGGTTGAATCAGAAACTAATGAAAGTAACTGTTTAGGCCTTAAAGCTCTTGATAACGGCCATAATCTTGTGCCTGAACCGCCCGATAATATTACTGGAATAATCATTATAGTAATCCTGACTCATATTTTTTATAAACGACCATCTACAGCATCTTTTTCTAATACATATTTAATATCAAATAATACATGGTTAGCTTTACCCAGCATATGTATTTGCTCTGCACCCATAGCAATAAATTCTTTATGGGCAACGGCAATAATAATGGCGTCATAATGATCTTTTTTAAGCTCTGTAACTAATTCAAGACCATATTCAGCAAATGCTTCTTTGTGATTTACCCAGGGGTCATAAACATCAACGTTAGTATGATAAGGTTTTAATTCATCTAACAAATCTACCACTTTTGTATTACGAAGATCCGGGCAGTCTTCTTTAAAGCCCAACCCCATAACAAGAATATTTGAATCGACAATATTAATTTTTTTCTTTGCCATCAATTTAGTTACCTGATGAATAACATGCACAGACATAAATTCATTGGTATGGCGACTGGCAGGAATAATAGACGGCTCAAAACCTGTTTCCTGCGCTTTATGAACGAGATAATAAGGATCAACACCTATACAGTGACCACCAACCAGACCCGGTCTAAACGGTAGAAAATTCCATTTTGTTCCTGCCGCTTCCAGTACATCTAAAGTATCAATATCAAGCCGAGAAAATATTAAAGCTAGTTCGTTCACCAGGGCTATGTTTGCATCACGTTGAACATTTTCAATAACTTTAGAGGCTTCAGCCACTTTAATTGAACTTGCTTTATGAGTACCCGCAGTAATAACCAGTTGATATAAATTATCTACAAATTCGGCTACTTCTGGTGTAGAACCCGAAGTAACTTTCAGAATGGTTGAAACCCGATGTTCCTTGTCGCCCGGATTAATACGTTCTGGACTGTAACCTGCATAAAAATCTTTATTGTATGTAAGGCCTGACTTCTCTTCAATTAAAGGGATACAGACTTCTTCTGTCGCTCCGGGGTATACAGTTGATTCATAAATAACAATATCATCTTTTGAAATGACATCACCCAGCATCAGACTGGCCTTCTCTAATGGAGTTAAATCAGGTTTCTTATGTTTATCAATAGGTGTTGGAACAGTTACTATATAAACATTGCAGGATTTTATATCTTCAACATTAGAGCTATAGGAAAGGTGCGGTACCTTTGCCAGTTCTTCATCGCTGACTTCCAGCGTGCTGTCTGTACCTGATTTTAATTCTTCAACTCTGGGTTTATTAATATCAAAACCTACGACGGGCATTTTCATGCCAAATTCAACCGCAAGGGGTAAACCTACATAGCCCAGACCGACTATGGCTATTTTTGTTTCATCTAAACTATTCATGTTCTATTTCTCTAATGTCCTTAAGTATCCCTGTCGTAACATACGGGTTATGATTTTCTGCCTGAGTCAGGCTATATTAAATCTCTCTGACTCTGGTGGATCCGCTGCGCTTGATCCACCCTACCTCTCTCCTGTCATCCCGAGCTTTCTCTCCTGTCATCCCGAGCGCAGTCGAGGGATCTTACTACTTGAACATTCAGATCTTCGGTAACTGCTCCTGCATTACCTACGTCCATGCAGACATCTCGACTGCGCTCGGGATGACAGAAACCACACTCACCATGAATTACGTTCACAATGACAGAGGCGGCTCTCTAACTTTCTGTAGGGCGGATCAAGCGCAGCGGATCCATCAAAATTAATCAGTAAATTATTTTAGCTGGCAGGCTAAAAAAATAAATATTACTGGTGTTTATGAATGATAATCTTTATACCACTCCACAAACTTTTGTATGCCTTCGTTCAAGGGAGTCGATGGTTTAAAACCCACTGCCTCAATCAGTGCATCAATATCCGCATAGGTCGCCACGACATCACCATCCTGCATACCCATCATATTCTTTTCTGCTTTTTTACCCACTGCGTTTTCAATGGTTTCAATGAACTTCATTAATTCTACCGGCTCATTGTTACCAATATTATAAACTCGATATGGTGCATAGCTTGTCGCAGGATCCGGTGATGACTTGTCATACTCATCATTAGGCTCTGCCACTTTATCGATCACACGAACAACACCTTCGACAATGTCATCGATATAGGTGAAATCCCGTTGCATTTTACCTTCATTAAAAACGTTAATCGCTTCATCGCGTAATATTGCACCTGCAAATAATGAAGGCGACATGTCCGGGCGACCCCAGGGACCATACACGGTAAAGAAGCGCAAGCCTGTGGTTGGTAAATCATATAAATGACTGTAGGTATGCGCCATTAATTCACCGGATTTTTTAGTGGCCGCATATAAACTAACGGGATGATCTACATTATCGTGTACGCTGAAAGGCATATCTGTGTTTGAACCATAAACACTGGAGCTGCTGGCGTACACCAGGTGCTCTACTTTGTTATGTCTGCAACCCTCAAGAATATTAGCAAACCCAACCAGATTACTATCAACATAAGCCAGTGGGTTTTGCAGAGAATAACGAACACCTGCCTGTGCTGCCAGATTCATTACTCTGTTAAATTTTTGCTCTTTGAATAATTTAGCCATGGCTTCTCTATCGGCCATATCCATTTTAATAAAAGTAAATTTATCGAAATTTTCTAATTGCTTTAAACGATCATGCTTTAGCTGCACTTCATAGTAATCATTTAGATTATCTATACCGATAACTTCATCGCCTCTTTCGAGCAGTCTTTTTGACAGGTGCATGCCTATAAAACCTGCTGCACCTGTTACTAGAATTTTCATCTTGTTAACCTGTTATTTTCTTTACTTTACCTGTCATCCCGAGCGCAGCCGAGGGATCTTACTACCCAGGTAGTAAGATCCCTCGGCTGCGCTCGGGATGACAATTATTTTGTCTTTTGTCTAACGACTTACGACTTACGACTTACGACAACGATTATTGTTCATCGCCCTACGCAATGATATTTAAAGCCGTGTTTTTTCATTAATTTCTGTTCGTATACATTACGTAAATCAATAAACACATCGCCTTTCATCATGCTCTTCACGTGATCAAGATCCAGACCACGATATTGATTCCATTCCGTCATCAACACTATGGCATCTGCGTCTTTAATTGCATCGTCTATGCTTGCACTATATTCAATAGAATCAGGCAGAAGTTTCTTCGCTTCTTCAACTCCCTCAGGATCATGGGCTTTTATGTTGGCGCCCTTATCGGCAAGCGCAGGCAAAATAGCCAGGGATGGTGAGTCACGCATATCATCTGTTTCAGGTTTAAATGTTAAACCCAAAACCGCAATAGTTTTATCTGATTCAGAACCACCCAGTGCATCGCGTATTTTAGAAACCATTCTAGCCTTCTGTGATGCATTAACTTCTACCACTGATTCTACAATTCGACTTGAAGCGCCATGCTCCTGTGCAATACGAATTAGTGCCAGAGTATCTTTAGGGAAACAGGAACCACCATAGCCGGGGCCGGCATGTAAAAACTTTTTACCAATGCGACCATCCAGCCCCATGCCCTTTGCAACTGAATGCACGTCAGCACCCACATTTTCACACAGCTGAGAGATTTCATTAATAAAGCTAATTTTTGTAGCGAGAAATGCATTTGATGCGTATTTAATTAATTCAGCACTTTCAAGATTAGTTACATGAATAGGTGCTTCGATTAAATTTAGAGGCCTGTATAGTTCACGTAATCTTTCCTCAGCTCGTTCCGACTCTACACCCAGTACCACGCGATCTGGCCGCATAAAGTCGCCTATGGCCGAACCTTCTCGAAGAAATTCCGGATTGGATGCCACATCAAAATCCGCATCTGGGTTTGTTTTTCTAATAATTCGTGAGACCTGTCGTGCTGTACCTACAGGTACTGTGGATTTATCAACTATCACTGTATAGCCTTTAAGATAATCGGCTATTTCTTCAGCCGCAGCATAAACATACTGTAAATCTGCATGGCCATCACCTCTTCGAGTCGGCGTGCCTACTGCAATAAAAACAAGATCGGCATCCGCAACAGCAGATTCCAGCTCTAGTGAAAATCCAAGTCGGCCTGCATCAACGCTTTTTTTAACCAGATCATCAAGACCAGGCTCATAAATAGGTATGCCACCGGATAATAATGCGTTTATTTTACTCTCGTCTTTATCCACGCATATTACATTTGCACCAAACTCAGCAAAGCAGGCACCTGAAACCAGGCCTACATAGCCTGAACCAATCATTACAACATTCATTTTTTAACCACCCATCCAGCCTGGTAAAGATTTATGACTTAGTTTATTTAAAAATTGACTTAAAATATTTTGCTTAACTGATAAGTTGCCATACTCTCTTTCACGAGTGTAAGACTTGTTCAACACCGTACCAATCACTTCATTGGATTGCAGCAACTCAAACGCCTGTCTTAGTTCAAGTTCTTTTGTACCGCCGTCTTCAACTACCACCAATGCCGCATCGGCGTTAGGCAAAAATGCCAGTGCATCGGAACTTTCTAAAAGAGGGGGTAAATCAAACAGAACAATTCTTGATGGATAGCGGTGCTTTAGCTCTTCAACCAGTCGATTCATTTTTGGCGAACTGAGCATCTCAGAAGAGTTAGTAATAGCATGACCTGCAGGCAAGACAACCAACCTGGGTATTCCTTCCGGGTGAACCAGCATTTCTCCTAAAGGCGCGTCTTCACACAAATAGTCACTCAGGCCTTTTTCTACATGAAAATTAAAATAATTCTGGATTTTAGGCGAGCGCAGATTGGCATCCACTAATAAAACTGTATTATCCACTTCTCTTGCCAGGCTAATGGCCAGATTAATAGCAGTAATGGTTTTACCTGAATTTACATTTGGGCTGGTGATACCCAATGCATTCCAGTTTTTCTCATTTAATCGCTGTAATATCTGCGTTCTTAACAGGCGATAAGCATCGGATATATTATTATCCTGTTCGACTATTATTCTTTTCTCACGAAGCTCATTAATAGATAAACTGGCTGATCGCGTTTCTGTGTATTCAATATTCTGTTCAGCAACGCTTTTTTCCGATTTTATGGCAGACACTTTTCCCGGAACATGACCGCCCCGTTTTTGCCTTTCCTGTCTCGCCAGCTCTAATGCCTGTTTTATACGTTCCATAAAAAATACCTTAAAAAATTATTTGCTAATAACGCTTATAAATCACAAATTAATCTGAACCAGTTAATCGAGGCCAGCTAATAGGAGTCAATCAATCAAGACCAATGACGTTTTCAGCCTTTCTAATGCTTTTAAACCACAGCACATCCAGAGGTGTCCAGAAAAAATGCACCAGTAGTACAACCGTCACAATGCTAATAAATGCAGATGACACAAGTAATCGAGTGACACGTTTCCTGTAGTAATAGTCCTGGGTAATATAAATCGTCGGTATCACGGCTAATGGTGCAGCCGTTAATAATTTTGTCACTCCACTCACACCTCTAACAGAGGAGTCGAGAGCTTCCTGCAAAATAGCCAGACCAAAGCCACAGGCTACGGCAAAAATTAGCGATAAAAACAAAATTGCCACCCTGTTAGGCTTAACAGGTTTTTCTGGAAACTGAGCTGGCTCTATCAGCAAGAATGACTCTCCTTTACTTTCTTTTTCAAGTTCCTGGCCAATTCCTGCTGCCATCTGCTTGGCTTTAATTTCCTGGAAACGCATTAAGGTATTATTAAGCTCTCGGGTTAACACTGAATATTCACCTTCAACCTGAGGGCTCTTTGCCAGACGATCCTCATATTCTATCTGCTTGGCTTTTAACTGTGATTTTCGTTTTTTCAATGAAGTTATTTCAGATTTAACGCCCTGTATCTGCCCTTCAATTGAGATATATAAAGGATTTTCTGGTTTTAATTCCATTACCTTTCGTTCAGGTAATTTCTCAGTATTTTTTATATCCTGCTCTAAAATAGAAATGATTTTTTGTATCTTAACAACATCAGGATGACTGGCGGAATAACGTTTTTTCAACGTCCCATATTCAGCTCGTAAGCTGGATAAAGTTTTCGCTTTTTCTTCTATATTTTCTTTAACACCCGTTTGACTTCTAAGCCCATCTATTTCTCGTTTGATTTTTATAACATCAGGATGCGCTTCGGAGTACTTAGCTGAAATACTTGCATACTCTGATTCCAGCGCCTTTAGTCTGGATACAGGATCTAAAATAGATTGCCCTGTTGCCGAGCGCATATTGGTTAGTGGGTTAGTTTGTGCAAGCTGACTCTCAAGATAGAATATGCGCTCTTCTTTCGAGCCAAGCCCCGCATCAACCTGCACCAACTCTTGTTCTACTCGATCAAGCGCGGATAAATTCATAGCATTCATTTCGGGCAGACTATCCGAATGCTTTTCTTTGAACTCAGCTATCTTCTTCTGATTTTCATCAATGATTGCAGCTAGCTTATTCGATTCATCGGTAAGAAAAATATAAGTTTCAGATGCTTTTTCTTTTCTGTTTTTGAGGTTTTCTGCCAGGAACAGACTGGTTAATTCACCCGCCACTTTTTGCACCGAGCCAGGGCTTTTACCTTCAAAGGATAAGGTAAAGGCAATGGTTGCCACACCCGGTCTCCCTGTTCTTGGATCCATTACATCTGCGCTAATCATATTAAGACCAATATCATCACGCATATCCTCCAGCACTTCTTCTGTGGTATAACGTTTTCTATCTTTTACATAAAGATTATATTTTTCGACAATCTTCATTAGATTAGTCCGCGTCATTACGCGCTGGCTAATGGTCTGTATACGCTGAGCCGCAAAACTGGTAACTGTTGACATAACCAGTTCTGATGGTATTTCCTGCTCTTTAATCAGAATTGTTGCCGATGATTTATAAGTAGGAGGCCACACCATAGCTACGACTATACCTATAAGAAATATAATCAGCATCGTCACCAGCATCGGCACCTTGCGGCGACTTAAAATAGCCAGATAATCTTGTAATGTTTTTTCCTGTTCTTCCATTTTCAAATAACTTCTTTATGTGATTGACTTCTTATATTAATAACTCGACATTAATTTAGGCCAGAAAAAGCTTAAATTAATATAGATAGAATTAGATGCACTTTCAATATCAGGTCGTAAATATGTCTGCCGTCTATATCTATAACCCACTCTCAACCTGTTATCCTTTGAGAACCGCCATGACACAGAAGGTTCTATTCGTAAAATTTCTCTATCTGGTATAGTAGATACAGAATCAATAGAAGCCGATTCAGATGCATTAAGAATTAAAGCAAAAGAAACTTTCTCAGATAATTTTCTATTATATTTAATCGTATAATTATTGAATTCCTGTGCAAAACCATCACTGGTCGTGGTCACAGATTGCATTAACGCTATAGAGTAGCTGGATATTTCATGCTGATAATTATATGAAATATCAAACGTATTACCAGAATTACTCGTATTAGTAGTGCCACCAGAGCCAATTGTTCCACCAAAAAACGTACAAAGAGAAACAGGAACAGCAAGTGTACAGGCAGGTATATTTGTACCATTCGTTACTGTTTTTCTTTCCCCTAAACCCATACTAAAAGTTGATGCTTCTGAAGTTTTATATTTATAAGACAATTGATAATTTGTATTCTCATAATTATATAAACTACTATTTATTCTATTCTGATCTCGTTCGGTTTCACTGTATCCGCCAGAAACACTTACATCAGATACATCATTAATTTGATGCCTTGCTAACAATTGAAGAGAATTAGATGCTGAACCAGACAAATATGCTAGATTAACTTCATCGTACTTCGTATCTGTCAGCTGCAAGGATGTTTGCAATAGCCATGATTCACTTATTGACCAGCCCCACACAGGAGATAATGATATTACTTCTCTCTGCGTTTGTGCATCCAGTACCCCATTTGCAGACAATTGAGTATCAAAATCTTCATCAAATGTAGTATTGCGCTCAAAATTCGCATCAAAGTTCCAGCTATGCAACTCTGTTCTATAATTACTACCAAACTTAAAAAAAATGTTATTGGTGTCATTGCCGGCTTTATTCTGGGTTTGCCTGGTTCTGACTTGAGCATCCACATTCATACCCCAAATCTGCTCTTTAATCTGTGAATTAAGCCTGGCGCTCAGTGTTGACGATGTTGCATCAATCTCATCGGCTGTTCTAAATGTTATATTATCATTATAAGTTGAGCCCAGTGTTATAGTTGGCTCAGTCAGCCACTCTGCGGCATAAGCAGGCGCACTTATGACATAACTAAGCATAAGGCAACAGAATGGTATTCGGTAAGACTTCATTTTCTTTTAATTGCCTCTAGGGCACAACGACCACATCACCACTTTTAAGAATGATGTTCTGTTTAAGGTCTTCACCCTGAGAGACTTCGCTGTAATCAAAAGGCATGGCACGCTCAACACCTTTAATACGTCGCAGTATTTTTATATCACCGGGCTTTGCAAAAGGGTTCAAACCTCCAGCCATCGCCAGTGCCTGCATAACATCTATATAATGGGTCGCAACAAATTCTCCAGGACGAGCGACTTTGCCAACCACAAAAACTTTATTATTATTTACTTTAATCACCGCAACCGTTACCACCGGATCCGGGATAAAACGCTTAATAGATTTAACAATAGATTTCTGCAATTGAGACGCTGTTCGTCCGCCAGCCTGAAGCTCACCAACTAATGGAAAGGTGATGCCACCATCTGGACGAACCAGTACCTGCTTTACCAATCCCTCTTCTTTCCATACTGAAATTTCAAGCATATCCCCGGAGCCTAATAAATATGCAGGCAAATACGCTCTTGCCGCTTTTGATGATTTAGTAGCATTAGTGGGAGCAGCAACACTTATATTTAAATTTAACAGAGAAACAGCTAAGAGGATGACAGCACTAATTTTTATTGATTTAATTCTATTATTCATTAACAACCACTAATATTTATATCCATGCGAGGCTTGGTATAATAGGCTGTCAGAGGTTTTGATGCAAAGCATTTGATAGTTAAGGCTTAATTTATTAGTCACTTTGCTAATTAGTTCACCCATAAGGGTTAGAGGTACTCTGAACAGTCTGGCCAATACTGCAATTTCACGATTCAAATGCACTAATAGCACTGGGACGCCCAATATGATATCCCTGCACAAAATCCACACCTATCTCCTGTAACATCTCCAGGGTTTGCTGATTTTCTACCCATTCGGCGATGGTTTTTATCTTCATTACATGACCCAGGCGGGTAATGGCTTCTACCATGGCCCGGTCGATTGGATCAGAAATCATATCCACCACAAACGCACCGTCTATTTTGATGTAATCAACGGGCATATTCTTCAAATAGGCGAATGAGCTTAAGCCGCTACCAAAATCATCCAGGGCAAACTGGCAGCCTTCTTTTTTCAGCTCATTCATAAACTGGGTGGCTTTTGCCAGGTTGCTGATGGCGGCGGTTTCGGTGATTTCGAAACAGACTTCTTTCAGGTCTATTCCATAACGATGTTGGGTGGCCAGAATATATTCAAGCAAATCCTCATCTACTAACGTAAGACCCGATAAATTAATCGCCACAACCCGATTTTCATGTTCTTTGACCGTGCTTTTAGACATGGCTTCAAATACATTGCTTATTACCCAGCGATCAATTTTGGGCATTAGATGGTAACGCTCTGCGGCAGCAATAAAGCTATCCGGTGCGATCAGCTCTCCATCAGTACCTATCATTCTGATTAAAATTTCTATATGCCGACTCTTAATATCCGGGTTAATTGAAATTTCAGGTTGCTGATATAACACGAAGCGATTCTGTTCAATGGCATCGACTATGCGACTGGCCCAGTGCATCTGGCCATGACGCTCAGCCAGCGCGGCATCGGTTGGCTCATATATATGTATGCGATTGCGCCCCATATCTTTGGCGGCATAGCAGGCCACGTCCGCAGCGGACATAATGCTGGCCATATCCACATTTTCAGAGCTGATGCTGACCACACCAATACTGGCGCCGATTTCAAATGAGCGGTCTTCCCAGCCAAATCGATACTCTTTTACTTTCTGACGGATTTTATCGGCAATCTGGCTGGCCTGAGACAGAGGGCAGTTTTCCAGCAATACGCCAAATTCATCGCCACCGAGTCGCGCCAGGGTGTCTACTTCTCGAATGCTGTCCTGCAGCAGCACCGATATTTGCCTTAACAGCTCATCGCCCGCCATATGCCCACAGGTGTCATTAACGATTTTGAACTGATCCAGATCGATATAACATAAGGCGTGGCGGCGCTCTTCTTCCTGCACATTTAATAGTGTCGCCTGCAACTGTTCTTCAAATTTCCTGCGATTATATAAGCCTGTCAGCGCATCATGGCTGGCCTGATAGGATAACTGCTTGGTCAGCCGCCGCGACTGACTCACATCCTGCAATACCATCACCGCTCCCACCACCTTGCCTGTATCATCCCTCATGGGTGCGGCAGAGACTTCTATTGGCACTGTGCCGCCATCGTAGCGAATCAGTGCCACGTGACTGCTCTGGTGTTCTACTGTATTTTCCTGCAGACACCGATCAACGGGGCTCGGCACCGGTTTCCCGTTGTCTTCATTAATTATTTTAACCACATTGCCTAGCACAACATCCAGAGCCTGATTACTGCTCCAGCCCGTTAAACGCTCTGCTACCGGGTTCATATATTTAATTCTGCTATCTGCCGTGGTGGTTATAACGCCATCTATAATGGAATGCAGCGTGACCTCGGCTCGTTCTTTTTCTTCAGACAGGGCTTTGCGAGATGATTCCAGCTCATGCTGATTACGCAAAATAGCATCCAGTGCCCGATTAACAAATTTAGCCATATAACCAAATTCATCACTTCTCTGTTCATCGAAACGTACCTTGTTGTCGCCACTGGCAAACTGCTCTGCGACCATAACCATATTTAAAAAAGGTTCAGACAGCACCTTTTGCAAAATCTGCTGCAAAATCAGACCAAATGCAAAAACCAGAGAGCCAATTATCAGCAGCATTTTTTTTCTCAGTGCTGATATAGATTGCTGAAAATCAGGCAGAAAAATAGCCACTTCTATATTCACATGGGATGATGCCTTGCCTTCTTCATGCACTTGTATCAAACGAGTTATTTTATCCTGGTTTTCATAACGCACTCCAAAAGCATATTCCCTGCCCCCATAATTAAACTCTATAGCTTCAATACCATAATTTTCTTTCGCGCGCTGAAATGCTGCTTCTAGTGCTTTATCCATCTTGATTTGAGAGTCAGCATTCTTTTCAAGAATCAGCTCTACATTATGAGACATAAGCAATACACTGGTTTTATATTGCCTGGTTAAATCATCTTCACGGGATTGCAGTAGATAAACCACTACCAGCAGACCAACCAGAACCATACCCCAGAAAACGATGCCGGTTACTTTTGCCGGTAGAGCAAGTTGAATTTGAGAATCGTTATTTTTTTTCGATAATGACTTATCTGTCATTTAAACCCAGCCCAGCGAATGGCAAATAAAACCGGACATACGCCACTGATGCCCGCGCCAAAAATAGCAAAACCCATAAACCAGGGGAAAAACCAGAGCTGATCATAAAAATAAAAAGTAACGGCCAGCAGCAGGCCAACAATAAGACGCCAGGCACGCTCTGATTCAATGCTGAAGCGAGAAGAAGAATTATAGGGAGCATGGACATATTCAACAGGGTTACCCTGAGAATTCAGGCAGTTTCGAAATCGACACACCAGTTTAGGCACGCGCATATTGGTAATGCCTTCAAAAAACAGAACCAGGATTATAAAATACAATGCCATTTCTAAATCAAAAGTTAAGACCAGTAGCAATAAAAAGCCGAGAATGGCTCTGTAGATACGATCTGTCATTAATCTAACCGCCTTTGCATAAATAGTCCGACTTTAGGACTCTAATTTAATTTTAGCAGTTAATTCAGGCAATACTTGCCTTCTCTTGATAAATCCGGCAATCAGAGCACAAACAATTGATTTAATTAAAAACAATCAAAAGCGCCCTATAAAACAAAGCTCTCTATACGCAGACGTTCGCGATTAAGACATAGCCATTGCAAGGCTATTATAGGTGTGGCAGAACTAATGCGGTCTGATGCCAGCAGCTGGTTAATCTCTTCAAAATCATAAACCGAAACTTTAATATCTTCGTTCTCGTGATCCAGCCCATGAATTCCCTCCGCCTGACCACTACCCACCAGACCACACAGCAGATAGATTTTTTCAGAACAACCGCCAGGACTCGAATAATAACTGTATATGGTTTCAAAACTGTGTACTTTCAAACCTGCCTCTTCCATGCACTCCCGTCTGGCTACATCAGTAATAGATTCATTTTTTTCGACCATGCCCGCCACAATTTCCAGCAGCCACGGGGTCTGCTCATCATCGACCTCTCCATCAATGGCACCCACTCGAAATTGCTCCACCATTACCACTTTGTCTTTCGCCGGATCATAAAGCAGCACGGCGACCGCATCACCTCGATGGAAGAGCTCGCGCTGAATTTCAACTTCACCGCCCTGATAGAGGTCGTGTTTAATATGACATTTATCGACCTTAAAAAAACCAGTGTAGGCTGATTCGCGATTGATTAGTTTCCATTTCATTTTTTTAGTCTCGTCGTTCGTCATCCCGAGCGCAGCCGAGGGATCTTAACAACCCGGGTAGTAAGATCCCTCGACTGCGCTCGGGATGACATTTTTTCTTTTGCTTTTGCTTCTGACCAAAGACTAAAGACCAACGATTAACGACGATGCTTTAAAACCCGAACACACTCATGAATCAATCCAGGCCCCTGATATATAAATCCAGTATAAACCTGCACCAGGCTCGCGCCTAATCGCATTTTATTCAATGCATCTTCACCGCTTGAAATCCCGCCTACTGCAATCACTGGTAAAACCTTTTGCAAATGCGCGGCAAGCACCTGCAACACATGATCTGATTTATCGCGCACCGGCTTACCGCTTAAACCGCCCTGCTCATTTCCGTATTGCAAATCTTCAACACCCTGCCGGGATGAGGTTGTATTGGTCGCAATAACCCCATCAATTTCAAATTGCACAAATGTATCCGCTAATGCCTTTAGTGCATTATCATCCATATCTGGTGCAATCTTAACCGCCAGTGGCACATAACGACCAAATTGATCTGATAATTTCTGCTGCTCGTTTTTAAGCCCGGCGAGTAATTTATTTAGTGGATCACCAAACTGTAGATCTCTTAAGCCTGGCGTATTGGGTGATGAAATATTCACCGTGACATAATCTGCATGCTGGTAAACTTTACGTAAACACGTCAAATAATCATCCAGTGCATTTTCTACGGGAGTAGCAAAATTTTTACCTATATTAATACCCAGCACACCATCAAAATTTTCAGCTTTAACTCGATCCACTAAATAATCGACGCCTTTATTATTAAAACCCATTCTATTAATAATCGCCTCGGCTTCTGGCAGACGAAATATTCTGGGCTGAGGATTACCGGGTTGTGGCTCTGGGGTTACAGTGCCGATTTCTACAAAACCAAAACCGCAGCTCGATAATGACTCAAAGTAATCACCATTTTTATCCAGACCCGCAGCCAGACCAACAGGATTAGGGAAATCTATTCCCATAACCGTGGTTGGCAGAGATTTATTTTTACCGAAAAAAAGTGGATTTAGTTTTAAATTATCTGAAAGCTTTAAACCTTTAAGCCCAAGGTTATGAGCTTTTTCGGCATCCAGTTTAAATAGTAAATTTCTGATTAAGGGATAGAGATTTAATCCCACATTTTTTCTCCTGATTGTCACTGCCATTACTCATTAACTGTCATCCCGAGCGCAGCCGAGGGATCTTGACTACCCAGGCAGCAAGATCCCTCGGCTACGCTCGGGATGACAATATATAAAAATAAACATTTAAATACTCTCAAAGTATTCAATCATTAATTGCACCGATTTTTTATTTCTAAAACTATTCACATCCAGGCGATAAGCGGCATGAATAAAACCATCGCACTCTTCCAGCAAACTCGCATCCATATTAAACGCAATGGCATCAATTAACTCAATCGAGTCTGCGGTAGCCAGTTGCATTTTTAAGTGCCGCTCTCCCACTACTCGCCAGTCTGTCACTTCAAATTCGCCATCAAATACTGGCTCAGAAAAATGCTGCCCCCAGGGCCCGGCTACTCGTAACTCTTCAGCAAACTGTAAATTAATATCAGCTGCATTTAATTCGCCATCAGATTCAATTACCCCCTGCAGGGCTTCATCACTTAACTGTTCACTGGCAATCTGATTAAAAGCCTGTTTAAAAATTTCGAAATCAGATTCCTTAATCGTCAAACCTGCCGCCATCGCATGGCCACCAAACTTAAGTATTATACCGGGATGTTTTTTATCCACCACATCCAGCGCATCTCGAATATGCAATCCTTTAATAGATCGTGCTGAACCTTTTATTTCACCATTATCACTGCTGGCAAAAGCAATCACCGGGCGATTAAATTTTTCTTTGATGCGTGAAGCTAAAATACCGATTACACCCTGATGCCACTCAGCATCGAATATACACAGACCTTTGGGTAAATCTTTTTCATTAAGATTTTCCAGCAAAGGTTTCAATGTCGTCATGGCCTGCTGTTGCATACCCTGCTCAATTTCTCGGCGACTTTTATTTAACTCATCCAGTTGCTGTGCAATATGTAAAGCTCTGCTCATATCATCCGTTAATAAACACTCGATACCCAAAGACATATCTTCAAGGCGACCCGCTGCATTTAATCTTGGCCCCACTGAAAACCCCAGATCAGATGACACCATAGTTTTTATATCTCGACCCGCCACCTGCAATAAAGCCTGAATGCCTACACAACACTGGCCGGCCTGAATACGTTTAATTCCCTGAGCCACCAGTATGCGATTATTATCGTCTAATGGCACCACATCTGCGACTGTACCAAGCGCCACAATATCCAGCAAATTTGCCATATTTAACTGAGGCCTGTTTTCATTAAACCAGTTAGCGTCTCGCAAAGCCTGACGCAATGCCAGCATCACATAAAATATAACACCGACTCCGGCTAAATTTTTACTGGGAAATTCACAGCCAGGCTGATTAGGATTTATAATTGCATTCGCTTCTGGCAATTCATCACCGGCAAGATGGTGATCGGTTACCACCACTTTTATGCCTGCTTCTATTGCCGCTTTAACACCGGCAATACTGGAGATGCCATTATCTACCGTAATTAAAATATCCGGCATATTCTGTTTAGCCACTTCAACCAGCTCAGGGGTCAGACCATAACCAAAATCAAATCGATTCGGCACCAGATAGGCAACATGCTGCGCGCCCATCATGGTTAATGCGCGATGACACACAGCGGTGCTGGTGGCGCCATCCGCATCAAAATCACCGACGATAAGAATTTTTTTATTTTTCTCAACCGCTTCTTTTAAAATGGGTATAGCTTCGGTCAGACCTTTTAATTTATCGAGAGGCAGCATGCGTTGCAACGAATAATTTATCTGCTCAGCATTAACAATATCTCGATGACTATAAATAGATTGTAATACTGGATGTATTCCGGACTGTTTTATTTCATCTGAAATAACTTTATCAGCTATTCGAACAATAGTTTTCTTTTTAAACATGAGCATCCATATTCATTAAATTATTAATTGGCACTGGCCGACGCCAGAACTTTAATAATTTATTAGCGCTGACAACAAATAAATAGCCATTGGCTGTATATAAATTTATCTGTTCTATCTTTCGATTTTTTAATAGTCGATCAAGAGGCTGCAACCATTGTTGACATAGTTTCATCACTTCATCATGCCAGTAAGCCACATCGCCATAATTCACCGGGCTTATTAAATCATCGATAACAATTAAACCGTCTGATTTAAAATCCACTATATCGTCTACAGACTCCGCCATAGGCAGCTGTTCACAGTTAGCAATCATTGCCAGACCAGCGGCTACTGGTTCTTCACTCATTATCCATTTAAAGTTATGGGAAAAATCAGACAGCGGCTCACCTTCCCCCCATAACCATAAGCTGTTTATAGTAAGATCGCCTTTGTTTTCACGTTGCTCATTAAGCTGATGGGAATGAAATAACATTTGTGTTTCATTCAATAATTTTCGCCAGTTTAATGCATCTTTACCTGCAGGCAAAAAGTGACTGACATTGCGACCAATTGCATCGCCCAAACATGTGGTGTTTATATCCAGCGGTGTTGGCGACTGTAAATACCAGCGATTGCTATTAGCCGCCACCAGTTTTAAACCATCTGCTGAAAAGTGCTGATTAAAGTATTCAACCAGAGACTCTGCTTCATTCTGTTTTATATTGAGTTGCTGGCAATCAAATAAAATTGCGTGATCAATATCTGCTTTAAAGTGTACAGGGTCTGCTCGATAGCAGAATCCACTTTCATAATCACATTGATCATATTTAGCGCTTGCTCGTGCAATGGAATAATTATTCTGAATACCAAACAGCTCAGCGAGCTGTTTATAGTAAGTATTACTGTTTGTGACTTTCTTTTCTGCTCTTGCGAGCCAGGTATTCAGCACTCGACATTCGGGCAATGCCATATTGGAGTTATTTAATTCAGGCAAAGGACCGAGTAAGCCGGGTATAAGAAGTGAAAGGATTTTCATTTATATCGATACTTCTGTCATTTCTGATATAAGTTCTGTCATTCCGAGCGCAGCCGAGGAATCTTGAATACCCGGGTAGTAAGATTCCTCGGCTGCGCTCGGAATGACAGGTTTTTTGCTCGGAATGACAATGTTTTTTCCTGGAATGACAGAATTTTTTCTCGGAATGACAGAAACTATAAAGGGAATGACAGCGAAGAAAGGCATAAATAAAAAATCACACACTTCTCTGCCGCACTGCTTCAAATAAACAGATACCCGTTGCAACAGAAACATTTAAACTTTCCACCTGCCCTGCCATAGGCAATTTTACCAGTTGATCACAATTTTCACGGGTTAATCGGCGCAAACCTTTTTCTTCTGCGCCCATAACAATAGCAAGTTTACCTTTTAACTTAACATCATAAATATAACTATCAGCCTCACCCGCTGCGCCCACAACCCACACATATTCATCCTGCAACTGTTTTAACACGCGGGACAAATTAGTCACCTGTATAAAAGGCACAGTCTCAGCTGCACCGCAGGCTACTTTTCTAACTACAGGTGTAATACCTGTTGCACGGTCTTTAGGCACGACAACTGCATCCACACCTGCTGCATCTGCGGTTCGTAAACAGGCACCTAGATTGTGTGGATCTTGCACACCATCCAGAATAAGCAAAAACACATTATCTTTTTGAATCAGATCGGTTAATGATTGCCCTGACTTTGCACCCGCACCACGATAACGGACTGCCACGCCCTGAGTTTTTTTACTGTTACAGCGATTCTCAAGATCTTTCTTTTTAATATACTCAATCGACAGACCCAGTTTTTTAATCTGTTCTACTAGCTGCTTAATACGCTTATCGTTTCGATTGATTTCAATCCAGAACTCAAGAATATTAGCGGGATCGTTATGCAATACAGATTCAACCGCATGCAGCCCAAAGATTGTTTCTATTTTATTTTTAGCCATAGTTTTTACTGACTGGGTTGAGAGGTTTTTACAATGGATTTTTTAATTGCATTTTCTAATGCATAGCCATAGTAGTCATGACCTTTAAAACCCACTATACGCTTAACCAGCTCTTCGCCTTTGAAATTAACAAATACAACTGTGGGTGAAAAATCTGCTGAATAACGCATACCCAGTATATCAGCACCAACAGGTTTGCCATTAAAATCACGCACAGTATTATAATCTTCAATTGAGATCTCGCCGATTATAATACGCTTTCTATCTTCTTCATTATTTTGCATAGGCTGCAGATATTCTTCTCGAACAATCTCGCAAAATTCGCAGTCTTCAACAGAAAACAGAATCATAATGAGAGTATTGCGTGTTTTGGCCTGTTGTGAGATTTTTTGCAGGTCGTTTATAACAAAACCCGATTCATGCTGAGTTGCATAGGCTGTTGAAAAAAACAGACATAGAGAAATATTCGCTATGAAAAATTGAAATTTTAAAATATTCATTTGCAATATTTTAACCAGTCATAAATATTGTAGGAGCAACCTTCAGGTCGCTCCTACGAAAACATGGGTGAAGCATTTCATTCAGCCGTTTTCTTTTTCGGTGCTTTTTTTCTGCTTCTTTTCTTTTTGCTGGATTTCTTTCTGGGTTTTTTATCGCCGTCTTCTTTTTTATTTCGGCTTTTGGTTTTACGACGCTTGTTCTCGATATCCTCTATACCAGCCAGAGAAAAATCAATCTTGCGCTCATCCAGATTAACACCCGCCACATCCACTGTAATAGAATCACCCAACTGGAATACCAGGCCGCCACGTTCTCCCATCAGGCGGTGACTAACCGGCTCAAACTGATAATAGTCTTTAGGTAAAGAAGTGATATGCACCAGTCCTTCAACATAGATATCCTGCAATTCAACAAATATTCCAAATGAAGTTACTGAACTGATTAAGCCGTTAAATGTTTCACCTACTTTATCCATCATGTATTCGCACTTAAGTGCTGACATGGCATCACGAGTCGCTTCATCTGCGCGGCGCTCATTTGCAGAACAATGTTCACCCAATGTCACCATATCGCTATGACGGTAGAAAAAGGTCTTGGCTTTTTCACCACGAACAATATGACGTATAGCACGATGCACCAGCAAATCCGGGTAACGTCTTATGGGCGAAGTAAAGTGTGCGTAGCTTTTTAGTGATAAACCAAAATGGCCTTCATTGTCAGGAGTATAAACCGCCTGACTTAAAGATCTTAACAACACGGTCTGTATTAAATGAAAGTCCGGACGATCTTTTATAGAAGCGATTAACTTTGCATAATCCTGTGCTGTTTTCTTGCCCCTGCCTTTGCCAAACTGTAGCCCCAGCTCTTTGACAAAATCTTTTACGTTGTCCATTTTTTCTTCTTTAGGGCCTTCATGAACACGGTACAGACCGGGAATTTTATGCTTCTGCAAAAACTCAGCCGCGGCCACATTGGCAGAGATCATGCACTCTTCAATTAATTTATGCGCTTCATTACGCACCGTGGGCACAATGCATTCAATGCGTTTTTCATCACTGAAAACAATGCGAGTTTCAGTGGTTTCAAAATCTATAGAACCACGTTTTTTACGTTGTTTGATTAAAACTTTATAAAGGCCGTGCAGATCTTCAAGATGAGGTAAGACTTTTTTATATTTTTCACGCAAATCTTTATCGCCATCTTCCAGCATGGCCGAGACATCGGTGTAAGTTAAACGCTCATGAGATTCCATTAATCCTTCAAAGAATTTCGCATTCGTCATTTTACCTTCGTGGTCAAACTGCATTTCACAAACCATGCATAAACGATCAACCTGAGGATTTATGGAACATAAACCATTGGATAGAATTTCTGGCAACATGGGAATAACACGTTCAGGAAAATACACCGAGGTGCTGCGATTGTAAGCTTCTTCATCCAGCGCAGACGCACGCTCTACATAATGAGATACATCCGCAATGGCTACATATAATTTCCAGCCATCGTTAGTGGGTTCACAATACACCGCATCATCAAAATCCCGGGCATCTTCGCCATCGATGGTCACCAGTGGCAATTTACGAATATCCACCCGGCCTTTTTTGTCGCTCTCTAATACTTCTGCAGACAAACCTTTAATCTGCTGTTTCACTTCATCAGGCCACAGAAACGGAATATTATGTGCATGAATTGCAATATCAATTTCCATACCCGGTGCCATATGATCTCCAATAATATCGGTCACCTTGCCAATTGCCTGGTGGCGGAAAGTGGGCTGCTGGGTGATTTCGACTATTACGATCTGGCCATCCGTCGCACCGTCCAGTTGATCCATCGGCACATTAATATCCTGAGTCAGGCGCTTGTTGTCTGGCACTACAAAAGCAATGCCCTGCTCCAGAAAGATGCGCCCAACAATACGATCATTAGCGCGCTCAATTACTTCAATCACTGCGCCTTCCAGACGTCCACGTCGATCAACACCTGACACCTGCACCACCGCTCGATCACCGTGTAACAAAGTTCTCATCTGGCGGCCATGAAGAAAAATATCATCCCCGCCTTCATCGGGCACGAGGAAACCAAAGCCATCTGCATGGGCAATTACTCGACCACTGATCAAGTCCGCCTCATTCACCGGCACATAGCCCTGACGGCGATTACGAATCAGCTGACCATCTCGAACCATGGCATTCAAACGCCGGCGCAGAGCCTCTAATTGCTCATCTGTATGAAGATTAAGTACCTCAATAATCTTCTCATGCACCATCGCACCATCCTGGTGGATCACATCAAGAATCAGCTCCCGGCTGGCTATGGGGTTTTCATAATTGCTTTTTTCGCGCTCGGCCTGGGGATCAACAAATCCTGCCTTTTTGCTCTTAGAGCCAAAAAAGCCTTTTTTAGCTCCCGATTTAGGCTTTTTCGCCTTAGGTTTAGGTTTTTCAGGCTTAGTAGATTTCGCCTTTTTCTTCTTCGTTATTTTCTTAATCGCTGATTTGATAATTTTCTTAATTGTCATGCTAATTTGTGTACTTTTAAGTAAAAGACGCATTGTACACAATCGCCAGCTAAAATGCGGGATTCCGTGCATTGAGCAATATTGACATTAACCCGTTCTATCGGTAAAGTTCGCGCCCTGATCTCGAATCAGTTGATCCAGCCACACCTTTGCCGAAGTAGCGGAATTGAGTGAGCGGCCGGCAAGGAGCCGCAAACGCCAGACAGGAGTCTGAACGTCAGTAAGTAAAAATATACACCTTTGCCGAGGTGGCGGAATTGGTAGACGCGCTAGCTTCAGGTGCTAGTGAGCTTCGGCTCGTGGAGGTTCAAGTCCTCTTCTCGGCACCACACTTGCAGGTGTGGAAATCTGTAAATCAATTATGCCGCAGGCATTCAAATTATCTTCAATCTTTCCCTGTAGCCTAATTTTAACATCAGACATCTATACTAATCCTTAGCATTTCAGTTGAATTACCCATCGTTTTCTAAGCCTCTGCTTAAACTAGGGCGCCTCTGATCAAGTCTATGATACTTCTGGCTTACAGGCTTGTTTGTGATCAAGGCATTATTTTGAAAGCATGTAGGTACCTGGTGAAAAATAATAACGCAGAGCACGAACAAGCCTGTAAGCCCCTTCGGGCGCGGCCTGAAGCGCACACTTGCGGTGTTGCAAAGCTTATTAAGGACTCGGCCATTAATTTCACTTTGCGCCTTGCAATTGCACGCTTCAGGTCACGCAGAAGTATTATAGACTTAATCAGAGGTGCTCTAGCACTGGATATTTATAATGCTACAATTTAGTTTATGACAGCTCACGACACTCAATCATTTTTCACGCCTGATGAATTTTCCCGCCATGAATTTCGGTTAATATCTACGACATATAATCTAGCCCATGTTCTGCTTAATCGAAGTCAGTCAGATCACCTTTTTATACCCATTCGTTCCATGCAATATCTTGCCATTATCGAAAAGAGTGCTTTCTGGTTCGTTGATAGTTTGGCCTATGCCGTTCGTGGTGATGAAGGTGGACGCTTGATTAGAGTTTCCTGGCATCCGTTAATTGATGTCAGCGAACGGAATGCTTTAACTCAGCATATGGATTGCCGTGCCATTTTTTATGGTGAGGATATGGCTGAAATCCAGACCCGACTGTGCAGTGAATTTTATCAGGCCATGTTACAAATAGATCAGCGTCATCGTGATTCACTGCCTGATAACTATAAAGTCAATATACTACCGCTGAAGCTGGCTTCTGAGCATGACTAAAAATAAAGGCTCAATGATATCCAGGATAAGCCCTGTTCTCAGGCCTGATTAATTTATTTGTTTTCCAGATAATTAACATTAACCAGATCGCTGACATTAGGCTTAAACTGTTTCTTTAAAAAAGCATCAAAAGCCTGATGCTGATGAAAACTATCCAGCGCCGTTTTATCTGTAAACCGCACTGACCAGCAGAAATGATATTTACTGTTTTCTTCCATAGCCTCACCAGCAAACACTTCACGCACACCAGGAATTTGAAATAATATTTCCTTGCCTTCAGACATTATATTGTTAAGCGATTGAGCATTATGTGAACTTACATTATGAACAATAAGATGTTCAACAGACAACCAGGGTTCACATCGCTCTAGGACACCTCTGCTCCAATAGCTTCCTTCACATCTTTTTTAAGATCGGTGAAACTTCCATCAGGATTATCTTTGCTGCGTTTTCGCATCGCTGTTGCAGCAATATCTGAAAGCGCTGTGTAGTAATCAATTTTTGCCACACCATTCAAAGTCAGTTTATGAAACTGGTCTTCATTGAGACCACTTTCACCATGAATAACCAGCGGAATATTAATCGCCTGGTTGAGTTGTTTGAGGCGTACATAGTCAAACTTTGCGCGACCGTCCATTCGTCCTTGTACCGTGCCAATAGACACCGCCAGAAAATCCACACCGGTTTTTTCTACATAGGCTTTTGCTTCAGAAGGAATAGTGAAAGCCGCTTCACCTGGGTGCTGTTCAGCACCTTCACCTACTTTACCCGCAACATAACCCAGCTCGCCTACTACGGAAACACCACATCCATGAGCCATCTCGACGACGGCTCGTGTTAGATCGGTATTATCAGAAAAATTCTGACTGGATGCATCCAGCATCACACCATTGCAGCCTAAATTAATCGCTTTAACCGCTGATTGTAGACTGCTGCCATGGTCAAGTTGAATGGCGACAGGAACAGACGCCCTTTTTGCAGCGGCTTCAACTGCGGGCAACATGAGCTCAAAGTTATAGTGTGCAAAATGAGGTTCAGCAATACTTTAAAATAACGCAGATCGACAACTTTCTGCGGCATCAATCACCGCCTCTAAAAAGTCTAAACTAACTAAATCAAAAGCACCTACTGCATAATTATTTTCATAAGCATGATATAGCATATCGCGCATACTAATCAGTGCCATGAGTTATTTCTGTAATTTATTCACTAGGCTGTCAGGCTCGCGAATAAGGTTGGCAACTGCTCTGGCAATTTGTCGACATGATCAATAATGGTGTAGTTATTCGCACCAAAAATTCTTTTCACATAATCATCCGCATTTGGATCAAGCGTCAAACAATAAGTGAGCACGCCTGTACTATAGAGCTCTTCAACTGCTTTTTTGGTATCGTGACGCAAATGCTGTGGATCACGCTCATCAATATCAGCGGGTTCACCGTCAGTGACTAATAATACTAACTTGCGCTTTTCCTGCTGCTTTAACAAGTGTTGTCCAGCATGGCGTAATGCCGCCCCCATACGAGTAGACAAACCCCCTTTCATACCGGCCAGCCGAGATTTTGTTTCATCATCGAAATGCTGATTAAAATCTTTAAAACGATAATACTGCACATCATGACGACCATCCGAAGCAAAACCATGAATGGCAAACGGATCACCAATGCCTTCAATGGCAGTAGATACTAAAGTGGCGGCTTCGCGGGTTAGTTGTAATACGGTTTTTTCTGAACCGTTCACAGCCTCATTCGTCGATTCGGACAAATCCAGTAATAACACCACCGATAAATCTCGATTCTTCAAAACATTACGCATGGTAATACGAGTATTCGGTTGCTCGCCCATGCGTATCGCAATCATCGCATCGATGGCGGCATTAATATCCACTTCATCACCGTCTTCCATATTCCGCACGCGCTGTACACCTTCCGGCGTTAACAGGTCGATAATTTGCTTAATGCGATGCGCTACCGGTTTATATTCATCAATAATGGCCTGAATATCTTCAACATGACCTCGAGGCTGACGACGTTCATAAACGGTAGCCCAGTCAGGACGATGTAACTGAATCTGGTAATCCCATTCCTGGTAATGGCAGGGATCAGAAACCGGTTCTTTGCCCCACATATCGTTGAAGCTTATTTGCTCATCGCTCAGGTCATCTTCGTATGGACGCACATTGGTTGAGCAGGTCCAGATTTCCTGTGCATCATCACCGGCTAATTCACAATCCACTTCATTGGCCATTTCAATCACACTGACCTGTTTGCGAACCTGGCGTTGACTGGAAGGCACATATTCAAACTCAGCATTCATATCGAATTCTTCGAACTCCCAGACATAACGATTATCATCACGATACGGAATATCGATGCGCTCAAGAATTCGTAAGCTCGGCACTTCTTTACGTGATGAAAATAAATTAAAAACATCAAGCCCAAGGTGCCAGCAAAAATTATTGTTGTCCTGATTCACTTCAATTTCATCGTGAAATTTTTGTGCAATAACATTCAGCTCTTTATCTTCTGAAGAAACCGTTTTATCTAGTAGCATGATAGAAAAATGCTCCAGCAACGACATAGTTGGGTGCTCTACTTTTTCTTCACTCGGTACATCCATCAATGATCGCCAGAGTTTCTTTAAACCCGGAAAATCATTAATCGCTTTATATTCCACGCGAGCGTCTTCAACTAACCCGATAAAAAACATTTGTGCAGGACTCAATCCCTCGGCGGATATAGGCGCAGCGGAATACACCATGTGTGCCGCCATATGCGCGGCGGTGGCACGATAAAGCTCCAGGCCTGGAATGTCACCGCAGTCATCCAGTGCATCGGGCAGGTGCAAAATTCGATGCTCAATGAAAGGCCTGAAATCAGCGAAGTCAGCACCGGTCGGGCGCAGGAAAAAATCACGCCCCCATAGCGCACGCAAATAAAAATTTAATTTACGCTGGGTTTTTATAAACAGAATGCCGCGACGTTCTTTTTGTAATACAGCGCGACTGTCAGCAGATTCAAGATTAAAATAGGAGGTAAGGTTCTTAAAGTCTCGACGATAGGCCTGGGAGCCAAAGTTGCACCAGCGGCGTAAACCACTAAGCGTTAATTTGGATAACAGCTCATCGATGTGGTTGAGCATTGGTCGAACACCGCGGGAAGCGGTTGAGGCCAGTTGATGTATTAATGTTAAATAACCACGGAACAGTTCAGCATCGCCAAGATTGCGTGCAGCCGTGGGCATGCTGCCAAATAAAAGAGCGACAACTTCACCAGAGGTCATGGAAGATAGTTTCATAGCGGCGGTCAGGCAATCGCCAATAACATCTTCACCGCATTCTTTGGCAACTAATGGCATTTCCTGAAGGTAGGAAATAACTACATCAGAACCACGACCAAGATTACATAAGCTTTTTGCGCCATCCATATACTCTTGCAAGCCTGTTGGAGACATCACCCGTGATGCTTCCTGAAAAGTGCTTTCCAGGACGCCACGAATTTCAGGCGCGGCTTCAGTGAGAAATTCTTCGTAATCTTCGAGTTTAATCGACATAGTATACTTCTATATTTTGATATCTTTACCTGAAAACAGATTCATCATTCCGGCATGCTTTTAAGCCGGAATCCAGTGTCTCTTGTTTAATAAGCCACTGGATCCGTACTTGCGGGTGTAGACGACCCGCAAATAAAAACAGCCGTAGGCTGACAAAATAATTTCCTGATACTGGGATGGCGGAGTCTTTTTTATTTAAAATTTTATCTGTTCTCGTAAAAAGCTCTCATTAAGTAAAACAAGATACAATTAAAAGATATATCAAATATGCACTTTAAATCATATCCTCTCTTTATACTGGTTTAACCAAAAAACGTTTCAACAGCTGCATTTAGTGTGTCACGCATGTCAGGATCATCTGTTAAAGGGGTCACCATAGTCATGCTGCAAGCTTCCAGAGGCGCCACACCTTTAGCAATAAGTTGACCTGAATAAACCAGCAAACGAGTAGAAATACCTTCATCTAATCCGTGGCCTTTTAAGTTACGGGCACGTTGTGCAATGTGTACTAATTTTTCAGCCGTCACTGGGTCAACGCCAGATTCTTTTGAAACTATATTAATTTCTATTTTTTCTTCAGGGTAGTCAAAATCCATTCCACCAAAACGTTGTTTGGTCGATTGTTTCAAGTCTTTCATCAAGCTCTGGTAACCAGGGTTATAAGAGATAACTAATTGAAAATCGGGATGGGCCTGAATTAATTCACCTTTCTTGTCTAAAGGCAGGCTACGACGATGATCCGTTAGAGGATGAATAACAACAGTCGTATCCTGACGTGCTTCAACAATTTCATCAAGATAACAAATCGCACCTATACGGGCGGCTGTTGTTAATGGGCCGTCCTGCCATTTTGTTCCGTCTTTATCTAGTAGAAAGCGACCCACCAGATCCGATGCGGTCATATCTTCATTACAGGCAACGGTAATTAAAGGTTTGCCCAATTTCCATGCCATGTGTTCAACAAAACGCGACTTACCACAACCGGTAGGGCCTTTGATCATCATCGGCATACGAACATCATAAGCGGATTCGTATAAGGCTAGTTCTTTACCAACGGGTTCGTAGTAAGGTTCATCTTTAATTAAATATTGCTCGGCATCTACAACGTTTTCAGTAACGGACATGGTCCACTCTCTCTTATTCAAATAACTTATTTAAGATGTTTTTGCAGTGTTCCTGTGCTTACTGCAAATATAAAATTTCTACTGGGGCGTTTTATTTCTCGTCCTCAGTTTCTGCTTCTCCGCTCCAACCAGCATCGCGAGCTTCTTCTATCGCTTTACCGTGAATTCTTTGATGTTTCTCAAACAGTTCTGGTGGTAAATTACTCACCAGACAACCATATTTATCCCATTCTTTATTTACCTTATCCAGTAAGGCATCAACACCTGCGAAATTCCAGCCTTCGCATGTTTCACTTTCTTCAATTAAACCAAATACCCATGCATCACGAATAATCTTACCAATTGTGGTCATACCACCATTGACTTCGTTCTGAAGTCCAACATATTTATCAGGACGTGCCATATAAAACTCATTATGTAGTTAAACTATTTGTGCATTATAGAGTAATAAAAAAACCCCTGACAGATATAAGTCCGGCAGAGGCTTTTATCTAACTTTATGGTAATACCTTGTCGCTCTTAAACAGAAACGCCGCGGTGAATAACCATTGCAGTCCCTGCAGACTGTGAGAAGTTATCAAAGCCCAATAAACGAACATGATTATTTGGGTGTGCTTTATGACAGTTTTCAATTTCAGCCAGTATAGCGTCAACGTCTGTTTCACCGAAAAGAGGCAGTTTCCACATGTACCAGTAGTTGCTAATTGCATTTTCTGGTTCTGTGTGTTCAATACCCGGGTTCCAGCCTTTATCAACGATATATTGAATTTGAGCGCGAGTAGACTCTTTGCTCAAAGAAGGCAGGTAAGAAAAAGTTTCATATTTACGGCTTGCAGCAGCGTCGCTTAAGCTCGAATTGTAATCTTGTACATCACTCATTGTGATTTACTCCAATTTAGTTTGTTAATCCAATGGCAGCAGCATTTACGCTGCTTGCCACTGTTTATCAATGGTTTCAGTCTTACTTATGTGCAACGTCAATCTTGTCTACAGTATCAAATTCGAATTTGATCTCTTTCCAAGTTTCCATAGCAATCTTAAGCTCTGGGCTATGCGCCGCAGCTTTAGTAAGGATGTCCTTACCTTCTTTCTCAAGCTCAACACCAGAGTTACGTGCTTCAACACAAGCTTCAACCGCAACACGGTTAGCAGCAGCGCCTGCAGCGTTACCCCATGGGTGACCTAATGTACCGCCACCGAACTGTAAGCAAGAGTCATCACCGAAGATGCTAACTAATGCAGGCATGTGCCATACGTGGATACCACCAGATGCTACTGGGATAACGCCAGGCATTGAACCCCAGTCCTGGTCGAAGAAGATACCGCGTGAACGATCTTCTTTGATGTATGAATCGCGCATAATATCGATCCAGCCCAAAGTAGCGTCACGGTCGCCTTCAAGCTTACCCACAACCGTACCTGAATGCAGGTGATCACCACCCGACAGACGTAATACTTTAGTTAATACGCGGAAGTGAATACCGTGGTGCGGGTTACGATCAAGTACAGCGTGCATTGCACGGTGAATGTGTAACAGCATACCGTTATCTTGACACCATTGTGCCAACTGAGTATTTGCAGATAAACCACCAGTCAGGTAATCATGCATGATGATAGGTGCGCCAATTTCTTTAGCATATTCAGCACGTTTCATCATTTCGTCAGAAGTAGGCGCTGTAACGTTTAAGTAGTGACCTTTACGCTCACCTGTTTCAGCTTCTGCTTTGTGGATAGCTTCCATTACGAAGTCAAAACGATGTCTCCAGCGCATGAATGGCTGTGAGTTAACGTTTTCGTCATCTTTAGTGAAATCTAAACCGCCGCGTAAACCTTCGTAGCAAGCGCGACCGTAGTTCTTAGCTGACAGACCAAGCTTAGGCTTGATAGTACAACCCAGAAGAGGACGACCGTATTTATTCAGGATGTCACGTTCAACTTGAATGCCTTGTGGTGGACCATTACAAGTCATTACGTAAGCAACAGGGAAACGGATATCTTCTAAACGAAGTGCACGCAGAGCTTTAAAGCCGAATACGTTACCCACTAATGAAGTCAGTACGTTTACAACTGAACCTTCTTCAAATAGATCGATTGGGTATGCAACGAAAGCGTAGAAACAAGTGTCATCACCTGGAACGTCTTCAATCGCGTAGCAACGACCTTTATAGTAATCAAGGTCAGTTAAAAGGTCAGTCCATACAGTCGTCCATGTACCCGTTGAAGATTCAGCGGCAACAGCTGCAGCTACTTCTTCACGAGGAACACCGTCCTGTGGAGTGATTTTGAAACAAGCCAGAATATCTGTTTCTTTAACAGTGTACTCTGGTGTCCAATACGTTTCGCGGTATTCTTTAACACCGGCGCTATAAGTCTTTGCCATGTTGTTTTCCTCAACAGTTACTTAACGTTAAATTTTGAAAAACGACTATGCCGCTTTAACAAAATTAATTTTTTATACCTAGAATGCTCCTTATTTGGGAGTGAGCTAGATAGGGTGAAAAGGAATATACGCTTCATTAACCATTTATAAAAATTACTTTTTGTTATAAATTACATATACATTTGTTTATGAGTAACCAGATATGCATTTAACATTACAGCAACTAAAGGTATTTGAAGCAGTATCTCGTCTGGGAAGCTATACACGCGCCGCTGAAGAACTGTGTATCACGCAACCTGCTGTTTCTATTCAGATTAAGCGGCTTGAAGAGCAGGCGACCCTGCCTCTGTTTGAGCAGGTGGGGAAGAAAAACTTCCCAACGGCGGCTGGAAAAATCATGTATGAGGCCAGCTTAGATATTTTGAATAGAGTAGAAAATCTAAAAATATCGATAGAAGAGCTGAAAGGTGACGTAAAAGGCCCCCTTCAGGTGTCCGTCGTAAGCACTGCCAAGTACTTTTTACCGAATTTATTAGGCGTATTTTTGCAGCTATACCCTGATGTAGAGCCAAAATTAAAATTCACCAATCGTGCTCGAGTCATGGAGCGGTTGCTGAATAATGATGATGATTTTGTCATGATGGGGCAGGTGCCAGAAGATGATAGCCTGGAAGCCTATCCATTCCTCAATAATATTCTGGGTATAGTCGCACCTGCTGGTCACCCATTGGCTAATAAAAAAAATATCTCATTAAATGAATTAAGCAAGCATCGATTTCTATTTCGTGAATCAGGTTCAGGCACACGGTATGTTTTTGATCAATTACTGAAAGATCAAGGCGTTAAAATTGAGCCTTATATGGAACTGGGTAGCAGTGAAGCTCTTAAGCAAGCTGTAGTGGCAGGCCTGGGTATAGCTGTTTTGTCATTACACAGCGTGCAGCTGGAGCTTGAGGTCAATAAATTAGTAGTACTGGATGTAGAAGGATTCCCTATAAAGCGAAGATGGTATGCCGTGCATTTAAAAGGTCGGAAGCTTTCACTAGTAGCCCGAACTTTCCTGGACTATATTCTTAAAGAAAGTCACCGTGTGTTGGGTGTGGAATACGAATAATAAAAAATAGTAACAGCACTTAATATAACACTTAAAGAACAAGACCAGGGCACCTCTGATCAAGCCCTCTTCTCGGCACCATACTTCGTGTGTGAAAACACGTAAACAGATCATCCTGAAGGGATACCCGTTATCTTTCAGGCAGGTATGGAAACCTGTAAATAGATTATGCCGCAGCCATCCATACCATCTTATAAGCAGGCTCTGTGAACTACCTGCCTTAAAATCAATAAAAAATCCTTCACTGTCCCCTTACAAACTAACAGGTTTACCTGCCAGTAAAATTGACATCGCAGCCATTGTTCTATCGAATTCTTTTTCCAGCACAATAAATTTCAAACTGTTTAATTTATCAATAAACAAATCAATAACTAGATACTTTTCAGTCAGGTCTTTTTTATTGCAGGCGGGGAAAACAGGCAGTAATAAGGGGTCATCGTATATTTGAATGCTATTGACTTTGCTAAATTCAAAATCAAATTCAAAATATTGCTTTTCAAATACAACAACTCCATTAAAGCCCTGTTCAATTTTCTTTAACTGCTTACCTCGCTTATGCGCCAGCATGGTTATTTTATCTTTATGCACTTTCATATTTGAAGCGTCGTCATACCAGAAGCCACGGGAACCGCATATACCTTTAAAGCCTTTAATATCCCAGACAGCTTTCTGTAAAATCTGTATGGCCTGCTCAGATGTCATATTTTTCCTGTACTCCAGCATTTTTTCGCTGGGCGCGTAAGAAGATGAGCAGGCCACTAAAAGCATAGAAAGCAGAAATGTCAGGAGATTTTTCATTATTTTACGTCGCAATATTTATTATTACTCATTATCCATAAGCATAGAATTATAGCCAACAATAAATACCACCTCATTCCATAGTATAAAATCCGGCAGGATTATGGCGTCAGCGTCGAAGCGGCTATCACTCACTGAAAAATATTTATTGTTGTGAATTAGGAGCAGTAACATCACATTTTTACTCTATATTGTCTAGAATCATAGACAGACAAATCACCCCCTGACACTATATGAGCAAAAAAATACCCGTCGAAGACCTGCGCCAGGGCATGTATATAGATAAGCTCGATGGCAACTGGCTTAAACATCCTTTCTGGAAATCTTCTTTTAAACTGGAAGCTATTGAAGACTTAAAAAGCATAAAAAAAGCCGGTATTACTCATGTATGGATCAACACGACTAAAGGCTATGATATAGAGCCTGCCAGTAAAGCCCCTGCTGCTCCTGCCGCACCACAAAAAGTAGAACCTGAAAAAATTAAAAAAGTTGCGCTTGAAGATGAAATGCAAGCAGCTAAAGAAACACTCGCTAAAGCCAAGCAGGCCACGGTTAGCATGTTTCAGGAAGCGCGTATGGGCAATTCCGTATCCACTGCCGAAGTCGGCCCACTGGTGGATGAAATATCCCAGTCAGTGGCGCGCAACCCGGCGGCTATGCTCAGCATCACCCGCCTGAAAAATAAGGATGATTACACCTACCTGCACTCAGTAGCGGTATGTGCGCTGATGATTGCACTGGGTAAACAGCTTAATTACAAAGGCGATATGCATTCATTAGGTATGGCGGGTCTGTTACACGATGTTGGTAAAATGGGCATTCCCGAAGACGTGCTCAATAAACCGGGGAAACTTACCGATGAAGAATTTGATCTCGTTAAAAGCCACCCAAAACGCGGCTGGGAAATGCTAAAAGAATCAGCGGATGTCATTGATGATATTTCTCTTGATGTGTGCCTGCATCATCACGAACGTGTTGATGGCCAGGGGTATCCCGATAAACTCTCCAGTGAAAAATTATCACTGGTTGCTCGTATGGCTGCAGTATGTGATGTTTACGATGCCATCACTTCAGATCGTTGCTACAAAAAAGGCTGGGAGCCTGCTGAATCTCTGAAAAAAATGGCAGAGTGGAAAGACGGCCACTTTGATGAGGAGGTGTTTAATGCCTTTGTGAAAACTATCGGCATTTACCCTACGGGTACGCTGGTGAAATTAAAATCAGGGCGTCTGGGAGTAGTAACTGAACAGTCAGATCAAACTTTACTTAAACCTAAAATAAAAGTATTTTTTTCCTGCGGCAGTAATGCACCTATCCCGCCTAAAATTATTGACCTTAGCAAATCACAGGAAGTAATAGAAAGCATTGAACAACCAGAAACCTGGGAATTTGATCGGAAACACATTATAGATGTGATTTCTGGTTAGAAGTAAATATATTGTAGGAGCGAGTCTTTAGCTCGCGATTTTAGCAGTCTGCAATCATCGCGAGCTAAAGACTCGCCTGCAACAACCATAAGTATTTTCCGGCACAAAAAAAACCCCACAATCTCTTGCGGGGTTCTTTTAAACAGCAAACTAAAAACGATTAAGCTTTAATGTTTGATGCCTGTGGGCCTTTAGGTCCATCTTCTACGTCAAAAGTCACTTTTTGACCTTCAGCCAGTGTACGGAAGCCGTCACTAGCAATTGCAGAGAAATGAGCAAAAACATCTTTGCTGCCATCGTCTGGAGTGATAAAGCCGAAGCCTTTAGATTCGTTAAACCATTTAACGGTACCTGTTGCCATGATAATTACCTCATTGAGCATATAAAAGAAAAAATGTGTTACAAATCTTACGAGGAAATCATCAGAACAAAACTTGAGAAGAACCAGGTCTAGAATGTAGCGGTACATAGTGTAGCGTATTTTCAACTAAAAACACTACTATTTCGTTCATTTTAAACATAAAAATGTGAAATAAATGCGCTGCACAAAATGATATCAGCCTGTGGCTATAGTGATTTTATCTGATTTGGCAGGATCTAGCGGCCAATAACATTAGAAAATATTAATATATCACCTCCTTTTTAGTCTATTTTCAGGTATAATTCGCCCTCAAATTCTGATGCACTTCGGTCTGCATCTAATTGTTTTAATAGCGGTAATCCTTGCAGATTCCCTCGAAACACATTAATTGTTTCCGCCTAGACCGTTCCCAGACTCATTGCCTGGTGGGCCGATCCTTATATTTAAGCTTATTAAATAAGCTCCGGAGAACATCATAGTATGTCATTTGAATCACTCGGCCTGAGCGCCGAATTACTCCGTGCTGTATCTGAAAAAGGCTACAGCGCACCTACTCCTATACAAAAACAGGCCATTCCTGTTGTGCTTGAAGGCCGTGACCTGATGGGTGGCGCGCAAACCGGCACAGGCAAAACCGCGGGATTTACTCTGCCCGTACTGCAACGCTTAATGGATACAGATCAGCCCCGCAAGGGTCGTCGCCCTATTCGCGCATTGATATTAACACCCACTCGAGAGCTGGCGGCTCAGGTAGCTGAAAGCGTGCAGACTTATGGTCGCCACTTACCGCTAAAGTCTACCGTGGTTTATGGTGGCGTGAGCATCAATCCACAGAAGATGAAACTCATTAAAGGCGTCGATATTCTGGTGGCCACCCCCGGGCGATTACTGGATCACGTCAACCAGAACTCAGCCAATCTTTCTCAGGTTGATATTCTAATTCTCGATGAAGCCGACCGCATGCTGGATATGGGTTTCATTCACGACATTCGCAAAGTGCTGGCACTGGTTCCTAAAAAGAAACAGACTTTATTGTTCTCTGCCACTTTCTCAAAAGAGATCAAACAACTGGCTAATGGCCTGATGAAATCTCCCGCACTAATTGAAGTTGCACGACAGAACACAGCAGCTGAAAGTGTGACTCAGGTTGTGCATCCGGTGGATAAAAAACGCAAACGTGAACTGCTGTCACTTTTAATTGGCACAAATAACTGGCAACAGGTTCTGGTTTTTAGCCGCACCAAACACGGCGCCAATCGTCTTGCCGAACAATTGAATACTGATGGTATTACCGCTGCGGCTATTCATGGCAATAAAAGTCAGGGCGCACGCACTCGAGCACTGGCCGAATTTAAATCTGGCAAAGTACGAGTGCTGGTTGCCACAGACATTGCTGCTCGCGGCATAGATATTGATCAACTGCCCCACGTAGTAAATTATGAATTACCAAATGTGGCAGAAGATTATGTACATCGCATTGGCCGCACCGGTCGTGCAGGTAATGAAGGTGAAGCCATGTCACTGGTGTGCGTGGATGAATTAAAGTTACTTAAAGGCATTGAAAGTCTTATTAAGCGTGATATTCCTAAAGTAGTGATTGATAATTTTACCCCCGACCCATCGATCAAAGCTGAGCCTATTCAGAACGGCCGTGGCAGACAGCAAACAAATTCAGCAAGATCCGGTGGCAGAAACTCAAATGGATCGAGAAATAAAAAGAGCTCACCTTATAAAGGGCGTTCAGGAAATCAGGGTGGCTCTGGCAATCAATCACGTCGCAGCACACAAAATGCTGCCTGAAATAGTATGAGAACTTGCACGAAAAATATTTCTGGCTTATCTGCTTTCTCGCAAAGCTCTCAGTATAATATTAACTTAAATCTGGAATAGAACATTGTTAACCACAGCAAATATCACCATGCAATTTGGCGCCAAACCACTTTTTGAAAATGTTTCGGTTAAATTTACCGATGGCAATCGCTACGGTTTAATTGGCGCGAATGGTTGCGGAAAATCCACCTTCATGAAAATTCTGGGCAAGGACTTAGATCCCTCCGCCGGAAATATTTCAAAAGATCCCCATGAGCGCATTGGTAAATTAAAACAGGATCAGTTTGCCTTCGAAGAATACAGTGTCATCGATACCGTATTAATGGGGCATGAAGAGCTGTGGAAAATTAAATCTGAAAAAGACGCGATTTATGCCAACCCGGAAATGACCGAAGCAGACGGTATTCGTGCCGGTGATCTTGAAGCAGAGTTTGCTGAGATCGATGGTTACACCGCCGAAGCCCGTGCGGGTGAATTACTGTTAGGCGTTGGCATTCCCATCGAACAACACTATGGCTCTATGACCGAAGTCGCACCGGGCTGGAAATTACGAGTATTACTGGCCCAGGTTTTATTTTCTGAACCTGACATTATGTTATTAGACGAACCCACCAATAACCTCGACATCAATACTATTCGCTGGTTAGAAGGTATTTTAAATTCCCGTAACTGCACCATGGTGATTATTTCTCATGACCGTCACTTTTTAAACAGTGTGTGCACGCATATGGCGGATTTAGATTACGGTGAAATTCGTGTTTACCCGGGTAACTATGATGCTTATATGATGGCATCCACTCAGGTACAGGAAACTTTATTAGCCAATAACGCGAAGAAAAAAGCACAGGTTGCAGAATTGAAAGCTTTCGTTAGTCGTTTTTCTGCCAATGCATCAAAATCAAAACAGGCCACCTCGCGAGCCAAACAGATTGATAAAATAAAACTGGATGAAGTAAAACCTTCCAGCCGCCAGAATCCTTATATCCGTTTTGATGAAAATAAAAAGTTACACCGACTGGCATTAGAGGTTGATGGATTAGGTAAAACCTTTGATAAAGAATTATTCAAAAATTTTGACCTGATGTTAGAAGTAGGTGAGCGAGTTGCCATTATCGGCCCTAATGGTATTGGTAAAACCACTTTATTAAGATGCCTGTATGGCGATATAGAACCTACAGCAGGTGCAGTGAAATGGTCTGAAAATTCAGACCTGGGTTATTACGCACAGGATCACGCTGCCGATTTTGAAGAAGATAAAACCTTATTCGACTGGATGGATTACTGGGGTCAGAAAAGTGATGATGATCAGATTATTCGTGGCACACTGGGGCGTTTATTATTTTCTCAGGACGATATAGAAAAATCAGTTAAAGTTATTTCTGGCGGTGAACAGGGACGCATGTTATTTGGCAAGTTAATGCTGCAACGAAAAAACATTATGTTAATGGATGAACCCACCAATCACCTTGATATGGAATCTATTGAATCACTTAATCTGGCGCTGGAAAATTATCCCGGTACTTTAATCTTTGTTAGTCATGACCGTGAATTTGTTTCTTCATTAGCGACTCGGGTTATTGAAATGACGCCGGAAGGGATCATTGATTTCCGCGGCACTTATGAAGATTACTTACGCAGCCAGGAACTGGATCAAAAAATAAGCGTTAATAAATAGCAACTGAACCTGTCACTTCGAATGCAGCATCATGCCATTTCGGACGTAGCACCTTGTCATCCCGAACGCAGCACCTTGTCATCCCGAGCGCAGCCGAGGGATCTTAATTACCTGGGTAGCAAGATCCCTCGGCTGCGCTCGGGATGACAGTTTTCTCTTTTAGAATGACAAGCTTTTTTCTCTCGGGATAGCTAAAATTCCCGCTCGGGATGATATGAAAACAATGAGCAATCTATGACAACTACTGCCTTCTCATCCCTGCCTTTAAGCACTGAATTTTTAGCTAATCTTCAATCGCTAAATTATCAGACAATGACGCCGATACAGGCACAAAGCCTGCCAGAAATTTTAGCGGGAAAAGACATACAGGCACAGGCAAAAACAGGCAGTGGCAAAACCGCTGCCTTTGCTATTGGCCTGCTGCATAATTTAGATTCACAAATCTATCAGGCTCAGTCACTGGTGCTTTGCCCTACTCGTGAACTGGCAGATCAGGTCAGCAAGGAAATTCGCCGCCTGGCTCGCCCTGTTGCTAATACAAAAATTCTCACTCTCTGTGGTGGCACAGCTATTGGCCCACAATTCGCTTCGCTGGAACATCAGCCTCATATTGTCGTTGGCACACCGGGTCGAATTTTAAAACATCTGAATAAAGGCACATTAAAACTAAACAGCGTAAAAACGCTGGTACTGGATGAAGCTGACCGTATGCTGGATATGGGCTTTTATGACGACATTATGCAAATTATTAATACAACTCCAGATCAAAGACAAACCCTGTTATTTTCAGCTACCTACCCTGATGGCATTAAAAAAATAAGTAAAGCCATTCAGAAAACCCCTGTTGATATTCAGGTAGAGGCTTTGCACGATGATAAAAAAATAAAACAGGTTTTTTACGAAATACAGAAATATGAAAGAGTCGAAACTTTATTTTCTCTATTGCATCATTACCAGCCACAATCCAGCGTAATATTCTGCAATAGAAAGCAACAGTGCCATGACGTCGCTCAGGAATTAAAACAACAGGGCTTCAGCGCACTAGCTTTACATGGCGACCTTGAACAGAAAGACCGCGATCAGGTACTGGTTCGTTTTTCAAATAAAAGCTGCGCCATATTAATTGCAACCGATGTAGCAGCACGTGGACTTGATATAAAAGACTTAAGTGCTGTTATTAACTTCGAGCTATCACCCGACCCTGAAATTCACATTCATCGTATTGGCCGCACTGGCCGTGCAGAAAATGAAGGTCTGGCGTTGAGCATGTTCACAGCTTCCGAAGCAGGAAAAGTCAATGCAATAGAGGAATATCAAAAAAGCTCTCCCCATATTGAAGAAATTTCATCGCTTAAAAAACAGGGTGATTTTAATTTTAACCCCCCGATGGTTACTCTGTGTATTAATGCGGGTCGCAAGAATAAAATTCGACCGGGAGATATACTGGGTGCCTTAACATCAGAAAATAAATTAACTGGAAAACAGATTGGCAAAATTGATATTTTCGACAGAATTGCTTATGTTGCTGTAGAAAAAAGCATTTCTAACCAGGCCATAAATATTTTATCTAATGGAAAAATAAAAGGCCGTAAATACAGAGCTCGTAAATTTTAAGACTTGATCAGAGGAACCCCGGTAACCTAAAGATCATCACTACCAAATTCATTAATCATTGTTTGCACAATACCTTTAATCACAATCAAAAACTCATCCACACCCGATTGATTATTATTTCTACGACATTCATTTAAAGCAGAAAGTGCAATATTAAAAGCCGCATGGAAATTACCTTTATCAATAAAGCCCTGAATTATTTCAGCGTCTGACCCGGTTTTTTCTGATTTGGCATTCATGTCATTAATAATCAATCTTCTATTTTCACAGTTAGTATGTCACAGGGCATAGCATGCAATACCGCATTAGAAGTGGAGCCAAGCAGCAAACTAAAACCATGCCGGCCATGTGAACCCATTACCACTAGATCACATTTATTATCTTTTACAAATTGAGAAATTTCATGCTTTGGGGTGCCGAGTTGAACCACTAAATCTGCATCTTTTAAATTGTGTTTCTCACTGAGTTTTTCTAATGACTTCACTGCCTGCTCCTGCAACTCGGCTTCATTAGTCACCCAGTTACTACCCAGCATAGGTTCATATGCGGAATCAAGCGGGGGTAAATATTCCACCACATGTAATAAACTGAATTTTGCATTATTGCGTTGCACAATATCACAGGCTTTGGCAAGCACACGATCTGCTGAAGCAGAAAAATCAACCGCTACTAGAATATGGGTATAGTCACTCATTTTCGCTCCTCAAGAAAGCTCTGCTTATAGTTTCAATTATACGCCTCATTGCATTTTTTTAACTTTTATATGTCATTGATTTGAGCTATCTCAAAAAATAGACTCTGGTATAGAGGCGAAAAAAAAGGCATGTATCCCGCAAATAAAACAAAAGTAGGATGAGGTTTCATTTAAGAGTCTGTCATCCCTCGGCTGCACTCGGGATGACAGTGATGATGAAGTACCAAATCTGTATTTATATTTTATTTGCGTTCATTTGCGGACAACCTGCTTTTAACTTTTAAAATTAATGAAAAACCTCTGGCTCTGATATGCATACCATTTACTTCATACTCGCCTGTTTTAAAACTTCTGCCAGCAGTCGAGTCGCCGGCCCTACCTGCTCAAGATCTGCGTAAATCAGATACAATATCGCTGTATTTTTCTGCCCTTCTTTTAGTGGCAAAATTTTTAACTCACCACTATTAACCTGTTGTTTAATTTCATTTTCTGGCAACCAGCCAAAGCCCAGGCCATTACTAATTATTTTGCCCGCGGATTCCAGACTGGTTACCGCCCATCGCCTCGAATCACTTAACCAGCCCGCATCTATGCCCTTGCTACCGGAGTCACTCACCATCACATGAGTTTCGCGATTTAAATCGTGACTGGTGAGCTTTCTGTTTAACTGATGCAAAGCATGATCTGGATGAGCCACCGCAATAAACTGCACCTGTATCAGTTCTTCACCTAAAAAACCCTGCGGGATATAAGGGCTGATAACCAGATCGGCTTCACCATTAAGTAGCATTTCTTCTGCGCCGGATAACACCACCTCTTCGAGACGGATGCGGGTATTTTTTCCAACCGGTTCAAACTGCTTTAAAGCGGTCATTAAATTCTGTGCTGGATAAGCGGTTTCCACAGCAATGCAGATCTCGGCTTCCCAGCCCTGCTCAAGCTGATGAGCCTGCTGCTCAATCGTGCTGGCATCCGCCAGTAACTGGCGAGACCTTTGCAACAGAATTTTGCCCGCTTCACTTAATACCGCTTTGCGCCCTTCAATATGTAATAACTTTAGCCCCAGCAATTCCTGCAGCCGATTCACAGCATAGCTAACCGATGACTGACTGCGATGTAATTGCTCCGCGGCCTGGGCAAAACCACCGTGATCGATCACTGCCTGCAGGGTTCGCCATTGCTCAAGAGTCACTTTAGGTGCATTCATGACATCTACTATATATCTAATAAATAGATATTTAAAGGCTAATATTTGCGCTTTTAAATCTAATTAACAGGTTCATAATAGATTTCACTAACTAAGCAATCGAGGATACAAACATGAACAAAGCAATTGAATTAACAGGTCGTATTTTACTGGGTCATATTTTTCTACTGGCCGGCATCAATAAATTAGGTGCAGGCTACGCAGGAACCGCTGGCTATATGGAAAGCATGGGCGTGCCAGGTGGACTTTTACCCGCCGTTATCGCACTGGAAATAGTGGGCGGCTTAATGATCATTGCAGGCTTTAAAACAAAATGGGCCGCCTATGCACTGGCAGGCTTCACTTTATTAGCTGCATTTCTTTTTCACTTTAATCTTGCAGATCAAATGCAAACGATTATGTTGATGAAAAACATCAGCCTCACTGGTGGTCTGTTATTGCTATCTGGCTATGGCGCTGGCGAATTAAGTGTTGATAAAAAATTAGGAGAGCAATAATGGCTTTAACCATTAGTAATGTAAATGTAGTGCCCGAAGGCGATGGCATTGAAGTTAAACGCCTGTTTCCTTTGCACGAACGAATGAACTTCGACCCATTTGTATTGTGGGATCATTTTGATATTGGTCCGGGGCGCGGTTTTCCCGATCACCCACACCGTGGTTTTGAAGCGATTACCTATATGTTTGATGGCGGCATGAATCATAAAGACAATCTTGGAAATGAATCTTTTGTTAGTGCCGGGGGTGCTCAGAGATTTACCGCCGGCAGTGGTCTGGTGCATTCAGAACTGCCAGCAGAAAAAGGGCAGAGTAATGGCATTCAGTTATGGATTAATTTACCCGGACGTTTAAAAAAACTTGATCCGGAATATCAGCAGGTGAATGCCGATGATTTTCCAGTTAAAAACATAACAGGAGGAAAGGTAAAAATACTGGTGGGTGAAGACTCACCATTAAAGCTTAGAACCGATGTCATTTATCAACATGTAAGTCTTGATAAACAGGCAAATTATGAACTTGAAATAACCTCAGGTATGCGTGGCATTATTTATGTTATTGAGGGAACAATAAGCGTTAATCAACAAACTATAAAAGCCGATCAGGCTGCGTTTATTGAAGAGGTGAATAAACTGGAATTTATTGCTGAAGAAAACAGCCAGTTCATGATTAGCATGGGCATGCCTCATGGCGAACCTATTCATCAACATGGACCTTATGTGGACTAATGAGTTTTGTCGACGCGACTCATCTTTATTATAAGATGAGTCGCGTCGACGAAAATCATTAAATATCAGCAATAAAATTAACAGCCCATTGCGCCACTAATTTTCCATCATTTTTCTGTTGCAATGAATTTACAGCTATATTGAATTTCTCTTTCCCTATTAGTTCTTTACGCTTATTCATTAAATATTCAAGATACTCTACTAAAAATTCAGGATGCCCCTGAAAAGTCAGAATATGATTCTCTATTTGAAAGGCCGCATTAGGACAGAATTCATTAGCAGCAATCAATGTTGAGCATTCAGGCAATTGAACCACCTGATCCTGATGACTTACTAATAGTGAAAACTGTTTTTCAGGATTATTCATCCAGGGCTGATTAATCTCAATATTAGAGACAATATTCCCCACCCCCCAGCCTTTCTCACTTTTTTCTACTCGGCCACCCAATGCATGAGCAATAAGCTGATGCCCAAAACAAATACCGATTAATTTTTTTTTCTGTTTGTGCAGATCAGTGACATAATTGCATAAACTGATAATCCAGGGATCACAATCATAAGCACTGGATTTACTACCTGTAATTAAATAGGCATCACATTCTTCAATTCTTTCAGGGTATATACCTTCAATAACACGATAAACATTAAACTCGATTTTATTATCAACGGATAAAAATAGACGCTGAAACATTTCAGCATAGCTGCCATATTTTTTATTGATATCCGCATCCAGAGTATCTGTTTCAAGAATACCCAGTTTCACAAATCATCAGCCTTTATTGTACCCTGCACTGCACATTGAAAAATCTCTGCATACTGAGCTTTACTAAATTGAACAGGGTTACCTGCTGCACAGGAATCCTTTGTAGCCATGCTACCAATTAAATCTTTTTTCTCTATGCCAAGCCCAATCTCAGCAAGTTTGTCCGGGATACCCAGATCTTTCCTGAACGTTAACATCCAGTTCATAAATCCATTAAATGAAATTTCATCCAGATCAAGATAACGAGCAAGATGAATTATTTTTTCTTCAATTGCCGGCTTATTTTTAATTAACACATAGGGCATTAAAATTGCGTTCAGCAAACCATGGTGCTTATCAAAAACCGCACCTAACGGATGAGCCAGTGCGTGTATGCCACCCAGACCTTTCTGAAATGCAGTTGCTCCCATGGACGAAGCAATTAACATATGACTGCGAGCAACCAGATCATCGCCGTTATTAAATGCCACTGGCAACCACTGTTTAATAAGGCGCATGCCTTCTAATGCAATACCATCGGCCATAGGATGATACGCCGGTGAGCAGTAAGCTTCTAAATTATGCACAAAAGCATCAATGCCTGTGGCCGCTGTTAAATGTGCCGGCAGACCCTGAGTTAATACCGGATCTTCAATCACCACATCCGGCAGCATTTTAGGATGGAAGATAATTTTTTTACTTGATGTGGCTTCATCGACAATAACTGAGGCCCGTCCTACTTCAGATCCGGTGCCTGCTGTTGTGGGCACAGCAATAACCGGTGCAATGCCATCAGGATCAATTCGTGTCCAGTTATCGCCAACATCTTCAAAATCCCATAGTGAATATTTCTGATTAATCATTAATGCAATTGCCTTACCCGCATCCAGACTACTGCCACCGCCTAATGCAATAATGCCATCATGTTGGCCTTTTTTATAAACTGTCACACCCTGTTCAATATTAGCACCTGTGGGATTGGGTTTAACCTCACTAAAAATCTCTGTTTTTACACCGGCATCTTTATTAGCCTGCACAATGGACTTTACAAAATCCTGTTCTGCCAGACCTGTATCAGTAACCAGTAATGGCTTTTTAATATTTAATACTTTACAAATTTCAGCTAACTGTAAAATTTTTCCTGCACCAAAACGAATAGGGGTGGGAAAGCTCCAGTTTGCCTGCAAATCATCCAGTTCGGTTATATCGATTTTATTTTTCATAGTTATTTACAGCTTTATTTTTCTGTTTTTAAATGAAATGATTTGGGTCGGGTAAGCTGCTGATACGCCAGTTTTGATAATGAACAACCCCGACCTGAATCTTTAATACCCACCCATGGTAGAGCTGGATCAAGATAATCGCAACGATTCATAAAAACAGTGCCGGTCTCTAACTGATTGCCAAGCTCCATCGCTTTAGCCTCATTACTCGTCCACAGTGATGCGGTTAAACCATAGCCACTATCATTCATTAATTCTATGGCCTGCTCATCATTGTTCACTTTCATAATACCCACCACAGGCCCAAAACTTTCATCTTTCATTACCGACATAGAATGATCTACATTAATCAATACCTGCGGGGCCAGATAAGGTGTACCAGATTTACTTGCTGGAAAATCTTTTTCATCAATGCAGGCTTTTGCTCCCATAGAAATAGCCTGGTTAATTTGTTCGCGCACAAAATCTGCTGCCTTGCTATTCACCATTGGCCCTAATGTAGTTTTTTCATCAACTGGATTACCTAATTGATATTGCTTAGTGAGTTTTATAAAACCTTTAATAAACTCATCATATACATCTTCATGCACATAAATTCGTTCGATACCACAACAGGACTGCCCTGAGTTAAAAAAAGCACCATCTACCAGATTTTCAACACTATTATTTATATCCGCATCTGCCATAACATAAGCTGGATCTTTGCCGCCAAGTTCTAAAGCAACGGATTTAAATAAACCAGCTGCTGCTCGCTCGATTGCTTTGCCACCTTCAACCGAGCCGGTAAATGACACATAAGCAATATCTTTATGCTTCACAAGATCGGCTGTCATATTATGATCAATATGCAAATACTGAAATACACCTTTAGGTAAACCTGCTACTTCAAATGCCTGATAAAAACGTTCCGCACATAATAAAGTCTGGGCTGAATGTTTTAGTATTACGCTATTACCTGCCATCAGCGCAGGGATAATTGAGTTAACCGCAGTAAGGTAAGGATAATTCCAGGGCGCAAGAGTGAATACAACACCCAGGGGTTGTTTACGAATAAAGCGAGTGAAGCCTGATTTATTTTCAATGGGGATATCAGCCAACGCCTGTTCCGCTATATCAATCATGTAACGAGCACGCTCTGCTAATCCTTTAAGTTCACCGGCAGAATATTTTATCGGCCTCCCCATTTGCAGAGTAATTTCTTTTGCAATTTCATCACTGTTTGCCAGCATGCAGTTAATTGCCCGATGACAGAGCTTTGCTCTTGCAGAAATATCCGTGTCTTTCCATAAAACACAGGCATCCACTGCCGATTGCAGCGTCAGACTGATTTCAGCTTCTGTTGCCAAATTTCTTTCTGCAATCACAGCGCCATCAACAGGAGAAATTATTTTTAATATTTTGCTCATATAAAATAAAAACACTCATTACTACGATTTTATTTGCGTTCATTTGCGGTTTTTGCGTTCATTTGCGTTAGTCTTTTGACTTCCTAAATAATCTCAAAATAACGTTCCAGTTCCCACTGAGAAATATGCTTTCTAAATTCCCGCTCTTCCCATTCTCTACTGGCTGCAAAATGATCCACAAATTCATCACCAAAATAATCTCTGGCAATTGTTGACTGTTTAAATTTCTGCGCCGCATCCCATAAGGTTTCTGGCAGCTTTAAATAATCAGGGAATGTCTGATCATAAGCGCTGCCTGTTACCATTGATTCTATTTCTGCTTTATTCTCAATCCCCCATAAACCCGAAGCAATAACCGCAGCTAAAATCACATAGGGATTAGCATCAGCCGCCGCGATTCTATACTCCAGCCGTTGCGATTTTTCATTGCCTGGAATAATTCGAATCGCACAAGTTCTATTATCCACTCCAACACTGGCGTCCGTTGGTGCCCAGAATCCGGGGATTAATCGTCGATAGGAATTAATAGTGGGTGCGATCATGGCAAGAAATTCAGCCATAAGTTTTTGCTGGCCTGCGGCAAAATATCGCATAGTATCACTCATATTATCTGGCTGACTGGCGTCATAAAATAATGACTGCTCCTTATCATCTTTTAGTGACACATGAATATGACCACTTTGCCCCGGATAATCCGGCGACCACCTGGCCATAAAAGTTGCCATTTTATTCTGTTTTTGCAGGGATATTTTTGTAAAGGTTTTAAATAGCGCCGCTTTGTCCGCCGAATCGAGCGCACCGCTATAAGCAATGGCAGCCTCTAATACACCCGGCCCTGTTTCTTCATGTAATCCCTCTATGGGAAAATCCATATCTTCTGCAAGTTTTAAAATGCCCTGATAGGTTTCAGATTCCACGCTATTACGGATCACTGAATAACCGAACTCCGCGGGCGCAAGAGGCTGCATATTCTGATAGTTTTTTTCACGAACACTGTGAGGGGTTTCATTAAAAACAAAAAACTCATACTCAAAACCGGAAAATATTTCCACCCCCATAGCTTTTGCTTTTTCAAGTACTCGCCGTAACACGCCACGAGGGCAAATCGATTCAGCATCTGCTGAAAATTCACCGAGAAAAAACAACATATTATCTTCAAAAGGTAAGCGACGACAACTGGAAGGCAATATTCGAATCAGAGCATCGGGGTAGCCGGTGTGCCAGCCGGTATAACGGACATTATCGTAAAGCTGATCTTTTACATCCCAGCCCAGCACCACATCACAAAAACCAAAGCCCTCGTCTAATGCAGATAAGAATTTATCCTTAGACATATATTTGCCGCGCATGACCCCATCCATATCAAATACTCCAACTTTGATATGGCTGTGATCACTGCTCTCAACAAGCTTTCGAGCCTGCTCTATGCTTTTAACATCCCTTGCATCCACGGTGACTCCCTCATTAATAGGTATACACTGAGTTTAGACTTAAATGAATTATATTGTTCCTGATAATATGCGATGCATCAAAATAGACACAGGTAAATATCAGCCATGCAAAACAATAAATTTACAGGTAATGCCAGGGATGCTCTGATCAAGTCTGATTATTTTAGCCAGCCTAAAATAATCAGACTTGATCAGAGCATCCCTGGAACTGTAAAAGCACATCGTCTGCACTTTCCAGTGCACCTTCAAGATAGCCTCCATGCTCACGAGCCACTTCTGTACCCGCTAATATAATTTTATTATTACAGAATCCTCGAGGTGCTGCTTCAGAATACTGAGGGTGCTGCGGCATTGCCTGGCAGTCAATTTCTGAACTTGTATATTGCTCTCTACTCCAGTCTTTAATCTGTATGTCTTTAACACTCTGGCTGGCTTCACCAAATAATCTCTGTAACTGAGCCATGCATAATTTTATTAACTGCTCATATTTCAACTGTTGTCGTTGTTGTGCATTCAAACCGACAAAAGAAGTCAGTGCATAAAAAGATTCATCCACAGGTGAGGCATCATATATTTCAGTTAAAGGGCCACACTGGCTAAACACTTCTCCAGACAAACCCTGCTCTCGCCAGAATGCTACTTCATAAATAAATACTATCTTGCAGTGCCCTGCCATCCATGTGGATGTGTTTTTCCACAGAGTAACAAGCTCATCATCCAGAGGTGGATTAAATATAATATTCTGCTGAATTAAACGAGGTGGCAATGCCAGAATAATTTTATCTGCTGAATACTGATGAGGTTTAGCATCGCAAACTGTTTCTATATTTAGAGAAGATTGATCTATCGATATCACCTGTGTATTTAGATGAACTGACGGCATGGGCAGGTGTGACTGCAGAGCATCGATTAAAGCACTGGCACCGCCGGCTATTCTATAAGACTGATTGTGAGATGACTGCCCGGCATAACGCTCTATATTATTTTCACCCTGTTCAAATAACATATCACCAGTCGTATACTGCTTAAACAGTTTCACATTTAGCTCTGTTAACAGTTTACTCAGCCTCGGCTGAAAATCTGGCCACACCCACGCAGGGCCCATATCGACACGAGCATCCGATTGTTTATTGATAGACGCCGATAAAATGCGTCCGCCCACTCGCTCGCGAGCTTCGAGTAAAATAACATCCTGCTGTTTCTGTTGCAGTCGTCGTGCAATAGCCAGGCCACTTAGACCTGCGCCAATAATAATGACTGAGTGGTGTTCGTTCATGTAATTTATTATTCACCAAGCAATGTTATATTTGTTTCGGCTGTTAATTTATTAATTTCAAGCTGCACCTCACACTGCTCAGGCAACTCATCAACGGGAGTGGGATCATCTGCACAATTGCAGCCATAAATAATACCGGTATAAAAAATACCAGATTTCACCCGTATAATATTTTCTTCTTCAGATGCATTAATAATAATGGCTTTTAGATTTGTATCCAGAGCGTAACTGCTATTCGATAATGCCTGTTGTAATGGAAGCTGCTTTTCACTCAGCTGTTCGATTTCCATTTTAGCAATCGCTTCGAAGTTTTCTGTTCCCCAGGCCTTTAATGTCTTGATTAGTTTAATCATAACCTGATACTAAAAGCGTATTACACCTGCAAGTAAACCAATTAAACCGCCAAAAACGCCACCCCACACAACCAGCCATCCAAGGTGTTTTTTAATCATCGCCTGAATAATTTCCTTAACCAGCTGAGGCGTTAATTCATTTAGTCTTTTTTCAACGATATCTTCAATCTGCTGCCTTATTTCAGACATCACATCGGGCTGCTCCAGTTCATCCCGCAATAGCTGCTGAAAGCTTTCTTCTTTTGTCATTTTAATCAGTGACAGCTTCATATTTTCTATAAAGGGTTCTTTTAGTGGAGTCAGTGCCTCCTGACCACCGAACATACCCAGCATGCTGCCAAAGGAGGACTCCATAATTACCTGCACCAGCGCATCAAATGAAGGCGACAGGTCTACCTTTTCTATAACCGGTGCAAGATGAAAATCATTTTCCTCACCCGGGCTTTTAAGAAAGCGATCAATATTATCGGCGGTAAAGAACTGAGTCATCATCAGCTCTTTAATCGCCAGTTTAAAATCTTCAAAGCGAGCAGGAATAACACCCGAGCCATAAAGACCCGGCACTTTTTCAAATAACATATGGATCGCCAGCCAGTTAGTAATCGCACCCGATAGTGCAAAAAGGCCGACATTTAACACCAGTTGATTCTGGAGCTGATAACCCGCAATAACGATAATAATGGCAAAACCATTGGTAATAACACTTTTATTCATAAGCAACCTGTTTAACAAGAAATAACTGGAAATCATTTTACATGAAGTTAAATCGATTATCTCAGACTAGTTTTATAAACCTCACAGACTGTATAATGCCTGCACGATATTCAATATAGTCACAATTATGAAACTACTAATACGCAACCTTGCCCGCACTACTACAGAGAGCGAACTTAAAGCCATGTTTGAAACCTATGGAGCGGTGCAGTCCTGTAATCTGGTTATAGATAACAAAACCGGCACATCCAAGGGCTTTGGTTTTATTGAAATGCCTAAACAGGGAGAAGCCAGGGCAGCAATGAAAAATATCAATGGTAAAGATATAGCTGGCAGCAAAGTTCGTGTTAAAAAAGCGGAATCAAAACCTGATGCCTGAATTATTGCTGCCCCATTAACTTTAAAAGATCATCATTGCCGAATACTTCTATCGGGGACTCAGTGACCCGGCTTATAAATTTATCTACCCACAAATAAACACACCCGTTTATCGGAATAAAATAATTAACTATTGACAAAGCTTTTGGTTTGTTGAAACTAGTAAAAACTCATTCCTTCCAGGAGGATGTGTGCTTTATGCAGTTCTAACAAGTTGGCGACTGCCCGACAAATCTGAACTTACGATGCGCCAAATATCAAACTGGCGTACTAGTGTACTCTTCACTCCCGTTCTAAAACCAGATCTCTTAAAGCCACCTCACTTCCGCAACGCAAATATTCATCTAAAAGAACCACGACCTGGAAAATTAAAACCGATAAACCGAAAACTTTTTCATTGTCCTTTTTTACTTTTCAAAATTTTCTCTTTTCTTCTCAAGAAAAACTGTCTATTTATTTCAACAAAATGCATACACGCTTACTTATCAAAGTATCTGGCATTATGCAGATATACACTGGAGACTTAAATTTGGCCGGATGCCCTGATTTAGAACCACTGTTCTATATTGCATGAGCCCTATGTTAAATGATGGTCGACGATATCTGTAATTTCGTCATATTAAGCATGACTCACCCTCATAAGAGTATTGTTTCGGAGATGAAATATGAAAGTCATTACTATTGCCAATCAAAAAGGTGGATGCGGAAAAACTACGACGGCCATAAACTTAGCAGCCTGTCTGGGAGAAAAAGGTTCACGAGTATTATTAATTGATATGGATCCACAGGGGCATTCTTCCCTTGGGCTAGGCATAGAGTCTATCGGTTTAACTGGTTTATACGAAGTATTTTGTGGATACACCTTCATAAAGAAATCTATTATTAATGATGTAGCTAAAAACGTAGATCTCATTCCCGGCAGTATATCTCTTGCTGCCATTGAATATGAATTCACTGATTTACCAGAGCGTGAAAAGCAGCTTCTGCTAAAACTAAAATCAATAAAGGACAATTATGATCATGTCATTATTGACTGCCCTCCCTCACTTGGCTTTTTATCGATCAATGCATTGCGCTGTGCAAATGAAGTTATCATCCCCGTAGAAACAAGCATATATGCAATAGATGGGGTTAACAGACTAAAAGAAACCATCGACCTTCTGTGTGAAAAATACAATATAAATATACCTGTTACCATATTACCTACCATGTTTGATAAACGTACAAAACTATCATTGAGATTACTCGCGCATTTAAACGACAACTTCAGCAATGCTCTTATTACAACCGTCATTCACAATTCAGTTCGTATAAGAGAAGCCGCCTGCATGGGAAAGCCTGTTATTAAATATGCAAAAAACTGCAAGGTCTCCAAAGACTACAAAAAACTTGCTGAGAGAATAATTCTGCAGGATATAAAACATAACTTTCGTACAGTATCCAGTACAGAGAACAACATCATAAATGAATTAATATCTGAACCTTACTGCGAAATAAATCCATCCAGTGGAGAGCATTCCGATCTTTATAAAAAAGAAATTTCAGCACAAAAGGTTATTCTTAACTATCATAAAATAATGGGGCAGGATCTTCAGATAGCAGGTGAATTTAATAACTGGATACCTGATGGCGGCGTAGAAACATACACAACAGATTCCGGAATACAGAAAATACTATCTGTAATACCCGGCGCCTATGAATATAATCTAGTTGTTGATGGCGAATGGAAATCAGATCCGACCAATCCTGAAAAAGTGCCTAATGATCACGGAGGAACAAACTCATTACTCAGAGTAAATTAGAAGAAATTATTATGCTTAATAACTTAAACAGTAAACCATTAGCGTCACGTCAGCGACTGGATAAAATAAGTCATCACTTTCTTGGGGGCTCGTCTGCAATATCATGCAACAAACGATCCCCAATCTTTTTACCTGTTTTAATAGATGATAAAAACCATAAAAGACTGGCGTTGAAATTAAATGATGAATTAATAAAAACAGGACACTCAAGTTGCATAGTAAACACCAGTGACATTTATGACAATCTGAAAGACAATGGCTTTTTCACGGGTGACGAATGCTGGCTCAGCCCCTTTGGCGATATAAACAACCACAACATTAGAAACTACGCCTTTAATATAACCAGAAAATATATCCTCAATAAACAGAAAGAAGATATTTACCTGCTACCCTATACCTTTAACCAGTCTTTTGTGCCGGTATTATTTGGCAAAGCGATTATTATTATTGCATCAACACTAGATGAAATACGCAGTGCATATGGTGATATTAAAAATCTGAATAAATATGGCGTTAAGTCTATTGACATTATTATGACCTATTCTGATAATTCTAATGCAGCATCCCGATGCTTTTCAAAACTTAATGAGGGTGTTAAAAGATTTCTGCAATTCAATATACACAATACTGGGTATATAAAAATTGAAAAACACCCTGCTTCTGGTGGAAAAAATTTAAATATCACTGACTCTGAAATCAGAGAAATTACCAGTACAATGACAAATAGATGGCAATTAACAGAAAAACAACAAGCTTATACACAGTCAAAAAATGGACATGCCGAGCAAACAGAATAAAAGCAGGAATATATGACTATTAATATATGCGCCACTAATATCCCGGACACTGATGTTTTACGAGCCTTAATTGCAGAAAGCCTGCCATCAGTCATTAAGGGTTGCAGCATTATTGATGCAGAAGTCCCTTTACCTGGCATGCCAATACTTGTACTAAATTCAGACAATCAGGCATTATTCGTTTTCTTTGATCACCATAATGCACAGAATGCGCTGATGACGGGTCTGGCTGCAATGAAACAGATCAAACAGCAGCATAGATTAGTTAACCGCCTCTATCCCAGGCTGGATATAACAGAATCAGCAACTCTGGTAATAATGACAACGGCCACAATTCAGGGAGATTATTCATATTTTCAAAATGATGGTTCTATTCTATTTTATACATTTCGAGGGATAAGCGTAAATAATGAAATAGCTTTATTAATTGAGTCCTCGACCTTTAATGACGAGATAATTAAAACAGATCATAAAACTGAAGATATAGAAAACGAGTTCATTGAAAAACTAGAAACATCGCTATTATCGGAAGATGAAAGTAACTTTTTTAGCGACTTATAAAAAGCATTTAATTGATCGGAAGTCTATGCTACTTATTTAATATTTCGTTTAATTCAGGACAGGGTAATTAGCAATGATGTACAGGGTCTCAGATCTAATAACACTAAGAGGTAAAGGAGTATCTAGCACTAACCCGGCACAGCTCTGATCGACACGAACCACATGACCACTAAGATCAAATTCTCTTCCATCAGGAAAAGCAATGGTTGCCATAATATTATCATTTACCATAAAGGCAGAGTCTTCTTCTACTCTGAGTTTTATTCCATATTCAGATACATCTTCAATTTCATAGTTATCGATAGACATCATTAATGAAGGACGATAAGAATCTGGATACACCAACCTGTAATATTCTCGTTGTTTTTGACCTTTCATATGCAACCTCAGATACAGATATTCATTTATTTTTTTGCTGCTAAAATATTTTTATCTGCGCCTGCCTGTTTTCCAGAAGTGCACCAATAACAATCTACTGCAGAATTTTTATCTGCCTTCATTATCATAAGATCAGGGCTTCTTTTCTAGTACCCGAATGGGTGATTTTTTAAAATAAAGTCATCGCCTTTTGAATATTAGATAAAGATAATATGCGATTAAAATCTCTAAATGTTAACATTGCTGTCCCGTTAACTTAAGGTACCCGTCATTCCCGAATGCTTGTGTCGGGAATCCAGTGACTTTGCAGGCTTTAAAGCCGCTGGATCTCCGACACAAGCATTCGGAGATGACGATTTTGTAGTTTGCTGTTTTCATGTCTCATTTAATAGACGTACGTTCATAGTCTGCTGTATCAATCCTGAAGATAATGTCCAAAAAGGTTAACGGGACAGCAGTGAAATGTTAATTAAAAAAAATAGAAAATCAAAATTTGATGCGACCTGTTTCAATAAACTACAACAGTAGAATCGATAGCATTGGCAGTGAGGATATAGCCCTGAACTTCAGGCCAAAATAGATGGTATATTTAAAGATTGTGCAGATGCAATAAAATATAAACTCACACTAACTGAAGAAGACAGTGTTAATGTATCTATATCATTTTCTTTTCTTAGTAGCAATCTTGCCGCCAGAGGTGCTGCTACCATGATGAATAGAAGTATCGACTGAGCACTGGGCTTAAAGGAATTTGATCAACTCTGAATAATCTATCAGTAACTTTTAAATATCGGGATTAAGCCACTCTTTTTATTTGTCCCGATATTTAAGTTGCACACCCTCGATAAAATTACGCAAAATCTGATCTTTACATTCTCGGTAATTCTTATGAGCAGGCTTACGAAATAATGCGCTTAGTTCGTGTTTACTGATGTGTGTGTCAGTGAGCGCCAGAATTTCCAGCACATCTTCTGCTTTTAGATCTAGTGCAATTTTCAGCTTTCTTAAAACGATATTATTATTTACACGTTTTTCAGGCTCAGGTTGTATTCCATCTTTTTTACCCCGTCGATCACTAATCAAACCATTTAGAAAAGTCGCCAGCAGTACGTCATTACATTTCTTAAAAGCAGGGTCATCGTCTTTCTTTAACCAGTCACTGATTTGCTCACGTGTTACCTCATGATCTGCCAGACCAAATATAGCTATCATTTTCTTATCGTTAAAATCAAACGCATAGCGAAGTCTGCGTAGTACATCGTTATTGGTCACAGCTTATACCCCGGTTTTAGTTATTTGTTCATTTACTGTAGTAGCCTGGTAAGCTCTAATGTAGCTTATGTATTGACTTAATTAGAGACTCTCCTGGATATCATCTGATAGTTTGGGCGATTAATCAAATGCACTGTTCCCTGTTACCCTCTATAATTCGCCTACTATTTGGGCAGTAGAACAACTCTGCAAAGGAACATCATGATATTTTCGTCTTTAGATCTGGCACCCGAAATTCAACGAGCTCTGGATGCCTGCGGCTACCGCCAGATGACAGGCATACAGCAACAGGCCATTATCCCGGCGCGACGTGGCAAAGATCTGCTGGCCAGTGCCCAGACGGGAACCGGGAAAACCGCCGCCTTTGCTCTACCTGTTTTGCAACAAATGCACGACCGACCAGAGCCAACAGTAACGGGCAGCCCACGAGCATTAATTCTGGCTCCAACTCGTGAACTGGCCGAACAACTGGCTGAAACCATTAATCGCTATGCCCAGTTTATGACTCTCACCATCAGCGCTATATTTGGCGGAGCAAAGATGTCGGCCCAGCAGAAAAAACTCAGTGCGGGTATCGACATCCTGGTCGCCACTCCCGGTCGCCTGCTGGAACACATGGAGCAGGGCAATGTAAATTTGAGCAAGGTAGAATTTGTTGTGCTGGATGAAGCCGATCGAATGCTGGATATGGGCTTTATTGAAGACGTAAAAACACTGTTACAGAAAACTGATAAAAAACGCCAGACGTTATTATTCTCTGCCACCATATCGCAACCGGTAAAAGATCTGGCCAGGATTCTGCTTACCAAGCACGAAGTAGTGAGTGCAAGTAAACAGAACGCCACCGCCGATACCGTAGAACATGTGGTTTATGCCGTCGGCGAACACCAGAAAGCCGAACTATTTGTCGAACTGATTGAAGAACAGAACTGGTTCAAGGTGCTGGTATTTACCAGCACCAGAGCTCAGGCTGATACTTTAATGAGCAAACTGAAACAGGCAAAGATTAAAGCCGCCGTTTGCCACAGCGATAAAACCCAGGGTTCGCGCCGACGGGCACTGGCCGATTTTAAATCAGATAAAATACAGGTATTAATTGCAACCGAAGTCGCCGCCCGGGGGCTGGATATTCAGGGGCTGGAGCATGTGGTGAATTACAATCTACCCTATCTGGCAGAAGATTACATACATCGCATTGGCCGCACCGGCCGCGCCGGCAGCAAAGGTCAGGCCATTTCATTTGTGAGTCGAGAAGAAGAACGGGCTCTGGGTAATATTGAACGTTTCATTGGTGATCGCATTAAGCGCATTAAAAGAACCGGCTATGAAACAGCTAGTCGGGAAACATTACTGAATACGCTGGCAAAAAAACCCAGACCACCGCGAACTAATAAAGCCAGCCAGACTCGAATTGTTAACAATAAAACGCATAGCGCTAAAACTGGCAGGAAAAAATAAAACTTAATCCAATTATCGTCACTGTCTCACTAACTCAATCCTGCCCTTCGACCGAAATGACACGAACCTGTCATCTCTGCACTGCGGTCGAGATGACAAAGTCAGACTAACGAGACAACAGTAAAAACTTAATAAAAACCATGCCAATTATAATACTCATTAGCTTAATCATAATCGCTCTATTAATCTGGCAGGGCATCAAATGGCAGCACAAACAACTTCGCAAAAAACTAAAAGCGGCTCCATTTAATCCAGCATGGGCTTTAATCCTGCAGAAAAATATTACTCTGTATAATAAATTGCCTGACAATCTTAAACACAGGCTTCATGGATTAATTAATGTGTTTCTACATGAAAAAACCTTCTCTGGTTATAATGGCTTACAGATAAATGATGAAATAAGAGTCACTATTGCATCCCAGGCCTGTATATTACTGCTTAATCGAGACGGTGATTATTATCCATTTTTAAAAAATATATTAGTCTATCCCGGTGCTTTTAAATCCACGCAAGTAGAATCCAATGGCATGGTGAAAACCATAAAAGAAACTGCACGCATAGGTGAATCATGGCAACTTGGCCATGTTGTTCTATCCTGGCAGCATTCAAAAATGGGCGCAATGGATGAAGGCGATGGACAAAATGTGGTGTATCATGAATTTGCCCATCAACTGGATCAGGAAGATAACGCCATAGATGGAACGCCAATACTGGATTCCGCTGAAAATTATAAAGACTGGGTAAAAGTATTTAGCAAAGAATATATTAGACTCCGAGAACAGGTAGACGCTGGCAAAAAAACATTAATTGATGCTTATGGCGCAGAATCTGAAGGTGAGTTTTTTGCTGTGGTTACAGAGTTGTTTTTTGAGAAGCCTCATTTGTTAGAGGCAAAGCACCCGAATTTGTATAAAGAGTTAAGAAAATTTTATCGGATCAATCCGCTTGAATGGTTTTAGTTTATTAAATAATAAAACCACGTCCTAAGGGCGCGGATGTGGTTTTAGGCTAAGCCTTTAAACTTCTTGTCATCCCCGAACGCTTGTGTCGGGGATCCAGCGTCTTTAAGTTATTCGAAGTCACTAGATTCCCGACACAAGCATTCGGGAATGACGAAGTCTTTTCAGCTTTTTATACGCCCTTATAGGGCGAAATCAAAACCACGTTCTTAGAACGTGGATATTTACTTTTTATCAGGGCAATTCAACCGTAATAATCTTACCACCATATTTATGAACCAGATCATGGGCTCGTATACTAACCTGTTTTATGTTCGCAGGAATTTCAACGCCTGAGAGTCGTCGAGTAAATGGCTGCTCATTAACATGAGGATGATAAAGGGTTCTGACTCCAAAAATAACACCATCACCTCCAATGACTTCCCATTTATTGGCATAGTGTTTCCAGCCGGTATCTTTATGGGCAATGGTCACAGCAAAATCATACCTGTGATTATTTTTCTTTATATCAACTTTTATAACATCGGCTTCATCCGCATGTGCGACAACATTACAAAAAAACAGGCATGCAGTAAAAATGGCTAAAATATTTTTCATTATTAAATAATATCAGTTTTTTAGGCGATGAATATTTTCAGGGCGCAAGGCGCTCACTAACCCATTCACCTTCTGCATTTTTATGATACACAAAACGATCATGTAATCGGCTGTCTCTGGCCTGCCAGAATTCAAAGGTCTCGGGTTTGATGCGATAGCCTCCCCAGAATGGTGGCAGCGGCACTTCTTTTTTATCAAACTTCTGTTTCATACTATTAAATGCCGATTCGAGTATGGAGCGGGAATTTATAATCTGACTCTGGTTGGATGCCCAGGCACCCAACTGGCTACCCCGTGGGCGGGTAGCGAAATATTTAAACGATTCAACGGATGAAATTTTTTCTGCTTCACCGGTTATTTTCATTTGTCGCCCACATGCATGCCAGGGGAACAGCACACTGACTTTTGAGTTTTCAGCCATCTGTTTCGCTTTGCGACTTTCGTAGTTGGTAAAAAAAACAAAACCTTTTTCATCAAATAATTTTAGCAGCACTGTGCGCTGCCAGGGCTGACCTTTTGCATCGACGGTGGCCAGTGACATGGCGCCGGGCTCATAAATACCGGTTTCTGTTATTTGCTCATACCAGATTTCAAACTGTTTAACCGGGTTGCTGTTTAGCTCGTGCTGATTTAAGCCCTGAGCCATTAATTTTTTTCTTAGTTTTTCTGCGTTCATATGAGGTGTATTTTAAACAGGATGGGACTGTTTTAACAGCCATCTCAAATATGGAGTATCTGACGACTGGTCACTTTAAGCGGTATAATTCTAAAGCCTATGGCATACAATATATAGATACGGTGATTTTCTGAAACCGATTCTGATCAATACCAGAAGGAGTTAAACATGGCGACAATTGACCCTGCAGGGGCTGCTTCAACAGCCTTATACACACCCCCGGTTCAAGTTCAAACGCCTACTCAACAGGCAAGCGTTACTGAACGCCCGGTTGTGGAAACCAGTGGTGCTGAAGGCTCTACTAGTGAAAGATCTCAGTCGCCTGATAATGGCTCCAGACTGGGGCGTAATATTGATACTACTGCCTGATTTTCTGACTGAAAAATCGCGACCTGAAGGTCGCTCCTACGTGAGCAAGCTTTAGATCGCGATAACATTTACACATCTTAACTTCTGATTATGCAGCCTGTATAAACAGTGACACCATGCAGATCAAACCTCCCGCAAACATCAATGATCTAATTATGCCGAGATTAGCCGCATAGGCCAGCGCATGTGCAATACGAAAACCAACAAACCCCATTGCCAGTGCATTTAGCTGCCCCTGCTCCAGATGCAGGTTGTGGGCAATAATCACCGCCGCCGCAAAGGGTGCGATGGCCTCCAGTGCATTTAGGTGTGCCCAGTAAAAACGCTGCCTGACACCGGTAAAAGAATCAGCCACTTCTCTTGGGATCAGATTTTTTTCAAAGGTAAAGCCGGGCAATCTTGCTACCATCACCCACATATAAGGTAAAATAATAACAACCAGTACACTCCAGTAAGCGATTGTCATAATGTTTTCTCCTCTGTTATTTTTTATTTTTTGCCATTACCCTGCTGCTCGTTGAAATGCCGGTCTTTCTTTTAGCCGTTGAATATAGGTATGCAGCTCCGGGAATTTTGCCAGAGCCTCCGGCACAAACATAAGGGTTGAGCCCACCATAATATCGGCAGCACTAAACTGATCACCCAGCAGATAGTCTTTGCCTTCAAGCTCGGCATTTAATACTTTTAAAATAGACTCATGCCGTTGTTGCGCCCAGGGAACAATCTGCTCCACTCGATCTGCCTCAGGTAATATTTTTGAATGCAGTAATATCAGCCATGGCTGCATTTCCAGAGTAGCCTGGGAGAACATCATCCATTGTTCGTACATTGGTCTATCTGCATCCTGAGCGCCGGGTGCCAGCTTTTTATCTGCATGGAAATCTGCCAGCCAGTGACACATGGCACCGGATTCCAGCATCACCTGATCGCCAATTACCATGGCCGGCACCGCACCCAATGGGTTAATTTTTTTATATTCTGCAGATTCACCTTCGCCGGCGAACAGATCTATATTATGTAATTTGTAGTCAACTCCTAACTCTTCCAGTAACCAGCGAGGTCTCATAGAGCGGGTTTGAGGGGTGTGGTACAACGTTATATCCATGGCTAACTCCTGTTGTTATTAATTTAAGTAGTCACTTTAATAATTAAAGTCAGATGATTGTATGACTGCAACTTTCAATATGCAAGTTATTAATCCAGTGCTATGCTTTATCAATGAGTAAAACCCTGGAAAAACAGCAGAAAGATAAGCGTTCAGCCTGCCCCATTGCCTGTATTCTGGACATTCTGGGAGATAAATGGACTCTGCTGGTGATAAGAGACCTGTTTCTCGGCAAGCGCACTTACAACGAGTTTTTGCAGTCTCCTGAGGGCATCCCAACTAATATTCTGGCGGAGCGACTGAAGCGGCTACATAGGGCGAAAGTTATTGAGAAAAAGGAATATCAGCCACGCCCGGCTCGCTACCATTATCAGCTAACAGCTATGGGAAAAGATCTGTGGCCGGTGCTACAGGAAATGATGCAATGGGGCTGCCGACATATTGAGGGAACTCTGGATCTGGCAGCGATAGAGAAAATGATTGAGAAATAAATTCGGGAAATTGCTGGTTAAATCTGTTGATAAAACCAATCTGTTAAAACTTCCACACAACACCTGCCAGCATTTCTCGCCCACGATTTGCGGTTCCCTGAGTTAACTTATTGCTGGTGGTGGAAGTCTGATAATTTTCATCCAGCAAATTTTTAGCCTGCAAAAATGCCTGTAAATTCTGTGTGACATTGTAGATAAATTTGCCATTAAGCTGCCAGTAATCATCCAGCATTAGAGGGATATTGCTATTGCCACCGGTGAGAGTAATGCGCTCGTCATGATAGGTGCCAATCAGATTTGCATTCCATTTTTCCCGTTGGTAATTCAGCATCAGAGACATAAGCTGGTCAGCTTCACGAAATGATAAATCCGATTTTTTATTCAATCGAGTATAATTTGCTCGCAGCAACCAGTGATTACTTAGCTCGTGGGAAATTTCAAACTCCATGCCTCCGCTGTCTTTTTGATCAGCATTAGTAAATTGAAAAGTGCCGCCTCCCGCATCAGCCTGAATGATTGAATTATCGTAGCGACTTTCAAACAGTCCCAGAGAGAAGCTGGTATGTGTCCACTGCCCCAGCCAGATTAAATCCAGGCTCTGCACTGTTTCTGGCATCAAACCGGGGTTGCCCAGGGTAACGGGATTGTTTACTAAATTCAGCTCATTTTCAGAGGGTGCGCGAAAAGCCTCACCATACAGAAGCTTGAGGCTATGGTGCTTATTGAGAGTTTGCACCAGCCCTAAGCGGGGGCTGACCTCTTCACCTATGTCTGAAAAATGGTCATAGCGTATCCCCAGAGTCAGCTGGGTGTCATCAAATAGCTGGTGCTGATACTGGGCATATATACCTGTTATATCGCGACGGGATTTAGTCTGTATTGGCGTGGTAGGCAGCAGTGCCCCGTAATAACGAACCGGGGTCACGCCATTGGCTATATCCCTGAAGTCGAAGTTATTGAACATAATCATTTCAGGGATATTCAGGTAACGCCATTCAAAACCAAACTGCAGGCTGCTCCTGTCATTAATCTGCCAGTCATTGTGCCAGAGCATGCGACTCTCACTGGGGCCATCGCTTTTGCCAATGACCAGCAATGGATCATTGCTGGCAGGTAAACTTGTAGCAAACAGGGCGCCTGCTGGGGTAAATTGATCAAAAGTAGAAAAATTTGAAGCGCTGTAACTAAGATGCACATAGGAGCTGATCGATTGCCAGCTAAAATCCTGTTTTAGTGAGATCGAGCTAATGTCTACGCGGCGTCGATTAAAACCATTTGAAATGGCATTCTGCTCATAGAAGTTTTTAGCCATTGCCCGATTGTGCTGAATATTCAACTGGGTATTCTGCCAGCCAAGTTTAATACTAAAATCAAATAGCTGTCGTGGGTCATCGGTATTGATGGGATTAATGCTAAAAGTATCGGGCAACAGATAGTTATCACCCTCATCGGTATTAATATTCATAAATACATCAGCAGTCAATTCCCCTGATTTCTGTGATGCCAGAAAATAAGCCTGCCGGCGATTAAAGCTTCCCAGACCCACACTGACTTCATTAACGTCACTGCGAGTAATAATATTAATCACACCCAGCATCGCATTGGAACCATAAATCGCAGCTCCCGGCCCGCGAATAAACTCCACTCGTTCAATATTCATCAGCGGTAATTTAGGTGTAACAATGGCAGTGCCGCTGGTGCGAGGATCATTCTTTCTCTGCCCATCCACCAGTATTAGTATTTCTGCCGAAGCATTACTCACACGCCGCCCGCGGGATGAAATGGGGTAGCCGATGGGTGAGCGTGTCACTCGATATGACTGAAATCCTGGCACCAGATTGACCAGCTCATCCAGATTATCCAGACCCATTTGCTGGATTTGCTGATAGGTGAACACCGTTACCGCAGAGGGCACTTTACTGAGTTTTTCGGGGGTGAGGGTCGAGCCGGTAATATCAACCTGCATCAGCTCTTCCAACGACATGGAAAGCAGATCCTCATGTTGAACTGCCTGCAACGTTGAGCAGAAAAGAAATATGATACAGGCGAGTGTATATCGCATAAAGCTGTTCTATCATTTGTACTGTTAATGAGATTATAGTAGCCGATTGAGGACTTTTCTCCCGTTAAGCCTGAAGATTCATATTTCTATAAGCAGTGTTTAAACCACTCAATATCACTATAATATCCCATTGCTGTCCCGTTAACTTAAAGTACCTGTCATTCCCGAATGCTTGTGTCGGGAATCCAGTGACTTTGCAGGCTTTAAAGCCGCTGGATCTCCGACACAAGCATTCGGAGATGACGACTTTGTAGTTTGCTATTTTCATGTCTCATTTAATAGACGTACGTTTATAGTCTGCTGCATCAATCCAGCAGATAATGCCCAAAAGGTTAACGGGACAGCAGTGATAATATCCATTATTAACATCACTATATGAGGCTCTCTTTGGATTCTTACCAACGGCTACAGCAACAGTTAGGCTTTGAACAAAATTTACCCGTTACACCCGACTGGTCTGCCGCAGCAGATTTTCTATTTTTAATTAAAGAATACTGCCTCAGCACCAGACCCCGTACCATTGTTGAATGCAGCAGTGGACTAACCACTCTGACCCTTGCTCGATGCTGCCAGTTAAATAAACATGGGCATGTTTTTAGTCTCGAAAACGGTAAAGAATATGTGGCGCAAACAGAAGAGCATTTAAAGCAGTTTGAGCTTAATGATTACGCCGATGTAATTCATGCACCGCTGGAAGCTATTCGCATCGACGATATGGATTTTGACTGGTATCAGGTAAATAATTTGCCAGATTCAACTATTGATATGCTGGTTATTGATGGCCCTCCCGGCTTTATTCAAAAGCATTCACGCTTTCCCGCTTTGCCTGTTCTGTTTGATCGGCTGGCAAATAATTCAATTATATTTATGGATGACGCGGCGAGAGACGATGAGAAAGAAATTGTAGAAATGTGGAAAGATGCCGGCATTGAACATGAGTATATTGAAACTGAACGAGGGTGTTCGGTTTTCATGATTAATAAGCTGTAGTCGTTAGTCGACAGGAGTATTGCAACTTATTTTCCTCTGTCATCCCGAGCGAAGCCGAGGGATGACAGGGTGCTCGGGATGATAGAAAAAATCAGAATGACAGACTTGATCTTTTGATTATCTACAACCCACAGCTATCTTTTCAGGACGCATTATAATTAACATGCCATTCTTTTAATGCCGCCTGCAAATCTCCTTCTGCAGAAATTCTATTCCAGAATTCATTAAAATCCTTATCCGCAGTTTCCAGGCTGAAAGTCATTGTGTTTTTTTTGTCTTTAAGAAACAGCCTGATATTTGACTCTACAGTTTCAATATAATCTGCTGCAATCTGTTTTGCGGTTTGATCAGTTTTCCCACCCAATAAAATACCGTTTTTATACGCCTGCATAATGCCAAAGCTTTCACGTTTACTAAAGCTTTCAATTACCTGTTGTTTATTTCTAATTAGATGAATATAAAAAGCATCATTTCCGTATGCCTGATCCAGTCTGCCCAGAAACCACGACAGGCGATTATCCGCCTCTATATGCTGTGACGGATATGCGAGACGTTGGCTACCCGTTAATGTTGAAAGAGATTCATGGGCGCAGGTATAATTCTTAATATGTTCGCAGGCTTTTATAAAAGTAGTTGACCCACAACGGCCTGTGTTTAATATAAATACATTCATTTCATTATCATCAAGACTTGATTATTTTTTCATGCCATCCAATATAGCTTGCCATTTTTCAATATCATCAGTGTATGCCATTATCGCAGTTAGAATATCACCATGATATGTATTAATATTATTTTCTGAATTTATAAAATCATAGCCTATAGATCTAACACCAAAATTTCGCTCTATATTTCCAATAAACTCAGTGAAATCCTTTTTTGAATCCTGCATATCTTCACTCTGATTCCACCAGCTTTCAGCATGATTGATTAAAGTTTTAAAAGTTTCTATCCTGATTATTATTTCTTTATGCTTAATACCATATTTTTTTCGCATTTCAACAATAATATTTTCAATAACTTTAGAAACTTCACTAACCGGTAGTGTTTTTTTCGGATACCCTGATGCAGTAAGTTTTTCCATAGAAAACAACATCACATCACCAAAAAACTGGCGAATAAATTCACCCGATAAATCAATGACATCCTGCTTGCGCTCAATACCAGGTCTGAATTCTGATTTCCCTGTAGTATTCACTGTTCTTTGATGCAGCATAGGCAGGTTAACAGAAACAAACTGGTCAGCTATTTCAGCTTTAATAATCCGCCCCAGCACCGGCCCTGCCATGCGTAATTTAAGATTTGCAAAGGGAATAAAAAATTTAAGGCCTTCGGATTTAAATACATAATTACCCGTATATACAGTTCTTGCAGACTCAATATTAGCCAGCACATCTTCATGCTGGTAATAACTTTTTCGCGTAAGGTGAGCACCATCAAAAAATGAATTCAGTCTGGCCGCGAACTCTTTAAAGCACTGAGCATGATCATGCTTACCTTTAATCTCACAATTATACTGGCACGAATCAATGGATGACTTAAAACCAAATAGCTCAGCCATATCGTGATAAGAAGCATCATCAATGTTTTTATGACTGTGATCGTGAAACTGGCAACTCTGATCTTTTTTAAATTCAGCCATTCTGGAAACAAAAAAGATCAGGTCTTCGAGAAAATTACTCACCATAACTGAAGGTGACACTGGCGGATCACCTACCACCTTTCCAGTTAATATACAGATATCTTTTTTGCTAAATATTTTATCCAGATAATAAAAGTAATTAACCGCATATAAATATTTATCTTCATCCTGACCCTGAACTTTTATCTGAAATTCCTGGTCACTGTCTATAAAATAAAATAATACTGGTTCAGTAATATTTTTATTTAACTCATTAAGTTTTAGATAAGAGATATTCCGCGTAATTGATGCGCCCTTGTGATAAAAGGCATCTTCATCAAGATCACCAGTAATATTATGCAGTAGATCTTTAGTATTCTGGCTTCGACTTAAAACCTGCTTCTGTTCCTGTTGACCGAAATACTCGATCTTTAAACCCTGCTGACTAAACTGCCGAACCAGCCCTTTATTAGCAGTAATACTTTCTTCATATTTGCTGTCATCCGCTATCAATACATATATTTTTGAAAACTGATTATCTTTAATACCGCCATAATTAAAATACTTACAAAGATTTAACAGACTCTGTAAACAGGACTCTAAATGCTGTGGTCGATCAGCAACAGGAATGGCAATAATAAAGCTATATCTGTCATCAGATTCACTCTGAGAAATTAACGTCTCTAGCTCATGAAATAGTTTCTGGTATTCATTAATATCTTTTTCGTCAGGCTCATCCGACCACAAACGCTGCTCAATAAGAGCAATGGCATCATCATATAAATCAATCAAATTATTAATATTATATGAGTCATCCGAAACTAATGAATTAAGACTTGCACTAATAATCTGTATTGAGAAATTACTTTTATAACGATCTAAAAAATAACTCAATGATGGGAGGTTAGCCTGACTCATATTTATAAATGGGTTATCGCTATTGCTATTGCTAACGTCTGGAAGAATAAGTAGGAAACATGTCTTTATCGATCATAACTTCAATAAGATTAATAGAGTCTATGTAGTCAAGACTTTCAAACAGGCCGTCTATATCATCTTCTTTTTCTATTTTTCTGTAACGAATACCAAATGATTTTGCCAGCACTTCATAATCAGGATTAACAAAGTCGCAATCTATAAATCGTTTTTCATATTGCTGCGACTGATTTTTTCTTATTAATCCCATTGTCGCATTATTAAACATAATAATAGTAAGAGGAATATTGTAATTAACTGCCGTCATTAACTCCATGCAGCACATTTGAAAACCACCATCGCCGAGCACTGCCAGGGTTGGATGTTTTATAGCAAAGCGCGCACCAATGGCTGCGGGAATAGCATGACCTAATGATGAAATCCCAGAGTTTGAATAATATCGATTACCATTAGAAACACGATAAAAATTCTGTGCAAAAATAATATTATCATCAAACAACATCATGTCTTTGGCAAAGTGCTTACCGATACTGTCAAATACTTTTTTCACCAGAGAAAATTTTTCATTAAATAATGCAGCATCGCTTTCTGCTGGCAAATCACCCTTCTCCGCCAGAAAGCGGGTAACTTTTGAAGCGCCCCTTCTGTCGAATTTTTTTTCAGCCAGCAATTCTACAATTCCGGCTACTACCTGCTTTATATCACCCAGCACGGCAATATCCGCTTTGAATACTTTTTCCAGCTGTTCTGAATCGGTATCCACCTGAACAATTTTTTTATTCTGTAACAGGCTTTTGTCCCATAAATAACTGGTGCGCTCATTAAAACCAGCGCCTAAAAAAATAATCAGATCGACTTTTTCCATTATGTAATCACGGGCTCGACTATATGAAGTTACACCAAGGCTACCCAGTGATCGATCTGATTGCTCACTAATAACCCCTTTACCTTTCAGACTGGTAGTAACAGGAATATTAAGACGTTCACTAAGCTGATCTACTTCACTCTGAGCATCTGCTTTAATGCAGCCATAACCAGCGACAATAACAGGGTTTTCTGATTCCATTATTAAGCCGGTTAAATCTTCAACCGGTAATGAATTATTACGCACCGAGGTAATACGTTTTTCAGTAATCACAGCATCGAGTATGCTGTCATCCACCATTTCTTTCTGCACGTTATAGGGGAAACTTAATAGCACCGGACCTGAACTTTCAGCGAGTAGAATTTTAGATGCCTGGTTTAATACATTTTCCAGATAGTCTGTACGCTCGACGACTTTGTTGTAGCGAGTAATACCGGTGAATAATGCATCCTGATCGATACTGCCGCCTTCGCCAGAACTTTCCTGTAAACCGCCCTTGCCAAATATATGAGTCGAGGTTTCACCGGTAATAATTATCACCGGCAACTTATCGGCATAGGCATTGGCAATACCGGTGACCAGATTAGTTGCACCCGGTCCTGCAGTAGTAATGCAGGCGGATATTTTTCCCGAAGCTCTGGCGCAACCACCTGCCATAAAAGCCGCACCCTGCTCATGCTTTGCCAGCACGCTCTTAATATTAGAATGATAAAGGCTGTCATAAACAGGCAGGATATGGGCGCCGGGCATACCAAATATATGCTCAACGCCGAGACGTTCTAAATATTTAACAATTAATTCACTGACTTTAATTTTCATAACGGTGTAGTTCGTAACCGCCTGAGAATATTCTTCTGTTCTCAGCCGATTACTTTAATCTGTATTGGCGTTATTTTCTCACACTTACCACTTCTGTACACCCGTCGTATGACAGATTATTAATCCTTGTGCTTGTTCAGGCACACATGAGACACCTGATGATTTTGCCCTAATTCCAGAACCACATCGGCTATTGCAGGCATATACTTTAAAGCATTACGGGTGATGCGTTCAAAATGCATAATAAACCAGCCAAGTTTTACCTCATTCATTATTTGATTCTGTGAATCCACATTATTGGCTGTTGGCTGTTTAAGTTTATTTTCCTGCAACAATCGCCATTCCATCACCTTATCGAAGTCTGGAATTTTAAGCATAAGTAAAATATCAATGTTAGAAAATAGTTCTCTGTATTCATTCTTTAGCTGATCATTTACATATCGGCGCCAACTGGTATTTGAATCTTCATTTTTTTCCAGTGCATTAACAGGGTCAAGCAGAGTTGCATCGGCTTCAGCCTGCACACCTACGCACCAGCCTTCAAAAATAACAATATCTGGCTTTACGTCAATATGTTTCCATTCAGACTCAGGCGCTCTATCATCTATGGATTTGTCAAATACGGGAATACGAATAACTTTATTAATGGCTTTTTTAAGTTGCCTGAATATTGAGGTTGCAAGATTTATATCATGAGTTCCTGGCACGCCTCGAGTAGCCAGCAAAGGATGAATGTTTTTTGCTAGTTGTTGCCGCTCTTCACGGGTTTTATATAAATCATCGATAGAGAGGATTAGTACTTTTTTATTAAATCCATGACTAATAATTTCACCAAGAATTTTTGCCAGTGTTGATTTACCTGAGCCCTGAGCGCCATTCAAGCCAATAACTAGAGTTTTGTTTTTATGCTGATCGACTAACCAGCTTGATAGTGGAAGATATATGTGTTCGAAGTTATACTGAATTAATTCAGATTTTTTTATAGCCTGCTCTTTTAAACAGCAATCAAAAACCGGCTGCAATTTATTCAGTAATTGAGATCGTTGATTTTCTGATTGCGAATCGAATTCAGCTGGCCATATATTTGTCTGATTCATATATCAATATACTTATTTCTAAAAACGAGAAAACGATCAGAGTTTTGTTTCCGCTAAATACTAAAACCAGATTGAAACATAAAATCTGATTACATCAGCCGTAAAAGAATAAACTGGCTCCTGCCCTAATGTGGCCAATGTTGAAACTCTGGCATCACGAAAATCCTCATAAGTAAACGAAAAGTAATTGTAATTAAGATTAACCGAAGCTTTTTTAATCCATGACGCATCATTTTTAGCAAACTCGTATGACACACCAACACCAAAAGAGTTATAAGAATAGGTGCTTAATTCTTTATCTCTGGCTCTAAATTCAAACTGATTTGAGAAAGCAAACAAGTCATTGTAAAAGGAAGCACTGGTCTGACTATAAAATCTGAAATCAATTTCAAACATCCAGTTATCGCCAACAGGGTGCACATAGCCTATATCAAAATTATTCGCTGCGATTTGCCAGGTATCGGTGAATGCTCTATAGCCAACTGAAACAGCAGCTCTATATGGAAGATAATATTTAACCCCTACAGCGGCTGCATTACTTGTTCTGGTATTTGGGTAATTTTCAGATTCTAATAAATAAGGATTAAGAGGATCACCTGCAGAACTATTGTCATATCTCACACTTCGATAAGGATTTCTTAAAAAACCTTCATCCGTTATGATTTCATAAATCACACTCATCACTGTGTTCTTGGTTAAAACCTGTGACAAAGTTAAACGATAACTTCTAAGCGCCACTGGCTCACTAAGCGGACTGCCAATTTGCCCCACTATATTATTGCCAATGGTATAACCTATACCAACCGTGGTAAGCCCCCCAAACATTTCCTGAGTCATATTTATATTTTGGGTGACTGCTTCATAATCATTTTCAACACTCTTTGTATAAGAGTAAGACATAATAGATTTGTCATATAAATAGTCGACACTTACCGACTGCTGATTTCTTGATTCTGTATATTTACTACCTCCAGTAATCATATCCACATCAATTGATGCGCCGGAAACATTATCCATATACTGATTTGCTGAAACAGAAACACTATCACCAATTCCTTTTCGCACCAATATCGATGGACCACTTACTGATACACCACCACCATCATAGCTGTGGTATAACACATCAGCTCGCTCTTCAGGTAAAACCAGCGCATAAGAAAACCGGGAGCACAAAAGAACCAGAAATAATAATAATCGAGACACCGTTCTAGTTACATCCACAACCGCCACCTGATGTTATGCTTGCTCCCCTTGCACCTTCACGGACTTCATAAATATGATCGATATAAGCCGATGAAACTGGATCACGACTAAAGCTCATAACAGGATCAGCTATATGAGCACGCTCATATGGTTTCACCCAGGGCTGAACATCACAGGCCGAGAGAAATACAGATAAAAATATAAAGGCAGCAATACGAATCATGAATATATTATTCCCGAATTAATTTCTTTACCCATTTTTTATATGTTTTCATATCGCCCGGCTTATAGCCTTTATGCAAATATCGCATATTGCCACTGCGATCAATAATAACTGTGCTTGGCATAGCCGACACATCGTATAAATCACTTACCTTATTTTCAGTATCAAATAAAACAGGAAACTTAATACCCACATCTTTTACAACCTGTTTGGCTTTGCGTAAATCTTCTTCAACGTTGATGCCTATTACAGTAAAACCGAGCTTTTTATACTTTTTATGTAAACTATTTAGCAGTGGCATTTCCTGACGGCATGGACCACACCAGGACGCCCAGAAATTCAACAAAATAACCTTACCTCTAAATTCGCTCAACTTTTGATTACTGCCTGCATAACTTTTTAAAGTAAAGTTAGGCGCCTTACCTTTGATAGTTTCTGATGCGTAACTATTTGACGACAAAAGAACCATCATGCTTATAACTGAAAGAAGTTGCTTTATTGTTTTTTTGCTCATAAGAAATTTCATATTCATACCCTTGAATTTAAAAATAATAACTGGCGCCAAATGTGACTTCCATATTATGGGTTAATTTACTCTCGCCTAATATGTCCATATTGAATGTAATATCTTTTACATCTAGATAAACTGAAATGTAATTGTTTGCAAGAAAACGATAGCCTACGCCATAACTTATAGTAAAACGAGAATCGCCTGCAAATTCGGTACTACCTAATGAAAGAATAGTGTACAGCGCCGTATTATATGTGGTGTCGTCTGTAATAAATCCTTCCCCTGGCAGGAAGTTGTAACCAAGTGACACAAGAAAATACGTGAAATCTCTGTCACCCTCAGAAATCAGTGGTGCACCACCAGGATTAAGTGTTTCAAAACTTGTTTTACCTGCTGTTGATAATCCTAATTCAATATCAGTAAAAAAATCTTCTGACAGGTGATAAACAACTTTAGCCACCATAACCGGATTGACGCCAAAATCTTCAATGCTCAACAAACCAAACGAACCTATTATCTCAAAGTTTGCCGTTTCGATTTTTGACTCATCAAATTCCTGACGTTTTATTTCTGGCTGAATAACAGAAGTTAATTCCTGATTTTCATTCAATGTATCTGACGCAAGGACAGAAGTTGAATAAAAACAAAATACAAATATTATGCAGTTCAGAAGAAGACTGCGAATCCTGCCTTCCATTCGTTTATTTCCTCATTATTATCATTATCAACTCTGGCTGAGAGGATAATATATTCACTATATTCAAGTCTAAATATAATCTGTTTGGTTAAATAAATACGTGCGCCTATACCAATATTACTAAACTGGTTGGTCTGGTCTATTGGTTGAATAAGGGTAACTTTAGGATCGACACTAATAACGCCTGTACCAAAGTGAAAATAGGGGGAAATTAACCACTCTGGAAAAGGCTGCATTACTAAACCAATATTATATAAGAAGCTGCTCGATGCATTACCAATGGCCTGTGAAAAAGCAAACTCTGCCGACAGCCCTTTATTAAACAGATAAGCCGAGTAAAGAGTTAAAGCTGTTGCTCCGCCGAAACTTCCTCCCATAACACCCAGCTCCCAGTTTCTTTCAATGAAATCTTCCTGGGTCATATTTGTAAATTCAGTTTTCTCGCCTGCTGGAGAAATAGTTTCTGACATCTGCTCGATTGAAACCCAACCTACAAAGCCTTCGCTATTTCGAATTTTAAACCATGATGTTCGTCTTTGTATAATTTCAATGGTTTCCCCACGCTGAACAACATTAACTACAGGGTATCCACCACCAGGGCCGGTATGCACATCGGCATAGGGATCTGCAACTTCAACCCGCTGAAAAGATTCAGCTGCAGAGTCTGACTTCACTTCAGATTCATTCGCGAAAACACTGCTCGCGAATATTAGCTGTAATATCAAAAAAGACAAAAATCTTAAAGTCATAATTATTATTCAGATGAAAAGAAACCCATATACAGCGCCTGCATACGGGCTTGAATATACACCATTAACTGTTTTTATAAAATAAACTAATTCCTGGGCGCCCCAGGGTGTACCGGATTATTATAATACTGCGCGCCTATATCCAGCCACTCTGAGATCAGTTTAAGCTCGGCTGCAGTTAGCAGGCCGACATGATTAACTGTGGGGGGGGTCGTTAAAGTCCATGTCACTCTGTTTCTGTCGCCTGCACTTACGTCCAGTGTTTCGCCGGTCATTTTTTCAATGAAGTAACTGGCTCGCGCACCATCTTCTGTCATCGACGGTGTTTGTGGGTTATTTGTATCTGGCTGTAATACCACATCAATTATTTGCAATCCTGTATTTGGATCTAATACAGGATCACCATTGCCATCAACACGGGGCACATTGGTGGCCACCATAAGATCAGCCAGCACATTCATTCCATTAACTTCCTGTCTGTTATCCTGAAAAAACAGTTCTCGATAAGATTCAAGCTGTATGGGGTTTGCATCGTCATCATCAAGATCTGCAGGCCCACTCACCAGATCAAGATAGCTTGCAGGTACCTGAGGGTTACCCATGCCATCGGTTCTGGAATGACAGCTTGTGCAGGTGTCTACGCCGGCTGCACCACGAGGCAAACTCCAGATAGGCGCGATGTGTTCCTGGTAATTAATAATCATGCGACATCTTGCATCCCAGTTAGGATTGAATAAATCTGTCGCTGTATCTATGCATGAAGTGGCCACAATTTCCTGGAATGCATTCGCGCCCACTCCCGCGCCTGCTCTGGTAGAGACATCCAAATCCTGAAAGAGCACATTCACCGCTGGCTCCACCGTTAACGCAGTATCATTGGGGTCTGTCCATACATCCACATATAGCAAATCGAAACTGGGGTTTAAGGCGGCAGGAAACTGTCTGGTCAGTATTTCAGCCATGGTGTCCCCTGTATCACCAAAGTATTGTGAGCCCGCTACAGGCATAGCGGCATAAACATTGGTATTAACTAAATTAGTACCATCACTCTGTAAACCCGATACGCGCGAAGGATCCATTGCATCATTACGGGTATGAGGCAGTGGTGTCACACCGGCTGCATGGGTATGGCAGCCTGTACACTCCAGCGTGTCTTTAGGCCGAACCTGAAGCCAGTTATCATGACGGGTTCGTCTTAAATCATCATTGGTTTCACGCTTCAGAATGCGACGACCATTTTTATCCAGAACCTCAATATAAAACGCCACATTAGCCGGCACTTTAACTCTGACAGAACCATCTGGTTGAATCATGGTGTAACCAATGATTTCTCGCATACCCATGCGACGATCCGGACCAAATGCTGCATTATCCAAATCCATCGGGTTACAACCTGTGTCATCTGAATCACAGATACCCACGGCTTTGACTATGCGTAAAAATCTTGCGGGTAAATCTGTGCTATCTGTTCTGGCCGGGTCATATAAATCTCTGACACTTGTTATATCGTCTGATGGATCAGCCGTGTTATTTGTCATTACACTGGCAGGAATGCAGTCATCCAGAAAACAGCCATTAAAACTATTCGTCGTTGCATCACCGAAATCATAGACATTGCGAATATTTAAAATGCCTTCTCTGGCATTTAACCCCTGATTTAATTCAAGCAGACCTTTAGGTGGAATAATTGCAGGTCGTGTTTTAGGCCTTACACTAATAATATCTGTAATAAATTTACCCGGTTCTGGTAGAACAACGGGTAGTTCCGCACCGTCAGGCTGATTCATCCAGATACCATAAACTGGGGGCATTTCATTTATTGCAGGTCTGAGAGGCGGTGTCGTACTCGTATCAATAGAGGTAAAAGGAGAAATACAGTTCTGCGGAACAGGTGGTAATAAAGTGGCATCAAAATTTGGATCCATTGGATCTAAAACAATATTGGTAATCTGGCAGGTACCTTTGCTTACCAGCAGGCGACCGCTGCCATCATCCAGAGGGAAGGCCGAACTATAACGGCTGCCATAGGTATTTGTTGTGGGGTCATTATCTATATTGGTAATAACAGCCGCAGTTGCTTTAGCCTGTGCTGGACCTGTTACTCCAGGGTTCACACTCAGGGGTTTTATCGGCTGATTACTATCAATAAAACCAGTGCCATCAATAGTAAAAATATCAACTCCACCAAAGGTATTTCTAAACCCCTGGGTTAATATCAGTATCTTGCCATCCTGCATTACTCGGGGCTGCACAAACTGCATGCCTCCCGGATGACTAGCACTGTGAGCACCGTAATAAACTTCTAAATCAGAACCATCCGGGTTCACTGTGTACAGAGCCATTGTGTTATTGACACCGGCGTTATCCCAGCGACTGAATAAAATTTTTCCATTCGGTAACACAGTTGGGTCAAGGTCATGGCTCTGGTTATTTGAAATCTGTTTAAGATTTGCACCATTGGCATCCATTACATGCAAATTCAGCGCTTTAGTGCGCCTGTTTTCATCCAGACTGGAAAGCTTGGGTTTGCCGTAGGTAATAGTAAGCGTTTGTTCATCAAGATTAACCGAACTTGATTCATGCTGCATATTAGAAGAAAAAACGATGCGACCATCAGGCAAATAATAAGGTGCTATGTCATCACCTTTATCAGGAATAACAGGTGCACCGGGACTGAAGTCTGGTATTACACCTGGCTTGCCGGGAAGAATGGGAGTGATTGTTTCAGTGGCAATATCATATTCATATATTGTCCAGGCATTTTTATCATCACCCGCATCGTCAGGGTCATCAAGTCTTAATGAAAATATAAGTTTTGTGCCGTCATAAGAAGATTCAACATCTCGCACATCGCCTATTTTTTTACCGGTGGCATCGGTAGTCACTGTTTCTGTAATATTTTTCTCAACGGCATTCAGCAATGAGCGTTGTTTAATAAATAAGTCTCCCCCCTCTCTGAAAGTAAGCGGGCGGCGCACATCCTGTACAATAAAGTTTCCATTATCATCTGTAAGAATGGTTCTTTTCGCATAAACAATGGGTAGATCGACAATACCTGGGTCGGCACCTTCACCTGATTCGGGAGCACAGGCAATAAGAGAAAATGACGATGCAGCCACTATAGCTGCAGCTGATAATTTCAATATAGAGTTATTAATAAAAAAATACTTCATACAAACAATCCAGAACCAGTTGGTCAGTTTACTTCGGTGCTACCAGGCCTGATGAATAAAACATCTTACCTTTTGAATCAATGATAATAGCATCCACATTTTTATATTCATCATCGATCAGTTTCAATCCCTGTTTCGCGCCTAGCACAAACAGGGTGGTTGACAGGACATCGGTTAACACTGCCTTATCACCTATAATGGTTGCACTCCATGTTGAATCAACAGATTTACCTGTGCCGGGTTTAATTATATGGTGATAGCGTTTGCTATCTTCAATAAAATAACGTTCGTAGTCACCCGATGTTGATATAGCTACATTACTGAGCGGCAACTTTACCACAACATCGTTTTTCTTTCGGGGATGCCTGACACCCATCACCCATGGTCTGCCTCTTCTATCACCCAGTATGCGCGAGTCTCCTCCCGCACTTACCAGTCCATTGGCAATACCACATGTTTTTAAAATAGCTATGCCATTGTCTACGGCGTAGCCTTTTGCAATACCACCCAGATCTATACGCACACCGTCCTGGGTAAATTTAATGCTGCTGTTTGCTTTATTTAATTTGATATTGTGATAATTAATAAATTTTAATTTTTCACTTATTACTTTAGCTGATGGTTTTTGACGTTGGCGGTAATTATATAAAGAACCGACACTGGCAAATGTAATATCAAATGCACCTGCAGATTTTTCTGAAAATTTCAGTGACAGCTCAATGAGCTTAAATAATTCATCACTGATTTTTACTTCCTGTTTTGATGCCTGCTGATTAATTTTTGCGAGTTCACTATCCTTTTTAAATGGGCTCATCAACTCATCAATTCGTCTCATTTCTGCAAAAACTTTTTCACTGCATTTTTCTGCAATCCCTGTATCAGCATGCCATATGTCAACGACAACATTGGTTCCCATAATGCCCTGCTGCGTTTTAAACCATTCTGATTTTGATTCAGCGGGCAGCAAAATAGAAAACAGGAAAAACAGTATAAATAATACGTTGTTCCTTTTTTCTTTAGAGGTCATTTACATAATATCTTTGGCATTAATTAAGTTAGAGGGCCAAATGACACCAGATCATTAATAGCTGTACTGTTTCCCAAACCATGATTTGGAAACAGTGTCGCAAATTGTGCCAGATCACCATTTAGTGACATATAATTTGCAATCACCGTATTCACTAGTAAATTCACATTATTGGCTGCAGGTGTTGCCGATGTTACAACCGAACCACCTGAAGTAAAGCGCCCAATCTGACGGGGATCTGCCATAGTATTGTTGTTAACAGTAATCGTGCCACCTGGATTAAATATCAGAAAATATGAACATGCCGTAGATGAGTTATCACCAGTCCACTGGCCTTTACCACGACCACCAAGAGGACTGCCTGTATTACCTGGGTTATCAGTTGAGCCATCCAGTGCACCATTACTGGCGACCGAACCATCACTGAATACATAAATCATTAAAGGCTTACCCATCTGTGCCGCGTACTCAAGACACGCACCTATGCAACGACCAGCACGTAAATCTCTGTTTTCGCCAGTAGAGCGATCGCCGGTATGATAATCGTAACCACCCATTGAAATAGAGCCTGCACCGGCATGACCATCCAGCACCATTTTCATTACCGAAGCGGTTTTTCTAAATTCACCACTGCCAGAAAATTCAGCCTGAGTGAAAATCCCCGTCCCCGATCCCACTGTCTGATCAACAATTCTTGCATCCTTTGCAGGGTCAACCGGTACACCAGCAAATTTTACCGCAATGTCTGCGGCTTTTATGTAACCACAGCGCACCAGATCTTTCACCGTTGCATCAGTAGCAAGCTGTGTATTCACCCTGTTTAATTTTTTATGGCTAATCCGGGTCATAGATTCCATTACCGATTTAACATCATTACGACTAAGCACACCGGTCAGATCACCGACATCAATCATGCCGGTCACATCGGATGGTCGATCAACTTTGGTCGGTCTTATATTTAAATCGATTAATCCAGTAGGCGACAGTGAGCGCCCTCCCGATGTGGTGTTCTGCGAACCCACTAATGTCACCACATCACCTATAGCACCCGCTTTTGCTATGCCATACATAGGGTTATGAGGATTATTACCTGTATCATTACCTGAACGTGCAGGTATTACCGTACCATCAGTAGTGCCCGGGTTAGTTTTTATATTCTTAAATCTTTCCAGAATACCAAACAGCATGGCGCTGTCCTGATGGAATTTAAGGCCTAGCTCACCATTGGTGAAATCATTGTTGGCACTTGGATTTAATACCCCATTGCCTATACCTTCTGTCATCCCTAAAGAACTGGTGCCCGGGATCATGCTGGAAGGCACACCCATTTTACTGTAGCCCCCTTCTGACATGGCATCCATCTGGCCATTTGTGCCCACTAATACATTAGACCCGGCCAGATTTGCTCCGCCGCCCAGATCAAAACAGATAAATGGAATCTTACCTACGCCACCACCCGCTATATTGCAGTTTACGCTGCTGGCTAAAGCCTCAATGTCAGGAGATAGATGCGTAGAAGCATGAGCATACTGTGGATAAGCCAGCATATTAAACAGACCACCGCCCACAACCATGCCTGTGCCGCTAATAAAACCCTGCTTCAATAAATCGCGTCGCGTAACAGGGCGCGAATGATCACGATGATACAAAGGATCATCGGGATGCAAATGTTTGGTTTTTTTAGCCATTATAATTTCCTCATCTCACAATTTACTGACATCGTTATTGAACCAGCATGACAGAGCTGCCAAGTAATGCGGCGCACGATGCTTTAACAATTTGTTTGGTACGATCTGAACTTGTACATGAAATTGACTGTTGTAGATCTGGGTCACCTTCATATACGAAGCAGGATGTTTGAGCTATCATTTCGTCAATCAGGCTAGTCGTCAGTCCTGAAAAATCAGCGTCCGATAGTGATGCATCCGATATTAAATTCTGTACCTGTGTAGCATCTGGCTGATCGCTAAGAGTTGTTATTCCATCCACATTCATGATTTTTTGCAGCAATGGATAGGTGATTTTATTTCTTTCTGTAGCATTCACAAAAGCAGTTGCAGGCGCGCTGCCCATAGCAAAGGCATTACTGCCTGCATCCTGGAAGAACGATGGATTGGTTTCTACTAAAACATCACAATATTTCATTGCTACCTGAGCCACCCCCATTTGATGAGAAGATAAAAACGCTTCTATGTTTTCAACAGAAGGTAGCTGCTGCCGGTAAAATGTAAATGTTTTATCCATTTGCTCTGTTAATGTTAACGGTGTTCCTGTGCCCCCACTCTGTCTATATGCGTCATCTTTTGCTACCAGTACAGCCAGCTCCTGAGCGGTTAGATTCACACCCTTTGTAACGCCAGTAATAGCTGACATGGTGGCATTGATTTCATCAAATGTACGCATACCTATATCCGACTCAATATTTTGAGCAGGATCGGCGGGGAATGTTCGAGGGCTGGGCGCAGGTTCAACCAGTGTATTAGTTGCGCTGCCTAATTGCTCAAAGGTAAGGAAAAACTCATCGGAAGCCGGGCCTTTTTCTACTGCGATGACCGTGCCTAAATTAGACAGTAGCTGCCCTGCTCCAGGAACATAGCAGGGTTGTACAGCAGGGGTTGCACAGACACTGCTTACTGTTTCATCAATATTACCAAAGGCCTGACCGGATACCGCCTCTCTACTATTGATGCCTATACGCATGCCTTTAATAGCAATAGGTGATGCAGGTGCAAAATTATAATCACCATTACTATCAACACTCAGGTTAATAAAGGTAGGCTTATTAAATAAATAGGCGGTGTTATCAAACTGCTCTACCTGGAACATAATATAGCTATCAGGCACATTGATGCGGCTTGCTATAGAAAACAGCATAAAGTACTTCTGACCCACACCTACTTTTAAGTTTTGGGCAATCTGTTCCTGGGTTAATGCACGACTGTGAATGGCCAGTAATCTGATCTTGCCTTTCCACAAAGTATTAGCACCGCCGCCAGGCTCATTACCCAGAGCCAGTGCATAGGTATCGTTCCATGAGGTGAGCAGTCCACCGGCAACTGTAGGCCCATCAGCGTCTCCTGTATTCACGCCATTAACATAAATGCTACGGCCTTTAATGATTGGGTCTGTGGTAGCGGTGCCTGCTACAGGGCTAAAGTTCATCACTACATGTTGTAATGTTGCCTGCAAATCCTGATCTGCATCCGCAGTAGACAGAGTTGTTAAGCCTGCTGCGTTATCCCGATTCTGGAAGTCATAATTATATTGTGTCTGACCCATAGTGAAATTACGTGTATTACCGCCACCAGAATAAGTCACTATACTGGTGCCATTTTGTACAATATTACCGGGAACAACCCAGGCTTCTATTGCATATTCACCACTTGCCTTAATAAAATCACTTAGCTTTTTACTATTGGCAACAGAGCCCTGAGCTTTACCGCCGTTTAATACTTCAATACCAAAACCTAATACCCAGCTAACTGAACCGTTTAAAGTTAATGGTAATGCAGGTGAAACGCCACTGGTGTCATACGCAGTATTGCCCGTACCCTGCTTGAACTCATAAAGAGCAATCACATCATCTTCGTAGCGAATACCACTGCTTGCAATCATTGCATCGCCCAGTTGTAATGCTTTACTGGTAACCAAACTGGAAGCAACAGCTGTTGGAGAAATACTACTTGCAAACTGCAATATTTTAGCTTCCATTGCATCTGCATCATTAGTACAACTTGCGCTCCAGCAATTATGAAAGTCTTCTCTTAAACGCACAACAAAACGAGAAATAGGCGGGTTATCTAAATCCAGTTTTGGTTTAGACGCTTCATAGGCACTCTCTAAAGCCGCCAGTGCTGCCGCTGCATCAATCGAACTCTGGCTGGCAAAAAATGGTGCCTGTGGTGTTGCAGATGATTCAGCATGACACTCTGAACAGTTGGCTGTTAGCAATGGATAAACTGTCTTTTCAAAACTATTAGGGTCATTATCCTGAGCACCTGATGGAAAGTTTTTTGATATGCCGGGATTTTTTATCACAGGAGCAACAAACTGAATCTGGGCTGAATTAGTGCCAACCTGTTGCCATGCCAGAATATAATCCCTGACCGCATCAGCGCAGGCCTGGTCTGTTCCTAACCAGCAATTATGACCATTAGCCATTTTGGTTACTATGGCAGAAGCAGGTGGATTATTGACATCAACTAAAGTCAGCGCTTCTAAATAAGCCTGATTTACATCATCTGTACGTACAAATTTGGTGGTGCCTGTGCCACCAATATCATGACAACCACCACAGTTTTCAACATCATTTAATTTTGCCCAGAATTCACGTTTGAAATTCTGGATATTTGTATCTGCTGGTGCCGGACCATTATATTTTTGATTATTATTTTGCTTTGGAGCATTTTCTACATTTCCAGTTTCATTACCGCAGGCAGATAGAGTAACGACAAAACCCAATACCAGCAGAGCTTTGAAAAATTGATACAAACCAGCTTCTCGTTTCTGAGGCATGTTTGCCGTGTTGATTATCTGATTGTTATACATTCTAAAATACTCCAAAAAAACCTTTGTCATATCTCGTTTTAAGTTTTGTATTTCTTTTCAAAAACGAGAACGCTTAGCTCTGTTGCTTTACTGATTAAAATTACTGGTTAGAATTACTGGCCTTTACAGTAAGCTGCCACTTCGGCAAACACATTGATCATATTGCCATCGGCTTTAAATAAACCTGCAATTCGATTCACTTCGCTTCTGTCTGCTGCAAAACTATCTGAATCACGCAGGCAAACCGCTTTAAATGCTTTTTTAACCTGGCAACTATCAAAGGCATTTGTACGCGCCATTTCCATACCCAGAGATTTGGCTCCATTGCCAGACGAATGGCCATCTGCATCGAGAACCGTGTTGTTATACCAGCCTAATAAACTGTTCTGGCCATTACGCCAGTAGTTAATCCAGCCATCATCTCTTGCTACATAGCCATATTTGAAATTGGTTTCATTATGATTAAATTTCACAACGACGTTATTTGGATTTGGAAAGTCAGCGCCATCAGGATTTGAAATAAGAGCAGTATTCGTCTTATAGTCCAGCACGCCTGTTGCAATATTAAAGTCGTAGTAGGCATATGCCAGCAACATGCCATCCATACCGGCATGACAACCGACACAGCTGTTCATAAATATACGGCTATCACCACCCGGGCTACGTGAAACATCTCTGCGAACTTTATCAGGAACCCTTGATATATCTTGTAGTGGTTCCATATCCGTGCAAAAGTGGTTCATTAAGGTAAAGCGGAACATGGCTCTATTAGTACCAGCAGAAAAAAAGGCTTCAGATGCCGCACGACTGGTTATAACACCGGCAGTGGCTGCTGCAGGCAAAGAAGTAAGTGATGATTGAGCATTTTCTATCAGGGTTGCTTTTAAATCTGTTCTTTCCAGCTCTTCATAATGCGTGTTATTTGATGCTGAAAAAGCGGTAGCCACCGCCCCACCACCTGTATAGACAACATCACCATATAAAACTTCATGAAAATCATGCAGCGCTGATGCAGCGGCTTTTGTTTCAGTATCAGAGTCTCTGATCAGACCAATCACCGTGGCCGTATAATCGTTTAACGGAACAAACACAGTCTGGTCTTCGTTGGTCCATGGCGCCGCAAAATTCTTCAGGGTAACATTATAAAAAGCAGGATTATTCTTAATAGCTTCTCTGGCAGCAGCGACATATCCAGGCGCTGTGTTATCCATTAATGCCACCATGTTATCCAGCATTGCATTAGTAGCTATAGTGCCGGTGAGCCGATCATGCATCCGCTTGGCCTGCTCACGGTTACCCGCTACAGCCGAGGCACTAGAAATGATACTGATGGCGATAAGCAGGCGACTAGCCCACCTGCTCCACACAGCATTAATTTGTCTATCATTGCATTTCATCGTGTTGGTTCTCCTCGTCACACAAACCATTCTGTAACATGATCTCTTTAATCCCATCGTCTGGGATATCATTTATTCTGGGGTATCATTTATTATTTTAGTGCTTGTGAAATTCCACATTTCCCTGGGAAATTATTGATTTCACGAAGAATTCATATAAAAAGTAAATTTGATATATGAATAGTATTGATATAGATCATATTATTTTTAAAGCCAGCGTATAGTGAACCAGATCACAGGACCCAATTAAGAGAGTGATGTAAGTCACATAATTAGATTTTTCAATCCTAAGTAACTGCCTGTTTTGCGACTATTTACAATAACTTATAGTTAATTTAAAAAAATCTATTATACTTCACACCTAGATTCCTTTTTAGCGCCATGAACGCCAAAAGGTGAGCCATTTCACAACAACCACTAATCTGTGCAAAATTTGCCGTTTTTCCTATTCATAAATGTTTCCTAATGTATAACAATACATTCAGTGTATAGAATTAATTAGTAACTTTATTAGAATTTTTTGAAAAACCTATAACAATCAGTACACTCTCTACTAATATAAACACCTGAACGACAGGGACGATATAAAGTGAAAACACTATTAAAAACTATCTTATTAATTTCTTTTTTCTCAGTAGCGAATTTCGCATACGCCGAATCTGATACAGATAACCCTAAAAAGAATATTAACGCAGATATAGAAGCCCTTAAAAATGAGGTGCTTGAACTTAACCGCGACCTGTTTGTGCTGGAAGAAGACCTTCTGTTTTCTGCCAACACACAGATCAATGTATTTCTTTCCATGAATGCGGGCAAACTGTTTCATCTCGACTCAGTGCAGTTAAAAATCGATGACACAGTAGTTAGCAACTACTTATACACAGACCATGAACTCGAAGCACTAGGTAGAGGCGGCGTACAGAGACTCTATATTGGCAACCTGACATCAGGGGAACATGAAATTACAGCTATTTTTACTGGCCTGGGTCCAAGTAAGCGCATATTTAAACGGGCGACCAGCCAAAAAATAGAAAAAACAAATGAGGCTCAATTTGTTGAGCTAAAAATTATTGATAACCCATCTAAAGAACAACCTGAATTTTCAATGAAGGTCTGGGACCAGTAAGTTTACAAAAACTTCATTATGCAACACCGGACCCACCCTATTCTTTCCGCTATATTTTTATTGCTGCTTACAGCAATAAGCCTGACCTGTTATGCAGAAAGTGAACACGAAAATGAAATTGAACACGAAGTTGAAGATCTATCATATGGGCTATCGCTATTTCATTTTTATCAAGGTAAATATTTTTCTGCCATTTCCGATATTTTAGTCGCCAAGCACTATAAAAGACTCAGCTCCGAAGACAGAAATCCAGAACTGTTATTAGGCGGCCTGTATCTTTCGTATGGACTACAACACAAATCTTCAGATATTTTTTCCAGGATCATTCTTGAAGAAACAGAGTTTGAAAAACAGCAGGAAGCAAGTAACGAAAAAAACAATGAAGATATACCTGTGATTTCAGAGGAAGAGCAGAAAAAATCACCCTGGACAAAAAAACCTAAAGTAATAATAAAAACACCTCAGTATGTACGTGATCGAGCCTGGTTTCATTTAGGTAAAAACCATTACCAAAATGGTTTTATCGAAGATGCTGAAGTGGCTTTATCTTCTGTTAAAGATACATTAAGCGGAGAGTATGAAGCTGAACGTTTATTTATTCTAATCAATATATATACCCAGACCAATCAAATAGAAAAAGCTGCGGAAATACTGGATCATTTTGATGATGATTCAATCTGGTACGATTATGCCAGATTCAATGTTGGTGCAGCCTTAATAAAAAGCGACAAAATGGAAGACGGAATTCAGCTGTTAAAAGAATTGGCTGAAACAAAATCAAAAAACAGAGAACGACGCATACTACAGGACAAGGCTAACCTTGCACTCGCCTACACCTCTCTCAAAACGGATAACCCAGTAGCAGCTGGCCAGTATTTTGAGACCATAAGATTAAATGACATCGAAGCAACTAAAGCATTACTAGGTATTGGCTGGTCACTGTATAAACAGAATAAATTTGATAGTGCATTAACCCCCTGGATGGAACTAGCCAATAGGGAAAAATCAGATCCTTCAGTGCAGGAAGCATTAGTCACTATTCCCAATGCATTTGAAAAAATAAATAATCACTCGCAGGCACTACACCAATACAACCTGGCCATTAGTATTTACCAGGAACAACTAGATAAAATTGAAAAAATTCTCCTTTCGATTCATAACGGAGAATTTCTGAAAAAATTAAAACTCAGCAGTCTCGGGAAAGAGTCAACTACACCATTTAGCATACTATTTAATATTACTCGCACTTCAAATCAATACCTGCTTCCACTCATATCTTCAAAAGAGTTTCATGATGCATTAACAACATATCAGGAAGTTACATACCTTAGTTACACATTAAATCGCTGGCTAGAAGGACTACCCGCACTTAATTTGATTTTGCGTGAAAAGATTAAACGCTATAACTCAAAACTAACCGATACAGTGCATGATCCCAAGATCAAGCTTTCTAAAAAACTTCGTAAAAAACGAAATACATTAGCCAATAAATTGTATAGCGTTAAAAGAAATAAAAAGGTACTACAACTGGCTACAATTGAGGAACAGGAAAAACTTGAAACATTAAAAAACATCAAAAAGATTATAAATAACAACAAAGACGATTATGAAGAAGAAGATGGAAAGCAAAAGCTTTTATATGGCTTAATGTACTGGGATATTGCGACAGATTATAAGCCCAGACTATGGACAGCACAAAAAAACCTGAAAGAACTTGATAAGGCTTTATATGGCATGAGCCGCTCAATGTATTCACTAAACAAGGTATGGAAAAACGCACCGAGCATGTTCGGTAACTTTTCAAAACAGATAAAAGAAAAGTTATCGCGAATCAAAAGCATTAAAAAAGAGATGGCTGTTTCATTACAACAGCAGGAAACGCACCTTAAAAACATGGCACTTAAAGTAATTTATAAACAACGCAACCGACTCAAACTTTATAATGATCGCGCAATGTTTTCCAGAGCACGAATTTATGATTCGTTAATAGAGAAAGAATAAAATGATTAATTATAGACTCTCATTAATTATTCTACCTCTGCTTGTTTTTATGAGCGGCTGCGGCACGTCTCAAAAAGATTTCAAAATTAAAGACCTTGATCCTCAAACCATTGCTTTTGAACGCGCAAAACCTGCGATGCCTACTCGAGAAGAAGCAATAGAAAATTACAGATCTTATATTAAAGAATCATCATCCAAAAAAAATTACGCCACGGCATTAAAACGTCTGGCCGACCTTGAACTCGAAAGCAGCGAAAGTGGTAATAGTCTGAGCGATGTACAAAAAAATGCTGATGCTCAAAAAATAATGCTTTCTTCTATCGAACATTATAATACCTATTTACAGACTTACCCTGGCCAGGGACAAAACGATCTCATACTTTATCAGCTTGCCAAAGCCTATTCATATAATGGAGAATTTGAACAGGCACTTGAAAAGATGGATCTCATTGTTCAACAATACCCGGATACCCAATACATCAATGAAGTACAATTCCGCCGCGGTGAAATATTATTTGTTCTGGGTGATTACAGTGCTGCGGAAAAGGCATATACCCACATCATAAAAAATGCGCCTGACTCATTATTTTATGAGAAAGCTTTATACAAACTGGGCTGGTCACAATTCAAACAATCTAAATATTTAAAATCTCTGGCTAATTACTTCTATTTACTTGACCGCAAACAGGCTGAAGGAAAAATACTGGCTCAGGGTATCGACAAAGACCTGAGTCGAGCAGAGGCTGATTTCATTAAAGATACCTTACGAGTAATTGGTCTGGCTCTATCTTATAAAAAAGGCACTGAAACCATTCAACTTCTATTTACAGCCAAAACAAATAGAAATTATGAGCCTCTCATATACAAAGAACTTGGCAACCTCTACCTTAAAAAAGACAGGCACACAGATGCAGCTAATGTATTTCTTGCTTACGGAAAAAAACATCCTGTAGATCCACTGGCAGCCGATTATCACACTTTAGCTATCAAAGCCTTTGCTGCTGGTAACTTTCATGATCTTGTTTTATCAACTAAAGAACTGTTTGTAAAAAAATATGGCGTCAACTCATCGTTCTGGATTAAACAAAATCAACAAAATAAAGAACGGATTAAAAAACAGCTTGTATTACATATCCGTGAACTCGCCAATCATTACCATGCACTGGCACGTAAAAGTAAAAAAACAAAAGATTATAATAAGGCAGCTGTCTGGTATACCACCTACATACTTTCGTTCCCAAAAGATGAAGATGCACCACTGATGAACTTCCTGTTAGCTGAAACCTTATTTGATGCCAGAGAATATAACAAAGCCCTGGCAGAATATGTAAAAACAGCCTATGACTATCCTCAGCATAAGAAAAACTCAGAAGCGGCTTATGCGGCTATCCTGACATACAATAAACTGCTGGACACCTCCAGACCAGCGAGCATTAATGCAATTAAGCTCAAGGCTATAAACAACTCAATTCGATTTAGTAACGCCTTCCCTGAAGACAAGCATGCACCTCAGGTTATTACTAAAACAGCTGAAGACCTGTTTATATTTAAACGCTATAAACTGGCAGCTGAATTTTCTAAACGCATTATTGATAGAAAGAAAGTAAAAAATCAGAAACTCATCAAAACAGCCTGGACAGTCCATGCACATTCTTTATTTGAACTGCAGGATTACGCTGGCGCAGAACTGGCTTATATAGAAGTGCTAAAACGCACTAATAAAAAGAAAAAACAATACTCTAAAATATCAGATAAATTAGCCGCCAGCATATACAAACAAGGTGAAGCACAACGAGATAGCAGCCACTTCGAACTGGCGGCCTTCCATTTTTTACGTCTGGGTAAAGTCATCCCCACATCATCAATTCGAGCCACCGCAGAATTCGATGCTGCCACTATGAATATAAAGCTAAAAGAGTGGAATAAAGCCACTAAAATTCTGGAAAACTTTAACAAACGCTTTCCTAACCATAAAACTTATTCACGAGGCATTACTGAAAAGCTGGCACTCACTTATACGAACTCAGGTAAATTTACTCAGGCTGCCAAACAAATTGCCATATTAGCCAGTATTGCTGTCACTATTGAAGACAAACGAAAACTCACCTGGCAGTCAGCTAAAATGTATGCCAAAGCAGGGCAAAAACAGAAGGCCAATGGTTTATATATTAAATATATTAAACAGTTCCCCAAACCTTTTGTGCAAAACATAGAAGCACATAGACTTGTTTCTGATTATTATTTAGCTAAAAAACAATATAAAGAATGGGGCAAGTGGCTTAAAAAAACCATCGACAAAGAAGCTCGTGGTGGCAAAAGAAGAACTGATAGAACCAATTTAATTGCAGCTCAGGCAACTATGCACCTGGCAAGGCCATTAGTGAAACGCTTTAAGCAGGCTAGACTAACTATCCCGTTAAAAAGGAGTCTGAAAAAGAAAAAGAAATTAATGAAGAACGCTCTTAAGGTTTATGCGAATGTCATTAAATATCAAATCGCTGAAATCACCACTGAGTCTACTTATTATGTAGCTGAAATATACCACCACTTTGCCAATGCGCTCATGCAATCTCAGCGACCTAAAGGTCTTTCGGGAGAAGAACTTGAACAGTATGATATTTTACTGGAAGAGCAGGCTTATCCTTTTGAAGAAAAAACCATTGCTATGCATAGCACTAATATTAAACGAACTAAGGACGGTATTTATGACCGCTGGATTAGAAGCAGCCTTAAAGCACTGGCTAAATTACAACCTGTTCGATATTCAAAGCAGGAAAAGATAGAGAATTATGTTTCAGCTATTAATTAATAAAACAGTCATTCTTATTTTCTGTGTGCTTTTTCTTTCAGCCTGCGGCTCCATGCCGGGGAAAAGTAAAGCAGTTGATAATAAAAATTCTGCTTCAAAAATTCCTGGAAATTACTCATCGGCTGTTAGTGCCGCTAAAAATGGCAAAACCAGTAAAGCCATTAGACTACTAACAGAAATCACCAGAAAGAATCCAGAGTTCTCCCCTGCTTACACTAATCTAGGCCTACAGTATCTTCGTAAGAAAAAAAACACAAAAGCTGAAGACGCTCTTAAAAAAGCAGTGAAACTTAACCCGGATGATGCCATTGCATACAACCATCTTGGTATAATTCTGCGTATGAAGGGTGATTTTTCTGATGCTAAAAATATGTATCAACAAGCTATTAATTCTAATTCTGACTACGCTAATGCACACCTGAATCTGGGTATTTTATTAGATATGTATTTGTATGAACTTGCTGATGCTCTTGAACACTATGAGAGCTACCAGTCATTAACTAACAATAATGATAAACTTGTTAGCAAATGGATTATTGATATAAAGCGACGCATAAAGTCCAGTAAGAAGAAAAGCTCATGAAGATATCTTTAACTAAAATAGCCCAAAACACTCTGCTTGCTTATATCATATGCTTCTGCAATATCAGTTTTTCTGAGGAACGCATAGACATGAAAGGCATATCGATTATCGGCAATAAAGAATTACCCAATGTGCTATATATAGTGCCGTGGAAGACACCTGACATGCCTGACATGGATGAACCACCACTGGCTTCTTTGATTGAAGCAGCTCTGGAACCTGTTGATCGGGAATCCATATTACGCAAAGAGATATATAATAAAGAATCAGAAGCCAGCAAAAATGAATTAACTAAAAAATCTAAAAAAGAAGAATAGAATTTTTTACCTGACATACTTATTATTAACCGATACTATAAACCGATACTATAAACCGAATTTTATAAAAACGTTTTTCACAGGAGAGAAACATGTATTCTGAATTTGTCACCTTTTTGCAATCAGGCGGGCCATTTATGTACCCCATACTGTTTGTATTTGTATTTGGAATGGCGATAGCCGTTGAACGCTATTTTTACCTTTCTGCATATAAGATGAATAATCGCCGACTGATTAAAAAACTCATGCCTCTTTTAAAAGACGGTGAATACAAACAGGTTTACCAGATAACCTCTCGCTCCAAAGTGGCTATCTGCCAGATGTTGACACTGGGTGTTGCCAGGCTTCAGTCATCCGCTAAACGCGATGAAATCGAAATGGCAATGGAAGAAAGCATGATGGAAACTATTCCGCGGCTTGAAAAACGCACTCATTATCTGGCCATGTTTGCCAATATATCCACCCTGCTTGGCCTGCTTGGCACCATTGTAGGTTTAATAAAGGCCTTTACCGCTGTAGCACAGGTTGATCCATCTTTAAAAGCTGAGATTTTATCCAGCAGCATATCCGTTGCGATGAACACCACAGCATTTGGCCTCACCGCAGCCATTCCTTTGATTATTATATTCTCCATTTTGCAGGCAAAAACTACTGAAATCATTGATAGCCTGGAAATGGCAACGGTAAAATTTGTTAACTTAATGATGCTGCGTAAGTAGGCAACAAAACTATGGCTCATAAGCGACATAGAATCAGAGAACGCAACCCTTCAGTTGAACTGGATATCACCGCCTTTATGAATTTGATGGTGGTATTAGTACCTTTTCTACTAATGACCGCTGTGTTTACCAGCATCAGTGTACTGGATTTGAAACTGCCTACTCCTGGGGCAAGTAGCTCATCTAAAGATAATAAGCAGAAGCTGGATCTGAATGTCATTATTCGCAAAAACAAAATGATTCTTACCGATCAGAATGGTCGAGTCATAAAACGTATGCCAAAAACTCAAAGCGGCCACAACTACACTCTACTTAACCATACATTAAGACTGGTTAAAGATAAATTTCCTGATAAAACAACCATCACAATTTTATCTGAAACCTTCACACCCTATAACGATATTGTTCAGGTCATGGATAAGGTTAGAGAATTTCAGGCTGTGGTCGATGGCGAAGTTTCGACTTTTGAACTGTTCCCAAATATTTCAATTGGTGACGCACCTAAAACCCGTCAATCCAGAAAATAGTAGATAAGGGCATATAGAATGAGTACTTCACGTCGAGCAAGACGTATGCAAAGACACCACTTAAGAAGAGGCGATAAAAGCGCATCTCTCAATATGGTGTCATTGATGGATATTTTTACTATCCTGGTTTTTTTCCTGCTGGTTAGTGCAGCTAATTCTGATATTTTACCTACGCCTAAAAATATCAAACTACCAATATCAACAGCAGAAAAACTGCCTAAAGAAAATCTTGTGATCATGGTAGGAGACAAAGACCTTCTGCTTCAGGGAAAAAAAATAGCCGATGTTAAGTCTGTTATCAGAAGCAAAAACCTTTTAATCACTCCTTTGTTTAATGAATTAAAAAAACAGGCCAGAAAAAAACTGGCCCGCTTACCTAAAGGCAGTAAAAAACCACTGGGCATAACTATTATGGGGGATAGAGACATTCCCTACATTTTACTGAAAAAAATTATGCTGACCTCTTCCAGCGCCCGATATTCAAATATTTCCCTTGCGGTTAATCGCAAGGCCGCAGAAAAAGATAAAGGTTGATTTGATGGCTCGATTAGATACATGGGATGAACCTTTCCTGCCCTGGGTTGAAAGCGCAAATGACCGGCGTTTTAAAAAACTTCTTTACTCTTTTCTATTAGCATTTGGCCTGATAAGTATTGTTGTGCCTTTTTTACCCACACCTGAACCGGTTAAAAAAGATATAAAAAGCATACCGCCTCACCTGGCAAAACTTATTATTGAGAAGCGGAAACAGCCGCCTCCACCACTACCCAAACCTGAAGCAAAGAAAAAAGTCAAAAAGAAAGTTGAAAAGAAAAAGAAAAAACTGACTAAAAAGAAGAAAAAACAGAAAGAAAAAGCCATCAAGAAAGCAGCCAGCTCAGGTTTACTGGCCATGAGTAGTGAGCTGGAAGATTTAAGAGAAAGCTTTGACTTCGAGGCTTTTGATGATGCGCCATTAAAAAAATCCAAACAGATTGGCAAGGAAGTTTTTGATAAAAACATTATCACAGCTAAAGCCACACGCAGCAGTGGCGGCATAAAAACCAGCAAGCTAACACGTTCAACTGGTGGTGGAAAACTATCGAGCCGCTCAACTACACGAGTTAAGAGCACTTTAGGAAAAGTTAATCCTACTAAAGTAGCTCGAAACAGTAGTGGCCAGATTGTTCGCCCAGAGCAGGAAATACAACGGGTATTTCAGAAGAACAAAGGCGCAATATTCAGTATTTACAATCGCGCATTAAGAAAAGACCCTTCATTGCAGGGCAAGCTTATATTAGAACTAACTATTTCGCCCTCTGGTCGTGTTATTAAATGCATAGTGGTTTCCAGTGAGTTGAACAATAAGAAACTGGAACGAAAGATTATATCTCGAGTTAAGCTATTTAAATTTAAAGCCAGTGGTGCTCAGCAGATTGTAATCACCTACCCGATTGACTTTTTACCTTCCTGATTTAAAGTTTTAACAAATCAAAAGCATTTCTCCGCAATTGAACGCAAAGAAATATGAATGCTTAGTTTGCGCGCCTACGGCGTACAAACCAAATTAAGTTTTTGACTTTATTTGCGTGTTTCGCGTTCATTTGCGGAGAAATGCTTTTGATTTTAAACCTGAATAAAAAACCACCACTACTCGTAAGGATTACGCACTACAATAGTTTCTTCTCTATCCGGCCCGGTTGAAACGATATCGGCTGGCACACCTATTTCCTGCTCCAGACGTTTAATATAATTTCGTGCATTGACTGGTAAATCATCTAAAGATTTTACACCGACTGTAGATTCACTCCAGCCAGGCATTTCTTCATAAACAGGCTCGCATTTTTCTATGGCATCTGCACCAACCGGTGGCAGTTCAAGTGTTTTACCCTCGTATTTATAGGCGGTGCAAATACGTAGAGTTTCCAGGCCATCTAATACATCGAGTTTAGTAATGCATAATCCGGTAATGCTGTTTACCTGAGCAGCACGTCGTAATGCTACTGCATCAAACCAGCCACAACGTCTACTACGACCTGTGGTTGCACCAAACTCATGACCTTTTTCACCCAGATACTGACCTGTTTCATCGAATAATTCGGTTGGGAACGGGCCGGCACCCACACGAGTTGTGTAAGCTTTGGTGATGCCCAGAATATAATCCAGATCACATGGCCCCACACCTGAGCCTGTGCATGCACCACCGGCAGTACAGTTAGATGAAGTTACATATGGGTAGGTACCCTGATCTATGTCCAGCAATGTACCCTGTGCACCTTCGAACATAATATCTGCACCCTGCTTACGCAGGTTATAAAGTGTGGCGGGAATATCTGCAATCATCGCAATAATTTTATCGCGCATGCCCATAATTTCATCCAGCACAGTTTGATAATCAACAGGATCAGCTTTGAAATAATTTACCAGTGCGTGATTATGATATTCCATCACGCCTTTTAATTTTTCAGCAAACGCTTCTTTATCAAGCAGGTCACCCACTCGTAAACCACGACGAGACACTTTATCTTCGTAGGCCGGGCCAATACCTCGCCCGGTTGTGCCAATGGCTTTTTTACCACGAGCCACTTCGCGCGCCTGATCCAGTGCAATGTGATACGGCATAATCAACGGGCAGGCTTCTGAAATTTTTAATCGTTGAGTAGCTGGCACACCTTCTTTTTCCAGCATTTCAAGTTCTTCAAATAATGCTTCGGGTGATAGCACAACACCATTGCCAATCAGGCACTGAACATTATCACGTAAAATACCTGACGGTATTAAATGTAAAACTGTTGTTTTACCTTCGATGACCAATGTGTGACCTGCATTGTGACCACCCTGAAAACGAACAACCGCTGCAGCACGATCTGTTAACAGGTCAACGATCTTGCCTTTACCTTCATCGCCCCACTGGCTACCTAAAACAACTACATTCTTACCCATAACACTTGCCTCTAATTTCCTGTCTACATACTGCACATTATTTATATCTGATGAAAGTCGCGACCTGAAGGTCGCTCCTGCCGCCTAGTTCACTTGCCACTGGCCATTTTTATTAACTAACACTCGTGTACAACACGTTGGTTTTGCATCGCCCTGCTGCCCTGGTAATTCTTCAATTACTGTTTCACCTTTTGCACGTAATGCTGCAATAGTGTCGCGTAATTTTGCATCGTCGTCACAGGGTGCAAGAATTGCCGTTGATGCATTTTGACTTGAATCCACAGATAAACTAATCAGTGTTTTTAAATCTGTACTAAAACCTGTTGCCGGTCGCGCGCGACCAAATACTTTGCCGATGTCATCGTAACGGCCACCGCGAGCAATTTCCTGCCCCTGTCCCGGCACATAAGCTGCAAATACAATCCCTGTTTGATAGTGATAACCGCGCAACTCGGATAAATCAAAATGAATATTTACATCTGGAATTCGTTGCTTCAATCTGGCTACCGTCTGCTGCAAATATTCCAGTGCCTGTTTAACTGAATCATCCGCTGCGGCAAAAGATGACGATGCTTTTTGTAAACATTCATCGCCACCGTGTAATTCTGCAAGACTTAATAACATGGTCTTTATATCAGCATATAGTTTTTGCTGATCAAGAAAAGCTTCAATTTCTGGAATAGCTTTACGCTGCAACATTTCAAACAGAGTCGCTTCCTGTTGCTCACTTAACTGAGCTTGTGCAGCCAGCCCTCGGTAAATACCAACATGGCCTATATCCACAAATACATTTTCAACGCCTGACTGTTTAAACGTTTCAAGCATCAAAGATAAGATTTCTACATCACTTTCAACACCTGCGTGGCCGTATAATTCAGCCCCTACCTGCAGAGGGCTGCGGCTGCCACCAAAACCATCAGAACGTGTATTTAATATTGTACCCATATAACACAATCGATTGGGGCCATCCTGCTGTGACTGATGAGCATCGATTCGCGCAACCTGTGGCGTCATATCAGCACGCACACCCATAGTTTTTCCGCTGAGTTGGTCGGTTAATTTGAACGTCTGTAAATCGAGGTCATGCCCGGTGCCGGTTAATAAAGAATCCAGATATTCAATAAACGGCGGCATCACCAGTTGATAACCCCAGGATGCATACACATCCAGCAGCTTGCGGCGCAGACTTTCCAGCCTGGCAGCTTTTGCAGGCAAGGCTTCTTCTATACCCTGAGGTAGTAGCCATGAGTTATTTTCTGTCATGATTAATGCATCGTATAAAGTAAAATTACACCAGACAACATGCTTACCAGACCTATGCCCCGTAAAATATTATCCGGGAGCTGGCCTGCCTGCAACATGGTTTGTCGCCACTTGTGAGGGCTGATAAAAGGCATTATGCCTTCTATTACTAATACCAAAGCCAGAGCTTTGAATAATTCATCCCACACAGTTTTTCTCTTAAATATTGTTCTATAGAAAAATTAATAAATGCATCTTTAATATGCACTATTACTTCATTGCAGAAATAATTTGTAGTTAACATTTTATTTACTGAACTACGCCGCTCCTTGCATCCATGGCACCGCGGCATACCGGTCGTCCTGACCATAAAAAAGCCGGACACTCTCGCACCCGGCATTCACATTTTTCTTTGACTGAAACTTATTTACGCTTACCCTTAGAGCTATTAAGATATTTGAAAAAGTCTGAATCAGGATTAATCAACATAATATCTTCTTTGCTCACAAAGGTGTTTTTATAGGCATCCATACTGCGATAAAAACGATAGAACTCAGGGTTTTTACCATAAGCTTTTGCATAAGTGGCGGCCGCAATCGCATCGCCATCACCACGAAGCGACTGAGCATCACGATAGGCATTAGCCACAATAACTCTGCTTTCTGCATCTGCATCTGCGTGAATTCGAGTGGCTGTTTCCTTACCTTTTGAACGATGCTCGCGAGCTTCCCGTTCACGTTCTGTTCTCATTCGAGCATAAACATTCTGACTGACTTTCTGCGATAGATCGATACGTTTAACACGAACGTCGATTACCTTAATACCTAAAGTACGTGACTTTACATCTATGTCTTCGGTCAGCTTGGTCATGATTGCTTTTCTATCTTCAGCAATCACTTCCTGCACAGTGCGCTTGGCAAATTCATTTCTTAAACCATCATCGACCATTTTATGCACCAGTGATCGTGCGACCAGTTCCTGTCCACCACTGGTTGCTTTGTAATACACTTCTTCGTCGATAATTCGCCATTTAACAAACGAATCCACGACTACATATTTCTTTTCTTTTGTCAGAAAGCGTACTGGCTTCTGGTCAATAGTTAAGATGCGTCGATCCAGTTTTTTAATATCGTTAAATGGAAATGGCATTTTAAAATGAATACCTGGCGTATAACCGGTTTCCATAATTTCACCAAAAGCAAAACGAATCGCTATTTCACGTTCATCTACAAAAAATGTCATGATCCATGCTAAAAACAGAATGACAACAACAATAGCACCGCCAATTTTAGCCATTATCTTGTCTCCCTGTTTCTAGTGTTAATGCGACTTCTAATATCAGCTGGGCGTCCAGCATTATTTCTATTCTGACCTAAATTATTAATCATCGAATCTGCCTGATCAATTGCTTTACCGTTCACGCGCCCGGAATTAATCATTTTATCCAGCGGTAAATAAAGTATATTATTCCCACCTTTTACATCCACCATCACTTTGCTGGTGTTAGCCAGCACTGTTTCAACCGTATCCAGATAAAGTCTGTCTCGGGTTACCTGGGGTGCTTTTCTGTATTCTTTTAATAGTTTGTCAAACCGTTGTGCATTACCTTCTGCACGTGCCACGACTTCCTGTTTATAGGCCGTTGCTTCCTGCATCATCTGTGCGGCTTTACCACGAGCGGTTGGAATCACTTCATTCTGATAAGCCTGAGCCTGATTCTTTAATCGAACTTCATCTTCTTCTGCCTGAGTCACATCATCAAATGCAGCTTTTACCGCTTCTGGCGGTTTGGCTTCCTGCATATTGACACGTTCAATATTCAGACCCGAATTATAACTATCTAGAATAGACTGAATGGTTTTTTCAACACTAATAACTATTTCTTCACGACCATCACCAAATACATAATCCATGGTGCTACGACCCACGTGCTGTCTTAGTGCACTTTCGGAGGCTTCTTTCAAAGTAAATTCTGGCTGTCTTAAACTGAAGAAATAATTTTCAGCATTATTAATGCGATACTGAACCGTAATATCCACATCAATAATATTCTGATCCTGAGTTAGCATCGTAGATGAGTGGGCAAAATCACTGACTCTGCTTACGTCTACTTTTAGAACCTTTTCGAAAGGCGCAGGGAGGTGCCAGTGCAAACCACTTTCTACGGTTTTAACATGAGCACCAAAACGCAGCACAACTCCACGCTCGGCTGCACGAATTTTATAGGTGCCTGAAGCAAGCCAGAGAAGTCCAATAATAACCAGCAGCACTATGATGCCAAAAGAATTGTTACCAGAGCCAGAGCTGCCACCACCCGAGCGCCTGCCAAAAATATCATTTATTTTTTTCTGGAACTTACGCAAAACTTCGTCCAGATCAGGCGGGCCATCATTACCCCCGCGGTTACCCCAAGGGTCTTTATTTTTATTACCACCAGGCTCATTCCAGGCCATGCGTAAACTCCGTATTCAGTTTATGTTATTCAAAAGAGGGGGGGATTGTAACCCGTATGAAATGGAAACAGAAGACATACTGTGGCTGTGATATAGCCATAATTAAACCAGGATATAAACTCTACACAACCTGTGCCAGTTCCTGCTGGTCGGATTCGGGCAATATCAGCTGCGGCGGGATATTTTCTCTGCTGGCCATCTGCATCAACTCTTTTCTGGCTACCTTGATGCTTAAGCAGGTGTTGCCTTCTGCATCCACCTGTTCGGCCTGCACCGCTCCCATTGTATAGAGCAGCGCTCTGATTCTGGCCTGTTGCGGTGTCAGGCAAATGTCGCCTTTTACCTGATCCTGAGTGAAATATTCTGCCAGCACTTCAGTGAGCAAATCCATGCCGGCTCCGGTTTTGGCCGATACCCATACACGTATCACCTTGCCTGACTCATCGGTTTGTACTCGTGGCTCAAGTTGCAGCCGATCTATTTTATTCATTATCTGAATCTGGGGGACATCTTCTGCGCCAATATCTTTTAATACCCGATCAACCGCATCAATATTGTCACCGCGAGCATCATCGGAGGCATCGACTATATGCAGCAGTAAATGCGCCTGCTCTGTTTCCTGCAGGGTGGATCGAAAAGATGCCACCAGATCGTGGGGCAGATGACGGATAAAACCAACGGTATCCGCCAGAATAATCGACTGACCATCGACATTTAGCTTTCTGAGAGTGGGGTCAAGGGTTGCAAACAGCTGATCCTGAGCATACACATCTGACTCAGTTAACTGATTAAATAATGTTGATTTGCCGGCGTTGGTATAACCGACCAGAGCCACAGTAGGCACTTCGGCCTTACGTCGTGACTGCCTGCCCTGCTCCCGCTGCTTGCGTACTTTGGTCAGGCGTTTATTAATCTGCTTGATTCGCATACCCAGTAAACGTCGGTCTGTTTCCAGCTGGGTTTCACCCGGCCCTCTTAAGCCTATACCACCCTTTTGCCGCTCAAGGTGAGTCCAGCCTCTAATCAGTCGCGTTGACAGATGTTTGAGCTGAGCCAGTTCAACCTGCAATTTGCCCTCAAAGGTTCTGGCTCGCTGGGCAAAAATATCCAGTATAAGGCCGGTGCGATCCAGCACTCTGCATTGAAATAACTGCTCCAGATTTCTTTCCTGAGATGGGGAAAGAGCATGGTTAAATAGAATGAGCTCCGCTTCTTCAGTTTCAATTCTATCGACTATTTCTTCGGCCTTACCCTTGCCGATAAAAAGCTTTGCATCAGGCGAATGGCGTCGAGAGGTAATAATATCCACCACTTTGGCACCGGCAGAAGTTGCCAGCTCTTCAAATTCAGATAAAAATTCTCGTTGTGATTCGTCCTGCAGATCCATGTGGACCAGAATTGCACGATCACCCATTCCGGGACGTTCAAACAAAAGTTCTATTCTCCAGCAATATATTAAAATCTAACGCAAAAAACGTAGATATTTTATGTGGGAGCGAGTCTTTAGCTCGCGATGATTGCAGGCTGCTAAAATCGCGAGCTAAAGACTCGCTCCTACAAATCTTTTGATCATTATACACGCAAAACGGCCGCCTTCTGGCGACCGTTCTGTAATACCTATCAGCAAATTTATGTAACTAAACGTTACCACCACCGCCATTACTATCATCGACTTCATCTGCGGATGTCCATTTAATAGGACGAGCCGGAACAACCGTTGAAATAGCGTGTTTATAAACCATCTGGCTCACTGTATTTCTTAATAAAACCGCAAACTGGTCAAATGATTCAATCTGGCCCTGCAGCTTAATACCATTCACCAGAAAGATGGAAACCGGTACTCTCTCTTTACGCAGCGCATTCAGATAGGGTTCTTGTAGTGATTGCCCCTTTGGCATAATTCTCTCCCAACATATTTGTTGTCGTTATACCCATTACAATACATGGTAGTCGAGCTCAATAAGCCATATATTCAATAAGGTTCTTTATTATAGCAGGCTAATATGCCGGCGCGTCTGTTTTTATAAATTACTTATAAGGATAGCGAATATTTGAGATTTTTCAGGATTTCAGGATGCTTTTTCATGCCTACATCGAAAAAATTACACCTCTGCTCTTTTCGTAACCAGGTCATCTGCCGTTTTGCCAGCTGTCGTGTGGCCGTTATTGCCTTTTCTACCATGGTGTCGAAATCCATCTTTCCTTCAAGATACTCCCATACCTGCCTGTAGCCCACACACCGCATTGACGGCATGTCTAGTGTCAGATCACCCCGATCCATTAAAGTTCTTACTTCATCGATAAATCCCTGCTCCAGCATTATATGAAAGCGTTGAGCGATGCGCTCACGTAAATGCTCTCGGTCATCTGGTACCAGAGCAATTTTAATCACATCGTAATTAAGCGGATCAGCTTTCTGCTGTTTCCAGAACTCGGTCATCGACTGACCTGTTACTTCATAAACTTCCAGAGCCCGTTGTATTCGCTGTGGGTCATTGGGGTGAATACGCGCAGCGGATACAGGATCAACCTTTGCCAGCCTGCTGTGCATATGATGCCATCCCTTTTCTTCTGCTTCCTGCTCCAGAACATCGCGCACGGTCTGGTCAGCTGCAGGCAATTTGGATAGCCCTTCCTGCAATGCCCGGTAATACAACATAGTGCCGCCGACCAGTACCGGGATGTTGCCATTGTAAACAACTTCTTCCATTTCTCGCAATGCGTCCTGTCTGAAATTCGCGGCTGAGTAAGATTCAGCAGGGTCAATAAGATCAATCAGTCGATGGGGCGCCTGTTGCAAAACATCCGCCTCCGGCTTGGCTGTGCCTATATTCATCTGTTTATAAACCAGCGCTGAATCAACGCTGATTAACTCACAGGAAAACTGCTTAACACACTCCACCGCAAGGTCTGTTTTACCTGACGCGGTGGGACCCATAATTAAGATTGCTTTAGGTGCGTTGGGTTTAGGGGCGGTTTGGATGATCATAATTAAGTCGTAAGTCGTAAGTCGTATGTCGTATGTCGTTTAAGCTTTTGGCTTACGACATGTGACATACGACTTATGACTTCTCTTATTGCCCTCTCAAAAACCACTTATCCATTGCATCCATACTGAATTCCACCCAGGTTGGGCGGCCATGATTACACTGTCTACTTCGCTCTGTTTTTTCCATATCTCGCAATAATGCGTTCATTTCCGGCAGGCTTAATTTTCGATTGGCACGAATTGAGCCGTGACAGGCCATAGTGCTCAGCACCTCGTTAATGGCATGACGAATACGCTCGCTGCTGCCATGAGTAACCAGATCTGCCAGCACATCTCTAACCAGCTGTTCGGCATTGCCATTAGCTAAAATAATGGGGATCTGCCGAATGCGTAATGTCTCCGGTGCGGAACGATCCAGCTCAAAACCCAGCGCTGAAAAAACATCGACGTGATGCTCTGACAGATCCGCTTCTTTCTCACTCACGCTAATGGAAATAGGCACAAGCAAAGGTTGAGAGGCAATATGCCCGTCATCCATTGCCTGCTTCAGCCGCTCATAGGTTATGCGCTCATGAGCCGCATGCATGTCCACCACCACCATACCCTGTGTAGTCTGAGATAATATAAACACCCCATGCAATTGAGCGATGGCAAAACCCAGTGGTGGAATATCTTCTGCGTTTTTATCTTCTTGCGGGTCACCGACAAAGGCATTAGCCGACAGAGTATTATAAGCCTGAATCTGTTCTTCAACTTTAAGCGCCATACTATTTTGCCGTGGAGCGCCCCCGTAACTCTGCCCCATTATCGGCATCGCTGGCTGGCCAGAAGCAAATTCACCACTGCTCTGTGAAGTTTGCAACTGATCCGCCGGGCGCACATCCGCCAGCGCATTGTGAATCGCACGAAACAGAAAATCATGCACCTGCCGGCTTTCGCGAAAACGTACTTCATGTTTGGTGGGATGAGCGTTCACATCCACCAGCGCCGGGTTCAGTTCAAGATACAGCACATAAGCGGGATGGCGGCCATGAAACAATACATCCTGATACGCCTGTCGCACTGCATGGGTGACTAATTTATCTCGAATCATGCGGCCATTCACAAAGAAATACTGCATGTCTGCCTGAGATCTTGAAAACGTAGGTTGGGCAATCCAGCCATGCAGCTTTAAGCCCGCCGCTTCAAATGACATATGCAGAGCCTGTTCGATAAAGGTATTGCCACAGACTTCCGCAATGCGTTTTTCTTTACCGCTCTGGTCGTGAGCCCGGCGAATATTTTTCACCACGCGCTGGTTATGGCTCAAGCTAATATCCACATCAAACTGACTTAAAGCGATGCGTTTTACTACATCTTCCAGATGATTGAATTCAGTTTTTTCAGTCTTTAAAAATTTGCGTCTGGCCGGCACATTATAAAATAGATCACGAATTTCAACGGTGGTACCAATGCCGTGAGGCGCGGGTTTTAATTCTGCTGACTGTTCGTCCTGCCCCTGCACACACCAGCTTTCTCCCTGGGTCTGTTTTGAGGTCAGGCTGAGACGACTGATAGACGCAATGCTGGGTATGGCTTCACCTCTAAAACCCAGGCTGCTGACATGTTCCAGTTCATCCAGATCACGAATTTTACTGGTGGCGTGGCGGGATAATGCCAGCGCCATATCGTCTTTGTGAATGCCGATACCATCATCGCGCACACGAATGAGCTTAACCCCGCCCTGCTCTATATCTATATCAATGCGCTTTGCACCGGCATCCAGACTATTTTCCAGCAGCTCTTTAACCACCGATGCGGGGCGCTCAACCACTTCACCTGCGGCGATCTGATTAATGAGCTGGGTGGGCATTTGTTTTATGCGGCGAGAGGACATATTTCTTTGACGCTAAATGGCTTTAAAAAAACAAAGTGTAACAAGGATTGCTCAAAGAAAGAAAACAATGTTTATTCAGAAGGCCTAAAAAAATAAAACCCGCAAAAGCGGGTTAAGGGGTACTGCTTTATTATTATTATGCTTTTAGCTTACGGGTATAATTAATCTCTGCCCCACTTTCAAATTATCACCGTGCAATGAGTTGCGGCTACGAATATGACTCACCGGCGTTTTAAAACGCTGAGAGATCATTGCCAGAGTATCGCCGCGCTTTATGGTGTAAGACTTACCGTTTTGAGACAGCCAGGTTCCCGGAGGTGCCTTGCGAGAAAAGTAATCATTGGCGCCGCGCAAAATAGCTTTGGCTAATTTATTCTGATGGGCAGAGCTGCGTAATTTACGCTCTTCTTTTGGATTAGAAATAAAAGCCGTTTCTAATAATATCGCCGGAATATTCGGTGCTTTCAACACAGCAAAACCAGCCTGCTGCACTTTCTTTTTATGCACTCGACCCACTTTAGATAATTCTTTTAAGACTTCATCACCTATATCCAGGCTGGACTGTATAGTGCCAGTCAAAGAAAGATCCAGTAGCACCTGCTGCACCATCGCATCTTTATCGCCCAGATCTACATTGCCAAACAGCATATCCACTTTATTTTCGCTTTCTGCTAATAGATGGGCAGACTCGGAGCTGGCACCACTCACCGAGAGTGCATACACCGAAGCACCTTTCGCACGTTTATCTGGAAACGAATCCGCATGCAGGGAAATCATCAGGTCGGCATTAATTTTATGGGCTTTTTTAATCCGATCACGCAAACGCATAAAACGATCTGATTTACGTATTAAAGCCGCTTTCATGCCCGGCTGTTTATTAATCAGTTTTTCCATTTTACGCGCGATCTGTAAAGTCACGTCTTTTTCACGGGTGCCCATTCGACCGGTTGCACCCGGATCACGGCCACCGTGGCCTGGGTCGATGGCCACAATCACATCACGCAGAGCCGGTTTTGTTTTTTCTGCTTTCGCCGTTTTTTCGCCAGCACTATTAAGATCAATAACCAGCCTGTGCCCCTGACCATCTGAAGGCTTTAATAGAAAACTGCGGGGGCTGGATTTAGATTTAAGATCAAGCACTACACGTAGATCATTCAGATTACGTATGCCAACTCGAACGCCTTTAAGCTGTTTGTTTTTTAGATCGTCAGTCAGACCAAGATTTTTAATGCGTGTGCTTTTTAAATCGAGCACCACACGTTCTGGTTTATGCAGAGTGAATAGCTTGTGTTCTACGGGTGAATCCAGATCGAATACGATTCGAGTTTGATCATTGCTTTTTGACAGTCGAATATTCTGCACGTGCACATTCCTGGCGGCCGCCCGGCCAAACACAGGCGCGGCTAGCAGACTACCGAGTCCAGCCAGTTGTGAAATAAATTTTCGTCGGAAATTTTCCAAAGCCATGTCCTGAATGCTTTAAAGCTATGACACTATTCTGGTCAATTTTTCAGGAATTGCAAGTTTAAAAAAGGATTTTTTTCAATGTTTTTATGAGGATAGAGTACTTTCCTATAGTAATTAATAAGATAGTGACTCTAACACCGATTTTCCTTTGGTTGTATTCGCGCTGATATCCGCCCTTCTGCCCTCATTTTCATAGCTCAACTGCAGTTGAATATCTGCCACCGGCAGAAAGCCTGCCGCCTTTTCAGGCCATTCTATAAGGCAGATAGACTCATTATCAAAGTAATCTCGGCCACCGGCATATTCCAGCTCATCTGGGTCTGCCAGGCGGTAAAGGTCAAAATGATAGATTCTTTTATTATCAATATCGTAAGGCTCAACCAGAGTGTAGGTCGGGCTCTTAACCACACCTTTGTACCCCAGCTCATGCAAAAAACCTCTGACAAACGTGGTTTTGCCTGCGCCCAGATCACCCTGTAAATAAAACACCATGCCCTGCTGAACAAGTTGAGCCAGCTGAGCCGCCAGTTGTTCCTGCTCTGATTCACTGGCTAAAAACAGATTTTTTGAACTCACTAAAGCGGCTCCGGATTCACCAGCTGGCGAATATGTGAAAATAGATCCGATGCTTTAAGCCCACGGGGTGCATTTCCTGCGGCTCTGTCTCCGGCGATGGCATGCACCAGTACCGCCATTTCTGCCGCCACCGGCAATGCCATGCCCTGAGCAATAAACGCCGCCGCCACACCACTCAGCACATCGCCCATGCCTGCGGTGGCCATACCTGAATTACCATAGGGGCAGACACTTAAACTGGCTTCACTTTTAATCAGCGAACCCGAACCTTTAAGAATCGCCACCCCACCGTAAGTGTGTTGCAACAGGCTCACGCTGGTGAATCGATTAGCCTGTATATCAGCCGTCACACTGTTGAGCAGATGAGCGGCTTCACCGGGATGGGGAGTCAGCACCCAGTTATTATCTGGAGCATCGTGGGCGGATAAAAGATTGAGTCCATCCGCATCAATGACTTTAGGTAACGAACTTTGTAATACCTGCCCCAGCAACTGATTACCCCAGTCGCCCTGCCCCAGACCCGGACCAATAACGATGCAGCTGGCTTTGTGTAACAGGCTTTCGGGAATAGTCGGCTTTTCTGTTAAGCCATGCACCATAAGCTCAGGGCAACCCGCCACCAGCGCCGCCACATGCTCCGGCCGGGTCAGCACACTCACCAGCCCTGCCCCTGCGCGTAATGCAGATTCTGCTGCCAGCCGCACTGCCCCCGCCATGCCATAGTCACCCCCAATAATCAGCACATGACCGTACAGACCTTTATGAGATGCGGCCTGCCGAGGTGTTAAATATTTTGCCAGTAGTGATTCATTGAGCAGGCTGGCATCAGCATCAAGCTGCCTATAAATCTTTGCATCCACACCCAGATTATCAAAAATAATCTCGCCACAATAACTGGCGGCCTGATGGGTAAACATGCCTTTTTTCAAAGCAATGAAAGAAACCGTGCTGGCTGCTTTTACTGCAATGCCTCTCACCGCACCGGTATTCGCATCCAGCCCGGAGGGGATGTCGATAGAAATCACCGGTACAGAAGATTGATTAATCGCTTCAATACATTGCCGCCACTCATCTTCCACATCCCGCTGCAAACCTGTGCCTAATAATGCATCGATCACAACATAGGCGGAATCTAAACATTCCGGTGTAAAAGCAAGCAGCTGATGCCCCTGTGATTTCCATTGCTGATAGGCCGTCTGTGCATCGCCGCTTAGTTTTTCTGCATCTACCAGACTCACCACATTTACATCCATGCCTGCATTTCTGGCCAGACGAGCCAGCACATAACCATCCCCCCCGTTATTGCCTGCGCCACAGCAAACTAAAAGTTTCCGGCATAACGGGTATCTATCATGCAGATGTTTAAGCACGGCTTCAGCTGCGCGTGTCATTAAGGTATAGGCGGGGATTTTATATTGCTGAATCGCAATCTGGTCTAACTGACGAGAAGCCTCAGCGCTGTAGAGACAGGTGGGATATGCATTCATGCATTGAATAATAAAGCCTGATCACATTATTGAAAAGATCAGATTGAAAAGATTAATTTGAAAAGTAGCCGATTAAACGATGCTGGTTTTATACGGTTAAAACACAAACCTGGTCACGGCCATCACCTTTAGCTTTATATAAAGCCGCATCGGCCCGGTCAAATAAATCGGTGGCGCTATCCCGTGTATCAAGACAGGCCAGGCCGATGCTAACAGAAGCTGAAAGCATCTGCCCCTGATACTCAACCGTTGTTTCACGAACCGCATCCAGCAATCTTTCTGCTGTAACGTAAGCGGTTTCGCAATCAGAGTTATTTAAAATAGCAACAAACTCTTCACCACCATATCTGAACACCAGATCCGTAGCGCGAACATGTTCCTGTATCGTTTCAGCCACCGCTTTTAAAACTGCATCACCGGCACTGTGACCATAGGTATCATTCACTTTTTTAAATAAATCGATATCAATCACCAGCATAGAGCAATCCACATTCTGCCGATGAGCCAGACCGATTTCACGTTCAAGCGCATCATCAAAAGTTGAACGATTATTCACTCCGGTTAATGCATCTCTGTGTGCCAGCATCGTGGCCTGTTTAAACTGAATAGAATTACGCAACGGGTAAACCAGCGCACATAAAACGTTCTCAAAAAATTCCAGCTCATTGGCTGAAAATTTACGGCCTCGATAGACAACCAGTTCGCCCAGCTGAGAATCTTCTATTGTTAGTCCGTATGAAAATTGATGCCCCTGCTGACGCCCTGCCTCGATAACAATGGCCGGTTCATTAACCTGATAGTTGTAACCATCAAATAATAAAAATGAATGCATGGTTTCCATAAAGCTCTGAATAACTCGTTCCACATCCAGTGATTGCTGCAAACGCATAGAAATTTCCAGCATGATCTGTTGCTGAACATCGGGATTAAACGCCTTTTTAGTATCCACCTGTTCATAAGTCTGAAAAATTTCCTTCGTGCCTTTCAGATCTCTAATCATTTCTACTGTTGATGTACGTGTCTGCATGGTTCAATTCCTGTTTAACTTAATCATAACCTTGCTATATTCATGCCAACTAATAGAGGTGTGATTTAGTCACAGATAATCAATAACTTAGCAACAAATGGAAGGTTTAAAGAACAGAAACTTGCCGGAATAAACTAGCTGACTGGTGAAAAGAATTTATAAAACGACGAAAATTTGGCTCATTATCCATGTCAAAAAAATGAGCGTATTGATTTATTTAGGCTGCAGGCAGGCTCCGATAGAACCGGGTAAACAGGTTTTGCCATTAATCCACAGTGCATGATCAAAGCGCGTATTAATCAGCAGCGCCCCATCCAGCTTTGCGCCTACCAGCTCGGCATAAGACAGGTCAGCACCCTGCAGGTTTGCTGAGCCCAAATTAGCCTGGCGAAGATTAGCCCCAACCAGCACCGCATCCTGTAAGCCTGTTTGCTGCATCTGCGCCTGAAGTAAACTGGCATAAGATATATCAGAACCATCGAGGCGAGCGCGGCTAAAATCCGCCCCATTAAACTGAGTCGCTTTAAACTGAGATCCGGCAAGATCTATACCGGCAAAGTTTTGCCCCTGCTTATTACACGCAGACCAGTTAACGCCGGCCTGGGCAGGCGCATCGCAATCTGCACCTGAATTAAAACTGCCAGGCTGATAAAGAGCAAAGGCCGCAATAAACAGCACGACCAGTAGAATAGTGATAGCAATATTACGCGAATTTTTACGCGGTGATTTATGGTAACGAGTTAAAATATCATCCCGCAACTGACGATGTAATTTGATTACCTGATTTTCATCTTCCAGCCGACGCTCATCTTCAGCATCACGATTGTCATTATTATTCTGTGCTGATTTTGCTCGCCGCTCATCTTCACGCACCCGAGCCAGCATCAGGGCTTTGGCACCTTCCGGTGTGTGGCCATTAAGCACCACATCGGGCACCAGTGCTTTGTAATTTTTAACCGGCGACCAGTTCTCTTCATCCTGACTGACTTCTGTTTCCAGATTGATGCGGCCAAGAATAAGATAACTGCCAATTAGCTGATTAGGAAAAGGCCCCTGAACCCTGTCTTTGATTCGGATATACCAACGACCTTTGTTTTTTGTTCGCATCTGTTACAACTGCTCGATAATTTACTTATTAGAGAGTGTAGCAATATTCTGGCCAGCTGCCTGTCCAATAGAATTCAACTTTAAGAAAAAAGCATTTGTCCGCAAATGAACGCAAAAAACGCAAATAAAAGCTAAACCATAAATAAGGTGTGTTGTGCGCCTGCGGTGCACAACAAAAAATTTGCGTGCTTTGCGTTCATTTGCGGAAAATAGCTTTTGATTTTTGGCTTTAAACTTTAAGCAGCTCCAGTCCACTCATATACGGCTGCAATACCTCAGGCACTTTGATACTGCCATCCTGTTGCTGATAATTTTCCAGTACCGCAACCAGGGTACGCCCCACAGCCAGACCCGAACCATTTAATGTATGCAATAATTCAGGCTTGCCGGTTTCAGGGTTACGCCAGCGCGCGCCCATGCGTCGCGCCTGAAAATCCTGAAAATTACTAATGGAAGAAATTTCACGATAGGCCTGCTGCCCTGGCAACCAGACTTCAAGATCATAAGTTTTGGCTGATGAAAAACCGGTATCCCCTGCACATAAAGTTAATACTCGATAGGGCAGATTTAATTTCTGTAAAACTTTTTCAGCATGACCGGTGAGCTCTTCCAGTGCATTCCAGGAATCCTCCGGTTTCACCATCTGCACCATTTCAACTTTTTCAAACTGATGCTGGCGAATCATACCCCGGGTATCGCGACCATAAGAGCCTGCCTCTGATCTAAAGCATGGAGTATGAGCGGTGTATTTTATCGGCATTTTTTTTGCGTCGATTATTTCATCGCGAGCGATATTGGTAATCGGCACTTCGGCGGTGGGAATCAGGTAGTAACCACTTTCACCGGTTACGCCAAATAAATCTTCTTCAAATTTTGGTAACTGACCTGTGCCTTTTAAACTGTCTTTATTCACCAGATAAGGCACATACACTTCTTCGTAACCGTGTTCATTCGTGTGCAGGTCCAGCATAAACTGAATCAGCGCCCGGTGCAGTTTTGCCATGCCGCCGTGCATCACCACAAAACGCGAACCGGTTATTTTGGCTGCGGTTTCAAAATCCAGCCAGTCATTGGGCGCGCCCAAATCTACGTGATCTTTTGGCTCAAAATCAAATGTTCCAGGCTCGCCCCATTTACGAACTTCTATATTATCGTCTTCGGTTTTACCTGCGGGCACAGATTCATCGAGAATATTGGGCATGCTCATAAGCATGTCATTGAGCTGACTCTGAACTTCATCCAGTTTTGTTTTAGCTACATCCAGTTCATCGCCTAAAGTGGATACCGCATCCAGTAAAGGCTGAATGTCTTCGCCTGCCGCTTTGGCTTTGCCTATGCCTTTTGATTTGGCATTGCGCTCACTTTGTAGTTGCTGGGTTTTAACCTGAATATCTTTACGCTGTGATTCAAGTTCATTGAATTTATTTACATCCAGTTCATAGCCGTGTTTGGCTAATTGTCTGGCTATGTTTTTTATATCGTTTCTTAATAATTTTTGATCTAACATTTTTAATTTAATTTTCTTTTAGTCTGTCATTCCCGAATGCTTGTGTCGGGGATCCAGCGACTTTAAAGACACTAGATTCCCGACACAAGCATTCGGGAATGACAGTTTTCATCTATTAATATTTTCCCACAGATCTAACCAGTAGGGGTTCTCTTTTTCTATTAATCTTTTCTTCCAGATTCTATTCCATTTTTTTATTATTTTTTCTCTTGTAATTGCTGATCTCATATTTTCATGCAACTCATAATAAACCAGTGTTATCACATCATGTTTTTCAGCAAACCCATTAACAAATTTCTGTTTGTGCTCCCAGACTCTTTTAATCAAATCACTGGTAACACCAATATACAAAGTTCCATTTCTTGTTGAAGCCAGTATATAAACGGCTGGTTGTTTTAATTTCATGCAAATTCCTTTTGCATTAGCACTTTAAAATATTAAACCATCGATTTAGCCCACTGCGCCCCAAACCACGCAGCGGAAATACACACCACCACGTTAAGCAGTACATTTAAAAAAGCTTTTTGCATTAAGCCCTGCTCCATTAAATCCAGAGTGTCCCAGGAAAAAGTAGAGAATGTAGTCAGCGCACCTAACACACCCGCCACTAAACCCAGACGAACTTCATGGGGCACATCAAATTTTTCCACCAGCAAAATAGATAACAGACCAATCGCAAAAGAACCGAGAACATTTACAAAAATTGTACCGTAGGGAAAGCTGCGCCCAAACCAGGAATAAATTCCCGAAGATAGTGTATATCGTAACACCGCTCCTGCTGCGCCACCCATGGCCACAAATATCAGATTCTTTAACAAGGCGTTCTCTGATTAAGTCAGGCTAACGGGAATAACTTTATCCGCGACATCCTGGTACTCTGCTAATTCATTGAAATTTAAATAGCGATAAATATCCGCTGACATAGGTTCAATGTCTTTTGTATGTTGCATATATTCTTCCATAGTCGGTATATGCCCCACTATCGCAGCTACCGCGCTTAACTCTGCCGATGCCAGATACACATTGGCACCATTCCCGAGACGATTAGGAAAGTTACGAGTTGATGTGGACATTACGGTCGAGTTATCCGCTACTCGTGCCTGATTACCCATACATAAAGAACAGCCCGGCATTTCGGTGCGCGCACCGGCTTTGCCAAATATGCTGTAGTAACCTTCTTCGGTTAACTGATGCTCATCCATTTTAGTAGGCGGTGCAATCCACATGCGGGTAGGGATATTACTCACACCATCCAGCACTTTGCCCGCCGCACGGTAATGACCAATATTGGTCATACATGAGCCAAGAAATACTTCATCAATTTTTGTATTCGCTACATCGGACAATGTTTTTACATCGTCCGGATCATTGGGGCAGGCCAGTATCGGTTCTTTAATTTCACTCAACTCAATTTCAATAACCTCTGCATATTCTGCATCGGCATCCGGTTCAATTAACTGTGGATCTTTCAACCAGTCTTCCATTGCGTTGATGCGACGTTGCAGGCTGTGTTTGTCTTCGTAGTTATTGGCAATCATCCATTTCAATAAAGTCACATTCGATGTTAAGTATTCAATAATCGGTTCTTTATTTAAACGCACACAGCAACCATTAGCGGAACGCTCGGCAGATGCATCGGATAATTCAAATGCCTGCTCAACTTTTAAATCTGGCAGACCCTCGATTTCTAATACGCGACCATTGAAAATATTTTTCTTTCCTTTTTTCTCAACGGTTAATAAACCTTTTTGAATCGCCACATAAGGAATCGCATTCACCAGATCACGCAAGGTAATGCCCGGCTGCATTTCTCCTTTGAATCGAACCAGTACAGATTCGGGCATATCCAGTGGCATCACGCCCAGCGCTGCACCGAAAGCCACCAGCCCTGAACCCGCAGGAAAACTGATTCCCATTGGAAAACGAGTATGGGAATCACCTCCGGTGCCCACAGTATCCGGCAGAATCATGCGATTTAACCAGGAGTGAATTACGCCATCGCCGGGGCGCAGTGCGATACCCGAACGAGTCTGCATAAAATCAGGCAGGTTGTGCTGTAAATTAATATCCACCGGTTTTGGATAAGCCGCAGTGTGGCAAAAAGACTGCATCACCAGATCCGCAGAAAAACCTAAACAGGCCAGCTCTTTTAATTCATCGCGAGTCATGGCACCGGTGGTGTCCTGTGAACCCACGGTGGTCATTTTTGGTTCACAATAAGTGCCGGGGCGAATACCTGCTACGCCACATGCTTTGCCGACAATTTTCTGTGCCTGAGTAAAACCTTTTCCGGTATCTTCGGGATTCACCGGGCGCAGGAAAACATCAGACGCTTCAAGGCCTAAATGCTCGCGCGCGCTGGCGGTTAAGCCGCGACCAATAATCAACGGAATGCGGCCATTGGCTCGCACTTCATCTGCCATAGTAGAAGGGCGTAAATCAAACTTGCAAACTTCGCTACCATCTTCCGCCAGAATCACACCATCGTATGGACGAATGCGAATCACATCACCAGTTGCCAGTTTCTCTACATCACACTCTATCGGCAGTGCGCCGGAATCTTCTGCGGTATTAAAAAAGATGGGGGCAATTTTGCCACCTAATACTACGCCGCCTTCGTGTTTGTTGGGCACAAATGGAATCTCTTCACCCATATGCCAGAGCACTGAGTTAATGGCCGATTTTCGCGATGAGCCGGTACCCACAACATCGCCCACATAGGCAATGGAATGACCTTTCTTTTTAAGCTCTTCGATGGTTTCTAAAGGTGAATCCATTTTAGTGACCAGCATGGATTTGGCGTGCAGTGGAATATCCGGGCGACTCCAGGCTTCGGTGGCTGGAGATAAATCATCGGTATTGGTTTCGCCGGGCACTTTATATACGGTAACGGTAATTTCTTCTGCCATTTCCGGTTTACTGGTAAACCATTCCGCATCCGCCCAGGACTGAACCACCTGCTTTGCAAAATCATTGCTGCTGGCTTTTTCAGTCACACTGTGAAAAGCGTCGTAGATTAATAATGTGTGAGACAGCGCCTTCACTGCAGTCGGGGCGGTAGCTTCATCATCCAGACAATCGATTAATGGCTGAATATTATAGCCGCCCAGCATGGTGCCTAATAACTCAGTGGCGTACTGGCGAGAAATCACATCACAGCTTAATTCACCTTTGGCCACATCTGCCAGAAATGCCGCTTTCACATAGGCCGCCTGATCCACTCCCGGTGGCACACGATGCACCAGTAAATTCATCAGGTATTCTGTGTCTTCACCAGCGGGATTTTTTATTAATTCAATAAGATCCGCTACCTGCTGAGCATCCAGAACAAGTGGTGGCAGATTTTCAGCGGCGCGTTCTTCAACGTGTTTGCGGTAGGCTTCTAGCACGGTGGATTCCTTAATTCTTTGTTTTGATTTGAGGGCAGCTATTATACATAGGCTGGCTCGAATACACATCAAATGACGATATCACCGCAGCATAGCCTCAAAAGTATTTAAGGATTGGCTAATAAAGCCCTGCGTAATATGTTATAATTCGCGCCCGTTAAAGGCGGTGCACTGCACTTACAGAATTTTCATCACTACAGGACACCATGACAAGTATGAACTTTTTAGCCCTGCTCCCCTTTCTAAAATGGTTCAAATTTGTCACCCGAGACACCATCAAAGCCGATATGATCGCGGGCATAACCGGCGCGGTGATTGTGTTGCCTCAGGGCGTTGCCTTTGCCACCATTGCCGGTCTGCCACCTGAATATGGTCTGTACACCGCGATGATCACCCCCATTATCGCTGCTTTATTTGGCTCGTCTTATCACCTGGTATCAGGGCCGACTACCGCCATCTCCATCGTTATATTTTCTGCAGTGAGCCACCACGCCACCCCCGGCACCCCCGAATTTATCTCTATTGCACTCACGCTCACCTTTCTGGCCGGTGTTTATCAACTGGGTTTTGGTCTGGCGCGATTAGGTTCTCTGGTTAACTTTGTATCGCACACGGTAATTATCGGCTTTACCGCCGGTGCGGCGATTTTAATTGCCACCAGCCAGATGAAACATATTCTGGGGCTTTCTATTCCCAGAGGTGAATCTTTTCTGCATACCTGGGGCAGTATTTTTGCAGAGTCAGCTAATGCAAATGTGTACCTTATCGTGATTGCAGCCGGCACTTTATTCACCGCACTGTTTATTAAAAAATTCATGCCCAAAATTCCGAACCTGCTGATTGGTATGGTAGTCGGCAGTATTATTGCTTATCTATTAAAAGACACGGCTGAAGGTATTATTCTGATTGGTGAAATTCCCGGTCATTTACCGCCTCTATCTTCACCTGACTTTTCACTTGAAACCATAAAAGCATTAGCGCCAGAAGCCTTTGCCGTAGCTTTACTGGGTTTAATTGAAGCCGTATCAATTAGTCGCTCAGTCGCCACCCGATCTTATCAACGTATTAACTCTAGTCAGGAATTTATTGGCCAGGGCATGTCGAATGTAGTGGGCAGCTTCTTTTCCAGTTATGCAGGCTCAGGTTCATTCACTCGCTCTGGCATCAACTATGAAGCCGGTGCAAAAACACCTATGTCGGCAATTTTTGCAGCCATCTTCCTGTTGATTATTATGCTGTTAATTGCACCCTTAACCGCCTACCTTCCGGTTGCATCCATGGGCGGAGTCATATTACTGGTGGCTTACAACCTGTTTGATTTTCACCATATAAAAATGATTCTAAATAACAGCAAATCTGAATCGACTATTTTAATCACCACTTTTTTAAGCACCCTGTTCCTTGAACTGGAATTTGCGATTTATCTGGGCGTGCTGTTATCACTGGTTTTCTTTTTAAAGAAAACATCAACCCCTGAAATCCCTACTCTATCTATCAATGTGGATGAAAAAACAAATCGACGCTGTTTTTTGAATATTAATAAAAAACCGCTTAAGCAATGCCCTCAGCTAAAAATCATTCGTATTGATATGTCGATTTATTTTGGCTCGATCAATCATGTACAGGATCGACTTTCTCATATCGTTGAAAACGAACGCATTTATCACATTATGATAGACGCATCTAAAATAAACTTTATCGATCTCGCCGGTGCAGAAGCTCTGGTTTCAGAAAACAGAATACTGAAACAGCATGGTGGTGGGCTTTATTTTGTTGGCCTTAAATCTTCAGTGTATGAGTTCGTTGCCAAATCCTGCTTCGTTAAGAAAATTGGTTCAGATCACTTCTTTGATTCTAAAAGCGCGGCAATTAATGCCATCTATAAAAAGCTGGATCGTGATGTGTGTTTGAAATGCCGATCATTGATTTTTAAAGAATGCACTGAATAAGCATTCGGTTCTGCAAGCTGTAAAACTGATTTTGATAAGCCAACTAAAAAGCAAATAGCAGGTATCAGTTAGAAACCATTATTTATTCCTTACTGCACTCACTGCTGCAAATATAAGCCCCATAAAATTAACTACATCCCCCCCAAACGGGTTAAAAATCCTGCTTTCCCATACCAACACATATGCTTTTAGCAATATATTGTTGCATCTGCCCGCTTTATACCATATAAATAGAGAGGTTATTTTAGTTGGTGCATGACGTAGTGGAAGTAGATATATGATTTTCAAAATGAGCACAGATAACTTTTCTGATTTAGTCAAAATTTTCAGCGAGTTCCCGGGGTATGCCCCATATTTAATCATGGATGATTTAAGCACACGCAATAGCCTGTAAAGCAGTATCCGATGTATATTAGAAACAGGTTTTTAGTCGCCTTTATAAGCGTTTCATTATTTGGTTTAATTTTTGTAGGCACAGTTATCTATAATAGTTCAGTTAACTTACATGCCAGATCTGACCAGCATATTTTAGATGCTTTATCAAAACACGCCTTAGCAATAGCCGAATCCAGTTCCAGTCTATTAAATGAGTCAGGAACTATTACTCCCAGACTTGCTGACCTGTCCATAAATAATCTGGAAATTATTCTAAAAGATAAAACTGGCCAGCTATACCCGGCCCACGACAACATCTACTCATTACAATTCATTAACGAGTTGACTGAGGGAAATAAAAATAGCGGGCAGATATATAAAGAAGATGATAAATATAGCTGGTTAGAAATAGAAATACCAAATTCACAATACAAACTAATTTTAATTAAAAAACACAGTAACACGACTCCATTAAAAGAATTTAATAATATATTTGGAGCCCCATTTTTTGCCACAGGAATAGTTATGCTGTGGATTTCAGCATGGGGAGGATTGATAACCGCATCGCTGTTCAAAAAAACTGAAGAACAGAAAAAAGCACTTCATGCACAGGCCGTTGAACTTGAGCAGGCAAAAGACAGGGCAATTTCTGCCAACAAAGCCAAGAGTATTTTTCTCTCTAATATGAGTCATGAATTACGCACGCCTTTAAATGCTGTGCTGGGCTTTGCACAATTATTACATATGAATATTGAAGACACACCGATTGAACAACAGCATGAAAATATTACTGAAATTGAAAATGCTGGCAAACATTTACTGAGTCTTATTAATGACGTACTGGATCTGGCAAAAATTGAATCAGGCCATATTGATGTAACCATTGAAGCAGTACAACTTGATAAACTTCTTAATGAATGTGAAATTTTAGTAAGCCCATTAGTAGAAAAACACAAACTTACATTAACATCCTGCCATAATCTGGATTCCAGACTAAAAGTAAAAGCTGATTATGTACGTCTAAAACAAGTGTTACTAAATTTACTGTCCAATGCCTGCAAATACAATAAACCAGATGGCAATATAACCATTAACTGTAATATTACCGACACCGGCTTCGTACACATAGATATAAAAGATACAGGTAAGGGACTTTCTCTGGAACATCAAAATGGATTATTTATACCCTTCAACCGCATAGGGGCCGAGCAAACTGAAATTGAAGGCACGGGCATAGGTCTTGTTATCACTAAACAACTGATTGAAATCATGGGTGGCAACATAGGCGTAAAAAGTAAGCCTGGAAAAGGCAGTACATTCTGGATTGAAATAGAACAGGAAGACACTCAGGCTCTCGCAAGTTGATTTGATTGAATAGCAGGCGTTGTTTCTGAATAGCTTTTCTCCGTGCGCCTCTGTGGTTCAAGCTTTTGATCTTATAATTCTGCATTAACACCAAAGCTTTAAAGTAACATCTTTTCACAGCCCGACTATACTTCTAACTATATTCAAAAACTCGGAATTATTTCACGTGGATCAAATAACAGATATTCATCAGAAAGCACTGTCTATTAATCTCGATAAGGGACAGTATGGCACCATTGCTGAAATTGGTGCCGGTCAGGAAACAGCTCGATGGTTTTTTCGAGTTGGTGGCGCAGCAGGCACAATAGCCAAAGCTATTTCCGCTTATGATATGCAATTCAGTGATTCTATCTATGGCGAGTCTCCACGCTATGTTAGTCGAGATCGTTTAAATTCCATGCTGGATCATGAATACCGCCTGATTATTGAACGCCTTGGTAAAAAAAGAGGTGCAGAAAGTACCTTTTTTTCATTTGCCAATACCGTCGCTTCACGCAGCTTTAGTCGGGATGTAGATGGTCAGGGCTGGATAGGCGTAAAATTTCAGCACTCACCCTGCAGTGAACCATCTCAAATAGATATACATGTTCACCTTCAGGGCAAGGAAAGCATTCAGGATCAGGAAACCATTGGTATTCTTGGCGTTAATCTTATTTATGCTGCCCTTAATTTTTATTCAAATCCTGAACATTTACTTAAATCATTGAGCGATGACTTACCTCAGGATTTACTCGAAATCGATATGATTGATTTCTCAGGCCCTGCATTTGAAAAAATCGATAATCGATTAATGGCATTAAGACTGGTTGAACTGGGGATGACCCATGGTGCTATGTTTAATGCACAGGGAGAAATCGTTCACCCCGCTGATGTTTTATATAAAAAAGCAGTGTTAATTGAACGCAGTCGTTTTAGCCCGCCCACTTTATTAAATATGGATATGCTCGATTGTGCACAAAAAATATTTTTAGATGACCATAAGCTGTCACAGGAAGAGCTTGTGGTTATTTCTGAAATGACTATTCATAACTTAAAAGATGGTGACGATATCGATGTTAAAGGTTTTTTACAACGGGCAGATATACTTTGCGCCCTGGGAAAAAACGTATTGATATCAAATATGGGGGAATATTATAAATTAGCCGATTATTTATTTAGATGCACCCAAAGACCCATGGCTATTGCATTGGGCATTCCTACTTTAAAAGAAATTTTCAATGAAAAATATTATAGGAATTTACCCGGCGGCATTCTTGAAGCTTTTGGACGTTTATTTAAATACGATTTACGCCTGTATGTTTCCCCATGCCTGAACCGTAATGACAATGACTGCGATGGACTTACTACTCTGGAAAACTTCACGCCTGAACAACACCTGAAACATTTATATCTTTATTTATGCGAGAACAAATTCATTTCACCACTCAACACTATTAATAAGAACTATCTGTGTATACACTCACATGAAGTACTGGAAGAAATAAAAAATGGAAAGAAAGGCTGGGAAGAAAAGGTGCCGGAGAAAGTGAAAGAAGTGATTAAGAAAAACGGATTATTTAATATCAATTAATTTACAAACTATATTTAAAAAAGATTAAAAGCATGTTGTCCGCAAATGAACGCGAATACACGCAAATAAAATCAAAAACTTTATTTGGTGCAGTACGCCGCAGGCGCACAAACTAAACATTTGCGTTCATTCGCGTTTATTTGCGGACACATGCTTTTGCCTTTATCTTCAAGCTTTCTTACTCATATAATCTTCCACCGCCGCACTGATGGCGTCTTCTGCCAGCACTGAGCAATGTATTTTTACCGGGGGCAAGGCCAGTTCTTTGGCAATGTCCATATTCTTAATTTCTTTGGCTTCAT